>OJJJ01000011.1_pt1 | contig 217582 bp, 192 predicted proteins | sample 1596311 | NCBI WGS metagenome assembly OJJJ01 (sample SAMEA4350140, study PRJEB24818) | metagenome | biome: human; feature: gut; material: faeces | place: Denmark | collected 2013-09
CCCCTTCCCCTTCCCCTTCCCCTTCCCTCTTCGATTGCCCCATCTGCCTGCCTCCTTCTGCCAAGCGTCGCCCCGCCCCATGCTCTACACTTTCTGTTTATCTACGCCAAACCAAGGAAATCGTGATGAGCACAATTAAAAGCTACGCCGCCAAAGAAGCGGGCGCCGATCTGTCGCTGTGGGAGTACGACGCGGGCGAACTGCTGCCGCAGGATGTCGAAGTACAGGTTGAATACTGCGGCATCTGCCACTCCGACCTGTCGATGATCGACAACGAATGGGGCATGTCGAGCTATCCGCTGGTTGCCGGCCATGAGGTGATTGGCCGCGTGGCGGCGCTGGGCAGCGCGGCACAGGATAAAGGACTGAAAGTCGGCCAGAAGGTGGGCATCGGCTGGACGGCCCGCAGCTGCGGGCACTGCGATGCCTGTATCAGCGGCAACCAGATCAACTGCCTCGAAGGCTCGGTGCCAACCATCATCAACCGCGGCGGCTTTGCCGATAAGCTGCGCGCCGACTGGCAATGGGTGATCCCGCTGCCGGAGAGTATCGATATCGAATCCGCCGGCCCGATGCTGTGCGGCGGGATCACCGTCTTTAAACCGCTGCTGATGCACCACGTCACCGCCACCAGCCGCGTGGGCGTCATTGGTATCGGCGGCCTCGGCCATATCGCCATTAAGCTGCTGCGCGCCATGGGCGCCGAAGTGACTGCCTTCAGCTCCAGTCCGGCAAAAGAGCAGGAAGTGCTGGCGATGGGCGCCGATCGAGTGGTGAACAGCCGCGATCCTGAAGCCCTAAAAGCGCTGGCCGGCCAGTTCGATCTGATCATCAACACCGTGGCGGTGGATCTCGAATGGCAGCCGTACTTCGAAGCGCTGGCGTACGGCGGCAACTTCCATACCGTCGGCGCGGTGATGAAGCCGCTACAGGTTCCCGCCTTTACCCTGATTGGCGGCGACCGCAGCATTTCTGGTTCAGCTACCGGCAACCCGTCCGAACTACGTAAGCTGATGAAGTTTGCCGGACGCAGCAAAGTGGCCCCGACTACCGAGCTGTTCCCGATGTCGCAGATCAACGAGGCGCTGAAACACGTGCGCGAGGGTAAAGCTCGCTATCGCGTGGTGCTGAAAGCCGACTTCTAGCCCCCCTTATCCGCCGGGCGGCGCGTCTGCCCGGCCTGTTCCCTCAGCCGGCGCCCGCTGAAGGTTCATTAAACGGTCATCTCCCCGCCATCCCCTTGCAGTCATTCGTTCTCACAATCCGGGCTTCCATAAACGCCTGAACGAGACGTCTGCCACCATGAGAAAAACCTGGCTCCCCTGGCTGATACTGTCGCCCTCCCTGCTGTTTTTACTGCTGTTTACCTGGTTCCCGCTGGGCCGTTCGGTGTACGACAGCCTGTTCGATACCCGCATGGCCAGCGACAACGCGCCGTTCGTCGGGCTGGATAACTTCGTCCGCCTGTTCGCCGATAACGTCTTCTGGCAGTCGCTGCTCAACAACCTGCTCTATATCCTGCTGACGGTGGTCCCCGGCGTGACGCTGGCCCTGCTGCTGGCCGTCGCGCTGAGCGAAAACCACCGCGTTAACCGCTGGCTGCGCACCGCCTTTTTCTTCCCGATGATTATCCCGATGGTCAGCGCCGCCGCGCTGTGGCTGTTTATCTTTATGCCCGGGCTCGGCCTGCTCGACCACTATCTGGCGAAGCTGTTCGGGCCGATGAACAACAACTGGCTGGGGCGCAGCAACAGCGCCCTGCTGGCGCTGGCGTTGATCGGCGTATGGAAGTTCGCCGGCTACTACATGCTGTTTTTCCTCGCCGGGTTGCAGAGCATCCCGGCCTCAACGCGTGAAGCGGCGATCATGGAAGGCGCCACCCGCAGCCAGGTGTTCTTTAAGGTGACGCTACCGCTGCTGCGCCCGACCCTGAGCTTCGTGATCACCACCGCGCTGATCTACTCCATCACCCAGATTGACCACGTGGCGGTAATGACCCGCGGCGGGCCGGATAATGCCACCACCGTGCTGCTCTACTACATCCAGAATCTGGCGTGGGATACCCACGACCTCGGCAAAGCCTCCGCCGCCACCTTCCTGACGCTGGCCGGGCTGTTCGCCTTCTCGCTGCTTAACCTCAAACTGCTGGAGAAAGGAGCCCACTATGAGCGCTGAAGCCTCGCCGCTGGTTGTTCGTTCGCCGGTCGCCTCACTACCGCTGTGGCTGCGCCTGCGTCGCTCGCAGCCGTTCACCCTCAGCGTGCTGATGTGCTGCCTGGCTCTGCTGTGGGTCAGCCCGTTTATCTGGATGCTGGCTACCGCGTTCAGCGCCACCACCTTCGGCGAGGATATGGCCTCCCTGCTGCCGCGCCTGCCGCTGACGCTGGATAACTTCCGCGACGCCTGGGCCAGCGCCGACTGGCTAAGCCTCTACGCCAACACCCTTATTTTTACCTTCGGCACCTTCTTCGTGCAGCTGTTGACCATCACCACCGCCGGCTATGTCTTCGCCTGCCACCAGTTCCGCGGCAAGCAGACCCTGTTCCTGCTGTTCCTGGTCCAGCTGATGATCATGCCGGTGGTGATGATGGTGCCGAACATGCTGACTCTGAAGACCTTCGGCCTGCTCAACACCCTCACCGGGGTGATGATGCCCTACTTCACCTCGGCGTTTGGCGTGTTCCTGATGCGCCAGGCGTTCCTCGCCATCCCCAAAGAGCTGGAAGAAGCCGCGCTGATGGAGGGCTGCCGCTGGTGGCAGGTGCTGTTCCGCGTGCTGCTGCCGATGTCCTGGCCGTCGGTGCTGGCCTTCGCCACCGTCAGCATTACCTACCACTGGAACGAGTATCTGTGGCCGCTAATGATGCTCAACGATCCCGATAAGCAGGTGCTGACCGTGGGGCTGGTCTCCTTCGCCATGGGCGCCGAATCCGGCGGCCAGTGGGGCACCATCGGCGCCGGGACGCTGATGGTCTGCCTGCCGCTGATGCTGGCGTTCATCCTTTTCCAGAAACAGTTCCTGCGAAGCTTCGGCTTCTCCGGGATCAAATAAGGAGTTATCTATGCTGTTAGCCCAGATTTCCGATACCCATTTCCGCAGCCGCGGGCAGAAGCTGTACGGCTTTATCGACGTCAACGCCGCCAATGCCGACGTGGTCTCCCAGCTCAACGCCCTGGCGGAGCGCCCGGACGCGGTGGTGGTCAGCGGCGATATCGTCAACTGCGGCCGCCCGCAGGAGTACGAGGTTGCCCGCCAGATCCTCGGCAGCCTGAACTATCCGCTGTATCTGATCCCCGGCAATCACGACGATAAAGCCCTGTTTCTCGAATACCTGCATCCGCTGTGCCCGCAGCTCGGCAGCGACCCGCAGAACATGCATTACGCGGTGGACGACTTCGCCACCCGCCTGCTGTTTATCGACTCCAGCCGCGCCGGCACCTCCAGCGGCTGGCTGACCGACGAAACCATCAAATGGCTGGAGGCCCAGCTGTTCGACGGCGGCGATAAGCCGGCGACGGTGTTTATGCACCACCCGCCGCTGCCGCTGGGCAATGCCCAGATGGACCCCATCGCCTGCGAAAACGGCCATCGTCTGCTGGCGCTGGTGGAGCGCTTCCCTTCCCTGACGCGCATCTTCTGCGGTCATAACCATAGTCTGACCCTGACCCAGTATCGCCAGGCGATCATCTCCACCATCCCGGGAACGGTCCATCAGGTGCCCTATTTCCACGAAGACCGTCGCCCGTACTACGACCTGTCGCCGGCGTCGTGCCTGATGCACCGCCAGGTCGGCGAGCAGTGGGTCAGCTACCAGCACCCGCTGACCCACCACGCCGGGCCGTGGCTGTATGACGAAAACATCAGTTGCCCAACGGAAGAGCGTTAATTCTCATGCTTAGTTTGCAAAACATCAGTAAGCGTTTCGACGGTAAACCGGCCCTCGACGCCCTCTCCCTCGATATTCACGAAGGCGAATTCGTGGTGCTGGTCGGCCCCTCCGGCTGCGGCAAAAGCACCCTGCTGCGCCTGCTGGCCGGGCTGGAGCCGGTGAGCGAAGGCGAGATCTGGCTGCACGACCAGAACATCACCACCCTGTCGCCGCGCGAGCGCAACTTCGCGATGATCTTCCAGAACTACGCCCTGTTCCCGCACCTGTCGGTGCAGGACAACATCACCTTCGGCATGAAGGTGCGGAAAGAAGATAAGGCCAGCTGGCAGCCGCGGGTCGATAAAGTGGCGCAGATGCTACAGCTGGAAACGCTGCTGGACCGCAAGCCGGCGAAGCTCTCCGGCGGCCAGCGCCAGCGGGTAGCGATGGCCCGCGCCATCGTGCGCAACCCGCGCCTGTTCCTGATGGACGAACCGCTCTCCAACCTCGACGCGCGTCTGCGCAGCGAAGTACGCGACAGCATCATGGATCTCCACCAGCAGCTAAAAACCAGCACCGTCTACGTCACCCACGATCAGACCGAGGCGATGTCGATGGCCGATCGCATCGTGGTGATGAACGGCGGCCACGTCCAGCAGGTCGGGCGGCCGGAGTACCTCTACGCCCATCCGGCCAACCTGTTCGTTGCCGGGTTTATCGGCTCACCGGCGATGAATCTGCTGTCGCTGCCCTGCGCCGACGGCGAGGTGCAGCTCGGCGACCTGCGCCATCCGCTGCCGCCGCACTACCGTGACGAGTCCCGGGTCTGGTTCGGCATTCGTCCGGAACATATCAGCGATCGCGTGGAGGAGGGGCATCTGCGCCTCTGTGCCACCGTCCTGCAACGAGAACTGATGGGAGCCGATTATCTGCTCCACGTCAGCACCCCCATCGGCACCCTGCGCTTTAGCCGCCGCCATCGCGGCGCGGTACCGGAGAAAGGCGACACGCTGATCCTCGGCTTCTCGCCTGCCGATATTCATCTTTTTCATGCTGAGCAACAGCACAATTTACTCCAGGAGATTGACCATGCTTAAACCTCTGACGGCTCTCGCGGTTGGGTTAAGCCTCGCGCTGAGCGGCGCGGCGCTGGCAAAAGAGAAGATCGATTTCATGTTCCCGGCGCCGGTAGACGGCAAGCTGACCATGGAGATGACCCGCGTCATCAAAGCCTTTAACGATTCACAGCAGGATGTCGAAGTGCGCGGGATCTTCACCGGCAACTACGACACCACCAAGATCAAAGCGGAATCGGCGCAGAAGGCCGGACAGCCGCCGGCATTGGTGATCATGTCCGCCAACTTCACCACCGATCTGGCGCTGAAGGATGAGATCCTGCCGATGGACGATCTGTTCCAGTATGGCGATCAAAAAGCGGGGGACTTCCTGGTCAAGGAGTTCTGGCCGGCAATGCATAAGAACGCCCAGGTGATGGGCACCACCTACGCTATTCCGTTCCATAACTCGACGCCGATCCTCTACTACAACAAAACGATGTTCGATCGGGCCGGGATCGCGCAGCCGCCGCAGACCTGGGCCGAGCTGCTGGCGGATGCCAAAAAGCTAACCGACGAGAGCAAAGGCCAATGGGGGATCATGCTGCCGTCGACCAACGATGACTACGGCGGCTGGATCTTCTCGGCGCTGGTACGCGCCAACGGCGGAAAATACTTTAACGAAGACTATCCGGGCGAGGTCTACTACAACGCGCCGACCACCATCGGGGCGCTGCGCTTCTGGCAGGATCTGATCTACAAAGACAAAGTGATGCCCTCCGGCGTGCTCAACTCGAAGCAGATCAGCGCCAGCTTCTTCTCCGGCAAGGTCGGGATGGCGATGCTCAGCACCGGCGCGCTGGGCTTTATGCGCGAGAACAGCAAAGATTTTGAGCTCGGGGTGGCGATGCTGCCGGCGAAAGAGCAGCGTGCGGTACCGATCGGCGGCGCCAGCCTGGTGAGCTTTAAAGGTATCAATGACGCGCAGAAGAAAGCGGCCTATCAGTTCCTGACTTATCTGGTGAGCCCGCAGGTCAACGGCGCGTGGAGCCGCTTCACCGGCTACTTCTCGCCGCGCAAAGCCTCGTACGATACGCCGGAGATGAAGGCCTATCTGCAGCAGGATCCGCGCGCGGCGATTGCTCTGGAGCAGCTGAAGTACGCCCATCCGTGGTACTCCACCTGGGAGACCGTCGCCGTGCGTAAAGCGATGGAGAACCAGCTGGCGGCGGTGGTTAACGATGCCAAAGTGACGCCGGAAGCGGCGGTGCAGGCGGCGCAGAAAGAGGCCGATACCCTGATGAAGCCGTACGTCGACAAAACCGCCCTCGCTGAGGTGAAGTAAGCCCCTTGTCGCTCCGGCGCCTCTCCCCGGTGGCGCGCTGCTTACCGGGGCTACTGACCAGCGCCGTATCGTAACCTCCCGCTGGCGCGACGCTTACCGGGGATACAGACCAGCGCCGTACCGTAGCCCGGGCAAGGGGTTTACCCCGCCGCCCGGGAACCTCCCGCTGGCGTGACACTTACCGGAGCTACTGATCAGCGCCGTACCGTAACCTCCCGCTGGCGCGACGCTTACCGGGGATACAGACCAGCGCCGTACCGTAGCCCGGGCAAGGGGTTTACCCCGCCGCCCGGGAACCTGCTCCCCGAGGTGATATTGCTCGCCCTTTCCACGCCAGCCGTTTGATTTTTCAGCGTAAAAAGGGTACGTTTTCACCTTCCCCCCAGCGTGAGCAGTCGTGCATTATGCCTATTATTCAGTCTGTTGAACGAGCCCTGACGATCCTCGACCTGTTTAACGAACAAGCCACGGAACTGAAGATCACCGATATCAGCAAACAGATGGGCCTCAGTAAAAGCACCCTCCATTCGCTGCTCAAAACCTTACAGCTGCACGGCTATATCGATCAGAATCCGGAAAACGACAAATACCGCCTGGGCATGAAGCTGGTTGAACGCGGCCATTTTGTCGTAGGGACGATGGATATTCGCCAGAAGGCGAAAAGCTGGCTGACGGATCTCTCGCAGCGCACCGGGCAGACCACTCACCTCGGCATTCTTGACGGCCACGAAGGCGTCTACATCGAGAAAATCGAAGGCAGGCTCGCCGCTATCGCCTACTCGCGCATCGGCCGTCGGCTCCCCATCCACGCAACGGCGATCGGTAAGGTCCTGATCGCCTGGCTGAGCGAGGCGGAGCAAAATACTCTGCTGGAAGGCTATCAGTACACGCCGTTTACCCCCGCAACGCTGACCTCCCGCGAGGCGCTGCTGGCGGCGCTGGCGCAAACCCGCGCCCAGGGCTATGCGCAGGACAGCGAAGAGAATGAGCAGGGCGTGCGCTGCGTGGCGGTACCGGTGTGGAACCATGAATCGCGGGTCATTGCCGCACTGAGTCTGTCAACGCTCACCTCTCGCGTCGATGAGGCTGAGCTCGCGCGCTATCGCGCCTTGCTGGAAGAGGCCGGGCGCCAGCTATCGAAAGCGCTGGGCTACCCGGCCTGAGGGGTTATCCGACTACCGGCTCATAGCTGAAGTAGTCAAAGTCCGCATAGCAGCCGTCGCCGCTGATATCCTCGCAGTGCAGGCCGACAAAGGCGCCGGTAAAGAACCCGCGCCCGCCGATGTAATCGTCCGACAGCTTCCAGGCGGCATATTCCACCGGCACGGTGTGCCACTGCTCGCCGTCAAACGAGTAGCTGTAGCGATAGACGAGATGGTCGACGTCGACCCGGAGCCATATGCTCTGCGCGGCATCCGGTACCGCGATCGGGTGTTCATGCAGCGGCCACGACGGCACGTTATGATCGAGCTGCAACACCTTAATGGTTCTGCCCTGTCCCTCTTCATAGTCAACGAAGCAGTAGCTCCAGTTTTTGCTGTTGTAATAACAGGTTAATCCGGCGCTCTGTTGAAAATTCTGCGGGGCAAACTCCATTCGCGTTTCGGCGCGGAAGGCAAAGTGCTGCCAGCGCCGGGCGACGGTGGACTGGGTGAACGTCGAGTTGAGCGAATCGTTGCCGTACAGGCGCAGAAAGCCGGGACGGGCATTCAGCGACCCTAAGGTGTCATCGAAGGGAATACGCAGCGTTTGCAGCTCCGGGTTGAGCGTCGGGCTGTTGAACTCTTCTCGCCAGCGCTCATCAGCCACGACACGACTTTCAGCCATTTGCGGCCCCGGCACGTTTAGCTGCGCGTGTTTTCCCCCTTCCACCGACGGCCAGCCGTCGTGCCAGGCGATGCGCGCGATGCCGGTTTCCCGCCCCAGCGAGCAGTAGCCGCGCCCGCCGGAGGCCAGCAGCGGCACACCGGGCAAGCGCTGCGGACGGCTGGTGAGATAGGCCATATACCATTCGCCGGTGTGGGTCTCCAGCAGCGAACCGTGGCCGCTTTTCTGCAGCGGATTTTCCGGCAGATGCCAGCTGGTCATCAGCGTCCCGTCCGGATGCAGTTCGTACGGCCCGTCGATATTTTTCGCTCTGAGCACCACCACCGCATGTTCATAACTGGTGCCGCCTTCGGCCACCAGCAGATAGTACCAGCCCTCTTTATGGTACAGATGGGCCCCTTCGGTATAGCGCAGCGCCGTGCCGGTAAACAGGGTTTTTCGCGTCTTCGACAGGGTCTGCGTCTGCGGGAAATACTCCTGCAGGACGATCGTACAGTGCGGGTCACTGTGGTGACGCGGCCCCCACGGGCGGTAAATATAATATTTACGCCCGTCCGAATCGTGAAACAGCGACGGGTCAAAGCCGCCGTTACCCATCGCGATCGGTTCACTCCACGGCCCCTCAATAGAGGGGGCGGTGACCAGATAGTTGCGACCGTTTTTCCACGGCGAGTCGACGATTTTCACATCGGTATACAGCAGCCAGAACAGCCCGTCGGCGTAGCTCAGACACGGCGCCCAGATCCCGCCGGAGTCGGGGTTGCCTTTCATATCCAGCATCGACACGCGATCCAGCGGCGTGCTCACCAGCGACCAGTTTTTCAAATCCCGCGAGTGGTAAATCCGCACTCCCGGAAACCACTCGAAGGTGGAGGTGGCGATGTAGTAATCCTCGCCCTGGCGACACATTGACGGATCCGGGTTAAAACCGGTCAGAATCGGGTTAGTTATCGTGTACATATTGCCTCCTGCTTAATGGGATGTCGCGGCAGCGGCAGCAGGGACGCCCTCTTCCTGCGCCGCGCGATGTTGACGTAACTGCTGGCTGATGGCCTCCACCCGGGCATCGGTCAGCTTGTAGAGTGAGAGCATGGTGAACATGCCGATATAGAGCACCACCGGCACCACACAGAACAGGATTTTGATGGTGGTTAGCACCTCAACCGGCTGCACGCTGCTGCTGGCGGAGTAGTTCACGTAGGCCAGAATCCAGCCCACCACCGCGCCGCCAATGGCCAGGCCAATCTTCAGACTGAACAGGTAGGTGGAAAAAACCAGTCCGTCGAGACGGCGGCCGCTGCGGCTTTCTTCGTAATCCACTACGTCAGAGGCCATCAGCCACTGCAGCGGCGTGGTGGTGTTGAAAACGAACAGGAAGACGATGTTGAGCGCGAAAATCAGCGCGATATAGTCAGCCGGGGTAACGAAAATCAGCAGGCTAATCAGGGAATAGACCACGATAATCCCTTTAAAGGCCTTCACCCGATCGAAGCGCCCGAGCAGGCGCGAAGAGGCCAGCGAACCGAACATGGTGGCGATGCTGCCGTAGAGCAGAAACTGCATCGCCAGCTCCGGGTGGTCCATCACGTATTTCACGAAGTAGAGCGTTGCCCCGCCGCGAACCACGTTGGAGCAGGTCGCCATCATTTTGAAAGCACACATGATTCGCCACTGGGTGTTGCCGAACAGCAGCTTAAGATCTTTCGCCACCGATGCGCCCGGCTGCACGTCGAAGGTATAGCGCTCTCTGGTCGTGAAGAAGCACACATACAGCAGCACGACGCCGGTCAGCCCGAGCACGCACATGGCGCCAAAGTAACCCACCTGCTCGTTGCCTTTGCCAATGATGCTCACCAGCGGCAGCGCAATCCCGCTAATCGCCAGCGATCCCGCGGCCGCGAGGAAAAAACGCCACGACTGCAGGGCATGGCGCTCTTTCGGATCCGCCGTAATCACCCCCGGCATCGCGCAATAGGGGACGTTAACGAAGGTGTAGACCAGCGTCAGCAGAATATAGGTCACGCAGGCATAGATAATTTTGCCCTGCGCGGAAAAGTCCGGCGTGTAGAAGGTCAGCATACAGACGATGCCGAACGGAATGGCGCCCCACAACAGGAACGGGCGGAACTGGCCGTAGCGGGTACGGGTGCGGTCCACCAGTAGCCCCATCAGCGGATCGGTGACGGCATCCAGCACGCGGGAAACCAAAAACAGCGTGCCCATAATACCGGCGGAGAGGCCAAACACATCGGTGTAGAAATAGGCCAGCAGAAACATCGTCGCCTGCCAGACGAAACCGCACGCGGTATCGCCCAGCCCGTAGCCGATTTTATCTTTCATGGTTAATTGCATATTTATCCCCAACCCCAATGAGTGGAATGGCGCAAACGTCAGGGACCTGAAAAGGGAATACATACCCGCTGCAACGTCAGGAAATCACCCATTATACGTGTGCTTACTGTTCACGTTTTCGTGTTAATAGAGTGTAAGAAGATGTGCATTTTTACGGCAATGGTCATTTTTAATTTATGAATTATGTTTTTTGGTTTTTGTGATTGCCATCGTTATAAAAAAGGGAAGGCCATAATATTTTTTCGTCTTAATTTTTAGATGGTTACAAAAAACAAAAAATAAGCATAATGGTATTTAATGCAGACGCAAAAAAGCCGTCCGCGGACTATTTCCGCAGACGACATTGCAGCTGAATTTAATTAAATACCGAGCGCTTTTTTACCGGCGTTTATAACCTCGATAATTTTATCTGTATCGTATATACAGCCTTTCCATGTCCCGCCGCTGACCGATTGCAGCGCCGCCCACAGGCGGGTATCGTCCGGTAAAAAATCATGGGCGTGCAAATCGGGATGCGGCGTTCTTGCCGCCAACTCTGCCGCCCCCTCTTCCGGCGTCAGCCGCTGGTGCGCCGTACCGATAAAATTGACGTGACCGGTGAGCGCCAGCCTGTCGACGACGATCTCAATCACATCGTCATCGCGCAGCTTGCCGATGGGTCCGCCCGCCAGCGCTTCCGGGGCGACGTGGCCGAAGCAGGCGCCGGTCGACACGCCGGAGAAACGGGCATCGGTGATCAGCGACACCGTCTTCCCCCACGAGACATGTTTCAGCGCCGAGGTGAGCTGATAGGTCTCTTCCATGCCGGTCCCGGACGGCCCGCCGCCGATCACCACCATAATATCGCCCTGCTCGATCTCGCCGTTTTTGATCGCCTTGATCGCCCGGGCTTCCGAAACAAATACCCGCGCCCGTCCGGTGTGGCGATACACGCCGTCGTCATCCACCACCGACGGATCGATCGCCGTGGCTTTGATCACCGAACCTTCCGGCGCAATATTGCCTACCGGGAAGGCCACCGTGGAAGTAAGGCCTTTGGCTTTCGCCCGCGCCGGCGGGAGGATCACATCATCCGGATCGACGCCGTCCTGTTCGCGCAGACACTGCCGGAATTTCTCACGCCGCTCGGAAGTCTGCCACCAGTCGAGGTTTTCTCCCACCGTCTGACCGGTGACCGTCATCGCATCCAGATGCAGCAGACCAAGATCGCGCAGGTGCAGCATCACTTCCGGTACTCCGCCGGCGAGGAAAGCCCGCACCGTGGGGTGGTAGTCCGGCCCGTTCGGCAACACGCTGACCAGACGCGGGACGCTGCGGTTGATCCGCGTCCAGTGTGCAACATCAGGAATGGTGCACCCCGCCGCATGGGCGATGGCGGGAATGTGCAGCAGAAGGTTGGTCGAGCCGCCGAACGCCGCGTGGATAACCATCGCGTTTTCGATCGCCTTATCGGTCAGAATATCGCGCGTGGTAATGCCGCGATTATCCAGCTCACTCACCGCCCGCGCCGACTGGCGAGAGATTTCCAACCAGACGTCCTGCCCCGACGGCGCCAGCGCCGAGTGCGGCAGCGCCAGGCCGAGCGCTTCCGCAACGACCTGCGAGGTCCCCGCCGTGCCCAGGAACTGGCAGCCGCCCCCCGGCGAAGCGCAGGCGCGACAGCCTAATTCCGCCGCTTCCTGCAGCGACAGCTCGTGGTTGGCGTAGCGTGCGCCGATGGTCTGGACTTTACCGGCATCTTCGCCAAAGGTCGGCGGCAGCGTCGCCCCGCCGGGCACCAGAATCGTCGGCAGGTCATGCATTGCCGCCAGGGCGATCATGGTCGCCGGCAGGCCTTTGTCGCAGGTCGCCACGCCGATCACCGCCCGACGCGTCGGCAGCGAGCGGATCAGACGACGAAACACGATCGCCGCATCGTTGCGGTACGGCAGGGAGTCGAACATGCCGTGCGTACCCTGAGAGCGCCCGTCGCACGGGTCGCTGACGAAGGCGGCGAAAGGAATCCCGCCATTGCGGGTAATCTCCCTGGCCGCCGCCTGCATCTGCAGGCCAATTTCCCAGTGGCCGGTGTGGTAACCCAGCGCCACCGGGCGGCCGTCGCCGGCGCGAATCCCACCCTGAGTGCCGATAATCAGCACCTCTTTGCCGGTGAGTTTGTTGGCGTCCCAGCCCATGCCGGCGTTTTGCGTCATCCCGAACAGATTGCCGCTCGGCGACTCCATCAGCATTTGCGGCGTCAGCGGCAGCGCACCCTGCGGGCCGGCAGCATGGGTGATGACCGCATAAAACGCATCATTCTGGGGCGTGAAAATCGTCTCTATTGCCATCTTAATTTTCCGGTTCAGCAGAGTCTGAGCTGTTGTAGTAGCGTTTTGAGCTGCCGCTTTTTCGCCTCGTCCAGCGGAGAGGACGGGGGCAGCACATGCGTGGAGATCGGCCGCCCGCACAGCACGATCGCCTCTTTAATCACATTCACAAACGGCGTATCCAGCTGGTACAGCAGCGGGATTTGCAGCAGCGTCTGATGGTAGCGCGCGGCTTCCGCCAGGTTGCCGTCGCGGAAGGCCTGCAGCAGCTTTACCGAGATCTGCGGGGCAAAGTTACCGCTGGCCGAGATGGCCCCGTCGCCGCCCAGCAGCAGGGTGTTAAACAGGTGGTCATCGTAACCGCACAGCACCGAGAAGTGCGGGTGCGCCGATTTCACCGTCTCAATCATGCTACGCAGATGAGCCACCGAGTCGATGGTGTCTTTGATGCCGACAATATTGCTGCGCGAGTCGGCGAGAGTTTTGACCAACGCGGGCGTCAGATCCTGACCGCTCAATGCCGGGAAGTTATACAGCAGCACCGGCAGCGTGACGCTATCGGCTACCTGCTGGAAGTAGCGAATCAGGTTGGGCTCAGAGACTTTCCAGTAATAGGGGTTAATGACCACGATCCCGTCGGCGCCGGCCTGCTGCGCGTGCTGGCTGAGTTCGATGGTCTCCCGGGCGTTGGTGCCGCCGGTACCAATCAGTACCGGTACCCGGCGATCGACGTGGGCGATGGCGAAGGCGGCAATGGCTTTGCGCTCATCGGCATTAAGCTGCGAGAACTCCCCGCCGCTGCCGAGGAAGAACAGGCCGTCGACGCCCGCGGCGATCATGTCGTCGATCAGCGCGGCGGTACCCGGTTTATCGAACTGGCCATCGGCGGTAAAAATGGTGGAGACAGGCGGAATAATCCCCGAGAACTGCACGGTTTGCGGCATGAGATCTCCTTGCTGAATCATTTTGTTCTACATTATAGAACAGCGTTCGTTTATTTAACGACCATACTATGTCGCCTGCAAAGAGAAGGTAAATGGGGTGACGGACGTAAGTGCACGTTTTTCAGACTGGATCACAAAATGCTGCAACGCCTTATGCGTGCGACAAACCGGCCTCTCTTGCACGGGCTACGCACCGACACCCACCGTACCCCGGTAAACACAGCGCCAGCGGGGAGGTTCCCGGACAGCGGGATAAACCCCTGGCCCGGGCTACGCGTCGGCCCCCACCGTAGCCCCGGTAAGCGTCGCGCCAGCGGGGAGGTTCCCGGACAGCGGGATAAACCCCTGGCCCGGGCTACGCACCGGCCCCAGCCGTAGCCCCGGTAAGCGTCGCGCCACCGGGGAGTGTTCCTGGATTACAGAAGATAAACTGTTCGCTGTGCGGCCCGTTCGGCAGCCGCAGCGCGGTGCGAGGGGGATTATCGGGGCGTTAACCTGCCATGGACGGGTTTGGTGGTGCGGCCCGTAAAGCGGAAAAAAAGCAGGCCACAACGCTGTGTGGCCTGAAAGTGGATCAACGATTAGATTCCTGCCGTTTCACGAATGTATTTACGCGCTTTGAGGGCGTATTCGAAGGGGTTAGCCAGCGCCGGATCCTGCTCGGCTTCAACCACCATCCAGCCTTTATAGCCGCGATCGTCCAGCAGTTTGAACACCGGACGGAAGTCGATCACGCCATCGCCAGGCACGGTGAAGGTGCCTTTCTTCACGCCATCAAGGAATGACAGCCCTTCACGACGAACCTGCTCAATGACCGACGGGCGCACGTCTTTCAGGTGCACGTGGTTAATACGCGGCAGGTATTTCTCGAGGATCGCCAGCATCGGCGCTTCGCCCCCTTCGGAATACCAGGCATGTCCGGTGTCGTACAGCAGGAAGACTTTGTCATCGACCAGCGACATAAATTTGTCGATCTCTTCGGTGGTCTGAATACCGGTTCCCATATGGTGGTGCAGACACACCTGCATGCCCTTCTCGGCGGCCAGGCGCCCCAGCGTGTTGTAGCCTTCGGCGACACGCTGCCACTCTTCCTCGCTGAAGCAAGGTTTTGCCTCGCCGAGAATCGGTTTTTCCAACCCCTGAATGCTGCCGCTTTGCTCGGAGCAGCCAATCACTTTCGCCCCCATCGCCTGCAGGAAATTCATGTGATTCACAAACTCGTCAATGGTCTTTTCCCGCTGCCCGTTGGCAAAAAAGGTGCTGAACCAGGCATTGCAGATCTGAATGCCGCGAATATCCAGCATCGGCTTGAGCACCGCCGGATCGCGCGGGTATTTGCTGCCCACTTCGCTGCCGCTAAACCCCGCCAGCGCCATTTCGCTGACTATCTGCTGAAAGGTATTTTCGCTGCCCAGTTCAGGCATATCATCGTTGGTCCAGCCAATAGGGGCGATCGCCAGTTTTACATTATCTTTGTTCATAAAAATGCTCCTGTTGCCGCGCTTTAGCGACGCAGCAATTCACGTTCGATGAGTTCACGGGTTTCCACTGCCTGGTATTTCATTTTTTCCGGGTAGCCAAATAGCGAGGCGGCCACAATCGGCGCGCCGCCGACTTTGAAGGTTTGCTCAGCAAAGTTCATTTCGCGCAGCGTGCGGAACAGCGCGTCGAAATCCACGTCCCCCTCGCCAACGCCAACGTGCTGGTGGACCGCGGCATCCACGCCCGGCGGATTAACGATATAGCGGCAGTGCTTTGTATGATTTCGGGTATCGGCAATCAGCACGTGTGAGAGATCGCCGCCGGCATAGCGCAGCATTTTCTCGACCTCACCTTTCCCTTTGTCATAAAAGAAAGTGTGCGGAACGCTGTATACGTACTTCACATTCTCGCTACGGAACGACTTCACGATATCGACGGTTTCGTTATGTTCTTCGCAGAAGTCCCACGGATGCGCCTGAATCTCCACGCGAATACCTTCGCGCTCGAAAATGGGCAGCAGCTCGTCCATCGAGCGATAGAACATCTCTTCACAGATCTCCGGCTGATTCGGATCGCCGGAAAACTCGGTATTGATCACCTGCACACCCATTTCTACCGCCACTTCGATCAACCGTTTCCAGTTTTTTACCGCCGCCTGACGGCGCAGTTCATCCGGGCCGGACCAGCGGTAAACGCAGATAAACGAAGAGATCTCCACGCCAGTTTCACGCAGCGCCTGTTTGTACTCGGCAATCACTTCCCGACCGGCGCGCGGGTGTTTGTAGAACGGGTTAATCTGCGGATGGGGCGATTGCTCAATGTACTTGTAACCCCATTCCGCAACCTGGTGGACCATCCGGGTAATCCCGAGATCGCGAATCACATCAACGTCGAAAGCAATTTTCATCGTCGTTACCTGTTCAAAGAAGTTCCGTAAGCGGGAGACGGATTAGCGCTGATAGAACGCCGGGCACTCGGGCAGCGTCACCGCGACCGGTTCGCTGCTCTCCTGCGCCTGCAGGCAGGCATCGGCCGCAACGGAGGCCGCATAGCCGTCCCATGCCGACGGTCCCTGCAGCTGGCCGGCTTTCACATCATTGATAAAGGCCTGCAGCTCCACGTCGTAGGCTTTGATAAAACGATCTTTCCAGTCGGTCAGGATCGCGGTCGACAGGTTGGCGCTTTTACGCATCTGGATTGCAGATGGCTCCGGCAGACGGGCAATCCCCGTTTCCCCGACTACTTCGCACTGGATGTCGTAGCCGTACTGGCAGTTGACGAACACTTCGACGTCGATCAGGGTGCCTTTACGCGTTTCGAAGGAGACGATCTGCGGATCTCTCAGGCGCGGATGGGTGTGAGAGGTCGAGCGCGGGAAACGCACCTGTACCGAACGGTAGTCATCGTTGAGCAGCCAGCGCAGCACGTCCAGCTCGTGGATCAGGGTGTTGGTGATCGCCATGTCGGTGGTGTAGTTCTCGCCGACCGACTGGTTACGGTGCGCGCAATGCAGCATCAGCGGCGCGCCAATATCGCCATCATCAATGACTTTTTTCAGCGCCAGGTAGCCTTCATCGTAAGGGCGCATAAAGCCGACCTGCACCAGGCGGCGGCCCGCTTTCATTTCCGCATCGACAATGCGTCGGCAGCCTTCCGCACTCATCGCCAGCGGCTTCTCGCAGAACACTGGTTTGCCGGCGGCGATCGCCGCGAGGGTATACTCTTCGTGCGTCGGATCCCACGAGGTGACAAGGATAGCGTCGACATCGCCGGAGCGGATAACATCGTGGCCGTCGGTGTAGATTTCCGCCTGCACGCCCGGCAGCGCTACCGCCGCACGTGCGCTCTCCGCATTGATATCCGACACCGCCACCACGGTGGCTCCCTGTAAGACCTGGGTGCAACGACGGATATGTTCTTTACCGATGGCGCCAGCGCCGATGACACCTAATTTGAGTGACATAGTGGTTTTCTCCGTGATTCTGTAGGGTTCAAGGTGAGCGTTCTGTTCTAGTAATCCCGCGCTTCGGCGCGTTTTTCATTAATCATTTCAGCAACTTTGCGAATACGTTCTGACAAGGCCGTTTGGGCGACGCCGACGTTCCACCAGCTGCCGTAGGAATGCACCATGGTCTTCGGCAGCACTTTAATATCAATCAGCGTGCTGATCGTCTCGCGACGCGCGGCATCCAGCGCCTGACGCAGCTCATTCAGGGTGGTGACGCGCCAGGTTTTGCAGCCGTAGCCCGCCGCAATAGTGGCGAAATCGACCGGCACCAGGCCGCCCTGCAGCTGCCCGTTCTCCGCTGAGCGATAGCGAAACTCGGTGCCGAAGCTGCCCATACCGTGGCCAATCTGCAGGTTGTTGATGCAGCCGTTGGCCATATTGTCGAGCAGTACAACGTTGATCTTCGCCCGCTCCTGCAACGAGGTCACCAGCTCAGAGTGCAGCATCATGAAAGAGCCGTCTCCGACCAGGGAATAGACTTCGGTTTGCGGCTGCGCCAGCTTCACGCCCAGCGCGGCATTCACTTCATAGCCCATGCAGGAGTAGCCGTACTCTACGTGATAAGTGTTGGGTGCCCGGTTACGCCAGACGCGCTGCAGATCCCCGGGCAAGCTGCCCGCCGCCGCCACAATCACCGCATCCGCCGGAAGCGTTTCATTGAGTACGCCCAGCACGCTACTCTGGGTCAGCGTGGAGTCGGTTATCTGGCGAAATTCCCGATACACCGACTCGCGATCGAGAGCATCATCGACTTCCGGGACAAAAGCCTTTTCCTGCCAGACGGCCTGATAGACGCGCTGGGTCTCTTTCAGCTGGCGGCTCTGGACGCTGTCGATCTGCGCCCCCCAGCTCGCCTGCCAGCCTTCGCCGGCCAGCGCGCTGTCCAGTGACGTCAGGGCTTCGCGGGCATCGGCCAGCAGCGGAATGCCGTCAAGCTTCCAGGCATCGAAGTTGCTGACGTTCACATTCAGAAAACGCACGCCTGGGTGCTGGAACAGCCATTTTGAGGAGGTGGTGAAATCGCTAAAGCGGGTGCCGATACCGATAACCAAATCGGCCTCTTTCGCCAGCAGGTTGGCGGCCAGGCAGCCGGTTTCACCGACGCCGCCGACGTTCAGCGGATGGGAGGAGACTACCGTCCCTTTCCCGGCCTGGGTTTCTGCGAACGGAATGCCGTAGCGTTCCGCGAAGAGGGACAGCGCTTCCCCGGCACCGGCATATTTCACACCGCCGCCGCAAATAATCAGCGGCTTGCGGCTGGCCTTAATGGCCGCGACCGCATCCGCCAGCTGGGCGGCGCTGGCCGGGCGGCGATCGAGACGATGCACGCGGCGCACAAAGAACGACTCCGGGTAATCCCAGGCTTCGCCCTGCACATCCTGCGGCAGACAGAGAGTGACGGCACCGGTTTCCGCCGGATCGGTCAGGACGCGCATCGCATTAATGCAGGCGCTCATCAGCTGTTCCGGACGCGTAATGCGGTCCCAGTATTTGCTGACGGCCCGGAAGGCGTCGTTGGTGCTGATGCTCAGGTCATAGCTCTGCTCAACCTGCTGCAGCACCGGGTCCGGCTGACGGGTAGCAAACACATCGCCGGGCAGCAGCAGCAGAGGAATGCGGTTGGCGGTGGCCGTCGCGGCGGCGGTAATCATATTGGCCGCGCCCGGACCGACGGAAGAGGTGCAGGCGATGATCTGGCGGCGCAGAGACTGGCGGGCAAAACCGGTGGCGACGTGCGCCATGCCTTGTTCGTTACGCCCCTGGAAGACCCGCATGTCGCCGCTGTCTTGTTCCAGCGCCTGGCCCAGCCCCAGCACGTTGCCGTGGCCAAAGATGGCGAAGATACCTTTTACGAATTTATGCTCTTCGCCATCGACGTCGAGAAACTGGTTATCAAGGAACTTCACCAGCGCCTGCGCCATTGTCAGTCTCAGTTTGCCCATCTTGCACAATCCTTATTGTTCAGTATTTGTGTGTGGGTTAGCGCGTTTTCCCCGTGCTACACGCTTGTCACAGCCGCGGGAAATCGTTAACGTCCACTGGAATACTTTTGGATTATAGGCAAACATTTTTTTCATTAAATAGAAATACAGAAAAAATATTTCATTTTGCGAGAGGGATCAAACTCTCTCCCTGTTTCACCCGTTTCACCCAGCCCGGTCACCCCGCCATCGGCCGTTCAAGGCGCGCCGCCGCTTAATTATCCCTTTTAAAATCATGCATAAAGCACTCACCTACTGAACCATGCCGCACCAGACGTCACCCGCGCCCTCGATCCTGTGCAGAATGGGGCCTGGCGCGGCAGAGTGGTAGATCCCTCACACTTTTGGTTTTTTAATTTCGATCTCATTTGCAAATGAAATATTTATTTCTCAAACTAGGGATAACCGTTCACCCTCAGGCTGTGTGTGGAGACCTTGTCGGCATTCCGACCCTTCCGTACAGCAGATATGCAAAAGGAAAACCTAGCTATGAATGCAGCAGTAAAGCGGCTCGACGTCATCTGTATTGGCCGGGTGGCTGTCGACCTCTATGCCCAGCAGATTGGTGCAAGGCTAGAAGATGTTGCCAGTTTCTCTAAATATCTGGGCGGATCTTCCGGCAACGTAGCCTTTGGTACCGCCATTCAGGGATTAAAATCAGCCATGCTGGCGCGCGTCGGCGATGAGCACAATGGTCGTTTTCTACGCGAAACGCTCGCTCGGGCCGGGGTCGACACCGAATACCTGATCACGGATAAACAGCGTCTTACCGCGCTGGTGATGCTGGGCATTAAAGATCAGGAGACCTTCCCGCTCATTTTTTACCGTGATAATTGTGCCGATATGGCGCTGGTGCCTGAGGATATTAACGAAGAGTACATCGCCTCTTCCCGTGCGCTGGCGGTAACGGGCACGCACCTCTCTCATGCCAGCACCCGCGCGGCCGTCCTGAAGGCGCTGGAGTACGCCCGCCGTCACGGTCTGCGCACCGCGCTGGATATCGATTACCGTCCGGTGCTATGGGGATTGACCTCGCTGGGAGACGGTGAAACGCGTTTCATCGAATCCGGTCCGGTCACCAGCCAGCTTCAGGAAGTGCTCCATCTGTTCGATTTAGTGGTCGGTACAGAAGAGGAGTTCCATATTGCCGGCGGCAGCACCGATACGCTGACGGCGCTGAAAAATGTCCGCCATGCGACTAAAGCGACGCTGGTCTGTAAACGGGGCCCGATGGGCTGCGTGGTACTGGAAGGCGACATTCCCGATAGCTGGGACAGCATTCCGCTCCAGCAGGGCGTGCGGGTTGACGTACTCAACGTGCTGGGCGCGGGCGATGCCTTTATGTCCGGTCTGCTGCGCGGCTGGCTGAATGATGAAGGCTGGGAGCAGGCGTGTCGCTACGCCAATGCCTGCGGCGCGCTGGTAGTCTCACGCCACGGCTGCGCGCCGGCGATGCCGACCAAAGTCGAGCTGGATGATTATCTGCTGCGGGCGGAATCCGTCCCGCGTCCGGATATCGACGCGCGATTAAACCATTTACACCGCGTCACCAGCCGCCGTCAGCAGTGGCCGGAGCTGTGCATTTTCGCTTTTGATCATCGTAAACAGTTGGCGGATCTGGCCCATGAAACCGGATGCGATCCGGCCTCTATTCCCCAACTCAAGCTGCTGCTGCTGGCAGCCGCCGAAGCGGCCGCCAAAGAGGCGGGGCTGGAACAGCGGAGCGGTATTCTCGCTGACGGCACCTACGGTCAGAGCTCGCTGAATGCCATTACCGGTAAAGGCTGGTGGATTGGTCGCCCTATCGAGCTGCCGGGTTCGCGCCCGCTGCGTCTGGAACACGGCAACATTGGTTCCCAGCTGATCGACTGGCCGCTGGAGCATGTGGTCAAATGCCTGGTCTTCTACCATCCGGCAGATCCGGCACCGCTGCGGGCTGAGCAGGATGCGCTGCTGCTGGAAGTCTGGCAGGCCTGCAACAAGTCCGGACACGAGCTGCTGCTGGAGGTGATCCTCCCGGAAAATGGCCCGGATAAAGACGAGCGCCACTACCACACGATGCTGGAACATTTTTACCAGCTTGGCATTCAGCCGGACTGGTGGAAGCTACCGCCGCTCTCCAGCGCCAGCTGGGAGAAGATCGCGGGTCTGATCGCACGCGAAGATCCCTGGTGTCGCGGGATCCTGCTGCTGGGCCTCGATGCGCCGTCAGATCGACTGCGCGCCGGGTTTGCCGAGGCCGCCGGCCACCCGATCATCAAAGGTTTCGCCGTCGGACGTACCATCTTTGGTCAGCCTTCACGACGCTGGATGGCGGGCGAACTGAGCGATGAGGCGCTGATTAGCGAGGTGAAACAAAACTACCTGAGGCTCATCGACTACTGGCGTGAAGCCCGCGGTTAACCGCGATAAAACCCGCCCGCACCTCCCGGTGCGGGTTTTTTTCTGTTTCTTCGTGAAATGAATCGCGTATTTCATCGCAAAAAATGAAAAATTCGCTTCATTTGGTACACTGGAAGTTATATTCCTTTCATTTTCTCAGAGCGCAATCTATGGCCAATAATCCGACCCAACTGACCATCCTGCAGGATGAAATCCGGCGTCGCTACGACACATTAAGCAAACGCTTAAAACAGGTGGCACGCTATATTCTGGATAACAGTAATAGCGTCGCTTTCGATACCGTCGCTTCCATCGCCCAGCAGGCGGATGTCCCGCCATCGACGTTAATCCGTTTCGCCAATGCGTTCGGTTTTAGCGGCTTTAACGAAATGAAGCAGATGTTCAGACAGCATCTGATGGAAGAGACCGCCAACTACACCGAACGCGCGCGCCTGTTCCGCCAGACGACCAACGATGAAACGTCGCCGCCGGAAACGCCAACGGAAATTCTCAATATGTTCACCATGGTGAATACCCAGGCGCTGCAGCAGCTAGCGATGCAGACCTCTGGCGATGATCTCGAGCGCGCGGTCGGCCTGCTGGCGGAGGCGGAGAATATCTATGTGATTGGCCTGCGCCGCTCGTTTAGCGTCGCTTCCTATTTGACCTATGCGCTGCGTCATCTTGATCGTAAAGCGTTCCTGATCGATGGTCTCGGCGGCATGTTCACCGAGCAGCTGAGCCTGGTGGGGCCGAAAGACGTGGTGGTCGCCGTGAGCTTCTCGCCCTACGCGCGTGAAGTGGTCGAGCTGGTTGAACTTGGCGCCCAGCGCAAAGCGCGACAGATTGCAATAACCGACAGCCAGGTCAGTCCGCTCGCGGCCTTCAGCGATGTCTGCTTTGTAGTACGTGAAGCGCAGGTTGACGGTTTCCGCTCCCAGGTAGCCTCTCTGTGCCTGGCCCAGACGCTGGCCGTTTCACTGGCGCTGAACAGCAGCAAAGAACCGCAAACCCAGCAGAACCTCGCCTGACCCTGCCCCCTCTCCCGATGTAGCCCCGGTAAGCGCAGCGCCACCGGGGAATACCTCCGGAAGGCCACCGGGGAACAACAGAAGACAAAAAGGGCCGCTAAGCAAAACTTAGCGGCCCTTTTAACTCTTGCGATCCGTCAGTCGTGACGAGGATAGTCAGGACTATTGATCCACGCGTGGTCCTCTTCCCAGGTAAACAACCACTTGCGCTCCGGCCCGGCCATCACGTTCAGATAATAACTGTCATACCCGGCAATCGTCGCGACCGGATGATAGCCGCGCGGCACCATCACCACATCGTGGTTGTACGGTGCCATGCAGGCATCCAGGCTGCGGTCATCGGTATACACTCGCTGGAGTGCGAAGCCCTGCGGCGGATCGAAACGGTGATAGTAGGTCTCTTCCAGCTGGGTCTCTTTGCCCGGCTGCGCGGTATCGTGTTTATGCGACGGCCAGGAGCTGGTGGCGCCTTCGTCGGTATACACCTCCACCACCAGCAGACAGTCGGCCTGCGCATTATCCGGCAGGATATTGTGCACCAGACGCTGATTACGCCCTTTGCCACGATGCTCAACGCCCACATCCTGCGGACGAATCACCCGCGCCGGCAGCGTACCTTTACCCGGCGCGCTGCACACCGCCAGTTCAAGGTCAGAATCCGCCGTCACTTCCACTTTGTCCTGCGTCGGGACGTACACCGCCCACGGCGGGGTACGTTCAAACGGCGACATGCGCTGTCCCAACCCTGGGAAGTCGGCCTTCGTCGTTTTGACCGACGCCAGCCCGGCAACCAGCACCAGACACAGCTCGCGTTCGCCGCTTTCCAGCGTAATGCTCTGCCCTTTTTTCAGCATCCACACATCAAAACCGATATAGCGCCAGCCGGCGCTTTGCGGCGTGATGTGCTGGATCTGCCCCTCTTTTCGTGATTTAGCCAGTAACGACATGGCGTTCTCCTTCGCCGATTAACCTAAGGTCGGCATGCTGAATTCAGATACGGTTTGCTGCCCTTGCGGCCAACGCACGGTGGCGGTTTTCATGCGGGTGTAGAAGCGCACGCCGTCAGGACCATGGACGTTGAGGGCGCCAAATACCGAGCGCTTCCAGCCGCCGAAGCTGTGGAAAGCCATCGGTACCGGAACCGGCACGTTCACCCCGACCATCCCGGCCTGGACATCATGCACGAATTCACGGGCGGTGTGTCCATTGCTGGTAAAGACGGCGCTGCCGTTGCCAAATTCGTGGCTGTTCACCAGCTCCAGCGCGCTGTGATAGTCCGCCACGCGGACAATACCCAGTACCGGTCCAAAAATCTCTTCCCGCCAGATGGTCATATCCGGCGTCACGTTGTCGAACAGCGTACCGCCGACATAGTACCCGTCATCATAGCCTGACACGCGCAGCTTACGCCCGTCGACAACCAGTTTCGCCCCTTCGCTGGCGCCTTTATCGATATAGCCCAGCACTTTCTTCTGATGGGTATCGGAAACCACCGGGCCCATTTCGTTCTCTTCTTTGCCGCGCATACATCCCGGCCCGACTTTCAGCGCTTCCACCAGCGGCTTCAGACGTGCAATCAGCTTATCCGCCGTTTCATCGCCCACCGCGACCACGACCGGCAGCGCCATGCAGCGCTCGCCTGCAGAACCAAACGCCCCGCCCATAATCGCATTCACCGTGGCATCCAGATCCGCATCCGGCATCACAATCGCGTGGTTTTTCGCTGCGCCAAAGGCCTGCACGCGTTTGCCGTGGGCGCTGGCAGTTTTGTAGATATATTCGGCAACACCGGAAGAGCCCACGAAGCTGACCGCCGCAATACGCGGATCGGTATACAGCTGCTCGGCATCGTCGTTGCTGCAGTGCACAACGTTAAAGACGCCATCCGGCAGGCCTGCTTCCTTCAGCAGTTCAGCCAGGCGTACCGCGGCCGTCGGGGCCAGCGCCGGTGGCTTGAGGACGAAGCTGTTGCCGCAGGCCAGCGCCAGCGGGAACATCCACATCGGCACCATCGCCGGGAAGTTAAACGGCGTAATCCCCGCCACAACACCCAGCGGCTGCATCAGCGAATAGCTGTCCACGCCGGTGCCGACATCAGAGGAGTATTCACCTTTAATCAGATGTGGAATACCGCAAGCAAATTCAACCACTTCCAGACCACGTGTCAGCTCGCCCAGTGCGTCCGACCAGACTTTACCGTGCTCGCTAACGATGATTCCCGCCAGTTCTTCAGCATGTTGCTCAAGCAGCATTTTAAAGTTGAACAGGACGCGGGCGCGGCGTAGCGGCGTGGTGCGCGACCAGCTTTCAAACGCATCACGGGCAACCTGAATGGCTTCAGAGACTTCCTGAGCGGTCGACAAAGTGACTTCGCGCACCACCTTGCCCGTCGCCGGGTCATACACCGGCATCGTTTCATTGCTGCTGCTGGTGACGGTTTTCCCGCCAATAAAGTTTCCTGTGATCGTCATCTTCTCGCCTCATGATGTGGGAAGGCCAACGCTGCGGCCCCGTTCCGATTTTGCTGTGCTATAACCGTAGTAAAATGAAACTTATATTTCAATGTTGACGTAGAATGAAATTCTATTTTGGTGATGACCGTCGCATTTCCCGGCCGCGGTGCGCGAGTTTCGTCAAGAAAGCGCCCCCGATAAGATTCAGCTGCGACGCCATCTGTACCCGATGTGACTTAGAGCGGGAAAGTACGATTATTTGCGAAGGAGCTCAAAGATCCACCATTTCATCCATTGCTAATTATGAAATAAATGTTTTGACTTAAAGTCGATCGAATAAACCCAATCTATCGTCATTCAGGAGAGCCACATGGCTATCGCACTGCAACGTTTCTGTCTTAATCGCAAGATCGCCCCATCCCTGAGCATCGAGGCCTTTTTCCGTCTGGTGAACAGTCTTGGGCTGAATAAGGTCGAGCTGCGTAATGATTTGCCCACAGGCAAAGTGACCGACGCTCTGAGTCATCAGCAGGTGCGCGAGCTGGCCGACCGCTACCATATTGAGATTTTGACCATCAATGCGGTATACCCATTTAACCGCCGCACGGAGCAGGTTCGCGGCCTGGCCGAATCTTTGTTGCAAGAGGCCAGAGCCATTGGCGCCAAATCGCTGGTCCTGTGTCCGCTCAACGATGGCAGCGAGGTGCCGGCCAGCGAAACCCTGAGTGCGCTGCGCGATCTGTCGCCGCTGTTTTCGTTTTACGGCGTGCGGGGCCTGGTTGAACCGCTGGGTTTCCCGCAGAGCTCACTGCGATCTGCGGCACAGGCGCAGACGCTCATCCGCGATGCGAAGGTACCGTTTAAGCTACTGATTGATACCTTCCACCACCATCTCTATCCGCAGGCGGATGCCGAGTTTAGCCAGGTGGATATTGCTGACATCGGGCTGGTGCACCTTTCCGGCGTGGAAGACGCCCGCCCACGGGAAAACCTGACCGACGACGAACGAATCATGCTGACGGAAAAAGATCGGCTGCAAACCTGTGAGCAAATCAAACACCTTGAAGCCCGGGGTTATCAGGGGGTGTATGCGTTCGAACCGTTTGCGCCGGAGCTGGCATCCTGGAGCGAAGAGGATATCCGCCGCGAGACGGAACGGAGCATCGCGCTCATTCAACGCCATTGCGCCTGAGAGAAATCAACGTCACGCCAGGCGAATATAGCGATTTCTCACATCGGTTTACGGCCAGTTTGCCTATAATCGACGCAGGATAAATGGAGGAATCGATCATGAGCGCACCCCTGCTGATTGCCCGCACGCGGGAAAAACAGCTGCATTTACTGCCGGGAATGGCTAACCGTCACGGCCTGATTACCGGTGCGACCGGCACCGGTAAAACCGTCACCCTGCAAAAGCTGGCGGAGTCTTTTTCAGAAATCGGCGTGCCGGTCTTTATGGCCGATGTGAAGGGCGACCTGACCGGGATCGCCGCAGCGGGCCAAAATTCGGAGAAACTGCAGGCGCGGCTGGAAAAAATCGGCGTCACCGACTGGCAGCCCCACGCTAACCCGGTGGTGACATGGGATATTTTCGGCGAGAAAGGCCACCCGGTCCGGGCGACGGTGTCCGATCTCGGGCCGCTGCTCTTGTCACGATTACTGAATCTCAACGAAGTCCAGTCCGGGGTGCTGAATATTATCTTCCGCATCGCCGATGACCGCGGTCTGCTGCTCCTCGACTTTAAGGATTTGCGCGCCATCACCCGGTATATCGGCGACAACGCCAAAGCTTTTCAAAACCAGTATGGCAACATCAGCAGCGCCTCGGTCGGCGCCATCCAGCGCGGCCTGCTGACTCTGGAACAGCAAGGAGCGGAGCACTTTTTCGGCGAGCCGATGCTCGACATCCAGGACTGGATGCGTCTCGACGAGAACGGCAAAGGGGTGATTAATATCCTCAGCGCCGAAAAGCTGTATCAGATGCCGAAACTCTACGCCGCCAGCCTGCTGTGGATGCTCTCGGAGCTCTACGAGCGCCTGCCGGAAGCCGGAGATCTGGAAAAGCCGAAGCTGGTCTTTTTCTTCGATGAAGCGCATCTGCTGTTTAACGATGCGCCTCAGGTGCTGCTGGATAAAATCGAGCAGGTTATCCGCCTGATTCGTTCCAAAGCCGTGGGGGTTTACTTCGTGTCGCAGAACCCGTCGGATATTCCCGATGCGGTTCTCGGCCAGTTGGGCAACCGCGTTCAGCACGCCCTGCGCGCCTTTACACCAAAAGATCAGAAAGCGGTGAAAACCGCGGCGCAGACCATGCGCGCCAACCCGGCTTTCAGCACCGAGCAGGCTATCCAGGAGCTGGGCACCGGTGAAGCGCTGATCTCCTTCCTCGATGAAAAAGGCAGCCCTTCGGTGGTCGAGCGCGCGATGGTAATTGCCCCCTGCTCACGAATGGGGCCAGTGACCGATGATGAACGCAACGGGCTCATCAATCACTCCCCGCTGTATGGCAAATATGAGGATGAAGTGGATCGGGAGTCCGCCTTCGAGAAATTGCAGCAGGGCGTGCAGGCCACCAGCGAACAGCAAAATGCGCCGCCGGCAAAAGGGGCCACCGCTGACCTCGACGACGGCATTTTAGGCGGCCTGAAAGATATTCTGTTCGGCACGACCGGCCCGCGCGGCGGCAAGCGCGACGGTCTGGTACAAACGGCAGCGAAAAGCGCCACGCGGCAAATCACCAATCAGATTGTGCGTGGCATGCTCGGAAGTTTGCTGGGCGGCAGACGGCGCTAGTCAGACGCACACCGCTGCCGGGGCGATAAGGGTGCCTTTTTCGCCCCGCAGGATGGCTGGGGCATCGCGCAGCGCGCCGATGTACGCCGGGTGACCTGTCATCTCAACAAACTGGATCGCGGCTTCCGCTTTCGGCCCCATTGCACCATCCGGCACGGCCAGCGGCCGAAGATCGTCCACGGTGGCCGTGCGCAATGCGCGCGCTTTTGGGGTACCCCAGTCAAGATAAACGGCGTCAGCCTCGGTGAGGATCAGCAGCGCTTCTGCCTGCAGCGACTGAGCCAAAACCGACGCCGCCAGATCTTTATCCACCACCGCCTCCATGCCCTGATAACTGCCGTTTTCCTCCACCACCGGCGTGCCGCCGCCGCCCGCACAAATCACCACGTTGCCGTCGGCCAGCAGCTGACTAATGGCCCGCCGCTCAAGGATTTTTTGTGGTCTTGGCGACGGCACGACCCGGCGAACATAGTCGCCGTCTTTTTTCATCTGCCAGCCATAGCGGGCCTCCAGCGCACTTTGCTCCTCCGCAGCCCACACCGGACCGATATATTTCCCGGGCTGGCGAAACGCCGGGTCGGCGGCGTCCACTTCCACTCGGGTCAACAGGGTGACGACCGGTGGGATCCCGGCCCGGCTGCCCAGCACCTGAGCAATCATGTAGCCCAGCATCCCCTGGGTCTCGGCCACCAGCACATCCAGCGGCCACGCCGGGCTGTCGCTGTAAGCCTGATTTTGCAATGCCAGCAGCCCCACCTGCGGGCCATTACCGTGCACAATCACCACCTGATACTCCTGGCTCAGACTGGCCACCGCATCGGCAATTTGCGCAATATTACGGTACTGATTTTCGGCGCTTAACGCTTCACCGCGTGCCAGCAGAGCATTCCCCCCCAGCGCAATGACGATGGTCTTTTTCATGTTATTCTCCGGTTAATAATATTGCCTGAAAACATAACGAAATAATCATCATAAAATGTGAGCAATATCATTATTGGCCGACTCGAAAGAACAATTTAAAAATTAAACCTCAGTCCACCATGGTTATTAAATTAATTCTAACAATGGCTTCTTTTAAATATTTTTAATAATCCAGACGGCGTGAAGAAAAAAAATCTCACAATCAGGCGAGTGTGATCTGCTTCACCAGAATACCCCTGTTTCTACTGTAGGTTTAGCCACAGAACACCCGCCGGGACTGGCGGCGGCAACATTATCTACAGGAGACAAACCATGTCTGCACAACTCAACGATGCGGTGGCCCCGCACAAAAGAGGGATCCCCGCCTGGTGGGTGACCATCTTTTTATTCTGGCTCGGCTGGATATTTATGTATGCCGACCGCACGGTATTAAACCCGGTCATGGGGGAACTGGAAAAAGAATTTGGTTTATCAGGCACCCAGCTCGGATTAATGAATTCGGTCTTTTATTTCTCTTACGCTTTATTACAGGTTCCGGCCGGGATCCTCGGAGATAAAATAGGCAAGAAAAAAGTCCTTATTCCCGGATTTTTACTGTTCGGGGCCTTTACCGCCGTCACCGGCTGGGCCAAAAGCTGGAGCACCCTGCTGTTCGCCAGGGTCGTCACCGGCGCTGGCGAAGGCACCTACTACGGCCCGCAGTACGGCCTCTCCTCAGAGCAAATCCCCAAAAAATACCGTTCGCTCGGCAGCGCCATCATCAACAGCGGCATGGCTTTTGGTATTGCGCTGGGGCTGATGGCCTCCAGCTGGCTGGTGTATGACCAGGGCTACAGCTGGCGTACACCGTTCTTTGTCATGTCGATCCCTACTCTGCTGACCGGGCTGGCTATCTGGCTGTTTGTCAAAGAGAAAAAGCGCCAGCCCGTCGAGGCAGGCGGGGTGGCGAAACCGAAAAGCAAATTCACCGATTTGTTCAAAAACCGCAATCTGCTGCTGGTCTATCTGATGGTGTTTTGCAGCCTGTTTGGCTTCTTCGTGATCCTCACCTGGCTGCCCTATTACCTGCAAAGCGAGCGCGGCATTGCGGGCAGCGAAACCGGCTTTATCACCTCGCTGGTCGCCTGGATCTCAATCCCTGGAGCGCTGCTCTTCTCCTCGCTCTCCGACCGTCTGGGTAAACGTAAGCCGCTGATTCTGGTACTGGTGCCGGTGGCCATTCTCAGCATGCTCTCCATCATCTGGATGCCGAATATGACCGGGGTAATCGTCGCCCTGTGCGTTTACGGCCTGGTCGGCAAGCTGGCGCTGGATCCGGTTCTGGTGGCGCTGGTCGCCGACAGCGTCGATGAGAACAGCTACAGCTCCGCCTTCGGCCTGTTCAATTTTATCGGTATGAGCTCCTCCATACTGGCTCCGGTGATTGCCGGCGCCGCTCGCGATATGACCGGCAGTCTTGCCTCCAGCTTCTACGTCTCCGCGGCGTTACTGGTCGTGGGTCTGGTCGGCATGCTGTTCCTGAAAGAGAAGAAATAACCCGAGGTCTGTGATGATTTACGCATTCGTAAAAAAAGGCAGTTTTCAGGACTCCGTCAGCCTGATGCTTATCTCCCGTAAGCTGAGCGCCATTGACGATGTCGAAGAAGTCTCGGTGATGATGGGCACCCCCGCTAACAAAGCGCTGCTGGAGTCGACGGGCTTCTGGCATGAAGAATTTGCCCAGGCAACGCCGAACGATATCTGCGCGGCAATCCGCACCCGTCAGCCGGTCGCCGATATTCTCACCCTGATCCAGCAGCGGCTGGACGCCGAGCTAAACGCCATTGCCCAGGGGCAAAGCAGCGGCCTGCGTCTGCAAAAGGCGCGCCGCTGGGAGAGCGCCTGCGCGAAGCTGCCGGAGGCAAACCTGGTGCTGATCTCCGTCGCCGGGGAGTACGCGGCGGGCGTGGCCCGTCAGGGGCTGGAGAGCGGTAAAAATGTGATGCTGTTTTCTGACAACGTGCCGCTGGAGCAGGAGCGGGCCCTGAAACAATACGCCCGCGAGCGCGGTCTGCTGGTGATGGGGCCCGACTGCGGCACCGCCGCCATCGCCGGAGCGCCGCTGGCCTTCGCCAACATTCTGCCTGCGGGCTGTATCGGGGTGATTGGCGCTTCGGGCACCGGCATCCAGGAGCTGACCTCACAGGTAGCGCTGCTCGGCCAGGGCGTGACTCACGCGATGGGTTTAGGGGGACGCGATCTGAATCAGCAGATCGGGGGCCTCAGCGCCCTGACGGCGCTGGAGATGCTGGCGGCAGACGAGCAAAGCAAGGTGATCGCTTTCGTCTCCAAGCCCCCTGCTGAATCAGTCAGGCAGACCATTATCAGCGCCATGAAAAAGCTGTCTAAGCCCGTCGTCGCCTTGTTTCTCGGCAGCAAACCCGCCCGGGCGCAGGAGGGCAATATCTGGTTCGCCAGCTCACTGGCTGAAGCCGCGCGCCTGGCCGCTATGCTGGCGAGCGTCGAGCAGATAGCGGCTTCGCAGGCACCACAACGTGGTAAGCAGATCCTTGGCCTGTATGCAGGCGGTACGCTCGCCGCTGAGGCGGCGATGTTACTGGCGGAGCATCTGGGGGTGGAAACCGATGCTCATCACCCGGACGGCGTGATGCTGGAAGCCCAGGGTCATCGCCTGATCGATCTTGGCGACGACGCCTGGACGGTGGGACGCCCGCACCCGATGATCGACCCAACCACCCGTTCACTGGAGATCGAGAAACTCAGCCAGCAGCCGGAAACCGGGGTGCTGCTGGTAGACATCGTGCTCGGCTATGGCGCCTGTGACGATCCGGCGGGCGCGCTGCTGGAGGCCATTAACACCGTCCGCAGCGCCCGTGGCCCTGAGCAACCGCTGACGGTTATCGCCACCGTCACCGGCACCGAACAGGATCCCCAGCCTCGCTCCCAACAAATCGACGCCCTGCTCAACGGCGACGTCATCGTAATGAACACCTTGCAGGAGGCGGTGCTGCTGGCGCATTACCTGGTGGCTCCCCGTCAACACCCGGCGCCTGTCGCTCCCCCGGCGCTGCTCAACGGCGTGCAGGTGATCAACGTTGGCCTGCGCAGCTTTGCCCGTGATTTGCAGCAGGCCGGTTGCCCGGTGGTGCATTTCCAGTGGGCACCGATAGCCGGCGGCAATCCGCATCTGGCGGCCCTGCTTAAGCAACTGAACTTTTGACTCTATTTTTGTAAGAGGTAGCTATGTACACCAGCATTAATCAAGCAAACGACGCGGTGATCGCCCGTATTAAAGCCGCCCGCCCGCACTGGCTCGACGTTAAACCCGCCGCCAGCGTTATCCCTGAACTGCGTGAAGGCCGCGTGCTGCTGCATGCCGGGCCGCCAATCCGCTGGCAGGAGATGACCGGCCCGATGCGCGGGGCCTGTCTCGGGGCCTGTCTGTTTGAAGGCTGGGCTGATGATGAAGCCCATGCTTTGCAGCTGCTGGAGCAAGGAGAGGTCGCCTTTGTCCCCTGTCATCACGTCCGGGCAGTGGGTCCGATGGGCGGTATTACCTCCGCCAGCATGCCGGTGATTGTGATGCGCGATGCGGTGCACGGCAATGAAGCCTATTGCAACCTCAACGAAGGAATCGGCAAAGTGATGCGCTTTGGCGCTTACGGCCCTGACGTGCAAACCCGTCTGCGCTGGATGCGCGATACCCTCGCCCCGGTACTCAGCGACGCGCTAAGCACCTTCGAAGAGGGCCTTGACCTGTCGGCGCTGATGGCGCAGGCCATCACCATGGGCGACGAGTTCCACCAGCGCAACATCGCCGCCTCGGCGCTGCTGATGCGTACCCTTGCCCCGCGCATCGCCGGACAGGAACGAGATAAAACCCAGACCGGTGAAGTGCTGGAGTTCCTCAGCGTCACCGATCAGTTCTTCCTCAACCTGGCAATGGCCTACTGTAAAGCCGCCATGGATGCCGCCGCAGAAATTAAAGCAGGCTCGGTGGTCACCGCCATGACCCGCAACGGCCAGATGTTCGGCATCCGCGTCAGCGGCCTCGGCGACCGCTGGTTTACCGCGCCGGTGAATACCCCGCAGGGGCTGTTCTTTACCGGCTACAGCCAGGCAGATGCCAACCCGGACATCGGCGACAGCGCAATAACGGAAACCTACGGCATCGGCGGCGCGGCGATGATTGCTGCCCCAGGCGTTACCCGCTTCGTTGGCGCAGGCGGGATGGAGGCGGCCCAGGAAACATCAGAGGAGATGGGCGAGATTTATCTTCAGCATAACCCGCTGTTGCAGATCCCGTCGTGGAACTTCCAGGGGGCCTGCCTGGGGCTCGATATTCGTCGGGTCGTGGAAACCGGCATCACGCCAATCATTAATACCGGCATTGCCCACAAGGAGGCCGGGATTGGCCAGGTGGGTGCCGGAACCGTCCGCGCCCCGCTGGCCTGCTTCGAGCAGGCGCTGGAAGCGCTGGCCCAGGCGATGAATATCCAGGCAGCCTGATATGATCCTGACGCCGCTTGCCTCTGGCTGCAGCCATCCGCTCCCGGACGGCGAGTGGCGTTGTCATAGCCTGTTTAGCCAGGCCATTAATCTGCAGCATGAGGATGGCACGCTGTTGACCCTGCTGCGCGGCGGAACAAACCTGCCCCCCATGGGCTGGCTGCTGCGCTGTCAGGAGTATGATTATCTGCGCAGCATCCTCTCTCCTGGCACCGTGCTCACTCTGTTTGCCGGCGTTTTACACTGGCGGGCGCTGCGATTGCGCGCTCCTCGTCGGCATATTACCCCCTCACTCCCTACTCATCCCTTACAGCCACTGGCGGCTTTTTTATCCGCTTATCCTCAGAATACCGGGCTTTGCGGCAGCCTCTCAGAAGCGGTGAACCGTGCAGATACGCCACAGCAGAGTCTGTTCAGGCTGCTGAACAACGGCTTTGCCGACGCAGAAACGCTGATCGGACTCGGCCCCGGACTGACCCCCTCCATGGACGATATGCTGGTCGGTGCGCTGGCCGTTCTGTACTGCGCCGCGCCACTTCGCGAGTTGCCTCGCAAAATCGAGCAATTCCCCCCGGCCCGGGCGCTGCAACAGCTGACAACGACGGTAAGCGCTTGTTATCTTCTGCACGCCAGTCAAGGGCGCTTTTCGACCACGCTTATCCATCTCCTGCGTCACCTGGCTGTCGGTGCTCATCGCACAAGGACTCACCACGCCATTCGTCACCTGCTGGCACATGGACACACCTCTGGCGCAGACACTCTGCTGGGAGTGCATGTTGCGCAGCAGTGTCTGGTAACGCATGTATCAGGGGGACACTGTAATGATGGACCATGAAACGATCCGCACCTTTATTCGCGTGGCGGAAACCCGGAGTTTTTCCCGCGCCGCCGAGAGCCTGTTCAAAACCCCGGCCGCCATCAGCTACCGCATCAAAATGCTGGAAGAATCGTTGGGTACACCGCTGTTTCTGCGAACCACACGCTCGGTCAGTCTGACCCCCGCCGGCACCCATCTGCTTGAGCGCTGCCTGCAGTGGCTAAGCTGGCTGGAGGCGATGCCCGATGAGCTAAGCCAGGTCAATGACGGCGTCGAACGCCAGGTGAATCTGGTTATCAACAATCTGCTGTACGACAACCTCGCCGTGGCCCTGCTGCTCAGCCATCTGCATCAGCGATTCCCGTTTACCCAGTTTCAGGTCTCCCGCCAGGTCTATATGGGGGTCTGGGATGCCATGCTGTATGGCGACTACCACCTGGCGATTGGCGTCACCGGTTCGGAATCGCTCTCCAACTCAATTAATCTGTTGCCGCTCGGGGAAATCAGCTGGGTCTTTGTGGTGGCGCCGCATCATCCGCTGGCGGCCGTCGAAGGGGTGATTAACGATGCACCGCTGCGCGCTTTCCCGGCTATTAATATCGAAGATACCTCCCGCAATCTCACCAAGCGCGTGGCCTGGCTGCTCTCCGGACAGAAGGAAATAAAAGTCCCGGACATGCAGACTAAATTACAGTGCCATATTACCGGGGTGGGCGTCGGCTTTCTGCCGCGCAATGTCTGTCAGCCGTGGCTTGATAACGGCAGTCTGATAGCCAAAGAGGTGGAGAATCGTCGACAGCCTTCACCGCTGTCGCTGGCATGGAGTAAAGAACGGGACGGTAAGGCGGTGAGTGAGATAGTGACGCTGTTCCGTCATCAGGAAAGCTGCGTGAAAGGGTTTTTAAACAATATTGACAGGCCGCCCGCGCTGTAACGACTCCTCCCGACGGGAGGAGTCGCGGGTCGTTTACGCCTTACGCATCATCAGCCAGAGGCTGATCAGGAAGAAGCTGGCGCTTGGCAGCAGCGCGCCGATAATCGGCGGGATGCCGTAGACCAGCGTCAGCGGGCCAAAAATCTGGTCCAGCACGTAGAAGATAAAGCCAAAGCTGATCCCGGTGACAACCCTTACCCCCATCGCCACGCTGCGCAGCGGGCCGAAGATAAACGACAGCGCCATCAGCATCATCACCGCCACCGACAGCGGCTGGAAGATTTTGCTCCACATGTTGAGCTGGTAGCGTCCCGGGTCCTGTCCGCTGGATTTCAGATAGGTCACGTAGTTATGCAGGCCGCTGATCGACAACGCATCCGGATCCAGCGCCACCACGCCCAGCTTGTCGGGCGTCAGCTTAGTTTTCCAGGTGCCGCTGACCATCTGCGAGCCGGTGATCTGTTTCGGGTCGGTCAGGTCAGACTCATCAACCTGCGACAGGCGCCAGACTTTATTATCATTGTCGAATTTCGCCGAGGCGGCGTAGCGAACGGTCTGCAAACGGCGCTGGTCGTTAAAGGCGTAAATACTCACGCCGCCCAGTTCATCGTTTCCTTTCACCCGTTCGATATACACGAAGTTATGGCCGTCTTTCGCCCACAGCCCCTGCTGGGTCGACAGCAGCGAACCGCCGTACATCTGCTGGGCGCGATAATTACGCGCCATCTGCTCGCCCTGCGGCGCCACCCACTCCCCGATCGCCATAGTCAGCAGAACCAGCGGAATCGCGGTTTTCATCACCGCCAGCGCTACCTGTAACCGGGTGAAGCCGGAGGCCTGCATCACCACCAGTTCGCTGCGCTGCGCCAGCATCCCCAGGCCAAGCAGTGCGCCAAGCAGCGCTGCCATCGGGAAGAAAATCTGCACATCTTTTGGCACGCTGAGGATGGTATACAGCCCGGCACCGAGCGCGTCGTAGCTGCCCTGGCCGGCTTTTTTCAACTGGTCGACAAACTTGATAATGCCCGAGAGCGAAACCAGCATGAACAGCGTCATCATGATGGTGTTGAAAATCGTCCTACCGATATAACGGTCGAGTACGCCAAACGCCTGCATCACACCGCTCCTTTGTTAAAACGGGCACGGAAGCGGCGCATCGGCACCGTATCCCACAGGTTCAGCAGCACGGCCAGCGCGAAATAGAGCAGGTTAATCCCCCACATCCAGATCATCGGGTCGATTTTACCTTTACCGCCGTTTGACTTAATCGAGGTTTGCAGCAGGAAGAAGACCAGATACAGCAGCATCGCCGGCAGCATCGACAGCACGCGGCCCTGACGCGGGTTCACCACGCTCAGCGGAACGACCATCAACGCCATAATGAACACCGTTGCCACCAGCGTGAAGCGCCAGTGCAGCTCTGCGCGCGCGCGGTCGGTATCGGTGCGCCACAGCGCGCGCATGCCCATCTGTTCGGTGTCGTCAGGATCCGAAGCCACCGCCTGATGGCCAATAATGGCCTGGTAATTTTTAAAATCAGTAATGCGGAAATCGCGCAGCATCGCCGTACCTTCAAAGCGGGTACCCTGATTCATGGTCACCACCTGCGAGCCGTCTTTCTTCTGCGTCAGTTCGCCGGAATCGGCCACCACGACGGAAGGTCGCGCGTTACCTTTTGGCTTCAGCTGCGCCAGGAAGACATCATGGAAGCGCTTGCCGTTGACGTTTTCAATAAACAGCACGGCGCTGCCGTCGCTGGCCTGCTGAAACTGGCCCTGGGCCAGCGCCGCCATACCGGGGTTGGCTTTCGCCTCCGCCAGCACTTCATCCTGATGGCGAGACGACCAGGGGCCGGCCCACATCACGTTGACCGCCGCCACCGCGCCGGTAAACAGCGCGAGGATCATCGCCGCTTTCACCAGCACGGCCTTACTCAGGCCGCAGGCATGCATCACCGTGATTTCACTTTCGGTATACAGTTTGCCCAGCGTCATCAGCAGCCCGAGGAATAAACTCAGGGGCAGAATGAGCTGCGCCATTTCCGGTACGCCCAGCCCTAACAGCGAGAGCACCAGATTTGTCGGGATATCGCCATCCACCGCGGCGCCAAGGATCCTGACCAGTTTCTGGCAAAAGAAGATCAGTAACAGGATGAACAGGATCGCCAACTGGCTTTTCAGCGTCTCACGAACCAGATATCTTATGATTATCACTATAAATACGCCCGTAAAAACCCGTCTTATTGCAGGAAAATTGCTTGTTTCATGGCTTAAACGTCATTTATTCTCTTTGGTCTTCGAAATCATCGCTAAGATTAAATGACTCACTGGTTCCGCGTATCAGGTTTTTTTCTGACGAACCAAAGCCGTAATAACGTTAAGATTAACACGAAGTCACCGCAACAGCGGACATGAGTTACGAAAGCTTTCAATTCTATCCGTAGCCACCGTCGTTGTCTTTAAGATTCAGGAGCGTAGTGCATGGAGTTCAGTGTAAAAAGCGGTAGCCCGGAGAAACAGCGGAGTGCCTGTATCGTAGTCGGCGTCTTTGAACCGCGTCGCCTCTCCCCGATTGCCGAACAACTCGATAAAATCAGTGACGGCTATATCAGCGCGCTGCTGCGTCGCGGTGAACTGGAAGGTAAGCCTGGCCAGACGCTGCTGCTGCACCACGTGCCAAATATTCTGTCAGAACGTATTCTGCTGATTGGCTGCGGCAAAGAGCGTGAGCTGGACGAGCGTCAGTACAAGCAGGTCATTCAGAAAACCATTAATACTTTGAATGATACCGGTTCAATGGAAGCCGTCTGCTTCCTGACCGAACTGCACGTGAAAGGCCGTAACAACTACTGGAAAGTTCGCCAGGCCGTTGAGACCGCCAAAGAGACGCTGTACAGCTTCGATCAGTTGAAAACCAACAAAAGCGAGCCGCGTCGCCCGCTGCGTAAAATGGTCTTCAACGTCCCGACCCGTCGCGAGCTGACCAGCGGCGAACGCGCCATCCAGCACGGACTGGCCATTGCCGCCGGTATCAAAGCGGCCAAAGATCTCGGCAATATGCCGCCAAACATCTGTAACGCCGCCTATCTGGCCTCTCAGGCCCGTCAGCTGGCCGATACCTACAGTAAGAATGTGATCACCCGCGTCATCGGCGAACAGCAGATGAAAGAGCTGGGTATGAACTCTTACCTGGCGGTTGGCAACGGTTCGCAGAATGAATCGCTGATGTCGGTGATTGAATACAAAGGCAACCCGGCGGAAGACGCGCGTCCGATCGTTCTGGTCGGCAAAGGGCTGACCTTTGACTCCGGCGGTATCTCCATCAAACCTGCCGAAGGCATGGATGAGATGAAGTACGACATGTGCGGTGCGGCGGCGGTCTACGGCGTGATGCGTATGGTTGCTGAACTGCAACTGCCGCTGAACGTGATCGGCGTCCTCGCCGGCTGTGAAAACATGCCTGGCGGCCGCGCCTATCGTCCGGGCGACGTCCTGACGACCATGTCCGGTCAAACCGTTGAAGTACTGAATACCGACGCCGAAGGCCGTCTGGTGCTGTGCGATGTGCTGACCTATGTTGAGCGTTTCGAACCGGAAGCGGTGATTGACGTCGCCACGCTGACCGGCGCGTGCGTGATTGCCCTGGGCCATCATATCACCGGCCTGATGTCGAACCACAACCCGCTGGCTCACGAGCTGATCGGCGCATCCGAACTGGCGGGCGACCGCGCATGGCGCTTACCGCTGGGCGACGAATTCCAGGATCAGCTGGAGTCTAACTTCGCGGATATGGCCAACATCGGCGGACGTCCTGGCGGCGCGATCACCGCCGGCTGCTTCCTGTCGCGCTTTGCCCGTAAGTACAACTGGGCACACCTGGATATCGCCGGCACCGCCTGGCGTTCCGGGAAAGCGAAAGGTGCCACCGGCCGCCCGGTCGCCCTGCTGTCGCAGTTCCTGCTCAATCGCGCCGGGTTTACTGGCGAAGAGTAATTGCCGTCTGATGCCCGGCGGCGCTACGCTTGCCGGGCCTACGCAAAGATGCCGTTTGTAGGCCGGGTCAGCGCAGCGCCACCCGGCTTAAGCATTTAAAGTCACCACAAGAAGCCCCATATATGAAAAACGCAACGTTCTACCTTCTGGACAACGACACACAACAAGACGGTTTAAGCGCCGTTGAACAACTGGTGTGTGACATTGCCGCAGAACGTTGGCGTAGCGGCAAACGCGTGCTTATCGCCTGTGAAGACGAACAGCAGGCCATCCGTCTGGATGAAGCGCTGTGGGCCCGCCCTCCGGAAAGCTTCGTCCCGCATAATCTGGCGGGAGAAGGCCCCAGAGGCGGAGCGCCGGTGGAGATCGCCTGGCCGCAAAAACGCAACAGCAGCCCGCGGGATATTCTGATCAGTCTGCGGCTAAACTTTGCAGATTTTGCCACCGCTTTCACAGAAGTGATAGACTTTGTCCCTTACGAAGATTCTCTGAAACAACTGGCGCGCGAACGCTACAAAGCGTACCGCATGGCTGGTTTCAACCTGAATACGGCAACCTGGAAATAATGGAAAAGACATACAACCCACAAGATATCGAACAGCCGCTCTACGAGCATTGGGAAAAGCAGGGCTATTTCAAACCGAATGGTGATGAAAGCCAGGAGAGCTTCTGCATCATGATCCCGCCGCCGAACGTCACCGGCAGTTTGCATATGGGTCATGCCTTCCAGCAAACCATCATGGATACCATGATTCGCTACCAGCGCATGCAGGGTAAAAATACTCTGTGGCAGGCCGGTACCGACCACGCGGGTATCGCGACCCAGATGGTGGTTGAGCGTAAGATTGCCGCAGAAGAAGGGAAAACTCGCCACGACTACGGTCGCGATGCCTTTATCGATAAAATCTGGCAGTGGAAAGCGGAATCCGGCGGCACCATTACCCGTCAGATGCGTCGCCTGGGCAACTCCGTGGACTGGGAGCGCGAGCGCTTCACCATGGATGAAGGCCTCTCCAATGCCGTAAAAGAAGTCTTTGTTCGTCTGTACAAAGAAGACCTGATTTACCGCGGCAAGCGCCTGGTTAACTGGGATCCGAAACTGCGTACCGCGATTTCCGACCTGGAAGTGGAAAACCGCGAGTCTAAAGGCTCGATGTGGCACATCCGCTACCCGCTGGCCGACGGCGCGAAAACCGCTGACGGTAAAGATTATCTGGTCGTGGCGACCACCCGTCCGGAAACCCTGCTGGGCGACACCGGCGTGGCCGTTAACCCGGAAGATCCGCGTTATAAAGATCTGATCGGTAAATTCGTGGTGCTGCCGCTGGTTAACCGCCGCATTCCGATCGTCGGCGATGAACACGCCGATATGGAAAAAGGCACCGGCTGCGTGAAAATCACTCCGGCGCACGACTTTAACGACTATGAAGTCGGGAAACGTCACGCCCTGCCGATGATCAACATCCTGACCTTTGACGGCGACATCCGCGAAAGCGCGCAGGTGTACGATACCAAAGGCGAAGAGTCCGACGTTTACTCCGCAGAGATCCCGGCGGAATTCCAGAATCTGGAGCGTTTCGCTGCGCGTAAAGCCGTGGTGGCAGCCATCGATGCGCTCGGCCTGCTTGAAGAGATCAAACCTCACGATCTGACCGTGCCGTACGGCGACCGTGGCGGCGTGGTGATCGAGCCGATGCTGACCGACCAGTGGTACGTGCGTGCCGACGTGCTGGCGAAGCCTGCCGTAGAAGCGGTTGAAAACGGCGACATTCAGTTCGTGCCGAAGCAGTACGAAAACATGTACTTCTCCTGGATGCGCGATATTCAGGACTGGTGTATCTCCCGTCAGCTGTGGTGGGGTCACCGTATCCCGGCGTGGTATGACAACGAAGGCAACGTCTACGTAGGCCGCACCGAAGACGAAGTGCGTCAGGAGAACAACCTCTCCGCTGACGTCGCGCTGCGCCAGGACGAAGACGTGCTCGACACCTGGTTCTCCTCCGCGCTGTGGACCTTCTCCACCCTCGGCTGGCCGGAAAACACCGATGCGCTGCGTCAGTTCCACCCGACCAGCGTGATGGTTTCCGGTTTCGACATCATCTTCTTCTGGATTGCCCGCATGATCATGATGACCATGCACTTCATCAAAGATGAAAACGGCAAACCGCAGGTACCGTTCCATACCGTCTACATGACCGGTCTGATTCGTGACGACGAAGGCCAGAAGATGTCCAAATCCAAGGGCAACGTTATTGACCCGCTGGATATGGTTGACGGCATCTCCCTGCCAGAGCTGCTGGAGAAACGCACCGGTAACATGATGCAGCCGCAGCTGGCGGAGAAAATCGCCAAACGCACCGAGAAACAGTTCCCGAACGGTATCGAGCCGCACGGCACCGACGCCCTGCGCTTCACCCTGGCGGCGCTGGCCTCCACCGGCCGCGACATCAACTGGGACATGAAGCGTCTGGAAGGTTACCGTAACTTCTGTAACAAGCTGTGGAACGCCAGCCGTTTCGTGCTGATGAACACCGAAGATCAGGACTGCGGCTTCAACGGCGGCGAGAAAGTCCTGTCGCTGGCGGACCGCTGGATCCTTGCCGAATTCAACCAGACCGTAAAAGCGTACCGCGAAGCGCTGGATAACTTCCGCTTCGACATCGCCGCCGGCATCCTGTATGAGTTCACCTGGAACCAGTTCTGCGACTGGTACCTGGAGCTGACCAAACCGGTCATGACCGGCGGATCTGAAGCCGAGCTGCGCGGCACCCGCAACACGCTGGTCACCGTGCTGGAAGGTCTGCTGCGTCTGGCGCATCCGATCATTCCGTTCATCACCGAAACCATCTGGCAGCGCGTTGATGCCATTATGAATAAGGAACTTCGTTTCCAATTAAGCACCGCTAACGAAGATCGAACCATCATGCTGCAGCCGTTCCCGGCGTACGATGCGGCGCAGGTTGATGAAGCCGCACTGGCCGATACCGAATGGTTGAAGCAGGCGATCGTTGCCGTACGTAACATCCGTGCGGAAATGAACATCGCCCCGGGCAAACCGCTCGAACTGCTGCTGCGCGGTTGCAGCGCTGACGCTCAGCGTCGCGTGACCGACAACCAGAGCTTCCTGCAGTCCATGGCGCGTCTGGAAAGCATCACCGTACTGCCAGCCGACGACAAAGGTCCGGTTTCCGTGACCAAAATCATCGACGGCGCCGAGCTGCTGATCCCGATGGCGGGTCTCATCAACAAAGAAGATGAGCTGGCGCGTCTGGCGAAAGAAGTGGCGAAGATCGACGGTGAAATCAGCCGCATCGAAAGCAAACTGGCCAACGAAGGCTTTGTCGCTCGCGCACCGGAAGCGGTGATCGCCAAAGAGCGTGAGAAGCTGGACGGTTATGCCGAAGCGAAAAGCAAACTGATCGAACAGCAGGCGGTCATCGCCGCGCTGTAATCCTCCCGCCCCTTGCCTGCTCAGGCAGGGGGCGTTTTAATCCGCGATCCCCGCTTGCGCTCCCCCCGCTCCCGATGTTATTAACAACACCATCCGTCATTTTTTTGCTATGAGTAATCGTATGAATACGATCGCGACCGTTACGGCGTCGCTGCGCCGCATCACCGCTGAAGACAATGCTGCTATCGCCAACGTTATCCGCCAGGTTTCTGCGGAATACGGGCTGACGGCCGATAAGGGCTACACCGTAGCCGACCCCAACCTCGATGAGCTGTTTGAACTCTACAGCCAGCCGGGCTCCGCCTATTGGGTGGTTGAGCAGGATGGTCGGGTGGTCGGTGGCGGCGGCATTGCTCCGCTGGCACATAGCGAACCGGATATTTGCGAACTGCAGAAAATGTATTTTATGACCTCTGCCCGTGGGCAGGGACTGGCGAAAAAGCTGGCGCTGCTGGCGTTAGATTATGCCCGCGAGCAGGGTTTCAAACGCTGCTATCTGGAAACCACCGCCTTCCTGAAAGAAGCCGTCGGGCTGTATGAGCGCCTGGGCTTCGAACATATCGACGGCCCGCTGGGCTGCACCGGTCATGTAGATTGCGAAGTGCGGATGCTGAAAACGCTGTAAGCGCTCGTGCCCGTCAGCCGCACGTCCCCGGTCTTACCGGGGCGACGGGCTCTCCCCCTCAGATACCCCGGATAAGGCGTGCAGCGCCGTTAGCCGGGCCTCGTCAGGTTTGGTCGTCCGGACCCGCCTCCGGGGAAAGGCACTTTACGCCGCGACCATCGGTACGCCGCTGTGGAAGCGGAACTCCGCCTCAGGTCGGAGAATTAACGCCGCCTCCGCCTCGCCAAGCTGGTGAATACGTTCACTGATATCCTCTTCGGCAATCTGCTGCGCCAAATCCAGATAGTCCTGATAGTGCCGCGCTTCGGAGCGCAGCAGCGACAGATAGAACTTCTGCAGATCGTCATTCAGCCACGGCGCCAGCGCGGCAAAGCGCTCGCAGGAGCGCGCTTCAATGTAGGCTCCGCAAATCAGCTTATCGATGAGCATCACCGGTTCGTGGGAACGTACCTCTCTGCGCAACCCGCGGGCATAATTACTGGCGGTGATTTTGACGTACGGGATAGCGTGAGCCTGCATCATCTCCCGCACCTGCCAGAAATGGTGCAGCTCTTCTTTAATCAGCAGTACCATGCTGTCCACCAGCTGACGGCTCCAGGGATCGTCGGTTTGCGGCATGGCGCTCTTATTAATCCGTTTATGCAGCGCGACGAAATCCGGCTCGGGCCCCCGGCGATAGGTAAAGTCCTCATACGGCTTCAGGCAGGCCAGCAGCTCGTCGGCCCCTTCTTTATCAGCAACATATTTACGCACCAGTAGCAGCGCGTTTTGCGCCGCTTTTAGCTCACAAACCATATGATCGGTCAGCAGCAGCGGGAGATTTTCCGGCTTACGGGCTTCATCAATCCACGCCTGTGGCGTCGGGCAGTGCAGGAAGTGACTTACGGGGGCGAGTATTTGCGGGTAGTCCATTGAGGTTCCTTGCTATACGGTAACGGCTGCCGGCCGTTATCGCATCCAAACAGACACAATATTATTGTTCAGGGTATAACGAGACGAAAACCCCGACAACATAGAGAACGATGTCGCCGGGGTTCCTGTGCGTAGCCAGCAAAGACGCGGCCTGAAGGATGACGTGCAGATTTACTTAGTGGCGAACGCCGTCATCGTCTTCATCGACGAGATCGTCGTCATCTTCTTCATCGCCCTCTTCACCGTTCGGGTCTTCATAGTAAGTACCCCAACCGTCATATTCGACGCCGAATTTTTCCGCCAGAGTCATCAGTTGTTCAACCTGGGCATCAATCAGCTCCACCTTCAGGGCGCTTTCGCTCAGGATGTCACAGCAGATAACCACTTCGCCTTCTTCCACTTCCAGCTCTTCCGGCTCGGTCACTTCGTAACCCAGTTTGAAGGCCTCGACAGCCACTTTCTCCAGCGTTTCAAAGTCGTCGGCAGAGAGATGGTGTTCAATCGTGTACAGCGCGTCCGGATCGCTGCCGTCTTCGAGCAGCTCTTCGATAATCAGACGCGTTTCTTCACGCTGTTCTTCCAGTAGTTCCGGGTTTGCCATGGCTCGTTCCTCATAATGTGCGGCAGATACTTCTATTGTCACATACCGCCGTGATTGCCTCCACCTTTGTGCGAAAGATTTGTGTCACGGGGTTGCAAATGAATATTCATACATATAAATTGAATTTTAATTCAATAAGGGGCTTAAGCCATGTGAGGGAATCATGTCCGCGTTTTACCAGAAGCATTTTTTAAAGTTACTCGATTTTACCCCTGCAGAAATCACCGCTCTGCTGAAGCTGGCGGCCAGACTGAAAACCGATAAAAAAAACGGTATTGAAATCCAGCATCTGGCTGGAAAAAACATCGCGCTCATCTTCGAAAAAGACTCTACCCGGACACGATGCTCTTTCGAAGTTGCCGCATTTGATCAGGGTGCCCGCGTCACTTATCTCGGGCCAAGCGGCAGCCAGATCGGCCATAAAGAATCCATTAAAGATACCGCCCGCGTGCTGGGCCGGATGTATGACGGTATTCAGTACCGCGGTCATGGTCAGGAAGTGGTCGAAACGCTGGCCAAATATGCCGGTGTTCCGGTATGGAACGGTCTGACCAACGAGTTTCATCCCACCCAGCTGCTGGCAGATCTATTGACCATGCAGGAACATCTGCCGGGGAAAGCCTTTAACGAAATGACCCTGGTCTATGCAGGCGACGCCCGCAACAATATGGGCAACTCCATGCTCGAAGCCGCGGCGTTGACCGGTCTGGATCTGCGCCTGGTGGCTCCGAAGGCCTGCTGGCCCGAAGAAAATCTGGTGGCAGAATGCCGGGCGCTGGCACAGAAAAACGGCGGCAACATCACTCTGACCGAAGATATCGCGGCGGGCGTGCAAGGGGCGGACTTTATCTACACCGACGTGTGGGTCTCGATGGGCGAAGCCAAAGAGAAATGGGCGGAACGCATTGCGTTACTGCGCGCTTATCAGGTGAATAGCAACATGATGGCGCTGACCGGTAATCCGCAGGTGAAATTTCTGCACTGCCTGCCCGCATTCCATGACGATCAAACGACCCTTGGTCAGCAGATGGCGGAGGAATACGGCCTGCATGGCGGCATGGAAGTGACTGACGAGGTCTTTGAGTCGCCGGCAAGCATCATCTTCGATCAGGCGGAAAACCGGATGCACACCATCAAAGCGGTGATGGTGGCAACGCTGAGTAAATAGCGCATCTGGTACGGATCATCCCGGAGCGGTGCTATCGCGCCTGTCCGGCTAGCGGATGATCTCCCCGGATTGCGGCACAAGAGCCTTCATCCGGATGACCTCCCCCGTAAGCGTAGCGCCTGCGGGGGATTTTTTACGCCATCAGGATCTTCACTACCGCCTTACGCACTTTGGCCGGTTCGCCCACGGCACACAGCGGCTTATGCACTTCTCCAGGGTAAAAGACCACAAAATCCCCCTCGTTCAGAATGACGGTTTTCTCCTGTTCGCCGGCCGACAGAAACGCAATATCTCTCTCCGCCAGCCCGTCGATGTCCGCTGCGCCGGCGGCAGGGCGGGTGCTGAAGGTCATGGCCTCCTGGCCGCGCAGCACAATCTGGATATCCAGATAGCGCGCATGGTATTCCGCGCGGCGGGCGGCAAGAGGTTCGGTCGTATCTTCTGAAATCATATAAAACACGTTGTTACCGTCAATATCGTATTTGCCGGGCGACGTCTCTTCGCTCACGTGGGCTTTAACGTGCTCAATCGCCTGACGCAACGCGTCCGGTAGCCAGGCCTGCAGATGGTGAATGTGACCAACGATCATAGTACCTCTCAAAGATAAAACAGCTTTTCATTTTTGTTTTTATACGCCCCTTCACACTGCCATACCACCTCTTTTTTACGGTTTTTTGCGCTGGCGCAGCCTTATCGAAGCAATCGTTTTCTTGTTTGTGTACTAATCGCTTGATCCGAAATTTGAGCTGCGTATAATGCCGGTCGATTTGCCGGGAGGAAGCATGGTCTACTGCGTACGACATTCTGTCTTACCGCGTCTGAACACAGGCGCTGGCGTAGCGTTTTTCTTTCCGTTGCTCAATGAATTCTCGAAGCCCCTTATTTAAGGGGCTTTTTTTTTGCCCAGGCGTCAGGAGATAAACATGGCTAACCCGCTATATCAAAAACATATCATTTCCATAAACGATCTCAGCCGAGAAGACCTCGAACTGGTTCTGGCGACCGCTGCAAAACTGAAAGCGAATCCACAGCCGGAACTGCTGAAGCATAAGGTTATCGCCAGCTGTTTCTTTGAAGCCTCCACCCGTACCCGCCTGTCGTTTGAAACCTCGATGCACCGCCTCGGCGCCAGCGTGGTGGGCTTTTCCGACAGCAGCAACACCTCGCTGGGCAAAAAAGGGGAAACCCTGGCCGACACCATTTCGGTCATCAGCACCTACGTCGACGCCATCGTGATGCGCCATCCGCAGGAAGGGGCTTCGCGTCTGGCGACCGAGTTTTCCGGCGGTATCCCGGTCCTCAACGCCGGCGATGGCGCTAACCAGCACCCGACGCAGACCCTGCTGGATCTCTTCACCATTCAGGAAACTCAGGGCCGCCTGGAAAACCTCAACGTCGCGATGGTTGGCGACCTCAAATATGGCCGCACCGTCCATTCGCTGACCCAGGCGCTGGCGAAATTCAACGGCAACCGCTTCTACTTTATCGCCCCGGATGCGCTGGCGATGCCGCAGTACATCCTCGATATGCTGGATGAGAAAGGGATTGCCTGGAGCGTGCACAGCGCCATTGATGAAGTGATGGGAGAGCTGGATATTCTGTACATGACCCGCGTGCAGAAAGAGCGTCTTGACCCGTCGGAATACGCCAACGTGAAAGCGCAGTTTGTCCTGCGTGCCGCCGACCTCGACGGCGCCCGTCACAATATGAAAGTGCTGCACCCGCTGCCGCGCATTGATGAAATCACCACCGATGTCGATAAAACGCCGCACGCCTGGTACTTCCAGCAGGCCGGCAACGGCATCTTCGCACGCCAGGCGTTACTGGCACTGGTACTGAATAGCGAGCTGGCTCTGTAAGGGGAAACGACCATGACACACGATAATAAACTGCAGGTAGAAGCCATTAAACGTGGCACCGTTATCGACCACATCCCTGCGCAGGTGGGCTTTAAACTGCTGACGTTGTTCAAACTGACCGAAACGGATCAGCGGATCACCATCGGCCTGAACCTGCCGTCAGGTGAAATGGGCCGCAAGGACCTGGTAAAAATCGAGAATACGTTCCTGACCGACGAGCAGGTAAACCAGCTGGCGCTGTATGCCCCGCATGCGACGGTCAACCGCATCGATGATTATGAAGTAGTCGGTAAGTCACGCCCGAATCTGCCGGATCGGATTAACAGCGTGCTGGTCTGCCCGAACAGCAACTGTATCAGCCATGCCGAGCCGGTTTCCTCCAGCTTTGCGGTGAAAAAGCGGGAAAACGATATCGCGCTGAAGTGCAAATATTGTGAAAAAGAGTTTTCGCATTATGTGGTTCTGGCCAACTAATTGAGGTTGGTATTGGCAACCCGGCTCCCTATAATGGCCGGGTTCCATACGCGCTATCCTTCAAGCTGCTTCTTTGTCGGCCGTGCGGGCGGTTCGCCCCTTGCCGCGTCGCTGCAACTCGAAGGATTTTGCGTCACTACTTAATAATGCTGTTATTCAGGAGAACTCATGTCTAAAACTATCGCGACGGAAAATGCACCAGCAGCAATCGGCCCGTATGTTCAGGGTGTTGATCTGGGCAGCATGATCATCACTTCCGGCCAGATCCCCGTCGATCCGAAAACTGGTAGCGTGCCGGAAGATGTCGCCACTCAGGCGCGTCAGTCTCTGGACAACGTCAAAGCTATCGTTGAAGCCGCAGGCCTGAAAGTCGGCGACATTGTTAAAACGACCGTATTCGTTAAAGATCTGAACGACTTCGCCACCGTGAATGCCGCTTATGAAGCGTTCTTCACCGAACATCACGCGACCTTCCCGGCGCGCTCCTGCGTGGAAGTGGCTCGCCTGCCGAAAGATGTGAAAATCGAGATCGAAGCGATCGCCATTCGTCGCTAAGCCTCGCATCCCCTCACCCATGCGCCTTTATTACCGCGCCGGGTGAGGGAGTTTCACTACTCGACCTTCGTCGCCCGCAGCAGTTTCTCCAGCGGATAAACCGCCGCAATCACCAGCTCATCCTGCGTTTTCGCCGCCTCGTCCAGCTGCGCCTGAACCGACGCATACTCTTTATCATCCAGCGTGCCCTGCCGCGCCACCAGATCGGTCAACCGTATCCCCAGCGTCGCCAGCTTATCCACCTGCGCCACCACCGGCTTTATCGCCGCCAGCTGATAGCTGTTTTCCGTCAGCGCCTGCGCATCGGCGATATTATTTTGCCAGAGGGTAAAAATATGGCGCAGCGCATCCGCGCTTTCGCTGTCTTCCGCATCGCTGATCAAACGCGACGCCCAACGATCGAGGTTGCGCACGGTCGTACTTTCTGCCGGTAACGCATCGGCGAGGCGGTTCAGCGGCTCAAACAGATGATAATGATTAGCCTGGAATTTCAGATGCTGGCGGGTGTAGTAGTGCGCCGGCTCCAGCGCCTGGGCGAGAATTTGCAGCGGCAGCGTGCTGCCGCCGTTGGCTAAGCGCGTGAACTGCACCAGCTGCTGGGTATGTTGCTGCAGGCCAACCGACACCGTAGACCAGCTGTCCATCGCCTGTAGCCGCTGATACATGTTATCGCTGTCGTTGACATCCTGCGCCGACCACAACCGCTCCGCCACCGCAAAGGCCCGCGGCCAGAGTTTAATATCCAGCACCGGCGCCGCCACGTTTTCCGCCCATAGCGCCGCCTCGCCGCCGAGCAGGTTCTTCTGCTGGTCCGCCTCCGGGACCACCGGCGGCGTGCCCTGGGGCACCGCTTCCAGCCTTTGCCCGCTGACAGGATAGCGGGTGTTGCCCAGCAGGAAATAGCCGCCCAGCTTATCGTCGTTCACGGTCAGCACCGGTCGGGTTTCCCCCATCCAGGTGTCGACGCGAAAGGTCAGCCGATCGTCGCCGCCCCATTCAATATCCTGCACCGCACGACGAGATTTGCCTTTGAAATCAATAAACCCGCGCCAGCCGCCCTCGCCTTTAATCAGTGTAAAGCTTCCCTCCACTGCGCTGCCCTTCAGCCGTGGCATCGAGAAGCTCCAGCTCTGCGCGCTGTCGTTATCACTTATCGTATCCACGCCGTTCAGCCCCTGGGGCACAATTTCATTACGATAGTGATAGGCAGTGTACTGCGGCTGGTCGAGATAGAAACCGGTGGAGAGGATCCCCCGATAGCCCTGCTTTACCACCTCGCCCAGCGCGTCCTGTCCCTGCCAGGACTGAATCAGAATGCTTTTCGGCAGGTCCGGGTGATAAATCTCATCCCAGCCGACCATCTGCCGGTGGTATTTTTCGAGGATTGCCTCCAGCCTGCGGTTGAAGTACGCCTGCAGCGCGTGGCTATCGGCCAGCCCCTTCTCGCGCATAAACGCCTGGATAGTCGGGTTAGCTTTCCACTGACTGTCGTCCACTTCATCCCCGCCGATATGCAGATACGGGTCGGGGAAAATAGCCGCCAGCTCGGCGATCATCGCCTCGGCAAAGGCGTAGGTGGTCTCTTTGCTGGGATCGAGCACGGGTTTCAGTACGCCCCAATGGCGCTCCATGCCGTAGGGCCCCGGGGCGCTCATCAGCTCCGGGTAGGCCACCGCAATCGCCGACGCGTGGCCAGGCATATCGATTTCCGGCACCACGCGAATGCCGCGGTCCGCCGCGTAGCGCACCACCTCTTTCATCTGCGCCTGAGTATAAAACAGCCCGTCGCTGGCCTTCTGTTGCAGTTTCGGATACCGCGTGGAGGCGAAGCGCCAGCCCTGATCGTCGGTCAGATGCCAGTGGAAGACGTTGAGCTTGGCCGCCGCCATGCCGTCAATCTGGCGTTTGATCGCCTCCAGCGGCATGAAGTGGCGAGCGGAATCCAGCAGCAGCCCGCGCCACGGAAAGCGCGGCGCATCATCAATCGTGACGTAAGGAATTGCCGTGTTCTCGGCGCCGTTCTGCATCAGCTGGAGCAGCGTCTCCATCCCGCGCATCGCGCCAAACCGGGTATTCGCCTTGAGGGTAACGCCCTCGGCGGTCACCTTCAGCTGGTAGCTTTCATCACTGTCAGGACGAGGAATCGCCGGCACTTTTTTGGCCACCACCACGTTAATTGTCGGCGTGGTAACCGGCGCCATTTGCGGTTGTAACGTCCAGCCGGTCTGGCGGGCAATGCGCTCGCGCCAGCGGCCCACGGCGTCGCCGGGCACGTCGCCGGTCACGTTCAGCGTCAGCGCGTTATTCACCACCAACGCCCCCGGCGACTGCGGGCGTTCGACCTGAGCCGGCCACGGCATCAGCGGCAGATCGCCGGCCGGAGCGGCATGTGCCATCGCGCCAAATAATAATCCGCTGGTCAGCAGGCCATTGCGCACAGAGTTAAGCATGAGTTTTCCTTTTGATGACGGGCCAAAAAAAAGCAAAACATTGGGTTAACATGCGCGCAAAAGAGCGTCAAGCAAACGGGATGACGGGGTTCACAACTTTCTGAGATTTAAGAGAAATGCCAAAAAGACCGTCCTCCCCTGAGGGAGAACGGTCGGCACAAAGACGGGTTATTGCCAGCCGTAGCGACGGCTGTAGAAGCCTTTTACCATCTGCGTCAGCGTCATGTAGCCTGCCAGAATAGCAATCAGCCACGGGAAGTAGCTCAGCGGCAGGGCCTGCAGCTGCAGATAGCCCGCCAGCGGCGAGAACGGCAGAGCGATGCCAACCAGCATCACCACCAGCGTCATGGCAAACAGCGGCCATGCGGCGCGGCTCTGAACAAACGGAATCCGCCGCGTACGGATCATATGCACAATCAGCGTTTGCGACAGCAGCCCTTCAATAAACCAGCCCGACTGGAACAGCGTCTGGGCTTCCGGCACGTTGGCCTGGAACACCCACCACATCAGGCAGAAGGTCAGGATATCGAAAATCGAGCTTATCGGGCCAAAGAAGACCATGAAGCGCCCCAGTTCCGAGGGATTCCAGCGCTGCGGTTTTTGAATCTGCTCGTCGTCGACGTTATCAAACGGGATCGCCACCTGGGATACATCGTACAGCAGGTTCTGGATCAGCAAGTGCAGTGGCAGCATCGGCAGGAACGGCAAAAAGGCGCTCGCCACCAGCACGCTGAAGACATTACCAAAGTTCGAACTGGCGGTCATTTTGATGTATTTCAGCATGTTGGCGAAAGTACGGCGACCTTCGATCACCCCCTCTTCCAGCACCATCAGGCTTTTTTCCAGCAGAATAATATCCGCAGCTTCGCGCGCAATATCCACCGCGCCATCCACGGAGATACCGATATCCGCCGCGCGCAGCGCCGGAGCATCGTTGATGCCGTCGCCCATAAAGCCGACCACATGGCCTTCGCGTTTAAGCAGCGTGACGATGCGCTCTTTATGTAACGGCGCAAGACGTGCAAACAGGGTCGTGCGTTTGGCCAGCGCCGCCAGCTCGTCATCGCTCATGTCTTCAATCTGGCTACCGGTGACCACCTCGCCGGCGTCCAGCCCCACTTCATGGCACACCTTCGCCGCCACCAGCTCGCTATCGCCGGTGAGGATTTTGACGGTAATGCCGCTGGCCTTCAGCGCTTTCAGCGCCGGGGCGGTGGTCTCTTTCGGCGGGTCGAGGAAGGCGATATAGCCTTCAAGGATCAGATCGGACTCGTCAATGCGCTGATAGTCACCTTCGCGGGCGGGCAGATATTTAGTCGCCACCGCCACCACGCGCAGCCCCTGGCGATTCAGGGTATCGGTGACGCGTTTGATACGGCGCAGCATGGTATCGTCCAGCGGCACGATTTCACCATTGTGGCGCACCTGGGTCGAGACGTTGAGGATCTCCTGGAGCGCACCTTTGCAGATCAGCTGATGCACGCCGTCTTGTTCACTCACCACCACCGACATACGGCGACGTTCGAAGTCGAAGGGAATTTCATCGACTTTCTGCCAGCGTTCAGAAAGCTGGCGCGCCGCATCCAGATCCACGCCTTCGAGCACGGCCTTATCGAGCAGGTTTTTCAACCCGGTCTGATAGTGGCTGTTCAGCCATGCGCAATGCAGAACCCGCTCGCTGACCTTACCGGAAATATCGGTATGGTTTTCCAGCACGATTTTATCCTGAGTCAGGGTGCCGGTTTTATCCGTGCACAGGATGTCCATCGCGCCAAAGTTCTGAATCGCGTCGAGGTGCTTCACAATGACTTTCTGTTTCGACAGCTTCACCGCCCCGCGTGCCAGGGTCGAGGTGACAATCATGGGCAGCATCTCCGGCGTCAGGCCCACCGCCACCGACAGGGCAAACAGCGCCGCTTCCCACCAGTCGCCTTTGGTGTAGCCGTTGATCAGCAGCACCACCGGCGCCATCACCAGCATAAAGCGGATCAACAGCATGCTGACGCGGCTGATGCCTTTCTGGAAGGCATTGGGTTCGCTCTCCTGCTCGCTTACCCGCCCGGCCAGCTGACCAAACCAGGTGTTGCCGCCGGTGGCGAAGACCATCGCCTGCGCCGTTCCGCTCACCACGTTGGTGCCCATAAAGCACAGGGTATCGCACTCAAGCGGGTTGCCCTGCTGCGGGTCGCGGCTGCTCGCCACTTTTTCGACTGGCAGCGATTCACCGGTCAGCGACGCCTGGGCCACGAACAGATCCCGCGCCTGAAGAATACGCAGGTCTGCCGGGATCATATCCCCGGCCGACAGCTTCACGATATCGCCAGGCACCAGCCGATCAATCGGCAGTTCGCACCAGCGGCTTTCGCCCTGTTCGTTGACCACCCGCAGCACCGTCGCGGTGTTGCTGACCATCGCCTTCAGCGCATCCGCCGCTTTGGTCGAGCGGGCTTCCTGAATGAAATTGAGCAGCGTGGAGATCCCCACCATCAGCGCAATCACGCCTGCGGCAAACAGGTCTTCCGTCGCATACGAGACGATACCCAGCACGGTCAGCAGCAGGTTGAACGGGTTGCGGTAGCAGGTCCAGAGGTGCACCCACCACGGCGCCGGTTTTTGTGCCGGAATTTGGTTATCGCCGTAGCGGGCAATTTTCCGCGCAACGTCGGCGTCGTTAAGCCCTTCCGGGTGGCTTTCGAAGGCGCGCCAGATTTCATTTTCGTCCATTGCCGCCACGTTCAGGCAGTGTTTACCCAACGAATCCGGAATCGGCGCAGTGGCCAGATTGCGGGCATCAGGTAACGGATCGCGCTGAACCAGTCGGCGCGGCAAATGGCGGCTGAGCTGTGCAAACAGCTGCCGGGTGATATTTTTCAGCATAAACAGTCCCTCCACGCTCGTACAGACGAACGCGGCAAAACAGACAGGCACGATAGAACCTTACCTGTCAGGTATTATTTTTTTATGGCAGGGACATCAAGGACGTCACTGCTTTACGCTTCCGGTAAAGCAGTGCTAAGCAGGCTTACCGGAAAAGGATGTAACTCCATCGAGGATGAGGAGTGGGATCGGGGTCCATATAATCTCCGGTAAGTGAGTAAAAGCGGCGCGAGAGTACCGCGAGCAACAGGCAATTTATAGCCACTGTCTTAATGATAACCCCGCGTAACTAAACAAGACGTAAACCAGACTTTGCTCATTGCGGTTTGGTTGAGTAGCATTAGGCTCACTTTTATCGGACCACGACGAGACCTCTGCATGCAAAACCGGCTGACCATCAAAGATATCGCGCGCTTAAGCGGCGTCGGGAAATCGACGGTATCCCGCGTGCTTAATAACGAAAGCGGCGTCAATGAGCGCACCCGTGAACGGGTCGAGGCGGTGATGCAACAGCACGGCTTCTCGCCCTCCCGCTCAGCGCGGGCGATGCGTGGTCAGAGCGATAAAGTGGTGGCGATTATCGTCACCCGTCTGGACTCGCTGTCGGAAAACCTTGCCGTACAGACCATGCTGCCCGCCTTTTACGAGCAAGGTTACGATCCGATTATGATGGAAAGCCAGTTCTCTCCCGCGCTGGTCGGCGAGCACCTGGGGATCCTCGCCCGCCGCAATATCGACGGCGTGGTACTGTTTGGCTTTACCGGCATTAGCGAAGAGATGCTGACGCCGTGGCGGGAATCGATGGTGCTGCTGGCCCGCGACGCGCCGGGATTCGCCTCCGTCTGCTACGACGACAACGGCGCGGTGAACATGCTGATGCAGCGTCTGTACGATGGCGGTCATCGGCATATCAGCTTCCTCGGGGTACCGCATAGCGACGTCACCACCGGGCAGCGTCGCCATCAGGCCTACCTCAATTTTTGCGAGCAGCATCAGTTGATCCCGTCCGCCGCCCTGCCGGGCCTGGCCATGAAACAGGGTTATGAAAATGTCGCCGGCGTATTGACCCCCGATACCAGCGCGCTGGTGTGCGCGACCGATACCCTCGCCCTCGGCGCCAGCAAGTATTTGCAGGAGCAACGCATTGGACATCTGCAGGTCGCCAGCGTCGGCAGTACGCCGCTGATGAAGTTTCTCCATCCGGAAATCCTGACCGTGAATCCCGGTTACGCCGAGGCCGGTCGCCAGGCGGCCCAACAGCTGATCGCCCAGATCGGCGGCCAGGCAGAACCTCGTCAAATCGTCATTCCCGCCGCGCTGATTTAAGCCCGTTTGTTGGATTTATGTGATCGTTGCTGCGTTTCGGGAACGTTCCCATTTTGAAAGTTGAACGGAGCGGTTAGGATTCGTCTCAGGTCATTACGCAATCTCTTCCCTCTGTTTTGAGGCCTCATAATGAGCAAAGTAAATCAGCAGGACATCGATAAATTAATCGAACTGGTCGGCGGGCGCGATAACATTGCGACCGTCAGTCACTGTATTACCCGTCTACGCTTTGTGCTGAACAATCCGGCCATCGCCAAACCGAAAGAAATTGAGCAGCTGCGCATGGTGAAAGGCTGCTTTACCAACGCCGGGCAGTTCCAGGTCGTGATCGGCACAGAAGTCGGCGATTACTACAAAGCCCTGCTGGCGACCACCGGCAAAGCGTCTGCCGATAAGGAACAGGCCAAGCAGGCGGCGCGGCAAAATATGAAGTGGCACGAGCAGCTGATCTCGCACTTTGCCGAGATCTTCTTCCCGCTGCTACCGGCGCTGATCAGCGGCGGTCTGATCCTCGGTTTCCGCAACGTGATCGGCGATCTGCCGATGAGCAACGGCCAGACGCTGGCGCAGATGCACCCGTCGCTGAAAACCATTTATGACTTCCTGTGGCTAATTGGCGAAGCCATCTTCTTCTATCTGCCGGTGGGTATCTGCTGGTCAGCGGTGAAGAAAATGGGCGGCACGCCGATCCTCGGCATCGTGCTCGGCGTCACGCTGGTCTCTCCACAGCTGATGAACGCTTATCTACTGGGCCAGCAGGTGCCGGAAGTGTGGAACTTCGGCCTGTTTACGATTGCGAAGGTCGGCTACCAGGCGCAGGTCATCCCGGCGCTGCTGGCGGGTCTGGCGCTCGGCTTTATCGAAACGCGCCTGAAACGCATCGTGCCTGACTACCTCTATCTGGTGGTGGTACCGGTCTGCTCCCTGATTCTGGCGGTGTTCCTCGCTCACGCCTTTATCGGTCCGTTTGGCCGCATGATCGGCGACGGCGTCGCCTTTGCCGTGCGCCACCTGATGACCGGTAGCTTTGCGCCGATTGGCGCCGCGCTGTTCGGCTTCCTCTACGCGCCATTGGTCATTACCGGGGTCCATCAGACCACGCTGGCTATCGATATGCAGATGATTCAGAGCATGGGCGGTACGCCGGTATGGCCGCTGATTGCGCTGTCCAACATCGCTCAGGCGTCGGCAGTGGTGGGGATTATTATCGCCAGCCGCAAGCAGAATGAGCGTGAAATCTCCGTCCCGGCCGCTATCTCCGCCTACCTCGGGGTAACCGAACCGGCGATGTACGGGATCAACCTGAAATACCGCTTCCCGATGCTCTGCGCGATGATCGGCTCCGGTCTTGCCGGGTTGCTGTGCGGCCTGAATGGCGTCATGGCGAACGGGATCGGCGTCGGCGGCCTGCCGGGCATCCTCTCCATTCAGCCAACTTACTGGCAGGTATTCGGCTTAGCGATGGTCATTGCGGTGGTGGTGCCGATTGTTCTCACCACCGTCATCTATCAGCGTAAGTTCCGTCAGGGCACATTACAGATTGTCTGATTTTTTCTTCCGGGGCGCGCTGGCGCCCCTTCGTTGTAGCAGGAAAGCGATATGAATACCCTCCCCCACTGGTGGCAAAACGGCGTTATTTATCAAATTTATCCGAAGAGTTTCCAGGACACGACCGGCAGCGGTACCGGCGATCTGCGTGGGGTCACCTCGCGCCTCGACTACCTGCAAAAACTTGGCGTGGACGCCATCTGGCTGACGCCTTTCTACGTCTCACCGCAGGTCGATAACGGCTACGATGTGGCGAACTATACCGCCATCGATCCCACTTACGGCACGCTGGATGATTTCGACGAGCTGGTCGCCCAGGCAAAAGCGCGCGGGATCCGTATCGTGCTGGATATGGTTTTCAACCATACCTCTACCGCCCACGCCTGGTTTCGCGAGTCGTTGAATAAAGCGAGTCCGTACCGCCAGTTTTATATCTGGCGCGATGGCGAACCGACGACACCGCCCAATAACTGGCGCTCGAAGTTTGGCGGCAACGCCTGGCAGTGGCACGCGGAGAGCGGGCAGTACTATCTGCATCTGTTCGCCGCGGAGCAGGCAGATCTCAACTGGGAAAACCCGGCGGTCCGTGCGGAACTCAAAAAGGTGTGCGAGTTCTGGGCCGACCGCGGCGTCGACGGCCTGCGCCTCGATGTGGTCAACCTGATTTCGAAAGATCAAACCTTCCCGTCGGATACCCAGGGGGATGGCCGCCGTTTTTATACCGACGGTCCGCGGGTCCACGAATTCCTGCAGGAGATGAGCCGCGATGTCTTCACGCCGCGTAATCTGATGACGGTCGGCGAGATGTCCTCTACCTCGCTGGAACATTGCCAGCAATATGCCGCACAGGACGGCCGCGAGCTGTCGATGACCTTTAACTTCCACCATCTGAAGGTGGACTATCCCGGCGGCGAAAAATGGACCCTTGCGCGCCCGGACTACGTGGCGCTGAAAGCGCTGTTCACTCACTGGCAGCAAGGCATGCACAACCGGGCGTGGAATGCGCTGTTCTGGTGTAACCACGATCAGCCACGTATCGTGTCGCGTTTTGGCGATGAAGGGGAATACCGGGTACCGGCGGCGAAAATGCTGGCGATGGTCCTGCACGGCATGCAGGGCACTCCCTATATTTATCAGGGCGAAGAGATTGGCATGACCAATCCGCACTTCTCGCAGATCGGCGATTATCGCGACGTCGAGAGTCATAACATGTTTATTGAGCGCTCGGCGCAGGGACAGGCTCCCAATGAGCTGCTGGCGATTCTGGCCAGTAAATCGCGCGATAACAGCCGCACGCCGATGCAGTGGGACGCTCGCGACCAGGGCGGGTTTACCGCCGGTGAACCGTGGATTGCGCTGTGCGATAACTATCAGACGATCAACGTCGAGGCGGCGCTGGCGGATGCGGATTCCGTCTTTTACACCTACCAGCGGCTGATTGCGCTGCGTAAAACCACGCCGGTGCTGACCTGGGGCGACTATCTGGACCTGCTGCCTGATCATCCGTCGCTGTGGTGTTATCGCCGCCAGTGGCAAGGGAAAACGCTGGTCGTCGCGGCGAACCTGAGCCGCGAGTTCCAGAGCTGGCAGCCGGAGGAGGTGGACGGCGACTGGCAGGTATTGATGAGCAATTACGCGGAAGCGGCGAATCGCCCGGCCGCCATGACCCTACGGCCGTTTGAAGCGGTATGGTGGCTGCAGGAGTAACCCCTGGAGCGCTGCCTGTAACCGGCTACGGGTTCGCAAACTTCGGCGAGCCGGTAGCCCGGACAGCGGCGCTGCCGCGCTGGGGTGAGCAGACGTTACGTGCGGTCAGCCGCAGACAGCGTAGCGCTCACTTCCGACTGCGTCGCCGCATGTTCCTCTTTCGCTTTCAGACGATCCCACGCCCGGAAGAACGGGTAATAGACCACCAGCGAAATACTCAGGTTAACGACCTGCAGAATAGTCCCGGAAATATGCCCGCCCGTCGCCAGGTAGCCGCTGATAAAAATCGGCGTGGTAAACGGTAGCGCAATCCCCGCCGGCGGCGCCACCAGCCCGGTGGCCATCGCGGTATACGAAACAATCACCAGCAGCACCGGCGTCAAAATAAACGGCAGGAAGAACCAGGGGTTCATCACCAGCGGAATGCCGAATACCATCGGTTCGCTGATGTTGAACAACGCGCCCGGCGCGGCGATTTTCCCTAACTGCTTCATCTGCTGGCTACGGCTTCTGAACAGCATAAAAATCACCAGCCCAAGCAGCGCTCCGGTACCGCCCGGGGCGATCCACAGGTCGTAAAACTGCTGCGTAATAATGTGCGGAATCGGCTGGCCGTTCTGAAACGCCGTCAGGTTTTCGGACATATTCGACAGCCACACCGGCTGGATAAACACCAGCACGATAGCATCACCGTGCAGGCCCAGCGTCCACAGGATACCGATCAGGATAACCGAGATAATCATCCCCGGTAGCGTACCGCCGATATGGTGCATCGGAATACCGATAATGGTCGCGATCATGCTGTTAATATCGCCGAACGAGGAGGCTTCCACGGCCAGACGCAGCGCCAGCACCACCGCCAGCACGCAGAATCCGGGGATCAGCGCGAGGAAGGATTTCGCCACCGCCGGCGGTACACCGTCCGGCATGCGAATAACCAGATTACGCCCGGCGACAAAGCGGTAAATCTCAGTAGAGAGCAGCGAAATCACGATCGCCACAAACAGCCCCTGGCTACCGACCAGCCCGACCGGAATCACCCCTTTCACCACCTCCGCCGCCCCGTGGACCGGGGTGAACAGCGTGTGCTGTGGAATGGTCATCACAAAAGCGACCAGCGACAGGGCGCCTGCGGTCAGCGGATCCAGCGTACGGTATTTCTCTGCCAGCCGGTAAGCGATGCCGAAGCTGGAGATCAGCGCCATGATGTCGTAGGTCGCTTTCACCGGATAGAGAATTTTATCGCGCCAGACATCGCCGAACAGGCCGCTCATCATATCGGCATAGCCCGGAATCGGCAGATAGGCAAAAATCAGGAAAAACGAACCAATCAGCATAAACGGCATATTAAGAATAATTCCGTCGCGTACGGACAGAACATGTTTTTGCCCGGCGAATTTCAGCGCCGCAGGCATGACGTAACGTTCAATGAAGGTAGTGTTCGACATTTGCGATCCCCGAAGGAAATAATGGTCAGTTAAATTGCGTCAGCCACTGACGGTTGATAGTTAACACTTCATCCAGTAACGCCTGCGCATCGGTGACGTTCCCCACCAGCGGGTTGGTCACCAGCGCCAGCAGCGCGCTGTCGCGACAGCCGTGGACCGCGGCTTCAATGGTCAGCCGTTCGAACGCTTTCACCTGTTGCGTCAGGCCATTCATCGCCGGAGGCAATGCGCCAAAGGTGAGCGGCCGTGCCCCCTGGGCATCAATAATGCTGTTGGTCTCCACCACCGCGTCATCATCCAGCCCGTGAATCGCACCGTTGTTGCGGGTGTTGACCACCATCTCCTTACCGAGATTGTTGTGGATGGCGGTAATCAGTTCCACGGCAACTTCGGAGTAGTAGGCCCCGCCGCGGAAGCTGAGCTGCGCCGGTTTCTCAGCCAGCGCCGGATCGGCGTACAGCGCGAACAGCTCCTGTTCGACCTTCATCACCTGCTCGGCGCGGGTGCCTTTGCTTTTCGCCGCGGCGATCTCTTCCGCCAGCATCGCCGGCGTCAGCCAGAAGTAGCGGTGATACGGGCAGGGAATCGCGTTCAGCGCCCGCAGAAATTCCGCCGGCCACGGCAGCTCCTTGATGTTATTCATCGACAGCGCCTGGCCATCACACAGCATGTCGATCGCCTTGCGGGTGACATCTTCGCCCCCGCGCATGACCTTATGCACCCAGACCATATGGTTGAGGCCGGCAAAACGCAGTTTGACCTCCTCCTCTCTGGCGCCCAGCATGCCGGCGATCATGTGCTGCATATTAATGGGCACGTTGCACAGGCCAATGATCTTTGCCTTGCTGTAGCGGCTCACCGCTTCAGTGACGATCCCCGCCGGGTTGGTGAAGTTGAGAATAAACGCCTCCGGCGCCAGCGCTTCCACTTTGCGCGCCACCTCAAGGATCACCGGAATGGTCCTCAGTGCCTTAGCGAATCCGCCGACGCCGGTAGTCTCCTGCCCCAGCAGATGATACTTCAGCCCAAGGCGTTCATCCGCCGCGCGCGCTGCCAGCTGGCCGACGCGCAGCTGGGTTAAGACAAAGCTGGCGCCGCGAATCGCCTCATCAAGCGTAAAATGGACGCTGACGGTAACGTGCTCCAGCCCTTTGTGTTTCAACATCCGTTGCGTCAGCGCGGCGATAATCCCGACCTTCTCCCTGCCGGATTCAACATCGACCAGCGCCAGCTCGGTGACCGGAAGCTGCTCATAACGAACGATAATTCCTTCAATAAGCTCCGGCGTGTAGCTACTGCCGCCGCCAATCACGGCGATTTTCAGTGTTTGCATAGAGGCCCCTTTCGGCATGCAGAGAGCCGCACGCAACCGGCATGATTGCGCGTGGTGGTTCAGATTTAAGAGAGAAAAATCAGTGATTAAGCAGCGAAAGCGCCTTATCGAGCACGGCCGCGCCGCGCATCATGCCGTAGTCGGCCATATCAATCACCGCCACCGCTTTACCGTGCGGAGCGGCCAGCGCGCTCAGGCGCCCGGCTTCATACTTCACCTGCGGACCCAGCAGGATCACATCGGCATTGGCCAGCTCGCGCTCAAACTCCGCCACCGCAACGGCGTAAATATCCAGCGCCAGCGCGCGCTGCTGCGCTTCCGCCTTCATTTTGTTGACCAGCATGCTGGTCGACATGCCCGCCGCACAACACAGAACGATTCGTTGCATCGCGTTTTCCTCTTGTGGTTTCGTGATCTGGCCCGTCAAGGCATACATGAATATATTGTTAAGATTGTGTAAGAGTGAAGGCTATATGAAAATAATTTTCACCGATGTGATCGGGGATGAATTTTTCAGCATTATTATTGCGTTTTTTCAGCGCTGACTTCGCCTGTCATTAGGAAAAACTCTGTACTGGTGCTATAAATGGCAGAAAGCGATAAGTGAAAAATATTTTCAAATTATCTTCCGGAGAAAGGGACAGTCAGGATGGATATCGTAGGTCAGTTACAGGAAGGGTTAGTTCGTTTTAGCGCTCAGGAGTCGCGAGTCGCCGCGTTTATCCTGAAAAACTTAAGCTTTACCGCCAGCGCTTCTATCGACGAACTGGCCGCCAGCGCCGGCGTCAGCCCGGCGACGATCACCCGCTTTGCCCGCTCCGTCGGCTGCGAGGATATTCGCGATCTGCGCAAGCAGCTGGCGCAGGCCAGCGAGCGCCGCGCCAGCTGGCTGGCGGCGGACAGCAATGCCCTGCCCGCCGCCTGGCGGGACGCGCTGAGCTATCTTGGCTCCACCCTCGCCCAGCAGCTGGCGAATACCTCGGAAACGGCGGTGGAAAAGCTCAAATCCCGGCTGCGCGAGGCCCGCGCCGTCCACTGCTTTGCCCTCGGCGCCCAGGATACGGCGCTGGCATCGCTACTCCAGCATCAGCTGCTGCCCGCCGGCATTGCCATTAACCTGTGTCAGGATGCCTCGCTGATGCGCATGACCGCCAGCACCCTCAGCGACGATCATCTGCTGCTGGTGCTGGTGACCGCCGAGGCCGATACGGTTTTACAAAGCGCAACGCTCCAGGCGCGAACCCAGGGCGTCACCATCATCGCGCTAACGCCGCCACAGCATGCGCTGGCCAATATGGCCGCCGATATTATTCCCCTTCCCGATAGTCCGCAGCTGGCACGCTATGCCCTGCTGCTGCTGGTCGATCTGCTCAATGACACCCTGATGGCCTGACGCAGGGCATTTCCGGCCTGAATACTTCCCCCTTCAGGCCATTTTTTGCTTATTTTATAGTCAGATAAATTTACATAACGCCCAGCGCCCACCATCCGTACTCTCGTCTTTTTACTTTGTTCTGCGTCAATAAAATCGCAAACATCTTTGATGCAAATCACTACATATAGAACTTAGAATGCATCCCGGCCCTACATCTTGTATTAATCGTCTATTATGTCAGCACATCCCATCGTTCTGTGGCGGTGGTGGGATGTGGATAAAAAGGGCCGGAACCGACGCAAAACGGCGGCAGCTAAAGCCCCCGCGACGCCGGCGATACTTCCGCCTCTGTGGATAACCTGTTTTATAAAGTATGGAGTGATCATGACACCGCATGTGATGAAACGTGATGGCTGTAAAGTGCCGTTCAAATCTGAGCGCATTAAAGAAGCAATTCTGCGTGCAGCTAAAGCAGCGGGAGTCGATGACGCAGACTATTGCGCCACCGTCGCAGAAGTCGTTAGCCAGCAAATGCAGGACCGTAGCCAGGTTGATATCAACGAGATTCAGACTGCCGTTGAGAACCAGCTGATGTCAGGGCCGTGGAAACAGCTGGCCCGGGCCTATATCGAATATCGCCACGACCGCGATATCGAGCGTGAAAAACGCGGCCGCCTGAACCAGGAAATTCGCGGTCTGGTTGAGCAAACCAACTCGTCCCTGCTTAACGAAAATGCCAACAAAGACAGTAAAGTCATCCCGACCCAGCGCGACCTGCTGGCCGGTATCGTCGCCAAACATTACGCCCGCCAGCATCTGCTGCCGCGCGATGTGGTGCTTGCCCACGAGCGCGGTGAGATTCACTACCACGATCTCGACTATTCGCCGTTCTTCCCGATGTTCAACTGCATGCTGATCGATCTGAAAGGGATGCTGACGCACGGGTTTAAAATGGGCAACGCGGAGATTGAACCACCGAAATCGATCTCCACCGCCACGGCGGTAACGGCGCAGATTATCGCCCAGGTCGCCAGCCACATTTATGGCGGCACCACCATTAACCGCATCGATGAAGTGCTGGCGCCGTTCGTCAAAGAAAGCTTCAACAAGCACCGTAAAATTGCCGAAGAGTGGCAGATCCCTGATGCGGAAGGCTATGCCCGCTCGCGTACCGAGAAAGAGTGCTACGACGCCTTCCAGTCGCTGGAATACGAAGTCAATACTCTGCATACCGCCAACGGGCAGACGCCGTTCGTCACCTTTGGCTTTGGTCTCGGCACCAGCTGGGAATCCCGCCTGATTCAGCAGTCTATCCTGCGTAACCGCATCGCCGGCCTGGGCAAAAACCGCAAAACTGCGGTATTCCCGAAACTGGTATTCGCCATTCGCGACGGCCTGAACCACAAGTTCGGCGACGCGAACTATGACATCAAGCAGCTGGCGCTGGAGTGCGCGAGCAAGCGCATGTACCCGGACATTCTCAACTACGATCAGGTGGTGAAAGTCACCGGTTCGTTTAAAACGCCAATGGGCTGTCGCAGCTTCCTCGGCGTCTATGAAGAAAACGGCGAGCAGATCCACGACGGCCGCAACAATATCGGCGTGATCAGCCTCAACCTGCCGCGCATTGCGCTGGAAGCGAAAGGTGATGAAGCGACATTCTGGAAGCTGCTGGATAACCGTCTGGAGCTGGCTTACAAAGCGCTGATGACGCGCATTGCCCGCCTGGAAGGAGTGAAAGCGCGCGTGGCACCGATCCTGTACATGGAAGGCGCCTGCGGCGTACGCCTGAAGGCCGACGACGATGTATCAGAGATCTTTAAAAACGGTCGCGCCTCTATTTCGCTGGGCTATATCGGTATCCACGAAACCATCAACGCGCTGTCTGGCAACCAGCATATGTACGATAGCGACGCGCTGCGTGAAAAAGGCGTCGCCATCGTCCGACGTCTGCGTGACGCCGTCGACCGCTGGAAAGAAGAGACCGGCTACGGCTTCAGCCTGTACAGCACGCCGAGCGAAAACCTCTGCGATCGCTTCTGCCGTCTTGATACTGCCGAATTCGGCGTCATTGAAGGGGTGACCGATAAGGGCTACTACACCAACAGCTTCCACCTCGATGTCGAGAAAAAGGTTAACCCGTACGACAAGATCGACTTCGAAGCGCCGTATCCGCCGCTGGCCAACGGGGGCTTCATTTGCTACGGCGAATACCCGAATATCCAGCACAACCTGAAAGCGCTGGAAGATGTCTGGGATTACAGCTACCAGCATGTCCCCTATTACGGTACCAACACGCCGATCGATGAGTGCTATGAGTGCGGCTTTACCGGCGAGTTCGAATGTACCAGTAAAGGCTTTACCTGCCCGAAATGTGGCAACCACGATGCCGCCCGGGTGTCGGTCACCCGACGGGTCTGCGGCTATCTCGGCAGCCCGGACGCCCGTCCGTTCAACGCCGGCAAGCAGGAAGAAGTTAAACGCCGCGTTAAGCATTTGGGTAACGGGCAGATCGGCTAATTTCGCCACCGTCATCCCGGATAGCGACGCCAGCGGCCTGTCCGGGCTACAACGCTAATCTCACCATCGTCCCCCCGGAGGCGCCGCCAGCGGCTTATCCGGGCTACAACGCACCAGCGTAGGTTTCCTCAAATCAGTTGGCGTTGTAGCAAGGCGGCAAACGAGTCAGTCCCGGGGAGCTTACTGTAGTAAGTGACCCGGGCGAGCGAGCGCAGCCAACGCCGCTGCAGCGTCAAATGAGAAGAGGAAACAATGAATTACCATCAGTATTACCCTGTCGACATCGTCAACGGCCCCGGCACTCGCTGCACCCTGTTCGTCTCCGGCTGCGTCCACGAATGCCCCGGCTGTTATAACAAGAGCACCTGGCGACTCAACTCCGGGTTGCCGTTCACGACCGAGATGGCCGACCGTATCATCGCCGACCTCAACGACACGCGGATCAAACGCCAGGGGATCTCCCTTTCCGGCGGCGATCCCCTGCATCCGCAGAACGTGCCGGAGATCCTCGCGCTGGTGCGCCGCATCCTCGCCGAATGCCCCGGCAAGGATATCTGGGTCTGGACCGGTTATAAGCTCGACGAGCTGAACGACGCGCAGCGGGAAGTGGTTGATCTGATTAACGTACTGGTCGACGGCAAGTTTGTCGAAGATTTAAAAGATCCGGCGCTGATCTGGCGCGGCAGCAGCAATCAGGTCGTCCACCGCTTGAGATAGTGACGTTCAAAAACGGCTGACGCACTCCACCGCCACCGCTTTGAACTCATCGAAACTGCGTGTCTCGGCAAGCCGGGCCATCGCGCGCTCGCGCAGGAAAGTGACAAAAATATCGTAGATCGCCATCGCCTCTTCATACTCGCTTTTGCTGATCGCCAGCAGGAAGATGATATGGGCCGTTTCATCACCCCAGGCGATACCATTCGGCGCAATGACGGTATAGACCACGGTTTTTTGCGCCAGCAGGCCAAGGGCGTGAGGCAACGCAATACCGTCGCCCAGCATGGTGCTGACGATGGCCTCGCGTTCGACCACCGAGTCATGGAACCCGGCATCGACAAATCCTTCCTGCTGCAGCTGCTGGCACAGCCCGGCAAACAGCGTCTGCCGATCGATCGGCGCATCGATCACCTGGAAATGGGCCGCATCGAAATATTTATTCAGCACCCACGGACGGGTCCTGTCCACCAGCACCAGCTTGCCGATTTGATCCAGCTGATAATCGGTCGGAAATGGCGCAATGGTCACCACCGGCTTGTCTTTTTCACCAATCCGCACGGTCGAGATGACAAAATCTTCAGCGACCGCCGCCAGCTGTTCATACTCCCGCTGCGACAGGGTGGCGGCGATTTCTAACTGCGGATATTTACGCTGCAAAATGGCTTCGATCATCCGCACCATCGCATTGCTGGTATCGCATACCAACAGCACCCGCGGCTGCCGCTGATAGCCAATGTTGTAATGACGTTCCAGTCCGACGCCAATATGCAATACCAGGAAACCAATCTCGTTTTCACTGATGGCATAGGGCGTGTATTTCCCCCAGCTGGTCACCGCCGCGAGAGTCATGTCCCACGCCATCGGGTAGTGCTGCTTAATATTATCGAGCAGAGGATTGGGGATCATGATCTGGTAGCGGACCCGGGTGATCATGGTCTTAACGTGGGTCAGCAGATCGGCATGTAGCTGAGTGTCGTCCAGCAGGTTGTAGTTATACTGGCTGTTGATGTAGCGCAGAATGTAGTTTACCAGCGCTTCGCCATCGTCGGCGCTGATGGTACCCGGATCGATGTCCTGAACCTGACGGGCGGCAAGATGTACGCACAGCCACGCTTCCTCTGCCGGAGAGAGGGCCTTTCCCGCCAGCTGCTGCAGCACCGCAGCCAGATCCCGCGCGGCATCCCGCACGTTTTGCGCGACATCCTCCGCGCTGAATTCCGCCAGCGGATAACCCTGGCTGACGCGACGCACCGTCACTGCGCTGTACATCCGGATAAAGCGCTCGCCTTCATCGGTGAGGCGCACGTGGTGCCGGGTCAGGATCTCCTGCAGCATGTCCCCAAGCTGCTCCTGCACATCCGAATTCAGCGCTTCCTCATCGATCAGCGGGTTTATCCCCCCCTGCTGCGCCTGTTGCCATAACAGATCGGTCAGGCAGGCGCGAATCGATACTTCGCTGCCAAACAGCCTCATACCGTGCCGTGGGCGGGTCTCGAGAGTCAGCTGGTAGCGCTGAAAGCGCTCGCGCACTTCGGCCATATCGCTTTGTAACGTCGCCCGGCTGACAAACCACTCGTCCGCCAGATCTTCGAGCTTAATGGAGAACGCAGAGGTCAAAAAGCGCACCAGCAGAAAGTTGATGCGATCCGCCGCCGTACGCGGAATCTGCTGCGGCTTCGGCGCATGCTCTTGCAGAGTCTGGTAGCGGGCCGGGTCGTCGATTTTCAACTGATAGCCGCTGCCGCGAGTGAGTATGAATTGCGCGCCATACTCCACTAACAACGCGTTAAGCGCGGTAATGTCGGCGCGCACGGTACGAGTAGAAACCGACAGCCGCTGCGCCAGCTCATCCTGCGGCAGCGTTTCGTTTTGCAGCAAAGTAAACAGTTGCGCTAAACGTTGGTTGGGAAATCGCATGTCAGTTCCTTCATCTTACGGCTCAAGGTTGAGCGGATATCACCATCTGTGATGGGCTGCCTACCGGGGTGTAGTCCGGGGCAAAGGTCAGCTTACCGCTCTGAGGCGCCACGCTAAAACGGGTAATATTATCGCTACGCTGGTTCATGACGTACAGCCACTGCCCCTGATTATCCAGCGTCAGCGTGCGGGGGTAGTCGCCGCGGGTCCAGATATCTTCCTGATGACTCAGGCTGCCGTCGGCCATCACGCTAAAGTGCGCAATGCTGTTATGTAAACGGTTGGCGACATACAGCTGTTTTCCGTCGGCGCTCAGCGCCAGCCCCGCCGCGAAACTGGTGCCTTTATACGCTTGCGGTAACGCGGAGACCGTTTTGCCCTCGCGCAACAGCCCACTTTTCTTATCAAGATGATAGAACGTCAGCGTCGAGGATTCTTCATTAATCAGCCACAGACCATCCCCTTTCGGCGTAAAGACAAAATGCCGCGGCCCGGCGCCGGCAGAAGAGGCGGCGATAAACGGCGGATCGTTCGGCGTGAGCTTGCCGCTGCCGTTGTCCAGCCGGTACTGATAGATCCGATCCAGCCCCAGATCGGTAGAATAAACATATTTCCCGCTCGGATCGGCGGCGATCATATGGGCATGGGGACCGTTATGATCGCTGATAGCAAAGCTCCCCTCGGCGGCCGCAGCCGGCCGTTCTGCGCCGGCAGAGCCCTGATCCTGATGGCTATCAACCGCCTCGCCGAGGCTGCCATCGTCTTTGATCGGCAGCACCGCCACCGTTCCGCTGACATAGTTTGCCACCAGCAGATGACGACCGTCCGGTGTCAGCGACAGATAGACCGGCCCGGCCCCCGCCGAAGAGACCTGATTGAGAGCGGTTAGCTCACCGTTGGCTTCAATCCGCCACGCCTGTACCACCCCTTTTTCCACTTCGCTGGCGGCATACAGGGTTTTACCATCATGCGATACGGTGAGCTGGGCCACATTCGGCAGCGAGCTGACCAGGGCCTTATCGCGCAGCGCGCCGGTTTTACCGTCGACGGTAAACCGGTAGAGGCCTTCGCCATTCGGGTTGTAGGTACCGACCCAGGCATAATGCGTTTGCGCGGAGGCGGTGGCAGCCAACAGAGAAAGTGAAGCAACAAGCAGGTGACGAGCGGTGGGCATAGTGACTCCTTGATGGTTCGATGGGGGGTTTCCGCACGCGTCTCTCACAAAGCAACGCGTGCGGCGGGACAGCAAACCTATTTGACGAGAGCTTTGGTCATCTCCAGCAGCTGGCGAACGTCCGCCGGACGGGTATTGCCACTGGCTTTATCAATAATCGAGCTATAAATGTGCGGAATAATTTTGCTGACGCCCGCGTCCAGCGCGATCTGCAAAATTTCACTGTAGTTTTCCAGATCGATGCCGCCGGTCGGCTCCAGCCAGAAATCATGGCGGGCGCAGGCCTGTGCCACTGCGACGAACTCATCGCGGTGTTTCAGGCCCCCCATCGGGAAGTATTTGATTGAGCTGCCGCCCATATCCTTCAGCAGGGCGATGGCGGTTTCCAGCGGCACAATGCCGTCCGCTGCGCCGCTGCTCAGCGGCCCGGTCGAGATCTTAACCTTACCCGGTGTGCCGGTCGGCGACACCAGGCCGTTGACCACGGTCTGGTTCTGCCCGAGCAGCGCACGGCTGGCGCCGACGCCGGTGAACACCTGATTGACGTGCTGCGGCTGTACCTGACGCGAGATTTCGCTGACCATGGCCGACTGGTTCGGATCGCCCGCTCCCAGCCCTACTGAGAGTGCGTTATCGATGAGCTGCGCATATTCACGCATATCCGCCACCGCGCTCGCCACGTCCGGGTAGTTTTTGGAGAGCACGCCAACCAGAACATGACCTTCCGCCGCCTCGTAGATCTCGCGGGCGTTGTCTTTGCTACCCGCCAGAACGTTCAGACATACCCGATCGCGGTAAAAGTTGGGGGTCAGTTTCATGCGTTTTTCTCCTTGTTCAGAACCTCGGCGATGCGACGAGAGACAATCTCCAGCTGCTGCGCGTTCACGCTGCGAACATCGGCTTCAATAATCCCTTCGTTGGCCTTATAGCCGCGGAAATAGATGGCGTATTCGCCCTGTTTCAGCGCATCCACCAGTTCGCCGGTGGCGATGCCGGTAACGGCTTCATCAAATTTGATTTCGCTACGGGCGATATCACGGCCGGCGCTGTCCCAGACAACACGGGCGGTGACGCCATTAAGCGTGTTCAGCTGGTTAATGAACGGCGTCATTTTGGCAACCATCTCATCACCGCTCTCTTTGCGCGCCAGCAGATAGTGTTCAATCGCGCAGGTCAGACCGAGGATCCCCTCTTTACCTACCTTCATCGCCCGACCAATACCCGCCGACTGGCGTTTCACCCACTCAACGTACTGAGTTTTCCCCACCACCAGACCGCTGGTCGGCCCTTCAATCGCTTTCGCGCCGCTGTAAATCACCAGGTCAGCCCCGGCCCGGTAGTAGCATTGCAGGTCTTCTTCTGCCGCCGCATCGACGATCAGCGGCAGGTTATGTTTGCGCGCCACGACCACCGCCTGCTCTACGCTGAGCATGCTTTTCTGCACGCAGTGGTGAGATTTGATATACAGAATCGCCGCGGTGCGCGGGGTAATCGCTGCCGCCAGCTGGTCAGCGGAACATTCGTTGGCGTAGCCCGCCTCCACCAGCTTACCGCCGCCCAGCGCGACCATCGAACCCACCGGCGCGCCAAAGTTGACGTTGTGGCCTTTCGGCAGCACGATTTCATTGTTCTCAATCGGCGTAACGTGCAGATTCTCCAGCAGCCAGCTGCTGTCTTTCACCAGCACCGCCGCGACCGACTGCGCGATCCCCGCCGAGGCGCAGGAGACGACGGTCGCCCCCTCCACATCCAGCAGCTGCGCAATGTATTCCCCGGTTTTATTCACCAGGTCTTTGATTTCGAAATAGTGATTCATGCCGCTCATCACCGCCTCCACCACTTCCGGACGCGGAGTGGAGACACCCAGCGCCGTCATGCGGCCGGAGGTATTGATGACTTGCTTGAGATGGTATTTTTCAAAAATCGAAGGCATTTTCCGCGCTCCCTTGTTCGGTCAGATAGCCCTTGCCTGCGCGAATCGCGGCAAGCGGCACCAGAATATTGTCAGCCTGCAGGCTCTCTTTTTCCGCGTCGACCAGTAACGTCGGCGCATGCTGCACGGTAAACAGCGTTAAATCGGCATCATAGCCCACGGCCAGCTGCCCTTTGCTCTTCAGGCGCAGCCCACTCGCGGCATTCACGGTGACACAATCAATGACCTGCGGCAGCGTCATGCCGATGGCGAGGAACTTCGACATCACCAGCGCCAGCGAGCGAACCGGGCCGTCAATACGGTTGCGGCAGTAAATATCGGAACTGATGCTGTGCGGCAGAATGCCCATCGCAATGGCCCGTCGGGCCACTTCGAAGCTGAAGCTGGCGGTACCGTGGCCGACATCAAGCCGCACGCCGCGCTGCAGCGCGCGGATAATCGCGCTGCGCAGCTCACCTTCTGGCGTCAGGATGCGGTTCGGTTTGCCGTTATAGCAGTGGGTAATGATGTCGCCTGCACTGAGCCGTTCGGCGATTTCGTCGAGGTTCGGCGGGTTGTTGCCGATATGCACCATCAGCGGCAGATCGCCGTTTTCCCGCTGGATGGCTTTCGCCCGCTCCAGCGGCGTAATTCCGTTCTCGCCGACAACGCTGCTGCTCATGCGCGCCTTCAGGCCGACGATAAAATCCGGGTGGCGTGCGACCGCCTGCTTCACCGCATCCGCGTCAATGTTGGCCATATTGGCCAGCTCGTTCTGGGCAATCAGCCCGACGCGGGAGATATTGAGCAGCGCATAAACGTCGGTAGCCGCTTCGCGGGTCAGCTGATAAAAGTCATCGACATCGTCTGCACCGGTGCTCCCGGCATCAATCACGGTGGTGACGCCGGTAGCAATACCGATGCTGTCCGGCTGGTCATGATAAATCGGTGACTTCGGGTAGCAGTGAACGTGGGAATCAATCCAGCCGGCGCTGACATAATAATTACCATGCAGATCGACGGTTTTGCGCGCAGACGCGCTAATCTCGCCCAGCGCGGCAATTTTTCCGTCCTGGATGGCGATATCGGTCAGGGTATCGTCGACGAGGCGCGCACGGCGCAGGAGTAAATCAAACATACGTATCTCCTGTTAAGGCGGGCGCATAGGCGCCCGTTGGTGTCACAGCGCTACCGGGAATAGCGAACCTAAAATCATTGCGCCGAGGATGGCGCCGCCGGTGATCGGCTTCTGCCAGATGTAGAACAGCAGCGCGCCGACCAAAGAACCGATACCGATAGGAATTGAGGCGGTCATGGCGCTGAGGATAATCAACGGCCCGAGGAAACGGCCCGAGGCGTTACCGGCCCCCATCATCACATCGGCACCGTAGGTGGAGTCGCTCTGATTGATGGTGAACTTACGCGCCAGAATAATGATGTAGCCAATCGCCAGGCCCAGCGCGAGACCGGTCGCCAGCGAGGCGGCAAAGTTCGCCACCGGGAAGACAATACCAGCCCCGAGCAGCAGCGCCGGAACGCCAAGACCGACGCCGGTCTGAATCGCGCCGCCGATATCGAGGATCCCGACCAGCGAACCTTCGATAATACGGGCGAAGAGGAAGCTGGCGCCGAACGCGGCTACCGCGCCATAAGCGCCGGTATCAATACCCGCTTTCAGCATGGCCACGAAGGCCACTTCGTTAAATGCGCCGATGCCGTAGAGGTAATACATGTGGGTCCCGGCGAAAACACCGGACGAAAGCAGACCAACAAAAATCGGAAACGACCAGTCGGCATACCAAAAACCTTTATTCTGTTCCATTTAGAGGCTCCTGTTATTTGCCGCTGAGCGAGTTGTGGATCAGATCCAACCAGTTCGGCACGGTCAGATGGAAGGATTGCAGTGTCTTAATGTCAAAGCCGCGGAAGAAGGCGCTCAGGACAAACAGCGCAATAATGGCGGACATCATCACTTTGGTGACGCGGTTCCAGCCGCTCTCTTCTACGCCTTTACCGATCAGGATCCCCAGTACCAGGCCCGGTACGGCGTTGCCCATAATCAGCTGCGCCGCGCCGCCGAAAATAGTGGCCCAGAAGCCCGATTTTTTACCGGCGTCGATGGCCGCCAGCCAGAAGATAACCGGCATTACGGTGTTAACCAGCAGGTTGGCCGCCGGGACCAGCACCTTCACCGCGGTGACCTGCAGCGCTTCCGGTACGGAAGAGGCGGTCAGGTTTAAGAAGGCGACCACCAGCATGCCGATGATGCCGCAGGCAATCGCCATTTTCTTCGGATCGTGCAGCGTTTCGCCGACGTTACGATTTTTCAACATCAATGCCGCAGCGCCCCAGTTCGGGATAATGCGGTGATCGACGTCCTGGGTGAATGAGCCTGCTGCAACGGAAGAGGCCCAGGCGTTAAAGAAGAATCCCAGACCAAAGGAGAAGTGAGAAGCCGGATCGCCTTCGCAGGAATTCAGCTCGCCCAAGGTACGAAACGCCCCCATCCCCTGGGTGGTAGGCGCATGAAACATGCGTGCCGCTCCGGCGCCCACTCCGACGCCGACCAGGCCGCCGATAATGAGCGATTTTATTAAAATTATCAGGAACATAGTTTAACCCTATGATGAAATTCAGGTTTGCGTGACGAAATCCACTTTATCGACATTAATGGCCGTCACGTTGACGGTGACATCCAGCTCCACGCTGTAGGTCCGTCGTTCACGACGCAAAAAGAAGAACAGAAACGCTTCTTTGCGCGTCGCTTCATGCGCACGAACAACCTTCACATCCTGTGGCTCAATACGCAGTAAGATATGCGGCGAGGTTTTCATCACCGCTGCCTGTACATGGCTCAGGGCGTCGGCGAAGGCCCGTGCTTTGCTTTCGCCTTTACCCTTCACGCTCACCGTCGTGGTGAATTGCTCTTTCATGCTCACGCGCCGTATTTCTTTTTCCAGGCTTCCACCAGGCGCTCGCCCAGCTCTTCTTTATCCATAAAGCCGAAACCCAGTACGTTGTAGCCTTCGTTGATCGCAGTCACGCCTTCGTCAACGGAGCGCATGCCATATTTTGCCTTGTAGCCGTGCTTGTTCTGCGCAGTGATGGCGCCTGCGCCGCCGCTGCCGCAGAAGGAGATGCCGAAGGTGGCGTTTTCTGCTTTCATCATGTCGCCGAGCTTCATATCGGCGGCAACACCCGGTACAACAACAGCACGAGCACCGGCTTTTTCCGCGCCAGCGGCCACTTTTTGCCCTTTACCCAGGCGGTCGCCAATTACCACAGTAATCTGTTCCATTTTATTGCTCCTTACAGGTTGTCTTTTGCTACTTCGAAGTGGACGGACAGCAGCCAGGACTCTTCTTCTGGCAGGTTGCCGAATTCCGCGACCACTTCGCGGGCCAGCATCATTGAATCTTCTGAAATTTCTTCAAACAGGCTGGCATCCACTTCCGGCAGCGGCTCGCCGCTAATCGACCGGTGGGCCATCGCCCGCACGTGGGAAGTCAGCATCTGCTCCTGGACGGCGTTGGGGATGATATTGCGACGGCTTAACAGTGCATAAACCCGTGGCAGCATCTTCTCAGCCAACTGCTCCGTTTGCTTTGCCTGTTCCCCTACGTCGTTTATTACCGCTCCGTTATTCACTTGTGTTACCCCGTTGATGTCTCTGGGGATAAAACTAGCGCCGGGGGGAAGGAGTTTGTAGCGAGTTGTTTTCCACTTCGAAGTGGAAAGGCGGACGGCATGCGTGATCTATTGCACATAATCGACGTGAAACTGTCGCGGAGAGGACGTTTTGGGCGAAATCACGTGATGAGCATCACAAGAAAATCATTGCGTTGGCGATTGCCGTTGCCTGAATAAGCGGAAAAGAAAAAGGGAAAAGTGTGATGCCAGCAGGGTTTTATCGCGGGAGACAAGCAGGAGGTCTCGACAGAAACCTCCTGTAACAGACGTTAACGGTATTTCTGATGGTAGGTATTACGGGTTGTTTTGAACCCTTCAGCGGCAGCCTGCGCCTCTTTTACTTTACCTTCCTCCGCCAGCTTCAGCGCACCGTCAATCTGACCAATCAGAATATCCAGACCGTGACGATAGTCTTTCATTTCCGCACTGTCCGCCGCTTTGCCTTCCAGCTTCTGCGGGGTGGCTTGCTGCGCATCCACGGCGGCACCGCGCATCTTCGTCAATGCCGCTTTCAGTTCGCCCGCATCGGAGGTCTTCTGCACCACCTGCAGGTTTTGCGCGATAGTATCCATATCTTCGCCCAGTTCAGCGGCGAATGCCGAAACAGACCCCATCGTAAGGGCGGAGACGGCCAGCATTGCTAACAGTTTTTTACGCATTGCTCACATCCTTTTTTATTATTTAAGCAAACGGGCGCCGCAGGGAGCGCCCTTCTGTACAGATTATTCTGCAAACTGGATGGTGAATAGTGGGGATAATCCGCTATTACTGTCCGGCGATTTTCATCTCAGGCAACAGCACGGAACCGCACTGGATATTGCTACGCGTTTCAATATCGTCACCCACGGTCACGATATTACGCCACATATCTTTCAAATTGCCGGCGATGGTAATTTCGCTTACCGGATACTGAATTTCACCATTCTCAACCCAGAAGCCAGAAGCGCCGCGCGAATAATCGCCGGTCACGCCACTGACACCCTGCCCCATCAATTCGGTGACGACAAGTCCGGTGCCCATCTCTTTAAGCAACTTTTCAAAACTCAGACCGCGGCCGTTAATCCGCCAGTTATGAATGCCGCCCGCGTGTCCGGTGCTCTTCATGCCCAGCTTGCGCGCCGAGTAGTTGGTCAGTAGCCACTGCGTCAGCACGCCGTCTTTAATAATGTCACGACGTTCCGTGCGCACGCCTTCGCTGTCGAACGGCGTCGAGGCCAGTCCTTTCAGCAGATGCGGATGCTCTTCAATCGTCAGCCACTCCGGCAGAATCTGCTGGCCGAGGGAGTCGAGCAGGAAAGTGGATTTGCGATAGACCGCGCCGCCGGCGATAGCGCCGACCAGGTGACCAAACAGCCCGGTGGCGACTTCGTTAGCAAAGATAACCGGTGCTTTCATCGTCGAGAGTTTACGCGGTGCCAGGCGCGACAGGGTGCGGCGGGCGCATTCGTCACCAACCCACTCCGGGGTATGCAAATCTTCGAGCGCACGGCCAATGGTGTAAGCGTAATCGCGCTCCATATCGCCGTTCTCTTCCGCGATAACGCAGCTGGAGAGCGAATGGCGAGTTGAGCAGTAGCTCTGCAACATGCCGTGGCTGTTGCCGAACACTTTAATGCCGTAGTGGCTATTGAAGCTGCCGCCTTCGGTATTGGTAATGCGTTTATCCGCCTGCAGAGCGACCTGTTCCGCGCGCGCGGCCAGCTCGATTGCCTGATCCGGAGTCACTTCCGCCGGATGGAACAGGTCAAGATCCGGGGCGTCAAAGGCCAGCAGCTCTTTATCCGCCACGCCGGCAAACGGATCCGGGGAGGTATAGCGGGCAATATCCAGTGCCGCCTGTACCGTGCGGGCTATCGCCTGCGGGCTCAGATCGGTTGAAGAGGCGCTTCCCTTGCGGTTCTGATGATAAACGGTGATGCCTAACGCACCATCGCTATTAAATTCTACGTTCTCCACCTCGCCGTAGCGGGTGCTGACGCTGATGCCGGTGGTTTTGCTGACGGAGACTTCCGCACCGTCTGATTTGCCTGCCGCCAGTTCCAGCGCCGTGGTCACGGCCTCTTCCAGCGTCTTGCGCTGTTGTGCAACTTGAGAGATGACTTTCATCGCTAATGCCATAATGTAGGAAGGTGTTAAGTGAAGTCTAACAGAGAACCGTTTTTCAGTGCGCGCCTTAACTGGTAACATTAGCCTCTTTTTTTAAGGAGCCTGAGATGACTAAGCAGCCCGATGACTGGCTCGACGACGTGCCCGGTGATGACGTTGAAGATGAAGACGATGAAATTATCTGGGTCAGTAAAAGTGAAATTAAACGTGACGCGGAAGAACTGAAGCGTCTTGGCGCTGAAATGGTTGAGCTGGGAAAAAACGCGCTGGATAAAATCCCGCTCGATAGCGACCTGCGCGACGCCATTGAACTCGCCCAACGTATCAAGAAAGAGGGTCGCCGCCGCCAGATGCAGCTGATTGGTAAAATGCTGCGCAGCCGCGATGTCGATCCGATTCGCCAGGCGTTGGACAAGCTGAAGAACCGTCACAACCAGCAGGTTGCGCTGTTCCATAAGCTGGAAATGATTCGCGATCGCCTGATTGAAGAGGGTGATGATGCGGTCCCGGAAGTGTTAAACCTGTGGCCTGACGCCGATCGTCAGCAGCTGCGTTCGCTTATCCGTAACGCCAAAAAAGAGAAAGAAGGCAACAAGCCGCCGAAATCCGCGCGCCTGATCTTCCAGTATCTGCGTGAACTGGCTGAAGGCGAAAGCTAACTCCGCGTTTGCCCGCCAGATTTTCCCGGAGGCGGCGCTTTGCGCCTGTCCGGGCTACCGGATAACGCTGTACCTGTAGCCCGGCAAGCGATAGCCTCGCCGGGAATATCCGCTCTCTACGCGCGCCCTCACCTTCATTCCTGATTCCTCATTCCTGATTCCTGTTTCCTGATTCCTGTTTCCTGATTACCGCCCTGGCGTTCGCCCGGTTTTTACCATTCCCCAAAAAGCTGAATCGTTAAAGCTAATGATGCTTAAATTCACATATTTAAAGTCGAATTAATTTCATATTGCTTATAAAAAGCGATCTTTATCGCATTTAAAAATTTAAAAATGCGCATTTACTCACCAGGTGAGGCACTTCACGTTTTAATCGGCCACTTGCAATTAGATTCCCTTCATCGGAAACACAATCGATTCAGCAAAAGGGATGAAAAATGAAAAAGACTCTGATTTTGACGGCCATTTCCATGCTTATTTCCGGTCAGGTAGCGGCGAAAACGTGGGTGCTGACAAGCGCTGAAAGCGGCACTGACAAAGGAAACTGGCAGATAACAAGCGATCAGCTGAAGATAAAAGATCGCGATTTCAGCATTGAGCAAAAAGTCCTCCACGGCGGCAAACAGGAAGGCAGTAAAATTCTGGTCATCCGCAGTAAAGATGGCCTGACTATCGCCCTCAGCCCGACCCGGGGCATGAACCTGCTGAAAATTGAAGGTTTCGGCACGCGAATGGGCTGGGATTCACCGGTGAAAGAGGTCGTCAATCCGGCCTTTATCAACCTCGAAAGCCGGAACGGGCTGGGCTGGCTGGAAGGTTTCAATGAGATGATGGTGCGCTGCGGCTATGAGTGGACCGGCCACCCGGTCGCTGCTGACGGGCAAATTTATACCCTGCACGGTAAAGCCGGGAATACGCCGGCATCGCAGGTGGAAGTCGAAGTGGCGGATACCGCCCCGTATGAGATCCGCATTCGCGGGCTGGTGAAAGAGAGCACCTTCAAAAAAGCCGATTTGCAGACCACGACCGAACTGCGCTATGTCCCCGGCAGCAACAGCTTCAGCCTGCATGATGTCTTAACCAACCACGCGGATTACCCGCATGATTACCAGATCATTTATCACAGCAACTTCGGTACGCCGATTCTGGAAGAGGGAGCGCGTTTTCTGGCACCTATGTCCAGCATCAGTCCGTTCAACGACTATGCCAAAGCGGGCCTGAAGACCTGGCAAACCTACGCCGGGCCGACCAAAGGGTTCGACGAGATGGTATTCAATATTCAGCCGCTGGCGGATGACAACCACCAGACCCTGGCCGCGGTGGTTAACAAGGCGGGAGATAAAGGGGCGTCAATTCAGTTTGATACCCGCCAGCTACCGGTGCTGACGCTGTGGAAAAACACCGACAGCGAAAAACAGGGCTACGTCACCGGTATTGAGCCGGGCACCAGCTATGCCTATCCGGTCACCATTGAGCGCGAACAGAAACGCGTGAAACAGCTTCAGCCAGGAGCCAGCACGCAGTTTGACCTGACCTATACACTGCTGCACAGCAGCGAACAGGTTGCCGACGTTGAGAAGAAAATTGCCGCAATTCAGGGTGATACCAAAGTGACAGAAGACGAAACGCCTATCGCGAAGGAGTAATTTAACACCTGAAGCATGCCCCGGGTTGCGGCCAACGCGTCGGACCCGGGCAGCCTGCCTACGCCATCACCACCTGACGTAAATCCTCAGCAAAACGCCGATACTGCGCTTCATCAACCGCCTGAGGGTAGCCCAGCACCAGCAATGCATGATCGGCGATGCCGGCATGATAGCTCGGGTGAGAATGCGACCACGAACTGGCGCGAAAGCCCATCGTTTCATAAAAACGCAGCCGCTTATGGGCAATGTCGCTGGTTAACGGGTCGATTTCCAGAATGGTCAACGGCGCGCGTTCAAGGATCCCGGCCAGCAGGCGTTTGCCATAGCCGCGAGAGCGCAGCGTATCGTCAATCGCCAGATGTTCAATATAGCTGTAGCCGCTAAACTGCCAGCAGCCGCTCAGGCCAATAAAGAGTTCCCCGTCAAACCACGCTTCCAGCGCATAGCGCGGATCGCGCAGCGCCTGCTGCTTTGCCGCCGGTTCTCGCTGTTCATGCCACGGAAACGCTTTGACGTACAGCGCATCAACGGCAGAAAAATAAACCGAGTCGATAGCGGTGATTTTTTTCGCTGTGAGCATGACAAATCCAGAGTCACAAAAGGAGATCTGCCCTCGCGCGGAGGGCAGAACGGGACAGGCCGCGCAGTTATTCCGCTGCGGCGGCTTTGCTGGCCAGCTTATCGAGCAGCTTCTGATGAATGCCGCCAAAACCACCGTTGCTCATCACCAGAATATGATCGCCCGGGTGCGCGGTTTTGACCACCATATCGGCCAGGACATCGACATCGGCGCTCCAGTGCGCAGGCTGCACGCAGGCGTCCGCCACTTCCGCAACCTGCCACGGAATGTGCTGCGGCTGCAGCAGGAACACTTCGTCGGCACGGCCCAGGGACGGCGCCAGATCGTCTTTGCACACCCCCATTTTCATGGTGTTGGAGCGCGGCTCCAGTACCGCGAGGATTCGCGCGGTTCCGCCGACTTTACCGCGCAGCGCCTGCAGCGTCGCCAGGATCGCCGTCGGATGATGGGCGAAATCGTCATACACGGTCACGCCGTTGGCTTCGCCGCGCAGCTCAAGGCGGCGACGTGCGTTGATAAAACCGCCCAGCGCATTGGCGGCATCGGCCGGCAGCACGCCAACATGACGAGCCGCGGCAATCGCCATCAGGCCGTTATGCATGTTGTGTTCACCGACCAGATCCCACTTCACTTCCCCGGCTTTCTCGCCGTCCAGCCAGACTTCCCACTGCGAAGCATCGGCGTTGAGCTTCTTCGCCTGCCAGTGGCCCTGCTCGCCCACCAGCTCCTGCTCGCTCCAGCAGCCCATCGCCATCGTCTGTTTCAGATTGATGTCGTTTTCCGGCAGGATAATTTTGCCTTTACCCGGCACAATTCGCACCAGATGATGGAACTGTTTCTGAATCGCTTTCAGGTCGTCAAAGATATCCGCATGATCGAATTCAAGGTTATTGAGGATCAGCGTACGCGGGCAGTAGTGGACAAATTTGGAACGTTTATCGAAGAAGGCACAGTCATACTCATCGGCTTCGATAACGAAGAACGGGCTGTCGCCCAGACGGGCGGAAACATCGAAGTTACCCGGTACGCCGCCGATCACGAAACCAGGCTTATAGCCACAGGCTTCAAGGATCCATGTCGCCATTCCCGCGGTGGTGGTTTTCCCGTGGGTACCGGCAACCGCCAGAACCCAGCGATCGCGCAGGACGAAATCATGCAGCCACTGCGGGCCGGACATATACGGAATGTTATTTTCCAGTACCGCTTCGACGCACGGATTGCCGCGGGTCATTGCATTACCGATGATCACCAGGTCCGGCCGGGGCTCCAGCTGGCTGGCATCATAGCCTTGAATCAAATCGATGCCCTGGTTTTCCAGCAGGGTACTCATTGGCGGATAGACGTTAGCATCCGACCCCGTTACCTCATGACCGAGAGAACGAGCCAGCATCGCCAGTCCTCCCATAAACGTGCCACAGATACCTAAAATATGAATGCGCATTCGTCGTTTCCCTTTTTAATCTGGGGCACATTTTACCCATATGTACGGCATCAGAGAAATGCATTTCAGGCGAATCCGTTTTTTGCTGGCGCGATTCACCTGTGCGTATTTTTTTTATTCTTTGTTAAGATTGTTGCGTTCGTTTTACTTCACATAAACATGCAGGGAACGGGTTATGAAAACGTTAGGTGAATTTATTGTCGAAAAGCAACACGAGTTCTCCCACGCAACCGGCGAGCTTACTGCTTTGTTGTCGGCGATAAAGTTAGGCGCCAAGATCATCCACCGCGATATCAACAAGGCCGGTCTGGTCGATATCCTGGGTGCCAGCGGTGCTGAAAACGTCCAGGGTGAGGTACAGCAAAAACTCGACCTGTTCGCCAATGAAAAATTGAAAGCTGCACTGCGAGCGCGCGATATCGTGGCAGGGATTGCCTCCGAAGAAGAAGATGAGATCGTCGTCTTTGAAGGCTGTGAACACGCGAAATACGTGGTGCTCATGGACCCTCTGGATGGCTCCTCTAACATCGACGTTAACGTCTCCGTCGGGACTATCTTCTCCATCTACCGTCGCATAACTCCGGTTGGAACACCGGTCACCGTTGAAGATTTCCTGCAGCCGGGCAGCAAGCAAGTCGCGGCAGGCTATGTGGTTTACGGCTCTTCCACCATGCTGGTCTATACAACCGGCTGCGGCGTACATGCCTTCACCTACGATCCTTCTCTTGGCGTATTCTGCCTCTCTCAGGAGCGCATGCGCTTCCCGGAGAAAGGCAACACCTACTCCATTAACGAAGGTAACTACATCAAGTTCCCGATGGGCGTGAAGAAGTACATCAAGTTCTGTCAGGAAGAAGATAGCGCAACCCAGCGCCCCTACACCTCGCGCTATATCGGCTCGCTGGTGGCGGATTTTCACCGCAACCTGCTGAAAGGCGGCATCTATCTGTATCCGAGCACCGCCAGCCACCCGGACGGTAAGCTGCGCCTGCTGTACGAATGCAACCCGATGGCGTTCCTCGCGGAACAGGCGGGCGGTAAAGCCAGCGATGGTAAAGAACGTATTCTCGATATCATCCCAACCAGCCTGCACCAGCGTCGTTCTTTCTTCGTCGGCAACAACCATATGGTTGAAGACGTCGAGAACTTCATTAAAGAGTTCCCGGACGCGTAACGCTTCCCTTCCCCTCCCGTTCGGGAGGGGAGTTTTCCGCTAACGATGCGCCGTTCCGCTCACCCGGGTAACCGGGGAATTCTGCCGGTTTTCCCACAGCACCGTCAGACCACGCTGCAAGGCGATAAAAACAAACAGCAAAATCCCGATGGCAATTTTTGTCCACCATGAGCTCAGGGTGCCGTCGAAGTTAATGTAGGTCTGAATCAGCCCCTGAATCGCCACCCCGAACAGCGTTCCCAGCACCGTCCCGACGCCGCCGCTCAACAGCGTGCCGCCAATCACCACCGATGCGATCGCATCCAGCTCAACGCCAACGCCGGCGAGAGCATACCCGGCCTGGGTATAGACAGAAAACACGATCCCCGCCAGCGTCGCCAGCCCGGTGGACAGCATATAAATTCGAATGGTCGTACTGCGGGTCGAAATGCCCATCAGGTTCGCCGAGACCGCGCTACCGCCGATGGCGTAAACCTGGTTACCGAAGCGGGTGCGATGGGCCATAAAGATACCCGCCACCACCACCAGCAGCATCAGCAGCCCCATTGCGCTCAGACGTCCGCCGCCGGGAATCGTCCACGCCAGCCCGGACAGGGTGTCATACAGCGGATGATCGATAGGAATCGACTCTTCGGACACCAGATAGCTGACGCCGCGCAGAAAGAACATCCCGGCGAGGGTAATAATAAACGCCGGGATTTTCAGCGCATCGATCAGCCAGCCCATCAGCGCACCAAACCCGCAGCCCATCGCCAGCACCAGCGGGAATGCCAGCAGCGGATCGACGCCCCAGGCACCAATGGCCTTCGCCAGAAACACGCCGGTGAAGGCGATAACCGATCCGACCGAAAGATCGATCCCGCCGGAGAGGATCACGAAGGTCATGCCGACGGCAATGATGCCCAGAAAGGCGTTGTCAGTCAGGATGTTGCAGATAACCCGCGTCGAAGCAAAGCCGGGAAACTGGGTCAGGCAGTACAGATAGCCCAGCACAAAGACGGCCAGGGTGATCATCAACGGTAAATTACGTTTTATCATGGCCGCGTACTCCTTTCAGTAAGCCAATAAAGCGCGGCGACTGGACGATCAATACGCACAGAACCACCACCGCCTTCACCACCTGATTCATCTCCGGCGGGAAGCCCGACAGCAGGATCCCGGTATTCATTCCCTGGATGATCAGGGCTCCGACCACCGAAAGTAGCAGGTTAAAGCGCCCGCCCATCAGCGATCCGCCGCCGATCACCACCGCCAGGATGGCATCCAGCTCCAGCCACAGCCCGGCGTTATTGGCATCGGCACCGCGAATGTCTGCCGCCACGATTATTCCGGCAATCGCCGCGCAGATACCGCTCAGCACATAGGCCAGCATCACCACAATCCGGGTATTCACGCCGGCGTTTTTCGCTGCCCGAATGTTGATCCCCACCGCTTCGATAAACATCCCCAGCGCCGTTTTACGGGTGAACAGCCAAAACAGCAGCAGCGTCGCGGCCGCGATCAGGACCGGCGTCGGCAACAGCAGCAGCGAACCGCTCCCGAGCCAGGCCAGGTGCGGTGAATCGAAGGTCACGATCTGCCCGGAGGTAATCAGCTGCGCGACGCCGCGCCCGGCAACCATCAGAATCAGCGTGGCCACGAAAGGCTGGATCTTCAGGATCGCGACCAGAATACCGTTCCATAAGCCCGCCAGCGCCCCCGCCGCCAGGGAGGCCAGCAGCACCACCGGCAGACTGTGTCCGGCAACGGTCATCGAGGCCGCTGTCGCGCCGGCAATCGCCATCACCGCGCCAACCGACAGATCGATTCCGCCGGTAGCAATCACCAGCGTCATACCTATCGCCAGCAGCGCCACCGGCGCCGCGCGGTTGAGAATATCAATCGGGCTGCCGAACAGGCGCCCGTCCTGTAACACAATCTGAAAGAAGTGCGGCGCCACGAAGCTATCCACCACCAGCACGAGGATCAGGGCGATAATTTGCGGCATACCTTTCGGCCAGCTGAAGCGCCGCTTTGGCTGGCCGGTTTGTGGAACTGATCGAGGCATCATGGGTTACTCCTTATGCCGCAATAGCGTTCATGATCGCCGGGACAGAAAGCTCGGCTAGCGGGATCTCCGCTACCTGCTTACGATCGCGCATAATAATCACCCGATCGGCATAGCCCACCAGCTCTTCCAGCTCCGAGGAGATGACCAGCAGCGCCAGACCATCGGCGCACAGGGTTTCGATCAGGCGGATGATCTCCGCATGGGCGCCAACATCGATCCCGCGCGTCGGCTCATCGAGGATCAGGAACTGCGGTTTGGTCAGCAGCCAACGGGAAAGCAGCACCTTCTGCTGATTGCCGCCGGAGAGAAATTCGATCGGCTGTTCGGCGCTGGGGGTGCGAATACCGAGCTGGCGGATAAAGCGATCGGCAATGTCATTTTGCTCGCGTCGCGGAATCGGCCGCAGCCAGCCGCGCTGCGCCTGCAGCGCCAGGACTATATTTTCCCGCACCGATGCCGCGGCAATAATCCCGTCGGTTTTACGATCCTCAGGACAGAAGCCGATGCCCAGGCTTGACGCCTGGTGCGGCGAACGCAGCCCCTGCGCTTTACCTTTGATCCACGCGGTGCCGCTGTCTGCCGGTTTGATGCCGAAAATAACCTCGGCAGTTTCCGTGCGTCCGGATCCGAGCAGTCCCGCCAGACCGACGATCTCGCCGGGACGAACCTGAAGGTCAAACGGCGCAATAACGCCTTTCTTGCCAAAGCCCTCAAAGGCGGCGACCGGTTTGTCGCTCAGTAAAGTACGACCCGCGCGATGCAGGGCATCGTGCTCAAGCTCGCGGCCAAGCATCATCTTCACTAACTCGATCTGCGGCAATTCGCGGGTTTCCCGGCAGCCGACAAAACCGCCGTTGCGCAGAACGGTAATCCGGTCGCTGACGGCATACACCTGATCGAGGAAGTGGGTGACGAAAATCAGGCTGACGCCATCGTCGCGCAGCTGGCGCATCAGGGTGAAGAGCATCTCCACTTCCTGGGTGTCCAGACTGGCGGTCGGTTCATCGAGGATCAGCACTCTGGCCGACAGGTCGATGGCCCGACAAATCGCGACGATCTGCTGCATCGCTACCGAAAAGCGGTTCAGCGGTTCGCGAACGTCGAGGGAAAAACCGTAGGAGGCCATCAGCGCGGTGGCGCGCTTTTCCATCTCTTTGCGCCGTAGCAGGCCAAAACGACGGGGTTCACGTCCGAGGAACAGATTGTCCGCCACCGACATGTTTGGCAGCAGGTTAACCTCCTGATAAACCGTCCCGATGCCCAGTTGCTGGGCATGAGCGGTATTTTTCGGCGATATTTCCTGCCCCTCCAGCCAGATCGCCCCGCGATCGGCGTGGTACACGCCGGTGAGGGCTTTAATCAATGTGGATTTACCCGCCCCGTTTTCGCCCAGCAGCGCCATGATTTCACCGCGCCGCAGACTGAAATTAACATTATCCAGCGCTTTGACGCCGGGGAAAAACTTGCTAAGCCCTTCCGTGCGAAGGATTTCCTGGCTTACCTCGGCGTTCATATTCAGTCTCACCTTCAGAGGATGAAAGACGGCTCCCGGTCGCACAACGCTGACCGGGCTACCGACAGGCGCGGATCGATGGACCGCCAGCATTAGCCGGGGAGCCATTCAGGCGATGCGGCACATCGCCTGGTTATTGCTTCGCCCGACGGACTCAGTAGCCCATGTTTTTCTTCTTCTCGAGCTCTTCTTTCGCCGTATCCGGCAGATAAAGCGTCGATTTGGTGATGGTCAGCTTCTCTGGCAGCGTGCCGTCCTTTTTATATTTCTCCAGCGCATCAAATGCGGGGCCGGCCATATTTGGCGTCAGCTCGACGCTGGCGTTCGCTTCCCCCGCCATCATCGCTTTATAAATATCCGGGACGCCGTCAATTGAGCCGGTGAGGATATCTTTACCCGGTTTCAGCCCGGCTTCTTTAATGGCCTGAATCGCGCCAATAACCATGTCATCGTTATGGGCAAAGACCATGCAGATGTTCTTGCCGTTATTTTCCGCTTTAATAAAGCTCTCCATCACCTCTTTGCCTTTGCTGCGGGTAAAGTCGCCGGACTGAGAGCGAATGATTTTGATGTTTGGCGTTTTGGCGATAACGTCAGCAAACCCTTTCTTACGATCGATCGCTACGCTGGCACCAACGGTGCCCTGCAGCTCAACCACGTTACACGGCTTGCCGTCGACCGTTTTCACCAGCCAGTCACCAATCAGCTGACCTTCAAGCACGTTATTGGCGGTGACGGTGGTCATGTAGAGATCTTTGTCTTTGACATCAATCGAGCGGTCGAGCAGGAATACCGGAATTTTGGCCTCTTTGGCCTCTTTCAACACCGGTTCCCAGCCGGTCGCCACGACTGGCGCGATAAAGATGGCGTCGACGCCCTGGGCGATAAAGGAGCGAACGGCTTTAATCTGGTTTTCCTGTTTTTGCTGGCCGTCGGCAATCTTCAGAGTGATTCCGCGTTTGGCGGCCTCCTCTTTCGCAACGTTGGTTTCGGCCGCACGCCAGCCGGATTCAGATCCGACCTGCGAAAATCCTACGGTCAGAGGGGCAGCCATTGCCATAGACGACATAGCTGCGGAAACTGCTGTGACAAGAAGTAAGCGCTTCCACATAAAAAGGTCCTCATCGGGTTACTTTGGGTTAAACCGTCATCTGCGGACAAACTATAGACAACTCGTGATGTAACTGAATGCGTTACATCACACTTCGAAAAAGTAAATTAAATGTTAATTCCCGTGATTTAATCCAGCTGAGAGCGGATAAGGCTTCCCGCAGCTCGCATCTGCCGACGCATGAGGTGAAATTTTGCGCACGTTGAGAAATCAAACAGATGCAATGTAAACGGTTACATTGTTTTATTCAGGATGCGGCTATGTTTATGGATTTTCAGGTTGTTTTTCAGGGGGAAATTCAGACTGATTACCGGCGGGCAAAATAAAAAGAAGCCAAGACATTCGATGTGAGTTGGCTATAATACCAGGCACTTGTTTGCCATACATTTTAAAGGAAACAGACATGAGCTTACTCAACGTACCTGCGGGTAAAGATCTGCCGGAAGACATCTACGTCGTGATCGAGATCCCGGCTAACGCAGACCCAATCAAATACGAAGTCGACAAAGAGAGCGGCGCGCTGTTCGTTGATCGCTTCATGTCCACTGCGATGTTCTATCCGTGCAACTACGGCTATATCAACCACACCCTGTCTCTGGACGGCGACCCGGTTGACGTACTGGTCCCGACGCCGTACCCGCTGGAGCCAGGCTCTGTGATCCGCTGCCGTCCGGTTGGCGTACTGAAGATGACCGACGAATCTGGTGAAGATGCGAAACTGGTTGCCGTACCGCACACCAAGCTGAGCAAAGAGTACGATCACATCAAAGATGTGAACGACCTGCCGGAACTGCTGAAAGCACAGATCACCCACTTCTTCGAGCACTACAAAGACCTGGAAAAAGGCAAATGGGTGAAAGTTGACGGTTGGGACAATGCTGAAGCGGCTAAAGCTGAAATCATTGCTTCCTTCGAGCGCGCTAAGAAGTAATTCTGCCGCACTCAGATTGTCGAAAACACCGCCTCAGGGCGGTGTTTTTGTTTCTGACACGGAGCCATTTCCCGGGTGGCGGCTCACGCCTTACCCGGGCTACAAATACTCGCAGACATCATTCCGGGCAACCAACCCAAACACCGCCCTTACCCGTAGCCCCGCTAAGCACAGCACCACCGGGGAACAAACGGTGCCAGTGCCATAGACCTTTCCGCCGGTCGGTTAATAAGGTTTTTTATGTCTGCCATTGTCCTGTGCCAGGTGAATGGCAGACATAAAAAAACAACGCCACCCGAAGGTGGCGTTGTCGTGGTTAATACTGGTCTCTGTCTAACCAGTTGCCGTTCTCTATCAGCGTAAAGCCCTCTACGGGGCGCTGATAGACATACATCCATGCGCTGCCATAAGGCGTCTGGATCAGGTGACGTGCGTACTCACCGCCCTTGGTGCGCAGCGCGTCCAGTTCGGCCAGCGTTGATGCGTCAATACGATACACTTCACCATGTACTGTGCCTTCGCCAGGCACCGCGCCTGGATAGTGGCCCAGGCTGTACAGCTGATAATCGTTGACACTATGATCGCCCAGCCACTGAGCGTTGGTCATCCAGTGGCTGTTGCCTTGTTTGCGTCGTAAACTGCCGTAAACAAATATTCGCATTGCTAAAACTCAAACTGATAGAGCAAATCGAGAGCCTGGTCTACGCCAGACACCGCTTCCATATATAGCTTAGGCATCAGGCGATAGCGTAACGTCAACGTCGCCAGGGAATCAAAGATCCCTACCCCATATTTTACCTGCAGACCTGGCAGTACATAGCCGCTGACCACCACCTGGGAGGAGTCGCCCACTCCCTCGGTATCCAGCGCCAGATTGCTTACGCCAAACGTCTCGCCGATTTTACCCACAACCTGACCACTTTGTGCAACCCCCATACCAATAAGCATTGAAGTCATTGCGGCACTATCGCTCTGTCCGCTGCTTAAACCCTGTCCTCTCAGCAGGTAAGAAAGCGCTTCTTGCTGCGACATGACCGGGTCAGAGAAAATCTCTGCTTTCGGCTGATCGGCCGAACCAGTGACGCGAACGCCAGCGATCACGTCGTCTTCTGTGGCATCCGGGTTACGAATGGCTTCGATATTCAACAGCGGCTGATCCGGCGGACCGGAGAACAGCAGCTCGCCTTTACGTACGATCAGGTCCTGACCGTAGGCATGGAAGCGACCTTCCGGGATATTAATCTGCCCGTTCAGTCCCAGCCCCTGTTTATCCTGAGCCACTTTCAAATCGCCGGTCAGACGCGCTTTCAGGCCGAAGGCGCTCAGACGGACGTTGTTACCAACGTGAATCGTCAGGTTGCTGTTGATGGGAATACCGGCGCTCTGCTGCTGAATCGGCTGCAGATTTTTATCCAGCATCACTTCATCAGAAGAGACCCCAACGGCACTTTCCGGCACATCGTTGACGACGATACGCGCCCACGGAACATCAACGCTGCCATCAAGGCTAAACAAACTCGGGGTGGCGGTAAAGACCACATCCGGCGAAACGTCCAGCCTTACCATCGGCGGCACGGTAATACGAACCCGGCTGCCTTTGGCCGCTACCTGCGCACGCCAGTTGTCAATCTGGGTCCAGTCGGCGTTACCGCTCAGACTGATTTGGCCCTGTTTGGTATTCACGGTGCCCTGCAGCGTTGAACGGGTGCCGTTGAAGTTCATCGCCAGCTGACTCGGCTGCATATCAAACGGCATAAAGTTACCGTCGATGTCGATACCGCCCAACTGCATCTGGCCAAACAGCTGCGGATTTTGCAGATCGCCGCCGAGGCGCAGGTTCGCATTGAGCTTCCCTTCCGCCTTCTCTCCGCGGGCGAAGATCGGGTTAATCATCGCCAGCGAGAAGTTATTGATATTCACATTACCGCCGAGGTTACGGCGCCCCTGCGGGTCGGTAATCTGCACCTGGCCATCCAGCTGACCGTTGTTGGTCAGGCGAATCAGCCAGCCGAGCTGCGCACGGTTGTTATGCAGTTCGGCCGTCAGGTTCAACGTATCGAAGGCCACCGGCAGCGGCGCATCGTTGACCATCTGGGTGACTTTGACATTGCGACCGTTCAGCGTCACTTTGCCCTGCGGCAGCCCCTCTTTGGTGGTGTCCCAGCTGACATCCGCATTGCCGCTGAATACGCCGCTGGCCTGGGTCGCCTCCGGCATAAACGGCTTCAACATCGCCAGATCAAAGCGGTTCAGATTCACCACCGCCCGTCCGCTGGCACCGGCGTCGATGGTCTGCGGCACGCACAGCTCGGCGTTCGGGTTAGCCCAGCAGTGCGGCCCGATACTGATTTTTTGTTCGCGATTACGGTAATCCAGCGCGATGTTGCGCGTCAGGGAAACCGGCCCTACCGGCGTCTGGAAGCGGGTATTGCTCAGCGTCCCTTTCCAGCGTTCCTCTTTACGATCGAAACTCCCCGCCAGCGACAGCTGCCCGGAAACCGGATCGCCCTGCACTTTCAACTGCAGATCGTGTTGCTTTTCGTTCCCTTTGGCATTCAGCTGCACGAGGCTGATATTAACCCCCGGCTGGCTGATCCGGTCGACGCGCACATCAAGATTGCCGCCGATTTGGTCGCTGGACTTTACGTCGCCCTTGACGTTGACCTGAGCAACGGTCAGCTCCTGCCAGCGCAGCGCACGCGCGGTGATATCCGCCAGCAGCTGCGGCGCATCAACGGTACCCCGCACCTTCAACAGCCCCTTCGCCGTGCCGCCCAGCCCCGGCAGCGCATTATCCAGATTGGGCGCATCGATGGTGGCATCCAGGTTGAGGTCTTTCACCCCCAGCTCTCCCTTCACCTCGGCGCTGTTCTTACCCAACGCCAGGTGCAGACCGGGGATTTTCCACTGCATGTAGCTGTTACCCTGCAGTGAACCGCTGACATCGACCTTGTTCTGCTTAACGTTACCGGTGATTTTCAGCTCCGGTACCGACATCTGCCAGCTCCCGCCGTACAGGCTGCCCTGCGTTTTAATCATCCCGTTCAGCTTCGACGGCCAGTCCGGTACCTCTTTGGCGGTGTTGATGCCGTCGAGCGTCAGCTCGCCGCGCCAGCTGATAGCCTGCTGCCAGTCCAGCAGCGCTTTCAGTTCGGTTTTCCCCTCCAGCGCCGCAACGGTCAGCTTATCGAGGTTCACCTGCTGTTCGTTCCCTTTGGCATTGAGGGTGATTTTCGCCGGCGGCAGCGATTGCCCCTTCACCGCGGTGCTGAACGCCATGGTGTAGTCGGTCATCTTGCCATTAAATTTCAGCAGCACATCGTCGGCCTGGAACTGTTTTTCTCCGCTGAACGGCCAGTACAGCTGTTTACTCTTCAGTTCCATATTCAGCGGCAGTCCGGCTTCCGCCAGCTGCGCGTCGGCACGCAGCGTCATCGCCACGGAACCGGCTAAATCCACGCCGATCTGCAGCGTTTTACGCATTTCGCCGCCGACGGTCAGCTTCACCTTTTCGCCTTTCAGCGGATCGATGTTCAGCGTACTGTTGAGGGTGATGTCTACCGGCCAGTTATCCTGCAGTTGCGCGGTGCCCGCGGCATTGATCTTGCCCTGATCGGAATCGATATCCAGCGTATCCAGCTTCATGTGTCCGTCGATGCTGCTGACTTTCAGCAGCATGCTGTAGACGGTCATGTCGGTATCGCCGGTGACGCGCAGCTGCTCGCCGCGGAACGACTGGATATTCAGGTTCAGCGGCAGATGAACGTCGGTCATCTCCGGCAGCACCGGCTGGGAGAACAGCGCTTTCATCGTCTCGCCGAGCGGTTTTTCTTCCGGCTTCGGATTGTCGATCTTCGGTTCAACCACCTGCTCCTGCGCCACTTTCGCCACTTTCGGCAAGGCGATAAGCAGCCCCTGCAGCGAGGTTGGCGTCAGGGTCAGATTCTTCTCCTGCCAGTTCAGGCCGGTGGAAAAGTCCCGCACCGAAACGGCGGTATTATCAATTTTGACGTTCACGTTTTGCAGCGCGATGCGGCTCAGCGTCACAGGATACGGCGTCGAAAGATTCAGCGGCCCCGTCTCCTCCTCTTCTACCGGCGCAGAAGGCGGCATCTTGCTGGTGTCGATCGCCACGTAGATATCGCGCAGCGAAATATCGTTCACGCACAGGCTGCTGTCCCACAGGCACTGTAATTTGACCGCCAGATGGAACTGACCGGCCGTGACCGCGACGCCCGGCTGCGCAAAACGGACGTTTTGCAGCGTCAGGTCACGCCAGCCGCCGGTCACCTTGCCGATTTCCAGACCGGGGACCCAGCGGTCCGCCGCCTTCAGCACCAGGTGCAGGCCGCTGGTCGTGCCGACCAGGAACGCGACCGTCCCCAGCAGCAGAACCAAAAAGATCAGTACCCCGAGGCTTATCTTCTTCCATAAACTCATAATTCAGGCCCCAGACCGATATAAAACTGTAAACCGTGTTCGTCTTTGTCGCCGACCGGCGCGGCAATATCCAGCTTGATCGGGCCAACCGGCGACTGCCAGCGCACGCCGACGCCGGCGCCGGTTTTAAAATCGCTTTTGCGGATATCGCTCACCGCTTCGCCGCTGTCGACGAAGACTGCGCCCCACCATTTTCCGCTGACGTTGTACTGATACTCCAGCGAACCTGTCGCCAGCTTCGAGGCACCAATCAGTTTGCCATCGTCATCCTTCGGCGAGATCGATTTGTATTTATAGCCGCGAATACTGCGGTCGCCACCGGCGAAGAAACGCAGATCCGGCGGGACTTTGTTGAAGTCATCGGCTTCAATCCAGCCGAGGTTGCCGCGCACCACAAAACGGTGGCGGTCGTAGAGCGTGCGGATCCACACATCCTGCGCCTGGGCGACGATGAAGTTAATATCCGAGCCCCACATGGTGTTGGAGTAGTCCACCGAATAGCGCTGGGAGTCGCCCCAGGTCGGCATCAGGCCACCGCGGGAGCGGGTACGGTTTACCGACACCCCGGGATAGATAAGCATCGTGGTGTTGGTGACGTTGGCCTGGGTAAAGTGGTCAAGGCTCCAGCGCAGGTTAAGCGCGCGCTGCCAGCCGCTCGACATCTCCCAAAAACGTGATACCCCGAGGGTCGTTGAGTCGGCTTTCGTATCGTTGAGGTCCGTACGTTTAAAGCCGCCCTGCACCAGGTAGTATTGCTCCAGCGGGCTTTTTAACAGCGGCACCTTATAGCTGAAATCAAGCTGCTGTTCAGGAGCGGAAAGGCTGAGGCTGGAAGTCAGGCTATGTCCGTAGGAGTTCATCCACGGCTTTTTCCACGTTCCTTTGACCCGCGGCCCGACGTCGGTTGAGTAGCCGACACCGGTTTCCACGGTATTCTCTTTACGCGGGGAGACCACGCCCTGCAAAGGCAGAACTTTAGTCTTGCGGGACTTTTCAAACTGCGGCGCCACAACGACGGAGCTGAACCAGCCGGTTGCCGCCAGGCGGCGGTTGAGTTCGGCGAGATCCTGCGAGGTGTAGTAGTCGCCCTGCTTGAACGGCACCAGGTTTTGCAGATATTCGTCGCGAATTTGCGAGCCTTCAAAAGTGACCGGACCAAAGCGGTAGCGCTCGCCGCTGTTGTAGTCGATATCCCAGAAGGCCTGATGACGGTCGAGAGAAACCCCGAGTTGGCTTTTGATGAATTCGCTGTCAAAGTAGCCCTTACGCAGCGCAACGTGAGTGAGCGAGCTCTTGAAGCTATCATAATCGCCATGATCCAGGACGGTGCCGATAGCCGGGCGCTTTTTTAACAAATCCAGATAGTCACGGTCGGTGCGCGCCCCGCCTCGCAGGATGACTTCCGTGCCGCCAATACGTACCGGTTCACCTGGCGTGACTTTGGCAATCAGCACCTGCCGGCCTTTTTTCGGCGGCGGACGGAGGTCGAAAACGATTGTCGGTTCGTAGTATCCCAGGGCCTTCAACCCTTCGCGAATCGCATCATCGACGCGCGCACGAAAGCGGCGATCCGGCGTCACTTCGTCGCTCTGGATCGTAGAAAGTTGAGCTCGGACGTTTTTTTCCAGCTCTCCGGATAACCCCTCAACCTGCAAACGCACGCTCGCGGCGCTAGCGACCCCGCTGACCAGCAAAAGGCTGGTGATACATAACTGGCGGATTTGTAGCACGTTTTCTCCTGAATATCCTTGTTTCCCCCCGAAGGAAACGAAAGCGCCGTTCCACGGCTTAATAAAACCCCAACGACATAGGGTTGAAAAAGAAACGCTAAACCAAATAATTCTTATGTTTAAATCTAGACGTATCGGGCATGTTTATTGTGTAAAAAGACACGCTTCGTTACAACCTTAACCACGACTTATGTTTTGAGAGGCCAACCGTGAGTCTATTTGATAAAACGCATCTTGTCGCCCAGGCGGATGCGCTGCCAGGACGCAACACCCCTATGCCAGTGGCAACACTCCACGCTGTCAATGGCCACTCCATGACCAATGTCCCGGACGGAATGGAAGTTGCCCTGTTCGCGATGGGCTGTTTCTGGGGCGTGGAGCGTCTGTTCTGGCAGTTGCCTGGCGTCTACAGCACCGCCGCGGGCTATACCGGCGGCTATACGCCGAACCCGACCTACCGTGAAGTCTGTACCGGTGACACCGGCCATGCCGAAGCCGTACGCATTGTGTACGATCCGCAGGTCATCAGCTACGCGCAGCTGCTGCAGGTTTTCTGGGAGAACCACGATCCGGCCCAGGGCATGCAGCAGGGTAATGACCATGGCACCCAGTATCGTTCCGCCATCTATCCGCTGACTCCAGAGCAGGATGAAGCGGCGAAGGCCAGTCTGGCACGTTTCCAGGCCGCCATGCGTGATGCCAACGACACGCGTACAATCACCACGGAAATTGCCACGGCGAAGCCGTTTTACTACGCTGAGGACGATCATCAGCAGTACCTGCACAAAAACCCGTACGGCTACTGCGGTATCGGAGGCATTGGCGTCTGTCTGCCCCCGCAGGCATAATACCGTTTATCGCTGAGGTGAATAATTAACGCTCTGGCGGCTTTACAGTCGCTTACGCTATACTACCCTGTGTTATAGCCGGTCCAGAGCCTTCGGACCGGTTTTTTATGTATTCCACTATAGAGTTATCAACTTCCCTTCCGAGGATCTGGCCTCAACGGCTGGATAAACTATGTTAAATAGTATTTTAGTTATTCTTTGTCTGATCGCTGTCAGTGCGTTTTTTTCGATATCGGAGATCTCGCTGGCAGCTTCACGTAAGATCAAACTCAAACTGCTGGCCGATGACGGCAACGTGAACGCCCAACGCGTTCTCAAAATGCAGGAAAACCCGGGCACTTTCTTTACCGTCGTACAGATCGGCCTCAACGCCGTCGCCATTCTTGGTGGTATCGTCGGTGATGCGGCATTCTCGCCGGCGTTTCACAGCCTGCTGAGCCAGTACATGTCGGCTGAGCTTTCAGAGCAATTGAGCTTTATCATCTCCTTTACCCTGGTCACCAGCCTGTTCATTCTGTTCGCTGACCTGACCCCGAAACGCATCGGTATGATTGCGCCAGAAGCCGTTGCTTTGCGTATCATCAACCCGATGCGCTTCTGCCTGCTGGTCTTCCGCCCGCTGGTGTGGTTGTTCAACGGCATGGCTAACAACATCTTCCGTCTGTTCAAAATACCGATGGTGCGTAAAGACGATATTACTTCCGACGACATCTACGCCGTGGTAGAAGCCGGCGCGCTGGCCGGGGTGCTGCGTAAGCAGGAACATGAGCTGATTGAGAACGTTTTCGAGCTGGAATCGCGTACCGTTCCGTCGTCCATGACCTCGCGTGAAAATATCATCTGGTTCGATCTGCACGAAGACGAGCAGAGCCTGAAGAACAAGGTGGCGGAACATCCGCACTCCAAATTCCTGGTCTGTAACGAAGATATCGACCACATCATCGGCTACGTGGACTCTAAAGATCTGCTTAATCGCGTGCTGGCGAACCAAAGCCTGGTGCTGACCGGCGGCGTACAGATTCGCAATACGTTGATTGTCCCGGATACGCTGACGCTCTCTGAAGCGCTGGAAAGCTTTAAAACCGCCGGTGAAGACTTCGCGGTGATCATGAACGAATATGCGCTGGTAGTAGGGATTATCACCCTCAACGACGTGATGACCACGCTGATGGGCGATCTGGTCGGTCAGGGACTGGAGGAGCAAATTGTCGCTCGCGATGAGAACTCATGGCTGATTGATGGCGGTACACCGATTGACGACGTCATGCGCGTGCTGGATATCGACGAATTCCCGCAGTCCGGCAACTACGAGACCATCGGCGGTTTTATGATGTTTATGCTGCGTAAGATCCCGAAACGCACCGATGCGGTGAAATTCTCCGGCTATAAATTCGAGGTGGTGGATATCGACAACTACCGAATTGACCAGCTGCTGGTAACGCGCATCGACAACAAACCGACCGTGCTGGTACCGAAACAGCCGGACGCCGCCAATAGCGATAAAGAGCCGGCGTAAGATATTGGGTCGAACATAAATAAAAGGCGGATGAAAACTCCGCCTTTTTTATTGCCCGAATGTGAAGCGGCTCACGCCTCTCAGCCGATAGCAGATTTTTACTACTCCATAGCGAAACTTTCATGACTCCCCTCCGCGCAAAAAGGTAACTTTGCTCGCGTCTACACGATCATATTCCTGTTCAACGGGAGCGAGGATTACCATGATTGAATCAAATAAAAATTACTATATAAGCTGTCTGTTCTTCCTGTTCTTCTTTATTGGCTGGGGATGCTGCTATCCTTATTTATCATTGTGGTTAACGGAAACCATCGGTATTAATTACACTGATGTCGGTCTGGTTTATTCCTTTACTGCGATTATTGCCGTTTGTGTCCAGCCACTATTCGGATTCATCTCCGACAAACTGGTCTATCGTAAAAACCTTATGTGGATGCTGGCAATCATTATCACTTTATTTGCCCCCTACTGGATTTACGTCTTTGCGCCATTATTAAAAATTAATGTTTTTCTCGGAGCGCTGGCGGGCGGTATCTATATTGGTATGGCCTATGGCGCTGGCTGCGGTATTTGCGAAGCCTATATTGATAAAGTCAGCCGCGCGTCCGGGTTTGAGTTTGGTCGCGCCCGAATGTTTGGCGGTATTGGCGCGGCTATCGGCACCTTTGCGGCAGGTAAACTCTACGGGATCGACCAGAATATGATTTTCTGGCTGGCCAGCTGTGCGGGAGTTTGCCTGCTGGTGATTGTCTGGAAAATGCAGATTAGCGCGGATAAACAGGGCGCGATGCCGAGCGGGAAAGCCTCGCCGGTCACCTTGAGCGACGCCGCATCGCTGCTGAAAATGAAGAAATTCTGGTTCTTCGCCATCTATATGATTGGCGTCGGCGCGGTATATGAAACCTACGACCAGCAGTTCGCTATCTATTACAGCCACTTCTTTGAGAGCAAAGCGCGCGGCGCGGAGGTCTTCGGCTATTTAACCACCGGTCAGATTTTCCTGGATGCCGTCGTGATGTTCTTTGCCCCATGGTTCGTAAATAAAATCGGCCCGAAAAATGCCCTGCTGTACTGCGGGATGATTATGAGCCTGCGCATTATCGGTTCGGCCTGGGCTATTGGCCCGGTGTCCATTAGCCTGATTAAACTGCTGCACGGCTTTGAAAGCTCGGTGCTGCTGGTTGCGGCATTAAAATATATCTTCGCCAATTTCAACCCAATGCTGTCCGCCACCGTTTACTTAATTGGCTTCCAGTTCTCTAAAAGCTTTAGCTCTATTTTTCTTTCTACCGGCATCGGCCATATGTATCAGAGTATGGGCTTTACCAGCAGCTATATCGTACTCGGCGGTATCGCCCTGTGCTTTACGCTGATTTCATTTATTACGCTGGACAAAGCGCGCGTTTTTTCCCCGCAGCCGGCACCCGTGCATTAATTTAAGGAGGTAACCTGTATGTCTGATTTATTTTATGGCGTAGCGTATTACGATGAATATATGCCGGAAGATCGATTAGCGAAAGATATCGCCTTAATGCACGAAACGGGCATTAACGTGGTGCGGATTGCCGAATCAACCTGGAGTACGCTGGAGCCTCAGGAAGGCGAGTATAACTTCTACCATATCGACCGGGTGCTGGACGCCATGCATGAAGCGGGGATCGCGGTGATTATCGGTACGCCGACCTACGCCGTCCCGGCCTGGCTGGCGGCTAAACATCCGGACATTCTGGTCACCACCGTCGACGGACAGCAAAAATATGGCCCGCGACAGATCATGGATATCGTTAACCCGACTTTTCGCCGCTATGCCGAAAAGATTATCCGTACTCTGATGGCGCACGTGCAGCATCATCCGGCGATTATTGGCTGGCAGCTGGATAACGAAACCAAGCATTACGATAATATCGGCCGCTATATGCAGGAAGGATTTGTGCGCAGTCTGCGGGAACACTATCCCGATCTCGCCAGGTTGAATAAAGATTTTGGTCTGGACTACTGGAGCAACCGCATCGATAGCTGGCAGGATTTTCCGCCGGTCGAAAATACCATTAACGCCAGCCTCGCCTGCGCGTTCTCCCGCTACCAGCGCCAGCAGGTAACCGGGTACCTCGCCTGGCAGGCGGACATCGTGCGTGAATATGCCCAGCCGCATCAGTTCGTCACCCACAACTTCGATTTTGAATGGCGCGGCTACTCCTATGGCGTGCAGCCGCGAGTCGACCACTTTGCGGCGGCGCAGGCGCTGGATATTGCCGGTGTCGACATCTATCACCCGAGCCAAAAGCACCTGACCGGGCGGGAAATCGCGTTTGGCGGCGCCATTACCCGTTCACTCAAGCAGGGTAAAAACTACTTCGTACTGGAAACCCAGGCGCAGGGCTTCGCCCAGTGGACCCCTTTCCCGGGGCAGCTGCGCCTGCAGGCCTTTAGCCACGTGGCCTCAGGTGCGGCGATGGTCTCCTACTGGCACTGGCATTCGATTCATAACTCGTTTGAGACCTACTGGAAAGGGCTGTTAAGCCACGACTTCTCGCGTAATGCCACCTGGCAGGAAGCGACCACTATAGGGGCTGACTTCGCCCGCCTGTCGCCGCAGCTGGCGGAGCTGAAAGCAGAAAACGACGTCGCGCTGCTGGTGAGCAATGAAGCCATGGACGCCCTCAATCAGTTCCGCCCCGGCGATACGCAGGGCAATATTTATAACGATATTTTTCGCCGCTTCCACGATGCGCTATACGACCACAATATCAGTGTCGACATTATCCATGATGTTAATGAGGAGACCTCGCGCTACCGCGTGCTGATCGTGCCCGGACTTTACGCCGCAGATGACGGCCTGCTTACGCGCATCAATCGCTATATTGAACAAGGCGGCAGAGCGCTGATCGGCTTTAAATCAGGCTTTAGCGATGAAAACGTCAAGGTACGAACCGGCGCGCAGCCGGGGATTTTGCGCGAGAGCTGCGGCGTGAGCTACAGCCAGTTTACCCTGCCGGAAGAGACCACGGTGTGTTCATGCTGCGCAGACATTGATTGCAGTAAAGACAATCAGGCCGAACTGTGGATGGAGCTGCTGACGCCGGACTCCGGTACCCGCACGCTACTGCGCTATCAGCATCCGGCATGGGGCGAATATGCCGCCGCCACCGACGCGGATTACGGCCAGGGTCGGGCGATTTACGTGGGCTTCCTGCCGCAGAAAACGCTGGTTAGTCAGCTGTTTGACCTCCTCACCTCCGGCCTGGATCTGCGATCGCGCACGTCGGCGTACCGCTATCCGCTGGTGGTTAAACAGATGCGCAACCGCAACGGCAACCGCATCCACTTCCTGTTCAACTACTCCGGCGAGCCGCTGGAGTTTATCAGCGAGACATCGGGCAACGCGCTGTTGAGCGGGGATGAGGTCAGCTGCGGCCAGCCGTTGCGTCTCAAGGCATGGGAATTTAGTATCATCGAAAGTTAAGCGGCAGCGGCGTTCAGGCGGGAGAAACGATGGAACTGGATATCAATGAGCTACTGAATTTCTCGCCATTGATGAAGACTTTTACCTTCAACGCCTGGGTCGTCGCCGGCTTTACCCCCATCACCCGCGGGTCAAAGCTGGACTACTACATTAACCGCCCGCAGGGGATGAAAGGTTACATCATCAATCTGACCCTGCGCGGCCAGGCGCGCGCGAAAGCGGGCGACGGCTCCCTGCTGTTTCGTGCAAACGATCTGCTGCTCTTCCCGCCCGGTGTTCCCCACCATTACGGACGGGATGAACACAGCGAGCACTGGGATCATTTATGGATCTACTTTATCCCCCGGCCCTACTGGATAGACTGGCTGAAATGGGATCAAACGACCCACGGCATCGGCAAAACAACGGTCAACGATCCTGAGCAGCTGCAAAATCTGCGCGATCTTTTCTATGAAGTTATCCGCCATCATTCCGCTTCCGTCCCGCTTTCTGAAGCGCTGGCGATGAATGCGCTGGAGCGCCTGATCCTGAGCTGCTTTCAGCGACAGCCGCTCAGCAATCGCCACGCTCACGATCCGCGGATTAACGCCGTGTGTGACTATCTTAACGAGCATATTGCACAGGAGATTAAGATTGAGACCCTGGCAGCGATGGTTTTTATCTCGCCTTCACGACTGGCGCACCTGTTCAAAAATGAGCTGGGGCAAACGGTATACGCCTGGCGCGAGGCGCAACGCATTAACCGCGCGCGATGGCTGATCCAGAGTACTTCCCTGCCGCTTAACAAAATCGCCCTGTCGGTCGGTTACGGAGACCCGGTCTATTTCACGCGCATTTTCCGCAAACACAACGGCATTCCGCCGGGCGAGTACCGTAAACGCTATGCGGAAATGAAGGGATAGGCCAGAAACATCAACGGCTCCATCAGGAGCCGTTTTTTTACCGCATAGCTATATCGTTATTCAGGTTAAGCCATCTCTGTTTGCAGACGCAGAACCTGACGATTGACTTCAGACATCACAGACAAATGCTGCTTGTCTTTAACCTTCGGGATAAGGATTTTGCCCTTATCAAACTCAAAAGCGCCAACATCCTTGATGTATAACCGTCCACGGAACAGGATCTTCACGTACTTCGCCACTTGCAGCGGATTGTAGCGTTGGAAAATTTTCATTGTTGTCTCCTGCCAGGGTTACGCTCTTGTGGTGCCACACTTGGCCCACGATTCGGGAGCGCAAATTTTAATGCCCTGAAACTATAGTCCAGAACTTCTGTAATACCCAGCATGCATAAGTTTATTTACCTTTTGATGACAATAATTAAGAACTTTCTTTTCAAACATACGTAGAAGTTAGTATAAGTCGCCGATTTCCTTCGAATATGTGCGTTAACACGCAAACTGGCACCCTGATTGCGTGTAATGCCGGGAAATCGCATTTATGCTTAAACGAGACCAAGTGGTCGGATCACCTGCATAAAAATAAGGACTCATCATGACCCTACGTAAGCTACTGGCGGTTTCCTGCCTCCTGTTACCGCTGATGGCCTCAGCGCATAATTTTGTCGATGGCCAGCGCGTCGCGCCGGTTGGCATTGCCGACCGGGGAGAATTAATTCTGGATAATGATAAGTTTAGCTATAAAAACTGGAATAGCTCGCTGCTGGCAGGAAAAGTTCGCGTGGTGCAGCACATCGCCGGACGCACGTCGGCAAAAGAGAAAAATGCCACTCTGATAGAGGCGATTAAGGCGGCCAAATTCCCGCACGACCGCTACCAGACCACCACCATCGTCAATACCGATGACGCCATTCCAGGCTCCGGCATGTTCGTACGTAGCAGCATTGAGAGCAACAAACAGCTCTACCCGTGGTCGCAGTTTATTGTCGACAGCAACGGCCTGGCCCGTAAAGCCTGGCAGCTGCAGGAGGAGAGCTCAGCGATTGTGGTACTGGATAAAGACGGTCGCGTGCAGTGGGCCAAAGACGGCGCGCTCACGCAGGATGAAGTGCAGCAGGTGGTCGCCCTGCTGCACAAACTGCTTAGTAAATAGAGACCCGGAAGCCGGGGTTCAGGAAGGATTCACGCGGGGTATAGTCCAGAGTGCGCCCCTGCCAGTCGTGAACGTGCGCCCCGGCAGCCACCGCCACGGCATGGCCAGCGGCGGTATCCCAGGTACTGGTTGGCCCAAAGCGCGGATAAAGCTGGGCCTGACCTTCCGCTACCAGGCAGAATTTCAGCGACGAACCGATCGACGTGGTCTGATGCTCGCCAATATGTTCCAGGTACTCCTGCAGTTCCGGATCGTTACCGTGGGAGCGGCTGATCACCACCAGCGGCGGCCGGGCATCCCGCACCTGAATCTGCTTGCGCATGCCGCATTCGTCTTTCCACGCCTTGCCGCCTTCCGCGCTGTACAGCACTTTTAAGACCGGCGCGTAAACCACGCCAAGAACCGGTTTTCCTTTTTCAATCAAGGCAATATTGACGGTAAATTCACCGTTACGTTTAATAAATTCTTTGGTGCCGTCCAGCGGATCCACCAGCCAGTAGCGCTGCCAGTGCTGCCGCACCTCCCATCCGGGGGGATCTTCTTCAGAGAGCACCGGGATATCGGGCGTCAGCGCCAGCAGGCCATGCATAATCACCTTGTGCGCGGCGAGATCTGCCGCGGTGACCGGAGAATCGTCCTTCTTGCTGGCAACGTCCATCGGCTGCTTTCCATCATAGACTTCCATGATGGCATCACCTGCAATCCGTGCAAGTTGACATACTTGTTCTAACATTCTCCACCTCATCTGGTTACAGTGGCGTTAACTCGTTGTTTTAGTTATATCGCATCGGTGCGAGTTCCGCTATCTGTGATAACGACGGCGGTTTCATGAGCCAGTTTTCGGCATGATTCACATTTCTGTAAGCAACAGGATGTACATACATTTTCTTCTGTGCCATTGCTCATAAAAAGGACGCCTCTGATGATTAAGTTTAGCGCAACGTTACTGGCCACGCTGATTGCCGCCAGCGTGAACGCCGCGACGGTCGATTTGCGAATTATGGAAACCACCGATTTGCATAGCAATATGATGGATTTCGACTACTACAAAGACGCCGCAACGGAAAAATTTGGCCTCGTGCGCACCGCTACGCTGATTGAAAAGGCCCGCCAGGAAGTCAAAAACAGCGTGCTGGTCGATAACGGCGATGTTATTCAGGGAAGTCCGCTGGGTGACTACATGGCCGCCAAAGGGCTCAACAGCGGTGATGTCCACCCGGTATATAAGGCAATGAATACGCTGGACTACGCGGTAGGTAACCTCGGCAATCACGAGTTCAACTACGGCCTTGATTTCCTGCACAAGGCGCTCGCCGGGGCGAAATTTCCCTACGTAAACGCCAATATTATCGATACCAAAACCGGTCAACCGATGTTTACGCCGTACCTGATTAAAGAGACGGCGGTGCAGGATCGCGACGGCAAAACGCAGACGCTGCGTATCGGCTATATCGGTTTTGTGCCGCCGCAAATCATGACCTGGGATAAAGCCAATCTCAGCGGCAAAGTGACCGTCAACGATATCACCGAAACCGCGCGTCAGTATGTGCCGGAAATGCGTAAAAAAGGCGCAGATGTGGTGGTGGTCGTCGCACATTCGGGACTATCTGCCGATCCTTACCACGCGATGGCGGAAAATTCGGTGTACTACCTCAGCCAGGTGCCCGGCGTGGATGCCATTATGTTCGGCCACGCCCATGCGGTGTTCCCGGGGAAAGATTTTGCCGCCATTCAGGGGGCAGATATCGACAAAGGTACCCTGAACGGCATCCCGGCCGTGATGCCCGGGATGTGGGGTGACCACCTTGGCGTCGTCGATCTGGTGCTGAACAACGATGCCGGTCAATGGCGGGTCGCTCAGGCCAAAGCCGAGGCGCGCCCTGTCTATGACGCCGTGGCGAAAAAATCCCTGGCGGCGGAAGACGCGAACATGGTGAAGGTACTAAAAGCCGATCATGACGCCACCCGCGAGTTCGTCAGCAAACCCATCGGCCAGTCTTCAGACAACATGTACAGCTATCTGGCGCTGGTGCAGGACGATCCTACCGTGCAGGTGGTCAATATGGCGCAGAAAGCCTATGTCGAACACGCTATCCAGGGCGACCCGGACCTGGCAACGCTGCCGGTACTTTCTGCCGCCGCGCCGTTTAAAGTCGGCGGCCGCAAAAACGACCCGACCAGCTTCGTCGAGGTGGAGAAAGGCCAGCTCACCTTCCGCAATGCCGCCGACCTCTATCTCTACCCGAATACTCTGGTGGTGATGAGGGTCAGTGGTAAAGAGGTGAAAGAGTGGCTGGAGTGCTCCGCCGGGCAGTTTAACCAGATTGACCCCACCAGCAGCAAACCGCAGTCGTTAATCAACTGGGACGGTTTCCGCACCTACAATTTTGATGTGATTGACGGCGTAAACTACCAGATTGATGTTACCCAGCCGGCGCGATACGACGGCGAGTGTCAGATGATTCACCCGCAGGCGGAACGCATTAAGGATCTGACCTTTAACGGTAAACCGATTGACCCGACGGCCACCTTCCTGGTGGCCACCAATAACTACCGCGCCTACGGCGGTAAATTTGCCGGAACCGGCGATAGCCACATTGCTTTTGCCTCGCCTGACGAGAACCGTTCGGTGCTGGCGGCATGGATCGGCGCAGAGTCGAAAAAAGCGGGCGCTATCCACCCGGCGGCCGACAACAACTGGCGTCTGGCCCCGGTCCACAGCAAGGTGCCGCTGGACATCCGCTTTGAAACCTCTCCGGGTGCAAAAGCCGCGGCATTTATTAAAGAGAAAGCGCAGTACCCGATGCATCAGGTCGCAACCGACGATATCGGTTTTGCGATTTACCAGCTGGATTTGCGGCCGTAATGCCGCTTCCCCGCTGGCGTGAGGCTTTACCCGGCGGGAAACCGCCCGGGTAAAGCCTCGGCCGCTGCCCGGGCATTCGCCGTGGTTATGCCATCTGCTCGTGGTTCGCCAGAACCGCGGGCAGATTAAGCTCAATCCAGTCCGCCAGCGCCGCCACTTTCGCGCTAACCTGCTCGCCAAGCGGTGTCAGGCTATACTCTACGTGCGGCGGGACGACCGGTCGCGAGACCCGATTGATAAAGCCATCCTGCTCCAGCGCCTGCAGCGACTGAGCCAGCATCTTTTCGCTGACCCCGCCCATTTTACGGCGTAGCTCGCTGAAGCGATGGGTTCCTCCGCGCAGCGCCACCAGGATTAATACCCCCCAGCGACTGGTCACGTGCTTCAGCACATCGCGTGACGGGCACTGCTCGGCAAACAGATTCCCGTCGCGCATTTTTTCGCTCAGCGTCGGATTCGCCATTTTCATACTTACCTTTTTGTACGTACTTACTAAAAGTTAGTTAAGGTGTTAGCTTACCACAACTGTCACGCAACACGAAGGAGAAGACTGATGATCGCTATTACCGGCGCGACCGGCCAGCTTGGCCACCTCGTCCTACAGAATCTGTTAAAAACCACGGCCGCCAGCCAGATTGTGGCCATTGTGCGTAACCCGGCAAAAGCCGAAGCGCTGAGCCAGCAGGGTATTGTGGTCCGCCAGGCCGATTATACCGACGAAGCGGCATTCACCGCGGCGCTGCAGGGCGTGGATAAACTGCTGCTGATCTCCTCCAGCGAAGTCGGTCAGCGTACCCCGCAACACCGTAACGTCATTCATGCCGCCAAAGCCGCCGGGGTAAAATTTATCGCTTATACCAGCCTGCTGCATGCCGATAAATCGCCGCTTGGCCTGCACGTTGAGCATGTTGAAACCGAGAAAATGCTCGCCGACTCCGGTATCCCTTATGCTCTGCTGCGCAACGGCTGGTACACCGAGAACTATCTCGCCAGCGCGCCGCCGGCGCTTGAGCATGGGGTGTTTATCGGTGCTGCGGGCGACGGAAAAATCGCCTCGGCGACCCGCGCCGATTATGCCGAGGCCGCCGCACGCGTTATCGCTGAAGAGGGCCATGCCGGGAAAGTGTACGAGCTGGCCGGCGATGAAGCCTGGACCCTGAGCGAACTGGCTGCCGCACTGAGCAAGCAGAGCGGTAAAAACGTGGTGTATCAGAACCTGAGCGAAGCCGACTTCGCCGCTGCGCTGAAGAGCGTTGGCCTGCCGGCAGGGCTGGCGGACATGCTCGCTGACTCCGATGTCGGCGCCGCCAAAGGCGGCCTGTTTGACGACAGCCGCACCCTGAGCGCGTTGATTGGTCGCCCGACGACACCGCTGGCTGAGAGCATCAAAGGCATTCTGTAACGGTTACAAAAAGGTTAATTTTTGTAGCTTCCCGGCGGGTCATCCCCAATAATAAAAGGATATCCGTCGGGAGAAACACAATGCAGGGCGTACCGGAACAGTTCAACGATGAGAGAGACAGCGCGCGCTTTCGCCATCCGGCGCAGCTGCCTGGCGTTGAGTTGTACCATGCCCATATCTCCCGCTACGCCTTCGAACCCCATACCCATGAAGCCTTCGGCATCGGTGCAATTGAGCTCGGCGCCGAGCGTTTTCGCTATCGCGGCAGCCAGTACGTCGCTCCGGTTAACTCCATCGTTACCATGAACCCTGACGAACTGCACACCGGAGAAGCGGCCACCGCCGACGGCTGGCGCTACCGTATGGTCTATCTGGAACCGCAGATGCTGGAAGAGGTTACCGGCGTGCGCCACTGGTGGTTCCGTGAGGTGGTTCGTCAGGATCCGCAGCGCTCGCAGCGGCTCTGTCAGCTTATTTATGGCTTATGGCATACCGACGATCCGCTGGCTCAACAGGGTCTGTTGCTCGACGTGATTGATACCTTCCGCCCGCTGGCCCATCACGCCCCGGTTATCGCGGAAGCCACCCACCGTTTCGAGCGCGTGCGCGATTATCTGCATGACAACTATATGCACGCCGTCTCCCTTGATGAGCTGGCGCAGGTTGCCTCCCTGAGCCCGTACCACTTTCAGCGCCAGTTTAAGGCGCATTTCCACGTCACGCCCCATCAGATGCTGATGGCCATTCGCCTGTGGCGCGCCAAAGCCTTCCTCACCCACGGAATGCCCGCTGCCGAAGTGGCCGCCGCCAGCGGTCTGACCGATCAGTCACACCTGACCCGCGCCTTTACCCGCCGCTATGGCATCACCCCGGTGCGCTATCAAAAGCAGGTCGCCCGGCGCTAATGCGCAATCTCATACAATATTCCCGACGCGGCCTCTTCTACACTTTAGCCAACTGAAACCGGTACGGATGGCGTGATGATTAGTGGTGTGTTGTATGCCCTGCTGGCGGGGATGATGTGGGGGTTAATATTCGTCGGCCCGGTGCTGGTGCCGGAATACCCGGCGGTACTGCAATCCATGGGACGCTATCTGGCGCTGGGGTTGATTGCCCTGCCGCTGGCGTGGCTCGGTCGCGCGCGACTGCGGCAGCTTTCCGGGCAAGACTGGTGGACGGCGCTAGGGCTGACCATGATGGGCAACCTGATCTATTACGTTTGTCTCGCCAGCGCCATTCAGCGCACCGGCGCGCCGGTATCGACGATGATTATCGGCACGCTTCCGGTCGTGCTGCCGGTGATGGCTAACCTGCTCTACAGCCAGCGTGACGGTAAGCTACCGTGGCGACGTCTCTTTCCGGCACTCTCCTGTATCGCTGTCGGCCTGGTGTGCGTCAATATTGCCGAACTGCGCCAGGGACTGCCCAATTTCAGTATCTGGCGCTACGGTTCCGGTATTGGTCTGGCGCTGGTATCGGTGGCCTGCTGGGCCTGGTACGCGTTGCGCAATGCGCGCTGGCTGCGGGAAAACCCGGATAAGCATCCGATGATGTGGGCGACGGCGCAGGCGCTGGTGACGCTACCGGTCTCGCTGGCCGGTTATCTGATTGCCTGCGGATGGCTGCATGCTCAGCAGGTCGACTTCCCGCTTCCCTTTGGCCCGCGCCCCCTGCTCTTCGTAACGCTGATGCTGGCCATTGCCGTCCTCTGCTCCTGGGTCGGCGCATTGTGCTGGAATATCGCCAGCCAGAAGCTGCCAACGGTCATTCTCGGGCCGCTCATCGTCTTCGAAACGCTGGCGGGCCTGCTGTATACCTTCCTGTTACGACAAAGCATGCCACCGCTGCTGACGCTCAGCGGCATCCTGCTACTGGTTGTTGGCGTGGTCTACGCGGTCTGTTCCCGACCACAAAAACCGGTGGTCGTGGAGCGGGTCTGCGAGAATAAAAAATAGCCTGGTATCCGAAAGGGGTATTCCCTTGCCTATAAGATGCATTTAATATACATCTTATATTTTTAAAGACGAGGTATTCGCTATGGCTTTTCGTGACCAACCTTTAGGCGAGCTGGCGCTGACGATTCCGCGCGCCTCCGCGCTGTTCCGTAAATACGATATGGACTACTGCTGCGGCGGCAAACAGACGCTGGAACGCGCCGCATCGCGCAAGGAGCTGGACGTCGCGGCGATCGAAGCCGAACTGGCCAGACTGGCGGAAGAGCCGGTAGAGAAAGACTGGCGTAGCGCACCGTATGCCGAAATCATCGACCATATCATCGTTCGCTACCACGATCGCCATCGCGAACAGCTGCCGGAGCTTATCCTGCAGGCGACCAAAGTTGAACGAGTGCATGCCGATAAGCCCAACGTGCCGAACGGCTTAGCCAAATACCTGACCATGCTGCATCAGGAGCTCTCCAGCCACATGATGAAAGAGGAGCAGATCCTGTTCCCGATGATCAAACAGGGCATGGGGACTCAGGCCGCCGGCCCTATCAGCGTCATGGAAAGCGAACACGACGAAGCGGGCGAGCTGCTGGAAGTGATTAAGCATGTCACCAACAATGTCACCCCGCCGCCGGAAGCCTGCACCACGTGGAAAGCGATGTACAACGGCATTAACCAACTGATCGACGATCTGATGGAACATATCAGCCTGGAGAACAACGTTCTGTTTCCGCGTGCCCTCGCCGGAAAATAAAAAAGGCGCCCGCAGGCGCCTCGACATTGTCAGTCTTATTGGCCACCCCGGTGGCCTTTTTTTATGACGGGCCGTTGCAAGCAACGTTAAAAATCTTTGCCGAAGATTTTTTTATTTCGCCAGACGCTTCTTACCGGCAAAGAACCAACCTGCCGCCAGCAGAACAAACCACAGCGGGGTGACGATCAGCGCTTCGCGCGTGTCGGCTTCCAGCGTCAACAGCACCAGCACGAAGACGAAGAACGCCATACAGACCCAGCACATCAGCTTACCCAGCGGCATCTTATATTTGGACTGCTCATGCAGATGCGGACGCTTTTTACGGTAGACCAGGTACGAGCACAGAATAATGGTCCAGACGAACATAAACAGGATCGCCGATACCGTGGTAATCATGGTGAAGGCGGCAATCACGCTCGGGTTCACCATCAGCATCACCACGCCGCCCAGCAGGCACATACAGGAGAAGGTCAGCCCTTTCGCCGGTACCGCACGTTTCGACAGCTTGGCAAACATCGACGGCGCCTGACCATCCTGCGCCAGACCGAACAGCATACGGCTGGTTGAGAACACGCCGCTGTTAGCCGAAGAGGCGGCCGAAGTCAGCACCACAAAGTTAATCAGGCTGGCCGCCGCCGGCAGGCCCACCAGGACAAACAGTTCGACGAACGGACTCTTGGTCGGCACCACGGAGCTCCACGGCGTCACCGACATAATCACGATCAGGGCGAAGACGTAGAACATAATAATACGCAGCGGGATGGAGTTAATCGCGCGCGGCAGGGATTTTTCCGGATCTTTGGTTTCTGCAGCGGTGGTCCCTACCAGCTCAATACCGACGAATGCGAAGACCGCGATCTGGAAGCCGGCAAAGAATCCGCTGATACCTTTCGGGAACCAGCCGCCGTCATTCCACAGATGGGCAAAAGACGCCTCCACGCCGGTCGGCGATTTGAAATGCATCATCACCATCACCAGGCCGACCACAATCAGCGCCACAATGGCGACGATTTTGATCATTGCGAACCAGAACTCCATCTCACCGAACATTTTCACGGTGGCAAGGTTAAGGCTCAGCAGCAGCAGGATCACCGCCAGCGAAGCGACCCAATCGGAAAGTCCAGGGAACCAGAACTGGGCGTAGGCGGTAATCGCCACCACGTCGGCCATCCCGGTCACAACCCAGCAGAACCAGTAGGTCCAACCGGTAAAATAGCCGGCCCACGGCCCCAGAAGGTCGGCGGCAAAATCACTGAACGATTTATATTCCAGATTCGACAGCAGTAATTCACCCATCGCGCGCATCACGAAAAACAGCATAAAGCCGATAATCATATAAACAAAAATAATGGATGGCCCGGCGAGGCTGATGGTTTTGCCGGATCCCATAAACAGCCCCGTCCCGATGGCGCCACCAATGGCAATGAGCTGAATATGTCGATTCGTGAGATTTCGCCGTAGCGATTGTTCAGTCGGAGCCTGCTCTTCGGCAGCGACTTTAACCTGATCTACCATGTGATTTTCTTCCTGTTGTACCTGTCTGTGTTGTTCAGGCTCTGATGGCCCGTCATTTGTCATTACCCTGAAAAAGGGTTTATCGATATTAGGTAAGAATCAGAGGGATGAATACTATGATTTAGATATAATGTTAATTTTATGTTTAAAGTGAGTGTTATATCACTCCTGCAGCGCGAAACAGCTCACAAAAATACACCTAAAAAGCCTGATCGCAACATAAAATTCCAACAAATTCCTAACTTAAGTATTTTGCGCTATTTTTAGTCGCTCCCTCCCCCTTAAGGGAGAGGAAGCACCTGCTGATTAGATAATATCCAGCAGTTCGACTTCAAAGATCAGGGTGCTGAACGGAGGAATAGAAGCACCGGCGCCGCGCTCACCATAGGCCAGGTTGTGCGGAATAGTCAGTTCCCATTTGGAACCCACCGGCATCAGGGTCAGCGCTTCAATCCAGCCGCCGATCACGCCGGTCACCGGGAACTCAGCCGGTTCGCCACGGGCCACGGAGCTGTCAAATACGGTACCGTCGATCAGTTTACCGGTGTAATGCACGCGGACGCGGTCGGTACGCGCCGGGATCGCGCCTTCACCCTGGGTCAGAACGCGGAACTGCAGACCGGATTCGGTGCTGTTCACGCCTTCACGCTCGCGGTTTTCATCCAGGTATTTCTGGCCATCGGCCGCCATCTCCTGGAAACGCTCGCGACGTACCGCGTCAGCGCGTTCGTGGATTTCACGCAGCGCGCGGTGAACGGCTTCCACCGGCACCTGCGGCTGATTGCCTTCCAGCGCATCGGCAATGCCGGCAACCAGTGCTTCAGGCAGCAGCCCCTGCAGGCCGGATTCGCTCAGCTGTTGTCCAACCTGCAAGCCGATGCCGTAACTTGCCTGCGCTTCAATAGTGTCAAAAGTCGGGGTTGCCATCTTCTTTCCTTATTTTTCGGGGGGGGAAATTTCATACTCGACGGATTCCAGATAGCAAGAAGGCGGCATGCGGATGATTAACCGGCAGGACAGGCCACAGTGTGGTCAGTGCAGGCAGGCGCAGCCAGCGCATCAGCAACTCGAAGCGCGACGAGCATAAAGTGGTGGGCAGCATATCAGCCATCGTCCGATGGGTAAAACTTTGTCGCGGAGATGATGACAAATCTGAGGGAAACAGAAACAATAGGAGATATCAGGTTAACCTCACGAAACATATCTTTGTCTCGGCCATCAGGAAGTTAGCCATCTATACTCTACGGAGAGCAGGATAAAAATATGCGGAGCAGGAGGAAAGCCATGCCCGGGCGCTTTGACATCACACCTACCCTGGCGAAGATCTGGCACGCCCCGGATCATATTCGCATTATGGATCCGCTGCCGCCCATGCATCGCCGGGGCATCATTGCCGGCGCGTTGCTGGTGATTATCGGCATACTGCTCCCGTCAGAGGAGAGCAGCAGCCCGGTACAAAGTGGCCGCGAAGCCAATATCGACCTGCAATCGCAGTCCCAGCCGCAATCTTCCCAACAGGCCATGCCGCTGCCGCCGATTACCACTACGCCGACGGTGAATGACGCCGATCAGATGGCGCCGGTGGCGCCGGAGCCGGTTCAGGACGAACCGGTGGATCAGGGACAAAGCCAGGCCTACTCTCAGCCGCAGCAACAGCAGCAGCAGTCGGCACCGGGAATTGAGCAGCAGTGGCGTACCTATCGCATAGAAGCGGGTAAAACCCTGGCCCAGCTGTTCCGCGATCATAATCTGCCGCCAACCGACGTCTATGCGATGGCCCAGGTAGAAGGTCCGGGCAAACCGCTCAGTTCGCTGCAAACCGGGCAGACGGTGCAAATTCGCCAGAATGCGAATGGCGTGGTGACCGGCCTGACAATTGATACCGGCGGCGGACAGCAGGTGCTGTTTACCCGTCAGGCGAACGGCAGTTTTATTCGCGCGCGCTAATCGCCGTAAAGAATCCACGGGTCATGCCGGGTATCACGCCCGGCCTGCGCAAAGGCGCCCCGTCTCCTTCCCGTGCCCTTTTTCCCGCTTCATTTGGTACCGCGTCGCGTCCGCTCATACCAACGCCTCCCACTCAAAGGATTGGTCATTGACGGCCTGATATTGCAATTGTGTCAGGAGAGAACCACAGAAGGGGAATGCAGAAAAGCAAAACGCCGGCACAAGGCCGGCGTCTCGACGCGAACTGAGTAAAAAATTACTCAGCTACAACGTTAACAACCAGTTTCGCGAAGACTTCGCTGTGAACCTGGAAGTCCACTTCGTGCTCACCGGTGGTGCGCAGAACGCCGTTCGGCAGACGAACTTCGCTCTTAGCAACAGCAACGCCAGCTGCAGTTACAGCGTCAGCGATGTCGCGGGTACCGATGGAACCGAACAGTTTACCTTCGTCGCCAGATTTAGACGCGATGGTAACGGTGCCCAGTGCGTTGATTGCTTCAGCACGTGCGTTAGCAGCGGCCAGAACGTCAGCCAGTTTGGCTTCCAGTTCAGCGCGGCGCGCTTCGAAGAACTCAACGTTTTTCTTGGTAGCAGGAACAGCTTTGCCCTGTGGTACCAGGAAGTTACGAGCATAGCCCGCTTTAACGTTAACCTGATCACCCAGGCTACCGAGGTTTGCTACTTTATCAAGCAGAATAACTTGCATTACCTTATCCTCTCAAAGTCGTATTAATGGACCGTGACCGATTACTGATGACGATCAGTGTACGGCAGCAGGGACAGGTAGCGTGCGCGTTTGATAGCGCGAGCCAGCTGACGCTGATATTTTGCACGGGTACCGGTGATACGGCTTGGGACAATCTTACCGCTTTCGGTGATGTAGTTTTTCAGCGTTGCGATATCTTTATAGTCGATCTCTTGAACGCCTTCCGCGGTGAAACGGCAGAACTTGCGACGACGGAAATAACGTGCCATTTGGCTAGTCTCCAGAATCTATCAATTCAATCTGCTCGGCATGCAGAACCATTTTGCTCAGGCCGTTCTTTGCCTTGTGGCAAGAGATGAACCCCTGAACGGTCACTGCGCTACCGACCGTTATACTGTGAGTAATGGCCTGGTTCTCGTGTCCGCTAATAATCACGGGCATTTGACACCATGCCTGCCGGTGAAAACCGGCTTCCTCCTGCACTGAACGATGCTCAAGCACGAACTGGCAGTGTGGAATTCCTGACGGGCTGACCTTACGAAGTGGCGTCCTGCAAACAATGCCGGACAGTTCCAGACGATTGGTCATCAGGATTACTCTTCAGAATCCCCAGCTTCAGAATCATCTGCGGTTTCGTTTGCGAAATCTTCGCGACGCTCACGGCGCTCGTCTTTCGCTTTAACCATCGGAGATGCTTCGGTAACAGCGTGCTTAGTACGCATTACCATGCTGCGGATAACGGCGTCGTTGAAGCGGAAGTTAGTTTCCAGCTCATCGATCGCTTCCTGCGGAGCTTCAACGTTCAGCAGAACGTAGTGAGCTTTGTGCAGTTTGTTGATCGGGTAAGCCAGCTGACGGCGGCCCCAGTCTTCCAGACGGTGGATCGTACCTTCTGCTGCAGTGATTGCACCAGTGTAACGTTCGATCATACCCGGAACCTGTTCGCTCTGGTCAGGATGGACCATAAAAACGATTTCGTAATGACGCATCGAATTGCTCCTTACGGATTATTCAGCCTCCTGTCTGGGTCAGCCGCGGCCCATGGAGGCAAGGAACGTGTTAAAGGGCGGCCGAAAAATTGACGCGTCATTCTACTTTCGCCGCCCCTTTAAGACAAGCAAATTGCGCAAATAATTCGCACTAACGGTAAAGCCGCGCTAAGTCAGTGATTTAAAATTAATCAACGGCACCAGCGACACTTTTTTGAACAACTTCATCAGAAATGGTCGCGATACCCACGGTAGCCAGAGATTACACTTATATCAGAGCTATCGGTAACCCAGGAGGATCCCGGATTTAACGCCAGCATGGCCGACAGAACGTCAGGAGCGTAGAGTATGAAATACATCATCATTGCCGCTTTGGCTGCGCTTTTACTGAGCGCCAACGCGCTCGCAGCCATCAAAATCGATGGGCGCCAGGCACGCAACATGGACGATGTGCAGAGCCTGGGCGTTATCTATATCAACCATAATATGGCGACTGAGCAAGAGGCCGATCGGGCACTTAATCAGCTGAGCGATGCGCAAGGCGCAAAATATTTTCAGCCGATCCTGATTCACGAACCGGAAAGCAACGGCGTGATTCATGCCAGCGCAGCCATTTATCGCTAATAGCCGACTCTTTGACTTCGCCCCGTCACGGGGTGAAGTCTTAATGCCATCGCCTCGACGTTTTCGCCGAAGCGATAGTTTGTCAACGGACGCTTGCTGGCATGCGTTTGCCAACAATACGAAAATGGCTCCGGAGCACATGACTTACTTTTGCCCGTAATAGGCATTTGGTCCGTGCTTTCGCATAAAGTGTTTGTCCATCAGCCAGCTATCGATCGGCTTGAGCAGCGGATTGATTCCGCGAGCAATCCACGCCATCCGCGCCACTTCTTCCATCACCACCGCGTTATGCACCGCATCGTGCGCATCTTTACCCCAGGTAAAAGGTCCGTGTTGATACACCACAATCCCCGGCGTAAGGAGCGGGTCTATCTCGCCCAGCGTTTCGATGATCACGAGCCCGGTGTTCAGTTCATAAGCCTCTTCGACTTCCCGCGGGCTCAACGCCCTGGTGCAGGGGATATCGCCAAAGAAGTAGTCTGCGTGGGTCGTTCCCAGCGCGGGAATGGCCAGCCCGGCCTGCGCCCAGGCCGTCGCGTGTGTCGAGTGGGTATGCACCACGCCGCCAAGGCTCGGATAGCGGCGATAGAGCGCAAGATGGGTGGCGGTATCGGAAGAAGGACGATACCGTCCTTCCACCACGTTACCCTGCAGATCCACAACCACCATATCGTTCACTTTCATCGTCTCATAGGCCACACCGCCAGGCTTAATTACCACCAGCCCGCGTTCGCGATCGATCGCGCTAACGTTACCCCAGGTAAAGGTCACCAGGCCGTAGCGCGGTAAATCCATGTTGGCTTCAAAAACCTGCTGCTTAATTTTTTGCATTATGCCGCCTCCACCAGCCCGGCACTGGCCATCCGCGCCATCACCCAATCGCGGGCTTTCGCCACCTCCGCTGCCGGATCGTCGGTCGTTTCGCTCCACATTTCAATCAGGTAGGGTCCGCAGTAGCCGGTTTGTTTGAGCGTTTCAAAGCAACGCTCGAAATCAACGACCCCTTCACCAAACGGGACGTTTTTAAAGATGCCGGGTTTAGTATCCTTCACATGTACCGCCACGATATGACCCATCCCGGCCTGTAGCTCCATCTGCACATCGTTATCCCATGCTGACAGGTTGCCGATATCCGGATAGAGCTGGAACCACGGATTATTCAGGTAGTGTGCGTAGCCCAGCGCCTTACTGATCGAGTTCATCAGCGGGTAATCCATAATCTCCATCGCCAGCGTCACCTGCGCGCGGCTCGCCATTTCGACGCTCTCTTTCAGGCCATCCCGGAAACGACGGCGCGTCTCGTTGTTGGCTTCCTGGTAGTAAACGTCATAACCCGCAAGCTGAATCACCCGAATGCCTACATCCTGCGCCAGCTGAATGGCTTTGCGCATAATCTCCAGCCCCTGCGCCCGTACCGCGTCATCTTCGCTACCAAGCGGGAAGCGCCGGTGGGCGCTGAGGCACATAGAGGGCACCCGTACCCCGGTTTCAGCAATCGCATTGACTAGCTCCAGGCGCTGCTCCCGGCTCCAGTCAAGCCGTTCCAGCCGAGCGTCAGTTTCATCCACCGACATTTCGACAAAGTCAAAACCGAGTTTTTTCGCCAGTCGCAAACGATCCAGCCAGCGTCCCCCGGCAGGGAGCGCCTTTTCATAGATGCCGAGCGGAATTTTTTTCGACAACATAACCGCTCCTTAGCCCCATAACTGGGCAATAGAACGTTTAAACTGCCGTGCAGCTTCTACCGGGGAAGCAGCGTCGCGAATGCTGCGACCGGCAATAAAGACGTGAATCGGAATACCCTGGAACAGCGGCAGATCTTCCAGCGCCAGGCCGCCGGTAACGGTGACTTTAAAGCCCATGTCGGACAAGCGCTTGATGGCGCTGATATCCGCCTCCCCCCACGCTACGCCAGCGGCCTGCGCATCGCGGCTACGGTGATAAACCACTTGTTGAATGCCCGCATCGCGCCATTCCTGCGCCTGCTCCCAGGTCCAGTAGCCGGTTAGTTCGATCTGTACATCACCGTTAAATTCTTTCGCCACATCCAGCGCACCTTTGGTGGTGTTGATATCTGCACAGCAGATAACAGTCACCCAGTCGGCATGCGCTTCAAAGCACATCCGAGAGAGAATTTTGCCGGCATCGGCAATTTTGGCGTCCGCCAGCACGATTTTGTGGGGATAGAGTGCTTTCAGGTCGCGCACGGCGCGTACGCCCTCGGCAATACAAAGAATGGTGCCAACTTCGATAATATCCACTTCATCGGCAATCAGGCGTGTCGTTTCATACGCGGAAGACATTGATTGATTATCCAGCGCAACCTGCAACATAGGTAATGACATTTGATGCTCCTTTTAGAAGGCCGCCGTCGTGGCGTTATCAATTAAATTCAGTACTTCCTGCACGGTGCGGCAGGCACGTAAACGGTCGAAATTCGCTTCATCGTCAAACAGATTGACGATCTGCATGATGCCCACCTCCTGATGGGTGTTGGCATCAACGGCCGCCATGGTGATCAGGATGTCGACCGGGTCGTTATCCTCATGGTTGAAAGCCAGTGGCTTCCTCAGCGTGACCAGCGCAAAGCCCGTTTTCTTAACCCCCTCTTCCGGGCGTCCGTGCGGCATCGCCAGACCGGGCGCAATCACAAAGTAGGGCCCATGCTGGGCAACGCCATCCAGAATGGCCTGGTAGTAGCGCGGCTCAACCACGTCAGCCTTCACCAATAAATCAACGCTTAGCTTTACGGCTTCCTGCCAGGTACTGGCATCTGCCTGCAAAAGAATGGAGTTATTCTCGACAAGCGAATCACGTAATTTCATTTGGCGTCCTTACTTCACATCCTGTGGGAAATGTTCTTTGATCACTTCCAGCAGTTTTGGGCCAAAATCCGCAGGCGATAGCATGTTGCGCACGCCGACCACGTATTTGTTGCCGGAGACAGTAATCTCCCCGGCAATATGAGTAGAGGCGATGATGATATCCGCGCCGCTTAATTCACTTTTGTATTCACCCACCGCGCAACTGTTCACTGAGTGATCAATATTTGATTGAGTCAAAAACTGGTCCACTTTCATCTTCATGATCATGGAACTTCCTTGCCCGTTGCCACATACAGCCAGAATACGTACGGTCATAGTCAAAACTCCTTATTGAGCAGAAGCATCTGCCAGTTGTTTTTCCGCGTCCTCTTCAGCACGCAGCGTGCGTCCTGCGAAGAACATATAGGCCAGTGCAATAATGATGATGACGGTCATAAACGCGATACCGATAGAGGCAAAGCCCTGCATCATCGGCGGCGCCAGAATTGACCAGTCCGCCATGCCCATCCAGGCGCTCATACCGGTGAGCTTCACCGCCCAGACGCAGCCGAAAATTTCAATCATCCCCATCACCAGACAAATCTTGAGCGCCGCGCGCCAGCCGCCAAAGTGGTTCGCAAAGACGCCGATAGTCGCGTTCGAGAAGAACATCGGAATAAAGCCCGGAATAATCAGGATGGAAGAACCGAAGCCCACCAGGATAGCGACAGCGATAAGCTGGCCAATGGTGCCCCACATAAAGCCCCAGACAACGGCGTTCGGCGCAAAGCTATAAATCGCCGCACAGTCAATCGCCAGCACGGCACCAGGGATCAGGCGTTGGGAGATCCCGTTGAACGCCTCGGAAAGTTCGGCGACGAACATACGTACGCCCTGAGTGATAATAAAAATAGCGACGGCGAACGAAAAACCAGTTTGCAGGATATACACCGTCCAGTGAGTTTTTCCCGCCATCGCCTGGACGGTGTCGATGCCGAAGGAGAGCAGGATCGCACCAAAGAAAATGGTCATTACAATAGCCGTGGAAACGATGTTGTCGTGGAAAATATTCAGCCAGCCTGGCAGCTTAAGATCTTCAACGCTCTCTTCTTTTTTCCCCAGATAAGGTGCGACCTTATAAGCAATCCATGAGGCGAACTGCTGCTGATGTCCGATGGAGAATCCGCAGCCGTCGGTAACTTCCTGGGTCGGCTTGTACATCATGTTGGAGGTAATGCCCCAATAGAGAGACACCAGTACCGCCGTGCAGATAATAGTCGTCCACATCGGATACCCGAAGATATAGAAAGAGACGGCAATCAGCCCCGCCTGCTGGAACATGATGTGCCCGGTCAGCATGATGGTGCGAATACCGGTAATGCGCCGCAGCAATACGTAACAAATATTCAGCGCCAGAGCTAACAGCACGGCATAGCCCACCCAGCTGTAGGCCTCCCCCATCCGCTCAATGGTCGCCATCATAGAGGCATAGGTATCGGAGATAGCACCGTTGATGCCGTAAACCTCAGACATTTTCGCGACGACGGGTTTAAAGGTACTGGTCAGAATGCCGGACCCTGCCTGCAACAACATAAAACCGATAATCGTTTTAATCGTACCTTTTACAATCACGCTGGCGCTTTTACGCAGCAGGATGTAGCCCAGGCACGTCACGATCCCCAGCAGCAGAGGGGCGTTGGTCATCACCTGATTAAAGAAAACGGTAAAGATGTTGTAGAGAATCTCCATAACACACTCCAGAAGGTGGAATCTCTGAACGCACGCTACGCCCAGGGTTTGTTGTTGCAATCACTCTAATAATCAAAAGTAATCACAACAAGATTATATTTGATTAAGTGTGACACACGCCGCAAATAATCATTCAAACCGTTACCGTATTAATTCTCATTTTCTAAAATCACAAAATAATCAATATAAATCAATTAAATGATGACATGAAGGCATCATGAAACAAGCATTTACCTCCCATTCACCTACCAAAAACATCTCGTAGATGGCGAAATGCAGGATTGCAATCCTGAAAAAATGGTGCCAGTATTTATCAAAATGAATCAACAAATGATTTCTTTTGACAAAACGTGAGGTAAAAATCAATGAGTAAAGTACAAACCATCACCCGCGAGTCATGGATCCTGAATACTTTTCCAGAGTGGGGCAGCTGGCTGAATGAAGAAATTGAACAAGAGCAGGTTGCGCCTGGCACTTTTGCTATGTGGTGGTTGGGTTGTACGGGCATCTGGCTGAAATCCGAAGGCGGAGCCAATATCTGCGTCGATTTCTGGTGCGGTACCGGCAAACAAAGCCACGGGAACCCACTGATGAAAGCAGGCCATCAGATGCAGCGTATGGCAGGCGTTAAGAAGCTCCAGCCAAACCTGCGTACCACTCCGTTTGTACTGGATCCCTTCGCTATTCGCCAGATTGATGCGGTGCTGTCCACACACGATCATAACGATCACATTGATGTAAACGTTGCTGCCGCCGTCATGCAAAACTGTGCGGATGACGTGCCGTTTATCGGCCCGCAAACCTGCGTCGATCTGTGGATTGGCTGGGGCGTCCCGAAAGAGCGCTGCATCGTGATGAAACCGGGCGATGTCGTAAAAATAAAAGATGTTGAAATCCACGCGCTCGACGCTTTTGACCGTACCGCCCTGATAACCTTACCTGCGGCTCAAAAAGCGGCTGGCGTGCTGCCGGACGGAATGGATGAGCGCGCGGTAAACTACTTGTTCAAAACGCCGGGCGGAAATCTGTACCATAGCGGCGATTCTCACTACTCCAACTACTATGCGAAACACGGTAACGAACACCAGATCGACGTGGCGCTGGGGTCCTATGGCGAGAACCCGCGTGGTATCACCGACAAAATGACCAGCGCCGATATCCTGCGCATGGCCGAGTCTCTGAACACCAAAGTAGTCATCCCGTTCCACCACGATATCTGGTCAAATTTCCAGGCTGATCCGCAGGAAATACGCGTTCTGTGGGAGATGAAGAAAGACCGCCTGAAGTATGGCTTTAAGCCTTTCATCTGGCAGGTGGGTGGGAAATTCACCTGGCCACTGGATAAAGACAACTTCGAATACCACTATCCGCGCGGATTCGACGACTGCTTTACCATGGAACCGGACCTGCCTTTCAAGTCATTCCTGTAAGATTCATCCGGCGAGCGGAAGTCCTTGCCCCCTCGCCGGAAATTATCCCGTCAGCATTAGTATTTTCACCTGATTTCAAATATCATCTTTGCTTATCACTTTTAATCGGATTTGCTCATGACGGAAGCGCAAAGACATCAAATTTTACTGGATTTGCTGGCACAAACGGGATTTGTCACCGTGGAGCAGGTGATTTCCCGGCTGGGAATTTCTCCGGCAACGGCACGACGCGATATCAATAAACTCGACGAAAGCGGTAAGCTGAAAAAAGTCCGCAATGGCGCTGAAGCCATCAGCGAGCAGCGCCCGCGCTGGTCGCCGATGAACATTCACCAGGCCCAAAACCACGACGAGAAAGTACGCATTGCGCGGGCGGCTTCGCAACTGATTAACCCGGGCGAAAGCATCGTCATCAACTGCGGCTCTACCGCATTCCTGCTGGGGCAAGAGCTGTGCGGTAAGCCAGTACAGATCATTACTAACTATCTGCCGCTGGCCAATTACCTGATCGACCAGGAACACGACAGCGTCATCATTATGGGTGGACAGTATAACCGTAGCCACTCCATCACCTTGAGCCCGCAGGGCAGTGAAAATAGCCTGTATGCCGGGCACTGGATGTTCACCAGCGGCAAAGGGCTGACCGCCGAAGGGCTATATAAAACCGATATGCTTACCGCGATGGCCGAGCAAAAAATGCTTAACGTCGTTGGCAAACTCGCGGTGCTGGTAGATAGCAGCAAAGTTGGCGAACGCGCCGGAATGCTGTTCAGCCAGGCCGGGCAAATCGACCTGGTGATTACCGGAAAACAGGCGGATGAAGCGATCCTCAAGCAGCTTGAGGATCAGGGTGTTCAGGTCATTCGCGTTTAAAGGCTGCGCTGAAAAAATGCCACCGTCGCCGCTAACGCCTCCGGCGTTATCCGGTGGCGAACCCCTTTTTGCCAGATGCAGGTCAGGTGAGTATCCAGATCGTTTTGCCGCAGCGCCTGCTGGAGCCTGAAGGTACCTTCAGGCGGCACCACGTCATCTTCCTCGCCGTGCCAGAGCAATAGCGGTCTGTTGGCCAGCGTGCTGAGCTGCTGAGTGACATCCCACTCAGCCAACCGTTCGGCACTGACGGCAGGCGAAGGGAACAGGCTCTGCGAGAGCCGGGTAAAATAGCCGGAGCCCATCAGACAAGCCACGCTTTTTAGTTCCGGATGGTGGGTCATTATTCCCAGCGCCGTCATGCCGCCCATTGATGCCCCGGCGACCGCCAGACGATCCCCTTCAACCCAGCCCTGCCCGATAACCGCCTCGCGCAAGGCCGGAAACTCGGCAAAATTTTGCAGTAAAATCGGCCAGAAGCGCTGCATTCGTCCGCGATCATCGCCATCGTAACGTGCGCCATGCTCTGGCGCATCGGGCATAATGACCCGAAAACCGGCTTCCGCCAGCGCTACGGCGAAGTAGCTGTACACCAGCTTTGAGGAGGTAAAGCCGTGATAAAAGATGATGCAGGGCAATGGCTTATCCAGTGCATACTGCGGGCAGGCATGTAGCACTTCGCCCCCCGCCAGACGACGTATTTCGAGAGCAATCATTGACCATCTCCTTTCACTAAAATGAGGGTATGTCATAGGCTGACATATTCAGCAAGAAACCAGGTTCGCCATGATTCATAATGTTGAGAACTCGGTTACGCTTTCACGATATTTTCATTCGAAAATCGCGTCAGAGATAACACTTCGGGAACATTCCCCGGAAATGACATTCAGGCTACCACTACACTATGACTATCAGGAAACGAGATATGGTTATGCGCAGGTTAACACCGTGGTTTCTGGCTATCGCACTGAGCGGTTGTAGTGCCCTGCAAGGGACGCCAGAAGCGCCACCACCCGCAACCGACCATCCGCAAGAGATTCACCGTAACCAGACGACAGGGCTACAAAAAATGGGGACGGTGAGCGTGTTGATGTACGGTTCGCCGATGGATGTCGAAGCGGCGTTGAAAGCGAAGGCAGAAACGGCTAAAGCGGATTACTACGTCATCATCATGATTGATGACACCATGGTTCCCGGCCAGTGGTATTCGCAAGCGATTCTGTACCGTAAATAGCGGTACACCGTCTTTTAGCCAGCTTTACACTGCTTTGCGTCCATTCACGTTCTCCTGTGCATAATAACGTTCGGCCAGCCAACCTGGCAGGACGTTAGCAACGGACTGCCCTCGGGACTACGTGAAATGGAGCTGACGACGATGAAACGATCTTTTACCCTACCCGCTCTGCTGCTGACCACAGCGACAGCAAACACCTGCGCACAGTCAGCGGAATTCGCCAGCGCGGACTGCGTCACCGGCCTCAATGAAATTGGCCTGATCTCGGTCAATAATATTGCCGGCAGCCAGCAGGACGTCGAGCATGCCATCGCCGTAAAGGCCGATGAACAAGGCGCATCGTGGTATCGCATCGTACAGATGTACGAGGAGCAGCAGCCGGATAACTGGCGAGTCCAGGCCATTCTTTACGCCTGAGGCGCCTGACGTCCACGCCCCATCGCACGTAGCAGTAAATCCTCCAGCGTCGGCTCATCCAGCCGCATACCGCCGCGCGTGTCGAGCATCATGCGACACCAGGCCTCCGCCAGCGGCGGCGAGGCGTAGCGTAGCATCTGCGCACCGACGCCGAGCATATAAACCCGGCGGGCTATCTCTCTACCCTGCTCTTCCGCAGGCCGCCGTAGCAGCTGGTGCAACTGCCGCCACGTACGGTCGAAATGGCGATTCTGCCCCTTCACCTCTGCGCACTCCGCCGCCAGCAGCTCCAGCGCCGCCGGATGTTTACCGAGTACCCGCATCACGTCCAGACACATGATATTGCCTGAGCCTTCCCAGATACTATTGACCGGCATCTCACGATACAGGCGCGGCAGCTCGCTCTCTTCACAGTAGCCAATCCCGCCCAGCACCTCCATCGCCTCTGCGACGAACGGAATCCCGGATTTGCAGATGGCAAACTTCGCCGCCGGCGTAAATAAGCGTGCCCAGAGGACCTCTCTGGCGTCATCACGACTATCCCACGCCCGCGCCAGACGGAATAGAAAGGCGGTCTGCCCTTCAAGGCGCAGCGCCATCTGGCCCAGCACCTGACGCATCATCGGCTGATCGACCAGATTCTTACCGAATGCCTGGCGCTGCAGCGCGTGATAGAGCGCCACCGAATAGGCCCGACGCATTAAGGCGTGGCTGCCGAGCGCGCAGTCGAAACGGGTGAGCCCGCCCATTTTGAGGATTTGCCGAACGCCATCGCCCTCTTCACCCACCAGCCAGCCGCAGGCTTCAACGAATTCGACTTCGCTGCTGGCATTCGAGCGGTTGCCGAGCTTATCTTTCAGCCGCTCCAGATGCAGCGCATTGCGCTGACCGTCGGGAAGCAGACGGGGCACGAAAAAGCAGGAGAGACCTTCCGGCGCCTGAGCGAGAACCAGGTGCGCATCGCTTTGCGGAACCGAGAAAAACCATTTGTGACCGACCAGATGATAAAAACCTTCGGCAGTTTTTTCCGCCCGGGTGGTATTGATCAGGACATCAGATCCCCCCTGCTTTTCCGTCATCCCCATGCCAATTAGCACCCCACGTTTCTGAGCGCCCGGCGCCAGATGCGGATCGTAGCGGTCGCTCAGCAAGGGGGGCAGCCAGTCGCTAAAAGGTGTGGGTAGCGCCTGCTGTAACAGTGGCGTAGCCGCAAAGGTCATGGTGACCGGACACAGCGTCCCCGCTTCCACCTGCGCATGCAGCATAAAGCGGGCGGCGCGCGCGACAAAGGCGCCTGCGCGGGCTTCCTCCTGCCAGGCAAGGTTATGTACCCGGTTGGCACACAGCCCCTGCATCAACAAGTGCCAGGCAGGGTGAAACCGGACATCATCAAGCCGGCTACCGGTCGCATCGTAGCGCAGCAGCTCCGGCGGATTACTGTTCGCCAGTCTCCCCAGCTCCAGCGACTCCGCCGCCCCCAGCTGTTGGCCGATACTGGCCAGTAAATCACTGTCCCATCCGGCCCCTTCGCGCGTTACGGCTTCACGCAGCGCACTATCCGACAGAAATAAATTGCTGTTCATCAGCGGCGCAGGCTGATTGAACACGGTATGCGTTTGCCAGGCCATACTGTCTCCTTGCGTCATTGGCATTACTATTCAGTATGGCTACCCTCACCGGACATCGCCCGCGAGTCCGGTCACAAATAAACCATCTGCCCCTTCGTGAAGCCCATCACAGCCACAAGAATTTTAAATTTCATAATAGGAAATGTATGGAATAGTTTATTCATTTGTAACTTTTTTGCTCATATCAGGATGATTTATGCAGACCGTAACAACCACAATGGGCGCGCATAAACGCGCGCTGATCGCCGGCTCTATCGGCAACTTTATTGAATGGTACGAGTTCGCGGTATATGGCTTTCTGGCGACGGTTATCGCCCGCAACTTCTTTCAGCTTGCAGGGGAAGCGCCGCTGACCGGCCTGATCCTGACCTACGCGTCGTTCGCGATCGCTTTCTTCTTCCGCCCGTTAGGCGCCATTATTTTTGGTCGGATCGGCGATCGTATTGGCCGTAAGCCCACGCTGATTATCGTGCTGGTAATGATGACCCTGGCGACGACAGCCATTGGCCTGGTGCCGGTTTATGCCAGTATCGGGATTGCCGCACCGCTGATTCTGACGGGACTGCGCATTCTTCAGGGCCTGTTTGCCGGCGGTGAGTATGGCGGCGCGGTATCGCTGATGACCGAGTTCGCCCCACGCGGCAAACGCGGGCTGTATGGCGCCTGGCAATCGTTTACCGTGGCATTAGGGCTGCTGGCGGGGGCGGGCATCGTGGCGTTGATTTCAGTCGTTCTGAGCCCGGAGGAGCTGTACGCCTGGGGCTGGCGCCTGCCCTTCTTCCTCGCCATACCGATGGGTGGCGTGGCGCTCTGGCTACGGGTGAAGATGGAAGAGACGCCGGGCTTTCTCCGTCAGCAGAAGCAGCAACAACAGTATCCGCAGCCCACGGCGAACGTCGGCCAGACGCTGAAGGCCATTCTGACCGGCATTGGCCGCCTGATGGTCTGGTCCGCTGCGGGGTACACCTATCTGGTGATTATGCCCGCCTATCTGCAATCCTCGCTGCATACCGGTTTTAATCAGGCATTGCTGATTGCGGTGATCTCCAATATTGGTTTCGCCATGACGATTCTGCCCGCCGGGATACTTAGCGATAAATGGGGACGCCGCAACGTGATGGTGGTTGCCGCCGTGCTGCTGCTCATTCTGGCGCTCCCGCTGCTGAAAATTCTGCAGGCGGAATCCAGCACGCTGCTGGTAAAAGCGCTGGTCGTGTTGGTGGCCGGGGGATTAGTCGGCATGCTGGCGGGCCCAGGACCCGCGATGCTGTCAGAGATGTTCCCGACCAAAGTACGTTACACCGGGCTTGGGCTGGCGTATTCACTGTCGAACGCGATTTTCTCGGGATGCGCAGGGCTGATTATCACCGGTCTGATTAAGCAGACGGGGAACCTCGATATTCCGGCTTATTACGTGATGGCAACGGCGGTGGTGAGTATTTTCGCGCTGATGACGCTGAAGAAAAACGACCATTTGCGGTCGCTGGATGAGTGACAAAATTGCCCGGCGGCGCAAGCTTGCCGGGCCTACGGTTCTGGAGGCCGGGTAAGGCGCAGTCGCCACCCGGCAAACATATCAGCTACGCTGGCGCACCGCTTCAAACAGGCAAATCCCGGTCGCGACAGAAACGTTCAATGAAGAGACGCTGCCCGCCATCGGGATACTGATTAACTCATCGCAATGTTCACGGGTCAGACGACGCATCCCTTCCCCTTCCGCCCCCATGACCAGCGCCATCGGGCCGGTCATTTTGCTCTGGAACAGGGTATGGTCCGCTTCACCCGCGGTGCCGACGATCCAGACATTCTCTTCCTGCAGCAGGCGCATGGTGCGCGCGAGGTTGGTGACGCGGATCAGCGGGACATTTTCCGCCGCGCCGCAGGCCACTTTTTTCGCGGTCGCGTTCAGCTGGGCGGAACGGTCGCGCGGTACAATCACCGCGTGTACTCCGGCGGCATCGGCGCTACGCAGGCAGGCGCCGAGGTTGTGCGGATCGGTGACGCCATCGAGGATCAGCAGGAACGGCTGCTCAAGCGAGGCAAGCAGGTCCGGGAGATCGTTCTCCTGATACTGACGTCCCGGCTTCACCCGGGCAATAATCCCCTGATGCACGGCACCTTCGCTTTTCTCGTCAAGAAACTGACGGTTAGCCACCTGAATCACCACGCCCTGCGCTTCCAGCGCATGGATCAGCGGCAGCAGGCGTTTATCCTCGCGGCCTTTCAGAATATAAACTTCCTGAAAACGCTCTGGAGCGCGCTCGAGCAGGGCCTGCACCGCGTGGATGCCGTAAATCATTTCACTCATTAAAGGTACTCATCTGGGGCGGTATGCGCCGGGTTAATTGGGCCGTGAACCACTTCACTTGCGCCTATTATAACCGACATAGCGTTCAAATCGACTCTTGTCCGATTAAACTGCCCGCCGCCGGGCGTCGCGTTTAACCTAAATGCCGTTTTGCCTCCTGGCGCACCCGGTGCAAAACGTGATGCTTAATCTCGCTGTAGCGCGGGTGTTCCGCCAGGGTTTCGATATCCCGTTCGCGGTCGAAGGGCAGGATAATCTCTTCGACAATTTTTCCCGGTTTCGCTGACATAATCAGAATGCGGTCGGCGAGAAACAGCGCCTCTTCGACATCGTGCGTCACGAACAGCAGCGTGGTGCCGGTCGAAAGCCAGGCCTCGCGCAGCAGCTCCTGCATCATCAGCCGGGTTTGCGCATCCAGCGCGCCGAATGGCTCATCCAGCAGCAGCACCTCCGGGCCGGGTAGCCAGGCGCGCGCCAGCGCCACGCGCTGTTTCATGCCGCCGGAGAGCTGCCAGGGGGCATGATGCTCAAACCCTTTCAGGCCCACGCGCCCCAGCCAGTCCAGCGCCCGCGCGTTGACCTCCTGTTTGCGGTATTTGCCCAGCCGCGGGCCAAAGGTGACGTTATCCAGCACCGACAGCCACGGGAACAGATTCGGCTGCTGGAAAATCATGCCGCGATCCGGCCCCGGCGCGCGTACCGGTTTGCCGCCCGCCGCCACACGCCCCCGGTCCGGTTGGGTAAACCCGGCCACCAGGTTGAGAATGGTAGATTTCCCGCAGCCCGAAGGGCCGAGCAGAACGACAAACTCCCCTTTATTCAGCGACAGGCTGATATCCTCAAGCACCGTGAACGGCTGCGGCCTGGCCGCAAAAGAGAGCGAGACATTTTCCAGCGTGATGGCGCTCATTATTCTTTCCCCGCCCAGGGCACAAACAGGCGCTGTAGCCCCAGCAACAATAAATCCAGCAGATAGCCAATGCCGCCCAGCAGCAGAATGCCAAGCATGACGATGTCGGTACGCAGATAGGAGCTGGCGTTAATCACCATCCAGCCCAGGCCCGAACTGGCCGCCACCATCTCCGCCGCGATCAGCGAGGTCCAGCCGATACCAATTGACAGCCTGACGGTGGTGAAGAGATCGGGGAGCGCATCCGGCAATACCACCCGCAGGAAAATTTGCTTACGCGAAGCGCCGAGGGTTTGCGCCACGCGAATGCGCGAGCGGCCAATCCGCTCGACGGCGGCAGAGGCTCCGACCACCACGCTTAAAAAGGTGGCGATAAATATCAGGAAGAATTTAGAGGCTTCGCCGATCCCCAGCCAGACCACGGCCAGCGGGATCAGGGCGATTTTAGGCAATGGACGCAGGAACTGCACAAACGGGTTTAACACGGCGGCGAGGCCATCCGACAGCCCCATCAGCAGCCCCAGCGGAATGCCGATGATAATTGCGACCGCAAAGGCGCTGAGGGCGCGCGCGAGGCTCACCGCGATATGCTCCCACAGCGGCACCTGACGATAGCCATCCGCCAGCAGCTCTTCGGTGGTGAGGCCGATATCCGTCAGGGAAGGCAGCAGCAGCGGGTCGACCCACTGCCGCGTCGCCGCCACCTGCCAGACGATAAAAAAAACCGCCACCGAGACGATGCTGATAGCGATATGTTGGCTCAATCTCATTGCGCGGCTACCGCCGCTTCGCGGATATAGCGTGAATCAATCGCAGCATCCCAGTTCGCCGGAATATCGCGTTTGCGGATTTCACCAATCCCCGCGAGGAAGCCGGAGGTTTTACTCAGCGCTTTGCCGATCCCGCTATCGGAGGTTTGCGTCCCGTTACCCAGCCATGCCGCCGTCCCTTGTTGGCTCAGCGTGGGGTATTCCAGGCCGCCAAGCGTATTCGCCGCGGTGGTCACCGGGGCACCAACTTCTTTCGCCACGATAGCCGCTGCGCGCTCCGGGTCTTGCTTAAATTCGTCAACCTTTTGCTGGTGAACGCGCAGGAAGGCGGTCACCACCTGGGGATATTGCTCGGCAAAGGCTTTACGCACCACGTAGTTGTTGTAAATCAGGTAGCCATCTTTTTGCAGATCTTTGGTGGCGAAGACCTGGTGTCCGCCGGAGGACTCCAGCTCCTGGGCAAACGGCGCCCAGACGTAGCCGGCATCGATATCGCCGCGCTTCCAGGCCGCGACCATATCGGCCGGACGCAGCGGCAGCAGGGTGATCTTACTGCGATCCAGTTTGTTGACCTCGATAGCGGCTTCCAGGGCGTACTGCGCCGTCGAGTTCGGTGGATAGGCCACGCGCTTGCCTTCGATATCTTTAAGGCTGCTGATGCCCTGTTTGCCAATCAGCCGCTCATAGCTGGCAATGACGCCGGAGACGCCAATAATCTCCACCGGCAGTTTTCTGACAATCCCCGCCGCTGCCGGGCTGGATCCAAAATTAGCAATATCGATCGCATTGCTGGCGAAATAATTTAACGCATCGGCGCCAGAGGCAAACTGCACCCACTTCACTTTACTGTTTAACGCTTTATCCAGAGAGCCGTCGGCCTTCGCCAACATTAATACCTGAGAGCCGCCGCTATAAGCCACTCGGACTTCGGCCGGGGTATCGGCAAAGCTGACATTGACCCATAAACTACCCGCTGCAAGGAATAAGCAGAGAATTTTTTTCATTATATTTACCCTTCGAAAGTTCGGAAATTTCACGCCCGGATAAAGAACCGGACTCAATCATATTCAGTGAGATTTTAACGGGCTTGCCATAATTGCGAACATCGCTCGGCCAGCGCCTGGGCCGGATCGAACGTCAGGTCATTAAACGGCGCCTTCACCGCCGCAAGCGCGACGGGAACCTCGGTGCAGGCCAGAATCAGCTTTTGCGCGCCGCGTGTGAACAGCGCGTTGGCCTGGCGCACCAGCAGTTCGCCCCCCTCCTCCAGCGCACCGCGTTTGACCGCGTAACAGCCGGGGACAAACCAACGGGCCAGCTCCTGCTCCGTCGGTTCAACCACCTCCACCCCCTGCGCCGCCAGCTGGCGCTGATACCAGCCCGCCTCCAGCGTGCCTTGCGTGGCGATAATCCCCACCCGCTGGGGTTTATCCGCCTGCTGCGCCAGCGCGGCTATCGCCGCATCAACGATGTGCAGAATCGGGGCATCGCTCACCTGACTGAGGGCGTCATACCAGTGATGCGCCGTATTACAAGGGATGGCGATATGGCTGGCCCCGGCCTGATTGAGTTTTTCGATACCATGGATAAGCTGCGGCAGCGGCGATGGCCCGCTTCCCGCCAGCGCCTTTTGTCGGTCCGCGATCTGCGGGACGTTCCACACCACCGAAGGGATCTGCTGCCGATCGTTCTGCGCCGGCGTGGCGTCCAGCAGGCGCCGCTGAAAGTCCAGGGTGGCGAGCGGCCCCATCCCTCCCAGCACACCAAGCAGAAACGGTTTAGTCATGGCGGGTCTGCGCCTCTAACAGCTGGCGGTAGCCGAACAGTCCGGCAGAGCCGCCGGTATGGATAAAGACCACGTTCTCATCCTGACGAAAGTGGCCCTGACGAATCAGATCGATAAGCCCGGCCATCCCTTTCGCGGAGTAGACCGGATCCAGCAGAATGCCCTCGTGGCGTGCCAGCAGCGTCAGCGCTTCCAGCGTTCCCGCGGTGGGCAGACCGTAGCCCTCGCCGACATAATCGCTATTGGCTACCACGGCGCTGCGCGGTAGCTCGCCCGCCACGCCCAGCAGGTTGAGCGTTCTCACCGCCAGATGCCAGACGTTCTCTTCCTGCTTCGCCTTCGGCGCACGCACGCTGATGCCCAGCACCGGAACGTGGCTGTTGGTCGCCGTAAAGCCCGCCACCAGCCCTGCCTGAGTACCGGTGCTGCCCGTGGCGTGAACCACGTGATCGATGCGCAGGCGTAGCTGAGATGACTGATACAACAGCTCTTCGGCGCAGGCGACATACCCCAGCGCGCCGATAGGGTTAGAGCCGCCGCCGGGGATGATATACGGTGTGTGTCCTTGTTCACGCAGCGTGGCGGCATACTCCTCCATCGCCTGCTGCATATCGCTGCCGCCCGGCAGATGAGCAACGATCTCCCCACCCAGCAGCTCATCCAGCAACACATTGCCGGAGCGTTGATAATCCTCGCCAAAATCCGTCACCCGCTGTTCCAGCAGCGCTTTAGCCTGCAGGCCAAGACGCGCCGCGCCGGCAATGGTCTGACGGACATGGTTAGACTGCGTGGCTCCCTGGGTAATCACCACGTCCGCGTTTTTCGCCAGCGCATCCGCCAGTAAAAATTCCAGCTTGCGGGTTTTATTTCCCCCGCTCGCCAGGCCGGTCGCATCATCGCGCTTTATCCATATTTTTGGCCCGCCTAATAATTTCGACAAATTATCCAGCGGCTCAAGCGGAGTCGGGAAATGACCAAGTGACACACGGGGAAAACGGGCCAGATGCATATAGATTCCTTGCACATAAAAAGGGGGTGATGCGAAAGTAAAATCCACTATACACAGTGAGAAAATATGGCTAATCAAAAAGAATAAATAACGATTGCTGAAAACAGACTAAGCAGGAAACAGGCGGGGAAAGGAACAATATCTATTCTGTTGTGGAATGACTTACGGCAAAAAAGAATAACCCCCTCCGGCTGGAAGGGGTTATATACCCGTCATACTTCGGGCTGTCAGGACGCTGGCGCCAGGCATTTCCCCGGCCACATTGTTATCGATGTGGCCGGAGCTTCCCGGCACCCCAAATGATTGAGGGGCCGGAGGCGCTTACTCAGCGACTTTTTTCTTCGCCGCGCGCTTCGCCTTCGTCGCCGCCGCTATTTTTTGCGTCTTGGCCGACGGTTTTTTCGCGCCCTTCTCTTTCTTCGCTTTCGCTGGTTTCGGTTTGCCCTTATCACCACGGAACGCGCTGTCTGGCTCGAAGTTCACCTGTTTGCCGGCCTGACGGCGACGGCCGGACGGTTTGCCGGCATTATTGCTGGCGCCGTTAGCCTTCTTCGTCTTCTCCCGGGCGGTCTTGCCGACGTTACGCGGTCCACGCTCGCTGGAGATCAGCGAGAAGTCGATTTTACGTTCGTCCATGTTGACCGCTTCCACGCGGACTTCCACGCGATCGCCCAGACGATAAGTCTGGCCGCCCGACTCACCGATCAGACGTTGCCCGACCTGGTCGAAACGATAGTAGTCGTTATCCAGCGAGGAGACGTGCACCAGACCATCGATAAACAGTTCATCGAGACGCACGAAGAAACCAAAGCCGGTCACGCTGGCAATCACACCTTTAAAGACGTTACCCACCTGATCCAGCATAAAGTCACACTTCAGCCAGTCGGAGACTTCGCGGGTAGCTTCGTCGGCACGACGTTCGGTCATCGAACAGTGTGCCCCCAGCTGCAGCATTTCATCCATGCTGTAGTGCCAGCCGCCGGTTTCGGTACTGTTGCCTTTATGGCCCTGCTCTTTCGCCAGCAGGTACTTAATCGCACGGTGCAGCGACAGGTCCGGGTAACGACGAATCGGCGAAGTGAAGTGCGCGTAAGATTGCAGCGCCAGACCAAAGTGGCCGCGGTTTTCCGGGTCGTATATCGCCTGCTTCATCGAACGCAGCAGCATCGTTTGCAGCATTTCATGATCCGGACGATCGGCAATCGAGATCAGCAGCTCAGCGTAATCACGCGGCTCTGGTTTATTGCCGCCAGGCAGCTCCAGCCCCAGCTCCGCCAGTACGGAACGGAATGCGGTAATCGCTTCGGTGCTCGGCTTATCGTGGATACGGAACAGCGCCGGCTCCAGCGCCTTCTCAACGAAGCGTGCGGCGGAGATGTTCGCCAGAATCATGCACTCTTCGATCAGTTTGTGCGCATCGTTACGCTGCGTCTGCTCAATGCGCTCAATACGACGTTCAGCGTTAAAGATAAACTTCGCTTCTTCGCTCTCAAAGGAGATCCCGCCGCGTTCTTCACGGGCGCTATCCAGCACTTTATAAAGCGCATGCAGCTCTTCAATATGCTTCACCAGCGGCGCATAGTGCTCACGCAGCTCCTGGTCACCCTGCAGCATATGCCACACTTTGGTGTAGGTCAGACGCGCGTGTGAGCTCATCACCGCTTCATAGAACTTGTAGCCGGTCAGACGTCCCTTGGACGAAATGGTCATCTCGCAGACCATGCACAGGCGATCGACCTGCGGGTTCAGGGAACATAAGCCGTTGGAGAGGACTTCCGGCAGCATCGGTACGACCTGAGACGGGAAGTAGACCGAAGTACCGCGGCTGCGTGCTTCAGCGTCCAGCGGCGTACCAGGACGGACATAGTAGCTGACGTCGGCAATCGCCACCCACAGACGCCAGCCGCCGCCGCGTTTTTTCTCGCAGTAAACGGCGTCATCAAAGTCGCGGGCATCTTCACCATCGATAGTCACCAGCGGCAGGTCGCGCAAATCCACGCGGCCCGCTTTCGCCTCTTCCGGCACCTGCTCTTTCAGCACCGAAACCTGTTTCTCTACCGCCGGCGGCCAGGTGTAAGGGATTTCATGGGTGCGCAGCGCCATGTCAACCGCCATGCCGGTGCCCATATTGTCACCCAGCACTTCGACGATTTTACCGATCGCTTTAGTGCGTCGGGTCGGGCGTTGGGTCAGCTCCACGACCACTACGAAGCCCATTCGCGCGCCCATCACCTCTTCCGGTGGGATCAGGATGTCAAAGCTCAGACGGCTGTCGTCCGGTACGACAAAGCCCACGCCGGCATCGGTGAAATAGCGGCCGACAATCTGGCTGGTTTTAGGCACCAGAATGCGCACGACGCGCGCTTCGCGGCGGCCTTTACGGTCCGCGCCCAGCGGCTGCGCGAGGATCTGATCGCCATGGATGCACATTTTCATCTGCTCGGAAGAGAGATAAAGGTCATCTTTACGCCCTTCGACGCGCAGGAAGCCATAGCCGTCGCGGTGGCCGATAACGGTGCCTTTGAGCAGGTCGAGACGCTCCGGCAATGCGTAGCACTGGCGGCGGGTAAAGACCAGCTGCCCGTCACGCTCCATGGCGCGCAGGCGGCGTCGCAGCCCCTCGAGTTGTTCTTCTCCTTCGATATTCAGTTCTGTCGCCAGCTCGTCGCGACTGGCTGGTTTTTCACGTTTTGCTAAATGATCGAGGATAAATTCCCGGCTTGGGATTGGATTCGCATACTTTTCAGCTTCGCGTTCCTGGAAAGGATCTTGTGACATGTCGGTTCCTCCGTTGTCATCTCTGATGAGAGTTTATGTCACTCCACCAGTAATAATTTATAAAGCGGTTGATTTTCTTCAACCAAATCAGCCAGCGTGTAGTTATCTAGTTCCTTGAGAAAACTTTGCGCCGCTTCAGCCAGCGCCTTTTTCAGGCGACAGGCGGGTGTAATATGGCAAAATTCGCTGCTGCAGTTGACCAGCGACAGCGGTTCCAGATCGCGGACGACATCGCCAACCCGAATGGTTTTCGCCGGCTTACCCAGGCGAATCCCCCCGTTCTTACCCCGCACGGCCATGACATAGCCAGCACGACTTAACTGATTGATTATTTTTACCATATGATTACGGGAAACGCCGTAAACCTCCGTCACTTCGGAGATACTGGTCATTCTTCCATCCGGCAACGAGGCCATATAAATCAGCGCCCGTAATCCGTAATCAGTGAAACTCGTTAACTGCACATCAACCTCAGGGTAAGGGGGAAAGCGGCATACACTCATCATTCAGGTCACTGCTGCGTTGTGCGATCGGACGCATCCTGAAAGCTTGTGTGTATTAATCCTCGGGTAAGACCGTATTGATACTGTATTGATGATAAACCAGCCAGCGCTCAGGCCGCTAATTTATTTGAAATGGGGCGGGTGAACAGCAAAAACAAGGGGCGCCTTAGCGGCGCCCCAGGGGATGATTATGCGTCAAACGGATCGCGCAGAATCATCGTCTCAGAACGGTCGGGACCGGTAGAGATGATATCAACCGGCACGCCGGTCAGCTCTTCAATGCGCGCGATATAGTTCAGCGCTGCCTGCGGCAGACCGCTGCGCGTTTTCACGCCGAAGGTGGTTTCAGACCAGCCCGGCATGGTTTCATAAATCGGCTCAATGCCTTCCCAGTTGTCAGCAGCCAGCGGAGTGGTCGTCACTTCGCGGCCGTCCGGCAGACGGTAGGCAACGCAGAGTTTCACTTCTTTCAGGCCGTCCAGAACATCCAGCTTAGTCAGGCAGAAGCCAGACAGGGAGTTGATCTGCACCGCGCGACGGATTGCAACGATGTCCAGCCAGCCGGTACGACGACGACGGCCGGTAGTGGCGCCGAACTCGTTACCCTGCTTGCACAGGAACTCGCCGATATCATCAAACAGTTCAGTCGGGAACGGACCTGCACCGACGCGAGTCGAGTAGGCTTTGATGATTCCCAGAACGTAATCCACGTAACGCGGCCCCAAACCGGAACCGGTCGCCACGCCACCCGCGGTGGTGTTAGACGAGGTCACGTACGGATAGGTACCGTGGTCGATATCCAGCAGCGTCCCCTGCGCGCCTTCGAACATCACGAAGTCGCCGCGCTTACGCGCCTGGTCCAGCAGATCGGAAACATCAACAACCATCGCCGTCAGAATGTCGGCAATCGCCATGACATCATCCAGCACTTTCTGATAGTCAACCGCTTCTGCTTTATAGAAGTTCACCAGCTGGAAGTTGTGATATTCCATCACTTCTTTCAGTTTGACAGCGAAGGTTGCTTTATCAAACAGGTCACCAACGCGCAGACCGCGGCGTGCGACTTTATCTTCGTAAGCAGGGCCGATGCCGCGACCGGTGGTACCGATAGCTTTCGCACCACGTGCTTTTTCACGCGCAACGTCCAGCGCGACATGATAATCGAGGATAAGCGGACAGGCTTCGGACAGCAGCAGACGCTCACGAACAGGGATACCACGGTCTTCCAGACCTTTCATCTCTTTCATCAGCGCAGCCGGAGACAGCACAACACCGTTACCGATGATGCTGGTGACATTCTCGCGAAGAATACCTGATGGAATAAGATGGAGGACGGTTTTTTCACCGTTGATTACGAGAGTATGGCCTGCGTTGTGACCACCCTGGTAGCGCACAACATATTTAGCCCGTTCAGTCAGGAGATCGACGATCTTCCCTTTACCTTCGTCACCCCATTGGGTGCCCAGTACGACGACGTTGTTACCCATTTTTCAAAATCACCGTTTGCTTAAAAATGGATTCTACCATCGCTTTTTCAGAGTTACAGCACTTTTTGCAGGCAATTCCAGGCAAGTCTGACCACTTTTTGATCAAGTCATCGATTTCGTCAACATGTAGTAGATGACAAACCCGGCAACCACAAGACCACCGCCAAAACGGCGTAATAAATTATCCGGCAGCTGGCTCATTGTCGCGACCATCCGACGCCAGGCGCGCGGATAAAGCAGCGGCCCGAGCCCTTCGAGTACTAAAACCAGCGCCAGTGCCAGCCAGATTGTTGCGTTCATTATTGACCCTTAGAAAGAAAGCGTCCCCACCCACAAGAGGCATCGACGGGAGAGCAATGCGGAAACAGACCTTTTGCGGCATTGTCCGGTATTTCACGTTCATTATGAACTGGTATCGTACAAAAAAGCCCATAACTTATTGTGTTACAAGTTATTTATAAACCCGCACCTATAAAAAAGGCGCCTTTCTCAAGGCGCCTTTTTACTCACAATATAACTTACTTGCGAACCGAATCCGGCGATTTCATATAGCGGAAGAAATCGCTGTCCGGGCTGAGAACCATCACGTCCTGATTGCTCTGGAAGCTATTCTCATAGGCGCGCAGACTACGGATAAAGGCATAGAAGCCCGGATCCTGGCTAAACGCATCGGCAAACAGCTTCGCGGCATCCGCATCACCTTCACCACGCATGATACGACCCTGACGTTCCGCTTCGGCCAGCGTTTTGGTGACTTCATAGTCCGCCGTTGCGCGCAGCTTCTCAGCCTCTTCCTGACCCTGTGAACGATGGCGACGGGCAACCGCTTCACGTTCGGCGCGCATACGGTTGTAAATCGCTTCGGACACTTCAGCCGGCAGGTTGATCTGCTTGATGCGTACGTCGACAACTTCAATACCCAGCGCCGCCATACTGTTCGGGTTAATAACCGGCACCTTACCGTTGGTTTCTGCCGATACGCGCTCCGCCGCTTTAGCGATAGCATCGTCGGCCGCCGGCGTACTGACTTCGTCTTCTGTGCCCGCTGAACCGGAGTTCAACGCATCACGCACTTCCAGCGTCAGACGACCGCGGGAATCGGTCACGATATCCTTCACGTCCAGGCGACCAATTTCAGAACGCAGACGGTCAGAGAACTTACGCTTCAGCAGTACTTCGGCCTGGGAGACGTCGCCGCCGCCGGTTGCCAGGTAGTAGCGGCTGAAGTCGCTGATACGCCATTTGATGTAGGAGTCAACGATCAGGTCTTTCTTCTCTTTGGTGACAAAGCGATCGGCCTGGTTGTCCATGGTCTGAATGCGCGCATCCAGCGTTTTCACTGATTCAATAAACGGGAGCTTGAAGTGCAGACCCGGAGAATAGACCAGCGGTTTGTTTTCACTATCGCGGAGAACTTTACCAAAGCGCAGCGTAATCCCACGCTCGCCTTCTTTGACGACAAAGATCGACATGTAAAGCACTACCAGCACGATGACAATTATCGCAATAACAGATTTACGCATCGTTATTCCCCCTGACGCTGGTAGTCGTTACGCTGCGCGTTAGCGCGGCGTTGGTCCATAATGTTGCCGTCCGTGGTGGTCGGCGTGGTGCTGGCACTGCTTGAGCTGGATGCAGGCGGCAGACGCAGCAGATCGCTCGCGCCACTGCTACCGCTCTTTGCCGCCGGGGCTCCGGCGCCTTTCAGCATCTGGTCCAGAGGCAGAACCATCAGATTGCCACCCTTATCGTTCACCAGCACTTTACGGGTATGGCTCAGCACTTTTTCCATGCTTTCGATATACAGACGTTCACGGGTGATTTCCGGTGCAGCTTTATACTCAGGCAGAATCTTCGCAAAGCGCGCAACTTCACCCTGCGCTTCAAGAACGGTCTGAGTTTTGTACGCACGCGCCTCTTCAAGGATACGCTGCGCCTGACCATTGGCTCGCGGCTGAACTTCGTTGGTATAAGCTTCGGCTTCACGGATGTATTGCTGCTCGTTCTCACGCGCCGCAATTGCATCATCAAATGCCGCCTTCACTTCTTCCGGCGGACGCGCCGTCTGGAAGTTGACGTCCAGCAGGGTGATCCCCATGTTGTACGGACGAATCGTCTCTTCCAGCTCACGCTGGGTATCGCTACGAATAACGGTACGACCTTCGGTCAAAATGCGGTCCATCGTGTACTTGCCGATCACGCCGCGCAGGGCGCTGTCGGTGGCCTGACGCAGGCTATCGTCCGCGCTGGCCACGCTAAACAGGTAGCGCTCAGGATCGGTCACACGATACTGGACGTTCATCTCAACGCGCACGACGTTTTCATCGGACGTCAGCATGACGCCAGAAGCCGCCAGTTCACGTACCGACTCAACGTTAACGGCCTGAACGTTATCGATAAAGGTTGGCTTCCAGTTAAGACCAGGTTCAACCAGATGGCTGAATTTACCAAAGCGAGTGACCACACCACGTTCAGCTTCCTTGATGGTATAGAAACCGCTGGCAGCCCAGATAATAACCGCGGCAGCCGCCACGATGCCGACAATGCGTCCGCCCATCGGGCCGCGTGGTCCCTGAGAGCTGCTACCGCTCCCCTGGCCCCCTTTGCCGCCACCGAGACCGCCAAGTTTTTTACTTAACTTGCGGAAGATATCATCCAGATCGGGCGGCCCCTGCTCGCGACCACCTTTATTGCCATTTCCCCCGGAGTTGCCGCCTTGGTTATTGCTGCTCCCCCACGGGTCGCGGTCCTGTCCGTTATTACCGGGCTGATTCCACGCCATGTATATGCTCCATATTTGTTTTTGATATCCCCACAGGGGTTAATATCTTCAGGCAAGCTGCAAGGTCAAATCACGTAATCAACCAGCGCTGGCTCTTGTTTACAGAGGCGACGCCAGTCAACGATCGGCATGCGCACCTGCAGACCCACGCTGCCGTCATCCTCCAGCCACTCTTTTTCTATCGCCTGAAGCTGATAGAACCGACTTCTCAGTCGCCCTTCCTGTGGCGGTAAACGCAACGTGTGCTGCGCTACTTCACCGGAAAGCCGTTCCGTCAAAGCCTGAAAAAGCAGTGGTACGCCAACCCCGGTCTGGGCGGAGAGCCAGACCCGAATCGGTTTATTCTCTTCATCTCTATCGATACGCGGTTCAAAATCATCCAGCATGTCGATTTTGTTCATCACCAGCAGCATCGGGATCTCATCGGCCTCAATTTCCGCGAGGACCGTATTGACTGCATCAATGTTTTCCTGCACCCGAACATCGGCTGCATCAATCACGTGCAGCAGCAGCGTCGCCTGACGCGTCTCCTGCAAAGTGGCTTTAAACGCCGCGACCAGGTCGTGCGGCAGATGGCGAATAAAGCCCACGGTATCCGCAAGCACGGTCTCGCCGACATCGGTAACATCAATGCGGCGCAGCGTCGGATCCAGCGTCGCGAACAGCTGGTTCGCAGCGTAGACCTCGGCTTCCGTTATCTGGTTAAACAGCGTTGATTTTCCGGCGTTGGTGTACCCCACCAGCGAGACGGTTGGAATATCGGCTTTGGCTCGTGACCGCCGTCCTTGCTCACGCTGTTTTGACACTTTCTCCAGTCGCGACAGGATCTGCATTATCCGATTGCGCAGGAGTCGACGGTCAGTTTCGAGCTGGGTTTCACCCGGGCCGCGCAAACCAATCCCGCCTTTCTGTCTTTCAAGGTGGGTCCAGCCGCGAACCAGGCGCGTGGCCATATGGCGCAGCTGTGCCAGCTCAACCTGCAGTTTCCCTTCATGGGTACGCGCGCGCTGGGCAAAAATATCTAAGATAAGACCTGTGCGATCGATAACCCGGCATTCGCATAAGCGTTCCAGATTTCGTTCCTGAGCCGGGCTCAGGGCATGATCGAACAGCACGACTGACGCGCCGGTCGCTTTTACGGCTTCCGCAATTTCGACAGCCTTACCTTCACCAACAAAATATTTTGGGTGCGGTGCTTTACGGCTACCGGTAATCACCTGCATTGCTTCGACACCGGCAGAGGAGACCAGGGATTCAAACTCCTGAAGGTCTTCCATATCTTTGTCTTGCGAAAAATAGATGTGTACCAGCACCGCCTGCTCACCGGCATCATAACGGTCAAACAAGCGTAAACCCCTTATAAAATACCAGCGGGGAACACAGTTACCCGTTGTCTTTCAGGCCGCATGGACGTTGGCTTTCTTGCCCGACTCTGGCCGGGCCGCCACACGCGTCGTTCAAATCTGCCCCTGGCAAATTTGTTATTCACCCCAGTCATCTACTTACGCAAATGGCTGGGGAGTCACTACGCGCCGCCTTTCTGCAACCTGAAACGCATCGAATAAACCTGGCTCCCCGGCATGGAAAAACAGCATCAACCTTATTCGGTGTCTTCGCTGTCTTGCTGCGGCGCAGATGAACCCTGCGCGCTACCACCGTGGTGATAGTTGCTTGTACCGCCGCCAGCATTATTGCTGTGGTGAGACACCGGGCGAGACGGGACAACAGTAGAAATTGCGTGCTTGTAGACCATCTGGCTGACCGTGTTTTTCAACAGGATCACGAACTGATCGAAAGACTCAATTTGCCCTTGCAGCTTAATACCATTCACCAAATAAATAGAAACCGGAACGCGTTCCCGACGCAAAGCGTTCAGGAACGGATCTTGTAAAGATTGCCCCTTAGCCATTCTCTCTTTTCCTTATATGTATGCTTGTTTTGTACTCAGAACCTTACGATTCTTAAAAAAAATTACGCACGATACCGTTTAATTGTACACGTTCAGTCCTGGCTCGCACCAACTACCTGTAATACTTTGTTGAGCGCCTGTTCAGGATGTTCACTATCTAACCAGTGAATATCTTCCCAGCCACGTAACCAGGTCATCTGACGTTTCGCTAACTGTCTCGTGGCGCAAACACCTCGATAAACCATTTCATCATACGGGATCTCGCCATCAAGATATGACCACATCTGGCGGTATCCGACACAACGAATGGAAGGCATATCCGTATGCAAATCTCCGCGGGCAAAAAGCGCCCGTACTTCTGCTTCAAAACCCGAAGCTAACATCTGATGAAAACGCTGCTCTATGCGTTGATGGAGCAGTTCACGGCTCGCCGGGGCGATGGCGAACTGATGCACCTGGTACGGCAGAGCGTCTCCTGACGTTTGCGTCAGTTCCGTTAAAGTTTTACCCGAAATGAAAAAAACTTCCAGTGCCCGGGAAAGTCTTTGCGGATCATTTGGATGAATACGCGCGGCGGCAACGGGATCGATCTCCTGTAGCTGCCGGTGCAACGCGTGCCACCCCTGCTCTACTGCCTGCTGCTCAATTTTAGCCCTGACCTGTGGATCCGCCGACGGTAACGGCGACAATCCTTCCAGCAACGCTTTGAAATACAACATTGTTCCGCCAACCAGTAGCGGAATACGCCCGGCTGCGACGATCTCCGCCATTTCAGCCAGCGCATCGCGGCGAAAATCCGCCGCGGAATAAGCCTCTGCCGGATCGCGAATATCCAGCAGCCGATGCGGCGCAGCGCTCAGCTCCGCGGCATCTGGCTTGGCAGTGCCAATGTCCATTCCTCGATAGATAAGGGCGGAATCAACACTAATCAACTCTACCGGTAAAATTTTACGCAAAGCAATCGCTAAGGCGGTTTTACCGGAGGCCGTCGGGCCCATTAAAAATATTGCCTTAGGCAGGCTCGCCGTGGTGGTATCACTCATCTTTCAGGGCAGTCATCGCCGAATGTAAATCAACAGGTTGTAACAGACCACCCGGCGGCGCTTTTACCAGCTGCGGGCACAAACGTTCAACGTCGGCCAGCACGGTAATCGCCTGCGCCATATTCCACTGCGCATGTTCGCTCGCCAGATTACGCGCAATCCACTGCGCGATGTTGCCGACGTCGAATGCCTTTTGCTGCGCCAGGTAGCCTATCAGTTCAGGAATCAAGATTTGTAAATTTTGTTGTCTTAAGGGTAAAGGCACGGCGCGAACCGTCAAATGTTGCGCGTCAGACTGCAGATCGATACCCAGTAACGCCAGCGCCGACTGCGCTTTATCCAGCGCCGCTTTCTCCGCGGCGGACGCTTTCAGCCGCAGCGGGATCAGCAGCGGCTGAGCGCACACCGGCTCAACCTCCGGCGTCAGCTGCGCCTGCCGCAGCCAGCGTTCAGCAACCGGCAACGACAGCAGCGCCAGCTTGCCGTCTCGCTCCAGCAGGGCGCAATCACCAGCCACGATAGTCAGTACGCGGCCAAAGCTTTGGCTGTGCCCGGAGAGGCCGTCCGCTGCAGGCGCCGGCGCGCTGCTTTTGCGTTCCACCGCCGGTGTTTCCAGCAGCTGGCGATAGAGCGCCCCCTGCTGTTTCTGATAGCCGGGCTGCGCATGCGGCCAGCTGGCTGCGCCCGCAGCCGCGGCTCCCGGCGACGGGCGCGGCGCCTCGCTGCTATAGCGTGGTGCGGCGGGCTCACGAGCCGCCGCCGGCTGGGCAAAGTGGTTGCCGCCCGCCGCCACCCGGTTTTCCGGGACCGTCGGGCGCACCGGCTCAGCTTCGTGTTCTTCTGCCAGCGGGGCGTTAAGCTGCTGCTGGAGCACGCTCAATACGCCCTGATAGATAAAATCATGCACCAGACGCGACTGGTGGAAACGGACTTCATGCTTCGCCGGGTGGACGTTAACATCCACCTGGTGCGGATCGATCTCCAGGTAAAGCACAAACGCCGGCTGCTGGTCGGCCCCCAGCTTATCTTCGCAGGCCTGACGAATCGCATGATTGATTAAACGATCGCGCATCATGCGGCCATTGACGTAGCAATACTGAATTTCCGCCAGCGTCGGGTTGGTATGTAAAGGATCGGCCACCCAGCCGCGCAGAGTCAGATCGCCATGCTGCCACTCGATCGCCAGGGCATGTTCGAGAAACGGCATGCCGCAGATCGCGCCCAGCCGCCGTTCGCGCTGGCCGCCCTCAGGCACCGCACGATACTGGCGCACCGCTTTGCCGTTATGGCTGAGGTTAATGGTGACGTCAAAACGCGCCAGCGCAATGCGTCTGACAATTTCATCGATGTGACCAAACTCGGTCTTTTCGGTGCGCATAAACTTGCGTCGCGCCGGGGTATTGTAAAACAGATCCAGCACTTCCAGCGTGGTACCAACCGGATGCGCCGCCGGTTTGACGGTCACCTCCTGATCGCGCCCCTCGGCGTAGGCCTGCCAGGCCTCCTGCTGCTCCGCTGTGCGGGAAGTCAGCGTCAGTCGGGCAACCGAGCTGATGCTGGCCAGCGCCTCGCCGCGAAAACCGAGGCTGATAATCGCTTCCAGGTCATCGAGCGTGGCAATTTTACTGGTGGCATGACGGGCCAGCGCCAGCGCCAGCTCGTCCTTTTTGATCCCGCAGCCGTTATCGCGAATGCGGATAAGCTTTGCGCCACCGCGCTCAATATCAATATCAATGCGCGTCGCGCCAGCGTCGAGACTGTTTTCGACCAGCTCCTTCACCACCGACGCCGGACGTTCCACCACCTCACCTGCGGCAATCTGGTTGGCGAGCTGCGGCGGTAGAACCTGAATCGGCATGACTGACTCCTTAATTGATCAACGTCCTGCCAGGCGAAGTGGCGCTGGCGGTTTGGGCTGTCTCTCCGCGCGGTGCCGACTGAAGCGGATGTTGCATAAAGTAGTTACGCAGGCCGTTATAAATGGCTTCGGCAATCTGCTGCTGATAATTGTCGCTGCCCAACAGGCGCTCTTCCCCGGTGTTGCTGATAAAACCGGTTTCCACCAGGATCGACGGGATATCCGGCGAGCGCAATACGCCAAGGCTGGCATGCTCAGGACGGCGTTTATGCAGATCGCCTACCCGCTGCAGCTGGCTTAATACGTTGGTTGCCACATCATAGCCAACGCGCTGGGAATGGCCGAACTGTAAATCCAGTACCGCCTGGCTGAGGTAGGGATCGGACTGGCTGTTCGCCAGCACATCGCCCGCACCGCCAAGCAGTTCAGACTGCTTCTCATGCTGCTCGAGCCAGCCGGCCATCTCGCTGTTCGCGCGACGGTTGGATAGCACCCATACCGACGCGCCGGTAGCATCGCGATTCGGTGCCGCATCGGCATGAATGGATACCAGGAAGTTAGCGTTCTGCTTACGCGCCACGTCCGAACGCCCCATCACCGAAATAAAGTAATCCCCATCGCGGGTCAATACCGGCTTAAAGAGTGGATCGGCATTTAACAGCGCGCGCAGTTTGCGGGCAATAGCAATCGTGACATTCTTCTCTTTGGTGCCGTTCGGTCCAATCGCACCGGGATCCTGCCCACCGTGACCGGCATCAATGGCGATAATCACCTTATCATCCGACGCCACCGCACGGCTCACCGGGCGCGTCACGCTCTGGCTGCTGGTCATCGCCGTTTGTCGCTCGCTGCCCGACGATTTGAACGGATTCCGTGCGGGCTCGGCCGGGCGTACAGGCTGCAGCGGGGCTTCGACCCGTTTAGCTACTACCGGCGGCGGCGGAGGTGGCGGAGGCGGCGCATCGGCATTAATCGTGAAAACCACGGTGTAGTTTGAGCCATTCTGCTGCTTCACCGCGCGGGTTTTACCATCTTCCGTCAGGTCCACCAGCAGGCGCAGAGTCTGAGTATCCTGCGGCGTTCCCGCCCGAATGCTTTTCACCAGGTTGTTGCCGCTAAACTGCAGCGGTAGCCCCTGAAGCACACCGCTCTGCTTAATATCCAGCGCCACGGTACGCTTGCCCTGTGGACTGAACGAATATTCTGGATCGCCGATAAAGCTAATCGTAATACGGGCCTGCTGATCTCCATTTGCGACCTGGATATCGGATAAACTTGCCGCAGTGGCCTGAATGCTAAACAGCATCAGCGTCGCGGCCAGCCAACTGGTTATGCGATAGATCATCCCGTTATCCTTCAGGCTAAACGCGTCAATATAGACTCACCCAATGCAGAGACCGCCGTTACGCGCGCCTCACGCCCTTGTGCCTGATAGGCAAGATGGATTTCGACATCCGGCTCAGGCAATACACCCGCACCTTGTTGGGGCCACTCCACCAGGCAGATGGCATCGTTAGCAAAATAATCACGGATCCCCATAAATTCGAGTTCTTCAGGGTCCGCCAGACGATACAGGTCAAAGTGGTACACCATCAGATTGTCGAGCGTGTAGGGCTCCACCAGCGTATAGGTCGGGCTTTTGACATTCCCGCGATGGCCGAGCGCGTGTAAAAAGCCGCGGCTGAAGGTCGTTTTCCCCGCCCCTAAATCGCCATACAGATAGATAACCGTCGCGCCAGTACAGGCCTGCGCAATACGGTCACCAAGGTCTAAAGTTGCCTGCTCATCGGCTAAAGGAATCACTCGGTTCATCATGGTTCAGGTCAATCACATCCGGGTTAACAACACGCCTGAGCGTGGAAAAGAGATCGGTCGCCAGCATCCCGCGGCTGCCATAGCGGGCAGCCAGTCGGTCAGCGGCTTCGCCATGCGCCACGCAGCCGGCGCAGGCAGCATCATACGGCGTCAGCCGTTGTCCTGACAGTGCGGCGATAATACCGGTCAGTACATCGCCCATTCCGCCGCTGGCCATCCCGGCGTTGCCGGCATCGATAATAGCCATCTCGCCTGCTTCGCTGGCCACCACCGTGCCCGCGCCTTTCAGCACCACCACGCCTCCGTAACGTTTTACCAGACGTTGCGCAGAAAGTAAGCGATCGCTTTCAATTTCTGCCACGTTACAGTTCAGCATACGGGCGGCTTCACCGGGGTGCGGCGTCAACACACGATTGTGACGTTTATCGGGATTGATTGCCAGCAGGTTCAACGCATCCGCATCCCATACCATCGGCTTGCGGCAATCCCATACCTGGCGCAGGGCCTGGGCTCCCCATTCGTTTTGCCCAAGGCCGGGGCCAATCGCCACCACATCGGCCCATTGCAGGCTGTCATCAATACTTTGCGTGGTCAGCTCGTGGACCATTAATTCAGGCCTGGCGGCGACGACAGGGGCAATGTTTTCTTTGTGAGTGAGCACTCGCACCAAACCCGCCCCCGCCCGTAACGCCGCTTCACCGGCCATGCGGATAGCGCCAGCGGTACCGCGATCGCCACCGATAATCACCAGCTTCCCGTGATCGCCTTTATGCGACGTCGGACGTCTTGGCGGGAGCCAGTCGGCCAGCTGTGACGCATCGAATCGCCGCAGCGGCACCGTCTGCGCAGCCAACCAGCTTTCGAGTCCCAGCGCGTGGTAGTGCAGACGGCCAACCACATCCCGGGCTTTGCCCGTCAGCAGCCCGGGCTTGAGGCCAATAAAGGTGATCGTGCAGGCCGCATCTATCACCGCCCCGGGGGTGGTCCCGGTTTGCGCATTGAGTCCCGAGGGGATATCCAGCGCCACAACCGGCGCAGGATGCGCATTCGCTCGCTGGATTAAGGTCGCGATGTTCTCCCGCGGAGCGCTATGCAGCCCGGTGCCAAGAAGCCCGTCGATAATGAGAGAAATATCCTGTGGCCAGGGAATATCTGCGGCGTGGATGGTTCCACCGGCGTTCAGCCACGCATCACGGGCGGCGCTGGCTTCTTCCGGCAGCGGTTTCTCGCTCTCGAGGGCCAGCAGCGTGACCGCGATGCCGTCGGCCTGCGCCAGGCGCGCCACCACGTAGCCATCACCACCGTTATTGCCATGACCACAGAGGATCAGCCAGTGCTTGCTGGCAGGGTAGTCGGCTCGCGCCCGCTGAAAAGCCGCTTCCCCGGCCCGCATCATCAGCTCAAACAGCGTCAGCCCCAGACTGTCCGCCGCCGCTTTTTCCGCGCGCCGCAGCGCATCTGCAGGCCAGATGAAGTGTGGTATACTCACAGGGTTTTTCGTCATCGTATGGTCCATCATGTCTCAGCCCCTCGATCTCAATAAGTTAGCGCAGCAAATCAAGCAGTGGGGCACTGAACTGGGGTTCCAGCAGGTCGGGATTACCGATACCGATCTCAGCGCCAGCGAACCTAAACTGCAGGCATGGCTGGATAAACAATACCACGGCGAGATGGAATGGATGGCGCGTCACGGAATGATGCGCGCCCGTCCCCATGAGCTTCAGCCCGGTACGTTACGCGTGATCAGCGTGCGGATGAACTATCTTCCCGCCAACGCCGCTTTTGCCCGCACCCTGAAAGATCCCTCGCTGGGTTACGTCAGCCGCTATGCCCTCGGGCGTGATTATCATAAGCTATTGCGTAACCGCCTGAAAAAACTCGGAGAGATGATTCAGGAACAGTGTGCTTCGCTCAATTTTAGACCGTTTGTCGATTCTGCGCCCATTCTGGAGCGCCCTTTGGCGGAAAAAGCCGGGCTTGGCTGGACCGGCAAGCACTCGCTTATTCTCAACCGCGATGCCGGATCGTTCTTTTTTCTCGGCGAACTGCTCGTTGATATTCCGCTCCCTATCGACAGCCCGGTGACGGAAGAGTGCGGCCGTTGCGTGGCCTGCATGACTATCTGCCCCACCGGCGCGATCGTCGAACCCTATACCGTGGATGCCCGTCGCTGTATCTCTTATCTGACCATTGAGCTGGAAGGCGCCATTCCCGAGGCGTTTCGCCCGCTTATCGGCAACCGCATCTACGGCTGCGATGACTGCCAGCTGATTTGCCCGTGGAACCGCTTCTCGCAGTTAACGGACGAAACGGATTTCAGCCCTCGCAAAGCGCTGCATGCGCCGCCGCTGATAGAACTGTTTGCCTGGAGCGAAGCGCATTTTCTGAAGGTGACGGAGGGTTCTGCCATTCGCCGGATTGGCCATCTGCGCTGGCTACGGAATATTGCCGTTGCATTGGGCAATGCGCCCTGGGATGAAGCGCATCTGATGGCACTGGAAAGTCGCCGAGGTGAGCACCCACTACTCGATGAACACATTGAGTGGGCGGTCGCGCAACAAATTGAGAAACGTAATGCCAACGTCATTGAAGTGCAGTTGCCGAAGAAACAGCGTCTGGTCCGGGTGATTGAGAAAGGGTTACCGAGGGATGCCTGATTCATTCACAGGCTGTGAATAAAAACAAAAATACATTGCGTTTCAACACGCAGACGTTCGTCAAGTGATCGGATTAACACTTTGAAATGAAATTTATTTATTAAATATCAGATAGATAGAGAGATATCATTCAAGAAGTGAAGTTTTTCGACGTCAGGCGGCGAGCGTTTAACCTGTGGATAACTCTGTTTACAGTATTTTTCTTGCGACGGCGGAAAGCATCCCCGGTGCGATTTTGCACTGTGGATAAACTGGAGATGAGAAGAAATTTTGGAGCGGGAAACGAGACTCGAACTCGCGACCCCGACCTTGGCAAGGTCGTGCTCTACCAACTGAGCTATTCCCGCTTGGGTATGGTGACTTTCAAATTTTGGAGCGGGAAACGAGACTCGAACTCGCGACCCCGACCTTGGCAAGGTCGTGCTCTACCAACTGAGCTATTCCCGCTTGGGTATGGTGCTTTCAAATTTTGGAGCGGGAAACGAGACTCGAACTCGCGACCCCGACCTTGGCAAGGTCGTGCTCTACCAACTGAGCTATTCCCGCGTACTTCTTGCCATATTTCTACGGCGCCGTGATGTGCATTTCTGCTTCGTCACGGGAGGCGCATTATACGAGAATTCGATTTACCTGCAACCCCCCTGCGAACACTTTTTTGTGTTTTTTGTCTGAATGGACATTTTATCGCCAGACACACCGCCAAATTGTACAAATAAGCATCGGACAAGGCAAAATAACTTTTTCCAACCGCGCTAAAGGCGCAAAATCGCTCAGATTTCCGGGTCGCGATACCCGCTAACGGTCAACAACCATGACAAACAGGGAAATTCAGATGACAAGAGCGCTTTCCGTCCTGCTGCTGACCACGCTGCTTGCTGCAGGGACAGCATCTGCGACGACGCTGCATTTCGGCACCACGACGGCCAATCCGCCCTTTGAAACCGTGAATGCGAAAAACCAGCCCTCGGGGTTTGATATCGATCTGGCCAAAGCGCTGTGCAAACAGATGCAGGCCGAATGCAAATTTACCCCTCAGGACTTCAATACGCTGATTCCCGCGCTGCGCTTTAAAAAATTCGATGCCATCATTGCCGGTATTGAAGTCATTCCCATGCGCGAAAAGCAGGTTGCCTTTACCCAGCCCTATCGTCAAACGCTCTCCGGCGTGGTGGTGACGACAAAAGGGGCCGCCCACCGCTTCGCCGATCTGAAGGGCAAGAAGCTCGGCGTCGTTAAAGGCACCGTCCACCAGCGTTATTTGCACGATAAACAAAAAGGGGTCAACGTCATCGAGTATGACAATGACGCCAGCGCTCTGGCCGCGCTGAAAGAGGGGAACGTGAATGCCGTGATGGGCGACCAGACGACCCTCGACCCGTGGCTGCAGGAGAATCCTGACTACGCCATGATGGATGAGCGAGCGACCGACCCGAAATATTACGGCAAGCAATATGCCATTGCGCTACGTAAAGACGATCCGGAGCTGCTCAATGCCATGAATGCCGCGCTGGAGGTGGTTAAGGCGTCGCCTGACTTCCAGGCGATGGAACAGAAGTGGTTTAAATAAGATAGCAACGCCGGGGCCAGCTGACCCCGGCGCCGGCATTACAGCTTGATAAAGTTCTCGCGATAGTAAGCCAGTTCCGCTACCGACTCGCGAATATCATCCATCGCCTGATGGGTACCCTGCTTTTTAAAACCATCAAGGATTTCCGGCTTCCATCGGCGCGCCAGCTCTTTCAGCGTGCTGACGTCGAGGTAGCGGTAGTGGAAATAAGCTTCCAGCTCAGGCATATATTTGAACAGGAAACGGCGATCCTGACCAATGCTGTTGCCGCAGATCGGTGATTTGCCCGCCGGCACCCACTGTTTAAGAAATTCGAGGGTGGCCAGTTCCGCTTCGCGATCGCCCAGGGTGCTGGCCTTAACGCGTTCGACCAGCCCGCTCCCGGTATGGGTGCGCACGTTCCACTCATCCATCAGCGCCAGCTGCGCATCGGACTGGTGAACCGCAATCGTCGGCCCTTCCGCCAGAATATTCAGGTGCGCATCGGTCACCAGAGTGGCGATTTCAATAATGCGATCGCGCTCAGGATCCAGCCCGGTCATTTCGAGATCGATCCAAATCAGGTTGTTTTCATCTGCACTCATGCTATTTTCCACCCATAATTTTACAATTCTGGCCCGTAAAGCTTCAGGATGCAGGCAAAGCAACGTACCAGCATCTTGCAAGATGACGGGTCGATATTCATCTTAGATAGCGTGTATCATAGAGGTTTTGCCCACTTAGGGCGACCAGGAGCCAGTCCGATTGAGTAAAAATAAACTCTCCAAAGGCCAACAGCGCCGCGTGAAGGCCAACCACCAGCGCCGCCTGAAAACGACTTCGGAGAAGGCCGATTACGATGACAACCTGTTTGGTGAAACCTCTGAAGGGATCGTCATCAGCCGCTTTGGCATGCATGCCGATGTCGAATCCGCCGACGGTAGCGTTCACCGCTGCAACATTCGCCGCACAATCCGTTCGCTGGTTACCGGCGATCGCGTCGTCTGGAGACCAGGTAAAGATGCCGCCGACGGCGTCAATGTGAAAGGGATTGTCGAAGCGGTACATGACCGCACCTCCGTCCTGACCCGTCCAGACTTTTACGATGGCGTCAAACCCATCGCCGCCAATATCGATCAAATCGTCATTGTTTCCGCGATCCTGCCCGAACTGTCTCTGAACATTATCGACCGCTATCTGGTCGCCTGCGAGACGCTGGACGTTGAACCGCTGATTGTGCTCAATAAGACCGACCTGCTGGATGCCGACGGCATGGCCTTCGTGAACGAGCAGATGGATATCTACCGCGGCATCGGCTATCGCGTGCTGATGGTTTCCAGCCGTACTCAGGATGGCCTCAAGCCGCTTGAGGAAGCGCTCACTGACCGTATCAGTATCTTTGCCGGGCAGTCCGGGGTAGGGAAATCCAGCCTGCTGAATGCGCTGCTGGGTCTGCATGAGGATCAGATCCTGACCAATGACGTGTCTGACAACTCAGGACTTGGCCAGCACACCACCACCGCCGCGCGCCTCTATCACTTCCCGCACGGCGGCGATGTCATTGACTCCCCCGGCGTTCGCGAATTCGGTCTGTGGCACCTGGAGGCGGAACAAATTACCCACGGCTTTGTCGAATTCCATGATTATTTAGGCCGTTGTAAATATCGCGACTGCAAGCACGATACCGATCCGGGCTGCGCCATTCGTGAAGCGGTAGAAAATGGCCACATCGCCGAGAGCCGTTTTGCAAACTATCACCGCATTCTGGAAAGCATGACTCAGGTACAGGTAAAAACGCGTAAAAGCTTTTCATCATCCGATGACTGACATTTAAGCTGAGCATCGTTAGAATCGTCCCCTTTTTTCAGGACCCCGCACGTTGACGGGGTCAGGAACGACAAATCATGGCCTGGAGGCTACCTTGTTAAACGATCTTAAACTTTCACTGCAATACATTCTGCCTAAACTGTGGCTCACCCGCCTCGCAGGCTGGGGTGCGAGCAAACGAGCGGGTTGGCTGACAAAGCTGGTCATCGATCTGTTCGTGAAATGCTACAAGGTCGATATGAAAGAGGCGCAAAAGCCTGATACCGCCAGCTACCGCACCTTTAACGATTTCTTCGTGCGCCCGCTGCGCGAAGACGCCCGTCCGCTGAATACCGACCCTAACGTGCTGGTCATGCCTGCCGATGGCGTAATCAGCCAGCTGGGCGCCATCGAAGACGACAAAATTTTGCAGGCCAAAGGCCACAACTACACGCTGGAAGCGCTGCTGGCAGGGAACTATCAGATGGCCGATCTGTTCCGCAACGGCACCTTCGCCACCACCTACCTGTCGCCGCGTGACTATCACCGTGTACACATGCCGTGCAACGGTATCCTGCGTGAAATGATCTACGTCCCGGGGGATCTGTTCTCCGTTAACCACCTGACCGCACAGAACGTTCCGAATCTGTTTGCCCGTAACGAGCGCGTTATCTGCCTGTTTGATACTGAATTTGGCCCGATGGTGCAAATTCTGGTGGGGGCCACGATTGTTGGCAGCATTGAAACCGTCTGGTCCGGTACGGTGACCCCGCCACGGGAAGGCGTTATCAAACGCTGGACCTGGCCGGCGGGCGACAGCGAAGGTTCCGTCGCGCTGCTGAAGGGCCAGGAGATGGGCCGCTTTAAGCTCGGTTCTACGGTAATCAACCTGTTTGCTCCGGGTAAAGTAAAGCTGGTTGAACAGCTGCAAAGCCTCTCCGCCACCCGACTCGGCCAGCCGCTGGCGACTGCCGTAGAGACGATGTCCGCGACCGCAGATGGCGTCAGCCCACTGAGCGACGCGACGCAAGACGAAGGTTAATTCCTGACAAAAAAGGGTTATGCCGTGCGCCTGATATATATTTTCCTGCTGGCCTGGAGCCTCAGTCTGGGGGCGTACGCAGCGACAGCCCCCGATGCGAAACAGATCGCTCAGGAACTGGAACAGGCGAAGGCGGCAAAACCCGCTCAGCCTGGTACCGTTGAAGCCTTACAATCTGCACTGAACGCGCTCGAGGAACGCAGCGCCTCCCTTGAGCGCGCGCGCCAGTACCAGCAGGTTATCGATAATTTCCCCAAACTTTTCCAGACGCTGCGTTCGCAGATCGGCAATCTGCCCGATGAGCCGCGCCAGGTCGCAACCAACCTCTCCACGGATGCGCTGAACCAGGAAATCCTGCAGGTCAGCAGTCAGCTGCTCGAAGCCAGTCGCCAGGCCCAGCAGGAGCAGGAACGCGCCCGCGATATCGCCGACTCGCTTAACCAGCTTCCGCAGCAGCAGAGCGACGCGCGTCGCCAGCTCAATGAAGTTGAGCGCCGCGTCGGCACGCAAACCAGCAATACGCCGCTGGCGCAGGCACAGAATCTTGGTCTGCAGGCGGAATCTGCGCGCCTGAAAGCGCTGGTGAACGAACTGGATCTGGCCCAGCTCTCGGCGAACAACCGTCAGGAGCTGTCGCGGATGCGCGGCGATCTGGCGCAGAAACAGGGCAAGCTGCTCGACGGCTATTTGCAGGCGCTGCGTAATCAGCTCAACAGCCAGCGTCAACGTGAAGCGGAGAAAGCGCTGGAAAGCACCGAGCTGCTGGCAGAGAACAGTGAAAACCTGCCGCCGGAGCTCGTGGCCCAGTTTAAAGTCAACCGTGAGCTGTCACAGGCGCTGAACCAGCAGGCCCAGCGTATGGATCTGGTGGCCTCGCAGCAGCGTCAGGCGGCCAACCAGACGCTGCAGGTGCGCCAGGCGCTGAATACCCTGCGCGAACAGTCGCAATGGCTGGGCTCCTCCAACCTGCTGGGCGAAGCCCTGCGTGCCCAGGTAGCCCGTCTGCCGGAAACGCCGAAGCCGCAGCAGCTGGATACCGAGATGGCGCAGCTACGGGTGCAGCGTCTGCATTATGAGGATCTGCTCAGCAGCCAGCCGCAGCTGCGTCTGATTCGCCAGGCGGACGGCGAGCCGCTCACCAGCGAACAAAGCCGCATTCTGGAAGCGCAGCTGCGCACGCAGACTGAGTTGCTTAATTCGCTGCTCCAGGGCGGCGATACGCTGATTCTGGAGCTGACCAAGCTGAAAGTCTCCAACGGTCAGCTGGAAGATGCGCTAAAAGAGATCAATGAAGCAACGCACCGCTATCTGTTCTGGACGTCAGACGTCAGCCCGATCGGTTTTTCGTGGCCGCTGGAAATCGTCCACGACCTGCGCCGCCTGGTCTCTCTCGATACCGTCAGCCAGCTTGGCAAAGCCAGCGCCATGATGTTAACCAGCAAGGAGACGCTGCTACCGCTGTTTGGCGCGCTGATCCTGGTGGGCTTCAGCATCAGCTCGCGCCGCCACTTTACCCGTTTCCTCGAACGCTCCAGCGCCCGCGTCGGCAAAGTCACGCAGGATCATTTCTGGCTCACGCTGCGCACGGTGTTCTGGTCGATTCTGGTGGCCTCTCCCCTCCCCGTACTGTGGATGACGCTGGGCTACGGTCTGCAATCGGCATGGCCCTTCCCGCTGGCGGTGGCGATCGGCGAAAGCGTCACTGCCACGGTACCGCTGCTGTGGGTGGTGATGGTTTGCGCCACCTTTGCACGTCCGAACGGCCTGTTTATCGCGCATTTCGGCTGGCCGCGCAGTCGCGTCAGCAAAGCCATGCGCTACTACCTGATGAGCATCGGCCTGATCGTGCCGCTGATTATCGCGCTGATCATGTTTGATAATCTTAACGACCGGGAGTTTTCCGCTTCGCTCGGCCGCCTCTGCTTCCTGCTGATTTGCGGGGCGCTGGCGCTGGTCACCCTGAGCCTGAAGCACGCCGGGATCCCGCTTTATCTCGATAAAGCCGGGAACGGCGATAATATGGTTAACCGCATGCTGTGGAACCTGCTGCTCGGCGCGCCGTTAATCGCCATGCTGGCGGCGGCGATCGGCTATCTGGCCACCGCCCAGGCGCTGCTGGCAAGGCTGGAAACCTCCGTTGCTATCTGGTTCCTGCTGCTGGTGGTCTACCACATCATTCGCCGCTGGATGCTGATCCAGCGCCGCCGGCTGGCCTTCGACCGCGCGAAACATCGACGGGCGGAAATTCTCGCTCAGCGTGCTCGCGGGGAAGATGACGTCGCCCACTCCAGCAGTCCTGAGGGTTCCGCAGAGAACGAAGTGAGTGAAATCGATCTCGATGCGATCAGTACGCAGTCCCTGCGCCTGGTCCGTTCGCTGCTGATGCTGATCGCGCTGGTCTCGGTAATCGTCCTGTGGTCAGAAATTCACTCTGCCTTCGGCTTCCTCGAAAATATCTCGTTGTGGGATGTCACCTCGACGGTGCAGGGCGTTGAAAGTCTGGAGCCGATTACCCTCGGCGCCGTGCTGATTGCCATTCTGGTGCTGATTATCACCACCCAGCTGGTGCGAAACTTACCGGCGCTGCTGGAGCTGGCGATTCTGCAGCACCTCGATCTCACCCCGGGGACCGGGTATGCCATCACCACCATCACCAAATATCTGCTGATGCTGATTGGCGGCCTGATGGGCTTCTCGATGATTGGGATTGAATGGGCCAAGCTGCAGTGGCTGGTCGCCGCCCTCGGCGTGGGGCTGGGCTTTGGTCTCCAGGAGATCTTCGCCAACTTTATCTCCGGCCTGATCATCCTGTTTGAAAAGCCGATACGTATTGGCGATACGGTCACGATCCGCGATCTGACCGGCAGCGTCACCCGCATCAATACCCGCGCAACCACCATCAGCGACTGGGACCGTAAAGAGATTATCGTGCCTAACAAGGCCTTCATCACCGAGCAGTTTATCAACTGGTCGCTCTCTGACTCGGTCACCCGCGTGGTGTTAACCATCCCGGCACCGGCGGATGCCAACACCGAAGAGGTCACGCAGATCCTGATCGCTGCCGCCCACCGCTGTTCGCTGGTAATCGATACGCCGGCACCGGAAGCGTTCCTCGTCGACCTGCAGCAGGGGATTCAGATTTTCGAGCTGCGTATCTACGCCGCCGAAATGGGGCATCGCATGCCGCTGCGTCACGAACTCCACCAGCTAATTCTGGCCGGCTACCGCGAACACGGTATCGATATGCCGTTCCCGCCGTTCCAGATGCGTCTGGAAAGCATTGATGGCAGAAAAAGCAGTCGGGCGCTGACGTCGGCCGGGAAATCCAGCCGCACGGCGGGGAGTCTGTAAGACCCATCGCGCCGGTACGGCGCGATATCCGTTCCCCCATCACCACGCTTCCCTTAGCCCGTTCGGTAAGGGAAGCGGCCGGGCAAATCAGGCGCGATCGACGGTAAAGGCAATCACTTCGCCGATGCTTTCGGCGCCCAGCGCCAGCATCACCACGCGATCGACCCCCAGCGCCACGCCGGAACAGTCCGGCAGTCCGGCGGCCAGCGCATCAAGCAGATTCCGATCGATAGGCTGCTGCGGCAGGCCGCGAGCCGCTCGTTTGCGGTTATCCTGCTCGAAACGCTGCTGCTGTTCACGCGCGTCGGTCAGCTCGTGGAAACCATTCGCCAGCTCAATACCCTTGTAATAGACCTCAAAGCGCTCCGCCACGCGGTGATCTTCGGTGCTGATTTGCGCCAGAGACGCCTGACTGGCCGGGAAGTGATAGACAAAGGTCGGGCGATCTTTACCAATATGCGGCTCGACGCCCATGGTAAACAGCAGCTGCAGCAAGGTATCCCGGTCTTCTTCCGTATCGGCAATGTTGCTCAGATCGAGCTTCGCCGCCGCTTCACGCAGCTGCGTCTTATCGGCCGACAGCGGATCAAGCTCAAGATGACGCAGGAACGCCTGCTGATACGAGAGGCTTTCCGCCGGCTGGCACTCCAGCACCTGCTGAAGCAAGTCATCGACTTCGTTAATCAGCCGATACATGTCATAGCACGGACGATACCACTCCAGCATCGTGAATTCCGGATTGTGGTGACGCCCCATCTCTTCATTGCGGAAGCTACGACACAGCTGGAACACAGGGCCACAGCCCGCGGCCAGCAGGCGCTTCATATGGTATTCCGGGCTGGTCATCAGATAGAGATCCATCCCCTGCGAATAGCCAGGGCCGACGAAACGGGTCTGGAACGGAAACATGTGAATATCCGTCACGGTTGCCTGACTCATGCAAGGCGTCTCCACCTCCAGCACGCCGCGATCGCTAAAGAAACGGCGAATTTCCGCCATTATCGCCGCGCGTTTCAACAGGTTTGGAATGGACGCGCTCGGCTGCCAGGTTGCCGTCTCGCTCATGTTACTTTCTCCGATTTCATACAAGGGCACGAAGTCTACTCGTAACCGTCGGGTGAAACAAATTTTGTGCGAACCGGCCCCCCTGTGACCGACGGGAAAGGTGTTGCCGAAGAGAATTCATCACCAGAACTGATAAACCGGCGCACATATTGACAAAAAAATCGAACACATCAATTTTCCCCATCAACCCTACGGCTATACTCCTTTACCTATAAAGGAGCAGTGATACTTTTTCGCCAGTCCGGCGGCGAAATATACAAAAACTGGAGGAATGTCGTGCAAACTTTTCAAGCCGATCTTGCTGTTATTGGCGCTGGCGGAGCTGGTCTTCGCGCCGCTATTGCCGCGGCGCAGGCAAATCCACATGCCAAAATCGCACTGATTTCAAAAGTCTATCCCATGCGCAGCCATACCGTTGCGGCCGAGGGAGGTTCTGCTGCCGTTGCACAGGATCATGACAGCTTTGAGTACCATTTTCACGACACCGTCGCCGGTGGCGACTGGCTCTGCGAGCAGGATGTCGTCGATTACTTTGTCCACCACTGCCCCACGGAAATGACCCAGCTTGAGCAGTGGGGATGTCCGTGGAGCCGCCGTCCGGACGGTAGCGTCAACGTGCGCCGCTTCGGGGGGATGAAAATCGAACGTACGTGGTTTGCCGCCGATAAGACCGGCTTCCATATGCTGCATACCCTGTTCCAGACCTCCCTCCAGTTCCCCCAAATCCAACGCTTCGATGAACACTTCGTCCTCGACATTCTGGTCGACGATGGTCAGGCCCGTGGCCTGGTGGCGATGAATATGATGGAAGGTTCGCTGGTCCAAATCCGCGCAAATGCGGTGGTTATGGCGACCGGCGGCGCGGGACGTGTTTATCGCTACAACACCAACGGCGGCATCGTTACCGGCGACGGGATGGGCATGGCGCTGAGCCACGGCGTACCGCTGCGCGATATGGAGTTTGTTCAGTATCACCCAACCGGCCTGCCCGGCTCCGGCATTCTGATGACGGAAGGCTGTCGCGGTGAAGGCGGTATTCTGGTTAACAAAAATGGCTACCGCTATCTGCAGGATTACGGCATGGGTCCGGAAACGCCGCTGGGTGAGCCTAAAAACAAATATATGGAGCTCGGTCCGCGCGACAAAGTCTCCCAGGCCTTCTGGCACGAATGGCGTAAAGGTAACACCATCCCGACGCCGCGCGGCGACGTGGTCTATCTCGACCTGCGGCATCTCGGTGAGAAAAAGCTGCTTGAACGCCTGCCGTTTATCTGCGAGCTGGCCAAAGCCTATGTCGGCGTTGACCCGGTGAAAGAGCCGATTCCGGTCCGTCCGACCGCCCACTACACGATGGGCGGCATTGAAACCGACCAGCAGTGTGAAACGCGGATTAAAGGCCTGTTCGCGGTTGGCGAATGTTCTTCCGTCGGCCTGCATGGCGCCAACCGCCTCGGCTCCAACTCGCTGGCAGAACTGGTGGTATTTGGCCGCCTCGCCGGTGAACAAGCGATGAAGCGCGCCGCACAAGCCGGTGAAATGAACGTTGCGGCGCTGGACGCGCAGGCCGCCGATGTAGAAAAACGGCTGAAAGATCTCGTTAATCAGGAAGGTAACGAGAACTGGGCGAAAATTCGCGATGAAATGGGGCTGTCGATGGAAGAAGGCTGCGGTATCTATCGCACGCCGGAACTGATGCAGAAAACCATCGATAAGCTGGCGGAGTTGCAGGAGCGCTTTAAGCGCGTGCGCATTACCGACAACTCCAGCGTCTTCAACACCGACCTGCTCTACACCATCGAACTGGGCCATGGCCTGAACGTTGCCGAATGTATGGCGCACTCCGCTATTGCACGTAAAGAGTCACGCGGCGCGCACCAGCGCCTGGATGAAGGCTGCACCGAACGTGATGATGTCAATTTCCTCAAACATACGCTGGCTTTCCGCGATGCAGATGGCACCACACGCCTGGAGTACGGCGAGGTGAAAATCACCACTCTGCCGCCGGCGAAACGCGTATATGGCGCAGAAGCGGAAGCAGCCGAGAAGAAGGAGACGGCAAATGGCTGAGATGAAGAACCTCAAAATTGAAGTGGTGCGCTACAACCCGGAAGTGGACGCCGCACCGCACAGCGCGTTCTATGAAGTGCCTTATGATGAGCAAACCTCGCTGCTCGACGCGCTGGGTTACATCAAAGATAACCTTGCGCCGGACCTCAGCTATCGCTGGTCCTGCCGCATGGCGATCTGCGGTTCCTGTGGGATGATGGTCAATAAAGTGCCGAAACTGGCCTGTAAAACTTTCCTGCGCGAATACACCAAGGGCATTAAGGTTGAGGCGCTGGCCAACTTCCCGATTGAGCGCGATCTGGTGGTCGATATGACCCACTTTATCGAGAGCCTGGAGGCCATTAAGCCCTATATTATTGGCAACCCGCGCACACCGGATCAGGGGCCAAACAAGCAAACTCCGGCGCAAATGGCCAAATACCATCAGTTCTCCGGCTGTATCAACTGCGGCCTGTGCTACGCCGCCTGCCCGCAGTTTGGTCTTAATCCGGAGTTTATCGGCCCGGCGGCCATCACCCTCGCCCATCGCTACAACGAAGACAGTCGCGACCACGGCAAGAAGGAGCGCATGGCGCAGCTTAACGGTCAGAACGGCGTCTGGACCTGTACCTTCGTGGGCTATTGCTCGGAAGTCTGTCCGAAGCATGTCGATCCGGCAGCCGCCATTCAGCAGGGCAAGGTAGAAAGCTCGAAAGACTTTCTTATCGCGACCCTGAAACCACGCTAAGGAGTGCATGATGACGACTAAACGCAAACCCTACGTGCGGCCGATGACGTCCACCTGGTGGAAAAAACTGCCGTTTTATCGCTTCTATATGGTGCGTGAAGGAACCGCAGTGCCAACGGTATGGTTCAGTATCGTGCTGATTTACGGTCTGTTTGCCCTGAAGCATGGCGCAGAAAGCTGGGCTGGCTATGTGGGCTTCCTGCAAAACCCGGTGGTGGTGGTCCTGAACCTTATCACCCTGTGTGCCGCCCTGCTGCACACAAAAACCTGGTTTGAGCTGGCGCCGAAAGCCGCCAATATCATTATTAAGGGTGAAAAAATGGGGCCAGAGCCGGTGATTAAAGGGCTTTGGGTGGTGACCGCGCTGGTGACCGTGGTGATCCTGTTTGTTGCCCTGTTCTGGTAAGGAGGCTGAAATGATCAATCCCAACCCGAAACGTTCCGATGAACCGGTATTCTGGGGGCTGTTTGGCGCAGGTGGCATGTGGGGCGCGATTGTCGCTCCGGTCATGGTGCTACTGGTCGGTATTCTGCTGCCGCTAGGCCTGGCGCCAGGCGATGCATTCAGCTACGAACGCGTGCTGGGCTTTGCCCAGAGCTTTGTGGGCCGCGCCTTTATCTTCCTGATGATCGTCCTGCCGCTGTGGTGCGGGCTACACCGCATCCATCACGCCATGCACGACCTGAAAATTCACGTTCCGAATGGTAAGTGGGTCTTCTACGGCCTGGCCGCGATCCTGACCGTTGTGACGCTGATTGGCGTGTTATTCATTTAACCTCCCTGAAGCCCGGTAGCATTCTGTTATCGGGCTCTCTTTTGCAGAAAATATCCCCACTTTTCTCCAGACAGAATCTACACTTAGCTAAAAAGCCAGCAAGGAAAATGCTATGCGTGTGCTGCCTGTTATTGCGGTTGTTGCCGCCTCGTTTCTGCTTGTTGCCTGTAGCACGCCAACGCCGCCACCAGGCGTAACGGTGGTCAGTCCATTTGATACCCAGCGCTATCTCGGCACCTGGTATGAAATAGCCCGCTTCGACCATCAGTTTGAAAGTGGTCTTGAAAAAGTGACCGCCACCTACAGCCTGCGCGATGATGGCGGACTAGATGTGGTAAACAAAGGCTATAACCCCGACCGGGGCATGTGGCAGAAAACCGATGGCGTGGCCTACTTCACCGGCCAGCCGACCCGAGCAGCGCTGAAAGTCTCCTTTTTCGGCCCTTTCTACGGCGGCTACAACGTGATCGCCCTGGATAAAGATTATCGCTACGCGCTGGTCTGCGGGCCAGACCGCGATTATCTCTGGCTACTGGCCCGCTCGCCGAAAGTCTCACCGGAAGTGAAACAGCAGATGCTGGACATCGCCACCCGACAGGGCTTCGACGTCAGCAAACTTATCTGGGTTAACCAGCGCTATTAGTCAGTGCGCGCTGATTTTCAGCCCGATAATACCGACAACGATACACGCCAGGCTGGCAATACGCATGGCGCTGGCGGACTCGCCCAGCAGGACGATCCCGGTGATCGCCGCGCCTACTGCGCCAATTCCCGTCCACACCGCATAGGCGGTGCCGACAGGCAGCGTTTTCATCGCCCATGACAGCAGCGCCATGCTAAGTACCATAGCCACAATCGTGATCACGCTTGGCACCAGGCGACTAAAACCGTGGGTGTATTTCAGACCAACCGCCCAGACCACTTCCAGCAGACCGGCGATAAACAAGATAAACCAGGACACAAAACCCCCTTGATGGGGCCGTCCCCGAATGCGATACGCTTACAGGTCGTCCCGTAAGGTGTGGATGAAAGCACGGAGATTATAACCAGCAGCAGGGACGATGGAAAGAACGGTACGGCCAGTCACCGTACCGTCAGGGTCTATTGCTGAGCTTTTGTCGCAGCCCCAGAAATGGCACTGCCGCCTTCTGAAATATCCTGACCCACACCACGTGTTGTATTACATGCGGTCAGCACAGAAGAGAGGGCCAAAACCGTAAAGAACGCTGCAATTGCTTTTTTCACCATAATGTCATCCTTATTACCAGTTTTAGTTATCGTGCCCTATAAGCATAGACAACCTGACCCAGGATGGCGGAATCTCAGCGTTTTTTAAGAGAAAAGGAGAGAATTAGCGGAAGGTGTAAGCGAAACGGTACAGCGAAGCGGTGATCAAAGCAAAAGATCGGCCAAAAAGGCGCTTAGCTGACCGCACGCGAAATCGCATGCCCCAGCCCCTGGATGTCTTCGCCAACGCCGCGGGCGGTATTGCATCCGGTAAGCAACGTTGCGCTCAGAGAGAGCACCAGCAGAAGTTTTATCGCGTTGTTCATCTTCCCTGCCTGCGGTTAATGACCTGCGGTTTCCCTAACGGCTATTTCCTTAACGGCTATAGCAGGCGCAGCACGCTGCTGCGCCAACCCTCTATGGCATGAATTACTTCACGCGGGATACGTATTCGCCAGAGCGGGTATCCACTTTGATGACTTCGCCAATCTGAACGAACAGCGGAACTTTAACCACTGCGCCAGTAGACAGCGTCGCCGGTTTACCGCCGGTACCTGCGGTATCGCCTTTCAGGCCTGGATCGGTTTCCACGATTTCCAGCTCAACGAAGTTCGGCGGGGTGACGGAGATAGGCTGGCCGTTCCACAGGGTCACGATGCACTCAGCCTGATCCAGCAGCCATTTTGCGTTATCGCCTACGGCTTTCGCATCGGCAGCCAGCTGTTCGAAAGTGGAGTTGTTCATGAAGTGATAGAACTCACCGTCGTTGTACAGGTAGGTCAGGTTCATATCAACAACGTCTGCGCCTTCGGCGGAATCGGTAGATTTGAAGGTTTTCTCTACGCGAGTCCCGGTCAGCAGACGGCGCAGCTTAACGCGGGCAAAAGCCTGGCCTTTGCCTGGTTTTACGAATTCACTGGCTTCAACGGCATAAGGTTCGCCGTCCATCATGATTTTAAGACCGGCACGAAAATCGTTGCTATAGTAAGTCGCCATAAGGCCCTCTAAATTTGTTAATTGGTAGCTAAGCCACAAAATGGCGCATATTGTAACCCTAAATACCCCATCCAGAGAAGATTGGTTAACGCAACTTGCAGATGTTGTGACCAGTCCCGATGAACTGCTGCATCTTTTAAATGTAGACGCTGACGCGAACTTGCTGGCGGGACGCGAGGCAAAACGCCTCTTCGCCCTGCGCGTGCCGCGGGCATTTATCGCCCGTATGGAGCCGGGAAATCCCAACGATCCCCTGCTTCGTCAGGTACTTACCTCGCAAGATGAGTTTATTTCAGCACCGGGTTTTTCCACCGATCCGCTGGAAGAACAGCACAGCGTGGTACCCGGTCTGCTGCATAAATACCGCAACCGGGCGCTGCTGCTGGTCAAGGGCGGCTGCGCGGTAAATTGCCGCTATTGCTTCCGCAGACACTTCCCTTATGCCGAAAATCAAGGCAATAAGCGTAACTGGCAGGCGGCGCTGGAGTACATTGCCGCGCATCCGCAGCTCGATGAAATTATTTTTTCCGGCGGCGACCCGCTGATGGCGAAAGATCATGAGCTGGACTGGCTGCTCACCCAGCTGGAAGCTATCCCGCATATTAAGCGTCTGCGCATTCACAGCCGCCTGCCTGTCGTCATCCCGGCGCGGATTACCGATGCGCTGGCCGCACGCTTTGCCAGCTCATCGCTGCAGGTTCTGCTGGTCAATCATATTAACCACGCCAATGAAATTGATGCCGATTTCCGCGCTGCGATGGCGCGCTTGCGTCAAGCCGGTGTCACGCTGTTGAATCAAAGCGTTCTGCTGCGCGGCGTCAACGACAATGCACACACGCTGGCCGCTCTGAGCAATGCCCTGTTCGATGCTGGCGTCATGCCTTATTACCTGCACGTGCTGGATAAAGTCCAGGGCGCGGCCCATTTTATGGTCGAAGATGAAGAGGCCCGGGCCATTATGCGCGAACTGCTGACGTTGGTTTCAGGTTATATGGTACCAAGACTGGCACGGGAAATCGGCGGTGAGCCAAGTAAGACGCCGCTGGATTTGGGCTTAAAACAACATTCGTGAAAAGGTCTGCCGGGGAAAAGCTGGCAGACCTCCGATTCACAGCCTGACTGAACGCGCGGAGATCGCCCGAGCCTCTCTTACCCTCGTCGGAAGAGGCCCGGAATCACATCAGTTCGGGCACTTATAGACCTGGCCGTTCATTTCGCTATCGGTTGGCACAAAGCTCGACAGCAGGTTCTGCGTCGGGCTGCTCACGCCATAAATCACGTTGCCGCCCATCGCCGCAGCCTGGTTGCGCAGCGCGTTAGCTGCACCACGCATGGAGCCGCCTTCATCACCGTTCTGCCCGGACAGCCAGTTGCTCTGCTTGCCCGTCGCGGTCCCCAACAGCTGGCAATCCGCACCCGGCTTATCTTCAACAAAGCGTACGCTCTGTCCGCCTGAGCTCAGTTCGTTGCTGGAACTGCAACCCGCTAACAATAATGCTGCGCCGACAATCCCTGCTAAATATCTTACCTGCATGTTATTCCCCATGATCAATGAGCTGGACGCGCTGGCCCGGATGTACACCTTATACTAAAAAGATGAGAAAAAGAAAAACCCCCGAGCATTTCTGCCCGGGGGTTTCTTTGTTTCTAAGGGGTATAGCGCACGATTACATCATGCCGCCCATACCGCCCATGCCACCCATGCCGCCAGCAGCGCCTAAATCGGCTGCGTCGCTTTTCGGCAGGTCGGTCACCATGCACTCGGTGGTGATCATCAGACCAGCAACGGATGCAGCGTACTGCAGAGCAGAACGAGTCACTTTAGTCGGGTCCAGGATACCGAAGTCGATCATGTTGCCGTATTCTTCAGTTGCCGCGTTATAACCGTAGTTGCCTTCACCCGCTTTCACGTTGTTAGCAACAACAGACGGCTCTTCGCCGGCGTTGGACACGATCTGACGCAGCGGAGCTTCCATCGCGCGCAGCGCAACTTTGATACCGACGTTCTGATCTTCGTTCTGAGCGGTCAGGCCAGCCAGTTTAGCGGCAACGCGAACCAGCGCAACACCACCACCAGCAACAACACCTTCTTCTACCGCAGCACGGGTTGCGTGCAGAGCATCGTCAACGCGCGCTTTTTTCTCTTTCATTTCAACTTCGGTAGCTGCACCGACTTTGATTACCGCAACGCCGCCAGCCAGTTTCGCTACGCGCTCCTGCAGTTTTTCACGGTCGTAGTCGGAAGTCGCTTCTTCGATCTGCTTACGGATCTGAGCAACGCGGCCCTGAATTGCGCCTTCTTCACCCACGCCATCGATGATGGTGGTGGTGTCTTTGTTGATCACAACGCGTTTTGCCTGACCCAGGTCTTCCAGAGTCGCTTTTTCCAGCTCCATACCGATCTCTTCAGAGATAACGGTACCGCCAGTCAGGGTAGCGATGTCCTGCAGCATAGCTTTACGACGGTCGCCGAAGCCCGGTGCTTTAACAGCAGCGACTTTCACGATACCGCGCATGGTGTTGACCACCAGAGTTGCCAGCGCTTCGCCTTCAACATCTTCAGCGATGATAACCAGCGGCTTGCCTGCTTTCGCAACGGCTTCCAGAACCGGCAGCATTTCGCGGATGTTGGAGACTTTTTTGTCAGCCAGCAGGATGAACGGGCTTTCCAGTTCAACAGCGCCAGTTTCCGGCTTGTTGATGAAGTACGGGGAGAGGTAGCCGCGGTCGAACTGCATACCTTCAACGACGTCCAGTTCGTCTTCCAGACCGGTACCGTCTTCAACGGTGATAACGCCTTCTTTACCGACTTTGTCCATCGCTTCCGCGATCAGTTTACCTACGGTTTCATCGGAGTTAGCGGAGATGGTACCAACCTGAGCAATAGCTTTAGAGTCGGAGCACGGTACGGAGAGCGTTTTCAGTTCTTCAACGGCAGCCACGACAGCTTTGTCGATACCGCGTTTCAGATCCATCGGGTTCATGCCAGCAGCAACGGCTTTCAGGCCTTCTGCGATGATAGCCTGAGCCAGTACGGTTGCGGTGGTGGTACCGTCGCCTGCAGCGTCGTTCGCTTTAGAGGCAACTTCTTTCACCATCTGCGCACCCATGTTTTCGAACTTGTCTTCCAGCTCGATTTCACGCGCTACGGAAACACCATCTTTGGTGATGGTCGGTGCACCGAAAGATTTATCCAGAACCACGTTACGGCCTTTCGGGCCCAGGGTCACTTTCACTGCATCTGCCAGTACGTTCACGCCGCGCAGCATTTTTACACGAGCGTCGTTACCGAATTTTACGTCTTTAGCTGCCATTTTTTCTATTCCTCAAATTCGTTCAGTTTCGCGCGCGAATTACGCTTCAACAATTGCCAGAATGTCGCTTTCAGACATGATCAGCACTTCTTCATTGTCGATTTTTTCAGATTTCACACCGTAGCCGTCGTTGAAAATAACGATGTCGCCAACTTTAACGTCCAGCGGCTGCACAGTTCCGTTTTCCAGGATGCGGCCCTTACCGACAGCGATGATTTCGCCACGAGTTGATTTGGCTGCCGCAGAACCGGTCAGAACGATGCCGCCTGCAGATTTGGTTTCAACTTCTTTACGTTTGACGATCACACGATCATGTAACGGACGAATACTCATTGATAGCTCTCCTTTGAGAAAGTCATTATCAGTTATGGGTGACACCGGCCCGTATACGGTTTTCCGGCTAGTGCCTGAGAGATGGGGGTGGGTTTTCGCGCTTCAAGGGGGGAAGTTAAAAAAAAATTTTCCGCGTGCGCTAACGCACAGAAACAGATGCAGGTCTGCCACCGTCATAAGCAAAAACGATTGTGATACCATCGATCTTTTGTCACGGCAGGATGGCATCATGAGTGGTTTAAAACAGGAGTTAGGTCTGGCTCAGGGAGTGGGGCTGCTTTCTACGTCGCTACTTGGCACCGGCGTTTTCGCCGTTCCCGCTCTTGCCGCGCTGGTTGCGGGAGATAACAGCCTGTGGGCGTGGCCCGCGCTCATTCTGCTGGTCTTCCCGATCGCTATCGTCTTTGCCGTTCTTGGTCGCCATTTCCCCAGCGCGGGCGGCGTGGCGCACTTCGTCAATATGGCGTTTGGTGGCCATATGGAACGCGTCACCGGCTGGCTGTTCCTGTCGGTCATTCCGGTTGGGCTACCGGCGGCGCTGCATATCGCCACCGGCTTCGGTCAGGCGTTGTTTGGCTGGCACGACAGCCAGCTGCTGCTCGCGGAGCTGGGTACGCTGGCCATCGTCTGGTGGGTCGGGTCGCGGGGCGCAAGCTCCAGCGCGAATCTACAAACGCTGGTAGCGGTTCTGATCGTCGCGCTGATCGCCGCTATCTGGTGGCGCGGCGGGATTAGCCCGGCGCAAATTCCCTTTCCGGCGCCGGAAGATATCGATCGCTCCCGGCTTTTTGCCGCCCTGTCGGTGATGTTCTGGTGTTTCGTCGGCCTTGAAGCCTTCGCCCACCTGGCATCGGAATTTAAACGCCCGGAGCGCGATTTCCCCCGTGCGCTAATGATCGGTCTGCTGCTGGCGGGCTCCGTTTACTGGGCCTGTACCGTACTGGTCCTGCATTTTCACGCCTTCGGCAGCGATATGGCCGCCGCCGCATCGCTGCCCAATATCGTGGTGCGTCTGTTTGGCGTGCAGGCGCTGTGGATCGCCTGCGTCATTGGCTATCTTGCCTGCTTCGCCAGCCTCAATATCTATATTCAGAGCTTTGCCCGTCTGGTCTGGTCGCAGGCGCAATACAAGCCAGAAAGCTACCTCGCCCGCCTCTCGCCGCAGCAAATCCCACGCAATGCGCTCAACGTGGTGCTGGGCTGCTGTGTCATCAGCACGCTAGGCATCTACTGGCTGGATATCGACCTTGATGCGCTGATCGTCTATGCCAACGGCATCTTTATTATGATTTATCTGCTGTGCATGCTGGCGGGCTGCCGGTTGCTGCGGGGGCGCTATCGGGTTCTGGCGTTCATCGGGAGCCTGCTCTGCCTGTTGTTACTGGCGATGGTCGGCTGGAAAAGCCTGTACGCCCTGCTGGTTATGGCCGCGCTGTGGCTGTGGCTGCCAAAGCGCCGTGCGGCAGCACTGCCCTCCCCTCATCGGAAATGAAACATCGCATAAAAAAAGCCGGATAGCGCAACGCATATCCGGCTCATCATCTTTATTACCGTATCAGACCGGCCATGCCGGGGCTGATGGCTTAGCGGTCGTCTTTGTGATCCAGACGGTCGCGCTCTTCATCTTTGCGCTGGTACTCCCCGTCAAAGGTCTCACCGCCTCCGGTTCCGGCGCTAAAACCACCGCCGGGCATCCGGCTAAAGCGCAGGTGCGGCATCAGCTTCAGGGTCAGGTGTTTTTGCACCGGCGGCAGCAGGAGCAGCAGGCCGAGGAAATCGGTAAAGAACCCCGGCAGCAAGAGCAGCAGACCGGCAATAATCAGCGATACGCTTTTAATCATTTCTGCAGCCGGGCTTTCACCAGCCGCCATTTTCTGCTGCATCAGCATAAAGTTTTTAAAGCCCTGGTTGCGCACCAGCGACATACCGACCACCGAGCTAAAGATCACCAGAATCAGCGTCAACAGAACGCCAAGCACGTGAGCCACCTGGATAAAGATCGATATCTCAATGTAAACGTATAAAAAAATGGCAATAAACGGAATCCAACGCACTGGCGTCTCCTTCATTAGCGGGGTTCACTATCGGCCCCCGCAGTCATCGGTGTGCTTTTCGCATCACATCAATATTGGGCTAAAACAGCGCATTTCAATCGGCAGAAGCGCTTATTTTTTTCAAGAACGGCAAAGCGGTGACTCATTTCACAGATTAATAATTCTTATACCCTTCTCGACATAATAAGTGATCAAGGTTGCTGACATTCGCTATCATCAGCATATGATCGTGGGCACCGGGCCGATTAAGGAAATAATCTTCGGCAAGAAAATGCGCAAAATCCCATAAATTCTGCGTATTTGGTGAATTCATTGGCAGCTTGAAAAAGAAGGTTCACATGTTAAACAACATTCGTATCGAAGAAGACCTGTTGGGTACCAGGGAAGTTCCAGCTGACGCCTACTATGGTGTTCATACTCTGAGAGCGATTGAAAACTTCTACATCAGCAATAGCAAAATCAGCGATATCCCTGAGTTCGTGCGCGGCATGGTGATGGTCAAAAAGGCCGCCGCGATGGCCAACAAGGAACTGCAAACCATTCCTAAAAGCGTCGCGAACACCATTATTGCCGCATGCGATGAAGTTCTGAATAACGGTAAATGCATGGACCAGTTCCCGGTTGATGTGTTCCAGGGCGGTGCAGGCACTTCCGTCAACATGAACACCAACGAAGTGCTGGCCAACATTGGCCTTGAGCTGATGGGTCATCAGAAAGGTGAATACCAGTACCTGAACCCGAACGACCACGTTAACAAATGCCAGTCCACCAACGATGCCTACCCGACCGGTTTCCGTATCGCGGTTTATGCGTCCCTGCTGAAATTAACCGACGCCATCAACCAGCTGGGTGACGGTTTCCAGAATAAAGCCGTCGAATTCCAGGATGTCCTGAAAATGGGGCGTACCCAGCTGCAGGACGCCGTGCCGATGACGCTCGGCCAGGAGTTCCACGCGTTTAATGTGCTGCTGAATGAAGAAATCAAAAGCATTCTGCGTACCGGAGAACTGCTGCTCGAAGTTAACCTCGGCGCCACCGCCATCGGTACGCGCCTGAATACACCGGATGGCTACCAGCAGCTGGCGGTACAAAAACTGGCGGAAGTCAGCGGCCTGCCGGTGGTTCCGGCGGAAGATCTGATTGAAGCCACCTCCGACTGCGGCGCCTACGTGATGGTACACAGCTCGCTGAAGCGTCTGGCGGTGAAACTGTCCAAAATCTGTAACGACCTGCGCCTGCTCTCTTCCGGCCCGCGCGCGGGTCTGAACGAAATCAACCTGCCAGAGCTGCAGGCGGGTTCATCGATCATGCCGGCGAAAGTTAACCCGGTCGTCCCGGAAGTGGTCAACCAGGTCTGCTTCAAGGTCATTGGCAACGACACCACGGTGACCATGGCCTCGGAAGCCGGTCAGCTGCAGCTGAACGTCATGGAGCCGGTTATTGGCCAGGCGATGTTTGAATCTATCCACATCCTGACTAACGCCTGCTACAACCTGCTGGAAAAATGCATTAACGGCATTACCGCCAACAAAGCGGTGTGCGAAGGCTATGTGTATAACTCCATCGGTATCGTCACCTATCTCAACCCGTTTATCGGCCACCACAATGGCGATATTGTCGGCAAGATTTGCGCCGAAACCGGCAAGAGCGTAAGGGAAGTGGTTCTGGAGCGTGGATTACTGACCGAAGCGGAACTGGACGATATTTTCTCGCCACAAAACCTGATGCATCCGGCCTATAAAGCGAAGCGTTATACCGATGAAAGCGAACAGTAAGCTTTCAGGTTAAACTACCCAGAGGCATGTCAGCAATGACATGCCTTTTTTGCATTTTTAGGTTTACTAAATCACAACAATTCAATATCAACTTGTTAAAAAACAAGGAAGGCGTATATGTTTGGTGCAGAACTCGTGATTGTCCTGCTGGCGATTTACCTGGGAGCCAGGCTCGGCGGTATCGGCATCGGCTTTGCCGGTGGTCTGGGCGTCCTCGTCCTGACGCTCCTCTTTCAAATCAAACCTGGCGCGATTCCCTTCGACGTCATTGAAATCATCATGGCGGTTATCGCCGCTATTGCCGCAATGCAGGTGGCCGGAGGCATGGATTATCTGGTCAGCCTTGCCGAGCGTATGCTCAGACGCCATCCGAAATACATTACCTTCCTTGCTCCGCTGGTCACCTGGTTTATGACCGTGCTGGCGGGAACCGGTCATACCGCGTTCTCTACCCTGCCGGTCATTACCGAGGTCGCCAAAGAACAGGGCATTCGCCCGTCCCGTCCGCTTTCTATCGCCGTCGTCGCCTCGCAGATTGCCATTACCGCCTCGCCGATTTCCGCTGCGGTGGTCTTTTTTGCCGGGATCCTCGAGCCGCTGGGCGTGAGCTATCTGACGCTGCTGGCCATCTGTATTCCGGTGACGCTGATTGCGGTAATGATCACCGCGGTGGTCTGTAACTTCCTCGGCTGCGAACTGAAAGACGATCCGATTTATCAGGAACGTCTGGCAAAAGGTGAAGTGAAGCTGCGCGGGAGCCAGGTTTTCGAGCTGAAACCTCATGCAAAGCGTTCGGTGCTGCTGTTTCTGATCGGCATCGTGGCGGTCATGTTCTACGCGACCGCCATCAGCGATACCGTCGGGCTGATTCAGAACCCGGTGCTGCCGCGTAACGAAGCGATCGTGGTGTTCATGCTGACCATCGCCACGTTGATTAGCGTCACCTGCAAAATCGACACCAGCGAAGTGCTCAACGCCAGCACCTTTAAATCCGGGATGAGCGCCTGCGTCTGCGTCCTGGGCGTCGCCTGGCTGGGCGATACCTTCGTCAAAGCGCATATCACCGACATCCAGACCGTAGCCGGCGACCTGCTGCACAACTATCCGTGGCTGCTGGCGGTGGTGCTGTTCTTCGCCGCGACCCTGCTCTACTCCCAGGCCGCGACCACCAAAGCGCTGATGCCGGCTGCGCTGCTGCTTGGCGTCACCCCGCTGACCGCCATCGCCTCGTTTGCTGCCGTCTCCGCGCTGTTCGTGCTGCCAACCTATCCTACGCTGCTGGCGGCGGTCGAAATGGACGACACCGGGTCAACGCGTATCGGCAAGTATGTCTTTAACCATGCGTTCCTGATCCCAGGGGTGATTGCCATCACCCTGTGCGTCATTCTGGGTTTCATTATCGGTGGCATCATGCTGTAAATCTGCTTAAATTCGGGCCAGTTTCCTGGCCCGTTTCATTATTCCCCTCATCGTGCGTGCTATAGTGCCTCTTTTCGCTGATACGAGGTTCACGATGACTACGCCTGATGCTGTTGTTGTTCTCTGTACCGCGCCGGATGAAGCCACCGCCCAGGATCTGGCGGCCAAAGTGCTGGCCGAAAAGCTCGCCGCCTGTGCCACACTTCTGCCTGGAGCGACATCGCTCTACTACTGGGAAGGCAAGCTGGAGCAGGAGTATGAAGTGCAAATGCTGCTGAAAACCGACCGGGCTCACCAGCAGGCGTTACTGGATTGCCTGAAGTCCCATCACCCGTATCAAACCCCCGAATTACTGGTTTTACCCGTCACTCACGGAGACACTGATTACCTCTCATGGCTCAACGCATCATTACGCTGATTCTGCTGCTCTGCAGCACATCCGCTTTCGCCGGCTTATTTGACGCCCCCGGGCGCTCTGACTTTGTTCCCGCAGACCAGGCTTTTGCCTTTGATTTCCAGCAGAGCCAGCGGGACGTCAACCTGACCTGGCAAATCAAAGAGGGTTACTACCTCTACCGCCAGCAGATAAAACTGACGCCGGCGAATGCCACCCTCGCCGCATCGGCGCTACCGCCCGGCACGTGGCATGAGGATGAGTTTTACGGCAAGAGTGAGATTTACCGCCAGCGGCTCGCCATCCCGGTCACGCTGAGCGAGGCGGAACAAGGCGCGACGCTCACCGTGACATATCAGGGCTGCGCCGATGCGGGTTTCTGCTATCCGCCGGAGACAAAAGTGGTGCCGCTTCGCACGGTACTGGCCGTATCCAACGGCGAGTCGGTCCCCGCCCATCCGGCGCTCCCCTCGTCCGGGCAACCCAAATTTAATCCGCCGCTGCCGGTTGAAAAGCGTCCTGAGCTGGCGACCAAACCCAAGCAGCCTGCCCGGCAGGAGAAGAGCGACGCCGGCGAGAATGCGCCAGCCAGCCTGCCCTTCTCCGCGCTATGGGCGCTGCTGATAGGTATCGGTATCGCCTTCACGCCGTGCGTGCTGCCGATGTATCCGCTGATCTCGGGTATTGTCCTCGGCGGAAAACAGCGACTCTCTACCGGGCGAGCGCTGCTGCTGGCCTTTATCTACGTGCAGGGGATGGCGCTCACCTATACCGCGCTGGGACTGGTGGTCGCCGCCGCCGGTTTGCAGTTTCAGGCGGCGTTGCAGCATCCGTACGTACTGATTGGCCTGTCTGCGGTCTTTATCCTGCTGGCGCTGTCGATGTTTGGTCTGTTCACGCTGCAGCTGCCCTCATCGCTGCAAACCCGTCTGACGCTGATGAGCAACAAACGCCAGGGCGGTTCACCCGGCGGCGTCTTTGCGATGGGAGCCATTGCCGGACTGATCTGTTCGCCCTGCACCACCGCGCCGCTGAGCGCCATCCTGCTGTATATTGCCCAGAGCGGCAACCTGTGGCTCGGCGGCGGCACGCTGTATTTGTATGCGCTGGGCATGGGGTTGCCGCTGATCCTGGTCACCGTATTTGGCAACCGTCTGTTGCCGAAGAGCGGCCCGTGGATGAGCCATGTGAAGACCGCATTCGGTTTTGTGATCCTGGCGCTTCCGGTCTTTTTGCTGGAGCGTATCGTCGGCGAACCCTGGGGCCTGCGCCTGTGGTCGCTGCTGGGCGTGGCCTTCTTTAGCTGGGCTTTTATTACCGCGCTCGGCGCATCCCGCCCCTGGCTGCGCCTCGTGCAAATCATCATGCTCGGTGCGGCGCTGGTCAGCGCACGTCCGCTGCAGGACTGGGCTTTTGGCGAGCCGGTAGCCCGGCAGCAGTCACCGCTGTCCTTTACGCGGATCGGTAACGTCGCGGAGCTCGACCAGGCGCTGGCGCAGGCAAAGGGTAAACCGGTTATGCTCGACCTGTACGCCGACTGGTGCGTCGCCTGCAAAGAGTTCGAAAAATACACCTTTAGCACGACCGAAGTACAACAGGCCCTGAAAGAGACCGTTCTGTTGCAGATAGACGTGACGAAGAACAGCGCCGAGGATGTGGCTCTGCTGAAACACCTGAAGGTGCTCGGCTTGCCGACCATTCTGTTCTTTAACAGGCAGGGCGAAGAGCAGCCCGCGCAGCGCGTCACCGGGTTTATGGATGCGGCGACATTCAGCGCCCATTTGCACGATTGGCAACCGTGAACGACACTTTAGGAGGAAAAATGGAGGAGAAGACCGTGCAACGTGAAGATGTCCTGGGTGAAGCCATACAAATTCTCGAAATTGAAGGTATTGCCAACACCACGCTGGAAATGGTCGCCGAACGCGTCTCTTACCCGCTCGCTGACCTCAAGCGTTTCTGGCCCGATCGTGAAGCGCTGCTGTACGATGCGCTGCGTTACCTCAGTCATCAGGTTGATGCCTGGCGCCGTCAGCTGCTGCTCGACGACACGCTCACGCCGGAGCAAAAGCTGCTGGCGCGCTACGGCGCATTAACCCAATGCGTGAGCAACCATCGCTATCCCGGTTGCCTGTTTATCGCCGCCTGCACCTTTTATCCGGATGCCCAGCACCCTATCCATCAGCTGGCGGAGCAACAAAAGCAGGCTTCTCTGGCCAATACCCACGAACTGCTGACCCAGCTGGAAGTGGACGACCCGGCGATGGTGGCCAAACAGATGGAGCTGATTGTTGAAGGCTGCCTGAGCCGTCTGCTGATAAAACGCAGTCAGGCCGATGTCGATACCGCCCAACGCCTGGCAGAAGATATTCTGCGCTTTGCCCAATGTCGTGCGGGTGGCGCCTTAACCTGATTGCGCTTTTACCGACGTTAAGCCACCCATCTCTCCCCGGAAGAGGACGCGTCAGGGCAGCCGTGTCCTCATGACCTACGGCAGGTCATGAGGTACCGCACCCGTTGTCAACAAAGATGCAACTTGAAGTGCGAAGGGTATAATTCCCCCTACATCGATATGTCTACAGGGATTTATATGCGTCCTCTCCTATGGGCTGCCATCATGGGGCTATGCCCTGCATCGCTCCTGGCCGCGCCTGTTCAGGGTTTTTCTTTCGCGCATAAAGACTGGGAAGTCGCCTGCGATAATACCGGCACCTGTCGGGCCGCAGGTTATGGCGTCAACATGGGGGAAATCAGCGTCCTGTTGACCCGTAATGCGGGCGCCGGACAGCGCGTAAGCGCTCAGGTGACCTTCGCCCAGACCGATCATGATATTCCCCAGGACGCCACGGTTAACCTGCTGATCGACAACCAGGATCGCGGTACGCTGGAGGCCAAAGACGACAGCCATTTTCGCTTCGACAGCAGCCAAACCGCCGCCCTGATTCAGGCGCTGGAGCATGATAATCGTATCGAAATTGCCCTTAACGGCCAGCGTAAACCGCTCTCCAGCGCGGGCAGCAGCGCGGTGTTTCTGAAGATTGATGAGTTTCAGCAGCGCCTGGGCAGCGCAGATGCGCTGGTGCGAAAAGGCGATGCCGACGATGACAACACGCTCAGCGCCGTTCCGGCTCCGGAAATTATCGCCGCCCCGACGCTCCGCAACGCCCAGAGCGAACCGCTGACGGCAAAACAGCGGCAGAAGCTGCTGCCAGAACTGACCCCGTTGCTGAACAGCCGCTGTGATGACTGGCAAAATAAAGATATTCCGCCTCAGGAACGGCAGATAACCACAACCCCTCTCGATAAAACCCATTCACTCATCGAGGCCCTGTGCTGGCGCGCCGCATATAACGACGGGTACGCAATGTGGGTGGTGGAAAATACCCCTCTCGCTAAACCACAGCCGATCACCACCGATGCATCCAGCTATGCCGATGGCGTGATCACCTTTTTCACCAAAGGGCGCGGCATCGCCGACTGCGTCAACGGTGAAGAGCGGGTGTGGGACGGCAGAACCTTCGTGCAGAGTCTGAAATACACGACCGGTATGTGTCGTGAAATCACGCCTGGCGGCACCTGGATGCTGCCCACGTTCGTCAGTCAGGTGCGGCCAAAACAGCAGAAGGATGCCGATAATCTGGCGCTCAAGGCGCTGTATAACGCGGTGCTGAAAGAGCAAAAGAGCAACCCGGAACTGGCGTTGAAAAAAGTTGCCGGGCAGTTCCCGCTCACCGGGCACGTCACGAATTTTACGCTGACCTACGCGGATGACTCTCTGGTATCGACCAACAAACCCGCGGTCGATATCAGCGACGATGAGTGGCAGGCTTTTCTTCACTCCGATATCAGCACCGACTCAGAAAACGGTAAGGTCAGCTTCACGCTGGTCGATCTTGATAATGACGGTAAGCGCGATTTAATCATCGACAGCTATATCGGCGGGACCGGGCTCTTCAGCTACACCGGCGTGCTGAGGCGGGGGGATAATACGTTTGATACCGTAGATCATAGCGATACCGATGACGACGATGATTTCGATGCTGGCGTTCCCGGGGCGCTGTTTTCCCTCAACGGCCGCGGCGCCAATCAGTGGAACCAGTGGGTCAGAATCAACGGCCAGGTGTATGCACTGTGGTACAACGGCCAGTTCGGCGAAGACAACCTGTATCTGCTGCGCCCCTTCAGCCCGACGGACAGGAGTCCCGCCGTGACGATTCGCTATCGCTACAGGCTGGAGACGCTAAGTTCACCGGAAAAAGATCGGCCGCTGACTCCGGCGCTCACGGCACAGGAGCGGGACGATTTACTCAAATCGCTGGAACTGATGCAAAGCAACCTGCTGAAAGATAAAAAAGGTCACGCGGAAGACGGGCCCATCTGCCCTATCCCGCCCGGTACATCATCAGATGAAGCGGATAACTACTACAGCGGCGTCGCCTCTTACTACGTCTATGAAACGGTGGCCTATATCCCCGTCTGGCTCGGTGGGAAATGCTTTATTGGTACCGTCATCAGCCATCATGGCGCCTACCGCCACGGCGTCGATGCGGAAATTATGATCGGCTCGCCGCGGGAAGACGAAGACCTCATCGGCGGTTACTCCGTATCCGGATTGCGCCGCGTTATCTCTGCCGTCAGCGGCTGGAAAATCCGCGAAGGTGACAACGGGATGATGTGATGAACCAGCAAAATGCCCCTTTCGCGGCAAAACTGCCGCAAAGTTAAGCAATCAGCAGGGAAATCAAGAAATTTGGTTGACGCACAGGATGGATTACGGTTTAATGCGCCCCGTTGCCCGGATAGCTCAGTCGGTAGAGCAGGGGATTGAAAATCCCCGTGTCCTTGGTTCGATTCCGAGTCCGGGCACCACTTATTTAAAGAAACCAGCCTGAGTGCTGGTTTTTTGCTTTCTGCAATACGGACTCTCCATCGAACTCCGTTCGATTATTCGCGGCATGCCGCTCACCCCTTCGGGGCCAGCGCGACAAGCGCGCTGTTCAACGCCTGCGGCGTTAGTCCGGGTCCGGGCACCACTATTTAGAAGAACCCGCCTTTGGCGGTTTTTTTGCTTTCTGGGGTTCCGGTAGATTTCTGGTCGCCTTAGCACTGTAACCACCACTCGCCGCCTGAGCCTTTACCTTTAGCACCTCCCTGCCCTTCCGGTCGCTGTGCTAACGTCTGCTGGTCTTCACGCTGCCAATCAACACTATTTCCAACTTATAGCCTATCTCGTGGATTCATCACAGCAAGGCAGAATCCGGTCTTTGTCTGGTCTGGGGTAGGAAAGTATCATCGCTTCGATTCTGATATGTGCAAAACATTACCGTGCCGACAGGCTTGTTCAACCCCTCACAACCCTGGGAAGGATTCCCAACCTTGTTCACGGTTCTCAATACAATCAGTTACCAGCCCTCCTTCAATCAACTTACTCCCGTCTCCAGTAAGTGATGCGGGTTACAGGGATGCTTACACTCACCAATGATCTTATTGTGCATTGCCTCTGACTTCGAAAAGCAGATGGTCTTGCGCGCAGGCCGCAGCCAGCAGGTTAAGATTATGTCGTTCTATTCTCTGGGTGTATTTTTTGCTGATAGCATGGCTGGTTGAGGCCTGCGACACAGACCCGGCTTCGGTCATATAGAAGGTAAAGTTAGCGCCGTCAGGTCTCAGGCATTAATTACAGCGATAAAGCTGCCTGAACTGGAATGACCGCTTCGGATTACACCATGAGTTTCAGAACAACGGGGAGGAACTACATCAATGCCTGCCATCAATCACCCAGAAGACAAAAAACACAACAACATTAAATTTGCGTCACGACTCTAAAAAGCCATAAAAAAGAATTTTTTTCTCTCTCAAAGCACATTCACAAACTAAAGATGCAACTTTTTTCTCTGGCGGGTGCGGTAATATTCTTACTATCGTTTCTGTCGTTCGGAGCTACGTCGTTCTGACAAACTCGGGCTGCAGACGCAAATCAAGGTCGAGAACACACTCAATAACTCGACGGACATTTTTCTGTACCGACCCAGAGGCTCAGTCATGTCACACCGGGAAAACCGTGTTGAATGGAACGCGTTTATTAATGCTCTGAAACAGGAAGTCAAACCCGCTTTAGGCTGTACCGAACCCGTATCGGTTGCCCTCGCCTGCGCCGTAGCGGCGCAGCAGCTGCCAGGCGCAATTGTGCGTATCGAAGTAGCAGTCTCGCCAAACTTAATGAAAAACGGTATGGGTGTGACAATCCCGGGCACGGGAATGACCGGTCTGCCCATAGCAGCCGCCTTAGGCGCTATTGCAGGCGATCCGCAGGCTAAACTCGAAGTGCTCAAAAAAGCAACTAAGCGTGAGATTAACGCCGCCAGAGCTCTGCTGGAGGTCGGTGCTGTGCGCGTGTCGTTGCAGGAACCCTGTGATGAAATCATCTTCGTTCGTGCCAAAGTTTACGCCGGGGATCAGCACGCCACGGTAACTATCGTTGGCGACCACACCAACGTGGTGGCAATTGAAAAAATGGGGCAGTCTCTGTTTATCAAGCCAGAGAACAATACCTGCGAAGATACTATTAACCCGCTGGACAGGGTCGCCAGCAGCTCGCTGCGTGATATCTACAATTTCATTTGTGATATTCCCCCGGAAGAGCTCGATTTTATTCTCGACGCAGGATCGATGAACAACGCCCTTTCAAAAAAAGGTCTCGCAAAGGAGTGGGGGTTGCATATCGGCCCGACGCTGAAGCGCCAGGTCGACAAGGGGTTGGTTTCCGATGATTTGTTTACCGAGATCCTCTACCGGACCAGCGCCGCGTCTGATGCCCGAATGGGCGGTGCAACGCTACCGGCAATGACCAACTCTGGTTCAGGCAATCAGGGTATAACGGCAACCATGCCGGTAGTGGTGGCCGCTGAACGTCTTAACGCCAGCCAGCAGCAACTGGCCCGTGCGCTGGCGCTCTCGCATCTGGTGGCTATCTATATCCACTGTAAACTTCCGCGGCTGTCGGCTTTGTGCGCCACTACAACCGCCGGTATGGGCGCTGCCGCGGGGATTATCTGGTTAATGGACGGCAGTTATGAAAACATAGCTATGGCGGTCAATAACATGATTGGCGACGTCAGCGGCATAATTTGCGATGGTGCTTCCGGCAGTTGTTCAATGAAAGTATCCACCAGTATCTCTTCTGCCTGGAAAGCAATTCTGCTGGCGCTGGATAATACTGTCGTTTCCGGAAACGACGGGATTGTCGAGCGTGATGTGGAAAACTCCATTTGTAATCTTTGTGCTATCGCCGGACAGGCCATGCAGCACACCGACCGACAAATTATCGAAATCATGGCGCACAAGCGTTATTAGACTGTTTGCGCGACACTAAATATTTCAGGTCGGGCAAGGTTGCCCGTCGTCGCCCGGCAGAAATCCCCTCAGACTCCCCCGTTTTATATTCCCTGACCATGACACGTAAAAAAACCACTCCGGCCCGCTGGCACTGGAGTGGTTTGAATTCTCGTTTAAAGCAGTAAATCAGACGTGAGGATAGTAAGCAAAGAGCGCTGGTGCGCCGCCGGTATGGATAAACATCACTGGCCCACTACCGTTGAAGCGCGATTTTTTCACGCCATCAATCAGACCTGCCATCGCCTTACCGGTGTATACCGGGTCTAACATGATGCCTTCCAGACGCGCCAGCAGTTCCACCGCATGCATCCCTTCGGTATTCGGCATGCCGTAGCGCGGTGCAAAGTAGTCATCCCACAGCGTCAGAGGCAACAATGACGCCACGTCCAGCATCGCGGATAATTCGCGCTGTAGCTTCTCCACTTTGGGCTGCTGATCACCAACAAGGCGAGAAACGGTCACGCCCACGACCTCCACATCAGGCTGGAAACGGGCAAAACCAACGGCTAACCCGGCATGCGTTCCTGCACTCCCGGAAGGTACCACCACGGACTGCACATTGAGATTCATCCGATCGCACTGTTCCGCTATCTCCAGCGCACATTCAACGTAGCCCAGTGAACCGAGAGCGTTTGAACCGCCGACAGGAACAATATAGGGCTTCGCTCCATTTGCCGAAAGCCTGGCACTAAACTGCTGCAACTGCGCGTCTGGATCGTTAAGTTCATCAACCATTTCAACCTTGCAGCCCATCAGGCTATATAGCAGATGATTGCCGTTCCAGAGATAGTTAGATTCTGCGGTTTGAATCGGGTTGTCCAGCAACGCCACGCATTTTAACCCAAGATGTGCGGCGACTGCCGCAGTCTGGCGTACGTGGTTGGATTGAATTGCCCCGGCGGTCACCAGCGTATCGCAACCTTTATTGAGGGCATCTGCCGCCAGAAACTCCAGCTTTCTGAGCTTATTGCCGCCCATACCAAGATGCGAAACATCGTCGCGTTTGATATAAATATCTCGCTGTAAATATTCCGACAGTCGCTTCAGATGCTGAACGGGCGTGACGCCCCCCACCAGCGAGACGCGCGGTAAGCTATGCAAATAGTTTTTTACAGACATAAACTTTCCCTTCAAATAAAAACGGCAGCTGATGAGCCGCCGTAGAGTCGTATTTACATTGAATTAGCTTTGCCAGGCCACTGCTTCAATTTCTACTTTCACATCTTTCGGTAGCCGGGCGACTTCTACACAAGAACGCGCAGGGAAAGAAGCGTTATGCCGGGTGAAAAACTCAGCATAAGCATTATTGATTGCGGCAAACTCATTCAGATCTTTCACAAAAATATTAATTTTACAAATATTGTCGACCGTCAGTCCTCCGGCCTCAATAATAGCCTGAATATTTTCCAGGCTCTGCCGGGTTTGGCCTTCGGCGCACTCAGGAATGCTTCCCGTCTGCGGATTAATGGGCAACTGGCCAGAAGTAAAAATAAAATTACCGGTTCGCGCCCCCTGGATGTAGGGGCCAATTGCTTGTGGAGCATGTTCTGTCGTAATAACCTCAGTCATAGCCAATCCTTAAATAATGTTTGGGTTAAAGAGTAAAACCGACAATTAAATAGACAATGAGAGCAAGTCCTCCGGTCACCAGCGCATAAGGCATCTGAGTACGAATATGTTCAATATGGTCACAATTAGTCGCCATTGAGGCGACGATAGCATCGCTGGAGATGGGGGAAGTCATATCGCCAAAAATTGATCCTGAAATAGCTGCACCAATCATAAAATGCGGGTCAATGCCTAATGACACACCCAGTTGAACACCAATCGGGATCATAATGGCAAAGGTTCCCCATGAGGTACCTGTTGCCAGAGACATCACCGCCGCAATCAGGAAGATAAAGCCGATGGAGAAGCCGGATGGAATCACACCGGAGGTTATAGAAGCAATATACTGCCCGGTATTCAGCTCCGCAGAAATATGCCCCATCAGGAAGGCCAGAATCATGATTGAGCTAATTTTAACCATGCTGGCATAGCCGATATACAGCTCTTTGAAAAAGTTCTCAACGTTGAGAATGCCGCGCACTTTGAACCAGATGAATGAGACCACGGTACCGAACATTACGCCGGAATAGACCGACATAGAGCCGCTGCCTTTGGAGAACTGCCCATCACCGGTGATATACAGAACAACAGGAACCATTAATACCGTGGAAAGAATCGGGATAAAGAAGTTCAGCAATGAATTACATGCCGGGTGGTCAATCACCGGATCTGCATCTTCTTCACCATGTTCTTGTTCTATTTCCGTCAGCGCAGTTTCAAACTTCACTTCAGCCTTTTTCATCGGTCCCCAGGTGCAGCCAGAGAGGATGTAAAAGAGAACGGAACCTAATGAGAACCAGGCCATGACATTCCAGACCATCGAACTGGCCAGCACCTCAAAAGGTTCGCCAGTAAGATAACCCTGCGCAATCTGTACGCCGATAACCCCCATCATCGCCGCCCCCCAGCCGTTGATCATCACTGATGAGCAGACGGAAACACAGGAGGTCTGGATAATGTAGGACATCTTTTCTGGCGAAACTTTGTAGCGTCGGGCAAGATTTTTAGTGGATGCACCAGCGATCAGCTGATTTATTGAACTCTCGATAAATATTAACGATGTCACCACCATTGCCAGCAACTGTACTGACTTTTTATTAGTGACAAAATCATTTTTCTCCGAGAGAAACTGCACCAGTTTACGCACACCGCCAGTCACCACAATCAGCCGCATAATGCCGCCGATCATCACCATAAACACAATCGTTCGCGTATTACCGGCGGAAGCAAATGTTTCTATGATCCCGTTCAGGGTACCGCCAACCCCCTGAATAATACTGTGGTTAATCACCGTGTAGCCGACGAAAATGCCGGTGAGCAGCGAGAGGATCACCTGGCGGGTAAGGATCGCCAGAATAATGGTGACCAGCGGGGTAATAATCGTCCAGATTCCATAATCATGCATGATAGTTACCCTGTGTGATGTCCATAGAAGCGAAGGCTATGTCCAGGTCCTGTAGCAGATCATCGATATGTTCAATGCCAACGGAAAAACGCAGCGTAGTGTCATAAACCCCGATGGCTTCCCGCTCTTCTTTTGACATCGAACCATGGGACATAGAAGCCGAATGGTTAATCATGCTTTCCACCCCACCCAGCGACTCCGCCAGCACAAAATAGTGCAGCCCACCGATAAAACGTTTAAGACTCTGGATATCACCCTTCAACGTCGCAGTTACCACCGCACCACCTGAGCGCATTTGAGCCTTGCACAACTGATGCTGAGGATGCGATGGCAGGCCAGGATAATAGACGCTGGCAATCGCCGGATGGTTTTCCAGATATTCCGCAACACGATGAGCGTTGCTGCACTGGCGTTCCATGCGCAGATCAAGCGTTTTCATACCGCGCAAGGCAAGATAGGCATCAAAAGGTGAGGCAATAGAACCGATAGTCGTTTTAATAAAGTCGAGTCGGGACGCTAAAGCTTCATTATTGGTAATTACCGCACCGCCAATTAAATCTGAATGCCCGCCGATATATTTACTGGTAGAGAGCATCACTATATCCGCTCCCATTTCGAGTGGTTTATGGTTCCAGGCGCTGGCAAAAGTATTATCGACACAGGTGGTGATAGCATGTTCTTTAGCAATACAGCAAACCTTCGCGATATCGACTAGTTCCAGCAACGGATTAGTTGGCGTTTCAATCCAGATTAAGGCCGTATTTTCCTGAATACTGTTAACCAGGCTTTGCTCATCATTAAGATCAATATAGGAAATAGTTGCGCCGGTGGTGTGAGTTTTTAGTTTCTCAAACAACCGCCAGGTTCCGCCATAGACACCTTTCATTGCAATAATATGGGCATCTTTAGGCAATAATTCCATCACGATATTCGTAGCAGCCATTCCCGAAGCCGTGGCTGTAGCATAAATTCCTCCTTCCAGTTCTGCCAGAGCAGATTCATAGGCTTTTCTCGTTGGATTAGAAACACGGGAATAACAAAAATCACCGCCTTCGTGAAGATTAGGTTGTATAAATGAGCTGGCTGTGACAATTGGGGTAAATATAGCGTTATTTACCGAATCGGACTGGTTTCCGGCGTGAACGGCCAGAGTTGCAATATCTTTAGTTCTGGTTTTCATAGGGTACACTCAAACTATTATTAGTCATAAAATATCGTGAGCTTATATTTATGTGGTCAGCGAAGCTGGCGAATAAAACAACAACCAAAACCTCGTTTAATAGCCAGAGAATAGATGGCCATTTCATCATCAACATAGTGATTTGCGTCCTTCAACCACAGTTAAAATGTATATTAGGCAGGGAAGAAAATCTTACCTATTTTCCCTCTAATCAGGCAAAAATGGAGAAAAATATTCTCCTTACAAAAACAAAGGATATGATTAACATGCTGATATATATAAAAATTATTAAAAATGGTGATGTTAATCACAAAAAAATAGGGAAAAATATACTCTTTCCCTGAAACTTAACGCATCAACGGTATCAACACACTGAGCTTGTGTGTCTGGACTGCCCCCCCGGTAGACAATCCTGCCCTATAGTTTGAGCATAGCAACTGTCTTTCGAGCGCGACTACGAAGCATGCTGGTGATACATCGGATCCCATGCTTCATTCTTTTTCAGCATTGCGTTCAGGATGGTCAGCAATTTTCTGATGCAGGCCGTCAGTGCAACTTTTTTGGGCTTTCCTACGGCAACCAGGCGTGTATAGAACTCTTTTATTACCGGGTTGTGCCTCGTCCCAACCAGAGCTGACATACAGAGAGCTGTACGGACGGAAGCTCGCCCTCCGAATACTGTTCAGCGACCGCGCATCGTGCCGGAATCCCTGTTTACTGGAGCAACCCCAATAAGAGCGCTAATTTCACGTCGAGAGAGCGAACCAGGCTCAGGAACTTCAGCCAGCAATACAGCAACAGTCGCAGCCCCAACACCTTTAACTGCACTCAGTAGATCAGATAACTCACTGAAATGGTCCTTGATGTGAATCGCCATTTCACCTTCAATGCGAGCCAGCTCAACCAATTATTTTCCAAGGACCTTCATTTTCTCAGAGAAAAAGTCCTCGAAAGGAATATATCGAAATTCGGTCTTGTCAGTATTTCATGTCGAATGCTATCAGTAACGAAGCTAGTTTTGATTTTGAGTTCTCGACAATGTTGAAAACCCAGATGAAAAACTGAAAATTTCCAGCTCATCAGGGGATGATTCAACGCTTAAATCTCTAACATTTTCTCTCTAAATCTGATACGGACTTTGAAAATCCCCGTGTCCTTGGTTCGATTATTCGCGGCATGCCGCTCACCCCTTCGGGGCCAGCGCGACAAGCGCGCTGTTCAACGCCTGCGGCGCTAGTCCGGGTCCGGGCACCACTTATTTAAAGAAACCAGCCTGAGGGCTGGTTTTTTGCTTTCTGCAATACGGACTCTTCGTGACGCCTTACAGCGAAAGCGTGATGTGAAGAACTCACCGCCAGGTGGGCTCTTGCGGCTCTGAATCCTCAGTTACCGCCGGCCTTCTTAATCGCCGCATCCAGCGAATCTTTATCAGCCAGTCCCGGGAAGACGGTGATCGTGGCTTCGGTCGCGCCGGTGGTCGGCATCACGATCACGCCCGGCGTTCCGCTTAAGCCAATCTCCTGCGCCAGCTGGTTGGTGCTCTCGAGGACAGCTTCAACATCCGGCGCTTTCTTCGCGTCGAAATTCACCTTCTTCGCCTGCTGCTGTACATCCGCGGCCGTCAGCTTCCCTTCGTTATGCCCGGTGGCATAAATCCCGTTATGGTAGGTCAGGTAAGCTTCTGCGCCCTTCTGCTGGTAAATTTGCAGGCCGGTCTTCGCCGCCGTCAGCGAGCTTTCCCAACGGCTGCCGAAAATAGGCCACTCTTTAAATGCAAACCGGGTCTGCGGATTTTCTTTAATCACCTGCTCCATCACCGGTGCCAGACGGCTACAGTAAATGCACTGATAATCAAAGAATTCGATCACGGTTACCTTGCCATTCGCCGGTCCGTAGGTCGGGGTATTTTTATCCTGGGTCAGCGCAGCCTGGTTTTTAATCACGGCCTGAGTTGCCGCGCTCGCCTGCTGTTCCTGCTGAATCTGCTGAAGCTTCTGGCTCGCCTGCAGCAGCACCTCCGGATGCGCGACTAAGTAATCCGCGGCAATCTTGCCAATGCGGGCTTCCTGCTCCGGGGTAAAGGTTGCTGCGGGCGCCGGCGCGGCCATGGCCAACGCCGGAAGAAGCGTGGTGCCCAGCAACGCGCCAGTCAATATTTTTTTCATACCAGCCATGAGGATAATCCTTGCGATGAGTAAACGGCAGGTGGATCTGACAAAACAAAGTACCATCCTTTTGCGGTGAATCATCCCGACACGATGCATTGATTCGTAACTATATTTTTCAATATCGCGCACGGGCAACTCCCGCGCTCTTTTTCCGGGCGGTGGTCAATGCGCCAGAACAGAGGTACGCTTGCTGCGGTTTTTCCCTTGGGGATACATTTTTTAAAATGATATGAGTCAGGCATGAACGCGCTATTTAATCAGTGGGATGTTGTTGTTATTTTGCTACAAATCATCGCAATCGATCTGCTGCTGGGCGGCGATAATGCGGTGGTGATCGCCATGGCGTGCCGCAAGCTGCCGCCCGAACAGCGTACAAAAGCGATTGTTATTGGCACCTTCGGCGCCATTCTGGCCCGCGTTCTGCTGCTGGCCATTGCCGTCTACCTGCTCTCTCTGCCGTGGCTAAAAATTGTCGGGGCGCTCCTGCTGCTGTGGATCGGTATCAAGCTGGTTGCCCATCAGGATGAAGATGAAGAGATCGGCAGCTCAGGCAGCCTGTGGCGGACCGCCGTCACCATCACGGTGGCCGATGTTATTATGTCGATGGATAACGTGCTGGCGGTCGCCGCCGCCGGGAAAGGCCACCTGCTGCTGGTCGCGCTGGGCGTATTGATCAGCATTCCGATTATCGTGGCAGGCAGTAAACTGGTGCTGGCTATCCTTAACCGCTTCCCGGTTGTTATCCTGCTGGGAGGTGCCCTTATCGGCTGGATAGCCGGCTCGATGTGGGTTACGGACCCCACCATCGTACGCCTGTTTCCCCAGGCACCCGATGCGCTACCGCTTATCGCCGGCGCTCTCGGCGCGGCGCTGGTGCTGCTGGAAGGACGTCGTCGCAACGGCCGGGCACGCCCGGCCAGCTGAACGCCCGCCGCTGACAGACGCCGTCAATCCCGACGGCGTCAAGTTTCCGCCAGATTCCTTCCCCACCTGCACTCATTTGCCCTAAGCTTATGACTGAAAGTCGTGACCACCGCAGTAAGTCAAATGAGATAACGCCATGGAATTAAAGGATTATTATGCCATTCTAGGGGTTAAGCCAACAGACGATCTAAAAACAATTAAGACCGCCTACCGCCGCCTGGCTCGTAAATATCACCCCGATGTCAGCAAAGAAACCGATGCCGAAGCGCAATTTAAAGATCTCGCCGAAGCCTGGGAAGTCCTGAAAGATGAACAGCGCCGCGCAGAGTATGACCAGCTCTGGCAGCACCGCAACGACCCGCAATTTGGCCGTCAACAGCACTCCCGTGAACAAAGCTACAGCCAGCAGGATTTTGACGACATCTTCTCGTCGATGTTTGGCCAGCAAGCGCACCAGTCCCGCCGCCAGCATGCCGCACGCGGCCATGATTTAGAAATTGAAGTCGCGGTGTTCCTTGAGGAGACGCTGGCCGAGCAGACGCGTACCATCAGCTACAAACTGCCGGTCTATAACGTCTTCGGAATGGTCGAAAGCGAAACGCCGAAGACCCTGAATGTGAAAATCCCCGCCGGCGTCAGCGACGGGCAGCGTATTCGCCTGAAAGGCCAGGGAACGCCGGGAGAAAACGGCGGGCCGAATGGCGACCTGTGGCTGGTTATCCACATCGCTCCGCATCCGCTGTTCGATATTGTGGGCCATAACCTGGAAATCGTTCTGCCGCTCGCACCGTGGGAAGCGGCGCTTGGCGCCAAAGTGACCATCCCGACGCTCAAAGAGAGCATCCTGCTGACCATCCCGCCGGGTAGCCAGGCGGGACAGCGTTTACGAATTAAAGGGAAAGGGCTGGCCAGCAAAACGGCCACCGGCGATTTATATGCCGTGATTAAAATCGTCATGCCGCCCAAACCGAATGAGAAAGCCAGCGCGCTCTGGCAACAGCTGGCCGATGCAGAGGCCGGCTTCGAGCCGCGTCAAGCATGGGGGAAAGCATAATGGCTAAAATGGCAGTGACTTTTACAATAACGGAGTTTTGTCTGCATACCGGCGTTTCTGAAGAAGATCTGCGCGAGATCGTCGGCCTGGGCGTGATTGAGCCACGTCAGCCGCAGACGGAGGTCTGGTTGTTCGATGATAGCGCGGTAATGATTGTCCACCGCGCGATGCGCCTGCGTCGGGAGCTGGAGCTGGACTGGCCGGGTATCGCGGTGGCATTAACGCTGCTGGATGAGAATGCGCGGCTGACCCGCGAAAACCGGCTGCTGCAGCAGCAGCTCGCCCGCTTTCTGGCACATAGTTAAGCCTGTAGCACAGCAGGCTTTTCTGCCATGGCCCGCCTGCGCGGGCCGGCAAGGTCGATACAAGACGCGACATTCTTTGATGACATAGAGCCTGTCGGCCGGGCAAGGCGCTAGCCGCTGCCCGGCTGAAATGCAGCACCCTGCCGCATACAGAACCGACTAACGATGTACCCACTCCGGTAGCCAGTCGCCATGGCTGGCAATCAAATCGTCCACCAGCGCATAAATCTCTTCGATGCCCAGCGCCGCGGACGTATGCGGATCCATCATCGTGGCATAATAGATGTAGTCCCGCTTCTCGGTAAGAATGGCCTCGGTCAGCAGAGTCTGGACGTTAATGTTGGTCTGCATCAGCGCCGCCAGGTGCGCAGGCAGCTTCCCGACTTTGGTGGGCTGAATACCGTTCGCATCCACCAGACAGGCCACTTCCACGCAGCACCCTTGCGGCAGGTTGTCGATGAGCCCTTCGTTGCGCACGTTACCGTACACGACACTCGGCTCACCGGTCCAGATGGCGTTCATAATAGTGCTGGCATACTCGCGGGAGGGTTTAATCTCAATCCGCTCGCGGGTTTTATACTGTTCCAGCTCTTTGTGCCAGTTGGCCACCTGCTCCACGCAGCGTTTGGGATATTCATCCAGCGGCACCTGATAGCGTTCAATCAGATCTTCGCGCCCCGGCTTGATAAACCACGGCGTATATTCCGCGAAGTGCTCTGACGACTCCGTCACGAAGTAACCCAGCTTTTTGAACATCTCATAGCGAACAATATTCTGGCAGCGCGAGTTCTCCCGATGCTTCGGCGCCCGTCCCTCGGCAAAGGCCTGCAGCATATCCGGATAAATGTTGACGTAGCTGCCGTCTGCGCGTTTTTTCTCCAGCGACAGATAGAACGCCATATGGTTGATGCCCGCGCAGCGATAGCGTAAATCCGCCGGGTCGAGATCGAGATCGTGCGCCAGCTCTTCCGCCGTTCCCTGCACCGAATGGCACAACCCAACCTGTTTAATATGCGGATAGCGCGCATACATCGCCCAGGTATTCATCGCCATCGGATTAACATAGTTCAGCATGGTCGCCTGCGGGCACACCTCCGTCATGTCCTCGCAAATGCGCCACAGGTGCGGAATGGTGCGTAATGCGCGCATGATTCCGCCCGGGCCGAGCGTATCGGCAATGGTTTGTTCCAGGCCATGCAGCTTACAGACTTCAAAATCGGTGACGGTACAGGGCTGATAGCCGCCAATCTGAAAAGCCACCACCACAAAATCCGCATCCTTCAGCGCAGTTCTCTGCTCGCGATGGCAGCTAATTTCACCGTCGGCGCCGACGGAATCCATCAGCTTACGCACCACAATATGCGACTCTTCCAGGCGGGTCGCATCGATATCCATCAGCGCAACGTGCGCCGATTTCAACGCCGGGCGCTGAAAAACGTCACCGAGAATATTTTTGACGAAAACCGTTGAGCCAGCGCCGATAAACGTAATTTTTGGGGCAGACATAGTGCTCTCTCCATCAGGTCATTGAACCCCTGCAGAGTGGCATGTCCGCGCCGCCTCCCGCTGCCCTCTTCCCGACAGAGCCTTCCCGGAAACTCAGATCGACGGCGGGATAACACAAAATCTGAGTTTATGGGAACGAATTGGCGAAAAAGTAGAGAAAACGGGCCGTTTATTCCGCTAAGATAACGGCATACCGGTGCAAAAAACCAGCACGTGTGATGATTCAGGAACCCACGCCGTCATGGAACCAAACCGCCCGCCTTCGCGCCACGACCCGCATATGAGCAGCAGCGACGAGAAACAGCCCCGCAGCCCGCTGGCGCTCTATTCCGAATATCAGCGGATGGATATTGAGCTGCGCCCGCCCCACGCGATGGCCACCAGCCACTGGCACGGCCAGGTGGAGGTCAACGTGCCGTTCGACGGCGATGTGGAGTATCTGATTAACAATGAAACGGTGCTCATCAAACAGGGCTATATCAGCCTGTTCTGGGCCTGTACGCCGCACCAGCTGACTCGCCCCGGCAATTGCCGGCAAATGGCTATCTTTAATCTGCCGATGCATCTGTTTTTATCCTGGCCGCTGGATCGCGAACTGATCAATAACGTTACCCACGGGATGGTGATTAAATCGCTCTCCGCCCAGCAGCTCAGCGTCTTTGAAGTCCAGCGCTGGCAGCAGGAGCTCAACCACGACAACGAACAGATTCGCCAGCTGGCGATCGATGAAATCGCGCTGATGCTTAAGCGCTTTAGCCTTTCCGGCTGGCAGCCGATCCTGGTGAATAAAACCTCACGCACCCACAAACACAGCGTCTCACGGCATGCGCAGTTTTACGTCAGCCAGATGCTTGAATTTATCGCCGCCCACTACGATCGGGCGCTGACCGTCGATGCCGTCGCCGAGCATGTCAAACTGAACCCCAACTATGCCATGGGCATTTTCCAGCGGGTGATGCAGCAAACCATGAAGCAGTACATTACCGCGATGCGCATCAACCACGTGCGCGCCCTGCTCAGCGACACCGATAAGACGATCCTCGACATTGCCCTGACCGCCGGTTTTCGCTCCAGTAGCCGCTTCTACAGTACCTTTAGCAAGTACGTTGGTATGCCGCCGCAGCAGTATCGTAAGCTCAGCCAGCAGCGCCGCCAGGGCCTGCCGCCCGCTCAGCCATAAACGGGCATAAAAAATGCCGCCGGGGAAGCCCACGGCGGCATGATTTAACGCAAGAACCGATTATTCGTTAATACGCGGGTGCTGCTGCACCAGTCGGGAGCGTTTTTCCTGCAAATCGGCAATCTCCTGATCGAGATCTTCGATTTTGTGTTCGATGTTATCGTAGTGCTCGCCGAGAATTTCTTTCGCTTCCTGGATATCCGAAGCCGCAGGCGTCGCCCCTTTCAGCGGGCGGTTTGCCGTCTCTTTCATCGTCAGACCGGTCATCAGCCCGATAACCGCAATCACCATCAGATAGTAAGCCGGCATCATCAGGTTCTGCGAGGTTTCCACCAGCCAGGCCGCCAGAGTCGGCGTCAGACCGGCAATCAGCACCGAAATATTAAAGGCGCTGGCCAGGGCGCTAAAACGAATATGGGTCGGGAACATCGCCGGCAGGGAGGACGCCATCACCCCGATGAAGCAGTTGAGCACCACCGCCAGCAGCAGCAGACCCGCGAAAATCAGGCCAATAATGTTGCTGTTAATCATGATAAAGGCCGGAATCGACAGGGTAAACAGCGCCACGCTACCGATCAGAATAAACGGACGACGGCCGAAGCGGTCGCTGAGCATGCCGATAATCGGCTGGACGAACAGCATACCAACCATGATCGCAATAATAATCAGCACCCCGTGATCTTCCGAGTAGTGCAGGTTATGCGACAGGTAGCTCGGCATGTAGGTGAGCAGCATGTAGTAGGTCACGTTGGTAGAAATCACCAGACCGATACAGGTCAGCAGGCTGCGCCAGTGTTTGGTCGCAATCTCTCTGAACGATACCTTCGGCCCTTCCTGCAGCCCTTCGCGATCGCCCTGCTCAAGGGTATCAACGTGCTGCTGGAACGCCGGAGTCTCTTCCAGCGCATGACGAAGATAGAGACCAATCAGCCCTAACGGCAGAGCCAGGAAGAACGGTAAACGCCATCCCCAGCTGAGGAAGTTCTCTTCACCCACCACGCTAGAAATAAGCACCACCACGCCGGCGCCCAGGACAAAGCCGGCTATCGAACCAAAGTCCAGCCAGCTGCCCATAAAGCCGCGCTTGCGGTCGGGAGAGTATTCAGCGACAAAGATGGATGCACCGGTATACTCGCCGCCCACCGAGAAGCCCTGCGCCATTTTACACAGCAGCAGCAGAATCGGCGCCCAGATACCAATCGAGGCGTAAGACGGAATCAGACCGATACAGAAGGTACTGATCGACATGATGACAATCGTGATGGCCAGTATCTTTTGCCGACCATATTTATCGCCCAGCATGCCGAAGAACAGGCCGCCTAGCGGACGGATTAAGAACGGAACGGAGAAGGTCCCTAACGCGGCAATCATCTGCACGCTGGGATCGGCATCGGGGAAGAAGACTTTACCTAAGGCATACGCCACAAAACCATACACACCAAAATCGAACCACTCCATCGCATTACCCAGCGATGCTGCGGTAATCGCTTTCTTCAGTTTGCTATCATCAATGATGGTCACATCCCGAAGCGTGATGGGTTTTACTTTTTTCCTTTTAAGCATAATTATCCTCTTTTGCTCTCGCCTTGAGCGCACGAATCTCCGCCGAATGACAAAGTCATTCGCGTCATGCGTTGGGAGCGGCGAATTGCTGTGCTCCACATTTCAAGCGTAGCAGGTTTGCCTGCACTGTCTGCTGACAGTCCGTACAACCGAACCTGTTGACGCCTGCTCTGGCCATAATGAATATGCGGTGCCGCTAAATAAGTGTAGTGAATTTGCGATCTCGCCTTTTTACCCTAACAGCGTTTAAATTTGGGATCAACTTCACAAAAATTTACCTACCCTTAAACAGAGTCGGCTAAAACCAATAAGTTCAATGAATATTGGAACTTAGCAATACATTTCCGGAAATATCTGGCGGTTTTGATGGAAATAATCCCGTCACTCTTCACGTGATATATTCATTTTCTTCCCGGCGGTAACTCATAAAAAAGGCCCGACAAAAGTGCGGGATTGCGCTATAATCACTTACACTTTCGGCTATCAGCCACCATTTAATGGACCAACGTCCTGTTTTACCCTGTAATCACGAGGAACGTCATGCAACTCCCACACTGCCCGAAATGCCAGTCTGAGTACACCTATGAAGATAATGGCATGTTTATCTGCCCGGAATGCGCCCATGAATGGAACAATGCCGAGCCCGCTGACGATAATGACGCCCTGGTGGTAAAAGATGCTAACGGCAATTTACTCGCCGATGGCGACAGCGTGACCGTCATTAAAGATCTGAAGGTAAAAGGCAGCTCTTCAATGCTGAAAATCGGCACCAAAGTGAAGAATATCCGACTGGTGGAAGGCGATCATAACATCGACTGTAAAATTGATGGTTTTGGTCCGATGAAGTTGAAATCTGAGTTCGTCAAAAAGAACTAATTCTATTTCCTCAGCAGCGGAGATTTATTTTCCCGCGCCTGAAACGGCCGCCGGGATAAATGAACGGATATATTTCCGCCGCGCCGCCTGATTATTTCCCGCGTGCCGCAGCATCCAGACCCGGCTCTACCGCCTGGTCTGGATGACTCATCACCTTCTACACTTAATGGGTCTTCGTTACCTGAGGTAATGGTTATGCCCTTAAGTCCTTACGTCACCTTTAGCGGCAACTGCGCAGCGGCGATAGCGTTCTATCGACAAACGCTGGGCGCCGAACTTGTCCACCAAATCACCTACGGCGAAATGCCGCAGAATGCCCATGATGCCCAGGATGGCTGCCCTTCCGGCCAGCATTTATCCGCCGACTGTATTGCTCACGCCAGTCTGCGCGTCGCGGGCAGCGAGCTCATGCTCGGCGACAGCCCGGGCGGCGAGAGCGATCGCTACGCCGGCTTTACGCTGGTACTCGATACGCAGGACCTGGCCGAGGGCAAGCGCTGGTTCGATAGCCTCGCCGACGGCGGGAACATCGAGATGGACTGGCAGGAAACCTTCTGGGCCCACGGCTTTGGCAAAACCATCGACCGCTTTGGCGTCCCGTGGATGGTGAACGTCGTCAAACAAGCTTAACACTTCCCCCTTCGGGCGGGTTCTCCCGCCCTGTCACTCAGCTGGCACCAACTCTTCATCCTCCGGTCATTGTGTGTTAACCGGAATGTAACAAAAACGCGTCAGGATCGGGCCACTCTCAGAGGGAAATCCCTTCTTCTGCTTAGTGAGGCTTGACTGACATGTACTTATCCAGACATCCGACCAGTTATCCGACCCGGTATCAGGAAATTGCCGCCAGACTTGAGCAGGAACTACGCCATCACTATCGCTGCGGCGACTACCTTCCGGCTGAACAACAGCTGGCCACGCGCTTTGAAGTCAACCGCCATACCCTGCGCCGGGCGATCGATCAGCTGGTTGAACGCGGCTGGGTCCAACGCCGTCAGGGGGTTGGCGTGCTGGTGCTGATGCGCCCAATCGACTATCCGCTCAATGCCCAGGCGCGCTTCAGCCAGAATCTGCTCGATCAGGGCAGCCACCCGACCAGCGAAAAGCTGCTGTCGGTACTGCGCCCGGCCAGCAGCCACGTCGCCGAAGCCTTTGGCATTGAGGAAGGCGACAACGTCATTCATCTCCGGACCCTGCGCCGCGCCAACGGCGTCGCGCTGTGCCTGATAGACCACTACTTCACCGACCTGCGCTTCTGGCCGACGCTGCAAACCTTCACCCAGGGGTCACTGCACGATTTCCTGCGCCAACGGCTGGATGTCGAACTGACCCGCGCGCGCACCAAAATCAGCGCCCGTCGCGCCCAGGCCAAAGAGAGCAATATTCTTGGGATCCCCAACATGGCGCCGCTGCTGTGCGTGAGAACCCTGAACCACCGCGCGGGCGAACCGCAGGCTACGGAGTACTCCGTCAGCCTGACCCGGGCGGACATGATTGAATTCACCATGGAGCACTGAATGCACTTTGATACCGCAACCCGCCAGCGCTGGATGTCCGTGCTGGCCCACAGCGACCCCGAGGAGCTGCTGGCACGGATGCAGACCCTGCAGCTGGCGCCGGACTATGAACTGATTCGCGCGCCGGAAACCGGCCTGGTACAGCTCCAGGCGCGGATGGGCGGGATTGGCGATCGTTTCTTCGCCGGAGACGCGACGTTGACCCGCGCCGCCATTCGCCTGACCGACGGCACCCTCGGCTACAGCTGGATACTGGGCCGCGATCGGCCGCACGCAGAACGCTGCGCAACCATCGACGCGCTGATGCAATCGCCCCACCATTTTCACACCTTAATGGAAACCCTGATTACCCCGCTGGAAGCACAACGAAGCGCACGCATTGAAGCCCGACGCGCCGAAGTCAACGCCAGCCGGGTGGACTTCTTTACTCTGGTTCGCGGAGATAACGCATGACCTTACAAACCGCTTTTACCCTACCGGTGCAGGATGCCCAGCACAGTTTTCGTCGCCTGCTCAAAGCCATGAGCGAGCCGGGCGTCATTGTCGCACTGCAGCAGCTCCAGCATGGCTGGCAGCCGTTGAATATCGCCTCCACCAGCCTGCTGCTGACCCTGGCGGACCACGAAACGCCGGTCTGGCTCTCATCGGCGCTGCATAACGACCTCGTCGGCCAGAACTTACGTTTTCATACCGGCGCACCGCTGGTGGAACTGCCGCAGCAGGCGGTCTTCGCCGTCACCGATGAACGTATCAGCAGCGAACAGCTTAACGTCCTGTCCGCCGGTACCGTCGCCGCGCCGGAAACCGGCGTCACGCTGATTGTCCAGCTCGCCAGCCTCAGCGGCGGGCGCATGCTGCGCCTGACCGGGGCCGGTATCGCCGAAGAGCGCATGATCGCCCCGCAGCTGCCGGACTGCATCATTGATGAGCTGACCGAACGCCCGCACCCGTTCCCGCTGGGCATTGACCTGATCCTCACCTGCGGCGAGCGCCTGCTGGCTATCCCGCGCACCACCCACGTGGAGGTTTGCTGATGTACGTTGCCGTCAAAGGCGGAGAGCGGGCGATCGAAGCCGCTCACGCCTTACAGGAACATAAACGACGAGGCGATGGACGGCTTCCCGAACTGAGCATTGAACAGATTACCCAACAGCTACACCTGGCGGTCGATCGGGTGATGACCGAAGGCGGCATCGCCGATCGTGAACTGGCGGCGCTGGCGCTCAAACAGGCCAGCGGCGACAACGTCGAAGCCATTTTTCTACTGCGCGCCTACCGCACCACCCTGCAGCGGCTGGCGGTGAGCGAACCTGTCGATACCGCCAGCATGCGCCTGGAGCGCCGTATTTCGGCGGTGTATAAGGATATTCCCGGCGGCCAGATGCTCGGCCCGACCTACGATTACACCCACCGCCTGCTTGATTTCACTCTGCTGGCCAACGGCGAAACGCCGACGCTGAATACCGCCGAACGGCCGCCGGAAGCCACACCGCACGTTTTCAATCTGCTGGTACAGCAGGGGCTGGCGAAAGCGGAACAGGAGTCCCACGCCCGGCCCGACGACATCACCCGCAATCCGCCGGTCTATCCCTGTTCACGCTCGTCACGCCTGCAACAGCTGGTGCGCAGCGATGAAGGCTATCTGCTGGCGCTGGCCTACTCCACGCAGCGCGGCTATGGCCGCAACCACCCTTTTGCCGGTGAAATTCGCAGCGGCTACGTCGCCATTGAGATCGTCCCCGAAGAGCTGGGTTTTGCGGTCAATATCGGCGAACTGCTAATGACTGAATGCGAGATGGTCAACGGTTTCGTGGCGCCGGAAAGCGAGCCCCCGCACTTCACCCGCGGCTACGGCCTGACCTTCGGCATGAGCGAGCGCAAAGCGATGGCGATGGCGCTGGTAGACCGGGCGCTCCAGGCGCCGGACTACGGCGAGGAGATAGCCGGGCCGGCGCAGGATGAAGAGTTTGTCCTCGCCCACGCCGATAACGTCGAGGCGGCCGGTTTCGTCTCGCATCTCAAGCTGCCCCACTATGTCGATTTCCAGGCCGAACTGGCGCTGCTGAAACGCCTGCAACGGGAGAACGAACGTGGCTAACCCACTCACTGGCTACAACTTTGCTTATCTTGATGAGCAGACCAAGCGCATGATCCGCCGGGCAATTCTCAAAGCGGTGGCGATTCCCGGCTACCAGGTACCGTTCGGCGGCCGCGAGATGCCGATGCCCTACGGCTGGGGAACCGGCGGTATTCAGCTGACCGCCAGTATCATCGGTGAGCATGATGTGCTGAAGGTGATTGACCAGGGTGCCGATGACACGACCAATGCGGTGTCGATACGGCAGTTTTTTAAGCGCGTCACCGGCGTCGCGACCACCGAGGCGACCTGCGATGCCACGCTGATCCAGACCCGTCACCGGATCCCGGAAACGCCGCTCAGCGAAGATCAGATCCTCATCTTCCAGGTGCCGATCCCGGAGCCGCTGCGCTTTATTGAGCCGCGCGAGACCGAAACCCGCACCATGCATGCGCTGGAAGAGTACGGCGTGATGCAGGTGAAACTGTATGAAGACATTGCCCGCTTCGGTCATATCGCCACCACCTATGCCTACCCGGTAAAAGTGAACGGCCGCTATGTGATGGACCCGTCGCCCATTCCTAAATTCGACAACCCGAAAATGCACATGATGCCCGCGCTACAGCTGTTCGGCGCCGGACGGGAAAAGCGCATTTACGCCGTGCCGCCGTTTACCCCGGTGGAAAGTCTCGATTTCGACGACCACCCCTTTACCGTCCAGGAGTGGGATGAACCCTGCGCCATTTGCGGGTCTCGCCACAGCTACCTTGATGAAGTGGTACTCGATGACAGCGGCAAACGGATGTTTGTCTGCTCCGATACCGACTATTGCCGTCAACAGAGCGAGGCGCTGAACAAATGAGCCATCCGTTACTCGCGGTCAATCATTTGACCCATCTTTATGCGCCGGGCAAAGGCTTCAGCGACGTCTCTTTTGAACTGTGGCCCGGTGAAGTGCTGGGCATCGTGGGTGAGTCCGGATCGGGGAAAACCACCCTGCTGAAAGCCCTCTCGGCGCGCCTGGCGCCGCAGGAAGGTGAAGTGCGGTATGAAAACCGCTCGCTGTATGCGATGAGCGAAGCGGATCGCCGCCGTCTGCTGCGCACCGAATGGGGCGTGGTACATCAGCATCCGATGGATGGTCTGCGCCGTCAGGTGTCGGCGGGCGGCAACATCGGTGAGCGCCTGATGGCCACCGGCGCACGCCACTACGGAAATATTCGCGCGACCGCCGAACAGTGGCTGAACGATGTCGAAATTCCACCGTCGCGTATTGACGATCTGCCCACCACTTTTTCCGGCGGAATGCAGCAGCGTTTGCAAATCGCCCGCAACCTTGTGACCCAGCCGAAGCTGGTATTTATGGACGAGCCGACCGGCGGTCTGGATGTATCGGTGCAGGCGCGTCTGCTCGATCTGCTGCGTGGCCTGGTGGTAGAGCTGAACCTGGCCGTGGTAATTGTCACCCATGACCTGGGGGTGGCGCGCCTGCTGGCTAACCGTCTGCTGGTCATGAAACAGGGTCAGGTGGTGGAAAGTGGCTTAACCGACCGGGTACTGGACGATCCTCATCACCCGTATACCCAGCTGCTGGTGTCATCGGTATTGCAGAACTGAGGTTGCTGTCGCCGGGTGGCGCTGCGCTTACCCGGCCTACGAATACAGCACCCACAGGCCGGGTAAGGCCCACGAACGCAGCACCCAAAGGCCGGGTAAGGCCCACGAACGCAGTACCCAAAGGCCAGGTAAGGCCTACGAACGCAGCACCCAAAGGCCGGGTAAGGCCTACGAACACCGCACCCAAAGGCCGGGTAAGGCCCACGAACGCAGTACTCAAAGGCCAGGTAAGGCCTACGAACACAGCACCCAAAGGCCGGGTAAGGCCTACGAACACAGCACCCACAGGCCAGGTAAGGCCTACGAACACAGTACTCAAAGGCCAGGTAAGGCCCACGAACGCAGCACCCAAAGGCCGGGTAAGGCCTACGAACACAGCACCCGTAGGCCGGGTAAGGCGAAGCCGCCACCCGGCACCCAAACCACGAGGCTAAAATGATCCACGTTGAAAATGTCAGTAAGACCTTTGTACTTCACCAGCAAAACGGCGTGCGCCTGCCGGTGCTGCAGAATGCCTCTCTGGAGGTCAGCCATGGCGAATGTGTGGTGCTGCACGGCCATTCCGGTAGCGGCAAATCCACCCTGCTGCGTTCGCTGTATGCCAACTACCAGCCGGACACCGGTCATATCCATATCCGCCATGGCGACGAATGGGTTGACCTGGTCAACGCCTCGCCGCGTAAAGTGCTGGAAGTCCGCAAGCGCACCATCGGCTGGGTCAGCCAGTTTCTGCGCGTCATCCCGCGAATCTCGGCCCTCGAAGTGGTGATGCAACCGCTGCTCGACCTCGGCATTGCGCGCGATACCTGCGCTTCGCAGGCCGCCCGCCTGCTGACGCGCCTGAACGTTCCGCAACGGTTATGGCATCTGGCGCCCTCCACATTTTCCGGCGGGGAACAGCAGCGGGTCAATATCGCCCGCGGTTTCGCGGTGGACTACCCGATTTTACTGCTTGATGAGCCAACCGCCTCGCTGGACGCCACAAACAGCGCCGCCGTAGTGGAACTGATTAACGAAGCCAAAGCGCGCGGCGCGGCTATCGTCGGTATTTTCCATGATGAAACGGTCCGCAATCAGGTCGCCGACCGACTGCACCCGATGGGAATAACAGCATGATTATCAATAATGTAAACCTGGTTCTCGAGGATGAAGTGGTGCACGGGTCGCTGGAAGTGCAGGAAGGCAGAATTTACGCCTTTGCCGAAAGCCAGAGCCAGCTACCGCAGGCGCTCGACGGTGAAGGCGGCTGGCTGCTGCCCGGGCTGATTGAGCTGCATACCGATAATCTGGACAAATTCTTTACTCCGCGCCCGAAAGTCGACTGGCCCGCCCACTCGGCGATGAGCAGCCATGATGCGCTGATGATCGCCAGCGGGATCACCACCGTGCTGGATGCGGTGGCCATTGGCGATGTCCGCGACGGCGGCGACCGGCTGGAGAATCTGGAAAAGATGATCAACGCCATCGAAGAGACGCAAAAGCGCGGCGTTAACCGCGCCGAGCACCGCCTGCATCTGCGCTGCGAGCTGCCGCACCACACCACCCTGCCGCTGTTTGAGAAGCTGGTTGGCCGCGAGCCGGTGAGCATGGTCTCCCTGATGGACCACTCTCCAGGACAGCGCCAGTACGCCGATCGCAGCAAGTACCGCGATTACTATCAGGGAAAATATCATCTGACCAACGAAGAGATGGACCGCTTCGAGGAGGAGCAGATGGCGCTGGCGGCGACCTGGTCGCAGCCGAACCGCGAGACCATCGCCGCCATCTGCCGCGAGCGTAAGATCGCCCTCGCCAGCCACGATGACGCCACCCGTGAACATGTCGTCGAATCGCACCAGCTTGGTAGCGTGATCGCCGAATTTCCTACCACCTTAGCCGCCGCAGAGGCCTCGCGTCAGCACGGCATGAACGTGCTGATGGGGGCGCCGAATATCGTGCGCGGCGGTTCGCACTCCGGCAACGTCGCGGCCCACCAGCTGGCGGCCAGCAACCTGCTCGATATTCTGTCGTCAGACTACTATCCCGCCAGCCTGCTCGATGCGGCGTTCCGCATCGCGGACGACCACGACAACGCCTTCTCGCTACCGCAGGCCATTCGTCTGGTCAGTAAAAATCCGGCCCAGGCTCTGGGATTAGGCGACCGCGGCGTGATTGCGGAAGGTAAGCGTGCCGATATGGTGCTGGCGCACCGTCGCGGCGAACATGTCCATATTGACCACGTCTGGCGTCAAGGAAAGAGGGTCTTCTGATGAGCGGAAAATTGATTTGGCTGGTGGGCGCCTCAGGCTCCGGAAAAGATAGCCTGCTGGCGGCCTTACGTCAGCGCGAAAATGCCCGGCTGCTGGTGGCGCATCGCTATATTACGCGCCCGTTCAACGCCGGCAGCGAAAATCATATTGCGCTCAGCAAGCAGGAGTTTTTCAACCGCGCCGAGCGCCAGCTGTTCGCCCTGAGCTGGCATGCCAATAACAATTACTACGGAATTGGCATCGAAATTGACCTGTGGCTGCACGCCGGTTTTGACGTGGTGGCCAATGGCTCTCGAGCCCATCTGCCTCAGGCCCGGGCGCGCTACGCTGACGCCCTGCTGCCCATCTGCCTGCAGGTCACGCCGGAGGTGCTGCGCCAGCGCCTGGAACAGCGCGGGCGAGAGAGCGAAGCGGAGATCGCCCTGCGCCTGGAGCGCGCGGCGCGCTATACCCCCTCCGACTGTCTGACGTTGAACAACAACGGCAGCCTCGGGCAATCCGTCGACCAGTTCCTCACGCTGCTGCGTCGCCACTACGCCCGACAAGAGAATCAACATGCCTACCTGTGAACTCCGGGCCCCGACCCTGGACGATGTCGATGCCGTATATGCATTAATTTGCGAATTAAAGCAGAAAGCGTACGATCGCCACCATTTCACCGCCGGGTTTGCCATGAACCTGCAAAATCCAACCCTGCGCTATCAGCTGGCGCAGGTGGAGGGGGAGACGGTCGGGTTGATTGGGCTACAGTTGCAGTTCCCGCTTAATTTCAACGCCTGGATCGGGGAAGTGCAGGAACTGGTGGTGCTGCCGCAGAGACGCGGCCTGCACGTCGGTCAGGCGCTGCTGGCCTGGGCGGAGCAGGAAGCCCGCGAACACGGTGCACAAATGGTGGAGCTCTCCAGCGGAAAATCCCGTCCCGACGCCCACCGTTTCTATCTCCGTGAAGGGTATACGCAAAGCCATCTGCGTTTTAAAAAAGCGCTGTAAGGAGGAAGTATGGGCCTGACTATTCGCTTAACCGGCACCGGCGGCGCCCAGCTGGTTCCGGTCTTCGGCTGCGACTGCGCAGCCTGTCAGCGTGCGCGCAGCGATGAGGCGCATCGTCGTCGCCCCTGTAGCGCGGTCGTGACCTTCAATGACGCCGTCACACTTCTGGATGCCGGGCTACCCGACCTGATGGACCGGTGGCCCGCCGGCCAGTTTCAGCAGTTTTTACTTACCCACTATCATATGGATCATGTTCAGGGATTATTCCCGCTGCGCTGGGGCGTCGGTGCGCCGATCCCGGTGTTTGGGCCGCCGGATCCTGAAGGCTGCGATGACCTGTTTAAGCACCCCGGCCTGCTGGATTTCAGCCATACCGTTGAACCGTTTGTGGTGTTTAACTTACAGGGATTGCGGGTGACGCCGCTACCGCTGAATCACTCGAAGCTGACGTATGGCTATCTGCTGGAGTCGGCGCACAGCCGGGTCGCCTGGTTGTCGGATACCGCCGGATTACCGGAAAAGACGCTCAAATTCTTACTGAATAACCAGCCGCAGGCGATCGTGATCGACTGCAGCCATGAGCCGCGCCCGCAGCCGCCGCGCAACCACTGCGATTTGAATACGGTACGCGCTATCAATCAGGTGCTGGCCTGCCCGCGGGTCATTCTGACCCATATCAGCCATCAGTTTGATCTCTGGATGATGGACCATCCGTTGCCGCCGGGGTTTGAGGCCGGCTATGACGGTATGGAGATCGTGCTGGATTAATCTGTAACCCGATTAGGGCTATCGTCACTCCGGTGAGCGCCATGTCACCACGACCAGAAACGACGGCGCGGTTAATAATCGTCATCCAGCCGCCGCTGGTCGTTCTCCAGCTGCCGGCGATCCTGATCCAGCTGGCGCTGGCGATCGTCGAGCTGACGGCGACGATCCTCTAACTGTCGCTGCCGATCGTCATACTGCCGCTGGCGATCGGTGCTTTGTTGGCGGCTGCCCTGGTAACGTCCGTCATCATAGCGGTCGTTATCATCATCAGAGCGGCTATTGCCGGGGTTGTAGGCATCACTAATCGCCTGCTGAATATTACCGATTGCGTCGTCAATAATGTCAGCGTGCGCCAGCTGGCTGCTCAGCGACAGCGTGCAGAGGATTAAAGCGGTAAAGTAACGTTTCATAGAGCCAGTCTCTTCAGGGGGCTGGCCCTACGTTAATCAACGGTCGTTGCGGCGAGTAGCGGAGGAATCTCAAATCCGCGGCTGTTCAAGCGCGGTAATCGCATCAATTCGCGTCTGATGACGTCCGCCTTCATAATCGCTCCCCAACCAGGCATCGACAATCATTTTTGCCAGTTCAAGACCTATCACGCGCGCGCCGAAGGCCAGCACATTGGTATTATTATGTTGCCGCGATAGCTGGGCCGAATAGGGTTCACTGCACACCACCGCGCGAATGCCGGGGTATTTATTGGCGGTTATGGAGATCCCGACGCCGGTGCCGCAGATCAGGATCCCGCCCTCAGCTTCACCTGTCAGAATGGCCTGCGCGACAGCGCTGGCATAACGGGGATAATCGGTACGCTCAGGTGACCATGTTCCCTTATCCAGCACCTCGATTCCCCGCTGTCGGAGATGCGTTACAATATCGTTTTTAAGGATAAACCCGACGTGATCACAGCCAATTGCAATCCTTTTCATACTTAACCTCGCCTGTTTTTACTTTACGAACATAGATAGAGTTGTGATTTAAACCGCAAAACCCGGCCAGAAAATCGGCACAAATCCGGCCTGACGTGCCATTTCTACCTCGCTAAAATTCACAAATCAAGCGAGAAAAATAGACGACTCATATTAACTATCGTTTTAAATTTTACAGATAAATCTAAAAAAACCTTGCTTTATAAATAGTTAATTAAAAATACTCCGACGCAAAACCACCCCTGAACTTTACAAAAAGCAAAACTTTATAAAACTTATAATTTTGTGAAGTTGATTGTATCTTTTCTGTTTTGACTGTGGTGATATAGTGACGTCTTCACTTTATGGACAAGAGAAAGCGATGAGTCAGTCAGAATCCAGTTCGCTCCCCAACGGTATCGGTCTCGCCCCCTGGCTACGCATGAAGCAGGAAGGAATGACCGAAAACGAAAGCCGAATCGTCGAATGGTTGCTTAAACCCGGCAATCTGAGCGACGCTCCCGCCATTAAAGATGTGGCGGAAGCGCTGTCGGTTTCCGAAGCGATGATCGTTAAGGTCTCCAAACTGCTCGGTTTTAGCGGTTTTCGTAACCTGCGTAGCGCCCTGGTGGAGTATTTTTCGCAATCTGAACAGGTCCTTCCGGCAGAGCTCTCCTTTGATGAAGCACCTCAGGACGTGGTGAATAAGGTTTTTAACATTACTCTGCGTACCATTATGGAAGGTCAGTCGATCGTTAATGTCGATGAAATTCATCGCGCGGCACGTTTCTTCGCCCAGGCCAACCAGCGCGATCTGTACGGAGCCGGTGGATCAAATGCCATCTGCGCCGATGTGCAGCATAAGTTTTTACGGATCGGCGTGCGCTGCCAGACATATCCGGATGCGCATATCATGATGATGTCGGCCTCATTGTTGAAAAAAGGCGACGTCGTGCTGGTCGTCACCCATTCCGGGCGCACCAGCGATATTAAATCGGCAGTAGAGCTGGCCAAGAAGAACGGTGCTAAAATTATCTGTATTACCCATAGCTACCATTCACCGATTGCTAAATTAGCTGATTTTATTATTTGCTCGCCAGCACCAGAAACTCCTTTATTAGGGAGGAACGCCTCAGCGCGTATTTTACAACTTACCTTATTAGATGCTTTTTTCGTTTCGGTAGCCCAACAAAATATTGAACAGGCCACTTTAAACATGCAAAAAACCGGCGCCATTGTTGATTTCTTTTCACCAGGAGCGCTGAAGTAAATAATAAACGCCGATCCCACCACGGTGGGATCAATATTACTGTATCCTACACCGAGAATACTGTCATGAATAAATACCTGAAAATTTTCAGCGGCGCGGCTATGGGCGTAATGTTATCTACCAGCGCTTTTGCCGCGGCCGATTACGCGGTGGTATTAAAAACATTATCAAATCCTTTCTGGGTTGATATGAAAAAAGGTATTGAAGATGAGGCCAAAACGCTGGGAGTCAGCGTCGATATTTTTGCCTCGCCTTCGGAAGGGGATTTTCAATCACAGCTGCAGCTATTCGAAGACTTAAGCAATAAGAACTATAAAGGCATCGCTTTCGCGCCTCTCTCGTCGGTCAACCTGGTGATGCCCGTGGCGAAAGCCTGGAAGAAAGGGATTTATCTGGTCAATCTCGATGAAAAAATCGATATGGATAACCTGAAGAAAGCGGGCGGTAACGTTGAAGGTTTCGTCACCACGGACAACGTCGCGGTGGGGGCAAAAGGGGCCGATTTTATTATCGAGAAACTGGGTGCTGAAGGCGGCGACGTTGCCATCATCGAAGGAAAAGCGGGTAACGCGTCAGGCGAAGCCCGTCGTAACGGTGCAACGGAGGCATTCAAAAAAGCCAGTCAGATCAAGCTTGTTGCCAGCCAACCAGCCGACTGGGATCGCATTAAGGCGCTTGATGTTGCCACTAACGTGCTACAGCGGAACCCTAACCTGAAAGCCTTTTACTGCGCGAATGACACAATGGCAATGGGCGTTGCCCAGGCCGTAGCCAACGCCGGTAAAAGCCAGACGGTTCTGGTGGTCGGCACTGACGGTATCCCTGAAGCGCGTAAAATGGTGGAAGCCGGTCAGATGACCGCAACGATTGCGCAAAATCCGGGCAATATCGGCGCGACGGGACTGAAGATGATGGTTGATGCCGAAAAAACCGGCAAGGTGATTCCACTGGATAAAACACCAGAATTCAAACTGGTGGATTCTATTCTGGTCACAAAATAATTTTCCAGCAACGAGTCCGATGCTCTCCCCTTACCCTCCTGAACTCAGGAGGGTAAAAATAAGTAAGGAGTTATTATGCTCACGCCATATATTTCAATGGCGGGGATCGGCAAATCCTTTGGTCCGGTTCACGCATTAAAATCGGTCGATTTAACCGTTTACCCGCACGAAATACATGCATTACTCGGGGAAAACGGTGCGGGTAAATCAACGTTAATGAAAGTTTTGTCGGGAATACATGAACCGACCAAAGGCACCATCACGGTTAATAACGTTAATTATGACAAGCTCGACCATAAATTAGCGGCCAGACTCGGCATCGGCATTATTTATCAAGAGCTCAGCGTCATTGATGAATTAACCGTAATGGAAAATTTATATATCGGCCGCCATCTGACGAAAAAAATCTGCGGCGTCAATATTATCGACTGGAAAGAGATGCGCATCAGAGCGGCAATGATGCTGCTACGCATCGGATTAAAGGTCGATTTAGACGAGAAAGTCGCGAATCTGTCGATCAGCCATAAACAGATGCTGGAAATCGCTAAGACACTGATGCTCGACGCCAAAGTGCTGATCATGGATGAACCCACCTCTTCGCTGACCAACAAAGAGGTGGACTACCTGTTCCTGATCATGAACCAGCTGCGTAAAGAGGGAACCGCCATCGTCTATATCTCGCACAAGCTGGCGGAGATACGCCGGATCTGCGACCGCTACACGGTGATGAAGGACGGTAGCAGCGTATGCAGTGGCATGGTCAGCGAGGTCAATAACGACGATATCGTACGTCTGATGGTCGGCCGTGAGTTGCAAAACCGCTTTAACGCGATGAAAGAGAACAGCGGAAATATCGCGCGCGAAACGGTATTCGAAGTAAAAAATGTCACCAGCCGGGATAAGAAAAAGGTCCGTGATATCTCCTTTAGCGTCAATCGCGGTGAAATTCTCGGCTTTGCCGGCCTGGTGGGCTCCGGGCGTACCGAACTGATGGATTGTCTGTTTGGTGTTGATAAGCGGAGCAGCGGCGAAATCATCCTCAACGGTAAAGCCATTACCCCGCGCTCGCCGCTCGATGCCTTAAAGAAAGGAATGGGCTACATCACGGAGAGTCGCCGGGACAACGGTTTCTTCGGCAATTTCTCTATAGCGCAAAACATGGCTGTCAGCCTGAGCCTGAAACACGGCGGCTATAAAGGGGCGATGGGGCTGTTCCATGAAGAGAACGAGCGTAAAACGGCGGAGGCACAGCGCAAATTACTGGCGCTGAAGTGCCATTCTGTCGATCAGAGCATCACCGAACTTTCCGGCGGTAACCAACAAAAGGTCCTGATATCCAAATGGTTATGCTGCAACCCCGACGTCATTATTTTCGATGAACCGACGCGCGGAATCGACGTCGGCGCGAAAGCCGAAATTTATAAAGTGATGCGCCAGTTGGCGGATGACGGAAAAGTCATTCTGATGGTGTCATCCGAGCTTCCTGAAATTATCGCCGTCTGTGACCGCATCGCCGTGTTCTGCGAGGGGCGGCTGACGCAAATTCTGACCAATCGCGACGACATGAGCGAAGAGGAGATTATGGTATGGGCACTGCCGCAAGAGTAAAAGGGGAGTCTGATGGCAAAAAGCCGTTCAACTTCGCACTGTTCTGGGATAAATACGGCACCTTTTTTATCCTCGCGATTATTGTCGCGATCTTCGGCTCGCTGTCGTCGGAATACTTTCTGACGACCAATAATATCACCCAAATATTTGTTCAGAGCTCGGTGACGGTGCTCATCGGAATGGGGGAGTTCTTCGCTATTCTGGTAGCAGGCATCGACCTGTCCGTGGGGGCGATTCTGGCGCTTTCCGGCATGGTGACCGCCAAACTCATGCTGGCAGGCGTCGATCCGTTCCTCGCAGCGCTGATTGGCGGCGTGCTGGTCGGCGGCGCGCTAGGCGCGATTAACGGCTGCCTGGTCAACTGGACCGGCCTGCACCCGTTCATTATTACCCTCGGTACCAACGCGATTTTTCGCGGCATCACCCTGGTTATCTCCGACGCCAACTCGGTCTATGGCTTCTCTTTCGAGTTCGTCAATTTCTTTGCCGCCAGCGTATTGGGGATCCCGGTACCGGTCATCTTCTCGCTTATTGTGGCCGTGATTCTCTGGTTCCTGACCACCCGGATGCGGCTGGGCCGCAATATCTACGCCCTCGGCGGCAATAAAAACTCCGCCTTCTACTCTGGCATCGATGTGAAGTTCCATATGTTGCTGGTGTTCATTATATCCGGCATCTGCGCCGGGCTGGCGGGAGTGGTCTCGACGGCACGTCTCGGCGCCGCGGAGCCTCTGGCCGGAATGGGCTTTGAAACCTACGCCATCGCCAGCGCCATTATCGGCGGTACCAGCTTCTTTGGTGGTAAGGGACGCATTTTTTCAGTGGTGATTGGCGGCCTGATCATCGGCACCATCAACAACGGGCTGAATATTCTCCAGGTACAAACCTACTACCAGCTGGTGGTGATGGGTGGATTAATTATCGCGGCTGTCGCCCTCGATCGTCTTATCAGTAAGTAAGGAATTTATGATGAAAATTGCCCCCTCTTTAATGTGTATGGACCTGCTGAAATTCAAAGAACAGATCGAGTTTATCGATCGGCATGCAGATTACTTCCACATCGACATCATGGACGGTCATTTTGTCCCTAACCTGACGCTATCGCCGTTTTTCGTCAGCCAGGTGAAGAAGCTGGCCAGTAAACCACTGGACTGCCATCTGATGGTCACCCGGCCACAGGATTACATCAGCCAGCTGGCGCAGGCGGGCGCAGACTTTATCACCCTGCATCCGGAAACTATTAACGGTCAGGCTTTCCGCCTGATAGAGGAGATTCGTCGCCATGGCATGAAGGTCGGCCTCATTCTCAATCCGGAAACGCCGGTTGAGACGATGAAATATTACCTCCACAAGGCGGACAAAATTACGGTGATGACCGTCGATCCGGGTTTCGCGGGCCAACCCTTTATTCCTGAAATGCTGGAGAAGATCGGCGAGCTAAAAGCGTGGCGAGAACGTGAAGGGCTGGCCTACGAAATTGAGATCGACGGTTCGTGCAATAAAGCGACCTATCAAAAACTGATGGCGGCAGGCGCGGACGTCTTTATCGTCGGGACCTCCGGTCTGTTTAACCACGGCGACAATATTCACGACGCGTGGCAGGTCATGGCAGAGCAGATTCTGGCGGCCAAAAACGAGGTATTCCCTCATGCAAAAACAGCGTAAGGTCGTCGCAGGAGTGGACATGGGCGCAACCCATATCCGCTTTTGCCTGCAAACCGCACAGGGCGAGACTCTGCATTGCGAGAAGCTGCGCACCGCTGAAGCGATCGCCCCTGACGGTCTGGTGAGCGGGATCACGATGTTGATTCAGCAGCAGCTTGACCGCTTTCAGGCACATTGCTGCGGCCTGGTGATGGGCTTTCCGGCATTGGTCAGCAGAGATAAACGGACGATTATCTCCACCCCCAACCTATCGTTACCGCCAGAAACCCTGCGTACGCTAGCCGATGAGCTGGAGCATTCGCTGGCCTGTCCGGTCGAATTTTCCCGCGATGTGAATCTCCAGCTCTCATTTGACGTGCAGGAAAATGGTTTGCAGGCTCAACAGGTGTTAGCCGCTTATCTCGGCACCGGCATGGGCTTCGCCATCTGGTTAAACGGCGGGCCGTGGACAGGTGCACATGGCGTGGCGGGAGAGCTGGGTCATATCCCGCAGGGCGACAACGCGCTCATCTGCGGTTGCGGTAATCCCGGTTGTCTGGAAACCGTCTGTTCCGGCATCGCGCTCAAACGCTGGTATGAACAACAGCCGCGCGGCTATGCGCTTGGTGAACTGTTTTTACACGCCGCTGAGGAACCGTTTGTACAGGCCCTCCTGCACCACGCCGCCCGCGCCATCGCCACCAGCATCAACCTGTTCGACCCCGATGCGGTGATCCTCGGCGGTGGCGTGATGGACATGTCCGGGTTTCCACGCGAGGTGCTGCTCGCCATGATAAAAGCGCATATTCGCCGCCCGTTGCCTTATCAGGCGGTGCAGTTTCTTGCCGCATCGTCCTCAACATTTAATGGTGCTCAAGGGGCTGCGGCGCTGGCCCGCAGCCGCTATTTGCCACAACCTGTCGCAGCGCCTGCATCAGCTGTGTCCGACTGAAGGGTTTACGCAGCAGCTCAACGTCCGGCAGCGCAGGATTGTGCGCCGGACGCAGATCCTGGCCGCTGATCAGCAGCACCGCCACCGTCGGGAAACGGCGCTGGGTTTCGTTGATCACCTCGGCTCCGCTCAATCGGCCCGGCAGCATCAGGTCGCTAATCAGCAGCGCAATTTCCGTCGAAGCCTCAAGTAACTGCAGCGCCTGCTCTCCGTTCCCGGCCTCCAGGGTTAACCAGCCGAGCTGATGAAGCTGTTCACAAAGGGTCTGGCGCACATCGGCCTCATCCTCGAGCACCAGCGCCAGCCGCTCACCGCTCACCGTCTGCTCGACTTCCGGCAGCGGGCCACCGCTCGGCGCCTGTACCGCCGCGCGCGGCAGCTGTAAACGCACCGTTGTCCCCTGGCCCGGCGCGCTCTCAATGGCCACCCTCCCGCCGGACTGGCGGACAAAACCATAGACCATCGACAGCCCCAGACCGCTGCCGCTGCCGGTTTGTTTGGTGGTAAAGAACGGTTCGAACACCTGGGCTTTGACCTCCTGCGACATCCCGCTGCCGTGATCGATCACCTCCAGCGCCACCATATCCTGCCGCCGCCCGTCGCTGCGAGCCACCCGCTGGTTCCAGGTGCGCAGCCTAATTACCCCTGAACGCCCTTCCATTGCATCGCGAGCGTTCATCACCAGATTGATAATGGCGTTTTCCAGCTGGCCGACGTCAATCCACGCCGGCCACGCGGGTGACTGTGCCTCAATCTCCAGACTCAGCGTCGTCGGCAGAGAATGGCGCATCAGTTCGCCCAGATTCTCCAGCAGCGGTTTCATCGCCACGGCATTGGGGTGTAGCGACTGCTTACGCGAGAAGGCCAGCAGCCGCTGGGTAAGCAGCGCGCCGCGTTCTGCGGCTTTTCGCGCCCGGGAGATCCGCGGCACGTCCGCGTCCTGCGGCTGAACCAGTTCAAGGCTGCCGATAATCACCGCCAGCAGGTTATTAAAATCATGCGCCAGGCCGCCGGTCAGCTGGCCGACCGCTTTCATTTTCTGGCTGTGTACCAGCGCCTGCTCCAGCCCTTTGCGTTCGGTCCTGTCGAGAACCACGTTCACCAGCCCCCGCCCGGGAACCGGGCTGAAGCGCAGCTCAATGGTGCGGTCGCTCGCCAGCTGTAGCTCCTGGGGTTTGGGTAGCGGACGGGACAGGTTGTCACGAATATGTTCCGCCAGAGGGGCGGCCTGACCCAGCAGCTGCTGATAGTGAATGCCGCGCTGCAGGTCATTGGCTGCCAGCCCTAACAGCAGCGGATACTGCGGATTCCACACCACCAGCAGCCCCTGATTATCAAACAGCGCGAAGCCGTCGCGCATGGCATGAAAGGTGGTCTCCAGCAGGGTACTTTTTTCTTTCAGCAGCTGAGAGGTATGGGCCAATGACGCGGTATTGCGGGCAAAGACGTTGAAGGCGCGCGCCAGCTCTCCCAGTTCATCGCGTCGCTGGAGCCCCGGGACAGACACATCCTGCTCGCCGTGGGCCAGGCGCGACATCGCCCGGGAGATAGCGGTCAGACTGGAGCCAAGGTTACGGTAGATATACCAGCCGGCGAAGCCGGTTATCACCAGCGCCAGCAGCGCCGACAGCAAAATAAACATGCTGATAGAGCGCAGCTCCTGATGGCTCTGTGCCGCCCGCAGTTCAGACGCCTGCGCCACGCGGGCAACGTACTGATTAATATCGCTGTTGAGCAGCGCCACCAGCGCCTTAATGTGAAACATATACCAGCCGATGGCCAAATCGCTCTCCTCCAGCTGCGCCGAGAGCGGCTCCAGCCTGGCCAGCTCGCCGTTGAAATCCTGCAGAATCGCGGCCAGCGTAGGATCGCGGCTGGTTGTCGGCAGAAAACCTCTCACCTTATCCAGCTGCTGGACGATCGATCGCGGCGTCGAAGTATGGATGGCCGCAACGATCAGCCGATCCATCTCGGCCAGCGGCCGGGGATCGATCGCGTCTGCGCCATGCCGATCGTTAAGATCCTGAATATGCCGGAGATAGCTCTGGTTCTGATACAGCGAGCTGAGCAGTTCATTACGCTGCAGATGACGACGCTGACCGCGTTCCAGCATGCCGCCCACGCTCTGCTGCAGTTCATTGCTGCGGCGAATAATACTGGCCACCAGCGTCAGTTCCTGTTGCGCCAGCGGCGCGGCGGCGAGGTGCGAGAGTGAATATTTCAGGGCCTGCTGGGTCGCCAGCAGGCGTTCAGCTTCGCTTTTATACTCCAGCGCACCGACCACCTGGGAGAGGCGAACCGCCGCAGTGGCGACGTTCGCGGTGTCGCGCGCCAGATTCATACTGCCGGTCATATCATCCAGCGTCTGCCGCTGCACCTGTTCTTGTAGCAGGCTGGCATGGCGAAACCCCAGCAGCGCTACGCCGGCCACCATCAGCGTGACCGCAACCATCAGCAAATTAAACGACAGCAGACGCCCGCGAGCGCTGGTGAAAAACGGGTAGCGATGGGATGGCATGGTCAGCTCCACGATCTTTTTATTTATCCTGGCGGTTGCTGACCCTGACCGGGAGAGCCGCATCGCGTAATTGTGAGCCAGGTTAACTATTCATCAATATGACAAATATGAACGGCGTCTGACATTTTGTATTTATCGTCGTGTGGTGCACTGCGATTCTCGATCACACTCGCAGGAGAGCCGCCATGCAGGGGACACCGGTACTATCCATGCGCAATATTGCCAAAGCCTTTGGCAAGTTTTATGCGCTGAAAGGCGTCGATCTGACGGTCTGGCCCGGTGAGATCCACGCCTTAATGGGGGAGAACGGCGCCGGCAAAAGCACGTTGATGAAGATCCTCGCGGGGGCATATACCGCCACCAGCGGCGAGATCCTGATCGACGGACGGCCGCACGCTATTAAAGGGCCAAAAGATGCGCTGGCCGCCGGGATCACTCTGATTTACCAGGAGATGCAGCTGGCGCCGAATTTAACCGTCGCCGAGAACATTTTCCTCGGCAGCGAGCTGGCGCGCGGCGGGCTGGTACAGCGCAAAGAGATGATTAATCAGGCCCAGGCGGTGATAGATCGTCTCGGCGCTCAGTTTAAGGCCAGCGACCGGGTGATGACCCTGACCATTGCCGAACAGCAGCAGGTGGAGATCGCCCGCGCCCTGCATCGCAACAGCCGGGTCCTGGTGATGGATGAACCCACCGCCGCCCTCTCCTCCCGTGAGACCCAGCGCCTGTTTGAGCTGATTCTGCGCCTGCGCGATGAAGGGATGGCCATTATCTATATCAGCCACCGCATGGCGGAGGTTTATGAACTCTCCGACCGCGTCAGCGTATTGCGCGATGGCCAGTACGTCGGCAGCCTGACCCGCGACAAGCTCAACGCCTCCGAACTGGTGCGAATGATGGTCGGCCGTCCGTTAAGCGACCTGTTCAATAAAGAGCGCGATATTCCGCCCGGTCAGCCGCGCCTGCGGGTAGAGGATTTGACCGACGGCGGTAAAGTGAAAGCCAGCAGTCTGGTGGTACGGGCCGGGGAAATCGTCGGTCTGGCCGGTCTGGTCGGCGCCGGCCGCTCGGAGCTGGCGCAGCTGATTTTCGGCGTGCGTCGGGCCACCGGCGGCGTCATCGAGATCGACGGCGAACCGGTGGTCATTCACTCTCCGCGTGCAGCCATCGAGCTGGGTATCGGCTTTCTCACCGAAAACCGCAAGGAGCAGGGGCTGTTCCTCGAAATGGCGGCGCAGGAGAACATCACCATGGCCACCCTCGAACGGGATGCCCGCTGGGGTATGCTCAATCGCAAAAAGGCGCAGACCCTCTCCGACGATGCGATCTCCCTGCTTAATATTCGCGTGCCGCACGCACAGGTGCGGGCCGGCGGCCTTTCCGGCGGCAATCAGCAAAAGCTGCTGATCTCCCGCTGGGTCGCCATCGGTCCGCGCATTTTGCTGCTTGATGAACCGACGCGCGGCGTCGACGTCGGCGCCAAAAGCGAGATTTACCGCATCATGACCCAGATGGCGCGCCAGGGGGTGGCCATCCTGATGATCTCCAGCGAACTCCCCGAAGTGGTCGGCATGAGCGACCGGGTCTACGTCATGCGCGAAGGCAGCATCGCCGGCGAACTCCAGGCCGGCGACATCAGCCAGGAAAGCATTATGACGCTGGCCACCGGCGTAAACGACTCTCACCTTAAGGCGGTATCACCATGACAACACAGAAAGAGACCGCCGCGCAGCCGGTGGCAAAATCGGTATCAGCGAAGAAAATCCTGATGGGCGATCTGGTACAAACGGTCGGTATCCTGCCGATTTTAATCCTGATTGTCGCGGTATTTGGCTTTATCGCCCCCAACTTCTTTACCGAAAGCAACCTGCTGAATATTACCCGGCAGGCGTCGATCAACATCGTGCTCGCCGCCGGGATGACTTTCATCATTCTGACCGGGGGGATCGATCTGTCCGTCGGCTCGATTCTCGGCACCACCGCGGTGGCGGCGATGGTGGTGTCGCTGATGCCGGAGCTCTCCCTGCTCTCCATTCCGGCGGCGCTGATGCTCGGCCTGCTGCTCGGTTTGTTTAACGGCGCGCTGGTGGCCTTCGCCGGGCTACCGCCGTTTATCGTGACGCTCGGGACCTATACAGCCCTACGCGGGGCCGCCTATCTGCTGGCCAACGGCACCACGGTGATTAACTCCGATATCAGCTTCGAATGGATCGGCAACGATTACCTCGGGCCGGTTCCGTGGCTGGTGGTGATCGCGCTGATGGTGGTAGCGGTGTGCTGGTTCATTCTGCGCCGCACCACCCTTGGCGTTCATATCTACGCCGTAGGCGGCAATATGCAGGCGGCAAGGCTCACGGGGATCAAAGTGTGGCTGGTGCTGCTGTTCGTTTACGGCATGAGCGGCCTGCTCTCCGGGCTGGGCGGCGTCATGAGCGCCTCGCGGCTGTACAGCGCGAACGGCAACCTCGGCGTAGGTTATGAGCTGGATGCCATCGCCGCCGTTATTCTCGGCGGGACCAGCTTCGTCGGCGGCATCGGCACTATCACCGGCACGCTGGTGGGGGCGTTGATTATCGCCACGCTCAATAACGGCATGACGCTGATGGGCGTCTCCTATTTCTGGCAACTGGTGATCAAAGGGGCGGTGATCATCATTGCGGTGCTGATCGACAAATACCGTACCCGACACCATCAAAGTGCATAACAACAATACCCTACAGACAGAGGAAAACAGCATGCGTTTGAAACCCGTAGTAACCGCACTCTGTGCCGGCGCGTTGCTTGCCGCAGCGCCCTTTACCCAGGCCAAAGAGCTGAAGTCAATCGGCGTCACGGTGGGGGATTTAGCCAACCCGTTCTTTGTACAAATCACCAAAGGCGCGGAGCTGGAAGCCCGTAAGCTGGCCGGAGACAATGTGAAAGTGACGCTGGTCTCCAGCGGATACGATCTGGGTCAGCAGGTGGCGCAGATCGATAACTTTATTGCCGCCAAAGTCGACATGATTATCCTCAACGCCGCCGACTCAAAAGGGATTGGCCCTGCGGTAAAACGCGCGAAAGATGCCGGGATCGTGGTGGTTGCGGTGGACGTGGCCGCCGAAGGCGCCAATGCCACCATCACCTCTGATAACACTCAGGCGGGAGAAATGGCCTGTAAATACATCACCGACCGCCTGAAAGGCAAAGGGAATGTCGTGATTATCAACGGGCCGCCGGTTTCCGCTGTGCAGAACCGCGTCGAAGGCTGCCAGGCCGAGTTTGCACGCCACCCGGATATCAAAGTGCTCTCCTACAACCAGAACGCGAAAGGCAGCCGTGAAGGTGGTCTGGAAATTATGACCTCATTGCTGGCGGCGAATCCGAAGATCGATGGCGTCTTTGCCATCAACGATCCGACCGCGATCGGCGCCGATCTGGCGGCAAAACAGGCGCAGCGTCATGAGTTCTTTATCGTTGGCGTCGACGGAAGTCCGGACGGTGAAGAGGCGTTGAAACGTAAAAACTCGCTGTTTGTGGCGACGCCGGCGCAGGACCCGCAGGTCATGGCGGCGAAAGCGGTAGAGATCGGTTATGACATTCTGCAGGGGAAACCGGCACCGGCCGCACCGGTGTTGATCCCGGTGACCCTGATCGATAAAAACAATATCGGCAGTTACAAAGGCTGGACCGTGAAGTAAGAGTCCTGTCTCCCCGCAGGCCCCGCGTCTGCCGGGGCTACGCCGCCCTGTCGCCGTGGATAACATCCGCGGCGAACACATAGCCCAGACCGCGTAGGGTTTTGATCAGCGTCGGCTGATGCGGATTCGGTTCGATTTTGCGCCGCAGGCGCATGATCAGCACGTCAATCGTCCGGTCAAAGACTTCGGTGCTTTCGCTATGGGTCAGGGCCAACAGCTGCTCGCGATTGAGCACCCGGCGGGCGTTTTGCGCCAGCGCCAGCAGCAGGCTGTACTCTCCCTGGGTCAGCGGCACCGCTTGCTGTTGCGAGTTAAACAACTCGCAGCGAAACGTATCCAGCCGCCAGCCGTTAAAGAGCAATCCCGTGCCGCCGCTCGCGCCTTCGGCACCCAGCGCACCGCTACGTCTGAGCACCGCTTTCACCCGCGCCACCACCACCCGGGAGTTGAACGGCTTGGCAATATAATCATCGGCGCCCATTTCCAGCCCGACTACGACGTCGGATTCGCTGCCGAGGCCGGTCAGCATCACCACCGGTAAATCAGGTCGGCTACGCTGCAGCTGTTGCAGCACCAGCAGCCCGTTGGTGTCGGGGAGAATCATATCCAGCAGCACCAGCGAGATATCCGTCCGCTGGGCCGCTACCGCCAGCGCATCGCTGCCGGTCTGGCACAGCAGCACGTCAAAAACATGCGCACTGAGCACATCGCTAAGCAGTTCGCCAATCGCGCTGTCGTCATCCACAACCAAAATGACCGGTTTCATTACTTGCCTCTGCCCGCACGGAACGATCTCTGTCTGATTAATTCAGCAAAGCCCCCTCGACAAATCCATTACCGGATCGCGTTTCTTCAATCCATGTCACATCTCACCGCCCTTCGACACGTCAAAACTGACGACGCCCTGCTTTTCGTCAGCATTTAGCCCAAAAAATCGACGTATCATCAGTCAATACCCACAATGAAAACATGGCATAGAAGATGCATATTGACGGCGTGATAGCGCATATGCGCCCATTGATGAACTGGAGCAAGACCGATGAAAAAAGTCGTCACGGTTTGCCCGTATTGCGCATCAGGTTGCAAAATCAACCTGGTGGTCGATAACGGCAAAATCGTCCGGGCTGAGGCGGCACAGGGGAAAACCAACCAGGGAACCCTGTGCCTGAAAGGCTATTATGGCTGGGATTTCATTAACGATACCCAAATCCTCACCCCGCGCCTGAAAACCCCTATGATCCGCCGTCAGCGTGGCGGAAAACTGGAATCCGTCTCCTGGGAGGAGGCGCTCGACTACGTCGCGACCCGTCTCAGCGCCATTAAGGCGAAGTACG
>OJJJ01000012.1_pt1 | contig 211261 bp, 173 predicted proteins | sample 1596311 | NCBI WGS metagenome assembly OJJJ01 (sample SAMEA4350140, study PRJEB24818) | metagenome | biome: human; feature: gut; material: faeces | place: Denmark | collected 2013-09
CAAGTCGGGACGGGATAAACGCTGAAGGCATCTAAGCGTGAAGCCCCCCTCAAGATAAGATATCTCATAGCATAAGCTAGTAAGACCCCTAAAAGACGATTAGGTAGATAGGTTAGAGGTGGAAGCATGGTAACATGTGTAGCTGACTAATACTAATAGGTCGAGGGCTTAACCTTAAAAAGTTTGTTTTAAATTTGGTTGTTATTCAATGAGAAGTAAAAAGTATTCCTCGATAGCTCAATGGTAGAGCACACGGCTGTTAACCGTGGGGTTGTTGGTTCGAGCCCAACTCGGGGAGTTTGAAAACAAAAAAAAATTTTGTTGACAAGAGTTTTACAATGTGTTATCATTTGTATCACGGCTCCATGGTCAAGCGGTTAAGACACCGCCCTTTCACGGCGGTAACAGGGGTTCGAATCCCCTTGGAGTCACTTAACTATATGCCGACGTGGCTCAATTGGCAGAGCAGCTGACTTGTAATCAGCAGGTTATCGGTTCGAGTCCGATCGTCGGCTTTAGTAAAGAAATGATTAAGCTTTAAGGTTTGGACCTTTAGCTCAGTTGGTTAGAGCAACCGGCTCATAACCGGTCGGTCCTGGGTTCGAGTCCCCGAAGGTCCATTTTAAAAAAAGTAGTTTGGCCCAGTGGCTCAGTTGGTTAGAGCGCCGCCCTGTCACGGCGGAGGTCGTGGGTTCGAGTCCCATCTGGGTCGTTTCTTTCAAAGAAAGAAATGACAAAATAAAATAGTGTCAGTTAAGAATTAAAACTCTTAATTCCCATGGGATCTTAGCTCAGCTGGGAGAGCATCTGCCTTACAAGCAGAGGGTCATAGGTTCGAGTCCTATAGGTCCCACTAAACCGAAAGGTTTATGCCGGCGTGGCGGAACTGGCAGACGCACAGGACTTAAAATCCTGCGGGACTAATCTCCCGTACCGGTTCGATTCCGGTCGCCGGCATTATTTCCAACGTTGTTGGAAATAATGCTTTTATAATGAATATAGTAGACTATATTGTGTACGTGTAGCTCAGCTGGATAGAGCACTTGGCTACGGACCAAGGTGTCGGGAGTTCGAATCTTCTCACGTACAGTATTTAACCTCAAAGTTGTTGCTTTGAGGTTTTTTTATGCTTTAAGATAAAATGCTTAGCCTTGTATTGGCTATACATAATAAGCTTCTCTAATGAATGGTAAGCATGATGCACTTAATTATTGAGTAGTTAGTCACTATTTCATAACGCGTTGAGCTATAAGGGATTCGTACATTCTGTTCTACAATTATAGAAGACATTCATCAAAGTGTCTCTCTTAGGATTGACATGTCATAGTGTTGTAGTATGGTTTATTAGAATAAAAAGAAGTGTAGTTAATGATTTTTTCATCATTAACTACACTTCTTTTCTATATCAACATATTCATAATTAAAAAAACATAGTTAATCCAGCAACTACTGTACAACCGGTTTATAGTTTGGTAGACCATTGACTACAATCCCAAACTTTAGTTGCTAAATCCTCATAGAAATCAGGCTCATGGCAAATCAATAAGATACTGCCTTTGTATGCTTTTAAAGCTCGTTTTAACTCTTCTTTGGCGTCTACATCAAGATGATTCGTAGGCTCGTCTAGTAATAAAATATTCGTTTCCTTATTCATTAACTTGCACAAACGTACTTTGGCTTGTTCACCACCACTTAATACGCGAACTTGACTTTCTATGTGTTTCGTTGTTAAACCACATTTTGCAAGTGCGGTTCGTACTTCATATTGTGTCCAAGAGGGAAAGTCACACCATAACTCTTCAATGCATGTGTTATTCTTCGCGCCAGACATCTCTTGTTCGAAATATCCTTGGTAAAGATAATCACCAAGTACTACCTTCCCTTTTAAAGGGCTAATAAGGCCAAGAATGCTTTTTAATAGAGTTGTTTTACCAATACCGTTGGCGCCTTTTAAAACAACGATATCGCCTCTTTCCATGGAAAGATTAAGTGGCTTTGATAAAGGCTCATCATATCCAATGACAAGGTTTTCTGTTTGGAAGATATAGCGGCCAGCAGCTCTAGCTTCTTTAAATTGAAATTCAGGCTTTGGCTTTTCCTGAGCAAGCTCAATGATATCCATTTTGTCTAGTTTTTTCTGACGGGACATTGCCATATTCCTGGTGGAAACACGTGCTTTATTACGCGCAACAAAGTCCTGTAATTCATGGATTTCTTGCTGCTGTCTTTTGTAAGCGGATTCTAACTGAGCTTTTCTTACAGCATAAACTTCTTGGAACTTATCATAATCTCCAACGTATCGGTTGAGTTCGCCATTCTCCATATGATAAATTAAATTGATAACGCTATTTAAAAATGGAATATCATGTGAAATTAGTATGAAAGCGTTGTCATACTCTTGTAGATAACGTTTTAACCATTCGATATGCTGAACATCTAAATAGTTGGTAGGCTCATCTAGAAGTAAGATGTCAGGCTTTTCTAATAAGAGTTTACCAAGTAAGACTTTTGTTCTTTGTCCACCACTTAAATCGGTAACGTCTTTATCTAAGCCAATATCATCAAGACCTAGAGCACGACCGATTTCTTCTACTTTAGTATCGATAATATAAAAATCATGAGCATCTAGAAGATCTTGTATTGTACCAAACTCTTCCATTAATTCAGCCATGCGCTCATCATTTGCTTCCGCCATTTCATTACAAAGTTCATTCATTTTTTGTTCCATTTCATATAAGAAATTGAACGCAGATTTTAGAACATCGCGAATGCTCATTCCTTTTTCAAGTACAGAATGCTGATCTAAATATCCGACACGAACATTTTTGGACCATTCTACATTGCCTTCATCAGGCATTAATTTGCCGGTGATAATATTCATAAAGGTTGATTTACCTTCACCATTTGCACCAATTAAGCCGATGTGTTCGCCTTTTAAAAGACGAAACGATACATCGTGGAAAATTGCACGATCACCAAATCCATGGCTTAGGTGCGTTACATTTAATATACTCATTTATATATACTCCTTTTAATTCGAAAAGTAAGTCAAAAACAGTATCATTATAGAGTAAAATTTACAAAAATACAAGTAGTTATGATAAATGTGTCAGGAAAGGACACATAAGCAGAAGTAGCATATAATGATATATCCATTGATTATAAACAATGAGAACCAGTTAATTCTAAAAATTGTATAAAGTAATTAAAATATTAATCTAAAGTTAATCGAACTTTCATTTACGATGGATATGCTTTATGATAAAATGGTATAAAATTTTGAAACTTTAGTAACGATAATAGAAGAAATAAAATAGATGAAAATAGGAGACGTTCAATGGCAATTAAAGATTTTTTAATCGAATTAGAACAGGCTTTAGAAGGTGAAATACCTGTAGATGAGATTAAAAGTAATTTAAGATATTATGAAAGTTATATGCAAGGTCAAAGGAATCAAAAGTCAGAGGAAGAAATAACGGAAGCTTTGGGGGACCCTAGATTAATAGCTAGAACAATAATTGATACGTATCAGATGAATCATGGTTTAAATAAACATTATTCCTATGACTATGATACAGCAGAAGGCGATTTTAATAACACATCCTCTAACAATACTTCTGATTATCAACAACAAGCAGGGAATGGCAAAAGAAATTACCAGGAAAACTATTCAAATAGAAATACAAAAGTCCATACATTTCGTATGCCAGGTTGGTTATTAACCGTAATTGTAATATTAATCCTTGCAGTAATATTTAATATTGTTTTTTGGATTGGTGGAATTGTATTACGTATCTTTATAAAGATAGGATTACCGATACTTTTAATTTATCTAGGTGTTACACTAATAAGAAATATGAGACGATAATATAACATTCCTTCTATATTAAATAGATTTTATGATATAATGAAAGCGGAATGAGCCATCACAAGCTGGCTTGTGTATGGGGATTGGAGCAACAAGATCATGAACAGTACTTGTTCATGATATAATGAAAGCGGAATGAGCTATCACAAGCTGGCTTGTGTATGGCGATTGGAGCAACAAGATCATGAACAGTACTTGTTCATGATATAATGAAAGCGGAATGAGCTATCGCAAGCTCGCTTGTGTATGGCGATTGGAGTAACAAGATCATGAACAGTACTTGTTCATGATGTAATGAAAAACAGTTCTTAGTAATATTAGATTGGGTAATGCTTGTTTGGGAGAGTAATAAAAAAAGGAATGCACAAAGGAAGGAAGATAATATGTTTATTAAAAATGAAGACTGTATTGCGACACCTTGTGAACCAGGAGTTAGTAGAAAAATTCTTGCATATTCTGATGAGTTAATGATGTGTGAGATTACGTTTGAAAAAGGAGCTGCTGGTAATGTACATTCGCATAAACATTTGCAAATTACATACGTGGCAGAAGGAGCGTTTGAGTTTACCATTGATGGCGAGACACAAATTGTAAAAAAAGGCGACAGTGTATATATGAAAAGTGATGCCGTACACGGAGTTGTCTGTTTAGAAGCTGGAAAGTTAGTGGATGTATTTAATCCAAAACGTGAAGATTTTTTAAAATAAGAAATAGCGAAATGACTATAGTTATCAAATTGAACCCTTTTTCTAGAGTTTTATCAAGGAAAGGGGTTTAATTTTATGTAATTTTACAGTTTAAAATAAAATAGAAACGCTAGGTAGGGGAGCTACCTAGCGTTTCGTTGAGGGGAGTATAAATAATTAATAAGGGGTTATATAGTGCATCAAAAAATTAAATCTTTGATACTCCATTATCATAATACAAATTTATGTAAATTGCAATATCCAATTTTTTAAAAATTTCAATTTTTGTGTATAGAAAAATAAAAAGAGTAGATAATAACTTTTGTAATAACATAAAAATTATTTCTTTAGGAGGAAATATCATGGCACAAGATTATAGTCAAAATGCTCAAAGCAAATCAAAAAATGCATCCAATGCAAACAATGCAAATAATGCAAACAATGCAAACAATGCAAACAATGCAAACAATGCAAACAATGCATCTAAAAACACTTCTACAACAAGTAAAAACAACGCTCAAAACTATAGTAACAAAACATCAAGATAGTTTGTTGCAGCGAAAAAGCTACCGTATGGTAGCTTTTTTTGTTGTAGATAAAGCACAAGGCATGTCGAATTGCATAGAATAATTATGAAGAGAGTAGGTGTGCCTATGAGTTTTGAAACGATTAAATTTAATGAAATTAATCAATGTCTAAGAAGAAATAATGTGTTATTAGTCGATGTAAGAGAACAAGGTGAATATAATCGAGGGCATTTAGAAAATGCCGTCAATATACCATATGAGAGTCTTGATAACTATTTATATATGTTTTCCCCTCAGGATCTCATTGTATTGTATTGTGATCGAGGTAATTTAAGTTTACGAGCTGCCAAAGATTTATACAATCATGGATATTCAGTTGTCAATTTGGCAGGTGGATTACGTGCATATCGTGGAAATTTGGTGAAATAATGAGTATTACATTGACTGTTGTTAAAAAGAGAATTACAATAGCTTTAGAAAAACTTTGGAGGAACGAATGAGTCAATATGAATTTATAGCTCCATGTCATTTTGGACTGGAAGCAGTATTAAAAAAAGAAATTATGGATTTAGGCTATGAAGTTGTTAGTGTAGAAGATGGAAGAATTACCTTTCTTGGCGATGAACTAGCAATATGTAGAGCAAATATGTTTTTACGAACTACAGAACGTATTTTATTAAAAGTAGCGAAATTTAAAGCAGAAACGTTTGAAGAATTGTTTCAAAAAACAAAACAGATACCATGGGAGAATTTTATACCAAAAGACGGTAAGTTCTGGGTTGCAAAAGCTACATCAATAAAGAGTAAGCTTTTTAGCCCTTCTGATATTCAATCGATTATGAAAAAGGCTATGGTAGAACGTTTAAAATCAAAATATAACATAGAATGGTTTGAAGAAACAGGGAACGATTATCCGATCCGTGTAACCTTTATGAAAGATGAAATCACAATAGGAATTGATACAACAGGAGAATCTCTTCATAAAAGAGGATATCGTAAATTAATTTCAAGGGCTCCAATTACGGAAACGTTAGCGGCAGCATTGATTTTACTTACACCATGGAACAAGGACCGTATTTTAGTGGATCCGTTTTGTGGAAGTGGTACATTTCCAATCGAAGCTGCCATGATTGGAGCCCAAATAGCACCAGGGTTAAATCGTTCCTTTTTATCAGAACAGTGGAAGGATATGATTCCAAAAAAATTATGGTATAATACAGTAGAAGAAGCAAATTCTATGATATTACATGACGTTGAAATGAACATACAGGGTTATGATATTGATGGAGAAATTGTGAAAGCAGCTCGTCAAAATGCAATATTAGCTGGCGTGGATAATCATATCCATTTTCAACAACGTTCGGTCAGCGATTTAAGTAGTCCTAAAAAATATGGATTTATTATAACGAATCCACCATACGGTGAACGATTGGAAGATAAAAAAGAAATGCCAGCATTATATAAAGAAATAGGAAAAGCCTATAATGGATTGGATTCTTGGTCTTGTTTCTTAATAACTAGTTATGAAGAAACGGAAAAATACATGGGTAGAAAAGCAGATAGAAACCGTAAAATTTATAATGGTATGTTAAAAACTTATTTTTATCAGTTTATGGGGCCAAAGCCACCAAAAAGATAATAAATATCGCAGCATAATTTTAAGGAATTTTGCACAATAAATTATGATACAAAATAGATTGGTTACCGAAAGAAGTACGAATCTATTTTGTATCATTTTATTATTAAAAATTAAACTGTCGAAGTAGTGAAGTTGCTATTCACATACCCCAACAGTATATAGAAGCATTTTCAATAGTGCCAACGAAATTAAAATGCGTATAGGGTGGTATACTTATGATAGTGTCTTTTCAACCCAATCTTTAATATCACGCATGATATCTACGCTATTGAGTTCATTTAATAGTTCATGCCTCCCATCGGAATATAACGTACAGTCCACTCTTTTAAAACCGAGTTGTCCAAGGAGTAAAAAGTACTTTGTTATTTGTTTTCCATAAGCACTTACCGGGTCTTTATCACCACTAATAATAAACAATGGTAAATCACGTCTCATCCGTTGAATACGTTCTTTTTTAGAAGCATTTCTTGTTAAATGAAATAAATCATTATAAAAACTTGTGGTACAAATAAAACCGCAGTACGGATCTTTAATGTATGCATCCACCGAGTCCGAATTTCTAGATAGCCAATCAAAAGAAGTTTTTGCATTCAATCGCTTATATTGTTTCCCTTGGAAAATTAATTTATCTAAAAACTTTGATCTATATTTAGGACCTTTTACTTTCTTTTCAATCGAAGAGAGGATTATACCAGCATTCGTAAGGCTAAGTGGAGGATATGTAGATCCACAAATTATAGCGCAATCTACCTTATCATAGTGTTGTAGGACATTTCTTAAAATTATGGATCCCATGCTGTGTCCAAAAAGAATAAAATGCTGGGAACGATTTTGTTTTTTAATATATTTAATGATCGATATTGCATCAGAAACTACTTTTTTGTGTCCTTCTGAATTAGAGAAAAAACCGAGTTCTTCTTCTTGCTTATCCAATCCATGACCTCTGTGATTATAAAGATAAACATCATATCCGAATCCATTGAGATACTTAGCAAAAGCCTCGTAACGCTTGTGATGCTCCGCCATACCATGTAAAACGAGAAATGTTCCTTTCACCGTACTAGAGGAACTTAAATAAGGGTAGAGCAATGTTTTATGTTGGTCGTTTTGTTTTAATACAATTGTATCTTTCATAATGCCTCCTTTTCATAAATCAACAATATTTATACTTAAATTATGGATTGAAAGTCCAATGTTACTAAAAGAATATTCCATTGGGAATGTTTAGCTATATTATATGCACTTTCTTGATATATTTCAATTTAATTCACGATTTTATACATGTACAAATTCGACAATACATCCGATATTTATAATGACAGGTATATTAAAACATAGTATACTAAAAGAATAAGATTGCTTTAGATAATCCGCATAGGAGGAATTGAATGACAAATGAGAGTGTGTTGAAAAAAGCTACTATGTATAGTGTTTTACTAATGCTCTTCGTAATTTTCTTTTCGATTGTACTACAGATTCAGAAAGATAATGTGTCTTTTGCTCATGATAAAAATACAATAATTTCGGAAGAATCCACAAAAAATCACCAAGAAAACGTGGAAAACACAGGTGAAAATGACGAATTTTTGAGTGATGAGTGGAAAACTGTCTTAGATGAAAATGATGGGAATGTGATGAAGAAATTAAAAGAAAAAAGCATTGCGATTACAAAACCGTCTGGTCTTTTAGACGATATAAACTTAAGTGTCGAAGAGATTGCGGTGGATTCTACCATAGTTTTAACTTTAACCAGTTCAATGCAATTTACACTAGAACAGGACAAGATTAGTTGGATGAATCAGGGAAAACAGTTTTCCTTATCCAACATAGGAAATGAATCGAATGCCAGTTATGATCCCGTTAAATCATATCAAATTACATATGGTAATGTAGAAGCTTCGAAAGAACATAGTGTTCAAATCACCTTTTTATTGGATACAACATATGCATATAAAATTTATGAAGACAAAGAGAATTTTTACGTAGTACTATTAAAACCACAAGAAGTTTATGATAAGATTGTTGTAATTGATGCTGGTCATGGTGGCATTGATGGCGGCACTTATTCAAGCGGATTTAAGCACTTGGAAAAAGATATGAATTTGAGTATACTTTTATATTTAAAAGAGTATTTAGACCAGACAGATATTAAAGTTTATTATACTAGGACCACAGATGTAAAGATACCGCTTAGTCAAAGAGTGGGCTTAGCGAATGCAGTTGACGCAGATTTGTTTTTGAGTATACATTGTAATTCAAGTGAAGATGTTGGAACAGAAGGCATTGAAATATTGTACAATGAAAAACAAAATGAATTAAATTCTTTTCGGTCCATTGATTTAGCGACTATTTGTTTGGAGGAAATAAACCAGATTATAAATAGAAATAATCGAGGAATTGTACCAAGGAGCAAGAATGTACAAATTATTGGTGATTCCAATGTGCCAGTTGCACTGGTAGAGGTAGGATTTATGACAAGCACGAATGATCTCAATTTCTTACTAACAGAAAGCAACCGTAAGTTAGTTGCTAAGGGGATTTATGGATCCATTGTAAGAGCATTAGAAGAGATTGGATCGGCTGTAATAAATTGATGTTGACAAAGAAATCAAGATTATATAAGATTTTGAATAAAATATAGGGTTACAGGAAGATAACCACATGGGGGTTAATATGAAACGAATTATTTTTGCAACGACAAATGAAGGTAAAATGAAAGAGATACGTTTAATTTTAAAGGATTTAAACTATGAAGTAGTATCTCTAAAAGAAGCAGGACTTAATCCGGAAATAATTGAAGATGGAAATACGTTTGAAGAAAATGCAATGATCAAGGCAAAAAAAGTAATGGAATTGACCGGTGAAATGGCTCTTGCAGATGATTCTGGTTTAGAAATTGACTATTTGAATAAAGAACCTGGAATATATTCCGCACGTTTTTTAGGAGAATCAACTTCTTATGAAATAAAAAATCAATATTTTTTAGATCAATTAAAAGATGTAAAGGAAGATGAAAGAACGGCACGTTTTGTATGTGCAATAGCACTTGCATACCCAGATGGTAGATGCATTACAAAACAAGCAACTATTGAAGGTAGAATTGCGCATCAAATAGCAGGCAACAATGGATTTGGCTATGATCCAATCTTTTTTGTACCTGAATATGGTTGTACGGCAGCAGAATTAACGATGGACCAAAAAAATAAAATAAGTCATCGTGCAAAAGCCTTAAATGCAATTAAAACAGAGTTAATTTCAGGAGAATAATACATGAAAGTACTAATTGTAAGTGATTCTCACAACAAATGTTATTACCTTGAACGAGTATTAGAAAAAGTTCAGCCGATTGATTTAATGATTCATTTAGGGGATTTTGAGGGTGATGAAAAAAGAATAAAAGAACTTGTTTCATGTCCCGTTGCAATGGTATCTGGAAATAATGATTATTTTACAGAAATTCCCCGAGATGATTTTATTGAATTGGGGCAATACTATATTATGATAACTCATGGACATAAATATGGAGTTAATTTTGGAGTAGATCAGATTAAAGAAATTGCAATGTTAAACGGAGCTAATATTGTTATGTTTGGTCACACCCATCGTCCGATGATTGATTTAACAGATGATACGATTTGGGCAATCAATCCTGGTAGCATATCGTTACCTAGACAATATGGGAAGAAACCATCCTTTATTATCATGGAAATTGATAGCCATGGAGACGCCCATTTTACGATTAATTACGTAGAATAAAGGGATTAAAACGCCAGACAAAATATTACAATTTTGCTGTCTAAAAATGTAATTAAAAAAAATAAAAAAAAGTTTAAAAAAAGTGTTGACATTATTCTTTTTGTCATATATAATATGTCTTGCGTCTGAGAGATACGGAAACGAACGACAGACGAACACAAGATAGGCAATTTGATAATTGAATATCGTTTTTAATCCGGGGTGTGGCTCAGTTTGGCTAGAGTGCTTGATTTGGGATCAAGAGGTCGCAGGTTCGAATCCTGTCACCCCGATTTTAGAAACACAACCCTTTGCGGGTGTAGTTCAATGGTAGAACACTAGCCTTCCAAGCTAGATACGTGGGTTCGATTCCCATCACCCGCTTGATGTTGACAGAACATCTAAAACAAGCTGTCGTAAATGTGCTAGTAGCTCAGTTGGATAGAGCAACGGCCTTCTAAGCCGTGTGTCGGGGGTTCGAATCCCTTCTGGCACAGTTGTCTTACAAAATTGAAAGACTGTTTTTGTGGTGGGTATAGCGCAGTTGGTTAGCGCGCCAGATTGTGGCTCTGGAGGCCAAGGGTTCGAATCCCTTTATCCACCCTTGCAAAAGCTATTATATATATTTAATATAGTAATATTGAAATTTTAATAGGTTTTCGCTATTGGGCTATCGCCAAGCGGTAAGGCACAGGACTTTGACTCCTGCAGTCGGTGGTTCGAATCCACCTAGCCCAGCTCCAACAAATTGTTGGACAACACTTCTTTATAAAAAGAGGATGGGACATTAGCTCAGTCGGTAGAGCACTTGACTTTTAATCAAGGTGTCCCGGGTTCGAATCCCGGATGTCTCATTTAAAAGATACAATTTATTGTAACTTTTAACTTCGCGGATGTGGCGGAATTGGCAGACGCACTAGACTTAGGATCTAGCGGGCGACCGTGCAGGTTCAACTCCTGTCATCCGCAGTTGCCTTGTGGGCACTGCTCACAAGGCATTTGTTAACTACATAGTGAATACCGGGGTGTGGCTCAGTTTGGCTAGAGTGCTTGATTTGGGATCAAGAGGTCGCAGGTTCGAATCCTGTCACCCCGATTAAATTATGGAAAAGGTCAATTATGATTGTTAAACAATTGTAATTGACCTTTTTGTTTTATAATAACTCTATTAATAAAATCCCTATAAATAATTCAATATAATACATATTTCCCAATAATCAATAAATCCATATAATAAGCAAATCTAAATAATAAATCAATCAGCTAATAATAAAATCGAAATATAAATGATTCCTGTGTGTAAATGTTCTAATACATGAATGATTCCAATTATTAAATAACTCTAATCCAGAATAGCTTCAATCTAGCAGTAGAATGCAATAATTGCTAGGTGGAAATAGCTTCAATCTGATATATTTTATCTGTAAGCAAGTTATTGAAAAGCAATACGGTATACTTGCTTATAAAGACGAGCGAGTATGTTATTCATTTTCGGAACGATAGCAAATGAAAGGCTGCTAGATGATTTTTTGATGGATAACGTATTATGCCTTTAGTTTAAACTTATAATCAAAGGGGGGAAATATTGATGGAGTGGCTGAATAAGATGAATAATGCCATTAACTATATTGAGAATCACTTAGAAGATAAGATGGATTATGAAAAAATTGCAAGATCTGCATGTTGCTCAGTGTATCATTTTCAACGTATGTTTTCATTCATAACGAATATACCACTATCTGAATATGTTAGGCGTAGAAAAATGACACTTGCTGCATTTGAGCTTCAAAACAGTGACATAAAAATCATTGATCTTGCTCTTAAATATGGCTATGAGTCACCAGAAGCTTTTACAAGAGCGTTTCAGACGGTTCATGGTATTACACCGACATCGGCGCGCAGAGACGGTGCTAATTTAAAGGCATATCCGCGTATTTCCTTTCAAATGAGTATGAAGGGAGACAGTGAGATGAATTATAAGATCGTTCAAAAGGAAGCATTTCAAGTGTACGGGGTAGAAGAAATTTTTGATACAAAAGATGGGGGGAATTTAAAAGAGATACCACAATTTTGGATGAAGTTAAGAGATAATGGGGGATTTAAGAAACTACAAAAATCTGCAAATTATCCAAGTACTCTTAATTCTATTTGCGGGTATAAAGAACTTGAGGGGACTAAGTTTCCATATATGATTTGTACTCTAAAAACACCATTAAGTGATACTGAGGGTTATACAGTAGTTGATGTTCCAGCTGCTACATGGGCGATTTTTGTTAATGAGCCACATAATATTGAAGAAACATCGAATGAAATACAAAACTTGGTGTCGCGCGTTTATACGGATTGGTTACCTACATCAAATTACGATATTGATCCAGGGTTTGAATTTGAGATGTACTATTACACTGCGAATGGGAAATGCTATGAAGAAACTTGGGTTAGGGTGTTTCCTAAAATATAAATTATATTAGCTATTTTATAAATAATACCAAGTTTTATTTTATTTAAATATGTAAGTAAGGAGTGCTTGTAAATCGAATTGTTTACAAGTACTCCTTTTTTTGACAGGTAAAAACAAATGTGTTATAAATGAAATAGTGAGCTGGAAATTGCATCTCAAAAAATATAGTTAACTTAGCACAATGCATAAAAAATACAGCTAACAAAAACAATAAAAAAATACAGCTAACAAAATACAATTTAAAAAAATACAGCAAATAAAAAAATACATTAAAGAAATATACTTAAAGAAAATGCAATCAATAATAAAGCTGATAATAAAATACAAGTTAGAACTATCGAGATTCAAGTAATATATATTGCAAATAAAAAAGCTTACCAATAGAATAGTAATTAATTTAAGATTAAAAAGGAGACGAATTGAGATGAAGAAATTATATATTTTTTTAGCAGATGGATTTGAAGAAATTGAAGGTTTAACCGTTGTAGATATCGCAAGAAGAGCAGGGATTGAAGTAGACATGGTATCAATTACTGGAAAGAAAATGATTGAAGGGGCTCATGGAATTTGTATTTCTGCCGATATATTATTTGATAATCACGATTTTTCAGATGCTGACATGTTAGTTTTACCTGGTGGTATGCCTGGTACAAATGCATTAATGGAGCATGATCCATTGAGAAATTTACTGATCGATTTTGACCAAAAGAAGAAGAATATTGCAGCAATATGTGCAGCACCTTCGGTATTAGGAGTGAATGGTTTATTAACGGGTAAGAAAGCTGTGTGTTATCCAGGATTTGAAGAAAAATTGCATGGAGCGGATGTTTCTTATGATAATGTGGCTGTTGATGGTCATATCATAACAAGCAGAGGTATGGGTACCGCAATTGAGTTTGCACTTGCTATTGTTACTACGCTAGTTGATGAAGAGGCATCGGAACGTTTGGCAAAGGCAATTGTATATCGCTCCTAATCTGATTGTAATAAGCATTACGTATGGAGGGGTAGAATGAACATTAAGAGAAAACTAACAAGTGGTAAAAAAACGAAGATGGTATCAAGAAGAAAAAAATCTATCATTCTTAGCACTTTTTTTATACTGTCCGTAGCTTGTAATTTATTTTTTATCTTTCATATGGAGAAAACGAATAACCATGGGACAACGAATAAATTATATGCGAATGCTGCGAGTACAGAGGATGTTACCTTAAATGATGAAATCAATGAGATAATAGAGAATGAAACAAATAACGATAGTATAATAAATGATTCAGTCGATTCCTTACATGAAGAGACGATTCAAACATATACTTCGGTAGAAGCAAGAGCCGCTACGCAAGTGAGTGTGGATTATGTAAAAAGTAAAATAGTTATAAAGTCAACCACTGGTAGTACGAAATTTTATATTAGTAAGGACAAACAAAAAAGTTGGGAATTATTAAATAGTAACGTATCGCAAAATTCAATTGAACTTGAGCTTGCGGCCTATATGAAGACATCTGAAGTAGTCTTATATTTTAAAGGGGACAAAGATTTAACACCAGTTGAGTTAAAGATTCCAAAAGAAGAAGCGAATCTAAAAGTTACATATAAAGTTGCGAATTCCAGAGGAATGCTTGTTTTTGAAAATCCTAAGGGTGGAGCGCTAGAGTATCGTACCAGTGCAACTGGATATTGGATGGATCATAATAGTAATGTTTTTTATACCGATGCCTATGATGACACAGGGATGACGTTGCAATTCCGTACAAAGGCAACGGCAAATAAGCGTGCTGGTAAAATAATTAATGCAAAAATTCCAAAGCGACCAACTGCACCATCGGTTAAAGTGGATTTTAAAAAGATGATGATTACAGGGTTAAAAAAAGGTGTGACAGAGTATCGTATTGGTAGTAATACGAAGTGGGAAACTTTCAATCCAAAAGATTCAAAGACACAAGGATTGTCATTGTATGATATCTTATCAAATGGCACAGTATCAAATACCACATTATTAAATGCTAATTCCATTGAATTTCGTAACATTGCCGATGGTAAAAAAGTTTCTTCTGCAGTAAGAATGCTTGATTTTAATCAGCAAGCACCTGCACCGAATATGAATTCTTTTCTAAATGGAAGCACCTTAACGATACCAGATGCTTCAAAAGATAAGCCATATGAATATCTTGTATTACAATCAACTGAATTGCTGAATATGGATGTTAGAACTGCGAAATGGATGAAAGTTACCAGTCCTAAAAGTATTCTTATTAAGAAGACTGGAAATACAATCACAGTCCCTACCAATGTTGTTTTTGTTCGGTTAGCAGCAGTAACTGATAAACAAACATCAAAGCTAACACCTCCTTCGCTTTATAGTCAGAAGGTAATAGAAAAACTAACGAATTAGTGCTAGTTTGCCTTTATTTCTTTCCTTAAATAGAACAATGCGATAACATTAGGGATAGCCATAAGAGCATTTACTAAGTCCGCAGATTCCCAAACGATGTCAAGGGATAGGATGGAACCAAAAAATATCATAAGTATGTAAATTAGACGGTAGGTATTTATTCCTTTGCCATGGAATAGGTAGCCTACCGCTTTTTCGCCAAAATAGGACCAACCAATGAGTGTAGCGCAGGCAAATGCAACCAAAGCAATATTAAGCATACTTACACCAAAGATAGGGATTTGTGCGAACGCAGCAGTAGTTAATTCACTATAGCTAAGGCCCTTTATGGAGCTAGGGTTTTTTAAAATACTTGATATAATCACAAGACCTGTAATAGCACACATTACTACAGTATCCCAAAAGGTAGCTGTCATTGAGACAAGTGCTTGATCTTTCGGATCTTTCGTATGAGAGTCACAGGCTGCGATTGCAGCAGAGCCTAGTCCAGCTTCATTTGTAAAAAGTCCTCGAGAGATTCCATATCTGGCTGCAGTTTTTAAGGAACCTCCAATTACACCGCCAGCAATCGCCTTGGGTAGGAATGCGGATTTTACAATGACAGTCACTGTCTCTATTAAAAAATCATGATTTAAAACTAAAATAAACAGGCAAGCGATGATATAAAAGGCACCCATAGCTGGAACAAGTCGCATACACACTTTTTGTATGGTACGAACTCCACCAACAATGGCTAAACCAATCAAGAAAGCAGTTAAAATTCCTGAAACATAAGGTGACATACCTATATTTTTTGTAGCGTCAGTAATAGCTCTTGCTTGTGTAGAACATCCCATTCCAAAAGCAGCTAAGAGTGTGCAAAAGGAAAACAAAATTGCAAGAGGCTTTGAATGCATTCCATGCTCTAAAGCATACATAGGACCACCAGTATAGCTTCCGTCTTTATTTCGTTTTCGATAGATATGTCCCAAATAACATTCAGCGTATGTAGTGGCCATTCCAAAGATACCAGTTAACCAACACCAAAAAACTGCACCTGGACCACCAAGAGCAATTGCAGTTGAAATTCCTACAATATTACCTGTACCAAGTGTTGCAGCAAGTGTTGTGGTTAGAGTTGAAAAACTACTCGCATTCCCATGAGAATCCACATCAGAGGAAAGGGAGAGTTTGATTCCTTTTTTAAGATTTTTTTGAACAAATTTTAAATGAAAGGTAAAATAAAGATGTGTACCAATAAGTAATATTAGCATTGGTCCGCCCCATAAAAATGCATTTAACCCTTTTAAAATGGTCAACATATACTCCTGTATCCTCCATATCAGCAGATTTAAGTGTCATATTTTATATATATGAAGCAATATGAAAAATAGCCCAAAATACTAAAAGTTACCATTATATTATTTAAACCACCGGATATAATAATACCAAGATAAGTGAAGAAAAACAAAACTTTCATAAAGACAGTTTATTTCGTATTCATTATAGTATCGCATCGCGATTTTCTTAGATGATTAAAGTATAAATAAAAGCTTACGCTTTGTTGGGTAATCCAAAAGAAAATACTTTATTAAACGAGAAAAATTCTATAATATGTTATTCTATCCACCGTGTTTGGAATTATGACAGTACGTATAAATGTTTTTTCGATAAGTGTTGTGAAGTAAGCACTTATCGAAAAAGAGAATAGTTATCCAAATAAGATTACCATGTAATCTAAACGTAAGGATAGCATTCAAAAACTATAGACCCAGACTCACGGAGGTGAACGTAATGGCAAGTAATAATAATACAGGTTCAAACAGAGTAGAAGTACCACAAGCTAAAGAAGCATTAAACCGTTTCAAAATGGAAGTTGCATCTGAACTTGGAGTACCATTAACACAAGGTTATAATGGAAATTTAACTAGCGCACAGAATGGTTCTGTTGGTGGCGAAATGGTTAGACAGATGATTAAAAGACAAGAGGAATCAATGTCTGGTTCAAGTGGTTCAAACCTATAATTAACGAATATCGCTAATTATATTAGAACTAGCCTAGCTAAGATTCTATAAAATCTAAATAAGAGAGCCGTTGCATTTAAGCTTTGAGTCAATAATTTGATGAGAGCTAAGGTGCAACAGCTCTCTTTGTTATTTTAAAATAATATATTAGTACGATGACATTAATTAATCATTTTCAACTGGTATTAAATATGTTACAATAATCATTATGTGAAGCATATAATGATTTGAAAGGATATAGGAGTAATCACATGGGTAAGTATTTTGGAACAGATGGCTTCCGGGGAGAGGCTAATATTGATTTAACCGTGGAACATGCATATAAAGTAGGGCGTTTTTTAGGCTGGTATTACGGAAAAGAACATAAAGCTAAAATTGTGATTGGTAAAGATACAAGAAGATCAAGTTATATGTTTGAATATTCTTTGGTAGCAGGCTTGACTGCAAGTGGGGCTGATGTATATTTGTTACATGTTACGCCTACACCAAGTGTGTCTTATGTTGTAAGAACAGAAGATTTTGATTGTGGTATTATGATTTCTGCAAGTCACAATCCTTATTATGATAATGGAATTAAAGTAATTAATGGAAATGGATATAAACTTGAGAATGAAATAGAAGAATTAATTGAATCTTACATCGATGGAGTGCATGAAGAGGTACCACTAGCAACTCGTGAAAACATAGGACGTACCGTGGATTATAGCATCGGAAGAAATCGTTACATTGGATACTTAATATCGTTAGCGACACGTTCCTTTAAAGAAGTTAGGGTTGGACTTGACTTGGCCAATGGTTCCGCAACTACAGTAGCAAAAGGTGTTTTTGATGCACTTGGTGCTAAGACTTTTACAATCAATTGTGAACCAAACGGTGTAAATATAAATGAAAACTGTGGCTCAACACACATTGAACAGTTACAACAGTTTGTTTTAGAAAATCATTTGGATATTGGATTTGCGTACGATGGAGATGCAGATCGTTGCCTTGTAATCGATGATTTGGGTAATTTAGTGGATGGTGATTTGATCCTTTATTTATGTGGAACTTACATGAAGGACAGAGACGAATTAACAAACAATACGATTGTAACGACAATTATGTCAAACTTAGGACTATATAAAGCTCTTGATAAAAAAGGGATTTCATATGAAAAAACAGCAGTTGGAGATAAGTATGTTTCTGAAAACATGCTAAAAAACAATCATTCGATTGGTGGAGAGCAGTCAGGTCATATAATTTTTAGTAAGCATGCAACCACGGGAGACGGTGTCTTGACATCCTTAAAAATCATGGAAGTTATGCTTGAGAGAAAAATGAAAATATCAGAACTATTAAAAGAGGTAAAAGTGTATCCTCAACTTTTAAAAAATGTTCGAGTTAAGGATAAAAAGGCTGCGAGAGCAGATATCGATGTTCAAGAGGCAATCAAGGAAGTGGAAACTGATCTTGGTGATGAAGGAAGAATTTTAGTTCGTGAAAGTGGTACAGAACCTGTTCTACGAGTTATGGTCGAAGCTAAATCCGATGAAATCTGTGAAGAACTTGTAAATAAAGTAATTCATGTATTGGAACAAAAAGGTCATGTAAATAAATAATAAGTTATTATAATAACAATTTATGATAAATTGCACAGTCATATATTAAGTGGAAAGACTATTATTTGGAAGACTCATTGCAATAACTTTTTTAAATTGTTTTATCATTGAATAGATTCTGTTTTTTAATGGTAAAATTAGTATAAAGTGTTGCAACGTGTGATTTTATAGTCATTTCATAAAAAAGTTATAGATTTTGTAGAAACTACGTGATATAATATACCAATGTCAAACTGCGTTCAGCTCTTTATATACATAAAGGGTACAAAATTGATATTATCATGGGGAAACGCATGTTTTTATAGAATGAGTGGTATATGACGATGCATATACTTTACAATTTTTAAGGAGGACTTAACAAATGAGTTATAAAGTGGAAGATTTAGGAAAGAACATGATGAAGCTTACAATAGAAGCTACTGCAGAGGATTTTGAAGTTGCATTAGAGAAAGCTTATCAAAAAAATAAAAATAAGCTAAATGTGCAAGGGTTCCGTAAAGGAAAAGCTCCAAGATCCGTTATTGAAAAAATGTATGGAGTAGGTATCTTCTATGAAGATGCAGCAAATGAAATTATTCCTGAAGCTTATGAACAAGCTGCTGAAGAAAGCAAACTTGATATCGTTTCTAGACCTGATATTGATGTAGTTCAAATTGAAAAAGGTCAACCATTTATCTTTACTGCAACAGTAGCAGTGAAACCAGTTGTAACACTTGGTCAGTATAAAGGTGTTGAGGTAGAAAAAGTAGCAGTTGAAGTTACTGAAGAAGAAGTAACTGCTGAACTTGAAAAAGTTAGAGAACAAAATTCAAGAATGATTACTATTGAAGACAGACCAGTAGCAGACAAAGACATCGCTGTAATTGACTTTGAAGGATTTGTTGATGGTGTTGCATTTGATGGTGGAAAAGGTGAAGATTACTCCTTAGTAATTGGTTCTCATTCTTTCATTGATACATTTGAAGAACAATTAATTGGTAAAAACATTGGAGAAGAAGTAGAAGTTAACGTTACTTTCCCAGAAGAATACCAAGTACAGAGCTTAGCTGGAAAGCCTGCTTTATTTAAAGTAAAAATCAAAGAGATTAAAGAAAAAGAATTACCAGCACTTGATGATGATTTCGCACAAGACGTATCTGAATTTGATACACTTGCTGAATACAAAGAAGATATTAAAAAATCAGTTTTAGAGAGAAAAGAAAAAGCTGCTAAGACTGCAAAAGAAGATGCTGTTGTTGATAAGTTAATTGAAACTGCAACAATGGATATTCCAGATGCTATGGTTGCTACTCAAAAACGTCAGATGGCAGAAGAGTTCGCTCAAAGATTACAAATGCAAGGATTATCCTTAGAGCAATACTTCCAGTTTACAGGAATGAATGCAAATGCATTTTTAGAAAATCTTGAACCACAGGCATTAAAGAGAATTCAAAGTAGATTAGTATTAGAGGCTGTAGTTAAGGCTGAAAACATTACTGCATCTGAAGAAGAAGTTGAAAAACAATTCGCAGATATGGCAGCTGCTTACCAGATGGAAGTAGATAAGTTAAAAGACTTAATCGGAGAGAAAGAAAAAGAAGCAATGTCTATGGATATTGCAGTTCAAAAAGCAATTGATCTTGTTGCTAGTGAAGCAAAAGAAGTTTAATTTCATTGGGCTGTTGCTAAGCAACAGCCTATTGTGCAATAATTGATTGGGAATAACATACAATGTTAGGCCTTATATTTATTTAGAAAGGTGAGGGATAAGGTATGAGTTTAGTTCCATATGTAATTGAACAAACAAGTAGAGGCGAGAGATCTTACGATATCTACTCTAGATTATTAAAGGATAGAATTATATTCCTTGGTGAAGAAGTAACAGATGTTAGTGCAAGTGTAATTGTTGCTCAATTGTTATTCCTTGAGGCAGAAGATCCAAATAAAGATATTAACCTTTATATTAATAGCCCAGGTGGTTCTGTAACTGCTGGTATGGCAATTTATGATACTATGAACTATATTAAGTGTGATGTTTCAACAACTTGCATTGGTATGGCTGCTAGTATGGGTGCCTTTTTATTAGCTGGTGGTGCTAAAGGAAAAAGATATGCTCTTCCAAATGCAGAAGTAATGATTCATCAGCCATCTGGTGGTGCAAGAGGTCAGGCAACAGATATCCAGATTGTAGCTGAAAATATTTTAAAGACAAAGAAAAAGTTGAATCGTATCTTAGCTGAAAATACAGGTAAACCAATCGATATTATCGAAGTGGATACAGAGAGAGATCATTATATGTCAGCAGAAGAAGCACTTCAATATGGTATTATTGATAGTGTAATCACAAGCAAATAAATATCGGATTACGAAGACAATTGATAAAGTGAGGTGAATTTATTGGCAAATAGAACAGATGAAAGAAAGCAACTGCGTTGTTCTTTCTGTGGTAAGTCTCAAGAGCAAGTACGTAAGCTTTTAGCTGGACCGAATGATGTCTACATTTGCGATGAGTGTATTGAATTATGCTATGAGATTGTTGAAGAAGAGTTTGACGATGACGATATTGTAGAAAACAATAGCGGAATTAATTTATTAAAACCAGCTGAGATTAAGGAATTTTTAGATCAGTACGTAATAGGTCAGGATGATGCTAAAAAAGTACTCGCTGTTTCTGTTTACAATCATTACAAACGTGTACTATCTGAGAAAGATCTAGATGTTGAACTTCAAAAGAGTAATATTTTAATGATTGGACCAACTGGTTCTGGTAAGACATACGTAGCACAAACACTAGCAAAAATACTAAATGTACCTTTTGCAATTGCGGATGCAACAGCGCTTACGGAAGCAGGTTATGTTGGTGAAGATGTTGAGAATATTTTATTAAAAATTATTCAGGCAGCAGATTATGATGTTGAGAGAGCTCAATATGGTATTATCTATATTGATGAAATAGATAAGATAACAAGAAAATCTGAAAATACATCGATTACTCGAGATGTTTCTGGTGAAGGTGTGCAACAGGCTTTACTTAAAATCCTTGAAGGATCCGTTGCGAGTGTACCTCCTCAAGGTGGTAGAAAACATCCACATCAAGAATTTATTCAAATCGATACAACAAACATCCTATTCATATGTGGTGGTGCGTTTGATGGTTTGGATAAAATAGTTGAGGCTAGAACAGGCCAAAAAGTAATTGGGTTTAATTCAGATATTACAGTTGGTCAAAAGGTTAATATCGGCGATTTATTTAGACAAGTGCTTCCACAGGATTTGATTAAGTATGGTATGATACCAGAATTCGTTGGTCGTGTACCAGTGAATGTTGCACTTGATTTATTGGATGAGAAAGCCTTAGTTCGAATTTTAACAGAACCAAGAAATGCAATTATTAAACAATATAAGAAGCTATTTGAATTAGATGGTGTTGAACTAGAGTTTGAGGAAGATGCCTTATTTGAAATAGCAAAACGTTCTTACGAGCGTAAAACCGGCGCAAGAGGACTTAGAGCAATTATGGAATCTGTAATGATGGATACCATGTATAAAGTTCCAACGGACACAAGTGTTCTAAAGTGCATAATTACAAAAGAAGCTGCACAGGGCACGGCAGAACCAAAACTTATTTGTTCTGATGATGGTGGTCAAAGAAAACCGGCACAAAAAAGGACAATGAAAAAAAGCAATAACGAAATTGCCTAGTATGTCTGTCAGCGGAAACTGAAGTTGAAGCTGACAGATTTTTTAAATTATAGGAGCTACGCAAACCGCTCAGGCACGGAGAAGGTGCTTTGTAGATTCTTTGTTCATTTATAGTAAATTGCAAAGCAATTCCCTATAAATAAACAAAGCTTCCCTGTAAATAAACAAGACTTCTCTAGAAAGCAGGAACTTAGTACATGCGCATGACGCGTTGGGAGTTAATCACTTCGTGACAGCGCGTTAGCGCGGGTGTTTCATAGGGGAAACATTTGTTCCTTTTTATTCATATGTTTATTTATGCAACTAGGTACGGAATGGAGGAAATTAAGTGAGTGAATATACGAGACAAATGCCCGTCGTAGCGTTAAAAAATATGGCGGTAATGCCTGGAATGTTGATTCATTTTGATATAAATAGAAAGTTTAGTGTAAAAGCTGTTGAAGAAGCTATGATGTCCGGAGAGCAGGTTTTTTTAGTGGCTCAAAAGGATGCTAGTATTGAAGAACCGACGAGAGAACATTTATTTGAAGTAGGGACAATCGCTTTAATTAAACAGTTGATAAAACTTCCTGGGAATGTGATTCGTGTTTTAGTCGTAGGTGAAGAAACTGCCATTTTAAATGAGATTGCTTCATCAGAACCATATTTAAAGGGCGTTATAACACCATGCAAAGAATATGACGATGTATTATATGAAAATGAACAAGAAGCTATGATTCGTAGTCTAAAGGACATTTTGGAGGTATATTTAAAAGAAAATCAGAGTTTGAACGGAGAGATTGTGAAACAAATACAATCCATAACAGAGATTAAGAAATTAGTTGAGCAACTATCCATTCATATACCAATGTCTTTAGAAGAGAAACAAGAGATTTTAGCTGCAACAAATTTTATAAAACGTTATGAACGATTGCTTGTAATTTTAACGAATGAGATCGAAATCATTCGAATACGTAAGGAACTTCAAGCAAAAGTTAAGGATAAAGTAGATAAGAATCAGAAAGACTACATATTGCGAGAGCAATTAAAAGTGATTCGTGAAGAACTTGGAGAAAGTAATTTCATAACTGATGCTGAAGAGTTTATGAGAAAAGCTAAGAAACTTCATGCTTCTGAAGAAATCAAATCGTCTATTTATAAAGAAATTGAGCGTTATAAAAATATTGCGAATAGTCCATCCGAAAGTGCAGTGTCAAGAACATATATTGAAACTTTGTTATCCTTGCCATGGGATAAAACAAGCAAAGATAGAAATGATATAAAACAAGCTAGAAAGATTTTAGATAACGAGCATTATGGACTTGATAAAGTAAAAGAGAGAATTTTAGAATTTCTAGCAGTGAAGCAATTAAAGCAAGATGCAGATAGCCCAATTCTTTGCTTGGTTGGACCACCAGGAACAGGTAAGACATCCATTGCAAGATCCTTAGCAAAAGCCTTACAAAAAGAATATGTTAGAATTAGCCTTGGTGGAGCTAGAGATGAGGCAGAAATACGTGGACACAGAAGAACTTATGTAGGAGCACTTCCTGGGAGAATTGCAAAGGGCTTAATAAGTGCGAATGTTAAAAATCCATTGATGTTACTGGATGAAATTGATAAAGTAGGTTCTGATTTTAAAGGTGACATTGCATCTTCTCTATTAGAAGTGTTGGATGGAGAACAAAATAGTAAGTTTGTAGATCGTTATGTAGAATTGCCAATCGATCTTTCCAACGTATTTTTTGTTGCTACGGCAAATTCACTACAAACAATACCAAGACCACTTTTAGATCGTATGGAAATCATTGAGGTGAATTCTTATACTGCGAATGAAAAATTGCATATCGCAAAAGATTATCTGGTAAAGAAGCAGATAGCAAAGCATGGTCTTACAAAAGATCAGATTAGTATTTCAAAGAGTGCATTAGAAAAGATTGTTCTTAGTTACACAAGAGAAGCCGGTGTTCGTAATTTAGAGAGAAGAATCGGCGATGTCTGTAGAAAAGTTGCAAAAGATATCCTTGAAAAAGAAGATACAAAATATAAGGTAAGCGATAAAAATATTGAGTATTATTTGGGGAAAGAAAAATATAATTTTGAAAAAGCTAACGATACAGATGAAATTGGTATTGTGCGAGGCTTGGCTTGGACAAGCGTAGGTGGCGATACTTTACAGATTGAAGTAAATACGCTAAGTGGTCGTGGCAGCTTTGAATTGACTGGACAGCTTGGAGATGTAATGAAGGAGTCTGCTAGGGCTGGAATTAGTTTTATACGTTCTATTAGTGAAGAGTATGAGATTCCAGAAGATTATTTTAAAAAGCATGATATTCATATTCATATTCCTCAAGGGGCAGTGCCAAAAGATGGCCCATCTGCAGGTATAACGATGGCAACTGCAATGATTTCTGCAATTACAAAACGTAAGGTACGACATGATATTGCTATGACTGGTGAAATTACACTAAGAGGACGTGTTCTTCCAATCGGTGGATTAAAAGAAAAATTATTAGCGGCTAAAATGGCAGGAATTAAACTTGTTCTAATACCATATCAAAATCAAAAGGATATTGATGAGATTGAAAACGAGATTAAAGATGGAATTACGATTATTCCAGTAAAAACAATGACAGAAGTATTAAAATATGCTTTTGCCTAACTTAGAATTAAGCGAAATAGCTTATAAGCTTAGAGTAAAACGGTTTGAAATTCCGTTTTGGCTAGGGCATGGAGGTAAAGAATGAACGTCAATAAAGTAAATTTAGAAACAGTATGTGGTATTACAAGTACATTGCCACAAAACGATAAGCCAGAGTTTGCATTTACTGGGAAATCAAACGTAGGAAAATCATCTTTGATTAACGCTTTGATGAATCGTAAATCTTACGCGAGAACATCATCACAACCCGGTAAAACTCAGACAATTAATTTTTATAACATTAATGAAGTACTATATTTTGTCGATCTTCCTGGTTATGGATATGCAAAAGTATCTCAAGAAATAAAAGCAAAATGGGGTAAAATGATTGAACGTTACCTACAATCTTCACAACAATTAAAGAGAATTTTCTTGCTTGTGGATATTCGCCATGAACCTTCTGCGAATGATAAAGTAATGTATGAATGGATTGTTTATAATGGTTTTGAACCAATTATAATTGCAACGAAATTGGATAAAATCAATCGAAGTCAAAAAGACAAACAAATAAAAATTTTACGTGAAGGATTAGGTGCAAAAAAGGAAACTGTAATCATACCATTTTCAGCTAGTTCTAAACAAGGACTAGAAGAAATATGGTCACACATCGAGGGTGAACTTACCCTAGCAATGGAAGAAGAGTAGAAGAGGGTTTCAGAATGGATGGATTGGATGAAGAAAAGAAGGACACCTTTACAGAAGAAGATGACAAGGATTTAAACTTCTTTACCGATGAGATGGATGATTTTTTTGATATCAGTGATTTATTAAAGAAACAAGTGGCGGAAGAATATTGCGACGAGTCTGTAGCAACAATCATCTCTGAACCGATTGGAGTTCCGAAAAGAAAAGGAACTCCAAAGAGTAAATTACCATATAAGTTATTAAAAATATTTGGTATTACAATGACATCCTTTATGTTAATCGTAGGTTTTTTTGCTGGCACTAAAAGTGGACGTAGAGTCGTATACGATGTAGCAAGCCGAATTCTTATCACTTTTATGAATGAAGGTGAGAGCGTAGAAAGTTTTGCTACGATCACGTTTGAAGATATCATAAGCAATTTACTTTTAGTTGCCAGTGAGGAACAAGAGGGGTTAATTTCAGGAAGCATTACGAATGTAAGAAAAGAAAAACATGTTAAAAATTATTTGATTTTTGGTGTGGAAGAAATAGGAGGAGCTAGAAATACGGATAGTATTATGATTGGCTCCATTAATACCAAAGACAGTACACTGAAATTGACTTCCCTATTACGAGATTCTTATGTTGAGATTCCTGGACATAGCCCAAACAAATTAAATTCAGCATATGCTAGAGGCGGAACATCACTACTTATGCAGACAATCGAGCAAAACTATAAAATAAAATTAGACGGATATGCCTATGTAAATTTTGATTCTTTTGAGAAACTCATCGATTTATTAGGTGGCATTGACATAGAGCTAGGTTCAGCGGAAGCGAATTATTTAAATAGAGAAAATTATATTTCAAATCCGGCATATCGAAATGTTAAACAGGGTATGAATCATTTAAATGGAAATCAAGCACTTGGATATTGCCGTGTGAGAAAAGTTGTTACCCTAGGTGGAGCAAACGACGATTATGGTCGTACTGTGCGCCAAAGAAGAGTTTTAAATGCAGTTTTTGAGAAATGTAAGTCAAAAGGAATTTTTGAATTATTAGGTCTTGTGGATGATTGTTTAGGACTTGTTACAACGAATGTAAGCGTTCGAGATATAAAAGATGCTTTAGAACATTTGCTTGAAAATGGTGTTACTACACTAGAGACGACTCGAATCCCTGCCGATGATATGTTTGACTCTCCTCTTGTTTACAATGGAATTACATATCCAATCGTACTTGATTGGGATGCAAATATCAAAGAGTTATATAAATTTATTTATCTAGACAATGAAGCGGAAGCAGAGACTCAGTTAGAATCCTTAACTGCTCCAGGACAATAGATGTTTTAGTAATTGAGTATTCTCTTTGCTGTTAGGAATTGCATAAGTTTTTTGTGTGCTTTTTTGGATCATAAGATAAAAAATAACGGGTATGCGAATAAGATTCGCATACCCGTTATTAGTATATATTTATATTTTAAATTGTATTATTTTACTTTATAACTGTTCTTTTAAAGCTTTAATAATAGTTTCGTATTCTTCATCACTTAATGTGAGCTGTTTTGGATCCATCGCAAATGTTCCACCCCATTCGAATTCATCCTTATATTTTGGTACAAGATGAAAATGTAAGTGGTGTCCAGTATCACCATAAGCGCCATAATTTACTTTGTCTGGATGGAACGCCGCATGAATTGCTTTCGCTACATGATTTACATCTGCAAAAAAAGCATTTCTTTCTTCTTCAGACAGTTCTGTCATTTCACTTACATGGAATTTGCTAGCAACGATACATCTGCCTTTATGGCTTTGCTCTTTAAAAAGATATAATTTAGTTGCAGGCAATTCACAAATCTTAATACCAAATTTCTCAACAAGTGCGCCTTCTGCGCAGTAGGAACAATTTTCGTCGTACATAGTAGCCTCTCATTCTGTCGTTTCTTTCGACATATCTTTTCGTAATTCTTGTTTCGTATAACTTATTTTAGTTATCAGCTATCAGAGAAGAAATGACATAAGCATAAATGTCAGAGCTTTTATCTTTCCAGTTAGAACAGATTAGATTCGCTTCTTTTTCCGTAGGAACGGAAAGTTTTAAATCGATGATTGCACTATCGCGTTCCATAACTCGAAGATGAGCTATGTACTCATCTTTTTTGGCTTCATAGTAATCTGCTAAGCTAGAGACTTCCTCTCTTAAGCTATATTTATGAATCTTTAGATATTCCTCAATCTCTTCGCGAATGACTGCGGAGATTGTGTTACTAAAGAAAGATAAGGTCTCGCGACCGCTATCTGTGATTTGGTAGAGGGAACTATTGCGTATGGTTTCAGAGGAAATATACTCATCATCTACCAATTCATTGATGGTTTGTTGGATATTAAAATAATTCGTATATTCCTTTTCTAAAATAAAATTGGTTAACTGACCATTGGTTAACGGAAAGTCTACTTTATCTAAAATATATAAAACGATTAACTTATATAGCATAAGTGTTTCCGCTTGCATTTATGTTCCCCTTTCATATTGTATCCCTTGATACGTATTTCTTTTCTTGAATTCTTGATGAATTGTATTCAAAACTCTTTTTTTATCGCTGCTCCATAACGGTGCTAGCAGCAAGTTTTTTGGACCATCTCCTGTAATTCTATGAATTACGATATTGCTTGGAAGAAGTTCAATACATTCAATAAGAGTATCGACATAATTATTAAAATCTAACATTGCAAATGCATCTGGGTGTTCTTTAAAAACTTGCTCAAGAGCAGTTCCTTTTAACACATGCATAAGTTGCAATTTAATACCTTGGATATCAAGCTTACTAACGTAAGAAACACTTTCCAGCATGTTCTCTTTTGTTTCAAATGGTAGACCAAGAATTAGATGTACGATGACTTGTATGTTTCTTTTCCGCAATTGCTCTACTGCGGTATCAAAAACAGCAAGAGGATAACCGCGATGTATAAATGTAGCAGTCTCCTCTTTTATTGTTTGTAAACCAAGTTCTATCCATACCGGTTTTATTCGACCTAGCTCTTCTAGTAAATCTAGTACATCATCTGGAAGACAATCTGGTCTAGTACCAATTGATAATGCAACGATATCTGGTTGTTTTATCGCCTCATAAAAGAGTTCTCTTAGATAACTAACAGGTGCATACGTGTTTGTATATGCCTGAAAATAAGCAATATATAAGCCGTGTTCTATTTTGTTTTTTACAAGTGATTTTGCAGTATTAATTTGCTCTTTTATTGAGTTACTAGTCTTTGCAGCAAAATCGCCAGAGCCACCAGATGAACAAAAGATACACCCACCCTTACCAAGTGTTCCATCTCGGTTTGGGCAGGTCATGCCTCCATCCAAGGAAAGTTTATATACCTTGGTTCCAAATGTTTCTTTAAGATAGTAATCAAGAGAGTGGTATCGTTTATCATTCCACATATTCATAATTATATCAAAGCCTTTACAGCGTTACTTACCACTTCGCATACACGTTCATCAAAAGCTTCAGGAAGGATAAAGTCCTCATTTAATTCTTCGTCACTTACTAGGTTAGCAATTGCGACCGCGGCTGCAAGTTTCATTTCCTCTGTAATTTTTGTTGCTCGTCCTTCTAAGGCACCTTTAAATATGCCAGGGAAAGCAATTACATTATTAACTTGGTTTGGAAAATCACTTCTACCAGTACCAACGACTTTAGCACCTGCAGCTTTCGCAACATCGGGCATTATTTCCGGTACTGGATTTGCCATAGCAAAGAGTATTGCATCTGCATTCATGGATGAAACCATTTCAGGTGTTAAAATGTTAGGTGCAGAGACTCCAATAAAGATATCAGCACCTACGAGTGCATCTTTTAAGCTACCTTTTTTGCTTGAAAGATTTGTAATATCCATCATTTCACGTTGCATAAAATTCAAATCCTTATTTTCCTTGGAAAGAATTCCAACTTTATCACAAAGAATTAAATGTTTAAATCCATATTGTAAGAGTAGTTTTGAAATCGCGATACCGGCAGAACCTGCACCGTTTACAACGATATTGCACTCCTCTTTTTTCTTCTTTGTAATTTTAAGGGCGTTGATAACTCCGGCAAGAACAACAATAGCAGTGCCATGTTGATCGTCGTGAAATACCGGTATATCAAGAAGTTCCTTTAAACGAGATTCGATTTCAAAGCATCTTGGAGCTGAGATATCTTCAAGGTTAATACCACCAAAGGCTGGTGCAATATTAACAATTGTTTTTATGATTTCTTCCGTGTCCTGAGTATCTAAACAAATAGGAAAGGCGTTGACGCCACCAAATTCTTTAAATAAAACACATTTACCTTCCATTACAGGCATAGCAGCTTTTGCACCAATATTACCGAGTCCAAGAACCGCACTACCATCACTAACGACAGCAACTGTATTCGATTTTATTGTATATTTATATGCAGCTTCCGGGTCTTTTGCTATGACCTTACATGGTTCAGCTACACCAGGAGTATAGGCAAGTGATAAATCCTCGCGAGATTTTACTTGACATTTTGCTGTTGTACTCAATTTACCATGCCATTCTTCATGTAATAGTAATGCTTTTTCACTTAGTGTCATATGAATCCTCCTAATGGTACTAGTGCTATATAGTTTGACCAAATAGTAATCGAATTAATAATAACACTATGAGTTGTGTAAATCAAGTTAGAATCTATGCTATCGTTTATTTTAATTTACTTAAAAGTACCTAGATTCGCGATAGTTTTCATTGATAAATCGGTATAATAATAACATAAATGAAAAAATACTTTTTTTTCTTATTTACATGGTGTATAATGGAGTTTATCATTAGTTCTGCCCAAATGGGACGGAACATAGTTCGTAGATTGAATAATCTACAGTTTATAAGAGAGAAACAGAAGTTTATTCGGAACAATCATGAAATATAAGTAGTAGTCTATTTTATTTTAGTAATCGATGACTAAAATACACTTGATATTGTGTTGACCCTATAACAATTCTAAATCATTTCCGATTATCAACCCTCAGAAAACATTTAATTATTGAAGGAGTATGTCTATGAATAACATGTACCAAGATATGCCATTGAGTGAATTGAAGGCGATAGCAAAAGAGAGAGGCATCAAAAATTTATCCACATTGCGTAAGCAGGAATTAATAGATGTATTAGTCAAAGCAGATAATATAAATTCTGAGGCTTTTAGCAGTGGAAACGAAGCGAATAATAAGCAAGTGGATATGAAGCAAAGCGAAGCCGGAAAAAAAACAGATGACGAGAGCAAAAAAGAAGAGGCACAAAAGACAGTAACAACGCATAAAGCAGATACAACAAATAACACATATGTGTCAAATAAAGCAGATACAACAAATAACGCATTTGTGTCACATAAAACAGAAACAGCACATAGAACAGAAACAGCACATAGAACAGAAACAGCAAATAAAACAGATGTGTCACATAAATCAGAAACTACACATAAATCGGAAACTACACATAAATCAGATATGTCACAGAGAACAGAAGGAAATCGGAAAGACGATTATGTAAATAAAGTTCCACACAAAAAGCAAGAGGAACATGCTGCAAAAATGGATAACATTAGAACTGAGAATTCGGATAGAAATAGGGAAAGACCTACAAATACAGTGGATATGGAGCAATTAGATTCTGGTGAAACAAAAGAAGGAATACTTGAAGTTCTAAGTGATGGATATGGTTTTATCCGCTGTGATAACTTTCTACCAGGAGAAAATGATGTATACGTATCTCCAGCACAAATACGAAGATTTAACTTAAAAACAGGGGATATTATTGTTGGTAATACAAGAATTAAAAGTCAAAATGAGAAGTTCAGTGCACTTTTATATGTTAAGAGTATTAATGGATTGCATCCATCAGATGCAGTGAAAAGAAAGAAATTCGAAGATTTGACTCCGATTTTTCCAAATGAGAGAATACATCTAGAAACACCAGGGTGCGGTGTTGCAATGAGAATGGTTGACTTAATCTCGCCAATAGGAAAAGGGCAAAGAGGTATGATTGTTTCGCAGCCTAAGGCCGGAAAAACAACTTTATTAAAACAAATAGCAAAAGCGATTACGAAAAATCATCCAGAGATGCATTTGATTATTTTATTAATTGATGAGCGACCAGAGGAAGTAACCGATATTAAGGAATCCATAGAAGGATCGAATGTTGAAGTTATTTATTCTACCTTTGACGAGTTGCCTGAGAATCATAAACGAGTATCGGAAATGGTAATTGAGAGAGCAAAACGTTTGGTGGAACACAAAAAAGATGTAGTAATTCTACTTGACAGTATAACAAGGCTAGCAAGAGCGTATAATTTAACAGTACAAGCAAGTGGTAGAACTCTTTCTGGTGGACTTGATCCAGCAGCGCTCCATATGCCAAAGAAATTTTTTGGTGCTGCCAGAAATATGAGAGAGGGTGGAAGCTTAACAATTTTAGCAACTGCACTTGTTGAAACTGGAAGCCGTATGGACGATGTGGTTTTCGAAGAATTTAAAGGTACCGGTAATATGGAACTTGTGTTAGATCGAAGCTTATCAGAAAAAAGAATTTTCCCAGCAATTGATTTACCAAAATCTAGTACAAGACGTGATGACTTATTGCTTACAGGTGCAGAAGTCGAAGCGAATTACTTAATGAGAAAAGCATTTAATAGTATGAAGTCAGACGATGCCGTAGAGAGAATTATACAATTATTTTTACAGACGAAAACCAATATTGATTTTATAGAAGTTATTAAAAAGACAAAAATCGTTTTTTAGGTATTGCAAAAAAAGGCTGTCTATGCTATAATGAAAAAGCTGTTATTTTGAATGAAAAAGTTTTGTTCGAGTAATCGAATGAACTATCATAGAAATGGGATATAGAGAGGTGAAAATCATGCAAGAAGCAATTCAACCAAAATACTATCAAGCTAAAGTTACTTGTAACTGTGGAAATGAGTTCGTAACTGGTTCAACAAAGGAAGAAATCCACGTTGAAGTATGCTCAAAATGCCACTCCTTCTACACTGGACAACAAAAGGCTGCAGCTGCTCGTGGCGCTATTGATAAGTTCAATCGTAAGTATGGTATTAGCAACAATTAGTTTATTGACAATAAAGAGACAAAATCAGGTTGAGGTGTATCATCTCAACCTATTTTTAAATTATGAATTATTCGATCGATAATTAATCTTGTAATATATAACATTTTAATATATAAAATTGTAAAACGTGAAAAGGGGATCTAAGTATGAAGTCATCTGGAATAGGTGGACAGGCTGTACTAGAAGGCGTAATGATGAAAAATAAAGATCACTATGCTGTGGCTGTACGAAAGCCTGACGGAGATATTGCAGTAGATACGAAAGAATTTAAAAGCGCAAGCGAAAAGTACCCATTTTTAAAACTACCAATTGTGCGTGGTGTAGTAGCGTTTATTGAATCTTTAACGATAGGAATTAAAACATTGACTTTTTCCGCAAGTTTTTACGAAGAGGAAGAAGAGGGGGAACATAAAGAAGAGCAAAAGAAATCAAACGAAGGTTTCGCAAATTTTTTAATCGTATTTACTTCTGTTCTGCTTGCTGTAGGTGTATTTATAGTTTTACCATACTATGCATCTCAGTTTTTAGGAAAAAAAATTGAGTCTCAAATGATATTATCATTGATTGAAGGGCTCATACGTATTGGATTGTTTGTTGGATATGTACTTGCTATTTCACAGATGAAGGATATTAAACGTGTGTTTATGTATCATGGTGCAGAACACAAAACAATAAATTGTATTGAACAAGGATATGAGTTAACGATTAAGAATGTAAAACGTCAATCCGTACAACACAAACGATGTGGAACAAGTTTTATGCTAATCGTTATGTTTATAAGTATAATATTTTTTATTTTTATACGTGTTGAGGCTCCTTGGTTACGTTTGCTCTTACGTTTATTATTAGTACCAGTGATTGCTGGGGTATCTTATGAGTTTTTAAAATTGGCGGGGCGTAGTGAATCAAAAATTGTAGATATATTAAGTAAACCAGGTTTATTAATGCAAAAATTAACTACAAAAGAACCAGACGATAAAATGATCGAAGTTGCGATTCAGTCGGTTGAAGCAGTATTTGATTGGAAAACTTATTTAGAAGAGAATTCTTCAAAGGCAAGAAAGAAAAGCAAGAAGAACGCAAAAGAAATTGATGCATGTGCTGCAAAGAAGAAAAATGAGAACGAATTGAACGGGATCAAAGAAAGTAACAAAAAACAAGCGGCTAAGAATCAAATAGATAAAAAACAGTTGAAAGATGAAATCACTTTGAATAAGGAGGAAGAGGTAGAACTCCTTACGAATCCTATAGAGGATGTTGATGTTGATTCTGATCTGTTAAGAAAGCAAAAGCAAGAAAATTTAAAAGGTAAAGTTAGAACGACGAAAGAGAGTCTTCGTAGTTCAACCGCTGAGTTATCTTCTTCTCTTGAACCAACAGAGGAAGAAGAAGATTTGATATTAAAAGCACTGGATAAGTATTTTGTATACTCGAGTGAAGAAGCATCAAAGTAGGGAGCAAAAAATGATATCTTATAGTAATGCATTAAAGGAAGCTGTCGAATCTTTGGAGCAAAGTGACATCATAGATGCAAAATTAGATGCATGGTATCTCGTAGAGTATATCACTGGTTTTTCTAGAGTAGATTTCTTATTACGTGGAAATGACAATATGTCAGAACAAGAGTATCAAAAGCTTAGGGAACTGACTGCAAAACGTGCAGAGCACGTTCCCTTGCAACATCTTATAGGAACAACTGAGTTTATGGGCCTATCTTTTTTTGTGAATGAGCATGTGTTAATTCCAAGGCAGGAAACGGAACTGTTAGTTGAGGAAGTTCTAAAAGTTTGTAAAGGCAAAACCGTACTCGATATGTGTACAGGTTCTGGCTGTATAATAATTAGTTTATCCGTACTGGGCGAAATAAAAAATGCTTATGCTGTCGATTTATCAGAGAAAGCATTAGAAGTTGCAAAAAAGAATGCAACATTTCATAATGCAGATATATCATTTATCCAAAGTGATATGTTTCATAACATAAAAAACAACAATAACATAAATACTAAGTTTGATATAATTGTATCAAATCCACCATATATTAGAACGGATGTTATACGTGACTTAATGGTAGAAGTGAAAGAACATGAGCCTTACATGGCATTGGATGGCGATGCGGACGGGTTAAAGTTTTACCGTATTATTGCAAATGAAGCCGGGAAATATTTAAGTGATGGCGGATATTTATGTTTGGAAATTGGATACGATCAAGCAGAAGATGTAAAACGTTTATTAAGTGAGCGCAATTTTAAAGAAATAAGCGTATTAAAGGATTATGCAGGGCTAGATCGTATAGTTATTGCTAAAAATAATGCCAAAGGGGAATAATATCGAAAGGCATATGGAGGAATAAAGATGTTTGACAAGTTAGAAGATTTGCTCATTCGTTTTCAGGAAATTCAAAACGAATTAAGTGAGCCAACCGTTATCAATGATCAAGTAAGATTTCGTAAATTAATGAAAGAACAAAATGATTTAAGCGAAATTGTAGATAAGTATCTTGAATATAAAGATACAAAGAAAAATATTGAAGATAGTTTAGTAATGCTAAATGAAGAAAGCGATCCTGAATTAAGAGAGTTAGCGAAAGAAGAATTATCCACAAGCAAAGCGAACTTAGAAGTAATTGAAAAAGAGTTAACAATCTTATTATTACCAAAAGATCCGAACGATGAAAAGAACGTTATCGTAGAAATAAGAGCTGGTGCTGGTGGTGATGAAGCTGCTCTATTTGCAGCAGAATTATTCCGTATGTATTCTAAATACGCGGAAACTATGCGTTGGAAAATTGATACGATGAATGTGAACGAAAATGGAATTGGTGGTTGCAAAGAAGTTGTATTTATGATCAACGGACAAGGTGCGTATTCAAAACTTAAATACGAAAGTGGAGTTCATCGTGTTCAACGTATACCAGTGACAGAGTCTGGTGGTAGAATACATACTTCTACTGTTACAGTTGCAATTATGCCAGAAGCAGAAGAAGTAGATGTATATATCGATATGAATGACTGTAAGTTTGACGTATTCCGTTCCTCTGGTAATGGTGGACAGTGTGTTAATACAACTGACTCCGCAGTTCGATTAACTCATATACCTACAGGTATCGTTATCTCATGTCAAGATGAAAAATCACAGTTAAAAAATAGAGATAAAGCATTGAAAGTTCTTCGTTCAAGATTGTACGAATTGGAATTACAAAAGGCTCATGATGCAGAAGCAGCGGCAAGAAAGAGCCAGGTAGGTACCGGAGACCGTTCTGAAAAAATCCGTACTTATAACTTCCCTCAAGGACGTTGTACGGATCATAGAATAAAACTAACAAGTCATCGTTTGGATGATATCATGAACGGTGATATTACAGAAATCATTGATAGTTTAACAGCAGCAGATCAAGCAGCGAAACTAGCGAATATGAATGAAAATGCATAACATGTTATGAATGTTTTGGGGTTCTTAGGTAAATAATTACTAGGAACCCTTTTTAGGGTCTTATGAGGGAGGTTTCGTAAGCATATGACAAAAAAGCAGTTTGCAGTATTTGGATTGGGCAGGTTTGGAATAAGTGTAGCGAAAACACTTATGGATGGTGGATGCCAAGTTATGGCGGTGGATGACGATGAGGATAAAGTTAACGATGTTGCCGATATTGTTACTTATGCCGTAAAAATGGATGTAACGGATGCGGATGCACTAGCAACCCTTGGAATTAGAAACTTTGATGGAGCTATTATAGCAATTGGAGAAAATTTAGAAGCAAGTGTATTGGTGACAATCTTAGCGAAAGAAATGGGAATCCCGTATGTGTTAGCTAAGGCTCAAAATGATATACATGCTAAAGTACTTAAAAAAGTTGGTGCAGATTTGGTTGTATTCCCTGAAAAGGAAACTGGAATTCGAATCGCAAACAATTTAATGATGGGGAATTTTTTTGATGCGGTTGAACTATCAACTACTCACAGTATGATGGAACTCGATATACCAGAAGAATGGATTGGGTATACATTACGTGAATTGAATTTACGAGCAAAGAAAAAAGTGAACGTTATAGCAATTAAACGAAATGATATTATTGATATAAATCCTGAAGCAGAAGATCCGCTTAAAAAAGATGATGTACTTGTAGTTATTGGCCAAAATGAAATGCTAAATAAATTAACGAGTCAGTAAAGGAAAGGTACGAAAGACATGATTAGCAGTCTATCAAATTCTCAAATCAAAAATATTATACAACTTCAAAAAAAAGGTCGAGAGAGAAAAGAGCAAGGCGTTTTTATTTGTGAAGGAATTAAGATGTTCGAGGAGGCAAGAGCCTTTCGCGATGGAAGAATAATTAAGGCCTATATTTCAGAAGATTTTTACGAACAACAAAGACAGGCAGGAAAGAACTATGACGATCTTCCTTATGAAATAGTTTCAGAACAAATTTTTAAAGAAATTTCGGAAACGATGACACCACAAGGAATCCTTGCTATTGTTAAACAACCAGAACATTCTATAAGCGATATGTTTCAAGGGGAAGAAGCAAGATTATTATTACTTGAGGATATCAGAGATCCTGGAAATCTTGGCACTATGGTGCGTACTGCAGAAGGGGCCGGATTTACCGGTATCATTCTAAGCAAAGGTTCTGTAGATATGTATAATCCTAAAGTAATAAGATCCACTATGGGAGCAATTTTTCGTGTGCCATTTATTTATGTCGATAATTTTTTAGAAACATTATCTGAACTTAAAGAACAGCACGTTAATATATATGCGGCACATCTAGAGGGAGCTTGTGATTATGACAGGGTATCCTTTGATAAAAAAACAGCGGTTTTAATTGGAAATGAAGCAAATGGATTAAGCGACCAAAGTGCAGAAATTGCTACCCGTTGTATTAAGATACCAATGGAAGGGAATGTTGAGTCCTTAAATGCAGGTATAGCGGCAGCTATTTTAATGTATGAAGTGTATCGCCAAAAAAGATCGAAATAGTTTTTTAGATTTCTTCTTTCCACGAAATACTACGTAAAAACCTTGAATATAACATATGTATTGCGATATTTGTCAATCTAAGACGTTCGGTTTTTCTTTTCAAAAATAGGACAATCATTTATAATGAGTGTAAATTATTGGAAAAGGAGCGACAAGGATGATACAGAAATTGTTTGATACATATGTGTTTTTGTATATCATGGGGGGATTATGTGCAGTAGGTATTCTGATTAAACTAAGTTTATATTTTGGATATCGATCGTTCATCAAAGCTTCAGATTCCGTAAGTGCGAGTAAGAAGCGCTGGATGAAGCAGATGAAGTTAAAATTTGAAACATGCTATCAGTTAAAGATAGGTGTTAACAATGTGGATGTTTTTGTGGACAAGTATGTTAGTAAACGCAAATTTTGTGGATTATTGTTATCCACATGGGAGAATATAAGTGGACAAATGATAACACTGTGTCTGCTTACAGCTTCTTGTGCAGGTATTTTAGGCATTATTTATGATTGTGGAAAAAATATTGTTTTATTCACATTTTTTATGGGAGCAGTAGGTAGCATACTTGTTATTATTGTGGATAATTTTGTGAATATATCAGAACACAAAAAAATCTTATTTTTAAATTTAAAGGATTACTTTGAGAATTATTTAAAAGTGCGCTTGGAAAGAGAGCATTTTTATCCAGAAGAGTTAAATCAATACAGAAGGGAATATTTTAATTCCGTTTCTGAGAGTAAACTTGAAATGGCGAGTGCAAAAGAAGCGAATGTTGTTAAAGCAGAATTGCGAAATCCAAATATTAAGGTAATCAGTAGTTCTACAATCCCAGCTGAAAAAGATGGAAATGAAGGACTTCCGAGTGAAGAAGAAATTTTAGGCGATAAAAAGACATCCAAAAAGCAAGAAAGAATAGCAGCAAAAGCGGCAAAAAAAGAAGAAAAATTAAATAGAAAAGAGGCCAAAGCTGCAGCTAAGCTTATAAATAAATCTGAGAAGATTTTGATAAAGCGTTCGATTAAAGACGATAAGCTAGCAAAGAAGGTATCAAAAAGGGAAGAGGCTCTTCAAAAGAAACTTTCTAAACAAGAAGCGATTAAAAATGCAAAACAAGCTCGCATTGATAAAAAGAGAAATGCAAAACAAGCGCGCATCGATGAAAAACAAGCTCGTATTGATGCAAAGAAAAATGCGAAACAAGCACGCATAGACGCAAAGCAAGCTCGTATTGATGCAAAACAAGAAAAACGAGAAAATATTCAAAGAGAAAAAGAAGAAAAGATTCGTTTAAAGCAAGAAAAAGAGTTATCACAGCAAAAGGCATATCAAAGTAAAATGCGATTAAAAGAAGAAAAAGAAATTGAAAGAAAAGAAAGAGAACAGCGTAGAGTAGAAGAAGAACTTAAAAAGCAAGAGGAAGAAAAACTTGCGAAAAACAAGGAGTTAGCACTTGAAGCAGTTGCTTCAAAGGCTGCAGAAATAAAAGAAGAAAAGATAAGTAAAGATATTAAAAAATCAGATGAGGACAAGCTTATTGAGGAAGTTTTAAGAGAGTTTTTGGCTTAATGCAGACATTGAAAATAAAGTTACATCTCATTTGCTTGTGATACATAATAAAGAAAAGTTTATGAAGATTTCTACTAAGTATAGTTTATATTTAGCAGAAGTCTTCTGTTTTTTTGTTATAGAAAATAAGAACATAAATGTTTTGTTCAATGCATTACCTTATAAGGGTATGATGCACTATAACAATTCAATTGAAATCCGACAGCAAATCAATTGATATCATTCAGCAAATCAACGTGAGGTTTAAGAAAAAATCATTTTCATCGAAATTATACGAAAACTATTTTACCGAAACACAACGAAAATATTGAAATATCTGGCAGGCTCTGTTAGAATGTAACAAAGTTATAAAATAAATAAAATCGGCTAAAGTAATGTTAAAATTAGTACTTATAAAGGAGAGTTTTATCATGGCAAGAGTATCGTTTGATTATTCAGTGGCAAAACAGTTTATACGTAATGAAGAAATAAGTAATATTGAAAAAATAGCAGAAGCTGCTAAGGCGGAGTTATTATCAAGACAAGGGGCAGGGAATGACTATCTAGGTTGGATTGACCTACCTGTCAATTACGATAAGGAAGAATTTGAGAGAATTAAAAAATCTGCAGAAAAGATACAATCGGATTCTGAAGTGTTGTTAGTAATCGGAATTGGTGGATCCTATCTTGGAGCCAGGGCTGCAATCGAATTTTTAAGACATAGTTTTTACAATTCTGTATCAAAAGAAGTTAGAAAAACACCTGAGATTTATTACGTTGGTAATAACATTAGTAGTACTTATATTACTCATTTGATTGAAACAATAGGAAATCGAGATTTTTCCATAAATATTATAAGCAAATCTGGAACAACTACGGAACCAGCCATCGCATTCCGTGTATTTAAGAAGTTATTGATTCAAAAATACGGAAAGGAAGAAGCGGCAAAGCGAATTTATGCAACAACGGATCAGGCAAGGGGAGCGCTAAAAAAACTAGCAACAGAAGAAGGCTATGAAAGTTTTGTTGTTCCAGATGATGTAGGTGGACGCTATTCTGTATTGACAGCTGTTGGATTGTTACCAATTGCAGTGAGTGGTGCGAATATTGACATGCTAATGGAAGGTGCAAAAAGCATGAGGGAACGTTGTTTAAATAATAACTTTGCAAACAATGATTCTGTGCTATACGCAGCGGTTCGTAACATTTTATTAAGAAAAGGTAAAAGCATAGAAATCCTAGCAAACTATGAGCCATCCTTGCACTATGTTTCTGAATGGTGGAAGCAATTATATGGAGAAAGTGAAGGAAAAGATCAAAGAGGTATTTTTCCAGCTTCCGTAGATTTAACAACAGACCTACATTCCATGGGACAGTTTATCCAAGATGGACAAAGAACAATGTTTGAAACTGTTTTAAATCTTGAAAAGTCAACATGTGAAATTGTTTTAGAGGAAGAAGAAGTTGATCTTGATGGTCTAAATTATCTTGCTGGTAAAACAGTTGACTTTATTAATAAAAATGCAATGAAGGGCACTTTACTTGCTCATACAGATGGTAATGTTCCAAACCTTATCATTAACATTCCAGAACAAAATGAATTTTATTTGGGTGAGTTATTTTATTTCTTTGAGTTTGCTTGTGGTGTAAGCGGATATATGTTAGGTGTGAATCCATTTGATCAACCTGGTGTTGAAAGCTATAAAAAGAACATGTTTGCTTTGCTTGGAAAACCAGGATTTGAGGAACTTAGTAAAGAATTATTAAAACGTCTAGAAGATAAATAAAAAAGAAATTTGTATAGATTTAAATGTTAGAGTGTTAAATACAGATAGGTTTTAAAAGATGATTAGTATGATAACAAGAAATTAAAACGTATATGTAAAAACGCAAAATAGTAAGGTAAGAGAAATATAAAACGAAACATAATAATAATAGAGAATAGGGCTATCGCTAGATCTAGTTTTCAAAGTATTTATTCGCATTGTTTTATGAAAAACAATACAGGGATATATTATGAAACTATTTAGCGTAGCTCTATTTTTTGTATTCCAAATATAAAAGTTCATGTTGTTAAAATAAAAATACACCACGAAGGATGTGGGTTAACTTTGTTAGATTATGTCATAAAAGATGTTATTTGTTATCTAATAAAATAGATAAAAACTTGCTATATTTTTCCTGTTTTCTAAAATAAATGAAAATAATTATCAAAAACATTATTGACAATATACTATAAATGGTATATGATGAATGAAGTTAATGATAATCAATATCATGAAGGGGGTAAGGATATGCCACTATCTTTAGTTGATCTTGGAGAAGTAAAAACAATACTTGATTTTCGTGGAAAAGAAGATGTGAAACGTCATTTAAGCGATATTGGGTTTGTGAAAGGTGAACAGGTGAAAGTACTAGCTGAAAATGAGAGTGGTCTTATTTTATTGGTAAAAGGTACAAGAGTTGCAATTAATAAGGGGCTTGCCTCTAAAATAGTTGTAGAATAGGAGAGAAAGACATGACGCTGTTTGACTTAAAACCAGGAGAAGAAGGAACAGTTGCTGCGATTGGTTGTAAGGGTGCTTTAAAAAGAAGAATCATGGATATGGGGGTAACACCTGGGACTGCAATTAAGGTTATTAAAATAGCTCCGTTAGGTGATCCAATTGAGGTAAATATTCGTGGTTATGAATTGAGCTTAAGAAAAGAAGAAGCAAAGCAAATTAATTTAGCATAGCCCCAAGAGTATTATACAAAGACATGCAATTATTAATTAATTATTTAACGATTTTTATAAAAAAGAGATTTTTTGTATTTTAATTAATTTAACAATTACATACGGAAAAAACAATTGTATTAACAGTTGTTTTCATGGGTATGTGGATAGCATACCATATATTTTATTTTAAAGTTAGCCGAAACTAACTACGGGAGGAAATCATGGGTATTAAAATAGCTCTAGCAGGTAATCCAAACTGCGGTAAAACAACACTTTTTAATAGTATCACCGGTTCAAAACAACACGTTGGTAACTGGCCTGGTGTTACCGTTGATAAGAAAGAAGGAAGTTATAGACGCAACAAAGAGGTAAGCGTTATTGATCTTCCAGGAACCTATTCGTTATCACCATATTCTCAAGAAGAGATTATAGCAAGGGACTACATTGTAAAAGAAGGTCCAGATGTTGTAATTAATATTGTGGATGGAACAAGTATTGAAAGAAACTTGTACTTAACATTGCAAATTATTGAAACAGAAATTCCAATGGTAATTGCAATGAACATGATGGATGAGGTGGAAGCAAAAGGTGATGTAATTCAATGCGATAAGATTAGCAAAGAGCTAGGGATTCCAGTGATTCCGATCGTAGCAAGAAGTGGCAAGGGGATTCATGACCTTATGGATGCGGCCATCGAAGTTGGTAAAAAGGGTAAAAAGCCAAAGCAATTGGATATTTATGATGGCAATATTAAAGAAGCAAGAGAAGAGATAAAACAATTACTTCATGAGGACATAGAAGCTGTTGCTGATTGGAAAGCGCTAAAATTAGTTGAAGGCGATGAAATTGTTACGAATTCACTTTCCGAAGAGGTTAAAGAAAAAGTAAGTAAAATTGTTGAAAAGGCAGACAAATTAGCAGATGGCGATGTTGAGTCTAAGATAGCTGATTTGAGATATAAGTTTATTGGTGGACTGGTTAAGAAATCAGTTATCAAGAAAAAAGAGGGTCATACACTAACAAAATCAGATAAAATAGATAAGATTTTAACGAATCGTATATTATCGTTACCGATTTTTGCAGGCATTATGTATCTGATGTTTTCAATCACCTTTGGTGAAACGATTTTTGGAATAATTCCTGGAATTGGTGTATGGTTACAAACAATCGTTGTTGACTTTTGGGATGGCCCACTTACGGATACAATCATGGGCGTACTTGAAAGTGCAGGTGCTTCTGGTTGGGCATTGTCATTGGTTGGAGATGGTATACTTGCCGGTTTGGGCGGTGTAATTTCTTTTTTACCACAAATTCTTATTTTATTTTTATTGATGTCATTCTTAGAAGACAGTGGATATATGGCGAGAGTAGCCTTTGTTATGGACCGTTTGTTCCGTAAGTTTGGGTTGTCTGGAAAATCCTTTATACCATTATTAATGGGATTTGGTTGTTCTGTTCCTGCATTGATGGCATCAAGAACATTAGAAAATGAAAACGATCGTAGGCTTACAATGATGATGACACCATTTATGTCATGCGGTGCGAAACTACCGATTTATTTAATGTTTGCAGCGACTTTATTCCCAACAAGCAACCAAACATTATTAGTATATTCCGTTTATTTCCTTGGTATGGCAGTGGCAATTATTTCTGGAATTATATTAAGTAAAACAATGTTTAAAGGTGAAACAAGTAATTTTATAATGGAATTGCCACAATATCGTATTCCTACGTTTAAAAGTGTATTAATCCATGGTTTTGAAAAGGTAAAAGGTTTTGCAATTAAGGCGGGTACAATTATTTTAGCATCAACTATTTTAATTTGGTTCTTATCTAGATTTACATTTGGATTACGTTACCTTTCAGAAGAAGAAATGGATATTAGTATTATTGCAAGAATAGGGCAAGCAATTAAGTTTATTTTCGTTCCTTTAGGCTTTGGTAACGATTGGAGACCTGTTGTTGGTACAATTACTGGATTTATTGCAAAAGAAAACATCGTATCAACATTTGGTGTTTTATTTAAGGCTGCAGATGGAGTTGTAGACGCAGCAGCAGAAGGTAGCGCAGCATTGCCAGGCGTTGAGTTAGTATTTACGCAAGTAACAGCATATGCATATATGGCATTTAACTTATTATGTATGCCATGCTTTGCTGCAGTTGGTGCATTACGTAAAGAAATGGGAAGTTTAAAATGGACATTAAAAGCAATTGGATTCCAAATGCTTGTTGCCTATATTGTAGCATTCCTAATTAATACAATCGGTAACTTGATTTTCTAGGTTGCTTCAGAGTTAGGATAATAGGGCAATTTACACGATGGTATTAAACATACATTAATTAAGTAACAGTTTGATTTAAGTATATAGTAAAGATAATTTCATGGTGAAGGGATTTTATTCCCTTTACCATAGATTGTAGGTGAAGTATGAAAAAAAATGATGTTTTATTTAGCCAGCCGTATACGAGTCTTCACAAAAAAAGAGAATTAGTAATTGAAGAACTTCGTAATAGTGGCTGTCGTATTACACAACAGCGTAAAATAATTCTAGATATTATATTGAATAATGAGTGCTCTTGTTGCAAAGAAATCTACTATCAAGCGATTCATAAAGATGATTCAATTGGGATTGCAACGGTGTACCGAATGATTAAAAAACTAGAAGAGATTGGTGCGATTGATCGTAGAAATCAATATCAAGTAACAAGCGAGAAATTTGATGGATTGCACAAGGAACAAATGGTGTTACATCGAGATGAGGTATCCATTGCTATAAAAGATGAAAAATGGTTGGATGAAATTCGTTTAAAGCTAAAAGAACAAGGTTATATTGGAAATGAATCGATTTCTGTTGTTTTCCAGGTAAATAAGCAGTGACGTTGAGTGTCATAACCGGAAAGGAGATTTTATGATCGATATTATTATAGCAGCATTAAGCATAGGATTTGTAGGATTTATTGTTACAAGAGGACTTGTTCGTATGAAAAAAGGTGATAGTGGAAGTTGTGGCTGTAGTTGTAAGGGATGTCCATCACAATGTCACAGTGCTACTGAAAAAAAATAGCTGGACGATTTCTGAGGAATCATATATGATGGACTTAAGCTATTAGAAGGAGTGAAGAAGCATGTATGAATCTGGGGAAAATTATTTAGAAACAATATTATTACTAAGTAAAAAGAATAAAGCGGTACGTTCGATAGATATCGCAAGAGAGCTAGAATTTAGCAAACCAAGCGTAAGTCGTGCTATGGGTCTATTAAAAGAATCCGGACATATAAATATAGCAGAGAATAGTGAAATTACATTAACTGACTTAGGATTCGAAGTCGCAAATCAGATATATGAAAGACATAGAAGCATTACTGAATTTTTAATGCTTACAACAAAAGTATCATTAGACGTTGCAGAAAAAGATGCATGTAGAATAGAACACATAATGAGCGAAGAGGTATTTAAAGGAATCAAAAAATACCTAGAGGAACATTCACTATAAGTAGTGGAACATTTATCATAAATTGAACATGTATAATAAAATAGATATCAATCATTGGTTTAGCCAATATTGACATATATAATAGCCATGATAATAATAAAAACAAATATAATTTGGTTACCATCTTATATTTGTTTTTTTATGCTCATTTTTATATTTATATTATTTTTACTTCGTACTTTATTGATATTATGATGTTTACCCATTTTTAATTAAGGAGCAGATTAATGTTCTTAAAGCATGGAGTATACAGGAGCTATAATTTGCTTGTAATTTCCTGTAAAATCAAGTATTATGAGGAAAAGGAGATGAAAGGAGGGCAGATCGTATGACTTCCATAGCATGGCTAGTGATACTTGCTGTTTTGCTTGTTATAGAAATTGCTACGCTAGGATTAACTACGATATGGTTTGCCACTGGTGCCTTAGTAGCTTTTTTAATGTCATTGGCACAGGTTAACATTTACTTAGAAATAGTTGTTTTCTTAGTAGTGTCTATCTTAATGTTAATATTTACAAGGCCAATAGCAGTGAAATACTTCAATTCCAAACGTATAAAGACAAATTACGAAAGCGTTATTGGGAGTGTGGCTAAGGTAACTCAGACAATTAATAATTTTAATGCAACAGGAGTTGTTGTGGTAGCTGGTGTTGAATGGACGGCTAGAGCTGCCAATGATAATTACATAATAAACTCAGGTTCCAGAGTTATAGTAAAAGAAGTGTCTGGAGTAAAATTAATCGTAGAGCCACTTGGCGAACAAGTAGCTATATAACCAGAATGTGATTTAATAGGAGGTAATGTAATGGGATCAAGTATAACTTTAGTGATTGTATTAATTTTTTTATTATTAGTTTTAATCGCATCTTGTATAAAAATCGTACCACAGGCCAACGCTTTTGTTATTGAACGTCTTGGTGGATATCAGGCAACATGGGGTGTAGGAATACATTTCAAGATACCGTTTATTGATAAAGTTGCTAGAAAAGTTGTTTTAAAAGAGCAGGTGGTTGATTTTGCACCACAGCCAGTAATTACGAAGGATAATGTTACGATGAAAATTGATACTGTAGTTTTTTATCAAATTACAGATCCAAAATTATACGCGTATGGAGTTGAAAAGCCAATTATGGCAATTGAAAATTTAACAGCGACTACGTTACGAAATATCATTGGTGATTTAGAGTTAGATGAAACACTTACGTCAAGAGAACTTATCAATACGAAAATGAGAGTATCTCTTGATGTTGCTACAGATCCTTGGGGAATCAAAGTAAACCGTGTAGAGTTAAAGAATATTATACCACCGTCAGCAATTCAAGACGCCATGGAAAAACAGATGAAGGCGGAACGTGAAAGACGTGAATCAATTCTTCGAGCAGAAGGCGAGAAAAAAGCAACGATTTTAGTTGCTGAAGGAAACAAGGAATCTATTATTCTAGAAGCAGAAGCAGCGAAGGAATCAGCAATCTTAAGAGCGGAAGCAGCCAAGGAAACATTGATACGGGAAGCAGAAGGCCAGGCATTGGCTATTGTTGCAGTACAAAAGGCGAATGCAGATGGAATTAGAATGTTAAACGAAGCTGCGCCAGACACAGCGGTTATTCAATTAAAGAGCTTAGAGGCATTTGCAAAAGCGGCCGATGGCAAAGCAACAAAGATTATAATACCATCAGAAATTCAAGGCTTAGCTGGTTTAGCAAAAGGTATTGCAGAAGTTGCAAAAGAATAACAAAGAATAAGAAATTCAAAATAGTTAAGTAGAAAAATAAAAAATGCTACATAATAAAAAGGAATGTTGTTATGCTTAGAATACGTACATACTACTTATGATATTAGTAGATGAACACGTATGTAAGCAGAAATTGTAACATTCCTTTTTTATTTGATTAAATAATAAAAGTTAAATTAATTCTTTGAAAGTATTTACGTAAATATAAATGATAAAGAAAGTGAGGGGATGAAAAGGTGCCACAGTTTGACTTTAGCAAAGAGTATGGTGTAGTGCTTGAAGGTGGTGGTGCAAAAGGTGCATACCAAATTGGTGTATGGAAAGCGATGCAAGAATGTGGGATGAAAATCAAAGGTATCTCAGGTGTATCCGTAGGAGCATTAAATGGAGCGCTTATGTGCATGGGAGATATAAAAAAGGCAGAATCAATTTGGGAAAACATCTCTTATTCGCAAGTTATGCAAGTAGATGATGAACAGATGAATCATCTGATGAACTTAAATCTTAAGCAACTTGATTTAAAGCTATTATCGAAAACAGTAATTAAATTTCTAACCGATGGAGGTTTAAATATTGATCCGCTAAAACAATTAATTGATGAATGTGTGGATGAAGAAAAAATAATAAATTCACCAATCGAACTTTTGTTGGGCACTTTTTTAGTAACGGGTTTTAAGGAACTTGAAATACCAGTAAATGCAGACAATGGGGAATATTTAAAGGATTATTTATTAGCGAGTGCTTATTTTCCTGCATTTAAAAATGAAAAGCTACATGGGAAAAAGTACATGGATGGTGGCATCATTAATAATGTGCCGGTGGATCGCTTGATCAAACGTGGCTATAAAAATATAATTGTTGTACGGATTTATGGAATAGGGCTTGAAAAGCGTATAAAGATACCAGAAGACGTAGAAATTATACAAATAGCTCCAAGAGTAGAGCTTGGTAATCTTCTTGATTTTGATAGCAAAAAAAGTATCCGTAACATGAAGATTGGTTATTACGATGGTTTACGTGTTTTCCGTTCCTTGAAGGGATATATATATTATATTGAAAGTGCATTAAGCGAGGAAGAATGTATTCATCGACTTGTTCAGAGCAATGAGTATGCGCAAATGGCATTCTTGGAATATTATCATTTGGACTACGACGATGCATCGATGTATCTAAGAAATTTATTAGAGAAGGTACTACCAATGATTGCAGAAGAACTAAAATTATCGAAGCACTGGGGCTATGAGGAATTATATTTATCAATGTTAGAACTCTGCGCCAAAAATGTACGAGTACAAAAGTATAAGGTTTATACGGTAGGCGAACTAATTGTAAATATACGTGAAAAATATAAAATGTTAAAAGCAAGAGATAAGAATTTTAGACTGCCCCTATTTATAGACTTAGTGATGAATCTAGTGGTAATTTCAAATGAATCGAATCCAATGGTATGAAGTTTTAATTTATGTAGTTCGTCTAGAATCCCAGAAGTCTATTTTCCTTTTGCAAGAGTAGGAAGATAGACTTTTATTTAATTATAGGAAAGACATAGTCAATGCAAAGTATTAAAATGAATCTTCTTATAATTAAAAAAGGCAATACGTGGCGAAATGCGCACTTCACGGTAGAAATATAATGCTACGAAAACTGCTCAAGCGTGGGGAATACCGTTGTACATTCTTTGTTCAATATTAGAAATACATTCTTGATGTGCAGTGACATTGTAAGGTTTGTTATAATTAAATAAAGGTATGCGTGGATATGCACTTTGGAACGGCTTAGTAATTTTTATTAAATATAAGTTATTATAAAAAAAATTATTGACAAAATGTATGTTTGAAGTATAATGTATAAATACACATAAACATGAATAATATTTCAATACGTATATACATAAGAATTATTAAGTAACATGACTTGAACAAGAAGTACCTTGAATAAAAAGTGACTTAAATAAGAAGTGACTTAAATAAGAAGTAATTTGAATAAGAGAGTGTTTTGAATAAAAAGTGACTTGAATACGAAGGTGCCTTGTATAAGTAAGCGGCATGCATAAGCAAGTAACATAAATAAGCATGTAATATGTTAAGTAAGCCATTGGGTTTATTTTAAAATATTACACTATGAAAACGATCAAATTATTAGGAGGGTATAATATGAATTTAAAAGGACGATCATTTTTAACATTGAAAGATTTTACAGCCGAAGAAATTTTATATTTTATTGATCTAGCAGCAGATTTGAAGGCGAAAAAGAAACAAGGGATTACGGGGAAAAGTTTGCAAGGAAAAAACATAGCTTTAATTTTTGAAAAGCCGTCCACTCGTACTCGCTGTGCATTTACGGTGGGTTGCATTGATGAAGGGGCGCATCCGGAATATTTAGGAAAAAACGATATACAATTAGGGCATAAAGAGAGCGTTGAAGATACGGCTAGGGTTTTGGGACGTATGTTTGATGGGATTGAGTACCGTGGATTTGCTCAAGAAACCGTTGAAAAATTAGCAAAATTCAGTGGAGTACCGGTTTGGAATGGACTTACGGATTCGGATCATCCAACACAGATTCTTGCAGACTTTTTAACGATAAAAGAACAGTTTGGCAAGTTGGCAGGTCTAAAATTAGTTTTTGTTGGTGATGGAAGAAACAATATGGCGAATAGTTTAATGATCGGAGCTGCAAAGATAGGAATTCATTTTACAATATTAGCACCTAAGAATTTGTGGCCGGAAGAAGAACTAGTTAGTACTTGTAAGGAATATGCAAAAGAATCTGGAAGCATTATCGAAATTTCAGAGAATTTAGATGCAATAGAAGATGCAGATATTGTGTATACTGATGTATGGTGTTCTATGGGAGAAGAAGATCAAGCAGCAAGTAGAATTGAGTTACTTCGTTCATATCAGGTGAATACTAACTTAATGAATATGACAAAAAAAGAGTCAACAATCTTGTTGCATTGCTTACCAGCAGTTAAAGGAAATGAAGTGACAGAAGAGGTATTCGAAGCTCATGCGGAAGTTATTTTTGATGAGGCAGAAAATCGTATGCACACGATTAAAGCAGTTATGGTTGCAACATTAGGTAATAACTAATTAGGTATAACACATATAAATCTAGGTATTGTATATTAGATAACTCTAATCAAACTTTAATTTGATATTCTGCTATATAGAGGTTATTATAAAATTAGAAATCAATATTGGGAATATAAAATGAATATGAAGGAGTGAAACTATGAAACGAAATTCCAATGGATTTATATGGGGAATAATATTAATTGTATTAGGGTTATTTATCGCAGCAAGAGCAGTTGGTCTTATTACATTTTCTATATTTTTTGATGGTTGGTGGACTTTATTTATTATTATACCTTGCTTTATTGGATTATTTAGTAATGAGCATGGAAAGATATCGTATTTAATTGGTCTTTGCATCGGTACTTTATTATTAATGTCAGCGCAAAACATGATAACCTGGAGAATGTTTGGACCATTAGTATTTGCAGCAGTTTTGGTATTGGCAGGAGTTAATATTTTATTTAAAAAAGATCCATCTGAGTACCATAATCAGTTTAATAATAAACAAAACAATAACAATCAGTCCGGTGAATATAAAGAATACGTGTACAATGAAAATGGAACCAATTCAAGCGAAGGCAATAACGCAGCGGATGGCACTACTGAGAATTCTAGTGCGACGGATGAGAATGCAACGAATGGCAGTAAGTTCAGTTATACCTACAATACCAATTACAGCAATAAAAATCATAATAATCATAACGCATATCAAAATGCATATCAAAATTCCTATAAAGGAGCGGGATATTGTGCTTGCACAGCAGTATTTGCTGGCAAAGATTTAAGATTTGACAATAAAGAATTCCATGGAGCTGCTTTATCTACCATATTTGGTGGTATTGAATTGGATTTAAGAAATGCAATTATCAATGAAAATGTCGTAATTGATGCGAAAGCAGTTCTAGGTGGAATTGATATCTTTGTACCAAATTATGTACGTGTTTCCATTGATTGTACTCCAATACTTGGAGGAGTGGATGACAAAACGAGAACCCCAATGGGTGCCAATGAAAATACACCAACAATTTTCATTAATGCAACTTGTGTTTTAGGCGGTATCGATGTAAAATAGAATAGCACCGATTATAGTGCAAAAAGTCAGGGGCGGTGAAATACAGCCCCTTTTTTAAATTTAGGAGGGATACAATGTACCAGGGAAATGTCGTCCTTTGTGGATGCAATTCATATGAACAAAAATTTTATTTGAATGATAATTTTAATGGATTGCCACAAACTATAAAAGATGAATTAAAAATTATGTGTGTGCTTTATACAGAGGATGTTGGAGGTGTAGTAACCCTAGAATTTGAGGAAGATGGACATTTAATTTTTCAAGTTACCAGTCAAGAAGAAGACTATCTCTTTGATGAAATCGGTAGTGTTTTAAAAATGAAGCAATTACAAGCAGAAAAAAGAGAATTGTTTGAAACCTTAGAAATTTATTATAAAGTGTTCTTTTTAAATGAAGAAATTAACGATTTGCTTTCGGATGAAGAATAAGTAAAAACATCCAGAAGAAGAGAGGTTTTAGTATGCTATTAGTCATAGATATTGGAAACACAAACATTACATTAGGATTGTTTGATGGGGAGGCATTAACTGCTAGTTTTCGTATAACAACAAAAATGAGTCATACCTCCGATGAGTATGGTTTATTAATTTGTGATTTATTAAATTCTAGAAATATTAATAAAAGTCAAATAGATGATGTGATTATAGCATCGGTTGTTCCAGGGATTATGTACTCTTTCACAAATGGAATCAAAAAGTATTTGGATAAAAAGCCGATCATTGTTGGTACTGGAACGAAGACTGGTATTAAAATTGTAACCGCAAATCCAAAAGAAATTGGTGCAGATCGTATTGTGGATGCCGTTGCTGGTTACGAATTGTATGGTGGTCCAATTTTAGTTATAGATTTCGGAACAGCAACTACGTATGATTTGATATTAGAAGATGCATCTTTTGCAGCTGGTATTACGTCTCCTGGAATTCGTATTAGCGCGAATGCACTATGGAGAGATACGGCAAAGTTGCCAGAAGTTGAAATAGAAATGCCAGATTCAATTTTAGCGAAGGATACAATTACTAGTATGCAAGCAGGTCTTGTATTTGGTTGTATTGGACAAACCGAATATATTATAAAGCGAGTTAAGGAAGAAGCAAAACTTTCTGAAATGAAGGTAATTGCAACCGGAGGACTTGGAAAGATAATTGCAGATGCAACCCCACTCATTGATATTTATGATCCTGAATTAACGTTAAAAGGATTGCGTTTGATTTATTTAAAATGCAAGAATAAATAAAATAATTGTAATAAAGAACGTTAAAGGTACTATTAAGCGAAGTAAGTAAAGTTTGTAGTAGTAGTATGTACGATGAAAGTACAAGTAACCATTTCCGTTTACGACAAATAAGGGATGGAATTGGTTTTATGGAGGTTAAGATGAGTTTTACCATTGGTAATATAACAATGGATGGTAATTTGGTACTTGGGCCCATGGCGGGGGTTACAGATTTGCCCTTTCGCCTTCTTTGTAAAGAGTGCGGAGCAGATCTAATTTATACAGAGATGGTAAGTGCCAAAGGAATTCTATACAATAATAAAAATACCGAAGGACTTCTCATGGTTGAAGAAGTCGAGCGCCCAGTTTCATTGCAGCTATTTGGGGAAGACCCATACATCATGAGTGAGATGGCAAAGAAAATAGAGCATAGGAATTTTGATATTTTAGATATTAATATGGGTTGCCCAGTTCCCAAAGTTGTAAACAATGGTGAGGGATCAGCCTTAATGAAGAATCCTAAAAGGGTTGGAGAAATTGTATCTGCTGTCTCAAAAGCAATTAAAAAGCCTGTAACAGTTAAGATTCGTAAGGGATTTACAGATACAACAATCAATGCCGTTGAAGTAGCTAAAATAGCTGAGGCTAGCGGAGCAGCAGCGGTTGCTGTACACGGAAGAACAAGAGAGCAATATTATAGTGGACAAGCAGACTGGGATATTATACGTAGGGTGAAGGAAGCGCTTACGATACCCGTAATTGGAAATGGTGATGTTTTTACACCACAAGATGCAAAACGTCTAATTGAAGAAACGAATTGTGATGCTATCATGATGGCAAGAGGAGTTCGTGGGAACCCTTGGCTCTTTCAGCAAACAAAGGAGTTTCTAAAGAATGGACAATTCATTGAAAAACCAAGTGTTGATGAAGTTATTTCAATGATATTACGACATGCGGATTTGCAAATTCAATACAAAGGTGAATTTACTGCGATGCGTGAAATGCGTAAGCATGTGGCATGGTATACAACGGGTTATCCTAAATCGGCAAAATTACGCAATCGAGTAAATGAAATCGAAGATAAGCAAGGTTTAGTTGAGCTTATGAAAGAATATAAAGAATACTTGGAGCAATAAAAAGTTGAGTATGCGCGTTTAGGCTTTATAGCGCCTAACTTTTTCTGAAGAGGAAGGAGGGGCACATAAATTGACTAAAAGAAACAAGCCCTTGGGTGAAACACAAGTATGTGCAAGATGTAGACGAATGTTTACATACTCGGGATTTGGTCATCGATATTGCGAGATATGTAAAGAATATGATGTTGCGGACTTTGAAAAGGTAAGATCTTATATATATGAACATGGAACAGCAACGATGATAGAGTTATCTGAGGCCACCAAGGTGGAGATAAAATATATTGAACAGTATCTAAGAGAGGGACGTCTTGAAATACCTGAGAACTCTAATATTTTTATTCATTGTGAGATGTGCAATACAGAAATTCGTTCGGGACGGTACTGCAAGGATTGTGCTATACATCTCTCGAAGAATTTTGTGGGGATTTTTGATGAATATGAAATTGGAGAGAAAGCGAATCGAAAAGATAACAAAGGCAAGATGTATTTCTTAGGTAAAAAATAAAAAGTCACAAATGAGAAATGGCGAAGGCGTATGTCTTCGTCATTTTTAACAAAATAATAAATAAAAGTAAAAAAGAGTTGATTTTTTTATAAAAAAGGCATAGTATACATTACAGAAAGACAAATGTACGTAATGGAAGTACACAGATGGATATTTAAAACATGTATGAGAATTTTACCTTAATAAGTGCATACATATGAAGAAGCGAAGCGTATGATGGTATAAGTAAAAGTGAGAAGAATATATTCAAGCTTAAATACAAATATCAATCGATGAATATATTGAAAGGTATGGATAATGGTATGAGTAAATTAAGAGTTGGTATTTTAGGTGCAACAGGAATGGTTGGACAAAGATTTATAGCATTATTAGAAAATCATCCTTGGTTTGAGGTTACTGCAGTAGCTGCGAGTCCAAGAAGTGCAGGGAAAACCTATGAAGAAGCAGTAGGTGATCATTGGAAGATGGCAACACCAATGCCAGAAGCAGTAAAACATATGCTTGTGAAGAATGTTAATGAAATAGAAGCAGTATCTAGTGAAGTTGACTTTGTTTTTAGTGCAGTAGATATGTCAAAAGATGAAATTAAAGCATTAGAAGAAGCATATGCAAAAGCAGAAACTCCAGTTGTATCAAACAACAGTGCTCATCGTTGGACAAAAGATGTACCAATGGTAATTCCAGAAGTTAATCCAGAACATTGTGAAGTGATTGAAAGCCAAAGAAAACGTTTAGGAACAAAGCGAGGATTTATAGCAGTAAAACCGAACTGTTCCATTCAAAGTTATACGCCAGCGTTGTACGCATTAAAAGAATTTGGCCCTAAGGTAGTAGTAGCTACAACTTATCAGGCAATTTCAGGAGCAGGAAAAACGTTTAAAGAATGGCCAGAAATGATTGATAATGTAATTCCTTTTATCGGTGGCGAAGAAGAAAAAAGTGAACAAGAACCATTACGTGTTTGGGGCAAGGTAGAAAACGGTGAGATCGTAAAAGCAAGCGCACCAATGATTACAACACAATGTATTCGTGTTCCTGTTACGGATGGTCATACAGCAGCTGTTTTTGTAAGTTTTGAAAAGAAACCAAGCAAGGAACAGATTCTTAAAGCATGGAATGAATATAGTGGACTACCACAAGAATTAGAGTTACCAAGTGCGCCAAAGAAATTTTTAAATTATCATGAAGAAGAAAATCGTCCACAAACGAATCTAGATCGTGATTATGAAAATGGTATGGGAATTTCACTTGGTAGATTAAGAGAAGATACCGTATATGATTATAAATTTGTAGGATTGTCTCATAATACAAAACGTGGTGCAGCGGGTGGTGCTGTACTTACTGCAGAATTATTAAAAGCACTTGGCTATATTGTAGCAAAATAGATATGAAAAAAGGTATTCGCCTGGCGAATACCTTTTTTTTATGGATTTAACCCAAATAAATAGCGTATAAATTCTACGGCATTTTCGTTATTTTCTCCAGATAATACAATTCCAAGCACTGGAGGATCCTCTGTAGGATAATTTTTAAAGAGTTCAACTTCATCTAAATAAATTCCAAATACATAGGATGGACCTGTCGCATTTTCATAACTTTCTTCATCTTGTCGTAATTGTGAAAGATAAAATTTATCGGACAAAGCACTATATAAATCTGTAGGCAATTGATCAGAAAGTGACCAAAGCGAACCACTAAACGCATATTCTTGAAACTTAGATTCTGGAACAATTAAAACATCCAATTCTCTGGCAAAAGCTAAAACAGATAGTTTCTCTGCACTTGAATAATCAAAATCACTTAAGATATAGGATGGGTCAAATAAGACTTCTTGAGTGTTTGGGTTAATGCCTAGGTAATCTGCAACTTCTTGTTCAAGTTGCTCTATCTGCTCTTCGGAAAATTGATAATTCGCGCAAGCAATGTGTAAAACAGTTTCTGGTTTTGGGGATAATACAGTATATAAAAAATATCCAACCAAAGAAATTAACAACACCGATATAACTGTCTTTTTAAAGTAATAGTCTTTAAAATATTGCCACTTTTCTCTACCATTCATTTCGCTAAGTTTCTGTCGCTCAGATTTTGGGTTTCGACGTTCATATATACTAGCATTGTCGTCTAATCGCGTTTGTTTCATTGATAGCCCTCATTTCGTTTTAGGATAATTATACCTTTATCATAAAAATCTATACTAAATATAATAAAATAGTAGTTTAGTCTGCTAATAGTTTAGCATATGTGTACAATGAATAAAAGAAAATATTTCTAAAATTAATGTAAACTAAAGTAATAATTTGAGTGAAAATGAATTCATTTCATAAAAGATAAATTGCATATTGTGATGAAAAAAAATATTTCATCGAAAAAGTTTCGTGAGATAAAACTTGTAGAATAATTAAAATTACGAAAAGTTTCGTAAAAAATTAGTGTATTTTTCACAAGGTTTAACTTTAGTTTTTGTGGATTACTTCAATTGTTTGAATGTAGTATATGGTATATAATGGGAATGTAAAAAAGTTACTTTTGAGACAAGGGATAACCCCGATCAATTCAATGAAGGAGAAACGACATGAAATTCGGCTTTTTTGATGATGTTAATAAAGAATATGTCATTACAACACCACAGACACCATATCCTTGGATTAATTATCTTGGTTCACAGGAATTTTTTTCGTTGATCTCAAACACCGGTGGTGGCTATAGCTTTTATAAGGATGCGAAGCTTAGAAGAATTACAAGATTTCGTTATAATAATGTGCCACTGGATTTAGGGGGAGGACGCTATTATTATATAAATGATGGTGGTGATGTTTGGTCTCCAGGTTGGGCGCCTGCAAAAAAGGATTTGGAATTTTATGAGTGCCGACACGGTATGGGATATACGAATATCAAAGGACGTAGAAATGGCATTGAAACTAATGTATTGTTCTTTGTCCCGAATGATTATAATGGTGAAATACATAAAGTAACCCTTGAAAATGTTAGTGACCAAGAGAAGAATATAACTTTGTTTTCATTTGTGGAATGGTGTCTTTGGAATGCACAAGATGATTCGACGAATTTCCAGAGAAATTTTAATACTGGTGAAGTTGAGGTAAAAGGATCTGTTATTTATCATAAAACAGAATATAAAGAGCGTCGTAATCATTATGCGTTCTTCTCAGTAAATTCACCAATCAGTGGATTTGACTCCGATCGTGAGAGCTTTATTGGAACATATAACGGGTTTGAAAATCCAAAGGCAGTCATGGCAGGAAAATCAAATAACTCAGTAGCAGATGGATGGTCGCCAGTTGCTTCGCATAGTATAGAGGTCCACTTAGAACCTGGTGAAAAGAAAGAACTAATTTTTATACTGGGGTATGTAGAAAACGAATGGAATGAAAAATGGGAATATCAAGTAGGAGAAGTAGAGGAAGAGGGCCTTTTATTATCAACGAAGGCTCCGAATGGAAGTAACATAATTAATAAGAAAAAAGCCGAAGAAATGATAAAAAAATACGAGACAGTGGAAGCAGTAGAGATAGCATTTGCAGAGCTTTCAAAATACTGGGATCAGCTGTTGTCAAAGTATACAATTTTTTCTGAGGATGAAAAATTAAATCGAATGGTAAATATATGGAATCAATATCAATGCATGGTGACATTTAACTTATCTAGGAGCGCTTCATATTTTGAATCCGGCATTGGAAGAGGTATGGGATTTCGTGATTCTAACCAAGATTTACTTGGCTTTGTACATCAAATACCAGACCGGGCAAGAGAGAGAATTATTGATTTGGCATCTACCCAATTGCTGGATGGTGGTGCATATCATCAATATCAACCATTGACTAAAAAAGGGAACGATGAAATTGGTGGTAATTTTAATGATGATCCATTATGGCTTATATTAGCGGTAGTTGCATACATAAAGGAAACTGGTGATTACAGTATCTTGGACGTAAGCACTCCATATGATAATAAAGAAGAGTTAGCAAAACCATTATCCGATCATTTAAAGCGAGCGTTTGACCATGTTATTAATAATGTAGGTCCTCATGGACTTCCGCTCATTGGTAGAGCCGATTGGAACGATTGTTTAAATCTAAATTGTTTTTCTATGGAATCAGGTGAGTCCTTCCAGACAACGACTAGCAAGGATGGAAAAGTAGCAGAATCTGTCATGATTGCGGGGATGTTTACATTCATAGGTGGAGAGTATGCTAAGTTAATGGAAAAAGTGAATAACCCAGAGGAAGCCATACGTGCAACTTTTGAAGTTGAAAAAATGCGAGATGTAATTATGGAGCATGGGTATGATGGAGAATGGTTTTTACGAGCATACGATGATTTGGGTAGAAAAATAGGCAGCAAAGAGTGCGAAGAAGGAAAGATATTTATAGAGTCGCAAGGATTTTGTGTCATGGGTAAGTGTGGATTGGATGATAATAAGGCAATCAAAGCTCTTGATTCCGTGGAAAAATACCTTGGAACGAAATATGGATTGGTATTAAATAATCCAGCATTTACAAGATATTATGTCGAATATGGTGAAATTTCAACCTATCCAGCTGGATATAAAGAAAATGCAGGTATCTTTTGCCATAACAATGCATGGATTATGTGTGCAGAAGCATTGATTGGAAGAGGCGATAAGGCATTTGACTATTATACAAGAATCGCCCCTGCCTATACCGAAGAATACTCTCAAATTCATCGATTAGAACCATATGTATATGCACAGATGGTAGCAGGAAAAGATGCAAGCCGTTTTGGTGAAGCTAAAAATTCATGGTTAACAGGAACAGCATCTTGGAACTTTGTAGCTATTTCGCAATATATCTTAGGTATCAAACCAGAGTATGATGGGCTTATGATTGACCCGTCGATACCAAAAGTCTGGGAAGGTTATAAGATTATTCGTGAATTTCGTGGAGATACATATCAGATTGAAATACAGAATCCAAATCATGTGTCAACTGGTGTCGTTCAATTCATTGTAGACGGCAAGGAGATTGGTGGAAATATAGTGCCTGTTTTTGGAGATGGTCAGGTACATCATGTTCAAGTTATCATGGGATAATTGATTAATACTTTCTTTTCAAACCTTCCTTTTCATAAAAGGGTGCCACTAAGTATTGTGAATTGATACTGTGTTGGCACTCTTTTACTTTAAATTGAAAAGAATGATAATAAAAATTAAGGAGAAAAAAAGAGAAAAAATGCTTGCAACATCGATAATTTGAGTATATTATTGTTATGCTAAGTATAATTTAGCAAAACAATTAAATAATAATGAGAGAATATATCAATTTGGAGGTATTATATGAAGAATGTAAAACGAACCTTTCTTCTCTTGTTGTTACTCTTATCATCAATTGCACTCTACGGATGTAGTGGCGGTATGAAGGAAGGAGATAATAATAAGACTCCAACGGATGATATTACTTCGGGAGCCGGTCAGACAGAGGATGATAACCAGACAGCTAATAAAGAACCGGTATATGGAGGCTCAATAATTGTAGGAATACCACAGGATTTGGATAGTCTTGACCCACATAAAGCAGTTGCGGCGGGAACTAAAGAAGTGCTGTATAATATTTTTGAAGGTTTAGTAAAACCCGATGAACATGGTAATTTAGTTCCTGCAGTTGCAAGTGATTATGAAATGAATGAAGAAGGAACTATTTATACTTTTACATTGAGAGATGGTGTAAAATTTCATGATGGATCACTTGTTACAGCAGAAGATATTATATACTCGATAAAGCGCAGCGCTGGTTTACTTGACACATCCGATCCGGAGGTCAAGGTGGAATCAGCGCTTTCTATTATTGATTCGATAGAAGAAATAACAACGGACGATGGTAAGGATGCGATTCAGATTCATTTGAGTGAGCCAAATACAGAGTTAATTGGCTTTTTAACCTGCAGTATAATTCCGAAGGATTACAACGAGCAAGAGAAGCATCCGATTGGAACAGGCCCTTTTAAGTTTGTTTCTTACTCAGCAATGCAAAACTTAATTATGGAAAAAAATGAGGATTACTATGTAGAAGGTGTTCCTTATTTAGATCAAGTTACATTTAAAATTTCAGCAAGTATTGATGCTGCCTTTTTGGAGCTAATGGCAGGATCCATTGATATATTTGCTAGATTAACAGAAGAACAAGCAGCACAATTACCAGAAGATTATAATGTTGCAGTTGGTAGCATGAATTTGGTACAAGCAATGTTTTTAAATAATAAGGTAGAACCATTCAATAATCCATTAGTAAGACAAGCGTTATGTTATGCAATTGATCGACAATACATTGTCGATATGGTTGGTGGAGGAGATGGAACTATCATTGGAAGTAATATGCTTCCTGGATTCCAAAAATATTATGATGAAAGCTTAGTGGATATGTATCCGTACAATGTGGAAAAAGCCAAGGAATTGTTAGCGCAAGCTGGATATCCAGATGGTTTTTCATTCACAATAAAGGTTCCATCCAACTATGATTTCCATGTAGACACTACTCAAGTTATCGTTGAACAGTTAAAGCAAGTAGGAATTACTGCAAATATTCAATTAATTGAGTGGGCAAGTTGGTTGTCAGAGGTATATACGTCTAGAGATTACGAGGCAACTTTAATTGGATTAGATGCGAATTTAGCACCAAGTGATGTTTTAAAACGTTACCGTTCCGATGCACGTAATAATTTTGTGAATTATGAAAATAAGGAATTTGATGAGATTCTTAACAAGGCAGTTGCTACAACGGATGAGAATGAGAAAATAGCAAGCTATAAAGAACTTCAAAGAATTTTAGCAGAGGATGCAGCATCCGTATATTTACAAGATCCAACTCTAAAGGTAGCGATAAATAAAAAATTAGCTGGCTATAAATTCTATCCAGTTTATGTACAAGATATGTCAACGGTTTATTATACAGAGTAAGCACGCGTAATACAAAAAAGAATATAGAATCATAAGTTTCAAAAAATCTTATGATTCTACGATGTTGCTGGAAGTTTTATAAACCTGTACATTGAGGAGTGTAAGTAAAAAAATTAATAGGTAAAAAGAATTACTAGGATAAGGAGATGAACTTCGCATGAAATTTTACTTAAAGAAAATAATAACTCTCATTATTACCTTATTGTTGGTATCTATGCTGACGTTCATCGCCTTCCAGGTAATTCCTGGAGACAGCGCCTTGTCAAAATTAGGAGTTGATGCGACCGAGGAGCAAGTGGACGCTTTACGAGAAGCGATGGGATTAAATAAAAGCATTCCAGAGCGTTATGTAAGTTTTGTATCAAATGCAATTCGAGGTGATTTTGGAAAATCAACGCAGTACAACCAGCCAGTAACACAGATGTTAAAAGAGCGCATACCAGTAACACTTATGCTTGCAGTTCTTTCCTTTGGAATGGTACTTATCATATCAATACCACTTGGGATTTTAAGTGCAAGAAAAGAAGGAGGAGTGGCCGACCGCATACTTACACTACTTAGTCAAGTATGTATGGCAATACCGCCATTTTTTCTAGGAATTATGCTTACCCTTTTGTTTGGTATTGTATTAAAATGGTTTGTCCCAGGGAGATACATTGCTCCAGATCAGAACTTTCTTGAATTTATAAAATATTTATTTTATCCAGCACTTGCAGTCAGCTTACCTAAAATTGCAATGACCGTTAAGTTTTTAAAAAGTTCTATTTTACGTGAACTTCACCTTGATTATGTTAGGACAGCTAAAAGTAAAGGAAGCAGCCGTGAGAGAATTTTATGGCGTCATGTTCTTAAAAATGCACTTATTCCAGTGATAACGTTTATGGGAATGGTGATTGCAGATTTACTCGCTGGAAGCATTGTGATTGAACAGGTATTTAATCTCCCAGGAGTAGGTCGCTTATTAGTGGTTGCTATCTCAAATCGTGATTTTAATGTAGTGCAGGCAGCAGTGTTATACATAGCAGCCATAGTTATTTTTGTTAATTTTATCGTGGATATCTTATATCAAGTATTAGACCCCCGAGTACGAATTTCGTAGACTACAGTAAGGAGCAAAGGAAATGAAGAAAAAAGTAAATCTTAATTTGGTCATTGGAATTTTTTTAATTTCATTTGTTTTACTGTTTGTTGTAGTTGGGATATTTTATACACCATATGATCCAAATGCTATGGACGTACTGGCAAAAAACAAAGCACCAAATTTGAAACATTTATTTGGAACAGATTTTTTAGGACGAGATATTTTATCAAGGGTTATGAAGGGGGCAGGGACCACATTTTTAATTGGTCTAGCAACCGTTGTAATTGGTGGAACCATTGGAACGATACTAGGTGCAATTACAGGGTATTATGGTGGGCTATTGGATGAAATTCTAATGCGAATAAATGATGGTTTGACATCTTTTCCAAGTATATTATTAGCCCTTGTATTTGTAAGTGTATTAGGCACAGGAAAGTATAACATTATCATTGCACTTGGCGTAATTTTTATACCAAGTTTTGCTCGTATCGTTCGTAGTGAATATATGTTACAAAAGCAACTGGATTATGTAAAATGTGCAAAACTAATGGGGGCAAGTGATTTTCGGATTATGTTTGTACATATTTTGCCGAATACATCAAAAATATTGCTCTCAGCGTTTGCAGTTGGATTTAATAATGCCGTATTGGCGGAAGCTGGAATGAGTTATTTAAGTCTTGGTGTTCAACCCCCAGATGCAAGTCTTGGTAGAATGCTCTCAGAGGCACAAACCTATCTGTTTAAGGCACCTTGGTTTGCGATTGCACCTGGAGTAATGATTATTATAACGGTGTTAGGTTTTTCTCTAGTTAGTGAGAGAGGAAGATAAGGTTGATTCGCATAAAATGTCATACCATTGGCATTTGCTCAAAAATTGGGCTGCCTAGCGGCAAATGGAGGATAGAATGCAAGAAAATAAAAAAAAGCCCCTTTTGAATGTCGAAAAGTTATCCATTGGTTTTATAAATGGAAAAAACGTAACAAAGGTTGTGGATGAAATTTCTTTTTCACTAGAGGAAGGAGAAATTGTTGGGATTGTTGGTGAATCTGGTTCTGGAAAAAGTGTTACAGCACTATCGATCATTGGATTGCTTGCTAGTGGTGGTAGAGTACTAAGTGGTAATATCATTTATAATGATAAAAAGATAGATCAGCTATCTGAGAAGGAATTCAGAAAACTACGAGGCGATGAAATTGCGATGGTCTTTCAAGAACCAATGACTTCCTTAAACCCTGTTTTAACAATCGGGAATCAATTAGAAGAGATGCTACTTTTGCATTCGAGACAAACGAAGGAAGAGCGAAAGCAAAACATACTGGAAATGTTACAGGAAGTTGGGCTACATCAAGGTGAAGCTCTACTTAAAAAATATCCCCACGAGTTATCTGGAGGTATGAGACAGCGAGTTATGATTGCAATGGCAATGCTTTTGAAGCCGAAGCTCTTAATTGCTGATGAACCAACCACCGCACTTGATGTAACGATACAAGCCAAAATCTTATCTTTACTTAAAAAGTTAAATAAAAAGCATGGTACAACTATTTTACTAATATCACATAACCTTAGTGTTGTTAAAAATATCTGTAGTAGGGCGATTGTTATGCATCGGGGAATCATTGAAGAAATTGGTACGATGCAAGAACTTTTTGAAGCACCAAAAAAGGACTACACAAAACATTTATTACAAGCCGTGAGTCAAGAAGTAAAGCCTTATAAAGAAAACAAAGAAATTTTAAGCTCAAATATTGTTTCCGTAAGAGAATTACAAGTGTTTTATAATAAGAAAAAAGAGTCCTTGTTTGGTAAGACGGATCGAATAGAAGTTGTCAAAAAGATTTCCTTTGAAATGAAACGAGGAGAAATCCTAGGGATTGTTGGTGAAAGTGGAAGTGGAAAATCAACACTAGCAAAAGCGATTGTTGGATTACAAGACTATACCAAAGGAATAATTAAAGTGGAAACGAAGAATCCTCAAATGGTATTCCAAGATCCATACAGTAGTTTAAATCCGTCTAAAAAAATAGGATGGTTACTTGAAGAACCACTTCGACTTCATAAAAAGATAAGTGAAGCCGACCGAAAAGAGTTAGTTTCTCAGATGTTAGAAAAAGTAGGATTGCCAAGTGAATATGCAACGAGATATCCTTCTGAATTAAGTGGTGGTCAAAGGCAGAGGGTAGCCATTGCCATGGCAATTATATTAAAGCAAGAACTAATTGTTTTAGATGAGCCAGTATCTGCACTAGACGTTACTGTTCAGGCTCAAATCTTAGAACTGCTTGTTAAGTTACAGTCTGAGTACCGGTTGTCCTATTTGTTTATTTCGCATGATATGAGTGTTGTTCGCAAACTTTGTGATCGCGTGTTAGTGATGTATCAAGGTGAAATTGTTGAATTGGGTGAAACAGAAGAAATATTTAATCGACCAAAACATGAGTATACAAAAAAATTAATCGATGCAATCTTATAACAAATACTTCTACAAAGTGTTTCGATGCGAGATTTTTATATTATTGATGATATAGAATTTTATAGCTCTTTGTTAACCGCCGGGTGTAGAAAATTACACGAACCCATGGATGACAATAGGGCTATTTTTACATACTTCAACTTTGCAGGCTATAAATGTGAAAAAGTTCATCTGTCGGATTATCGGGGGGGATGTTTTTACAATGCTTTGTTACGATAGCTATTTAATTTGTTAAAGGAGGTGTTGCAAAAAGTTATCATTTATAGCATAATGGATTACGTTACATAAAATTAAGTACATTAAATAACGTAAATAAATTACGTAAATAAATAACGTAAATAAATTACGTACTAAAAATTTTTGTACATAATTTATGTATAATAAATTACTTTAATAATTCGCATAGGAGAAAGGAAATGGTATAAGTTTTCGTACATAAATGCGTAATATAAAGTGGTATGGGTAAGAAAGAAAGGGTACAAGTTAAGGTGCGGAGGTCATATGGTTGTAAGATATATAAAAAAGTATAAGTGGAGTTATTTGATGGGTATCATAACTCTTTTTTTTGTAGACTTATTAGGTCTTTATATTCCACAGTTTACCGGAGATATTACGGATGGACTTGAAAGTGGGACCATGAATTTTCATGGGGTGATGATGTATATTGTTGGAATTGCACTGGTTGGTCTTGGAATGGCTATAGGTAGATTTTTTTGGAGATTTTTTATCTTTGGGGCAGCTAGAAAAATTGAGTATGAATTAAGAAATGATATGTTTGAACATTTATCAAAACTTTCCATGCGTTATTATAATGAGCACAAAACGGGTGATTTGATGGCGCATTTTACAAGTGATTTAAATGCAATCCGTATGTCCATTGGTCCAGCAGTTATTACGTCATTTGATGCGGTTATATTAACAATCATGGTAATTATAAAAATGATAGTTTACGTGAATTTAGAACTTACGCTAATGGCATGCATTCCTATGATTTTTATTGCAATTGGTGGTGTTGCTTATGGTAAATCCATTGAAAAACGTTTTACAAAGAAACAAGAAGCTTTTTCAGAGATGACAGATCGGGTACAAGAAAATATATCTGGTATCCGTGTGATTAAAGCCTTTGTTCAAGAGAGAAAAGAAATTTATTCCTTTGCAAAGTTGAATAAGAAAAACCAAGAGATGAACTTGGGTGTTGTAAAATTGCAAGCAATCGTATTACCTCTTTTGGACGTAATCATTGGTATATCTAGTGTAATTACACTATTATATGGAGGGCATTTAGTTATTACAGGGCAAATTACCCCTGGTAAATTTGTTGCGTTTAACTCATATATTGCGATGCTAGTTTGGCCAATGCTTGCAACAGGAGAAAGTATCACCTTCTTTTCACAAGGTTTTGCATCTATGAGACGAGTTGAAAATATTTTTAAAGAACAACCAGAAATAGTGGAAAGTGAGGATGTAGATCCTACGATAAACTCTTTAAAAGGTGGTATTTCACTAAATCACCTTACCTTTGCTTTTCATAAGGAATCAAAACCAGTTTTAAAGGATATATCCGTGGATATACCAAAGGGTAGTACACTTGCTATACTTGGTCATACGGGAAGCGGTAAGACTGCAATTGCAAATTTATTACTACGTATGTATGAGGTAGAAAAAGGAATGATTACCATAGATGGTAAGGATATTAAAAAGATACCTTTAAAAACTTTAAGAGAACAAATTGCGTATGTACCTCAAGATAATTTCTTATTTTCGGATTCTTTACAAAGTAATATCGCATTTGGTACGAGAAGATTAATCGAAATTCCGGAAGAGAAAACAAAGGCACTATTAAAGAATAAAGATCGACTTGAAGATTATATGGAAAGTGATCTATTAAAACGAACAAGTACAATAGATGCGACTTACGGAGATCTTGAGGAAGTACAAGAAGCTGCAAAACTTGCATGTATTCACGATAATATCATGGATTTCCCAAGAGGGTATGCGACTATGGTCGGTGAAAGAGGGGTAACGGTGTCTGGTGGCCAAAAGCAAAGGAGCTCCATTGCTCGTGCTTTGATGAAGAATGCACCAGTACTAATCTTAGATGATGCGTTATCTGCTGTTGATACGAATACAGAAGAAGAAATCTTGGCGAATTTAAAAGAGAATAGAGTAGGAAAAACTACGATTATTATTGCACATCGAATTTCAACCATACAAAATGCAGATAAGATTCTTGTTTTATCGGAAGGTGAGAAAATAGAGTATGGTTCCCATGAAGAATTACTTGAGCATGGAGGAGTCTATGCAAAACTTTATGAAAAACAACAGTTAGAGAAACAATTAGAGGCAGTATAAGTTCGTAGTTGAATGGATGGGAGTCGTATGAAACGCAAAGAAATTGAAATAGAAAAATCAGTACAAGGCAGTGTATTTTTAAGATTAATGAAATACGCAATACCGTATTTACATTTGATGTTATTGGCAATTGTTATGGTACTGTTTATAACAGGATTTGAGCTGTATCGACCAAAATTAATGGGAGAAGCAGTGGATTTATTTATAAAAAAAGGTTCCTTTTCTGCAGTTAGGAAAACTGCCATTATATATTTGTTTGTTTTAATTGGAAGTTTTCTTTGTAACTTCTTACAAACATGGATACTACAATTGACGGGGCAGAAGATAATTTATAACATTCGACAAGAGGTGTTTGAACATGTTCAAAACTTATCTCTTCGTTATTTTGACATTACGCCAGTTGGGCGTATCGTTACAAGGGTAACAAATGACGTAGAAGCTTTGCATGAAATGTATGCGAATATATTAGTAAAATTAATTAAGAACATTGCAAAGATTATAGGACTAGCAATTGTAATGTTAAGTATGAATGTAAAAATTTCATTGTATGCATTTGCATTATTGCCTTTTATCATTGGGATGACATGGTTATTTAAAAATGTATCAAGAGCCACCTATCGTATTACAAGGACAAAAATAACAGCCATAAACACATATTTATCGGAACATTTGTCTGGTATGAAATTAATACAGATTTTTGCAAAAGAAGTTGAAAAGAACGCGGAGTTTAAAAGAAAGAGTAAAGAATTGTATCGTGCAAACTACAGGGAAATGATGGTATTTGCTATATTTCGTCCACTTATCTATTTACTTTCTGTAGTTGCTCTTGTTATTATAATTATGGTAGGAAGTAAATCTGTGATAACTGGAGTTATTACGGTTGGTACATTGTACACGTTTATTCAATACATTACATCTTTTTTTGAACCGATACAAGAGCTTGCAGAACAACTTGGTACACTCCAATCGGCAATGGCAAGTGCAGAAAAAATCTTTACAATATTAGACGAAGAGGTTGTTGTAAAAGAAACAAAGAATCCGAAATATTTAGAACAAATTAAGGGAAAAATAGAGTTTGAACATGTTTGGTTTGCATATCAAGGAGAGGATTGGATTTTAAAGGATGTTAGTTTTACCATAGAGCCAGGTCAAAGCGTAGCTTTTGTTGGTGCTACTGGTGCTGGTAAATCTTCTATACTTAATTTGATCGGAAGATATTATGACATACAACGTGGACGTATCTTAATTGACGGCGTAGACATCAAAGATTTAAAGACAGATCAATTACGTTCTGCCATTGGGCAAGTGCAACAAGATGTCTTTATGTTTACCGGTGATATAAAAAGTAATATTCGATTAAAAAATGATGATATCTCAGTGGATGAAATCAAAGAAGCTGCTCGCTATGTAAATGCAGATACGTTTATTTCAAAATTAGAACATGCATACGATGAACCTGTAACAGAACGAGGGGCTACGCTTTCGGCAGGTCAACGACAATTATTATCCTTTGCTAGAACCTTAGCGTACAATCCAAGTATTTTGGTTATGGATGAAGCAACTGCAAATATTGACACAGAAACTGAAAGTTTGATCCAAGAAGCATTGAATAAATTGATGGAGGGAAGAACCACAATTATGGTAGCCCACCGTTTGTCTACAATACAGCATGCAGATAAGATTATTGTTATGCATAAAGGTGTTTTACGAGAGAGTGGTACACACCAAGAGCTACTTACCAAGGATGGTATTTATAAGAAACTATATGAATTACAGCTTGCGTAAAGGATGAGGCAGGTTTAGGAGGCGATGTAATGTTATCCATAAAGCAATTAAATTTACAGCAAATAAAAGAAGTGCATCAGAGCTATCTTGTGAATGATTTTCCCAAAGAAGAACAAAAGCCATACGAGTTAATAGAATCACTTGTTAATAAAAGTGTTTATATTTGTTACGGTTTATACAATGAGGAAACTTTAGTTGCGTATGCATTCTTTTGTAAAGACACAGATAGTAACTGTATCTTATTAGACTTTTTAGCAGTTTTAGGAGAGTATCGTTCCTATGGATATGGAAGCAAATTTCTTATGCAGATGAAACAAGAACTAACGGAATATGATGGTATCATTTTTGAAGTTGAAAGTGGTATGAGCGCAAAAAATGTAGAGGATAAATTAAATTGTGATCGAAGAATTGAATTTTATCATCGCAATGGGGTAAGAGATACGAATAATTACTGCTTATTTTTCGGAGTAGATATGATTATTATGTATATGCCGTTACAAAAAGATTTTGACGATGATACGATTGGTGAGGCACTGGATCATATTTATCATATAATGTATACAGAGGAAGTATACTCGGCGAATATAAAGCTAAGAAAAGTAATAAAATAAAAAGTACGTTAAAAAAATATGACAAGATAAATTATACATGACTAGATCGGTTTACAAAAAGTGGATGAATATATTTGATTAAAAGTATTGACATCTATGAAGTTTTATGTTACTATAAGTGAGCTGTGGTCATGATAACAATCATGTGCCGCAATGACAATTGTAAAGTAGAGTATCCACTCTCGCCCCAAGCCATATGAGCAAACGGGCCCATAATATTAAAAAATATAATTCCCATATACGACTAAAGTATATGTGTATGATTATTTTGTATGGTTCGAGTAACTGGTGGATAGCTTGCTATTCACCTTATTTTTATATATAATCCTATGGAGGTGCAGAACTATTAGCGAATTAATGATTAATGAGCAAATCAGAGACAGAGAAGTTCGTCTGATTGGAAAAGACGGAGAACAACTTGGTGTAGTATCAGGAAAAGATGCATTAAAGTTAGCACAGGAAGCGGAGCTTGATTTAGTAAAGATCGCGCCAACCGCAAAACCACCTGTTTGTAAAATTATCGACTATGGTAAATATCGATATGAATTAGCTAGAAAAGAAAAAGAGGCTAAGAAAAAGCAGAAGGTTACAGAGGTAAAAGAAATCCGTTTGACACCGAACATCGATGACAATGATTTGAATACAAAAGCAAATCAAGCAAGAAAGTTCATTACCAAAGGGGATAAGGTTAAAGTATCTCTAAGATTTCGAGGCAGAGAAATGGCACATATGGGACAAAATAAGCAGATATTAGATGATTTTTATGCTTTAATCGAAGATGTGGCATCTGTTGAAAAACCTGCAAAAATGGAAGGAAGAAGCATGAGCATGTTTCTTACAGAAAAAAAATAGTAGTCGTTAATATCATTTTATGAAGATAACTCATAGAGGTATTTGAATAAATGTATTAAATAATGGGACTTGTATAGCATGTTTCATAGCATCAATAAAATATTGTGGTTAGTGCTTAAGATATTGTGCTAAGCCTATAATTAAGGAGGAAATATCATGCCAAAAATGAAAACAAGCAAAGCAGCAGCTAAGCGTTTTAAAATGACTGGTACAGGTAAATTAAAAAGAATGAAAGCTGGAAAACAGCATATTTTAACTAAGAAATCTACAAAAACTAAGAGAAATCTTAGAAAAGCAACCATGATGGATGCAAGTAACGAGAAGAACATGAAAAAGATTTTACCATATCTATAAGATAAGGTATAAGGAGGGAAAATAGACTATGGCAAGAATTAAAGGTGGCTTAAACGCTAAGAAAAAACATAATAAAGTATTAAAGCTAGCAAAAGGTTATAGAGGCGCTAGAAGTAAACAATATAGAGTTGCAAAACAGTCCGTTATGAGAGCGTTAACTTCTTCTTTCGCTGGACGTAAAGAAAGAAAAAGACAGTTCAGACAATTATGGATTGCAAGAATTAATGCAGCAGCTAGAATGAATGGTCTTTCCTACAGTAAATTCATGTATGGCTTAAAAGAAGCTAACGTTACTGTAAACAGAAAGATGTTAGCAGAAATGGCTGTTAATGATGCTGAAGGATTTAAAGCTTTAGTTGAAGTTGCTAAATCTAAAGTTGCTTAATTTATATAAATGAAAAGCTAAAAAACTGTTATAAACTATAGTTTCTTTTATTTGAAAAAATAATGGATGGATATAGTTTATAACAGTTTTTTAATTTATAGTAAATAATCATTCGTTACAACGCATCAGCGTAAGGTTGTGCTTGTACATTCTCTCTCTATTTATAATAACAAAAGTTTGCAATAGATACATTTTATGGATTCTTCTCACTATGTTACGTTATACTATGTTAAATGAAAATTATATGAGATGATTCTAATATAATTCTAACTTGAATAAGAATTAGTCATGTCGTATGATAAATTTAACTAAGTTTGATAAATATTATTATTCAGGAGGATCTTATGAGATATAAAATATCCAATGTGCTATGGGGAATCTTTTGGATCGCAATCGGATTAGGGATTGCAGGAAATGTTCTTAATTTATGGCATTTTAACTTTTTCTTTGATGGATGGTGGACATTTTTAATCATCATACCAAGCATCATCAGTGTGGTTCAGTACGGTTTTGGTAATAGTTCAACGATATGGTTGATTATAGGTGTTTTCTTGTTACTTGCTAGTAGAGGTCTCATTGATATGGAACTTGTTCGTAAATTAATGATTCCAATTATATTAATTGTTATAGGAATTCATATGGTAATAAAGAATTTATTTATTACTACAAAGTATAAAAATATTAGGAATGATAACAAGGCGTATACAGATTATACTGCAACATTTAGTAGTAGAAGAGTTGTACTTCCACCAGAAGTTTTTACAGGAGCGGAATTAAATGCAATTTTTGGTGGCATTGATTTGGATTGTAGAGATGCTGTAATTCAGGAAGATATCATTATTAATGTTAGCGCTATCTTTGGTGGTATTAATATATTTGTACCAGATAATGTACGAGTAAAATCTTCATCCACGTCTATATTTGGTGGAGTTAGTAATAAACGATATAGGAATATAAAAGAAGGGCCTATCATTTATATTAACGGAACTTGTATGTTTGGAGGTGTAGAGATTAAATGAATCCCTTACAAAAAGTAATTAAATATTTTGCTATGGCATTTGCAGTGGCTCTTACAATAGCTATTTTTTCAAGCATATTTGGTATAATAACCGGTGTTACAACAGGGTTGTCATTTCGTGAAAAAAACATGGATGTAGTAAGTTATGAAAAAGAATTTCATGATGTGAAGAGTTTAGAGGTTGAGTGTGATAGTTATTCGGTAACGATACAAGCAGGAGATCGGTTTAGCGTAAAAACGGAAAATGTATCGGAAGATTATAAAGCAAATCTAAGGAATAATGGAACTTTAGTGGTTGAGTCAGAAAACAAATTCCATTGGGGATATCAACTTTTCTCATTTGTGACAATGGATGAATCCAGAGGGAGAGTTATAATCACGGTACCAGAATCATTTCTCGCTAACAAAATTGAAATAGACGGGGGAAGTGGAGTCTTAAATCTCAATAATTTACATGCAAAAGAAATGCGATTGGATTTGGGCTCCGGTCGAATGTATGCTAGTAACTTAGTATCCGATGATGTTTACATTGACGGAGGTTCTGGAGATATCCAATTAGAAAACGTTGATCTTTCTGGAGTAGTTATAGAAGGTGGTTCTGGATCATTAACGATAACTGAAGCAAGACTTTTTGATTTGGATCTTGATGCTGCATCGGGAGCTACAAATATACACGGCTATTTCACTGGCAAATGTAAGATTGATGGAGGAAGTGGAAATATTACACTGGCAATTCAAGACAGCATAGATAACTATAATATTAATGCGGAGACAGGTTCCGGTGATGTATGGGTAGCTGGAGAAAAGGTATATGACAATTTTCGAAGAAATAATATTACAGCAAATCATTCAATAAAGATTGATGGTGGCTCAGGAAGAGTTGCATTAGAATTTCAGTAAAATAGATTTCTCCTTTATATAAGTATACTACTTATGTAGAGGGGATTTTTTATATGAAATAATAGTCTTTTTAGAACGTAAAATGGTACAAAGGGTATGGGAAGAATCGTGGGGGTAATCCTGAAATTGAATAAACCTAAGCGGTTTGCATAGCAATATATTCATCTCTACAGGTACGAATTAGATTCGAATTTTTTAAGTGATATAAGAATTTACTGCAGTGTTTTACACTAATAAAGTATTAGTGATTTAAAAAAGCGTAGATTCGGGGAAATCTACGCTTAGTAAGGGAGGAGATAATAGATAGGTGAAGGAAATAATGGGGGAACACCTATCTATTTTACTCCGGGGATATAAACCATCACAGTGTAGTTTACACTGGCAGTTTTACTTAGTTATTATTACATTATTCTATATAATTGTCAATAAAATATTTGTTAAAAAGCAATAAATGGTATAAAGTACATAAAAAAGAAAAAAATGTTTCTTGATTTTATGATACAGGACATTTATTTCACTTTAACTGAGATGTGTATTGGAAACATGAACTAACTCATATAAAAAGAAAGATAGTAAAGATATATCTAATGCCGTGGAATTGTTACATGTTTCGTGGATATATGGTGTATTAAGTAACACAATTGTCATTGAATTTTTTTGAAAACATGTTATATTTATTATAGCAAAGAATAGAGCCTTTATGAATGGTACGTTCATGCAATCGAAGGAGGAAAAGTATGGCGAATAAAAGAAGAAGAAAAAGAAATCGTAAACCCTCAAAGAAAACAAATGTATTTGTAGCTATTATTGGTATCCTTTGTGTAGGACTTGTTGTAGCTGCGAGCGTATTACATAATAAGAGTGAAGAAACGGATGGGACAAGCATAATAACACCAAGTGTAACGGAAGGACCAGCTCCAGATATAACAGTAACGCCAACCCCTGGAACATCCAATCCAGATAAAGTAACAACCACACCGATTCCTACTGTTACACAAGTACCAGAGGTGACTGTAGCACCAGTGTTATCAAAGGAAGAGGCATTACGCTTAGTAACAGATGCGGTTGCGAATTCTCAATATAAAATCACTCAAAAAGATGCTCCATTATCCGTAGATGGAAAAGAATATTATGCATTTGTTATTACAAAAGATGGAGTAGAAATTGAGCCAGAAATCGTAGTTTTAAAAGAGAATGCAACTCTTTACTACTATGATAAAGCGGGAGTGATTTCAGCGTTTACAAAGTTTCCTCTAGATAATGTTGAGATTGCTACACCGGAAGGTGAAGAAATAGGAAAAGAGGAAGCGATTGCGATTGCTTCAAAACTATCGAAACAAAAACTTGGACTAGAGAAAAACTTAAAGGACTACATCGTTGAGGTAGATGAGTGGCCTACAACCGTACAAGGAGAAAATACATATTGTCTCAATGTATTTGATAAAACAGACAGCGGACAACAACTTGTTGGAGTTTTTTATGTATCATTCGATGGAAAACATATTTATAAATTGAATGAGGAAACTCAGGAATTTCTGCTAATTTCTGAATAGGATAGAGGCTAAAAAGTAAAATTATAAAAGTTAATAGGGTACGTAATTAGAGTGTTTCTATTTGAATCCATGCAATCAAGCAACAAGAGCGTTGGGTTTATTATAGAAACACTTTTTGAATATGTAGATTCATTGATAAAATCAGTAAAAAGTGGTATAATTAGTCGAATATATGAAAAATGCATGGTATGCATAAAGTAGTGAGTAGGACGTAGACGTAAGTTTGATTGATATGTGCTTGAGGTGAATGATTTGAAAGAGAAAATTGAACAGTTATCTAGAGGTGAATTTATTTATGAATTACCGAGTATTCTTCTATCTGAAGATGAAATACATATAACCGTTGAATCAGGTAGTACCCACAACGAAAGTTTTACTGTTTATAACAGTGCAGACGTTGCAATGAAAGGGGTACTTTATTCTTCGAGCAAATTTTTAATAATCGATACTCCATCTTTTGAAGGTGAGACAAATGAAATCAACTTTAATGTTAACGCAACGGAGTTAGAAGCAGGTGAGGATATTGAAGCTTACATTGAAATAATTTCAGATTGTGGCGAAGCAAAAATTGCTGTAAAAGTTCATATCATAGAACCATGCATATCAAGCGTTGCGGGGAAAATGAAAGATCTCATACAATTTGCAGATTTAGCAAATAACGAATGGGCGGAAGCAAAACAGCTTTTTAAGTCCGAAGAATTGCCTCGTATGCTAAAGTACCATTATAAAAAACATGTTCCGGTGTATGATGGTTTACGTAAAAGTAGTAGTATGAGCCAAGCAATGGACGAATTCTTAGTCTCGGTACATAAAAAAGTTGAAGTAAAAATTAATATCGAAAAGATGAATTATGATTATGAGGCGAGTGTTTACAGCTTTATGGATAAAATCATATTAACAAAAGAGGGCTGGGGATATGTCCAAATTCGGATTTCTACCGATGCTCCTTTTCTAGAGGTTGAACGTAAAATAGTATGGGGAGATAATTTTATTGGTGACCGCTATGAAGTGAATTTTATAGTAAAAGCAGAAGAGATGAAGGATGGCATTCATCATGGAAACATCTACATTGATACAGCACATCAGACATTGGTAGTAAAAATCAAAGTAGTAAAAAAAAGAGAGAATGCGAAGGAACGTTTGGAAGAGCGAAAGTATAAACAAAGCCTTGTTTCCTTCACACGCAATTATCTGAACTTCCGATTGAAACGAATTCATTTAGATGAGTATGTGAAGAGAGCGACTGATTTGTTAGCCGAGATTAAAACACCGGATAGATACAATTTACACTATAAACTGTATCAAGCACATATTCTAATGATCTCTGGAAATGAGAGTGAAGCAAGCGTTCTACTGGAGGATGTGGAGCGTAAAATTTCCGTAGAGGACGAAGAGTATTTCGTTTTAATGGGGCTTTTAACTTATTTAAAAGTATTAAATATTAAAAGAAGTGAAGATATTGGTGCGGCAACCCAGTCCATTCAAAGGATTTATCAAAGGGAAACAAAGTCTGATTTTTTATTGTGGTGTTTATTATATTTGGACAAGTCATATGAGTTTAATCTTGCAAAAAAATATGAGGACATCAAAATACATTGCATGAATGGTTGCATCAGTCCAATTTTATATTATGAAGCCATATATTTGATGGTTGAGGAGCCTTCCTTTGTGAAGAGTTTGGATTCTTTTGAACGAATGGTTTTAACCTTCGGTTTAAGAAATGAGTACTTTTCATTGGAGTTGGCAAGACAGGTAACTTATTTAGCCGCCAAAACAAAAGGAAATAATCCTCTTTTGTTTTATATTTTAAGGAAGATATATGAACGATATCAATTGAAGGAAACATTGAATGCGATTTGTACCTTACTCATACGCAATCATATCATTGATGGGAATATGAATCCATGGTATACCAAAGGTGTTATAGAGCAACTAAGAATAACAGAACTACCAGAGTATTTTATGTATTCTTTGCGTGATGATCAATATGCACCCCTTCCACCGTTCGTTTTATCTTATTTTAATTATAACAATAAGTTACCGGATAAAAAGAAAGCTTATTTGTATGCGAATATCGTTAAAAATAAAGAACTAGATCCTATGACGTATCAAAATTATGAAAGAGAAATAAGTACTTTCGCGATACAAAAACTTGTGAAGAAAAGTATGGATAAGAATTATGCTGTAATCTATGATGATGTGTTTCATAGAATGGAGATCGATGAAGTAATTGCCACTTATCTTCCGGATGTCGCATTTTATTATCAGGTGGAGTGCTATAATAAAAAGGTGAAAAGTGTAGCAGTTGTACATAAAGAATTAAAGGAAGAAGTCATTGTTCCTTTTGTTGATGGTAAGGCATTGATTGAGATTTTCTCGGAAAATTGTGAAATATTTTTAATTGGAGAAAATAATGAGCGTTATCATTCTACCATTCATTATACCTTATACCGTATGTTACATGTAAATGATTTGATGATTAGGTGCTATGACTGGAATAAAAATAATCCAAAATTATTATTGTATTTGGCTCAAAAGAAGGATGACTTCCATAAACTTGATGAGACAAGCATCTTACTTCGAAGCACCTTAATTAAAAGCGATTTTATATCAGAGGAACTTAAGTTAGAATATATAAAATCCCTTGTTTTTCATTATTATAATTACCTTAATACAGAGGACATCAATGAAGAAATGCTCTCATTTGATTTGCAGCTACTTGATAAAGAAACGCGTAAAAGGGTAGTGGAAATGATGATTTTAAAAGAGCTGAATGAACCTGTAATTGGAGCGTTTCATACGTTTGGATTTCAAGATATTGAAGTGAAATCTCTTGTGAAATTTTGCTCTTTATGGATTCATACGGATTACGTAGAAATGCAATATGAAAATATCATTGTGGATATTTGTTTTTATGTGTTCTCAAAAGGCTCTTATGATGAATCAATTTTAAAATATCTGCTCCGTTTTTATTCTGGTACAACGAAAAATATGCATGATTTATGGAAAGCAGCGAAAAATTTTGACATTGATACAATTGATATTGAAGAACGTTTGCTTGGACAGATTTTATTTGCCGAGAGCTATATATCAGACGCAGTTCCAGTCTTTATGAGCTATTATAGAAACGGTTTTAATCACAAGTTAATTCGAGCATTCTTGTCCTATTATGCATATAAATATCTAGTAAAAGATCGTATGCTTGAACAAGAGCTTTTTGATGTAATGAAGCGAGAAGTTAGTTATGAAAAGAATGAAGTTTGTTTATTAGTGCTACTAAAATATTATTCCACGAAGGAAGAATTAAGTGATAGCGAGCAGAACTTCATAGACTACTACATTCATACATTTGAACAAAACAATATTGTACTACCGTTCTTTAAAGATCTTCGCTTAACAAAACACTTTTCCTTGCGTCTGCATGATAAGTATTTTGCACAGTACCAGACAAATCCAAACCATAAAGTAAGCATTCATTATTCGATTGAAGGGAATGAAAAGAATCCATACTTTACAGAGGACGAAATGGTACATGTTTGCTATGGTATCTTTATAAAAGAATTTGTATTATTTGAGAATGAAACCTTGCAATATTATATTACAGAGGATGATGGAACGGAGTCAAATATCACTGAGAGTAAGAGTGTTAGCGTAGATTGTAGGGAGGATGGTAGACTGGATACTAATTTTGATTGTATCAATCATATCATTCATACCAAGGAACATGATAGTATTGAAGCGTTTGATTCTGTAATAGAACAATACATTCATAGAGAACATGCTGTTAAAGAATTATTTAAACCAATATGATAAAGGAAGAAATAAGGCGAACAAAGATAGGAGGAAATTTCATGAATGACTCGCGTACTCTTTTAATTGGTATTGATATCAACGATGAATATACACAAATTAGCAATTACCAATATGCAATAAATGCGCCAGAAGCTGTGACTTTTTCTTCTGAAAAGGATGCATTTTTAATACCAACTTGTCTTTGCGTAAAGGAAAGTACAAAGGAGTGGCTCTTTGGGCACGAGGCGATCCGCTGTAATTCACTTATGCAAGGTGAGATTATAACGGATCTAATGAAAAAATTAGAATTTGATGAGGTGACTACAATTTATGGCGTAGAGTTTACAGCAATTGATCTTTTAACAAGATATTTTAAGAAACTGTTAAGCGCCATAAAGCAAGTTAATCATAATCAAGGGATATTAAAACTTGCGATTACTACAAAAAAAGTAACATTGAAAATAAAAATGGAGTTACTTAAAGTCTTTGATCGCCTTGGATTAGAAAAAGAGAGGGTTCTGATATTAAGTCATATTGGAAGCTTTATGTACTATGCCATGAGCCAAAAGCCAGAGCTTTGGGCAAATGATGTTGGGTTATTTCATTACGATGAGGATGGACTTTCCTATCATCAGCTATCGATTGGAAGAAGAATGAGTCCAGTTGCAGTAGTTGCTAAAGAACATAAAATTTTGGATGAATTTGCATTCTCTTTAAGAAAGCAGGAAGAACCAGCACGTCTAGCTTATCGCTTTGAAGAACTTGCAAAGCAAGTGTTGTTTAAAAAGATTGTATCCACCCTTTATATTACGGGTAAGGGATTTGAAGGGGGCTGGGCAGATCCAGCACTTCGTAACCTTTGTGTAGGGCGAAGAGTATTTCAAGGTCAAAACTTGTACACTAAGGGAGCTTGCTATGCAGCGTACGTAAAACAAGATGAGGTATTCAAAGACTTTATCTTCTTAAACGAAGACATGATTAGTTCCAATATTTCATTACGGCTTTATCATAATGCAAAGGAAGAAGATTATGTACTTGCATTGGCTACTACACCTTGGTGGGAGATTGATACGTCCATCTATGTCATCCTAGATGATATTGATGAATTAACATTTTCAGTAACCAATATGTTAACCAAGGAATCCATAAAGGAAATTATGAAGTTAAACAATATGCAGGTCCGTGAAAATAAGACAATACGCTTACAAATTCGATTGCATTTTATAAATCGTGAAACAGCGGTCATTACAGTGAAAGATACGGGATTTGGTGAGTTTTATGAAAGTTGCTTTCGTATTTGGGAACAGGTGCTAATCGTATAATACAGCAGTGAAAAGGAGCAATGTATGGGAAAGTTGATTATGTGTAGTGGTAAAATAGCCAAACATCCTATAAAAATGAAATCGACAAATACTTTGATATATTCCATGGAGGAACTCTGTTATTATATTTATCATAATATCGATACCATTGCAGAAGATTTAATTTGCGATGATCTTATTCCATTTATGAGAGATGAACTAGGTTTAGAGGAACGTGCCTTATTTATTGAAAAACTAATATATAGCAAGGCTTCTCTAAAAGACATTATAGTGAGTATCTTTTGTAGTGCGGATTATTACAGTGAAGAGGAAATAAAGCATTTTCTAGCTCAAATGGATGTGTTTTTATCTCTTGGTTTGCCACAAAGAAAAAAAAGACATGCGGATTATTGTTTTAAAGATGGTCAGTATTCACAGGCGCTAAGAGAGTATCAAATGCTTTTAAATTCGAAAGAGAGTCAGGAATTATCCCATTGTGAATATGGAGATGTTTTACATAATATTGCTGTAATTGAAGCAAGATCCGGTGCGTTCTTAATCGCAGCAAAGCGATTTCTTGATGCATATGAAAGAAACGAACGTAAGGAGTCATTAAAACAATATCTTTATGCATTAAAATTCGGAAAACAAGAAGAAAAATTTAACCGTGAGCTAAATCATTTGTTAGAAAATCAAAAAAGCCTATATGACGAGATAGAGAAAGAATTATATCATGTGCTTGAAACCGAAGAGTTTTCAGAAGCGTGTCAGGAACTTCGAATTTTAAAGGATTTAAATGGACAAGAGCAGACGGAGGAGTACCACAAGGTATCGAATCACATCATTGAGAAAATAAAGCAAAGATATCGTGCTAGGAGCATTTAGACAGCTTAACACATTGTAACATTTGTGAAATGGAATGTTCGGTAGAACGAAAGGTAAAAGGAAGGTACACATGGGATTCTTTTCATTTCTTAAAAAGAAAAAAGACATAGAAAACACTGAATTTGAGCAAATTACAGTAGAGGAAGCATTAAAACAATACAATGCTGTGGAGGAAGAACTTCGCAGTGAGGATATTTTAACGCAAGCGGAAGAGGCGTGTAAACAAGTCCTTGAGGTGGAGCAGCAGATTATAGAATCAAAAAATGAATATAATACCGTTACGTCCCATCTTTCTGACATACAACGAATCGATTTGATCACGAAAGAGGAAAGAGCAGAAATAAATGAAGCGGCACGGAAAATTATAAACTTATCCCAGGAACGCTTAAACTATAAGAAAAACAAGCATGCGATTACAGAAGAACAGTATCATTATTTAGAGCAGTTTGAAGAGGAATTGCCAAAGGAATTAGAAAAACTAAAAGAAAAAGAAAGACATCAGAATTTAATCAAAAATGATCTAAAACAATTAGAAGGCGAAAAGGGCGTTTGCAATTATCAAAAAGAGTCTGCTGTTGAAAAACTTGATTTCTTAAAGCGACTTTCTATTTTAACTTGTGTGTTATCTTTTGCAATGTTCCTTGTTTTAATCTTACTTGCTAGTTCATTGGAAAAAGACATGACATTGCCTTTTTTCATCACTGGGATTATGGCAATTTTTATGATTGTTTATATTTTGATTGAATCAAGAAGAAATATATATCGTTTACGTATGACGGAGAAAAAACTAAATAAAATTGTAGCTTTAACGAATAAAATTAAGATTAAATACGTAAATAGTACGAATGTTTTAGAATATACCTACGAAAAATATCGTGTGCATAGTTATCAAGAACTTCAATTTCTATGGACAGAGTTTGTGCGCGCCAAGGATGAAATTGAGATGTATAAAAAGAATACAGATCTTTTAGATCGGTACAATGAAGCGCTGCTTTGGGAATTACAAAACAAGGGGATAGCAGATGCAAAGGTATGGCTTTATCAACCAGAAGCGTTGGTGGATAAAAAGGAAATGGTTGAAGTGAGACATCGATTAAATAAACGTAGGCAAAAATTAAGGGAACAGATTGAGTATAACAATAGCCAATTGGATATTTGTAAAAATACATTGTTGTCGCTAAAGAAAAATCATTCTAGGTATCAGGCAGCTATCGATGATTTAACGCATATGTATCACATTGTTTGTTAAATATATTGAATCTTATTACGATATTTAATTTTTTATTATACACTATTTTTGAATATTTATACTTGATTTATTTTAATTTTAAGTTATAATCTTATTATTAAATAAATATCACTACGATGTTGGGTGAATAAAAAGTGATATATAAAATAGTGATGAGTGATAAGAGGAGGATTTTTTATGAAAAAGAAAAAAATGTTAGTTACAGCGGTGTTAGCAATGGCAGTAATGTTATCCGCTTGTGGAACAAAAGATAATAAAGATAAGGCCGGTAGTGATGCAGAAGGAGTTAAAACTCTTATTATGGCAACGAATGCTGAATTCCCACCATATGAATACTATGAAGGGGATACAATTGTTGGTATCGATGTTGATATTGCCAATGCAATTGCAGAAGACTTGGGAATGAAAGTAAAAGTGGAAGACATGGCATTTGATTCTGTTGTTACAGCAGTGCAAACTGGAAAGGCAGATATTGGCCTTGCAGGCTTAACAGTGAATGAAGAACGTTTATTAAATGTTGACTTTACAGATACTTATGCCAAAGCTACACAAGTTATTATTGTTAGAGAAGATAGTACGATAGCAACACCAGACGATTTGAATGGCAAAACAATTGGCGTTCAACTTGGAACAACTGGTGATATTTATGCAGATGATATTGAAGGTGCAACTGTTGATCGTTACAATAAAGGCGCGGATGCAGTGCAAGCTTTAAAGACAAACAAAATCGATGCAGTTATTATTGACAGTGAGCCAGCGAAAGTGTTTGTAAAAGAAAATGAAGGCATTAAAATTCTTGACGAAGAGTTTACCAATGAAGAATATGCAATTGCAATTAAAAAAGGCAATGATGAACTTTTAAAACAATTCAATGAATCCTTAAATAAATTAAAGGAATCTGGTAAATTACAAGAAATTATTGATAAATATATTGTAGCCGAATAATGTCTAGCATAGTAAGGAATAGAATATGATTGAATATGTTCAAAATTGGATACAATCGTTTAAAGATGAATTTGTATTAAATTTTATTAAAGATAATCGCTGGAAGTATATTACCGATGGTGTTGCAACGACTCTTAAAATTACATTTTTCGCAGTACTATTAGGTATAGCCCTTGGATTTTTAGTTGCAATTATACGATCTACGTATGAAAAAACACATAAGCTTAAGTTTGCAAACTTTTTATGTAAGCTTTATTTAACGATAATCCGAGGAACACCAGTGGTTATCCAGCTTATGATAATATACTTTGTTATATTTCAGTCTGTAGATATTGATAAAGTATTTGTTGCAATTATAGCCTTTGGTATTAACTCAGGTGCATATGTTGCAGAAATCGTTCGAAGTGGTATTATGTCCATTGGTAATGGGCAATTTGAAGCTGGTAGAAGTTTAGGTTTTAATTACTTACAAACCATGCGCTATATTATTATGCCACAAGCATTTAAGAATGTTTTACCTGCTCTTGGTAATGAGTTTATTGTATTGTTGAAAGAAACCTCAGTTTCTGGATATATTGCATTACAAGACTTAACCAAAGGTGGAGATATTATTCGAAGCCGAACTTATAGTCCATTTATGCCACTGATGGCAGTAGCACTCATATATTTATTATTGGTTTGTGTATTCCAATTTTTTGTGGAACGTTTAGAGAGGAGGCTGCAAAAGAATGAGCACTAATAATAAGCCTCTTATTGAAGTTAAAAACATTAATAAAAAATTCAAAACTGCAGAAGCTCTTAAAAGTGTGTCTCTTGATATTCACGAGGGAGAAGTAGTATTTATTATTGGACCTTCAGGTTCTGGTAAGAGTACCTTACTTCGTTGTTTGAATCGTTTGGAAGAACCAACCGGTGGTCAAATCTTTTTTGAGGGTGTAGATATTACCGATAAGAAAGTAAACATTGATAAGCACCGTCAAAAGATGGGAATGGTATTTCAGTTATTTAACCTATTCCCACATATGACGATTCTAAAGAACTTAACCTTAGCACCAATGAAACTTCAGGGAGTTAGAAAAGAAGACGCCGAAGCAGAGGCAATGCGATTACTGAAAAGAGTAGGACTTGAAGACCGTGCTGATGCTTATCCAGATCAATTATCTGGTGGTCAAAAGCAACGTATCGCAATCGTTCGTGCACTATGTATGAAACCAGACGTTATGCTGTTTGACGAACCTACTTCAGCACTAGATCCTGAAATGGTTGGTGAAGTTCTAAGTGTTATGCGTGAACTTGCAAACGATAAAATGACAATGGTAGTTGTTACTCATGAAATGAACTTTGCAAAAGAAGTTGCAACAAGAGTAATCTTTATGGATCAAGGAACGATTGTTGAAGAGAATAATCCAAAAGAACTTTTTGAGAATCCACAAAGTGATCGTTTGAAAAACTTTTTAAGTAAAGTGTTGTAAATGGAGTCAAGAGTTAGGATTTAGTAAAGGTATAATTCTATTATAATACTAAAATTTCTGACAATGTATTTATATAATTTGGGAGTATCGTAACTAGACGTCTAGATACGGTACTCTTTTTTGCACACATAGAAAATATGAAAAAAGTTCCCTACCCATCGACAAAAAAATATTAAATATAATAAACTCTAACAAATTTTGACAACATTTCTGTCATCTAGCATACAATATATTAAATCACTTGAAAGGAGATTAAATATATGCCATGTTTAACTAATGTTACTCAAACTGTATGTCTTAATGCGGAGGTAAGAGTTCGACCTCAAATAACTGTTGGAGAAGTTCGTACGTTTTGTAGAGGGGAAGCATTTATAGGAAACTGTACTGGAACATTACAGCCTTATTGCTCTTTTAATGTTAGCCAAAGTATCTGCGTTGAAGTTCCATTAACCTTCGAAGCAACTGCTGAAGCTAGACCAAATGGTATTGTGTGTGGAACACCAGGGATTGGTAATTGCGGTGAAGAGACTTCTTGTACCTTATCTCAAGGATTCTTTGCAACTCATGAAGATGTTACGAATGCACTTATAACAGCAGCAGGTGGAAGTATCGTTTTAGGTATGTTAGATAATAGTAATAATCCAGTTGGGCTTAGTTTTATAGTTAATACAACGAATGCGGATGACGTATTTAATGGTAATATTCCAATTCCACCTTTGCCAGCAACACCACCTTTACAAGGACAATATAGACAATTGTATCAACAGTTATTGGCAGCAAAACTTAACGTGCAAAATGGTGCTACCTGTGCGACTGCAACCGATGCAATCCAAGCAGCGGACACATTCCTTGCAACTTCACCAGCTGGTGGAACTACTGGCGCTCCTGCTTTAAGTATGGCTTTAGAAGCTTTTAATACAGGAAATATTCCAGGATGCCCTGACCACTGTCCTATGACTATAATTGTATAATTAAATTAAAAACTGAGCTTAATAAGCTCAGTTTTTTTATACATAGAGTTACAATACCATAAAGTTAACTTTATCTATTTTAATGATCAAATTTTCGATAAAATTGTCGTATTTTAATGTCAAAAATAGAAGTTTTGAATATGATATAGTAATAAAATAGATTGGAGAGATATTATGAGTTGTCCTACCATCGTTAACAATACAGTTTGTGTGGAAGCGAACGTTAAAATAAATCCTAATGTAGAAGTGGGTGAGGTTGATACTTTCTATATAGGCCAGCCATGTTTTCGTCAGTGCCGCAATCGGGATAATAAGTGTGTTACTATGGTATATCAAAGGATGGGAGTTCGTTTTCCTTTGATATATTCGGCAAACGTGACTGCACAACCAACAGGAATATCCTGTAGAAATCAAGATACTAGTAACCCTTCTATTGAGTGCTCCCAAGAACCAAAGGAGGGTTCTCAAGAAGTAGGAGATAACCGAAATCAAAAAAATGATTTCCAAGAGTTAAGACAATGTTATAGAGGGGGATCACAGCAAAGGAGGGTTAGAAGAAATAACTTTAGATGTCCTTTACAAATGATTTTATTTGTATTATGTGGAGGAAGAGGTTTTCATTTGTAAACAACTTTGGTACGAACCTAAAATACCTGACTTCTCTGTAGTAATCCAAGCTTAGAAGTAGTAAAGAGAATCAATGAAATGTAGAATGAGTAATATAAATATATTAATTATGAGAAGGGATGTTTCATAACATTCCTTTTCTAATTTGTTGGTAAATTTATATATGGTGGTATGTAAATACTAATTAAATTTATAAGTATCGTAGTACGAATTACATCTTCGAGAAAAACAAGCGTTTAATAAAAGATTCCAAGGAAAAGATACTAGAATTGTATTAGTCAGTATCAGTTCGGTTTATATACACTATTTACCAGAAAGTAAATGTATGATTGTACAATCTTGATTCACACTATAAAAAAAGATGATAGAAAGGAATTGTACAATGTTTCAGCCTCAGCGTGTTATATTTGAACAAGGAGCAAAAGATTATCCACTTGGGAAAGAGCTATATCAGCGTTTTATAACGGATAAGAATATTGAAGTTTATGAAGCAAGTAGCAATCGCGTAAGCGCTCATGTTCCAGGAAAAGAGTTGCACGAAAAATATCAAAGCGGGAAGCAAATCTTAGTTGTGGGAGTTAAAAAGAGTTTAAAATTTCAAAGCTGTAAGCCTTCTGCGCATTATCAATTGCCGATTGTAAGCGGATGCATGGGACAATGTGAGTATTGCTATTTAAATACACAACTTGGTGACAAGCCATATGTACGAGTCCATGTAAACATTGATGAAATTTTAGAAAAAGCAGGTGAATATACAAAGGAAAGGCTCCCAGATATCACGATATTCGAAGGAGCAGCTACTTCTGATCCACTTCCTGTTGAGCCATATACCCATGCACTAGAAACGTGTATTCGGTATTTTGGAAAAGAGGAACATGCAAGATTTCGTTTTGTAAGTAAGTATACGGATGTGGATACATTACTTTCACTACCTCACAATGGGCATACAGAGATTCGATTTAGCATCAATACGGATACAATAATTCATAAGTATGAGCATCATACGCCATCAGCTAGGCATCGAATTGAGGCCGCAACTAAAGTTGCAAAATCGGGGTATCCCCTTGGCTTTATCATAGCTCCAGTCTTTTTATACGACGGATGGAAGGAAGAATATCAAACCTTATTGGAAGAATTACAGGATGGGCTACCAAGTGATGTTTTAAAACAAGTGAATTTTGAGGTAATATCACACCGTTATACGCTACGAGCAAAAGGGCGAATCAATGAAATATTTCCTGGTAATGAACTTCCGATGAATGAAGAGGAGCGTCAGTTTAAATACGGTCAATTTGGTTACGGTAAGTATTTATATCCCAAAGAAAAATTGGAAGAAATGAAAGCTTTTTTTACAAGCAATTTAAACCGATATTTTTCTGAAAGTGAAATTAAGTATATCATTTAATTGGATGATTTTAGTGTCTATGGGTAAAGCTAAAAGCATAAGTTTGAATGGAGGATTGCTGATATGAAATGTTTTCATGGTGAGGGTAAACAAATTGCTTATTTTAAAGGCTGGTATTTTAAACATCAACGTAAGAAAAGAACGATATGTTTTATCCCAGGAATACAAAGGGATCAATACGGAGGCTCATCTGCATTTATACAAGTAATCACAAATAGTGAGACGTATTACATCGAGTATCCATATGAAAGCTTTGAGTACAATCCAAAGCATATGAGGATAAAGATTGGAGAGAATATATTTTCTACAAAAGGTGTGAAATTAAATATACACCGCAAAGATTTGGAGATACAAGGAAAAGTAAAATACGGACATTTAACTCCGATAGCATATAATATTATGGGTCCATTGCGCTATTTACCCTTTATGAAATGCAGTCATGATATAATTAGCATGGCCCATAGCCTTGATGGTAAAATACTCATGAATGGGAAAACATTAGGCCTTAACGAAGGAAAAGGTTATATTGAATCGGATTATGGTAAGTCTTTTCCCAAGACATATTTTTGGGCACAATGCAATGATTTTAAGCAGCAAGAGTGCTCCATTGTGGCAGCAGTTGCTGATTTAAACGTTCTTTGTTTACCCATAAGAGGATGTTTTGCAGTGATACAATACCAGGGCCAGGAATATCGTCTTGCAAGTTATCTAGGAGCAAAGGTCATTCTTCTTCGTAAAAACAAGGTCTGTATAACACAAGGAAAGTACACCCTATATATACAGACTTATGATCGGGAGCCGCAAGAATTAAAAGCACCCCAATTAGGAACTATGAATCGTACTATCTATGAAGATGTCTCTTCGTATGCTCACTTTCGATTTTATTATTCAGGGGAAAAGGTGTTTGATTTAAGAAGTAGCCGTGCCAGTGTTGAATATGTTGGTGTGAAAATGTAAGTGAATGTTGGTACGATGTGTGTGATTCAATAGAAGTACGTGATATTAGTACGGTATGTGTAATACAATAGAAAGTATGAAATATAAATAAAAAATAAAAACACCAAATATAAAGTAGAGCTAAATGTAAAATAAAATAGATGAAACTTGTTTTTTGAAATCATGTAGCTTGTATGATATAATGAAAAAGAAATAGCATTTGATTAAGTTACGGAAAGTCTTCCGTTAAAATGGAAGACTTCTGTATTCTTTTATAAAGGAGGATAGCGTATGAAAATAACATATATATATCATAGTTGTTTTGTCGTAGAATTAGAAAATGATATCTTAATTTTAGATTATTATAAAGGGAAATTACCACAGTTTGACACATCAAAACGCATCTTCGTATTCTCTAGCCATAAGCATTATGATCATTTTAGCAAAGAGATTTTTCAAATATTTGATTCCTATAAAGAAGTAAGTTATATTTTATCGGATGATATAAAGATCAATGAAGAATATATGGTAACACAGGATGTTACAAAAGAGAATTATGATAAAATAGTCTACATAAGTCCAAATAAAACTCTCACAATAGCACCGGGGGTTAGCATTACAACTTTAACCTCAACGGATGAAGGCGTAGCATTTTATCTTGACATAAATGGGAATATCATTTATCATGCAGGTGATTTGAATTGGTGGACATGGATTGGTGAAACGATGGAGGAATATACCGATATGACCAATCGTTTTAAAAATGAAATCAAGAAATTAGAAGGTAAGAACATTGATGTCGCTTTTCTTCCACTTGATCCAAGACAAGAAGACCGTTTTTGCTGGGGATTTGATTATTTTATGAAGCATACGAACACAAAACATGCATTTCCAATGCATTTTTGGGAAGATCCATCGGTAATTGATAAGTTAAAAAGTATGGAGATAGCAAACGAATATAAAGATAGAATTATGAATGTAGGGAAGGAAGGAGAAGAATTTCTTCTTACGTTATAGGTATTTATCTTATCACAAGATTATTATAGTATCGCGAAATGATTACTGCGTCCTTAAGTATGAGACGTGTATCAAATAAAAATTAGTATTTAAGAAAGGAAGAATTATTTATGAAATTTACATTTGCACATAATAATTATAATGTACTTAACTTAGAAAAATCTTTAGAATTTTACAAAGAGGCACTAGGATTAGTAGAAACAAGAAGAAAAGTAGCTGACAATGGTGAGTTTATACTTGTTTATCTTGGCGATGGAGTTACAAATCATCTTCTAGAGTTAACTTGGTTAAAAGAATGGGATCGTCCATACAATTTAGGTGACAATGAAATTCACTTAGCGTTCGAGGTAGATGATTTTGATGCGGCATATCAAAAGCATAAAGAAATGGGTTGCATCTGCTATGAAAACAAGGCAATGGGTATTTATTTTATTAGTGATCCAGATGGTTACTGGCTTGAAATTGTACCAAAAAAGTAAGTGATGGTTTAAATAATTATATTGAGATATTATTTAGAATTTAGGTAGAAAAGAATTTTATAATTCGGCTTAGAAAGCCCTTGACAACTGCAAAAACTTTGCATATGATAATAACATAATAAGATAAGTGTGATGATGGAGAGGATTACATGAGTAACCTTAGCAGAGAGAACAACTCATTGGCTGAGAGGTTGTTTTAAGTAGTGCTTATGGAAGGTAGCTCCGGAACAGTATCTTTGAAACACAATTTTAATTGAAATTATTTGATTTAATTTTGTGCGTGTAGGAGATAACGGGAAGTCCCGTTACAGACGAGTGTTTTAATCATTGTGTAAACAATGATATGAGATGCGTATTGAGACAATCAACCTTGCTAAGGTTTGGTGTAGGATTGATTGTAAATTAAGGTGGTACCACGGTTCTTCGTCCTTTTTGACGAAGAACCTTTTTTTGTGTATAAGGATAGTAGGAGAAAAAGTATGGTCAAATATAATAGAGTATATTGGCAAGTTTTTTATAATGAGTATTTATACAAATGAAATCCTCTAAAACCGAATTCCCTACAAATGAAAACCACCAAACCGAATTCTCCATATTCGATATCCGCCATAAACACACTTACGCTCAAAGAGAAGTAATAAACATTACTTTAAGGAAAATTACCATCAACAAGGAAAGGTACAGGTGATTCGATGCAAAAAGAATTAGCAAAAACCTATGATCCGAAGGACATAGAAGAGAGATTATATAGCAAATGGCTTGATAAGAAGTACTTTCATGCAGAAGTAGATAAAAGTAAGAAACCATTTACAATTGTGATGCCACCACCAAACATTACAGGTCAACTTCACATGGGGCATGCCCTTGATAATACCATGCAAGATATCTTAATTCGTTACAAGAGAATGCAAGGATACAATGCACTTTGGCAGCCAGGTACAGACCATGCAGCAATTGCTACCGAAGTTAAAATCATCGAACAGATGAAAAAAGAAGGAATTGAAAAAGAGGATCTAGGTCGTGAAGGCTTTTTAGAACGTGCTTGGAAATGGAAAGAAGAGTACGGCGGAAGAATTATCGATCAATTAAAGAAGTTAGGTTCTTCTTGTGATTGGGATAGAGAACGTTTTACAATGGACGAAGGATGTTCAAAAGCAGTAGAAGAAGTATTCATTAAATATTATGAAAAAGGCTTAATCTACAAGGGCTCAAGAATTATTAACTGGTGTCCAGTTTGCGGAACTTCCATCTCCGATGCAGAAGTTGAATATCAAGATCAGGCAGGACATTTCTGGCACATTAAGTACCCAGTAGTTGGAACGGATGAATTCTTAATCTTTGCTACAACAAGACCAGAAACAATGCTTGGTGATACTGCGGTTGCAGTTCATCCAGAAGATGAAAGATATGCACATTTAATTGGAAAAACAGTGAAAGTTCCTTTTGTTGATCGTGAAATTCCTATCATCGGGGACACTTACGTTGACCGTGAATTTGGTACTGGTGTTGTTAAAATTACACCAGCACATGATCCTAACGATTTTGAAGTTGGAAAACGTAATAACTTACCAGAAATAAATATTATGAATGACGATGCTACTATCAATTCCTTAGGAGGAAAATTCGAAGGACTTGATCGTTATGAGGCAAGAAAGCAGATTGTAAAAGAGCTTGATGAAATGGGACTTTTAGTTAAGGTAGAAGATCACTCCCATAACGTTGGTACACACGATCGTTGTAAAACAACCATCGAACCATTAATTAAGCAACAATGGTTTGTTAAAATGGATGAATTAATTAAACCAGCAATCGATGCAGTTAAGAATGGTGAGATTACTTTAATTCCTGAACGTATGGAAAAAATTTATTTTAACTGGACTGATAATATAAAAGATTGGTGTATTTCAAGACAGTTATGGTGGGGACACAGAATTCCTGCATACTACTGCGATAAATGTGGCGAATTTGTTGTATCCAGAGAAATGCCAAAGACATGTAAATGTGGCCATGATCATTTTACACAGGATCCAGATACTTTAGATACTTGGTTTAGTTCTGCACTTTGGCCATTTTCTACTATTGGCTGGCCAGAAGATACGGAAGATTTAAAATACTTCTATCCAACGGATGTTTTAGTAACTGGTTATGATATCATCTTCTTCTGGGTTATCCGTATGATTTTCTCAGGTTTTGATATGATGAAGGAAAAACCATTTAAGACTGTATTGTTCCATGGTTTAGTACGTGATGGTCAAGGTAGAAAGATGAGTAAGTCTCTTGGTAATGGTATTGATCCACTTGAAATTATCGACCAGTACGGTGCGGATGCGCTTCGTTTTACATTGATTACAGGAAATGCACCTGGAAATGATATGCGTTTTTATTTAGAACGTGTAGAAGCAAGCAGAAACTTTGCAAATAAAGTTTGGAATGCATCTCGTTTTATCATGATGAACATGCAACAGATGGAAGAGGCAGGAAAAGATCCAAAGGTTGCTACAATTGATATGAGCACATTAACTGATGCAGATAAATGGATTTTATCAAAAGCAAATGAATTATCAAAAGAAGTAACCGAGAGTTTAGATAAATATGAGCTTGGTATTGCAGCACAAAAAATCTATGATTTCATTTATGATGAATTCTGTGATTGGTATATTGAAATGGTTAAACCTAGACTTTACGGTGAAGATGATTCTACAAAGACAACTGCGATTTGGACGCTTCGTAAAGTCCTTACAACAGCACTTAAATTATTACATCCATATATGCCATTTATCACAGAAGAAATTTTCTGTACTTTAAAGGATATGGAAGGAATTATTGGAACAGAAGAATCCGTAATGGTTTCTGAGTGGCCAGTATATGATGAAGCAATGAGCTTTAAAGAACAAGAAGAAGCCGTAGAATTAATCAAAGAAGCAGTAAAAGGAATCCGTAATGTTCGTACAGAAATGAATGTAAAACCTAGCAGAAAAGCTACGGTATACATTGTTTCTGAGAGTGAAAATGTACGTGAAATCTTTACAAATAGTAAGGTGTTCTTTGCCACTCTTGGCGGAGCAAGTGAAGTAATTATTCAAGCAGATAAAGAGGGAATTGACGAAGATGCTGTTTCTGCAGTAATTCCAAATGCTACAATTTATATGCCTTTTGCAGACCTTGTTGATATTGAAAAAGAAATTGAACGTTTAAACAAAGAAAAAGAACGTTTGGCTGGTGAGTTAAAACGTGTTGAAGGAATGCTTGCAAATGAAAAATTCGTTAGTAAGGCTCCAGAGGCTAAGATTGCGGAAGAAAGAGCGAAACTTGAAAAATACACGAATATGATGGAACAAGTAGAAGAAAGATTAGCACATTTTCAGAAATAGGATATTTGGAGCTCTGATTTACGAAGCGTTTAAATGATAAGAAATAAAAAAAATGCGAGTGTAATCAAATCCTATCGTAATACTTTGAGACGATTTAATTTGTTTAAAGAAAAAACATGACGAATTCTTGAATTTAGTGCTAGTTCTTGCGATGGAAATTTATTGCAATCAAACTACAGTATACTATAATATAAACATAGTGGGCTATGTTTGGTATACTGTAGTTTGTTTTTTAATTCGTCTATTAAAAGGCTAACGAAGCATGTGTTCATTTATTTTAAAAGCTTAACTATACATTATTCACACAAGAAAAACTCGAATTGTTTATAAACCTTAAAATATATTTAATTTTGTTGATAAAAGCTTGATTTTTTAAGGTTTAATCGTTATCATATAAAATGTAGTGTTTTAGAAAATTTCGGGATTTGAGGTAGAAACGAGGTGTCGATATGATTAATTTTGATGAAGAGGTTGCAAAGTTTCAGCCTAGCCTTGAAGTAGATCAAGCGGAAGAAGCAATTTTTAATAACGACTTGACAGATATTGCCGATATTATTGATGCAGTGTTAAAAGAGAAAAAAGATAAATAAGACTTTGAAAGACCATGGGGGGAAGACGATGAATTGTCCATATTGCGGCAATGGAGTCGCGGTAAGAAGAAACCGCTGTGATATGTGTGGTAAAGATTTGACGACATATAAAAGAGTATATCGGGTATCGAATATGTATTATAACCAAGGGCTTGAAAAGGCGAAAGTAAGAGACCTATCAGGTGCGGTTTTAATGCTAAAGAAAAGCCTTGAAATGAATAAGAGAAATACAAATGCTAGAAACTTATTAGGATTAGTTTATTATGAGATGGGCGAGATAGTGTCTGCACTCAGTGAATGGGTAATTAGTAAGCATTTTCAGAGCAATGAAAATGATGCGGATGCCTATATGGGAGCAATCCAAGCCAATCCAACAAAGCTCGATAACATGAATCAAGCAATTAAAAAATACAATTTCGCATTAGAATCTGCGAAGCAAGGAAATGAAGATTTAGCAATTATACAGCTAAAGAAAGTTGTAAGCCTGAATCCTCATTTTATAAGAGCTCTTCAATTGCTTGCTTTATTATACATGAAACATAACGAATTGGAACGTGCTAGACGTTCACTGTTGCGTGCAAATAAAATAGATATTTCAAATACAACAACGCTTCGTTATTTAAGTGAGCTCAACACTAGAATGTCCAGCAATTCTAGTGGACAAACACCATATTGGAGCAATGGTGATTTACCAGAAGCAAACAATAGAGGTATTGCTCCAATAAGTTCATACAAAGAGGAAAAGCCAAATATACTGGCATTTGTAAATTTAGTGCTAGGTGTGATTATTGGTATTTCGGTGGTGTTTTTCTTAATTGTTCCAACAGTTAAGACGAACATACGTAAGGAATACGCAAAAGAAGAGTTGGACTACAGTAGCCAGCTGAATGTGCAGCTTGCGACAATAAACTCAAAGGAAAAAGAAATCGAGACTTTGACAACAAAGCTTGAGGAAGCTGAACGTAAGCTAGCAGATGCCCTTGGAGAAGATAAGGATAATAAAATTTATGATAATTTATTCAGTGCATTATCCATGTATCTTGATGTAAAAGAAAAAAATAGGCCAACGGATGAAGAATTACTTGCTGTAGCAAAAGCGATTTATCCAATCAATGCTGAAAAATTGACGAACAAAGATGCAAAAGAATTTTATGAGATGATGAAGAATGAAATTTATCCATCCGTATATACGAAGGCATTTGAGATTGGTAAAGATCAATTTGATGCTGGTGATTTTGAAAAAGCATTGGAATCATTGCTTGAAGCATACGCTTATAATCCGACGTATGACAATACCTTGTACTATCTTGGACAAGCATATCAAGAAATTGATGATGTAGAAAATGCGAAAAAGTATTACAATGAATTACTTGAAAACTGTCCAGATTCTAAATTGAAGGATTCTACGAATACTAGATTGAATTCTTTACAATAGAGAGCCTGGTAAACAGACTTTAGATAAAATGATTTTGAAAAAGACATTTCTGAACAAGAATGTCTTTTTTTATAAATATAATATGTAAAATATAGTAAACAGGAAAGGAAAAAGTTTTGTTATGGGTAAGAGGGAGGATATTGTTTGGCTCACACCGAAGGAAGAAGCATTTGCGGAATTTGAGGTGAGGAACCGAACCTTAATAGTTCATTTAAAAGATGATTTGGATCATCATAATGCCATATGGATTCGAGAACAAACAGATAAATTGTTAGAACGCAAAAATGCACTAAATATTATTTTCGATTTTGAAAAGGTAAGTTTTATGGATAGTTCTGGAATTGGTGTTGTCATGGGAAGATATAAAAGGGTCTTATTTATAGGTGGTAAAGTAGCCGTGGTAGGTGTATCGGATTCCGTAAACCGTATTTTTACGCTTTCTGGACTGTATCGAATCATGAATCATTATAAAAGTGTTGATGAAGCACTTGAGGTGATCGATGCAAGGTAGATGTATTTTAAAGTATAACATGTATTGGAATTACGTTTAAAAATATAGCTGTTCGTCTACAGCATGGAGGATATTATGGAGAATTTGAAAGAGGCTTTAAATAGAATTATGGAGGAAAACCCATTGGAATACGACAATGAAATGTCAATTGAATTTGATTCAAAGTCACAAAATGAAAGTTTTGCACGTATGGTTGTAGCTGCATTTGCATCTCAATTAAATCCTACGATTGAAGAATTAGCAGATATTAAAACGGCGGTTTCAGAAGCAGTTACAAACTCAATTATACATGGCTATGGGAATAAAAAAGGAAAAGTGAAGCTTCATTGCTACATTAAAAATAGGGAAATCGGCATTATAGTAAAAGATGAAGGTGTAGGAATAGAAAATGTACTGCTAGCTATGGAACCACTGTATACCTCCAAACCTGAGTTAGAACGTTCTGGTATGGGATTTGCTTTCATGGATGCTTTTATGGATGAGTTAGAAGTAAAATCTAAAATCGGAGAAGGTACCGTTGTCGTTATGAAAAAGGTAATACAAACTACATAGCTAAAATTAATAAAATTAGCAATATGTAAAACATACATATCATTGTATGGTCCAAGACTTAAAAAGCCATCGGATTATGTGAATGAATGTATGACATGATTTATTAATTTTAGCAAATAATTACCGCGGTAGAAGGGAGATAATTCGTGGATACGCTGGAACTTATTCATTTGTCAAAACAAGGGGATAAAGCGGCGAGAGATTTAGTGATTACTGAAAATGTTGGTTTGGTTTGGAGTATTGTTCGTAGATTTTTAGGTAGAGGACACGAAGCAGAAGATTTATTTCAGATTGGAAGCATTGGTTTAATGAAAGCAATCGACAAATTCGACATGAGCTATGATGTGAAATTCTCAACGTATGCAGTACCAATGATTACAGGAGAAATTAAGCGATTTTTAAGAGATGACGGTATGATTAAAGTGAGCCGATCAATAAAAGAAACAGCAGGAAAAATCCGAATGGTTCGTAGTGAACTAGAAAAACAAAATGGGAGAGAACCAACGCTAGAAGAAATCTGCGTTAGTCTACAGCTTGGAAAGGAAGAAGTTGTATTAGCGTTAGAATCTGGTGCAGAGGTAGAATCCTTATATAAAACAATTTATCAAGGAGACGGAAATGCAATCTACTTGATGGATAAAATTGAGTTTATGGAAGATGAAAGTGACACAATGATTAATCATTTAGCATTGAAAGAAGTCATGGAATCATTAGAAGATAAAGAGCGAGATATCATAACTTTGCGTTATTTTAAGGATAAAACACAAACAGAAATTGCTTCAGTACTTGGAATATCACAAGTCCAAGTTTCAAGATTAGAAAAGAAGATTTTAAGGACAATGCGAGAACGAATGCTTGGTTGAATAAATTACCAGCATATACTTGTGTAAATTGGAAATCATAGTAACAGCATATGGAAGAAGGTGGCTGTTGCAAAATACTATTTAGATTATTTGTATCAAATAGCCTAAAGTATTTTGCAACAGCCTTTTTTTAAGGAGGAGCTATGGTTAAATCAAAACGAGTGTTTATAATGGCGCTTATTGTAATAGCAGTAGCAGTCATTATAGGTGTAATTGTTTATTTTTCTGGAGATTCAAAGCAGGTTCTTGAGGGAACCTTAGTTTATGAGGGGTTAAAATTATAGGAGAAAGGGGTTTTAAAAGCAGATACAACGCTTTCTACAAACATCTATGGAAATGGTAAATTTATATATCAAAGCTGAAATGTGTAGCATTGTTACAAATCGTAAAGTGTATTTAAGAGATGTAGTAAAACTTTACGGAAGTGATAAGAAGTTAGTAAAAGAGCTTAATGAAGAGGTGGTACTTGTTGTACCAAATGAAAAGAAATGCAAGTTTGCTGTTTCGGTTTTAAAAATTATAGAAATCATACAGAAACAACATCCTAATGTTTTGGTTTTAAATGTTGGAGATACTGATTTTGTGGTTGAGTACATCCCACCAGCAAAAAAGAAAAAAGTAATGGAAATTGCAAAAACTATATTTGTATGTCTTGCAGTTTTTTTTGGTTCTGCGTTTACAATTATGACTTTTAATGCAGATGTTAGTGTAGATAAGGTTTTTGACCAATTTTATAGATTGGTTATGGGCCATACCAAATCAGGAGGAAGTGTGTTAGAAATTTCATATTCCATTGGTCTACCGATTGGTATTATCGTGTTTTTCAATCATTTTACTAGAATTAAAATTGATTCAGATCCAACTCCATTGCAAGTTCAATTACGTTTATACGAACAAGATATGAATACGACTGTGATTGAGAATGCAAGTAGAGAAGGAAAAATCATTGATGCGGGATAAACACGATAATACTTGTAAGTATAGTAAGAAGGGAGCATTAGGGATTTTACTATGGACATCATACGTAATATAATTCTAGGGTTTATAGGAGTCACGTCAGGAGCTATGGTGGCAGCTGGACTATTTGCTTTTATTACTCTAATTGGAGTTGTTGGTAGAATGGCTGCTAGGAGTAAAACTAACAAATATATTCTACTTTATGAAGATATGGTTTTGTTTGGAGCGGTTTCTGGTAACATCTTATATATTTTCGAATTTGATCTTCCGATAGGTCCGTGGATTCTTATCGTTTTTGGTTTTTTTGCTGGTATATTTGTGGGATGCCTTTCTGTTGCTTTAGCAGAAGTAGTTAAGGTAATACCAGTATTCGCTAAGCGTATAAATCTTAGGTATGGCTTACCATTTGTTCTCTTAGCATTTGCAATTGGAAAATGTCTTGGAGCACTGTATCAATTTATGACGAGTTAAAATAGCTTGTTTTGGTAATTAAAAAATTTGTATAAGGAGCTTTCGATATGGAAAATGAAGATAAAAAAGTAACGATATCTCAAGTAGAACAAGAAAAAAATAAAACAGAGAGAGATAAATTATACAATCAATATGTTAAGCAGGTAACACCAAAGCATAGCTGGTTGATGAATTTAATCAGAGCGTTTATTTCAGGAGGGATTATATGTGCAATCGGTCAAGGTTTCATGAATTTTTATTTAGCAAGGGGTGCTGAAAAAGATTTGGCAGCAGCATATACGACATTGACCCTTGTGTTAATTGCTGTTGTACTAACAGGTTTTAATGTGTATCAAAAGATAGCTAAATTTGCAGGAGCAGGGAGCGTTGTTCCGATTACAGGTTTTGCTAACTCGGTAGCTGCACCTGCAATAGAATTTAAAAAAGAAGGTCAAGTGTTTGGTATTGGATGTAAGATATTTACCATAGCAGGACCTGTAATACTTTACGGTATATTCTCTTCTTTTATTTTAGGTGTAATTTATTATATCTTTCAAAAATTTTAAATAGTAGCCAATATATTGATAAGCATAATAGAAAGGTGTGTTAAAATGAGTGATTCTAAAGCACAGGCAGGTAAAATGAGGGGGAAGCAAAGTGTATGCTTTACAAATCCGCCAATTGTCTTAGGCGTTTCTTCTGTTGCAGGACAAAAAGAAGGCGAAGGTCCGTTGGGGGCATATTTCGATGTGGTTTCTGAGGATCCAATGTTTGGTGGAGAAACCTGGGAGGATGCTGAGAGTAAGTTACTCTTACAGGCAGCGGAACTTGCGATACAAAATTCTGGCCTTAAAAAAACAGACATCCGTTATTTAGTTGGCGGTGATTTACTTGGACAATTAATAGCAACATCCTTTGGTGTTGAAAGTTTAGATATTCCACTTCTAGGAGTATATGGTGCTTGCTCCACAATGGGGGAATCAATAGCGATTGCATCCATGCTAGTTGAGGGTGGTTACGGGGATCGAATTCTAGCACTTACCTCAAGCCATTTTGGGGGTGCAGAAAAACAGTTCCGTTTTCCACTTGCATATGGTAACCAAAGACCACTAGCTGCTACTTGGACGGTTACTGGTAGCGGTGGAGTAGTGATTGGAAAGAGTGATTTACAACCAAAAAACTGGCAGGGTAAAACTATACGGGTAAAAGGTCTTACAATCGGAAAAATTGTAGATTATGGTATCAAAGATTCCATGAATATGGGAGCGTGTATGGCACCATCAGCAGCTTCAACGATTGCACAGCATTTTAAGGATTTTAATAGTAAGCCTGAGGACTACGATAAAATAATTACCGGTGATTTGGGGTTAGTAGGGTCTAATATTTTGATTGAGTTATTGGATAATGAGGGCTTTGATGCTAGTAAGAATCATATGGACTGTGGAATAGAGATTTATGATACAGAGGTACAAGATACCCATTCTGGTGGAAGTGGATGTGGTTGTAGCGCAATCACTCTAACTGGATATGTTATGAAACAACTTAGCCAAGAGAAATGGAAGAAAGTACTTTTTGTTCCTACTGGAGCACTTCTATCTACGGTTAGTTTTAATGAAGGACAAAGTGTCCCAGGGATTGCTCATGCTGTAGTTTTTGAGGCTGATTGCTAATTTGTCGCCAAGCGGTCGCGACGATTAGACGAAACATATTCAATGAATTTTAATAATAACGAAAGGATGGATTACTATGGATTATGTAATCGCATTTTTAGTAGGTGGTGGCATCTGTGCCTTGGTTCAAATACTGATGGACAATACAAAATTATTACCAGGACGTATAATGGTAATACTCGTTTGTTTAGGAGCCTTATTAGGAGCTGTTGGGGTGTATGAACCTTTTGCAGAATGGGCAAAGGCTGGAGCAACAGTACCGCTAATTGGATTTGGTAACACATTATTTAAAGGAATAAAAAAGGCAGTGGATGAAGAAGGATTCATTGGACTGTTCAAAGGTGGATTTACCTCAAGTTCCGTTGGTATATCAGCCGCTATTATTTTTAGTTATATCGCTTCATGGATTTTTAATCCAAAGATGAAGGACTAAAAAATAATAGAAGATTTTTATCACAGAAGAAAGGGAGTATCGCTTATAGCTATTATATAGCTTGAAGCGATACTCCCTTTTCCCTTTGATAACGTTTGCAAATGATAATTCACATTTTGTTACGATATGCTTTCGTTTTATCCTGAATAACGATTATGTCATTCTTAATTAATTATCATTCTTAATAACTTGTCAATCTTAATAACTTGTTATTCTTAACAACTTGTTATTCTGAATAACTTGTTATTCATCATAACTTGTTATTCATCATCGGTACTAGGTGGGGTTATTACTACAGGAGGCTTAATTCCGGTATTATTATTGCTACCTTGGTCGCTGTCTCCACCTGAAGTATTACCGTTATCATTATTACTGTTGTTACCGTTATTATTGTTACCGTTATTATTGTTACCGTTATTGTTGTTACCGTTATTGTTGTTACCGTTATTATTGTTACTGTTATTATTGTTATTACCGTTATTATTGTTGTTACCGTTGTTATTATTGTTGTTACTGTTATTATTATTGTTATTATTGCTGTTATTATCTTGATCCTCTTCATCTTCCCACCAAGGAGAATCATCGTCTGTTTCTTCGTCTGGTGGTAGAATATTTCCATCGCTATGGATAGGACAAGTAGTAGCTTTTTCACCAGTTGGATATAGATTTTCAGTATCCCAAGTTACAGAAGTTTCGGAATCTTTCATTAAATATACAACTTCTTGAACCTGATCTTCTGGACAATATGGGCCTGCAAAATAACCGGATTCTTTACAAATTAGTACTTTTGCATGAACATCGCATGTTTCAGTAGGAACCGTTCCTTTTGCAAAATATTCTGTTCTTACAGTACTTCCACCTTTTGCGTGATCACAAAGTCCTGGCACTGCTAATTTACCTGATTTTGTACATATAGTAGCAGTAACAATGGAATCTGGTTTCGTAAAAGATTTTCTCTCTAAACCAAGAGTAGAATGAATTTCTTCCATTATATTACGCCATAAATCTTGGTGATAAGATTTGTTTGCTTGCTCCCTATTGTTATCAAATCCAGTCCATATAGAAGCTGTGTAATAAGGAGTGTATCCACTAAACCATAAATCCCAATAATCATGTACAGTTCCTGTTTTACCAGCGACAGGCATGCTGTAATTACGGAATCCGAGTTTTTTACCAGTACCGATTTTAATCGTATCTTCCATAGCATTTGTTAACAACCAAGCAGTAGAAGATTTCATTACTTGAGTAGAATTAGTTTCGTTTGTTAAAAGTACTTTACCATTGTGATCTACAACTTTGGTATAGAAAATTGGTTTGTTATAGACACCACCATTTGCAATCGCTGCATAAGCTGCGGTAAGTTCTAAGTTCGTAACACCATTTGTTAAACCACCTAGAGCTAAAGAAACATTGACGTCGGAATGACCATTTTTATCCGGCTCATCAACAAGCGTAGAGAAACCTAATTTCTTTAAGTAATCAAAACCAACTCGTGGAGTAATTGCTTCCATTGTACGTGTTGCAACTATATTCATAGAGTTGTAGATACCTTCACGGATTGTGGATAAACCTTTATAAAATCCTTTGTACCAGTTAGTAACTTTTTCTCCAGTTGGATAAAAATATTCGGAATCGTCAAATGGAGATGCTAGTGTGTATCCGCCACTATCAAGTGCTGGTAAGAAGGCAGCTAACACTTTAAAGGTAGAACCAACCGGGCGAGTTGTACTTGTGGCACGATTAAGGATTCGGTTACCAACTTTTACACCACGACCACCATAGATTGCAACGACTTTTCCAGTGGATTGATCCATAATAGTCATAGAAGCTTGTGGTTGAAGAGTGATATTAAGTGTTTCACCAGAGACAGCGTCATTTGGGCCAAGCATAGCAGCTTTAAATTCCTCTGTCTTAGCAATCATATCTTCTTTATCATATCCGTAACTGCTAATTCCCTTTTTACCGGAACTATGAAGATATTTACCTTCGGTATCTTCATAATCTTTAAAATATTCAAATAAGTCATTGGTATGGTAATGAACTTCGCTACCGTCTTCTTTTAGGATAGAAAGGTTATAAACAGATAATTCATAATAGGATCCTTCACCAACGGCTGGGAAATTTGACTCGTCCGTAAAGTATTTATCAACGATACCTTGTACGTTTTTATCCTGTGTTGTATAGATTTCGAGACCGCCACCATATACTAATTTTTCTGCTTGATCATAGGTATAACCTTTTTTCGTTTGTAAATCGGATATAATTTGGTTAATTAATTCATCCGTAAAATAGGAATTGTAAGAAGACTTTCCTGATTCTTCTTGGGCATGAAGCGAAATTCTAGAATATACATCGTCAGCAAGTGCTTCCTCATATTCTTCCTGTGTGCAAAAACCAAGTTCAAGCATATTATCCAAACATTTTTTTCTACGTTCTGCATTGGCTTCTGGAAAATTGATAGGATTTTGTCGTACTGGGGACAATGCAATTGCTGCTATTACTGCGGATTCTGACAGAGTTAATTCTTCAACATCTTTACCAAAGTAACTTTGAGCAGCTGTTTGAACGCCGAAGGAACGATTTCCTAAATTGATTGTATTTAAATAAGCTTCCAAGATTTCGTCTTTTGAATATTCATTTTCCAATTTAATTGCTAAATATTGTTCCTGAATTTTACGAACAATTTTATCCATGGCATTCTCTTCGGCACCGCCTCCGAAAACTTTATTCTTTAATAGCTGTTGGGTTATGGTACTAGCACCAAAACCGAGTCCTTTTGTTTTAAGTACGGAGAAACCTGCACGGAAGATACCACGTATATCTATACCTTTGTGTTCGTAAAAACGCTCGTCTTCAATTGCAATAAAAGCATGTTCTAATACGTCCGGTATTTCTTCAATCGTTTTCATTACACGATTTCCTTCTGATGTAACTAATGTATCAGAAAGAGAACCATCGCTATAGTATATATGCGTTGTAAATCGATCCGGAACAATATTTATTTGAGCTATATCTGGGGCATTATCAATCATTCCTTTGACAGCACCAGATACTGTAAGTACTCCCACAATACCTACAAAGACAACACAAACGAGAAAAAGCCGAAACAAATTGACACGTAATTTCGTATTCAGTCGCTTTGAGGTTGACTTAATCTGGTGTTGTTTGTCAATAACACCTTTTTTACTAAAATTCATATGAAACCTCCTAAACACAACGGTTTAATCGTTCTTATATATATATAAGTATTGACCGTTTCTCGATTATTATAGCATTTTGGGCTTTGTTTGGCAATGTAATGTAATTTACAATATTATTAAGTTTCTTTTGAGAATTCATTAGGAGATGTAAATTCTAATATGGATCCGTTAACATTTGCATAATATATCTTATCTAATTCATTAAAAATAGCTTTCCCGTTGGTTGCTTCTAAAAACTTTTTACAAAATGCATGTTCCGTTTCCTCTGTGACAAGTAGCGTTGCAGTAACGATATCGGTATATACGGTATCTAATGTGATAAGGTTCATAGTACTTGCAATGTATTGCAATTTACCAATTCCATTATAATCAGTAATAACTTCAATCTTCTTAGCGAGTATCTTTTCGATTATAGTACAATTTAAAAGTCCTTCTTTTACAGCTCCCTGATAGGCCCGAACCAATCCACCAGTGCCTAATAATGTTCCACCGAAATATCTCGTTACAACGGCAGCTACATTATGAATGCCTTCATTTACGAGGACATCAAGCATCGGACGACCAGCTGTTTTGCTAGGTTCTCCATCATCACTACATCGTTCGATTTCATTTTTACTTCCGATTACATAAGCGGAGCAATTATGATTGGCATCCCAATATTTTTTTTTCATTTCTTCAATAAAATCAATGGCTTCTTGTTCGGTATTGATTGGTCGGATGGTGGCTATAAATCTTGATTTTTTTTCTATGATTTCAGCACTTCCACCTTCATATAAACATTTATAAGAATTTACCATAGTAAACAAATCTCCTTATATTTTATACATTTTACCCTTACCTTGTACATACGACTACTTCCTTGACAAAAATGAATGGGTAAATTACTATTTGAATTATAACAATGATAGATTATAAGTGCAAGTTATCTTAAATAAGAGAGATTTGACCGAATCATTATGCAAAGGAATGAAAGAGATGAAAAAGGATTTGGATCATAAAAAGACGTCCAGAAAAAGAGGGTCTTTACTATATAAAAATTCCCGAAAAGATAAAAGGCTATGCAATAAAGTTATTGGGCATATGGAGGAAGAACGATACATCAATTTTTATATTGGAAGTTCAAAAAGAATCAGCATACCTAGGAAGAATATAATATCGTTATTACCTGCACTTACGATGATGATAATAATATTTATATTTTCTTCAAAGACAGCAGTAGAATCCAATAGTAGTAGTACTTTCATTGCAAGTTTTATACTACAGGCAAAAGAAAAGCTCTTTGGAGTGGGTGAACCAGGAGAACGAGAAATTTTGCTAGAACTTATTAATTTTATTGTGAGAAAAGCTGCCCATATGACAGAGTATGCATTGCTTGCTATCCTTCTTTCCATTCATTTCTATACAATAAATGTTAGTAAAATAAAATACTTTGTGTATAATATTGGAATATGCGTCTTGTACGCAACGAGTGATGAATTTCATCAGCTTTTTGTAGAAGGTAGAAGTGGACAGCTTAGTGATGTTTTCATTGATACCATTGGAATTATGATAGGTACATTAATTTTTTATTGTGGTAGCAGGCTTGTTATAAAACGAATGAATATGTCGGGCAAGATTGGTTAAACCTTAAATAAATTGATTGAGAGACTCGTTATATTCATAATTGATTGATTGCAACTTGCAAACCAAATCCTCTTTTGACAGGTTAAGGCTATTACATAAATCGTCTAAGTTTTCATAGAAATCACGTAATTGAGTATTGATGTAGCTTAATAACATAACTGGATCATTTGGAATATTCATAGATAGTCTCCTTTGTATCATAGTATAAGTCAGTCAACACATAATTTTATCACAATGAATAAAAGATGACAATAGATAGAGATAAGAGGAAAGCGGAATAAGTTAAAAGTGGTTTAAGCAACGAATATAAGTTAAGAAGCGTTATAATGTTCAGAAAGAAAAATAGAGGGAGAAATTAATATGGATTTATTTGAGTATATGAGAGATCAAAATAAAGAAAAAGAATCTCCACTAGCAGCAAGATTACGCCCAACCACCTTAGATGAGGTAGTAGGACAAACACATATAATAGGAAAGGATAAATTACTATATCGTGCAATCAAGGCAGACAAGCTAAGTTCAATTATATTCTATGGACCTCCAGGGACAGGGAAAACGACATTAGCGAAAGTTATTGCTGGTACAACAAGCGCAGAATTTAAGCAAATCAATGCAACTTCCGCTGGAAAAAAGGATATGGAGGAAGTTATTACCGCTGCAAAAAGTACCTTTGGCATGTATGGCAAAAAGACGATTCTTTTTGTGGACGAGATTCACCGTTTTAACAAAGGACAGCAAGATTATCTGTTGCCATTTGTTGAGGATGGAACAATTATATTAATTGGTGCAACGACTGAAAATCCTTATTTTGAAGTAAATGGTGCGTTAATCTCTCGGTCTATTATCTTTGAACTCAAGCCACTATCAAAAGAAGAGATCAAGGTCTTATTAAATCGTGCGGTCTATGATAAGGAAAAAGGACTTGGTGCTTACAATGCAGTGATTGATGAAGATGCACTGGAATTTTTAGCGGATATATCAAATGGTGATGCAAGATCTGCATTAAATGCAATCGAGTTAGGTATTTTAACCACTGAAAGAGATGCAGATGGTAAAATACATATAACCATTGGCGTGGCACAAGAATGCATTCAAAAGAGAGTAATTAAGTACGATAAAACCGGTGACAATCATTATGATACCATATCTGCTTTTATAAAGAGTATGAGGGGTTCTGATCCAGATGCAGCAATTTATTATTTAGCAAAAATGTTATATGCAGGAGAGGACATTTCATTTATCGCTAGAAGAATTATGATATGTGCTGCAGAGGATGTAAGCAACGCTGACCCCAATGCATTAGTTGTTGCTACGGCAGCTGCTCAGGCGGTAGAACGTATTGGAATGCCAGAAGCCAAAATCATTTTAGCCCAGGCGGTTGCTTATGTCGCTTGCGCACCGAAGAGCAATTCAGCAATTATGGCCATTGAGGAAGCACTAAAAGTCGTTGCAAATGAGCAAACGGCAACAATACCAAGTTATTTAAGAGATGCTCATTACAAAGGAGCCGCAAAACTGGGTCATGGTATTGGGTATAAGTACGCTCATGATTATGAGAACCATTATGTAGAACAGCAGTATCTTCCAGATGAGCTAAAAGATCGAGTGTTTTATCAACCAGTGAATCATGGATATGAAAAAGAAATCCGAGAGTATTTTAAAAAAATTAAGAAAAAAGCTCCTTTCGGAGAGTCAATAAAAGTCGACAACTTGCAAAAATAGTGACTTTATGCTATTCTAACATAGTTAAAAGAGGTCAAATGTCAATGAAAGGAGAGCATATTAATGAAGAATTTAAAAAGGTTCGTAGCACTTTTTGGTGTTGTATTGTTGGTTAGCCTTTATATTGTTTCATTGATTTCTGCTATCTTTGCAAAACCATATGCAAATGGTTTGTTTATGGCTAGCTTGTTTAGTACAATTGTTATTCCAATATTAATATATGGATTTTTAATTGTGTATAAACAGGTGCATAAAAAAGAGGATGGGATTTCCATCAGTGAATTAAAGAAAATGAACAAAGATAAGAAGTAAATATAAAAAAGGTCTGGTTTCAAGCAAAGGAATCAGACCTTATTGCCTTTTAAAGTCAGTATACGATTGCTTTGGCGGAGGAAAATAGAGAAATTATGAAGTACAAAAGTGTGTTTGATATTATTGGTCCAGTTATGATTGGGCCTTCCAGTTCTCATACAGCAGGTGCGGTGCGAATAGGGAACGTTGCTCGTAAAATATTTGGGAAAGAGCCAAGTGAAGTAGAGATTCATTTTTATGGTTCATTTGCAAAGACTTACAAGGGGCATGCAACGGATGTTGCTGTCGTTGGTGGCATTTTAAATTTTGAAACAGACGATGAGAGAATTAAAAACTCAATTGAACTTGCGAAAAATAAGGGAATTCGCCTTCAGTATTTTGAAGAACAAGCTCATGTTAGTCATCCAAACACCGTGAAGCTTATATTAAAAGAAGGTACGGACGTAATGGAGATTACAGGGATTTCAGTTGGTGGTGGTGCAATACAAATCACAGAACTTGATGGTTTCTTATTAAAATTATCAGGAGAACTGCCTTCCTTATTAATTTTACACAAAGATGCTTATGGTGCTGTGGCGTCTGTTGCCACCGCTTTAACACAACACAAGATCAATATTGGACATATGGAAGTCTCTCGTATTGAAAAAGGACGTACGGCTTTGATGGTTGTAGAGACGGACCAAGTAGTGAGCGAGGAATTGATTCAGGAAATCATGGGGATGAATCATATACTGAAAGTAATTGTTCTTAGTGTATAGATAATAGAAAATGATAGGATGAATCAGAGGTAAGAATATGTTTAAAAATATTGAAGAGCTTGTTTCTCAAGCAGAAGAACAGAATAAAAAAATATATGAAATTATGATAAAACAAGAAATTAATGTTACTGAACAAAGCGAAGAAGAAATATATCGCAGGATGAGTTATAATTTTAAAGCGATGAAAGATGCAGCGAATAAAGGCGTCAAGGGAGTTATATCAAGTTCCGGGATGACTGGAGGAGATGCCAAGAAACTTTATGATTATTTGCAAAAAGGAAATTATCTCACAGATAAAACATTTTTAACAGCGCTATGCTATGCGGTTGGAACAAATGAAGTGAATGCATCCATGGGTGTTATTTGTGCAACACCTACGGCTGGTTCCTGTGGTGTACTACCAGCAGTTATGCTTGCGATTCAAGAAAAATACAACTTATCCGACGATATAATTGTAAAGCATCTATTTACAGCAGGTGCAATTGGTTATGTAATTGCGAATAACGCAAGTATTTCAGGAGCGGCAGGCGGTTGTCAGGCGGAAGTAGGCTCAGCTAGTGCTATGGCAGCAGCGGCAATTACCGAAATGATAGGTGGAACGCCAAGACAAGCAGCACACGCTATGGCAATTGCATTAAAAAATATGTTGGGTCTTTCTTGCGATCCTGTTGCGGGACTAGTTGAAGTTCCATGTATCAAACGTAATGCAGCAGGGGCATCCAATGCACTAACAGCAGCTGAAATGGCACTTGCTGGTATAGAAAGTAGAATTCCATTTGATGAGGTTATAAGTGCGATGTATCAAATTGGATTGTCGATGCCGGTAGGATTAAAGGAAACAGCGATGGGTGGATTAGCTGCAACGGATACAGGGATAGAGTGGAAGCGTAAAATCATGGGTGAATAATGTGATAGTTTTATATAAAAAACAAAGATTAATTATGTAAAATTAATAAAATAAAATAGAGTAAAAGTTGCGTATAAATTATTTATATGTTAAAATATCACTTGTGTCAAATGATAGTGGAAAATGCAATAGAAAAAAGTAAAGCCTACTACTTCGTTGCAGCAGACTTTACATTAAAAAGGGGAGGATAAGTATTTAACTCTTCTTTTGTATGGTTGCTTTTCATTGGAGGGGGAATCCAACTATTGAAAGAGCATACGCATATCTAATTCTTTATCGGGACCACAAGATAGGCTGTTGTTATCATGTTTAAACCGAGAATAAATTAGATTAACTATAGTATTAACCATTCATGGTGATTTATACAATCAATAATACTTTTTTACAAAATAGTAGCATCGCAGCTACAATATTTATTTTTGATTTAGGCATACTATAAATTAGTATTGATGCAAAATCAAAATTGAGATTGAAAGGATGAAGAAAATGAGTTTACTTACTGAGTGGAGAGAATACGCTTATGCGGAAAATATGGATGAAAAAGAAGAGGAAAAGCTTTGGCTTAATTATTTTACCGTAGAAAAGGGTATTTACGAAAAACTATTAGCAAATCCAGATGAAGTGGTTGAAGGAACAGTACAAGAATTAGCAGATAAATATGGTGCATCCTTACAACACATGGTTGGTTTTTTAGATGGAATCAACGAAAGTTTGGTTACTCCAAATCCTATCGAAGAGATGACTGCAGATACTAAGGTTAGTCTTAAATTTGATAAAGAAAAATTATATTATAACATGGTAGAAGCAAATGCTTCTTGGTTATTTGAGTTACCAGCTTGGAAAAAAATCTTATCCGATGGACGTAGAAAAGAATTATATCTAAAACAAAAGAAATCCAACACAATCGTAAAAGATAAAAAAGTTGGAAGAAATGATCCATGCCCATGCGGAAGCGGTAAGAAATATAAACATTGCTGTGGAAAATAATATTTTAAAATAAGAATATAGACATAAAAATGGAAGGATGCAGAGTCACTTGAAACTGCTCCTTCTTTTTTACTTTTACATCGTGACACTCCTTATTCTAATAATGTATTTATATATAGAAGTATTACGTTTTTAAAAGTTGAAGTATCGCTTTTAATTGGATGAAAGTTCACTATTTAAAAAGAACCTTCTCGCTCTTGCTTGTATAAGAGATAATCTGCATAATTCTTTAGTTCTTGCGCATTTTCAAAATCAAGTTGCTGATATGTATTAAAAAACTCAACAATATCCTTATCTAGTACTTCTCCTCCAACAGGTAAATAAGCATCAGAAATACCTAATAAATAATCACAAGAAACATCAAAATACTTTGATAACGAAATTAATTTATCAAAGGATGGTTCGTTTCGTCTAGATTCATAGTTAGATACAGCGGTAGGTTTTAAACCTAAAATGTCAGCTAGCTCACTTTGAGTTAATTTATGTTTTTGGCGAAGTTGTTTTAATCGAATATTAAAGTTCATGTGCCCTCCCATCAATTCCTATAATTTATCCATTTATTAGGCATTATATAACAAATTTTGGTAAAATGTCAAGCAAATCGAGTAATCATTACAAGAAAATCAAAAGAATATTTCACAATACGTGAAATAAAAGAAATACTTCATAAGATGCTATGTATATAGGTTTAGTATACATAATATGCAAAGGAATATTGAATTGTAAAAAAAAGAGAAGTCGAGCAATGTTAGAAATTGAATAACGTTGACAAAATAGGTAAGCTTGAATTATGATATATTTGGAAAAGTTTGAAAGTTTATGTGAATGAGAGGATACGATGTTGATAGCTAATATAAGTGATTCTAAAACGAAATATAGTTGTTTTGAAGAGTGCTTAGAGGCAATCCTTTTATTTGATGAAACAGGAGTCATTATTTATTGCAATGAGGTAGCAAAAAGTGAATTAGGAGATTTGTGGAGTGAGGGATGCAATCACATTACATGTGTATTTCCTAAAGTGTTTGAATGGAATAAGAAGCAATTGCATTTATTAGAAGATGACTTAGTTCAAAAAGAGGAAAATTGTACATATTACGAAACTGTGGCATATCGGAGCAATCAAACCTGTTGCCCAGTAAGATTAAAAGTTGCGATGCAAGTTAAGGAAGATGGATTCCTTGGAGCCTGCTATGCGATTAATAGGTCAAAAGAAAAGCAGGCTCTCAAAAGAGAAAAATCTGCAAAAATAGAACTAGATAAAGCAAATAACGTTAAAAATGAATTTCTAGCAAACATTACACACGAACTTCGGACACCAATCAATGGGATACAAGGACTCGCGAATAATCTACTTGAAACGAATTTATCATCGATGCAGCAAGAACATATTAATATTATTTTAAGAAGTTGTGATCATATGTCTAAGATGGTAAATGACATCCTTGATTTTAGCAAGATAACGGCTGGCAAGTTAATTTTAGAAAAGAGAGAATTTGACTTTGAAGAATTCATCCGTCAGACGTTATCCATTCACTGCGCAGCAGTTCAAGAAAAAGGATTAAAAGTTGTTTTAAACTTTGGTAGTGAAATTCCTAGAAGAGTTATTGGAGACGAACTTCGTCTTGCTCAGATTCTTAATAATTTATTGTCAAATGCAATAAAATTTACGAATATTGGGCAGATAACAGTGGAAATTATGAATACGCTACAAAGCGATACAGAAGTTGAATTATTCTTTTTTGTCGTGGATAGTGGTATTGGAATTTCAAAAGAAGATATGGATAAACTATTTATAAGTTTCTCTCAGGTAGATGGTTCAATCACGAGGCGTTTTGGTGGAACAGGATTGGGCTTAGTGATTAGCAAGCGTTTGGTGGAACTTATGGGTGGAAACATTCATGTAAATAGTGTAAAAGGAAAAGGAAGTACATTTTCATTCTCGGTACGCTTAGGAATTGGAAGTGAAGCGACGAGAAAAACGGATAAAAGAGAATCAAGGCAATTTTCAGTCGACGAGGACGGAAGATTTTCGAAGTTAGGGTATACAACGGGGAGTATACTTGGTGCAGAGAATTTTTCATACGTAGATGAAGAAAATGATGATTCAAAAGAAGACCGCATCCGAGGAGTGAAAGAAATACTTGAGCGTTTAAGCTTAAGTGTTGAATTGGGAAATTGGGAAAAGGCAGAAAATTTTGCAGGAGTTATCAAGAACTTATTTTTAGAAAGTGAACAGGTAGAGCGTAAGCTTGCTTTTCGTTTAGAACTAGCAATAAGAAAGGAAGACTATAATACCACGCTTGAAAGAATGAGAGAATTGCAAAATCTGCTGTTTTAACAGGGGGTAATTATGATTACACAAGATACTATCCGAGATGAAATAAATGTTTTAATAGTTGATGACATTATTGCAAATTTAACAGTACTTGCAGAGATGATAAAAAAAGCAGGTTTTATTGCAAGACCTGTGACAAGTGTTTCGCAAGCACTTGAAGCGATTGATATATATGAGCCACAGTTAATTCTGCTTGATATATCAATGCCGGACATGGATGGATTTGAGCTATGTGAGATGCTAAAAAGAAATATTAAGACAAGAGATATTCCAATTATTTTTATTTCTGCGATGAATTCCACGCTTGAGAAAGTAAAAGCATTTAAATTAGGTGCAGTTGATTTTATTACGAAACCATTTGAATTGGAAGAAGTCATTTTAAGAGTTAGCACTCATATTAAAATTTATCGTATGCAACATGAACTTGAAAGTTACAATAATAAACTACAAAGATTATTAAGTGACCAACATTATGCGATGATGATGGAGTACCGAACGATGTTTCTTACCATGGCAAAACTAGCTGAGGCTAGAGAAGAAACGCAGGAACAACATTTCACTAATGTAGCAAAAAAATGCCGCATTTTAGCCATGGGTTTACAACTCTCAGACTACTTTGAAAATCAAATTAGCGATGAGTTTATAAATTTAATGGAATTTGTCGCACCACTGCATGATATTGGAAAAATTACATTACCAGATAGCGTTTTATGTAAAAAAGGAAAATTAACAAAGGAAGAAATGGATATAATAAAGAAACATCCTACAAATGGAGCTGATATATTAAAAAGTGTATTTAAGAATAATGAACATAACACTTTGTTTGAGTTAGCAGCAGAAATGGCGCAGTATCATCATGAAAAATGGGATGGAACTGGTTATCCATATGGGTTAAAGGGTGAAAAAATTCCGATTAGTGCTAGGATTATGGCTGTTGTTGATGCTTATGAAAGCTTAACAAGTAAAACATGCTATCATGAAGCTTTTTCACATGAAGAAAGTATGAATATAATCAAGCAGGAAGCGGGTAAAAGCTTCGATCCTGAAATTATTAAAGTATTCGCCAAAATACATCGGCAGTTTATTGGAGAAAAAATAATATAAAACAATACCTCACTAGTATAAAAAGGATGGCTTTATGAGAAAAAGGGATATGAAATTATGCTTTCGTTCCAAAAAGGGAAAACAAAGATATTCAAATTCTTTTCTACAAGTCAGTAAGATGAGCAAGCGTTTGGCTAGTTTCTTTCTTGTTCTTGTGTTAGCTATAATCGCTGGCATCGCTTCTTATTCGATTGCAAACGAGAAGATAAATAGCAATAAGTTTATAAACAATAAACAAGCATTGCAAAAGGAAAAAGTGAGTAACGAGGAAGTGCAAGTACAAAACATCATCGGTCCTTATGGTATCGGAGGTATTGTAAAGGAAGTAAATACAAAAAGTGACGCAGTTACAGATGTTTTCAATGATATTATTGATACACGAACTCCAACAAAAGTTAAGGGAATCTATCTGACTGCATCAAAGGCGAATAGTACGATAGATGAATTGATTTCATTGGTTGATGATACAGAGCTAAATGCCATGGTGATTGATGTAAAAGATGATGAAGGTAGAATCACGTATTTGATGGAGTATGAAGATGCAATTAAAATCAATGCTACAAAAACTTATATATCCGATATGGATTCCTTAATAGATAAGTTAAAGAGTAAAAATATTTACTTAATTGCTAGAGTTGTTGCTTTTAAAGATCCGCTATTGGCAAGTAAAAGACCTGAGTTAGCATTAAGGAATTATGATGGTACAATTTTTAAAGATAAAGATGGCTTGGCGTGGGTAAATCCTTATAAAAAAGAAGTTTGGGACTACTTAATCAATATTGCTATAAAGTGTGCAGAGATTGGCTTTGACGAAGTAAATTTCGATTATATTCGTTTTTCAACGGATAGTGGAATGAAGCAGGTGGATTTCGGAGAAGAAGCAGTAAATAAAACAAAAATTGAAACTATTACTGAGTTTGTAAAATATGCTTATACCAAGTTACGCCCGAAAAACATATTTATATCTGCAGATGTGTACGGAGCAATCATAAATAGCGCAGTGGATGCTAAAATTGTAGGACAAAGTTATCTTGAAATGTCCAAATACTTAGATTATATTTGCCCGATGATTTATCCTTCGCATTATGGAGATGGTTACTATGGGATAAAATATCCAGATACACAACCGTATGAATTAATCATTGAGGCATTAAAGTCATCCTATAAAGTTTTGAGTGAAATATCTGATCAAGAGCATAAAGCGATTGTAAGACCATGGTTGCAAGATTTTACAGCATCCTGGCTGAAACATTATATTAAGTATGGAAAAGATGAAGTCAGGGAGCAAATCAATGCAGTATATGACTCGGGATATGATGAATGGTTATTATGGAACGGAGCAATGAATTATACAAAGGAAGCATTGATGACAGAGGCTGAGGCAAAAGAAACAATGAGTGAGAGAAGTAGTCCTATTTGGGTAACAGAAGAAAAAGAGGATACGAAAGCAGATACGACTACGAATATTTATAAATATATCAATGCTCCATGGAAGGCGCAAGAATAATAGGCAAGAAATAGAATCTGATGCTTGCCATGCTTAAGTAGGATGCTTACAGCATGGCAGGCATTTATAAAATAGTTATATCAAAACAGCAATAAGGAATACAATGTTACAAATTAAAGAGTGGATAAAACATTTTGAAATATGAAGCTACTAACATCATATTTGTTCATAGAATAAAGATGGATCCCAGATACCCCTTGGGACATTAAATCAAGTATTTGAAGAATTGCATAATCCATTCCAGCTTTTTTAAAGTCCAGAGGATTATCTTGATATTTTTCGAAAATTTTTCTTAAATTTAAAGGTATATGTGCATGAGACATCTCTAGGGTAGTTTTTATTTGACTTACGGATGTAATGGGCATGATCCCAGCGATGATTGGTATCTGAATGCCGATGGCTTCGGTTTGGTTTAAAAATTCATAAAGTCTTGAGTTTTCAAAAAATAGTTGGGTGATTAAAAAATCCGTTCCGGCATCCACTTTCTCTTTAAGATGTAATAGGTCATCTTCCATAGATTTTGCTTCAATATGCTTTTCTGGATAACATGCACCAGCTATGCATAGATTATCACTATTCTTACGTATGGCAGAAATCATATCTGAGGCATAGAGATAGTTTCGTTGATTAAATTCTTCTATACTTTTGTCTTTGGGTTTATCTCCGCGAAGGGCTAATATATTATCAATTCCTAAAGATTTAAAATCTTGTAATGATTTTAAAAGGCTGGATTCATCAAGTGTTGTGGAAGTTAAATGCGCTAAGGCATCAATGCCTAATTCTTGTTTTATGTAGCTAGCAATTTTAGCAGTGCTTTTAGAATTACTACCCAAAGCACCATATGTTACACTAATGAAATCCGGTTGAAGATTTGCAAGTGCCGTAAGCGTTTCATATAATTCAGGAAACTCTTCTTCTTTTTTTGGTGGAAATACTTCTACAGAAAGTGTTCGTTTTTTATTTTTTAATGTATCGTTTATCATAGCATCTTACCTTTCATATAGTATATAATTTTTTGAGTCATTTTAGTATTAGTAAATGATTCTAAGTAAAAGTTATAAATATTTAATTATGGTCATTATAACAAAGTAGTTCGTTGCAAACAATACTTACAAAAACACCTAAAATGCAAATTGAAACCATATTGCTTGCATGCTATAATAAATGCGGAAAGAGCTAAGGGAAGCTTGATAGTAGATAGCAATGAAAGAAACAAGACCATGAACTGATTATGCTCATGGTATAAAGGTTCTAGAAGTAAAAGATGACAGAATTTTAAAGAATCGTTTTAATTATGTAAAAAAAATAAATTTACGTGCAAGAAATCTAAAATCATTGTGTATAGATTAATGTGCATGTTCGAAGGAGGCTGTGATCTTGACAGATGAAGAGATACTTACTCTGATTTGTAAGAAAAATGAACTCGGTTTGTCGATGATGGCAGAGAAGTATGAGAAACTACTTATATATATTGCGGCCGGTATTTTAGGAAATCATGTAAGAGACATAGAGGAATGCGTAAATGATACATATCTTAAATTCTGGAGAAATGCAGAAAATTATGATATAAAACAAGCATCGTTGTCTACTTACTTGAAAGTAATTGTACGTAATACGGCAATTAATAAGTTACGAGATTTAAAAAGACATGAAGACAAATTATATTCTGACGATGTTTCGGACATTGCAAATGCAGTAACAGATCATAATCAGAACATTGAAAATCAAATGGTTCGCAAAGAAAATGTGAAGAAGTTAAATGGAATCATTGCTAGCTTACCAGAAAGAGATAGAGAACTTGTAATTCGTAAGTATTTCTATTTGCAATCTTCTAAAATCATTGCAAAAGCAATGAATATGACAGTAACAGCGGTGGATTCTAGGCTATCACGTCTTAGGACTAAGGTTAAAAATGTATTTGATGAAATGGAGTACCAAGAAAGGGGGAAACGAAGTGATCGATAGTGTATTAATAGATTTAATGAGTGATATTGATGTATCACTGTTAGATAATAATTTTTTAGAAGAAGATTTAATGCAACAGCAAAATACCTTTACTGCATATGTGAAACGGCGGATGAATTTTAATAAGAGAGAGAAATTTGAAATTTCAGACTCACTTAGGTCCGCGATAATGGAACAAAATGAACGAAATGAAATGCCAGAAATTCGAGAAAAAATAGAGATAAAAGTTGAAAAAGTGAAAAATAAATTTAGATTTATGATACAGGTTGTATCATGGATAGCCGCTACGGTGGTACTTTTAATAAGTGTAATATTAATATTAATTAAAAGAAAGAGCACTGCAAAATTACTACGTAAAAAAATACAGGCTACCTGGTAATTTGTTGCATGAAATTATATAAAAAGGAGAACACAACATGTTAGAAAAAATGAAATCAATTATCGCAGAACAATTAAATGTAGGAGAGGAAACAATCACGTTAACAGCATCATTGAAAGATGATTTAGGTGCGGATTCTTTAGATTTATTCGAATTAGTAATGGCACTTGAAGAGGAATTTGAAACTGAAATACCAACAGAAGATTTAACAAACATTGATACGGTAGAAGATATCGTTAATTATTTAAAATCAAAAGGGATTGAAGAATAATAAATATACTTACAGAAAAAAAGGGAGTGTTCTAAGAGCAATGAGTATGCGTAATTGCATCATGCTTTTAGGAGACTCTCTTATTTAAAAGAGATTGCGTTAGTTTTCTTTCATAACGATAGAAAGGGCTGCTAATATACTAAATGAATTATGCGTTTATGTTTACAGGCAGTAATGAATGGGTATAAAGATGAGTAAGATTGCGTTTATATTCCCTGGACAGGGTTCACAATACGTTGGAATGGGAAAGGATTTTTATGAAAGCTTCCCTGAAAGTAGAGAAGTTTATGAGAATGCTAGTAAATTACTAAATCTTGATATGGTTAAACTTTGTCACGAACCAAATGAAGAAATTAATATTACTGAATTTACACAAGCTGCAATGATAACTACCATTGGAGCGATGCTAGCACATATTAAAACATTAGGAGTTGTTCCAGATATGTGTGCAGGATTAAGTCTGGGTGAATATGCAGCACTAGTGGCTAGTGAAGTATTAAGTTTAAATGATGCAATTTCCTTGGTCCGTAAAAGAGGAATCTTAATGCAAGAGGCAGTACCGAATGGTAGAGGTGCAATGGCAGCTGTATTATCCTTAGCGGAAGAAACTGTACTTGATATTTGTAATCAAACAGAAGGAATCGTTGGAATAGCAAATTATAATTGCCCTGGTCAGCTTGTAATATCGGGTGAGAAAGAGGCCGTAGAGAAGGCAAGCGAGGATTTATTAAAAGCAGGAGCAAAAAGAGTGTTGCCACTAAACGTGAGTGGACCATTTCATTCTCCACTCTTAAAAGAGGCCGGCGATCAATTATATGAAGAATTAAAAGGTATTACTGTAAGGGAACCAAAAATTCCATATATCGCGAATACGACAGCGTCGGTTGTATCAAGGGAAGAAGGGATTAAAGAGCTCTTAGCAAAACAAGTATCATCATCGGTACGTTGGCAGCAGAGCATTGAACAAATGATCACAGAGGGTGTAGATACTTTTATTGAAATAGGGCCAGGAAAAACCCTTTCTTCTTTTGTTAAAAAAATTGATAAATCAAAACAAGTAATAAATATCGAAACAGTAGCAGATTTAGAGAAACTAAAGAGTCTTTTATAAAAGTAATCGTAAAATAGTTCGGATTTTTGTAAGAAACAGAAGGGGTAAGTGTGATAGAAATGTTAAAAGATAAAGTTGCAATAGTAACTGGTGCAAGTAGAGGAATCGGTAGAGAAATTGCGATTACACTAGCAAGATACGGAGCAAAAGTAATTGTAAACTATTGTGGTTCAAAGGAAAAAGCAGAAGAAGTAGTTGCTCTTATAAAAAGTGAAGGTGGCGTTGCAACCGCGTATCAAGGGGATGTAGCTGATTCTGAAGCAATGAAGCAGATGTTTGCAGATGTGTTACAGGAATATAAAAGCATAGATATCCTTGTTAATAATGCTGGTATTACAAGAGATAATTTAATACTTAAAATGTCGGATGATGAGTTTAATGCAGTTATTGATACAAATCTTAAGGGCGTTTACTACTGCTTAAAGCAAGTAAGTAGGATTATGTTAAAGCAAAAGAGTGGACGAATCATTAATATTTCATCTATAGCTGGAGTAATTGGGAATGCTGGACAAATCAATTATTCAGCATCCAAAGCTGGCGTTATTGGTATGACAAAAGCTTTAGCAAGAGAATTAGGTTCCAGAGGAATAACAGTCAATGCAGTTGCACCTGGATTCATTAAAACGGATATGACAGATAAATTACCAGATGCAATTAAGGATACTTATGTGAATCAGATTCCATTGAAAAGATTTGGTGAAGTCTCTGATATCGCAGAAACCGTAGCATTTTTAGCATCGGATAAGGCAGCGTATATTACTGGTCAGACAATTAGCGTAGATGGCGGAATGCAAATGTAGTTAATTATGGAGGAAAATATGAAACGAGTTGTAGTAACTGGAATGGGTATAATTTCAGCACTTGGTCATGATATCGATACTTTTTGGGATAACGTTAAAAAAGGAAAAGTTGCAATTGATGATATAGCACGTTTTGATACAACGGATTATAAAGTGAAATTAGCAGCGGAAATAAAGGAATTTGATCCGGCACAGTTTATGGATGTGAAAGCAGCAAAACGTATGGAGCTTTTTTGTCAGTATGCAGTGGCAGCAGCAGGGCAAGCAATTAAGAATGCGAATTTAGATCTTGAAACAGAAGATGTTACAAGAATTGGCGTATCCATCGGTTCAGGTATTGGAAGTTTACAAGCCATAGAAAGAGAACATGCAAAGTTGTTAGAGAAGGGGCCAAAACGAATTAACCCATTGTTGGTTCCATTAATGATTGCCAATATGGCAGCGGGTAATGTATCAATTGCTTATGGATTAAAGGGAAAGAGCACAAATATAGTAACGGCTTGTGCAACTGGTACACACTCCATAGGAGATGCAATGCGTTATATTCAATGTAACGAGGCAGATGTAATGCTAGCTGGTGGTACAGAATCAGCAATTACACCGTTATCGATTGCAGGATTTAGTGCCTTGACTGCACTATCACAGGCTACCGACAAGACAAGAGCTTCGATTCCATTTGATAAAGAGAGAAGTGGATTTGTTATGGGTGAAGGGGCTGGTGTCGTTGTCCTTGAATCCTATGAACATGCCATTGCTAGAGGAGCTACTATTTTAGCTGAAATCGTTGGATATGGTGCAACAAGCGATGCATACCACATAACTTCCCCTTGCGAAGATGGAGATGGTGCAGCTCGTGCAATGCAGTTTGCAATCAAAGAAGCAGGAATACAGCCAGAAGATGTTGATTATATCAATGCTCATGGAACAAGTACACATCACAATGACTTGGGAGAAACACTTGCAATAAAGAAAGCTTTTGGTGAGCATGCCTATAATTTAAGTATTAACTCTACAAAATCTATGATTGGTCATTTGCTTGGCGCTGCAGGCGCAGTGGAATTCATTGTTTTAGTGAAAAGTGTAATGGAGAATTTTATTCATGCAACCGCTGGATATCAAGTTGTTGATGAAGAACTTGATTTGGATTATTCAAAAGAGGCTAGAACGGATAAAGTTATTACGTATGCTATCAGTAACTCGTTAGGTTTTGGTGGGCATAATGCTAGTCTTTTAATCAAGAAAGCAGAATAAAATGCCGCTGCTGCGGAGAATGGAAGGAATTATGGAAATAAAAGATATACTTACATTAATTGATGCTGTCTCAAAATCTAGACTTAGTTCTTTTACATTGGAAGAAGGAGACACAAAATTAAGTTTTGAAGCAAAATGTGAAGGTACCGTTACTGTTGTTCAAAGTCATGAGAGCCCTCTTGTGAACAAATCAACTGCTGTTGAAGATACCGTTTCAGACGAGAATAGCCTTGTGATTACATCTCCGATGGTAGGAACATTTTATGCATCCGGTGTAGAAAACGGAGAGCCTTTGGTTTCCGTAGGGGATACAATAAAAAAAGGTCAAGTGGTAGGGATTGTAGAAGCAATGAAACTTATGAACGAGATTGAATCGCCATATGATGGAATTGTAGAAGCAATATGTGTTCAAAACAAGGCAATGGTTGGCTTTGGAGATGTTCTTATTAAAGTCCGCCCATTATCATAACAAAGGAGAAAAAGATATGTTAACTAGTAAAGATATTATGAAAATTATTCCTCACCGTAGCCCATTTTTATTAATAGATAGAATCGATGAATTAGTACCAGGGGTGCGTGCGATAGGAAAGAAATGTGTTAGTTATAATGAGCCTTTTTTTGCTGGACACTTTCCTGAAGAACCAGTCATGCCAGGAGTATTGATTATTGAAGCATTAGCTCAAGTGGGTGCAGTTATTTGTTTGTCTGTAAAAGAAAATATAGGAAAAACAGCATATTTTGGAGCTATTAATAAAGCAAGATTTCGCAATAAAGTTGTCCCAGGAGATGTAATAACCTTAGAAGTAGAATTAATCAAAAATAAAGGTAATGTAGGTGTCGCTACGGCAAAGGCATATGAAGAGGATAAAGTTTATGCTGAAGCAGAAATTACTTTTGTAATTGGATAAGAAGAGAGGATCCGTATGATTAAAAAGTTATTGGTTGCGAATCGTGGCGAGATAGCGGTACGAATCATAAGAGCATGTAGAGAACTTGGCATAAAAACAGTTGCAGTTTATTCGGAAGCTGATGAAAATGCTCTCCATACACAATTGGCGGATGAGGCAGTTTGTATTGGGCCCGCGCCTGCAAAAGATAGTTATCTGAAAATGGAACGTATTTTGAGCGCAACCCTTGCTTCTGGCGCAGATGCCATTCACCCAGGCTTTGGTTTTCTTTCGGAAAACAGTAAATTTGCAGATCTTTGTGCAAAGTGTAATCTTGCATTTGTAGGTCCATCGGGGAAAGTTATTGATTTAATGGGAAACAAATCCGAAGCTAGGAATACGATGATAGCAGCGAATGTTCCGGTCGTTCCAGGAACAAAAGAGCCCGTGTTTGACGTAAAGATTGGAAAGTCCATCGCCGATGAAATTGGTTATCCTGTAATCATTAAGGCATCTGCAGGCGGTGGTGGTAAAGGAATGCGTATTGTGAAAGAAGCATCCGAATTTGCACATCTTTTTGAGACAGCAAGGCAAGAAGCAAAGAATGCTTTTGGGGATCCAACAATGTACATCGAGAAATACATTGAGGGTGCAAGACACATAGAATTTCAAATTCTAGCGGATAAATATCAAAATGTAGTTCATCTAGGAGAACGTGACTGTAGTACCCAAAGAAGACACCAAAAGATGATTGAAGAAGCACCATCTTGTGTAATTGGAGAGAAACTACGTAAGGAGATGGGCGAAGCAGCTGTAAAAGCTGCAAGAGCAGCAAACTATGAGAATGCCGGTACCATTGAATTTATTTTAGATAAGTATGGAAACTATTATTTCATTGAAATGAACACTAGAATTCAAGTAGAGCATGGAGTAACAGAACTGGTAACTGGCATAGACTTAGTAAAAGAGCAGATAAAAATAGCGGCTGGAGAAGCTTTGTCATTTTCACAAGAAGATATTACGATTACTGGACACGCAATTGAATGTAGAATCAATGCAGAATGTCCAGAGCGCAATTTTATGCCGTCTCCAGGAACCATTCAAAAACTTCACTTTCCAGGTGGAAATGGTGTAAGAATTGATAGTGCGTTGTATGCTGGATATACCATACCTGCGATGTATGACTCTTTGGTCGCAAAGCTCATGGTTTATGACAAAACTCGTGAAGAAGCCATTGGGAAAATGAGTGGTGTATTGGATGAATTAATAATTGAGGGAATTGATACAAATACAAAGTTTTTGTATGATCTGATTCAACATCCTGATTTTCATAAGGGGAAAATTGATACAGGGTTTGTGGAACGTGTGATTGCGAAGTAAGATAAAGGTGCATACATAGCACTTAGATAGGAGCAAACATGGCAATATATAAAAAGACAGGAAGTGTATCAGGTGTGAAAGAAGCTAAGAGATATGAGAAAGTAAAAGAGATGATGAATGAACCACAAGTTCCAGATGGATTATTCCAAAAATGTGACAAATGCGGAGAAATCATCTACACGGAAGATATCATAACGAACTATTATATTTGTCCAAATTGCAATAGCTATTTTCGTATATTACCTAGAATTCGCCTTAGTATGGTGTTAGACAAAGGCAGTTTTAAAGAATGGGATACAGATTTAACGGTAAGCGATCCACTTAATTTTCCGGGTTATTTAAATAAGTTAGAACAAATGAGAACGGCCACTGGGCTTGATGAAGCAGTTATTACAGGAGAAGGAAAAATTAATGGAGAATCAGTAGCGATTGGTGTTATGGCATCCACATTTTTAATGGGAAGCATGGGCGAAGTGGTTGGAGAAAAAATCACAAGACTAATTGAAGGAGCTACTAAGAATCGATTACCCCTAATTCTATTTTGTTGTTCTGGTGGCGCTCGAATGCAAGAAGGGATTATCTCTTTGATGCAGATGGCGAAAACAAGTGCTGCTTTAAAAAAACATGATGAGGCAGGATTACTCTATATTTCTGTATTGACAGATCCAACGACTGGTGGAGTTATGGCCAGTTTTGCTATGCTAGGTGATGTTATATTAGCTGAGCCAGGTGCGTTGATTGGATTTGCAGGACCAAGAGTTATTGAGCAAACGATTGGACAAAAGCTTCCAGAAGGATTTCAGCGTGCAGAGTTTTTACTTGAACATGGATTTGTAGATAAGATCGTAAAACGTAGTCGATTGAAACCAATTTTATCGTTTCTGATTAAAAGTAGTGGGGATAAACCACAATTTAAAGATGAAGTCGATGATGATAGCAATCAAATATTTATTGATGAGAATTAGTAAGAGGTGCCTATGGAAGAAAAATTAACTGCTTGGGAACGTGTGAAAACTGCCCGTAGTAATGAAAGACCGACATCGATTGATTATATCGGTGGTATATTTGATCGTTTTCTTGAACTCCATGGAGATCGCATGTCCAGAGATGATGGGGCTATTGTTAGCGGTATTGCAACGGTTCATGGAATTCCAGTCACTGTGATTGGACAACAAAAGGGGAGAAACATTAAACAGAACATTAAGCGTAATTTCGGTATGCCATATCCAGAAGGATATCGTAAAGCCCTACGATTAATGAAACAGGCCGAGAAATTTCATCGACCAATTATATGTTTTATAGATACTCCAGGAGCTTTTTGTGGAATTGAAGCAGAAGAACGTGGTCAAGGAGAAGCAATCGCTAGAAACTTATTCGAGATGTCAGCGTTAAAGACACCAATTTTATCGATTGTAATTGGAGAAGGTGGTAGTGGAGGAGCTTTGGCACTTGCTGTTGCCAATGAAGTATGGATGCTTGAAAATTCGACGTATTCCATTCTATCCCCAGAAGGATTTTCCTCAATTTTATGGAAAGACAGTAGACGTGCAGATGAAGCAGCGGCTATTATGAAGATTACTGCAGATGATTTATACGATTTAAAGATTATCAATAAGGTTATACCAGAGCAAGTAACGAGCAAGAGTATGCCTAGTAATGAAACCGAAAACATCGACGATAAAACATTGATTGATCAAACGATTAATGGAGAAATATCCGCATCCGCTGAAGATGTGCCTAAAAAAGTACTTACTGTTGAAACTATGGATTGGCTTGCAACGGAACTTAAATTTGGAATTCTTGATTTTATAAAACGTTACGCAGATAAGTCAGCTGAGGAAATTGTGAATGAACGATATGAACGTTTCCGTAAGTTTTAATTGGATACAACTTAGAATTGCATGTGCATGATTATTTTAACCTGTGTTAAAATAATTTTGGGCATGCTTTTTTAATTTACTCAAACTTCGCAGTATAAAAGTTAAATGAATACTTGATAAAATCAGAATTAGAGGATCTATATTACCATGATTAAAACTTTTACATCTCTGTTCCGATTCCTCATTTGGAAGCTACTAATGGTTTAAAACTTTGACAAAAGCAGATATAAATAGTTAAAACTCCTCACGATGTTCGTCAAACAGTTAACTTTTTATATTAAAATCAAAGTTTTAAACCATAACTAGCTTCAAAAATTCGTCATAGTCACGTCGATGTAAAAGTTTTAATCATGGTAATTCGTTTATTGTATTGACTGAATTTATCAAGTATAGTATAGATTTTGTTACTGTGAAGTTTGAGTAATTTAAAGTGAATTATGTCTTGTTGATTAATGCTAAGGGGTTATCACGACATTAATGTTCATTTATACAAGTATAAGAATAATTTTTTGTCTATATGAAATTATTAATTTTATATATTGACATTAACGCAACGTTAACTGGTATGCTAAATTCATGGAGGTGATTAAGGTTGGAATATACGATTAAAGCATTGGCGAAATTAGCTGGAGTAAGTACTAGAACGCTACGATATTATGATGAGATTGGTTTATTAAAACCATGTCGTATTAACTCTTCGGGGTATCGCATTTATGGGCAAGAAGAAGTTGATTTATTGCAGCAAATTTTATTTTACCGTGAGATGGATATGAAGCTAGAAGAAATACGTAAGATTATTTCACAAAAGGGATTTAATATTGATAAGGCACTTGAAAATCATTACTCGCAGTTAATCGCAAAAAGAGAGCAGATTGACCAATTAATTGCAACCATAGAAAAAACGATAGATACTAGAAAAGGAGAGCGTAGCATGTCAGACAAGGAAAAGTTTGAAGGTTTTAAGAAAGAAGCGATGAAACAAAATGAAGAATCCTACGGGAAAGAGATTCGAGAGGCATATGGAGATGAAGTCGTGAATGCATCCAATAAAAAGTTTATGAACATGACAGAGGGGGATTACACTAAGATGCAACAAGTGGAAGAAGAGTTGTTTGAATCCTTAAAAGAAGTTATAAAGACAAAGGATTTATCCTCAATGGAAGCAAAGAATGCGTTTGAAAAACATAAGGAGTGGTTAGGATTTACCTGGAATTTCTACTCGAAAGAAGCGCATGTAGGTCTAGCCTCAATGTATGTAGCAGATGAGCGTTTTACGAAATATTATGATGAGAAGCTTGGAGAAGGTGCAACGAAGATGCTGTGGGAGATAATTAATAAGTATGCACTATAGTCAGTGTAATTTGGATGATTTATTTCTAATATCCTTTATACTGAAACTAAAAACCTCAGGAATTCGATACCAATGTGTTATGGTAAGTATTCCTGAGGTTTTTTTAAAGATGACATAATCACACAAATTATATTAGAAGATAAGCACATTTTATTATAAAAAAGTGATGTTGTGTGGATATTTCTCCAAAAATTAACCGTATAAGTGAATAACTCTATATTACAGTGTATTTATAATATATTTGAAACGTCTTGCGAACTCTCTAATAAGTTATATATGTTAGGGAAAGGTTTTACGCTTCTTTTTAATATTCCTTGCATATAGGCAATAAGAATTCCATAGTTGGTGATTGGAATGCTTAAATCGTTTGCACATGCAATTCGGTATTTCATTTCTCGTTCATTCAACATACATCCGCCACAATGAATGATTAATTTATACTGTGATAAATCGTCTGGAAAGCCCATTCCACTTGTAAACTCAAATTGAAACTCTTTTTTTGTGTAATTTTTGATGAAGCGAGGTAGTTTTACAGTTCCAATATCATCACATTGTCTATGATGCGTGCAACCTTCAGAGATTAAGATTTTATCGCCATCCTTTAAGGAGTCTATCACTTTTGCACCTTGTACGACTGTTTTAAGATCTCCTTTGTATCTTGCAAACAGTATTGAAAATGAGGTTAAAAGGATGTCATTTGGAGTATCGGCGTTTACTTTTGCAAAAACCTGGCTATCCGTAATTACGATTTTAGGTTTTTTATTTAAGTTTTCTAGCGTTTCTTTTAATTCATACTCTTTTACAACAATGGCAGTGGCATTGGAGTCTAAGATGTCACGTATCGTTTGTTGTTGTGGTAATATAAGACGACCTTTTGGAGCAGCCTTGTCAATTGGTACAACAAGTATAACAAAATCGGAAGGATCTAGTAAGTCACCGATAATCCGTCGATCATTCTCTTTTGTTGGATACCTTTTGCATAACATTTCTTTTAGTTCATTTATATTAGTTTTTGCCGTTGTACTTACGGAAATTTCATTCTCTGTAGTGACACAATCCTGTGTTAATAAATCCACTTTATTATAAACAATAAGGTATGGAATCTGTTTTTCTTTTATTCTCTCAATGATAGAATCATCTTCATTGGATATGCCAACCGTTGCATCAATTACAATGATTGCGATGTCTGTTTTATTTAAAATCTGATAGGCTTTTTGAACTCTTGCATTCCCTAAGTCACTATCGTCATCCAGACCTGGTGTATCGATTATTACAACAGGTCCCAAAGGAAGTAACTCCATCGTTTTATAAACTGGATCCGTTGTAGTTCCTTTGATATTCGAAACAATTGCAATTTCTTGTCCAGTTATTGCGTTCATTACACTCGACTTTCCTGCATTTCGTTTACCAAAGATGCCAATGTGAATTCGTTCTGCGGTAGGGGAATCGTTTAAACTCATAAATGCCTCCGTTCTTATTCTTATTTATACAAAGTGTTAGAAGGTAATATTTATGTTATAGGAACTATAAGCATAAATGCTTTGTCCTATAACATAAAAAATATTTAGCCAAAGATAATCGTAACGTATAATTTTAAATTGTCATTTACGTAACGGAATCATAGGAATGCTAAAATCTAAAATCTCTTTGTCCCTGTTTGATTGCTTGCAAATTCTTAATTGCAATCTCTTTTACTTTAGGATTTGTGATTTTTTCTATCTCACGACTTATTAAAGCTTCTCCCATTTTTTTGCCTTCTTCATCCGTATAGTCTTCGATAAACTCTTGTAAGGTCATTAAAGAATTTGGATGGCAGCAGTTAATAATCTGACCACTTTTACAAAGGCTCATAAAACGATCTCCAGTTCTTCCTTCACGATAGCAAGCCGTACAAAAGCTTGGAATATAGCCAAGTTCCATCAACCATTTTACAACTTCAGAAAGAGGGCGATTGTCCATAACATCAAATTGTTCTGATTTTTCATCCTCAGGTTCAGGCTCTACGTAACCGCCAACACTTGTTTTTGAACCGCCGCTGATTTGAGAAACACCTAGGTGTAGAAGGCGTTCTCTACACTTTTTACTCTCACGTGTGGAAACTATCATACCGGTATATGGCACAGAAATACGGATACAAGCAACAATTTTAGCGAATGTATCGTCATCAATTCCATTGTCAAAGGAATTTGCATCAATATCATCTGCATGTCGAATTCGTGGAACGCTGATGGTATGAGGGCCAACCCCATAGGTTTCTTCTAGGTGTTCTGCATGCATTAATAAAGCTGCAAATTCATAACGGTATAATTCAAGTCCAAATAATACACCCAATCCAACGTCATCAATACCACCTTGCATCGCACGGTCCATTGCCTCTGTATGATAAGCATAATCGTGCTTTGGTCCGGTTGGATGGAGTTTTTCATAGCTCTCTTTATGATAGGTTTCTTGAAAGAGTATGTAGGTTCCGATTCCTGCATCATGAAGTTTTTTATAATTCTCTACGGTAGTAGCTGCAATGTTTACGTTTACTCTTCGGATTGCACCATTTTTATGTTTGATGGAGTAGATTGTTTTTATGCTTTCAAGAACGTATTCAATAGGATTCATGATAGGATCCTCACCAGTTTCAAGTGCTAAACGTTTATGTCCCATATCTTGAAGTGCAATTACTTCACGTTTGATTTCTTCTTGTGTTAATTTTTTACGAGCAATATGTTTGTTTTTCAAGTGGTATGGACAATAAACGCAACCGTTCACACAATAATTTGATAAGTATAAAGGAGCAAACATAACGATTCGATTGCCATAGAAATCTTTTTTAATTTGTTCTGCTAGTGCATAAATTTCTTTGTTTTTTTCTTCGATATCACAATCCAGCAAAACAGCTGCTTCTCTATGAGTTAAGCCTTTACGAAGCTTAGCTTTTGCAAGAATTTCATCAATAAGTGCTTCATTATGTTTATTTTCTTGAGCGAATGCAAGTGTTTCTAAGACTTCTTCATGGCAGATGAATTCTTCTGCTTTGGATGATTTTACATTGTACATATTAACTTCCTTTCTTATTGAGTCAGGTAAATCCTTTCTCATCAGATGTTATACAAGAAATAGGGTAGTTTTATTTCTTGTATTGATGTTTTAAATTATATACATTCTCTACTTTATTTGTGAACTGTATTCCAAATAGTATAGGGGGTATCTTTGATTAAGCTAAATCTTGAAACAAGTTCGAAGTAATAACTTTATAAATTCTTATAATCTCCTCGATCAACAACTACTTCATATCCGATTGACCTCATGCGCTTCTCCATACAAAAACGACATTCCGCGGCTTCATCACCGGTACATATTTTGTTATCGTATAGTAAGTATTTGCTGCGGACATCTTTTGGAGATAAGTTTGGCATAACCACATTGGCACCAGCTAAAATTCCTTTTTCTCGGCCAAGTGGGTGTATCGTGCCTAACGCAGTTGTAGATGGGAGGAGCGCAGTAGGAAACATTAACCGTAAAATACCAATCATAAAGAGTGTTAATTCAAGACTACCTGATTCTTTGTCTTTAAATGGTGTATCTTTGTGAGAGATATAGGGACCAATTCCTATCATATGTGGGTTTAAATCGTGTAAAAATAGTAAGTCATCGATTAAGCATTCTAGGGTTTGATACGGAGAACCCACCATGAATCCACTTCCAACCTGATATCCAATTTTCTTTAAATCATACAGACATCGCTTTCGATTTTTCAGTGAAAGTGATTCTGGATGCAGTAAGTTATAGTGCTCTTCATTTGCAGTTTCATGACGAAGTAGATAACGGTCAGCACCAGCTTCGTAATAAGATAGATAACTTTCGTAACTGCGTTCACCAATCGATAACGTAATTGCACAATCGTTGTAGGTAGATTTGATTTGCTTAATCAGCTGACACAAATCAGAATCTTTATAATGAGAATCCTCACCACCTTGAAGTACAAACGTGCGAAATCCTAATTCATACCCGGTGCTACATGCACTCATTATTTCTTCCGGAGTTAGGCGATATCGGTCGGCATTTGTATTACTTTTTCGGATACCACAATAGTAACAATCGTTTTTACAAATATTTGTGAATTCGATTAATCCACGGATGTAAATTGCATTCCCATAATGCATATGTCGAATAAAACGAGCACGTTCAAAGAGATATTCGGTTAATTCTTCGGTACGGTTTTGCAACAATGTGAGAAACCCTTCTTTACTAAGAATTCGATTTCTTTCTAGTTCATCAATTAAATGTTTCATGGTTATTCACTTCCTTTCCTTTTCGTTAAGGGAATAAAGCAAAAAGGTATAAAAAAAGTACCTTTATAAAAAAAGGCACTCAAATAAAAACAAGATCAGTGATTTGTTTGCCTTTCCCCTCAGAGTTCGCAAAATATGCGTCTTTGGATGTTAGTATTTATCATAATGTTTCTTTGCCAGAACGTATCTTTACAAATCAACAATATCATTATATTCTTCATGATAAAAATTTACAATAAAAATAAAAAAGTTTACAAATAGATGGAACATTTTTACATATAAGCCTCGTCTAATACATACTAAGTAGTATATTTATGATTGGAGGGCTTTATGAAGAGTAAGGGAATTGTATTTTTATTATTACTGTGCAATATGTTAAGTATTTTAATGCCAGTAAGGGTATTAGCAGAAAGTTTCGAAGGGAATATGAAAACAACTTCAAAAACAATAGTAAATGCCGAGTCAATGAAAGTTACAGATGCAAACGAGTCGAAAGAAAAGGTTTTAACAAGTGTACTTACCAAAGTAAAAAAGAAAATCAACATACCGAAGGAATATATTAACTTTAGTTATTATTATAGAGCCGCGAGTAGTTACCAAAACGAAACATGGAATTTAGACTGGCGAAAGGAAGACGACGGTTCGTCTATCCGTGTTATGAGCGACTCCTCTGGAAATATTATGTCTTATAATTTTTATAATATGGTAGATGAAAAAGAGCCAAAGTATCTGAAAAATGAGCTGAAATCAAAGGCAGATGCATTTATTTTACAGGTGGCATCGAATATCTATAGTAAATTAAAATTTAATAATTCGTACTATGGAAGAGGACGTAGTGGTACCTATTATTATAATTATATCCGTGTAGAGCAAGGGATACCAATGTCTGGACAGAATGTAGTAGTGGGAATAGATATTTCCACGGGCGAAGTGATAAGTTATGATAATTCCAATTGGAATTATGAAGTTAGCATTCCTAAAAAAGAGGTAATACTTTCTAAAGATCAAGCAATTGCTAAGCTAGAGAGTAATATCACTATGAATCTAGTATATCACAACCGATATCTAACGGATAGCCAAGGAAACACCAAAATAAAAGCAGTTTTGGTATATGAACCTTCCATTTCATACATTGCCATTGATGCAAAAACAGGAGAAATATATACCACAAGAAGCGAGTGGAGAAATGAATCATCAAATGATGGCTCAACTGCGGATAAAAATACATCCACGGGAGATGGTGGGTTAACTAAAGTAGAGATAAACAAGATTTCTGAGTTAAAGAACTTAATTTCCAAGGAGAAAGCGGTAGAACTCATTACAAAAAACAAAAATTTATACTTAGACTCATCGAAGACTGTTGTTACTGCTAACTTAAGTGAATCAATAAATTATTTTAATAAGGAATCCAAACGTTACTTATGGAACATCCAATTTACGGAGCCGAGTACGGAAAGCAATGAGTATGATTTTTATAGTTCCTATGCGAGTGCTACAGTAGATGCAAATACTGGCGAAATTGTTTCATTTTTTACAAAAGTGAATGAGTATACTCAAAGTCAAGAGACTATGGCTGTATCCAATACAGTTAAATATCAAGAAAAGCAGTGTAGAGATATTTTAGAGGAGTTTATTAAGGCACAAAATAAGGGGCGAATTTTAAAGTCAAAGCTTACGAAAACAGAGATACTGTATAAATTACCAGAGAATAATCTTAAAAAAATAAATGGTGGTTATTCCTTTACTTATGAACGAGTTAATGAGGGAATCGTTTATTCTGAAAATAATATTTATGGTTCAGTGGATGGAGTCACAGGTAAGATTACATCATATGGATATAATTGGGAAGAGAGTGTGGAATTCGAGTCACCGAAAGGGATAATTACACCAAAACAAGCTTATTCTAATTACATGGGCTTGGATGGCTTTCAACTCATATATGAGTTAAATACCATATCCACACCAAAAAAGATGACACAAGAAGCAAGACTTGTTTACAATACAGAAATCTCTCCATGCTATATCTCACCATTCACTGGAAAACAAGTGCATTATGATGCTACAGAATATGTAAAAAATGGAAGTAATCATTTGTACGAGGATATTAAGGATCATAAATATTATCGTAGTATCCAAATTCTTGTTGATATGGGGATGGTAATAGAAGGGAAGATGTTTAACCCAGATCAGGCCATTACAAAGTATGAACTGCAACAAATGGTTGAGCCTTTCATTTATATTAGTAACGAAAATAAACTTTCAGGTGCAGGTAATATAACAAGGCAAGAAGCTGCGCTATTTTCTATTAAGTTGTTGGATTTGAATTCACTAGCTAGTATTAATGGTATTTACAAAACTGGATTTTTAGATGAAGCTGAAATTGCTGGTTCTTATCTTGGTGCAGTTGCTCTTGCAAAGGGACTTGACATATTAAGAGGGGATGCAAGTAACCGTTTTTATCCGGCCTCTTATTTAACTAGGGCAGAGGCAGCGGATATGTTTATAAAGATATTAGCCTCAAATCGATAATTTTTAGTTGTTTGTAATTATAAGACGAAATTGGAATAACTGAATCTTTCTAAAGAAGAGTGCAAATTGCTTTGTGATTTTAATAAGTTTACTTCCTCTGAATTGCACAAAATCCCAGAAATGCTGTAAGGGTAATATACTTGCCTTGACTACATTTTTGGGATTTTTATATGCATGGTTATCTAGATTTTTCCCTGATAACTAATCGTAAGATTTGGCATCATAAGAACACCATCTTTGCTATATTTATAAAATAGCTCAGTTAGTGCATCTATAAAGTTCATATAGTTCTCATCATTGGATGAAATAGAAAATGAGGAGGATAAGTTACGTCCAATAAATCCATCTAGATGAAATGGAATTGGATGTTCAAATTCTCTATATTCGAATTTATCTTTGTAAAATCCTTGTATGACTCTTTGAAACTCCTCATTGTTATTGAAGATTCCGTTGCTAAACCCCTTAAAACCAGGACAATAGGTTCTACATATCGTAGCATTTTCGATGATCAAGGGATCAGATAAAATTCTATTATTAAAAACCAACGAGACATTTCCATCTTTTTTTAAGATACGTTTGGCTTCAATTTTAAATAAAGTTTTATCAAACCAATGAAAGGCTTGAGCAGCGGTTATTAAGTCAATGCTGTTATTAGATAAACCAGTATGTTCAGCGCTTGCATTATGTGATATAAAGTTGGGATAGTTTTTTAATTTAGTTTCAGCCTCTATTCTCATATTATCATTTGGCTCTACTGCATGCACTTGGAATCCTTTATCAAGTAACTGCTGTGTTAAGATGCCTGTACCAGAACCAATATCAGCAATCGTGCTGTCTAAATTTAGTGAATTAGATTGCATGAGATAATCAATATAGGCGCTTGGATAATCTGGACGATATTTAGAATAAGCAGCAGCTTTGCCAGTAAATTTTTTGGTGTTTTCCATTCATAAAAGTACCTTTCTGATAAGTTTGAATATTTTAATTATATCAGAAAATTCAAAGATATGCACTTAATAATAAGGTGGTTTATAATAAGCCTGAAAAGAGAAAAAATTTATATTTAATAACAAAAAATTAAGTCACAAAATTGTAGGTTAAAAACAAAAGGTAAAAATCAAACGCATTTCCAGAGTTTAATATATATCAACAGCAAATAAATCTTAGTTAAAAAATTTAATAAGATAATAGGAAATATAACTCAAAAAAGAACTGGTGTAAAATAACCATATTTAATAAAAAATAAGCTATTTTACATCAGTTCTAAATTAATTATTTAATTACAGTTTTTCCACCCATGTATGGTTGTAATGCTACTGGGATATTAATAGATCCGTCAGCATTTAAATTATTTTCTAAGAACGCGATTAACATTCTAGGAGGTGCAACTACTGTATTGTTTAATGTGTGAGCAAAGTATTTACCATCTTCACCAACAACACGAATCTTTAAGCGGCGAGCTTGAGCATCACCTAAGTTAGAGCAACTTCCAACTTCGAAGTACTTTTGTTGTCTTGGAGACCAAGCTTCAACGTCGATGGACTTTACTTTTAAGTCAGCAAGGTCACCAGAACAGCATTCTAAAGTTCTTACTGGGATATCAAGAGAGCGGAATAAATCCACTGTATTTTGCCATAACTTATCAAACCACATCATGCTGTCTTTTGGATTACAAACAACGATCATTTCTTGTTTCTCAAACTGGTGAATACGGTATACACCACGTTCTTCAATACCGTGTGCACCTTTTTCTTTTCTAAAGCAAGGAGAATAGCTAGTTAAAGTTTGAGGAAGGGATGTCTCTGGTAAAATAGTATCGATGAATTTACCAATCATAGAGTGTTCGCTTGTACCAATTAGGTATAAATCTTCACCTTCGATTTTGTACATCATGGCATCCATTTCAGCAAAGCTCATTACGCCAGTAACTACGTCACTACGAATCATAAATGGAGGGATGCAATAAGTAAATCCACGATCAATCATGAAGTCTCTAGCGTAAGAGATAACAGCAGAGTGTAATCTTGCAATGTCACCCATTAAGTAATAGAATCCGTTTCCAGCTACTTTACGAGCGCTTTCTAAATCTAGCCCGTTGAATTTTTCCATGATCTCTGCATGATATGGGATTTCAAAATCAGGAACCACTGGTTCGCCATAACGTTTGATTTCTACGTTTTCGCTATCGTCTTTACCAATTGGAACGCTAGGATCGATGATATTAGGTATAATCATCATGATGTTTTTAATTTTTTCTTCAAGTTCAGACTCAATTGCTTCAAGTTCCTGTAAACGTTCGGAATTTCTAGTTACTTGTCTTTTTAATTCTTCTGCTTCTTCTTTTTGGCCTTTTGCCATTAATCCGCCGATTTGCTTTGAGATAGCATTTCTATTTGCTCTTAAAGTATCCGCTTCTTGTTTAGCATTTCTAGCCTCAAGGTCTAATGCGATTACTTGATCGACCATTTCTAGTTTGTGATCTTGGAATTTGTTTCTGATATTTTGTTTTACGATTTCAGGGTTTTCTCTTAAAAATTTGATATCTAACATAGTTTTCCTCCAATATTCCTTCATATTATAAGATTAAAATGTAAGTAATAATACGATAGCGCTGCTTTGCGCATGTATTTTATATGCGTAAGTGGATGCTTAAAAATGTTTTAGAAATAAAAAAAGCCCTCCACCCCACACATATCAATGGGACGAAAGGAATCCGTGTTGCCACCCAAATTGCTAGTTTATACTAGCCACTCGTTAAAGTAAGATAAAGGTTACCAACCTTTGGTTCATCACCAACAGCTCCAAAAGTGGAAAGATTTAACCTTACACCGATTCACACCAAACATCGGCTCTCTGTAGTAATTTATAAATCGTAGCTTTTATCATCGCTGATATTCTTTATTTTCACATATTATATCTTGTTTTCTAGTATTTTGCAATATCTAATTTATTATTCACAGATAGAGCTGATTTAATATATGCATATGTTACTTCCATTCATATTCAATAGAATACGTTTTTACGGAGTATAATATGATAGAAAAGACATACTTATATTAATAATTATAATGTTAATGAACTGTAATGATATTAAGCTGTGATGAAATAAAAATTATAAGACATACACTTTAAGGTACAAAATTAACAATGTAGTATTATTTGACTGTTAGAAAGAAAGTAGATTAATTTATTTATGCAAAGCATAAATTATCACGAAATCTAGGAGGTTTTACATTGGAAGAGGATTCAATTCTATGGAAAGTTATTTTACAGTTCATTTTAATCATGTTAAATGCAATTTTTGCATGTGCAGAGATTGCAATTATATCCATGAATGATAATAAATTAGCCAAATTAGCGGCAGAAGGAGATAAAAGAGCAATCCGATTGGCTACATTAACACAGCAACCAGCTCGCTTTTTAGCAACAATACAGGTAGCAATCACTTTATCAGGATTTTTAGGAAGTGCATTTGCTGCAGACAATTTTTCAGATAAATTGGTGGATTTCTTGGTGAGCTTGGGTGTGAAGATAAATGTTGCTACATTAAACTCAATTTCTGTAGTAGTAATAACACTGATTCTGTCTTATTTTACATTAGTATTTGGAGAACTAGTACCAAAGCGTATCGCTATGAAAAAGGCCGAAAGCTTGGCACTTGGCATGTCTTCATTGATTAGTTTTATTTCGAAATTATTTGCACCAATTGTATGGTTATTAACAGCGTCTACAAATGGTTTACTTCGATTACTTGGAATTGATCCAAATGAAGAAGATGAGGAAGTAACTGAAGAAGAAATCCGAATGATGGTTGATGCAGGGAGCGAAAAAGGAACCATCGATTTTGTAGAAAAAGAGATGATACAAAATATATTCGAATTTGATGATTTAACCATTGGAGAAATATGCACACATCGTACGGAAGTCTCTTTGTTGTGGACAGATGAGACAGTTGAACAGTGGGAAAGTACCATACATCAAAGCAGACATTCGTTATATCCTGTATGTAATGAAAGTGTGGATGATATTGTAGGAGTACTAAATGCTAAGGATTATTTTCGTTTGGAAAATAAAACCTACGATAGCATTATGGAAACAGCCGTCCGACCAGCTTTTTTTGTTCCTGAAAGTATTAAAGCAGATGTTTTGTTTCGAAGCATGAAAAAGAGCAGGAATTATTTTGCTATTGTACTTGATGAATATGGCGGTATGAGTGGGATTATTACAATGAGTGATTTAGTTCAGCAGCTTGTGGGTGAAATTGATGATGAAGATTTACTAGAGCGTGAGTTAAAAATCGAACTTATCGACTCTCAAACATGGAATATCCTTGGTAATACACCACTCGATGATGTAGCAAAGCAATTAAAAGTTTCCCTGCCTACTGAGGAATATGACACCTTTGGTGGATTCATTTTTGGAACCTTAGGGACGATTCCTGAGGATGGTAGCCAATTTGAAATCGAAGTGAATGGATTAACAATTAAAGTGATTGAGGTAAAAGATCATAGAGTTGAAAAGGCAGTTGTTTGTCTAACGAAAAATGATATAAAGTAGTAAACTGCGAAGTTTTAGTAATTAGAACATTTCTATATATGTTGATAAAACTAAAAAGTATGAATATACTTAATTAAATACAAAAAAAGGAAATGTTCATGAATAGTGGTAAAGTTGATAATCAACTGAATTTGTCATTGGAAACACCAGAGTCTGACAGACAACGAACCATTGATTTAGGTGTTGGATTTAACGCAGCTACAAATGAGTGGGAGTTAATTGTAAAATTTAGCGGGGATTTAAGTAGGATAGCGGAGCAATTGCAATTTTCATATGTGGAGTTATTAAATGGATATGCAGTTATTACGATTAAAGAAAACTTAGTGGATGCATTGATCAATTTCGAAGAAATTGAATACATTGAAAAACCAAAAGGAATATTTTTTGAGGTGACTGCTGCGAGTGAAGCGTCTTGTATACCACAATTACAAACATCAAGATATGATTTACTTGGTAATGGTGTCATTGTTGCTATCATTGATTCGGGAATTGATTATTCCCATCCAGATTTTCGCTTTCGAGATGGTAAAACAAGAATTTTATATCTATGGGATCAAACAATTCAAAGTGATGAAGAGGGATTGGGACCACCAGAAGGTTTTGTTGCAGGAACTTTATATACAGAAGAGCGTATCAATGAGGCACTACAATTTACTGACCGAGGAAGGCAGTTAGAGGTAGTTCCAAGTGTTGATTTATCCGGCCATGGTACTCATGTGGCTGGAATTGCAGCAGGCAATGGTGCAGCATCGAAAGGAAGGTATCGAGGAGTAGCACCTGATGCTAGACTCATGGTAGTAAAGCTAGGAAGATCCGTTGGTGAATCCTTTCCATCTACAACACAATTAATGACAGCAGTAGACTTTGTGATTCGAAAATCTTTAGAAATAAGAGTACCTGTGGCAATTAATATAAGTTTTGGAAATAATTATGGTTCTCATACAGGAAGCTCAATTCTTGAAAAGTATTTGAATGATGTATCAAATGTTTGGAAAACCAGTATTGTCGTTGGAACAGGCAATGAAGGTGGCGGTAGAACACATACGTCTGGAGTATTACAAAGCAATCAGTCAAGTATTATTGAAATGGCAATTGGTGAAGGTGAGACTTCCATTAATGTTCAAATCTGGAAAAATTATTTTGATGTATTTGATATATCGATAATTCCACCCAGTGGAAATCGGGTAGGACCAATCCCTAGCATTTTGGGTAAACAACAGTTTGTAGTGGACGATACAGAAATTCTTATTTATTACGGAGCGCCTCAACCAATTGATCAGGAGCAAGAAATTTATATTGTTTTCATACCCAAAGGTCTCTTTTTAACATCTGGAATTTGGAAGTTTGAATTAACGCCTAGAAATATTATTGTAGGAAATTATGATCTTTGGTTACCGATTTCTTCCGTAATAGGCCCAGAAACGGGATTTTTACGCCCAGTGGCAGAAACAACATTAACGATTCCATCTGCAGCCCGATTTGTTATTTCGGTGGGTGCTTACAATTCAAATAATGATAGTATAGCATTTTTTTCAGGAAGAGGATATACCAGAGGATATCCGACTCCAAAGCCTGACCTAGTGGCTCCAGGAGTTGATATAACCTCTGCATCACCAGGGGGTGGTTATTCAGTAAGAAGTGGAACTTCTATGGCAACACCTTTTGTTACCGGTGCAGTTGCAATGTTAATGCAATGGGGAATTATCAATCAGAATGATCCATATTTATATGGAGAAAAAGTAAAGGCTTATTTGATTAAAGGAGCTAGAGAACTACCAGGATTTTCAACATGGCCAAATCAACAGGCCGGATATGGTGCACTTTGTGTATATAATAGTATTCCAAGGTGATGCTTTTTCATATAGCAACTCAAACTGTACAATTTAGGATTTGTAATTTAATTACAGAGGACTTTTCATGTGACAGAATATGTTACGAAAGGTCCTCTTATTTTATACACTAATGATTAGATATGACTAAGAAGTGAGGTTTACTAGATTGCAATAAAACACCAAATGGAATATAATGGAACATGCAGATAAACTAAGATTTGAATGCATAAAAGGAGGTATTATGAAAAATAACAAAATATATGTATTTGTTATAGCAATTATTTTTTTCATATGTATATGGCCTTTAAGACAGGTCAACGCCTATTCAGCATATTTATTAAAAGATTTTAAAAATCAAGAAGATATTGGGATAGGTGTTACGGTGGAGTTTAGACTTGAAAAGAAGAAAAATGCTGTTTACACCTTCTACTCAAGTGATAAAAATGTCGCTGTTGTAAATAAAGACACTGGTGTGTTAAGGGGTATGAAGGCAGGGAAAGCTATAATTACATGTAAAGAGAAGATGAATGGAAAGACCACTGTTTTTGCTACCTGTATTATAAAAGTAAACGACATTGTTATTAATGAAAAAGTAGATACCATCGCTATAGGAGAGGAGCGATCGGTTTTCTATTTTATGGGTTACAGAAATCCAGAAGCAAAATATCAATATTCAAGCTTAAAATCATCAATAGCGACGGTGGATAAGTATGGAACAATAAAAGCGAAGAATCTTGGTACTACAAAGATTGCAATAAAAGAAGTATTAAAAGGAAAAACACGGACAGTAGGACATGTTAATATACAGGTAGAAGCAGCAAGTATCGCAGAAATGAATATAAATTCGCACCTCTTTGGAGTTAGTAAAGAAGGATTTCTGGTGATAACAACGGACACATTATTAAACCCTAGATATTTTCTAGATTATTGGAATTCTGAGGCAGTATATAATTTTAAAACTGGAGATGAATCAATACTAAAAATTGATAAACGAGGAGATAGTATTTATTTATCCCCTATAACTGCGGGAGTAACAAGTCTGAGTGTTGAAGAAACCTATAAGGGAAAAACTGGGTTAGTAGGAAAAACTTATGTAGCAATAGATCTAAGAAGAAATCTAGAGATAAATAAAAGTATGTTTCGGTCATCCGATTCATCCTATGTAACTGTTACTGAGGGAACCGACGGGAACTTCTTATCTCTTTTTAGATTAAAAGATATAAAGAACTACGACGTCGACATGAAGGATGGAGAGGTTAGATTTACAACAGATAATAAAAATATTATTGATCTTGACGAAAAAACAGGTATTTTTCAAGCGAAAGGGCAGGGAGTGGCCTTAATAAAGGCATTTGTTACAGGGAGTGAAGCTAGTATTAAGGTTAAAGTTGTTCCAAAGGGAACAATGGGGAAAGTAGAAGAACAAGCTTCAGTTGCTATGAAAAAGATAAATGATTTGGCCAATAAAACTATAGTGAGTGAAAATATAGCGGATCTATGGAATGATGTGATGAATCTTAATCATTCCATTGGGTATTACCCTGAAATGGATTGGGGAGAAAGTGAAAACTCGATATTTGGTGTTATAGATGATTCTAATTACTGGGCAGTACCAAATTACTATCAGATATCGAAAATTTCTAAGAATGTGGTTGATATGCTACATCAAGAAGCGTTAGAACTGCAAAAAAAGCAGGAGATAGTTAAAGTTTTAGAAATTAAGAAAGATTCATTCATAGTTAAGTTTAAGTATCCTATCACTAAAAACTTCGTTACTTATTATCAAGCAATTAGTAAAGAAGGAGATATGCATGAAGAAATGTTAATTTGCGATCTAGCGAACGCGGATAGTGATCTTAAAAATACTTTTGGAACAATGGATATAGACTATAATTCAAATAAAGTTAAAGTCAATTTATCCTATGATTTAGTAAAGGGAACGTACTTACTAAAATTTTCAGATTCAATTGGAGTTCAACCCTTTGAATTTACTTTTAAATGATTATTTATGGAGAATGAATTGATTACATCAATAAGGCTGATTTTATTGTACTTATGAAATTATTTGCAATATTTTAATTTTTAATGTATGATAAATGTGTGTTTAAAAGAAAATTTAATAATTTACGGTAGGTGAGGCTACCGTGGGGATATGATTTCAGTAATTTAAAATTTGAAATCAAGTTATTTTATAACTAGGATTGCTGCCGCACAATAGTGGAGACACTATGCGATGGTCAACAGGATATGTCGAATCCAAGGCGTAACCTAATGCAATTACAAGGCATGATTTGCCGAGCCCTACGAAGCTAAAGCTTGAACGATGTGATTAGACGTAGAGAATGTAATCTACAGTTATTTTTGATGACTGTTTTTGCTCTCTGCCATTGTTTTTAAGTTCCTTACTGTAAAACAATGGTAGGGAGTTTTTTTGTTATATTAATTAATAATTGATATTACGTTAATAACATCCGGGCAAGCATATTTGATTTTAGTAAGATCAAAATTAAACACAAGAAGGATAGAAAAGAAAGAGGTGAGGAAAGTGGAAGAAGGCAGTAGTAGTAGCATAGAACCTGGAGGGCAAGATAAATTAAGGTCGATTTCGGAAAAGTTAGAGGTTGCAGACCGAATAGGCAGGGAAAATGTGATTGAACTACCAGTCTGTCCATTTTCCGAAACTAATTTAATATAAAAGCGATATGAGCGAGTAGCATATGCTGAATGCGATATTCGTTTTACTAGGTCCGCCAGGTTCTATGTCCATGAACAAAGAAAAAAGAACGGAGGACTAGAACAATGGCAAAAAAAATATTTTATAACACAACAAAAAATGTAGCAGATCAAGTAGCAAGAGGAGAAGAGGTTAAAAAAAGATTAATTGGTACTACAAGAATTAATCCAGAACAAGTGTTAGCACAGTTAGCAACGAGAGGAAGAGGATTAACAAAGGCTGAGGTTGAAGAAAGAAGAGAACAATATGGAAGCAATGAGATTACAAAGCAACAAAAGGTGTCTCTTGCAAAGCGACTTTTTGAAGCATTTATAAATCCGTTCACAGGAATATTATTATTTCTAGCAGTTGTTTCTTTCATGCTTGATGTCGTTTTGGCAAAGCCAGGTGAAAAAAATCCTACGACTGTAATTATTATCACAGGGATGGTTTTAATCAGTGGATTACTAAAGTTTATACAAGAAACTCGATCTGGAAATGCGGCGGAAGCTTTGCTAAAGCTTATAAACACAACATGTACCGTGGAGCGTAATGAAATAGGGATCAGTGAAATACTACTGGATGAGGTAGTTGTTGGTGATATCGTTCATTTAGCAGCAGGGGACATGGTACCAGCAGATCTTAGAATAATAAAAGCAAAAGATTTATTTATCAGTCAATCGGCATTGACTGGAGAGAGTGAACAAGTAGAAAAAGTTTCCGATAGATCAACAAAGGAAGAGTCACTAACTAGCTATAATTGCCTTGCTTTTATGGGGAGTAATGTAATTAGTGGTTCCGCAACAGGTGTAGTTGTTGCAACCGGTGATGATACTTTATTTGGTTCAATGGCAAGAGAAATTGGAGGAGAACCTATCGAAACTAGTTTTCAAAAAGGTGTTAATTCAATTTCTTGGGTTCTCATTCGCTTTATGTTAGTTATGGTTCCAGTAGTATTTTTTCTTACTGGATATACGAAAGGAAATTGGATTTCCGCATTTACATTTGCAATATCAATTGCAGTAGGTTTAACGCCTGAAATGTTACCGATGATAGTTACTACATGCCTTGCAAAAGGCGCTGTTTCAATGTCAAAGAAGAAGACCGTTATTAAAAACTTAAATTCAATTCAAAATTTTGGAGCAATGGATATTCTTTGTACTGATAAGACAGGAACGATTACTCAAGATAAGGTAGTACTTGAATACCATTTAGACATTGAAGGAAATGAAGATAAAAGAGTACTTCGCCATGCGTATTTAAATAGTTATTTTCAAACTGGTTTAAAAAATTTGATTGATAAAGCAGTGATTGAAAAAACAGAAGAAGAAGGTATTGAGGATAAGGTACTAAAAGAATTAAAACACAGTTATGAAAAAGTAGATGAAATACCATTTGATTTTAACCGCAGGAGAATGAGCGTTGTAGTAGCAGATAAGAACGGAAAAACTCAGATGGTTACAAAAGGTGCCGTTGAGGAAATGCTTGAATGCTGTGCTTTTGTAGAACTAAGAGATTCAGTGGTACCACTAACTTTAGAGATGAAGGAAAGAGTTCTAGATACCGTAAATAGATTAAACGACGATGGATTACGTGTTATTGCAGTAGCTCAAAAGACCAATCCATCACCAGTGGGTGCATTTTCCGTTGCAGATGAATCTGATATGGTTTTAATTGGATATTTAGCTTTACTGGATCCACCAAAAGAAACCACTGCAGATGCAATTAAAGCCCTAAGTGAGTATGGTGTTGGGGTGAAGATTCTAACAGGGGATAATGAAAGAGTTACGAGAAGTATCTGTAAGATGGTTGGACTACGTGTTGATAATTTATTGCTAGGCTCAGATATTGAGAAAATGTCAGCAAAGCAATTAAAGAAAGCAGTTGAGGAAACAACCGTATTTGCTAAATTATCACCTTCACAAAAAGCGGATATTGTGACTATTTTACGTGAAAATGGTCATACAGTAGGATTTATGGGAGATGGCATTAATGATGCAGCAGCAATGAAAGCAGCAGATGTTGGAATCTCTGTAGATACAGCTGTTGATATCGCTAAAGAATCTGCAGATGTTATTCTTCTTGAGAAGGATTTAATGGTTTTAGAAGAGGGAATCATTGAAGGTAGAAAAACCTATGCGAATATGATTAAGTATATTAAAATGACTGCTAGCTCCAACTTTGGAAATATGTTTTCGGTATTATTTGCAGCAGCATTGATTCCATATGTACCAATGGCACCAATTCACTTAATTTTACTAAACCTAATCTATGATGTATCGTGTACAGCGATTCCTTGGGATAATGTAGATGAAGAGTTTATAAAAAAACCAAGGAATTGGGACGCTTCTAGCATAAGTAAATTTATGTTATGGATAGGGCCAACAAGTTCCATCTTTGATATTACAACCTATGCACTTAGTTATTTTATTCTTTGTCCGAAATTTGTACCAGGGGCAAATGGTAGATTATTTCATCAAATTCCAGTTGGTGAGGCGGAGGTTAGAAGTATCTATATCATGATGGCTCAATCTATGTGGTTTGTTGAGTCTATGTGGACACAGACCTTAGTGATTCATATGATACGTACGAAGAATATTCCATTTATTAAAAGTAATGCTTCCTTGCAATTAACAACACTTACGGGTCTAGGGATAGCGTTGCTTACCATAATACCATTTACAGCGTTTGGAGCAAATATTGGACTTTATCCGATTCCAGGTGAATTCTTTTTATGGTTGGCGCTGACAGTGGTTGCATATATGATGTTAGTTACAATAGTAAAAAATATTTATGTTAAGAAATATGGAGAGTTATTATAACGAATTCTAAATTATAGGAAATAGAAGCTTTGCACTATAAATAAAAATCGTTTCCAGTGGATTCTGTACGCAAAAAGGAGTATGTTTAAAAGCGATAGTGCATATCAGTAAAATTAACGGTGAAGGTACCCTAAAATACAGATGTTATTAAATAAGGCTGCCACAAATTAGAGATAGTTTGTGGCAACCTTTTTTGCTTGGGCATAAAAGTATTAATACACTTGTGCTGATTGTATTTTTATATTAAAGATTTATAAGATGTATGTGTGTGATTGCCTTTTGCACTGCCAATCCTTCTGCAACATCAACATACGTCATTCCTTTTGGAAGTTCGATTGTATAATCATCGGTATAGGTTCTTACTTCTTGATCCAAGTGGACGCTAAAATTTGTACTGCGTACTTTGATATGATGTTCTTCAAAATAATTTTGAATGAATTCTTTGGTTTCTCTATGGCAATATTCGATTTCGATACGCTTTAACGTTGGCATAATGGATGCCGGTAAACTTTGAATCTTTTTTACTACAGTTAAGGCAAAGAAGATGATTACAATTCCAACCAAGGCCACTTGGTAATACCCCATGCCAGTTGCTAAACCCAAAGCAGCCGTTGACCAAAGTGAAGCAGCGGTTGTTAAACCATGAACAGAATTTTTAGTAAAAACAATCGTACCTGCACCTAAAAACCCAATTCCACTAACTACTTGGCAAATAAGACGAGCTGGATCAGAACGAATAATGCCAGATAGTTCAGGGTACTCGAGTCCAATTTTGAGAGACTCAAGCATAATTTCTTTTTGAATGATGGCTATAATTGCAGCACCGACACAAACTAGAATATGCGTTCTAAGACCAGCTGGTCGACTTTTAAACTCACGTTCCCAGCCTATGATACCTCCGAAGATAGTGGCAATTAATAAACGGATGCATATATGTCTTAAATCTAACTCTAAAATCATAAAAAACCCCCTTTAATTTTTATTCATTTAGTACTTTGTAGTTCTTATCCTATAAAATCTACCAATGCTTTCGTAATGGTAGGAGTTAAGATAATCAATATATATATTATATCCATCTGTTGGAAAAAATCAAATAATGTCAAAAAATAAAGTTTTTTAGAACTTTACGAAATAGAGTTGGTTATAGAATAAAAGATTCCCAAAAAACAGGAATCTTGTTTTAGAGATCAAAAGATAAATTATTTTTTTATCTTGCCCTGATTTGCCACACGTTTCATTTTCGAGTCAATTTCATCTACATTTCCAAGATAGGATTTCTTGATTACTTGAAATTCTTCGTTGAATTCATAAACCAAAGGTATACCAGTTGGAATATTTACATCAACAATTTCTTTTTCAGAGAGATGATCAAAGTATTTTACTAGCGCTCTTATAGAGTTGCCATGTGCAGCGACTATAACGCGTTTGCCTTCAATCATATCCTTTTTAATTACAGATTCAAAATATGGAATTACTCTAGCAACAGTATCCGCTAAGCTTTCACTTAGTGGGAGCAATTCCTTATTTTCGACACGATATTGTTCTTGGTTTTTGGGATTGCGCTTATCATTTATGTCTAACGCGGGTGGTTTGACACCATAGGAGCGACGCCAGATTTTCACTTGTTCTTCCCCGTATTTCATAGCAGTTTCAGCTTTATTTAATCCTTGCAAAGCACCATAATGTCGTTCGTTTAATCTCCAATCCTTTCGTACTGGTATCCATTCTAAATCCAGTTGTTCAAGTACATGATTTAGTGTATGTATGGCACGCTTTAGATAAGAGGTATAACATATATCAAAATCGAAGCCTTCTGTCTTTAACAGTTTTCCAGCATTGATTGCCTCTTCATGACCTTTATCGGTTAAATCAACATCAGTCCAACCTGTAAAAAGATTTAAATGATTCCATTCGCTTTCGCCATGTCTTATTAATACTAGTTTCATAGATTCTCCCATAATATCGTAAGATTTCCTGCGATATCCTTTCATTTTAGTTTATAAAGCGTTGGTATTTCATTTACGTATGTATAAAATATATTTCGTTAAGTTAAGAATATGTTCTCTAACCGTATAATATCACTTCGTTTTATTATGGAAATTGTAGGCCGACAAATTCACTACGTACCTAGGATAGAAGCCAAAAGTACTTGTACATGCATGGAAAAGATTATATAATGAATAAAACTGGAATGACTATGTTGATTTCCACTTTCTAACGGCAGCATGGAGGTAAGTGTGAAAAATAGAAATCAATTTTCACACGCAAGTTCGTGCTTGAGTACCACAAACTTGTTATGCGCAGAGAACGTGCGCAAGAATGGGGATTATTATGAAAAAAGAAATTAAACACCTATGTATTGTAGGGTGCGCTATATTAACACTGAGTGGTTGTAGTTTGCAACCTGCAAATCGAGATTATAAAAAAGCTGTTTCTGCTTACGAAAATGGAAATTATGAGGAAGCAGAATCTTATTTTAAAAAAGCCATAGAAGGTAATACTGATAAAGCAGAGTATTACATGGATTATGGATTTAACTTGATTCAAATGGGAAGATATGAAGATGCAGTGAAACAGTTTGACCGTGTAATCATGGATAGCGATATTAAGATGGTGAAGGAGAATAATAAAAAAGCATATCGTGGTAAGGGGATTGCTTATTTAAAAATGAACCAATATGAAAAGGCATTCGAGAATTTTGAATTAGCGCTAGAAATAGATGAGTTAAAAAGCTTGGATAAAGACCTCTTACTTTATACAGGTCTAACATTGGAATATGATGGACAATATGAAAAAGGAATTGAAATTTATACGAAACTAATTGAAGAAAAAGAAGAGGATGGTTCTCTTTACGCAGCAAGAGCAAATTTATATCGTAAAATGGGAGAATACGAATTAAGTCTTGCAGATTATGAAAAAGCACTAAGTTTCGATTCAAAAAATTTCGAACTTTATTTTGGTAAATTTTCTGTGTTAAAAGATTTAGGAAATCAAGAAGAAGCAAAGAATGTATTGGATGAGGCGGCAAATATTACAGCAAGCACAAAAGAAGATAAGTACAATTTAGCAAAGGTACATTTTTATCAGGAAAATTATGAGCTTGCAAAATCTGAGTTTCAAACCGCAGTTGCAGATGGTTTTACCGATGCAAATTACTTTTTGGGAGAGATTAGTTTAGCTGAAAAGAATTATAAGGAAGCGCTTACGTTTTATGACGCGTTTGAAGATTCAGGAAATACATTATCTGCGATGTATTATAATCAAAGAATGGTTTGCTATCTTAACTTAGAAGATTATAAGAATGCAGAAAAATGTTTGAAGAAGGCAAAAACATACTCCACTGCATCCGTTGCGCAACAATTATTGAAAAACGAAATTGTTTTACTTGAAAAAACAGGAGATTTTGAAGCAGCGCTAAATAAAATGGAAGAGTATATGAAAAAATATACTGCAGATGAGGATACTAAAAAGGATTACGAGTTTCTTAAAACACGAGTAGATGCGATAAATGAAAATTCAGGTCAGAATAACACGGCAAATGATGAGACTAAAGATAGTGGAGCAGTAAGTGTTGAAAAGCCATAAAAATGAATGAAGAAGTAGCGTGGGCGTTACAAGGAGGAGCAAATGCCGGAATTATATGAAATTAAGGAAGAGATAGAACGAGTTATACTTGTAGCAGTTGCCATGAATGATGGAGATGACACAGAAGAATCTTTGGATGAACTAGAAGAATTAGTAAAAACAGCGGGGGCAATCACAGTAGGGAAAGTAATTCAAAATCGTGAATCAATGCATCCTGGAACTTATATTGGAAAAGGAAAAATAGGGGAAGTTGCTGAATTGATGCAATCACTTGATGCAACAGGGATTATTTGTGATGATGAATTGTCTCCAGCACAATTGAAAAACTTAGAAGATGCACTTCAAGCAAAAGTAATGGATCGTACGATGATAATTTTAGATATCTTTGCCCAAAGAGCGTCTACAAGAGAAGGTAAAATTCAAGTTGAGTTAGCACAGTTAAAATACCGTTCTACAAGACTGATAGGGATGCGTAACTCATTATCAAGACTTGGTGGTGGAATTGGTACAAGAGGACCTGGTGAGAAAAAACTTGAGATAGATCGTCGTTTGATTAAGGATCGTATCACTCAATTAAATCATGAGTTAAATGAAGTAAAGAAGAATCGTGAAGTTGCAAGAAGTCTTCGTAGTAAGAATCCAATTCCCGTGGTAGCAATCGTAGGTTATACAAATGCAGGAAAATCGACGTTGCTTAATCAACTTACCAATGCTGGTGTATTGGAGGAAGATAAACTATTTGCAACACTTGATCCAACAACGAGAAATTATACCTTAGAAAGTGGTCAACAAGTTTTATTTACCGATACCGTAGGTTTTATTCGCAAACTGCCTCATCACCTGATAGAAGCATTTCGATCAACACTGGAAGAAGCAAAGTATGCAGATATTATCTTACATGTTGTGGATGTGTCTAATAAAGCTGTTTATAAGCAGATGCATATTGTTTATGAAACATTAAAACAACTTGAAGTAAAAGATAAGACGATTATTACGGTGTTTAATAAGCAAGATAAGAACATCGAAAATGTTGTAATAAAAGACCTAAAGGCAGATAAAACAGTAAAAATTTCAGCAAAAACAAAGGCAGGGATAAGTGATTTACTACAAGTTCTTGAAGATGTATTGCGCGAGCAAAAAGTGTTAATTGAACAAGTATTTACCTTCGGGGAAGCTGGAAAGATTCAGGTGATCCGTAAATATGGACAATTGCTAGAAGAAGAGTATCGTGCGGAAGGTATCTATGTCAAAGCCTACATGCCAAAGGATGTATATCTTGGTTTAGAAACAAAGAAATAATAGAAAAAAGATTTAATAAGAATGAGCTGTTGCTGTATGCAACAGCTTTTTTTTACCCCTTAGGTTAGCTTGACACACTATGGCAATTAGTTAATTTCGTGGTAGCGCGTCAGTGTGAGAATGTGCTTTGTACATTCTTTATTTTGTCCAATAGTTAATGGGTGAAATTGCATACAATTAATTCTAATTAGCGTGGTTAATTCATTAAAAATATAATAACCTTAATATATCATAGTATTCTTAGGTACTCTTGGCACCAATTCATGCATTAGAATTAACACTTTATAAGACATCTTGTAGTTTACGCAAAAGCCTATGACATAAATATAGATAAGGTAAGCAAGTTGATTCATTCAGGGACAAGATTAAATCGTTATATTTATAAGCAGTAAGTTTTAAAACTAGTTGCTTAAAGATATAAAATTCCCGTTAGGGAAGTGTTTATCAATGAAAAGGAGGATGTAAAAGTGAGTTGGGGAAGTAAGCAAAAGCACAGAAAGATTGCAAAAAAAGTACTTGCATTAGTTTTGGTAACTGCATTGGTGGTTAGCGGAATTATGCCACCTAGTATTGTATCTGCAGGAAATTCATTTAAAACTGATATGACAGATGCAATTAAAAGTGTATTAAACGCAACGGAGAAGAAGGAAGAATATGACAACGCGGTTAGTAACTTGAATGGTAGTCTTGAGAGTCTAGAGGGGGCTGCTAGCGTAACTGGTCTTATGGTAGCTGAAATTTTAGAGGACTCTGTGACAATTGAGTGGGATCCATTTGATGCAGAAAATTTAGTAGGCTATAACGTATACTGGGCAGATAAGAATACGAAGAGTCAGGTATTTATGAAACTAACCAAAGAAGGAAGTAAAACAACAGAGAGTGAGACAATTACGGTAGGTCCTGAGATTACAAGTTTTACTTACCATAAATCAACCCATGTCAATCATTATTTCAAAGTGTCACCAGTGTTTGATACTGGAGAAGGTTCTAAATCAGACGCTGTAAAGTCACAAACAGCAAAGGAATATCAGGCATATTTAGAAAATTTGGATCGAGGTTTGATGAAAGTCAATACAACGGAAGGTGTGTTTTTAAGTTGGAGACTTCTTGGAACTGAAGTAAATGGATATAGTGAGACTGGGCTTACAGGCACAGATTTTAATGTGTATGAAGGAAATAATTTATTAGCAACCGTAAATGACAGTACAAATTATGTAGTAGTAGGCGGAAAGATAGATTCAAGCTATTATGTAGTTCCAGTTGTTGAAGGTGTTGAGTTAAGTGAAAATAAGAGTGGGGAAGCTACCAAAATGGATGCAACGGCTGGCGCGGGATATCTTGATATTCCATTACAAATTCCTCATGATACAACGATTGAAGAAGTGTATGGAATAACCTCTGAAGATATTAAACTCCTACATAGTCCAAGAACAGATACATATACAACAAATAAGATTACTTATTCTGCGAATGATGTTAGTGTCGGTGATGTGGATGGAGATGGAGAATATGAGTTCTTTGTAAAGTGGGATCCTTCTTTATCAAAAGACGTTAGCCAACAAGGATATACCGGAAAACAGTTTATCGACTGTTATAAATTAGATGGTACCTTATTATATCGTATTGACTTAGGTATTAATATACGTGCAGGTGCTCATTACACACAGTTTTTAGTATATGATTTTAATGAAGATGGAAAAGCTGAGATCTCATTAAAAACAGCACCAGGAACTAAGATTATAAAGTTTAATAACAATAATCAAGATGATATTGCGTCCGAAACATATATAACAACTCCAGATGGAGAATCCAATGAAGCAGATTATGTATTTACTGCAGCTGAGTATCGTGAATATTTAATTCAGATATTCATGGATTGGGGAGTATGGGTAAATGATAGCCAGGATATGATTGATGCTAAGGCGAACTGGGATAAGAATTTAATTAAATTATTTGCGCCAGAGGATGATATGGTTACGATTGTAACTGAGGTAGATGGTAAATATACGGTGAAGCAGGTATCCAGGGAGGAAGCTGGTTATACAGCAGATGATTTAATTGTTAACGTTCCAGTACGGGATGTGAATGGAGAAGTTGTATATCAATCCGCTGGTGTAGCGAATGCGTATATGCGTACCGTTCGCTTTGATGATGAAGCTACTGGATTGACCGCTTCCATGAATCATGAAGGTGGATATACAAAAGAAGAGGCAACGGCTCTTGCAGATTATTTCTTAAACGGTTATCAATATCGTATGAAGAAACATGATTTGAACTATTACGAAGGATATATTATTACGGGTTCTGAGTACTTGTCTGTATTTGATGGTGAGACGGGAGCCGAACTAGATACCATTATGTATGAATTTGAAAGACAAGACGATGGTATGTTATGGGGCGATTATGCCATGAATTATATGGAACCAGGAAATCGTAATGATCGTTTCATATCAACGGTTGCTTATCTTGATGGTGAAAATCCATATATGGTCATTGGTAGGGGGTATTATACAAGATCGACGATAGCTACTTATTCTCTTACAGCAGATGGTAAATTAGAGTTGTACTGGACCATTGATAGTGGATGGACGGTTATGAACAATCCATTTAATGACGGACCTCATGGAATGAATGGGAATAATACGAATGTTGGAACAAACGGGATTTCATTTTCTTTATTCTCTGGTCAGGGAGATCATTATGTTTCTGCTGCCGATGTAGATGGTGATGGATGCCAAGAAATTATATATGGTGGAGCAATTGTAGATCATAACGGAGATCTTTATAGTAGTGGTGGTGATAACGTAAATGGTGGAGCTTGGGCGAAATTTGGACATGGTGACTCTATTCATGTAACAGATATTGATCCAGATAGACCGGGTCTTGAAATCTTTTCCTGTTTTGAAGGTGGGCCAGGCGCACCTTATGGTACTGCGCTACGTGATGCTGAATTAAATACAGTAATTCCTGGTTTCCAATCTGTTTATACTGGCGTTGATACAGGGCGTTGTTTGATTGGTGATTTACTTCCAGATGTTAGAGGTTATGAACTATGGGGAGTAAACACCACCGATGCAAAAGGGAATATTGTATCTGTAAATACGATAGGCACAAATCAGAATATACAATGGGCGGCAGATCGTACGACTCAAGTTTATACAGGTAATATTGTTAAGGCGAAGGCAACAAGTACTACAACGATGTTAACAGCAGCTGGAACATCTAGTAATAATGGGACCAAAGGGAATGCTTCACTAATTGCCGATGTTTTTGGCGATTGGAGAGAAGAGTTAATCGTTAGAACGTCTGATAATGCAGCTCTTCGAATTTATACGAATACAGAAGTGTCTACAACTAAGCTCTATACATTAATGCATGACACTCAGTATCGTTCCAATGTAGCTGGACAAAATACAGCTTATAACCAACCGGCATATACGAGTTTTTATTTGGCTAGTGATATGGATTTTGAATACGTTCCAATCCCAAATGTTAAGAAGGAACAAGATCCAGGAACGGCTGAAATAACTCCATCCAGAGTTGTATTAGATAAAACTTCACTAACAGTAAACGTTGGTAGTAAGCAGCAATTGACTGCAACAGTGCTACCAAATAAAGCAACGAATAAGACGGTAAGCTTCGTATCAAGCGATGAAGCAGTTGCGGTTATAGATACGGAAGGAGTAATTACCGGTGTTAAGAAAGGTACTTGTATGATTACAGTAAGTACGTTTAATGGTAAGACAGCAACTAGTAAGGTAATCGTAAAGGATGGCTATAGTGAAGTAGGATTAGATGAATTTGCCATTGGTGAGACAAAAACATTTACTTTTGGTAGTGCAAAGGTTGAGGATACCATTACAGTTGGTGCGGATACAGAATATACGAGTGAGTCCAAATACGGATGGCAGAATGCTGCTACAATTTCGTTAACAGAAGGTACTGAGTTTGTGTCTGGAAATAATGTAAGAACAGTAAATGGTTCCGATGTAAATTATGATTATCCTACCTTTCATGTGGATCTTCCAGTAGGCTTTTATGAGGTGGCAATCGTACAAGGTTCCGATGATGAGGATACAGTGAATGGTGCTTATGTAGAAGGAAATATGTATTCTGTACGATGGAGTACAGAAGGATTTTCAACCTCTTTTGCTGAACCAAGTAAGTCAAGTTACATTGTAACTCCAAAAGGAACAAATAAGGAAAGTAAAGTTTTAACGGCAGTAGCAGATGGAACACTAACGATTCAGTTAGCAACTTCTTTGGATGATGCCGGGAATTCAGGAATCGTCTCAGTTCGTTCAATTTCAATTACAAGAGTTGCGTCCAATGTAGAGGCCTCAGTAAGTCCAACCTTACGTTTCATTGGTGATTCTACAGTGGCAACATATCCTCCAGAGGATGGGAATGAATGGACACCAATACCGGAACGTACTGGATGGGGCTCGGAATTTGCTATGGGCAGGTTTATGAGTGATAATGTTGTTTTGGTAAATAAAGCAGTAGCTGGAAGTTCAATTAAGAGCTATTTGGCGGATGGTTACTATAATGATTTCTTTTTGACTGCAAGACCAGGGGATACCGTTATTATTGAAGGTGGTATTAATGATAGTGCAGCGGGAAGACGTTATTCAGATTCCACTTCCTATGAAGCATATTTACGATATTTTATAGAGTCTTGTCAGACCTTTGGGCTTGATGTTGTATTAAGCTCAGGCACAAGTTCTGGTACTATTTACACAGATGTGATGGTTAAGCTAGCAGGTGAGTATGAAGTAACTTATATTGATTTGTTAGGTGAGTATAATACTTATAAAAACAAGTTATCTTCAACAGCACAAGGGGACTTAACCGTTGACGGAACACATCTTGCAAGAGTAGGCGCAGTTTTAGCAGCGCAGATTGTAGCAGGTCATTTAGCGGAGATTGAAGGATTATCGATTACTGGATTGGTGAAACCACAATCAATTAACAGTAATATGCCAACGGCAATTGTAAGTGGCGTGAATGTAAAGGCTCAAACTAGGAATAGCATCACCTTATCTTGGAATATTGATGAAGAGACCTTATACCAACCGGATCAATTAATTACAAGATTTAATATTTATCGAAAAGAGAAAGGTGCTGCTGAAAGTAGTTATATAAAGGTAGGTCAATCACGCGCTTATGTTTCGGCTTCAATGACCGCACCAAAATTACAAGCCACGTTGGAATCCCCTATTTCAGGTGAATATGATTATGCAGTGGCTGTTGTCGGCTTAGTTGGAGAAGGACAAAAATCTGAACGTATAACAGTAAAAGAATTTAAACCAGATACAACGTATCAGTTATTAGAACTTATCGAGCGATATGAAGAACAGATGTATGATTCCACTCATTATACTGCACAATCTTATATGAATTTGATGACTGCATTGTATCGTGCGACATCTGCGTTAGAAAAAGGTGCGACAGAAAGTGAATTAATAGAAGCACTTGAAGCAGTAAATACAGCTGTAGATGGATTGATACGAGTAAATAAAGTAGCTATGGAAGAAGATTTTGAGTCGGAAGTAATCGGTTCTAAATGGGGTACAACTGGACATCAGTTACTTTCTGTTATTATGGAAGAAGACGGAAATCACTTGGCCAATGCTTATGTAGAAGCAGCAGGGACAAGACAGATTAAGAAAGAGATTACTGGTGTAGCGTCAGAACTACTGTCAGTTGAATTTGAGTGGTATCCTGGACAGCCAGATCGAAGAAACTGTACGGAGATTCAGTTTGGTGATGCAAAGGGAGTTTACTTCTCATTAAAGACTTCAAACAATGGTCATATTGGTTATGTAGTAGGAGCATATGATCCAAATTCAACCACATATTTGACCGGCGATGGCTTCCATGCTGAAAATACACAGGCAACGGATTGTGGACTTTCAAATGAGGTATGGTATAACGTAAGAATTGTCTTTGATTATAAGAATCATACTGCAGATATATATTTTGTTCCTAGAGATGATGAGTCATTACCTTCTAAGATTATTAAGGGAATAGAAATTTCCAAAGAAGCGAGTCAGCTATCACTTATGAATTTTCTATGCATGCGTGGAAAACAGGACAATGGAACATCAAATGATTTATCTGTACTATGGGATACATATTTAGATAACTTTGCTATTTATTATACGAATCAAAAACAGGATGTAAATCTAGCAACGTTATATGATGCAAAAGCGGAATATTTAGAAAAAATTGCGAACCTCTCACAAGATAGTTTGAGCGCAGACGTATTTGTAAGAGCCAAAATTGCAATAAAGCAATTAGAAAATAACATTGGCTTTATAACACAAGAGGATGCAAATTATTTAGCATCTGTTATGAAAGATGCAGTGCAAGCAATTCCAGCGCAAGTTAATGTAAAAGCGATTACCCTTCCTACGGAACTAAGTATCACAGCAGGTTTATCACAAACAGTAGTTGCACAACTTAATCCAGTCGATGCGAACGAAGCATTAATTTGGAGTAGTGCAAATGAAGAGATTGCAGTGGTATCCTATGATGGTAAGACAGCCGTGATTCGTGGCGTGAAAGAAGGTAGCACAGAAATTACGGTACGCAGTCAGAGTAATGTGAGCGCAGTGGTTAAGGTAAATGTAGTAGGAAATGCGTATCTTTTTGGTAATCTACAAAGCATAACAGCAGATTCTTCCTATGCAAATGGAGTTGGATTTAACAATTTCACCTATAAGACAGCGGCGAATGGTTGGGTAGATGGTATTTACTATCCAAGAAAATTAACCAAGGAAGCAGGATCAAGCTATGTTAATAAACAAGAGTCTGCAAATGATTATTTAGCGATTAATAGTGTGGTATGGTCTGAAAATGGAGGAGATAGAGACGAAGATATTATCGTGTATGAAAATACATCCGCTTTTGACTTAGATTTAGCACATGGAAACTATACGGTAAGTGTAAACTTTATCAATCCGACCCAAAATGCGATGAATGTTATTGTTAAAGCAGAGGATATTACGCGTTACTCCAGTGGAGATCATAAAGATACAGAACTTGCAAAGGCAACGATTTTAGCAGGTCAGACTAAGACAGTGTCCTTTGATATTGCATTGATGGATGATTCTTTAACACTTCGTTTTGAACAGGATGGAGTTGCTAATTCCTTCAATAATGCATCAGTAAATACAGTTTATGTAAAGAGTGTCAGTGTTGTAGCACTTGAGGAGGAGAAAACAGAAGAAGTGCCAACTGTTTATATACTTGGTGATTCTACGGTTCAGACTTATACAAGAGCAAATTATCGTACTGGCTGGGGGCAGGTATTCTATACAGCTTTATCTGGTGCAACGGAATCCTCTATTATAGAAGAAACAAGTGAAGGATATGCTTATTATAAAACGGACTTGGCAGCAGTGAAAAATTATGCAAGAGATGCAAGAAGTGCTAAATCATTCTTACAGGAAGGACGTTTGAATGAAGTTCTCTTAAATGTTAAGAAAGGCGATTATGTTTTGGCACAGTTTACACATAATGATTCGAATACAGCAAGACCAAATCGCTATCTAAACACAGAAGACTTTAAGAACTATTTATTCAACTATAAGAAAGCAGTCGAAGAACGGGGTGGAACGTTTGTATTAGTGACACCAATTGTAATTAATGCAATTGAGGATGGTAAATGGGATCATCGTTTTGAATCCTATCGCCAAGCTATGATAGAATTAGGATTATCAGAACAGATACCTGTACTAGATTTGATGGGAGCAAGCTATTCCTTAGTAAATGAATTGGGACAGTCAGCTGTGAACACACTTAAAATGTATATGTCGGATACCGTTCATTTACAAAAAAATGGTGCAATGATGTATGCGCAGTTGCTTGCGAATTTATTAAATTCCTATGATACGGACAATCAATTAATGACCTTAAAGGCTGCGTTAAAGAAAGTAGATGCATCGGTTATTTTTGATCAAAGTAAGGTGAGTGTGCAGCCTCAAAAATCAATTGCGCTTACATATAAAAAAGTAGGATTGGATGGAAAGCGAGTAACTTATTATTCCTCGAATCCATCGGTTGCAACAGTAGATGCAAATGGAGTTGTTACTGGTGTTAGCAAGGGAGAAGTGGTTATAACGATCAGTATTGCGAATGGAGCGGATACTGGCACGACAGATTGTACCGTATATACAGATTATTGCTATGTAACGGTAGATGAGCAAACAACCAATACATATGTGTCGAGTCGTTCCATGACAGAAGCAACAACAAGTCATATGACTTCAGAGAACAATGAAAATGATGAACTTTCATTATTATCATTGGCGGAAACTAAAAATGTTGTGGTAGATCCAGATGTGACGGTAGAAGATATGGATACACAGGCAATTTTAAAATTTGACTTCGGAAATAAGGTTGGGTTTGCTGCAGGCTACATACCAGTTACAAATGGAAAGTATACAAAAGAAAGTGGATATGGATTCACCAGTGATAATACTAATATTAATTTTAGTAGCTTATCAACGGGGGTAGCTCCAAAGGATGATGCAAGCGATGATGATGTTGCACTTTACACTGCTTGTCAAGACGCAGTAAGAGCTGAAGAGTTGGAGTTTGTAGTTGATGTACCAGCAGGTACTTATATGGTATCGTTGTACACGAATGTAAACTGGAATTTACCAATATATCAGGCTAGTACATATACGATTAACGGTTACTCCGTAGGTGGCATTGTAAGTGTAGAGGCTACAACGGATAATATTGCAAAGAATGTTAAGGTTACTTTATCAGAACCTGGTCAGATTGTAATTCATGGTATCAATAAAGGAAAATTAGCAATTTTTAATGCCTTGGTTATTAGTAAATATGTGCCAGCAGTAAAGACATTTAATGACGTAGCATGGAATGATGTAAAAAATGCAGGTGCAAGATTAAATATTAAACTTGGCTTACTTGAGGATACAGTTACTCCTTTCGATTTTGATACTTCTTTAATTACAAAGATGATAGCTATGAAGCGTGCTTTAAAAGTTGTGAAAGGGATGCCTGTTGCTGATTATACAACTGGCAATGAAGCAATGGTAAAAGCAGCAGAAGTTATAGAAAACAAGATGTTATATACTGAAGTATCAATAGCAAGACTAGAGGCTGCAATGCTAGAATTACAGGCAGTAATTGACTCATTAGAAAGCGTAGATGCGTCGGTTAATTCTGCTATATCTACAATCGATTACTGGCTTGCAGGGGTAAATACAGAGGGTATGACAGAACCTTATAATTTGTATGTTGACTTTGATGTTCTATCTTCTACAGTTAAATATCAAACAGATGGATATACTTCTGTTTTAAATACTTCCATGTACACTTCTGAGTTGGGATTTGGTCTTATAAAAGAAAGTGAAGGACGAAATCGTGGAACTGGAAATAGCTTACTAGATGACTTTGTAATGAATACATCTTTCTTGGTAGATATTCCAGCGGGAAGTTACTTCATAAGAGCACTTTGTGGTGACTTGATGGTAGGATGTAATAATACATCTGTATTTAACATTTATGATGTTACTACGAATGAAGTATTGGTCGCAGACGCTTCAACAAGTTCGCTAGGAGAACAAACGTCAAGTTTAGATATGGGATTTGAAGTGAAGGAAGATACACAAATTAGAATTGAAGTAACAGGCAGATTAAATGCACTATATGTGGAACAGATGGTTGGTACAACTGTGGCAGAAATTGATATGTCAGAACTAGTTGGTTTAGTGCATACAATTGAGGCTGCAGGGATAATTGAAACGGAATACACAATCTCTAGTTATCAAGCATTGGTAATTGCATTGGATAAAGCGAGAGAAGCGATTGATAAAGGTGTATCTTATGTTCAAGAATACGAAGCCTTATTAAATTCTTTAAGAATGGCCTATGAAGGTTTAAAAGTAAGAGAAGTAGCAAATGAGATTCTTATTGACTTTGGTACGGAAACATCAGAAGTATCTACGGTTTCTAAGTTTGAAGGAGATGGAGGAATTTCTACCTTAGGAACAAATGTATTGCAGGGACTTGGTACAATGGTCTATATGGAAAACTCACTTGACAATGGACAACATTTTGGGTTTGACCGAGTAATGCCAGCAAATGAGACTTCTTCTGGAGGCGCTTATTTTAGAGATTATGTTTATAGTAAAGGGGGAACTCCATACACATTCTATGCAGATATGCCGGTTGGAACTTACTATGTATATGTATATACAGGTGATAAGCTATCCAATAATACAACAAAATTATATTTTAATAATGGAGAAGAAGTAATTACAACAAACACTGCTGTTGAAGTAGTAAGTGGTGGGGCTGTATCTGGAAGTGGGATTGTAAGCGTAAGTGGTGGTGCGATTTATACACAAACCTCAAGTGGTGGTGGACAGTACCCTGCACCAGCATGTATTTACACCGTAGATGTTGTGGAGTCAGAGACAATAAGTTTGCTTCATGGTGTCAAGATGGGACGTTTCTCAATCACTTTATTTGATGATACTGCAACTTCACCAGATGCAATTACTGCTAGGCTAAATGGAATAGAACTTACACCTGTGAATAAACCAGAACCAACGCCAACGGTAGAGCCAACGCCAACGGTAGAGCCGACACCAACGGAAAAACCAACACCAACGTTAGAACCAACACCAACGTTAGAGCCGACACCAACGGAAAAACCAACACCAACGTTAGAGCCGACACCAACAGTAGAGCCGACACCAACAGTAGAGCCAACGCCAACGGTAGAGCCAACGCCAACGGTAGAGCCGACACCAACGGTAGAGCCAACACCAACGGTAGAGCCGACACCAACGGTAGAACCAACACCAACGGTAGAACCAACACCAACGGTAGAACCAACACCAACGGAAAAACCAACGCCAACGGTAGAGCCAACCGATGAACCGGATCCTGAACCAACGGTAACTCCAGAACCAGATGTTCTTAAGGATATCGTATTACGAGATGAGGAGACAACGTTGTATGTAGGTGGAACAATAAAGAATGAACAATGGATTCCAATTACAATACCGGAATACGTAAATAAGGTTCCGTCTTTTGATGAGAATATTTTAAATAGGTTAAAAGATGGAATTGTACCAGTTACAATTAAGTATTCTTCAGACAATGAAACTGTAGCAGTTATCAATCACGTTGGACGAATTTTTGCAGTTGGAGAGGGAACAGCCCAAATAACTGCAACCATTACGCAAAAAAATGGAACTTCGAAAGATTTCGTTATAAAGGTAAATGTGATGAAAGCGTATATCGAAGTCATTCAACAAAGTAGTATTATCAAGATTGGTGAAAAAGTTCCATTTGAAGTAAAAGTTTATGGTTTAAGAAAAGAAGATATTAGATGGTCTACTTCAAAAGTAAAGCGAGCAATGGTAGCGATGAACCTTGGAAAAGAGAGAGTAATGGTATATGGTAAAACAGAAGGAACAGACTATGTTCTTATTAAGTGTGGAACTGTTGTTAAATCTATCAAGGTTAAAGTTGTAAAAAAGTAAAAAGTACGCATGATAATCTAAAAATGATAACCAAAGTTTAAGGTAAAAAGGGGCTGTTGTATGACAGCCCCTAAATTGTGTGACGATGTATGGATTAACTAATCAGGGAAGTTCTCTGCTTTTACAAGTGGGGTAGGATAATTTTAATAATAAAATAGGAGATCCAAAATGTTATGAGCATAGAAGTTAATTTGAAAACTAGTATCAATAAAAATAGTGAGACAACAAAGTACTAAATACATAAAAATATAAATTAATCATTTTATTCAGATAATTAATTCAACTTAGAGTTAAAGTTATAGTAATATTTTTTTAGGGCGTAAAAGATAGTAAAAAAGCACATTTAAAAATGTCAGAATTGTTAGATAAAATTTCTAGGGTTCTTTAATCAGGTACAATATATAGTGGTAGGACTAAAGATTTAGAATATATATTGTAGTGTTATATTGACGAATACAATAGCATCTGTTAAAATAAAGCAATGGCGACTTGTAAGCATTTTACATATTGGTATACAGATTAAGAGAAAAAGAAAGTGAGGTACTTTAAGAAATTAATTAAATAAATGAATAATATTTGAAGTAGGAAGGGAGAAGTACGCATGATTAAAGTAGTAAAAAGAGATGGTGAGGTTGCTTCGTTTGATATTAAAAAGATAGGCAATGCAATTTCAAAAGCATTCAATGCGACATCTAAGTTATATGACGAAGATATTATTAATCTTTTATCGCTGCGTGTAACATCTGATTTTCAAGGAAAAATAAACGATAACACAGTTACGGTGGAGGATATTCAAGATAGCGTTGAACACGTTTTGGAAGGGACAGGCTATACTGACGTTGCAAAAGCATATATTCTATATCGTAAAAATCGAGAGAAAATCCGTAATATGAATTCTACCATTCTTGATTATAAGGAAATTGTTAATAGTTACGTAAAAGAAGAGGATTGGCGTGTAAAGGAAAACTCCACAGTAACTTATTCTGTAGGTGGTCTCATTTTGCACAATTCTGGTGCAATCACTGCAAATTACTGGCTATCTGAAATCTATGACGATGAAATTGCAAGCGCTCATAGAAATGCAGATATACATATTCATGACTTGTCTATGTTAACAGGATACTGTGCAGGGTGGTCATTAAAACAGCTAATAAAAGAAGGTCTGGGTGGAATTCCAGGGAAGATAACTTCTGCACCAGCAAAGCATCTTTCAACTTTATGTAATCAAATGGTTAATTTCTTAGGCATTATGCAAAATGAATGGGCAGGTGCGCAAGCGTTCTCATCCTTTGATACTTATCTTGCTCCATTTGTAAAGGTGGATAATTTAAGTTACCATGAAGTAAAACAATGCATTCAATGTTTTATTTATGGGGTTAATACACCAAGCAGATGGGGAACACAAGCTCCATTTAGTAACATAACACTTGACTGGACAGTGCCGGAAGACTTAGCTGAATTACCATGCGTGGTAGGCGGCAAGGAGATGGACTTTAAATATAAAGATTGTAAAAAAGAAATGGATTTAGTGAACAAAGCGTTTATCGAAATTATGATCGAAGGGGACGCAAATGGTAGAGGATTCCAATATCCGATACCAACCTATTCCATAACAAAAGATTTCGATTGGTCGGATACAGAAAACAATCGATTGTTATTTGAAATGACTGCTAAATATGGAACGCCATATTTCTCAAACTATATTAACAGTGATATGGAACCAAGCGATGTTCGTTCGATGTGCTGTAGATTGCGTCTTGACTTACGTGAACTTCGTAAGAAGACAGGAGGCTTCTTTGGTAGTGGTGAGAGCACTGGTTCGGTAGGTGTTGTCACGATTAATATGCCTAGAATCGCGTATCAGTCTGCAAATGAAGCAGAATTCTTTAAAAGGCTGAATCGTATGATGGATATTTCTGCAAGATCATTAAAAGTAAAACGTAAAGTAATTTCAAAATTACTGAATGAGGGACTTTATCCTTATACGAAACGTTATTTAGGTACATTTGATAATCATTTCTCAACCATTGGTCTAATAGGTATGAATGAAGTTGGTCTAAATGCCGCATGGTTAGGTAAGGATTTAACGGAGAAAGAAACACAAGAGTTTACGAAAAAAGTGTTAAATCATATGAGAGAACGATTAAGTGACTATCAAGAAGAATATGGTGATTTATATAATTTAGAAGCTACACCAGCAGAGTCAACTACATACCGTTTAGCAAAGCACGATAGAAAACGTTGGCCGGATATAAAAACAGCTGGAAAAGAAGGGGATACTCCTTACTATACAAATTCTTCTCATTTACCAGTTGATTATACGGATGACGTATTTTCTGCTCTTGAAATACAAGATGAATTGCAAACACTGTATACATCAGGAACCGTATTTCATGCATTTTTAGGAGAAAAATTACCGGATTGGAAGGCAGCAGCTAGCTTGGTGAGAACGATCGCAAGTAATCATCGGTTACCATATTACACGATGTCACCAACATATTCTATATGCAAGAATCATGGATATATCAAAGGGGAGAAATATCGTTGTCCAGAATGTGGTGAACCTGCGGAAGTATATAGCCGAATTACTGGATATTATCGACCTGTTCAGAACTGGAATGAGGGGAAATCCCAAGAATACAAAAACAGAATTGAATATAATATGGGCCAGATGTTGAATGAATGTAGTAAAAATGAAGGCAATAAGTTATCAAACAACATGCAAGAAGCAGAGCAAATCATGATAAATCTTGAGGATGAAAGCGATTGTGGTATAGATCGCAACATGTATTTATTTACTACAAAAACATGCCCAAATTGTAATATCGCAAAAGAGTATCTAAAAGATTTTAGTTATGAGGTTATCGATGCACAAGAAAACATTGAGCTGACTGAAAAATACAATATTTTTCAAGCACCAACCTTAGTAGTTGTTGAGGATGGCGTCACTCAAAAGTATATAAATGCGTCCAAGATAAGAGAATTTGTTGAACAACAGCTTGTAGTGATGGGCTAATAAAATACTTAAAAAGCTGATCTGTATAGTACCGAAAGGTATAACATATCAGCTTTTTTGTATCTAAATCTATCTAATATAAAATAATAGTTACAAAAGCTTTCTATTGGAAGATAATCTTGTTCATGGTATAATTGAAAACGGAATGAGCCATTGCAAGCTCGCTTGCGAATGGCGATTGGAGTAACAAAACCATGAACTACATTTGTTCATGGTATAATTGAAAAATTGAGGAATACTAATAGGAAACAAAGAGAGGTTGAATGCGATGAGTTTAGCAGATCGTATCTTTATAGATATGTGTAAAGATGTATTGGAAAATGGATTAAGTACAGAAGGTGAAAAGGTAAGACCAAAATGGGAAGATGGGGAGTCTGCCTATACAATTAAAAAATTTGGTGTAGTGAATCGCTATGATTTATCAAAAGAGTTTCCTGCAATTACATTAAGAAGAACCGCTATAAAAACAAGTATAGATGAGATTCTTTGGATATGGCAAAAGAAATCAAACAATGTAAAAGAATTAAATAGTAGGATATGGGATAGTTGGACCGATGAGAATGGCTCCATTGGTAAGGCATATGGTTATCAATTATCTGTAAAACATAAATACAAAGAAGGCGAAATGGATCAAGTGGATCGCGTTATCTATGACCTTAAAAACAATCCGTTCAGCAGACGTATTATGACGAATATCTATGTGCATCAGGATTTACATGAAATGAATCTATATCCATGTGCATATAGTATGACATTTAATTGTACAAAAGAAAAAGATAGTGAAAAACTTAAGTTAAATGCAATTCTAAATCAAAGATCAAGTGATATTTTAACTGCGAATAATATGAATGTTTGCCAGTATGCAGTTCTTATGCATATGCTTGCACGTACATGTGACATGGAAGTAGGAGAATTAGTTCATGTAATTGCAGACGCTCATATTTATGATAGACATATTCCTATTGTTAAAGAATTGATTGAACGACCAACATATGATGCACCAACGTTTTGGATGAATCCTGAGAAAAAAGATTTTTATGAATTCACTGTGGATGATTTCCGTTTGGATAATTATATGCATGGAGAGAAGGTTACGAATATACCGGTTGCGATTTAGTGAATGACTAGAAAGGATTACCATATATGAATTTAATTGTTGCAGTAGATAATAATTGGGCAATTGGTTATAAGAATCAGCTGTTGGTAAGTATACCAGCGGACATGCGTTTTTTTAGAGATGAAACAAGTGGTAAAGTTGTAATTTTAGGAAAGAAAACACTTGATACATTTCCAGGGGGAAAACCTTTAAAAAATCGTTTGAATATAATCATATCCAGACAAATGGATTTAAAGGTTTCAGATGCGATTGTAGTTCATAGTATTGAAGAGGCTTTAGAGGCAGCAAGCGGATATAAATCAGAGGATATCTATGTGATTGGCGGTGCAACGATTTACGAACAAATGCTCCCTTATTGTGATGTTGCACATGTGACTAAAATTAACTATAGCTATGAGGCAGACACATATTTTCCAAATTTGGATGAGAAAGAAGATTGGACCTTGGAAATTGAGTCAGAAGAGCAAACGTATTATGATTTAGAGTATACTTTTTGTAAGTATGTCAGAAGAAAATAAGTAACAAGAGTATTTATTATTAATATGGACGTGTGCTCCAATGAATGAAGGAGTATGCTACATCAATACTAATTGCTGCTAATTGAATGTCTTTGGCAGTTGTAATTGATGACGGGAATGTGCTTTGTACATTTTTTGTTCTTAGTAACTAGATGAAAGTCATATATGCTTTTATACAATGGATAGAGAGAAAGTCTAAAATTCTTAGAAAACTAGATTGAAAAGTTTTGGATTCTTCTTCGTGTTAGATAAAACGGTTCTAATACTTAAGGAGAATCCTTTTCTATTTGGCGTACATATACTCTTTAAATGCTACGGCGGTGATAGAAGATAGATTCATAATAGACCAAATGGCTTGGTAATTTTCATTTAAATTAATGAAGAATATAAATTAATTTCACCACAGATTGAATGAAAGCACAAGTTTAGGAGATATCATGCCAAATGGGTTTAAATGAATCTTATAACAGCATGAACTTGATAAAAAAAATGCTTTTAATAGATTAAAATTAATATCTTTATAAAAAAAACTTGAAAATTATGATTTGTGAGACTATTATATAAATAATACAAATCAATTTAAGACGTTAATGAGAAAAAGTGTAATACGATAAAAGGAAAGAGGGATGTTTTTATGCTTAATATTAAAATTGAAAAAACTCAGACACCAAAAGATTTACCAGCAGCAAATGATCCTTTAAAATTTGGAACAATCTTCACAGATCATATGTTTATAATGAACTATGATAAAGGTCAGGGCTGGCATGATGCGAGAATCGTTCCTTATGCACCATTAAGTTTAGACCCATCTGCGATGGTATTTCATTATGGACAGGAAATGTTTGAGGGGCTAAAAGCATATAAAACAGAAGACGAAAAAGTATTGCTGTTCCGTCCAGATAAAAATGCAGAAAGAGCAAATCGTAGCAATCGTAGATTATGTATGCCTGAGATTCCAACGCAAGATTTTGTGGATGCTATTAAAGCATTGGTAAAAGTAGACGAAGCATGGATTCCTACAAAGCCAGGAACGTCACTTTATGTAAGACCATTTATGATTGCAGTGGATCCATTTTTAGGTGTACGTGCTGCCGATAGCTATTTATTTATAATTATACTTTCACCAGTAGGTGCTTATTATGCAGAAGGCCTAAATCCAATTAAAATATGGATTGAGGATGATTATGTTAGAGCAGTAAAAGGTGGAATTGGTGAAGCAAAGACTGGTGGTAATTATGTAGCTTCTTTAGCGGCACAAGAAAAAGCCCATGAAGAGGGATATTCCCAAGTTCTTTGGTTGGATGGAAAAGAACGTAAGTACATTGAAGAAGTAGGAGCAATGAATATTTTCTTTAAAATTAACGGAACAATCGTTACACCAGAATTGAATGGTTCCATTTTACCAGGGGTTACTAGAGATTCAGTAATAACACTTTGCAAACAATGGGGATTGCCAGTAGAAGAGCGAAAAGTATCTGCAGAGGAATTGTTTGAAGCAAGTAATAATGGCTCCTTAGAAGAAGTATTTGGTACAGGTACGGCAGCGGTTATTTCTCCAGTTGGTCATCTTCGTTTTCAAGATCATGTAATGCAGATTAAGGATGGAAACATCGGAGAAATCAGTCAAAAACTATATGATACGATTACTGGAATTCAATTAGGAAAAGTTGAAGATAATAATAATTGGACAGTTGAAGTAAAATAAATAGCAATGGGTTACTACAAAGAAAGTAAATTTGTAGTAGCTCATTTTTTTTCTATCATTCGCATAAGATATAAAAGCAGCAGTGTGTGAATGGAGTGAGTGGATGAAAAATAATACAGTCGTATTTTTAATGCTTTTAATTTTGATGGCTCTAATTGGAAGATTAATATATTTAAATCATAATGGCAATGTTAATTTAAGTTCAAGAGTAGAGTTTGAGGATGTTAATGAATTAGCCATTTTCGTGACTTTGGAGAATGAAGTTAGAAGAAATCAACAAGGAATATTGTCTGGCACCGATGCTGCATACTCAACCATATCGGCATCCATTACCTTAAACGAAAACACCAAGGAACAGGACATTGAAGTTAGTAAAGAGCCAAGTTATGTATCTTTGTATCCATCTTTATATACGATTCCTATTGGGGAACAAAAAAGCCCTGGGGATGGGAAAAAAGTATGTTATTTAACCTTTGACGATGGGCCAAGTGAATTAACATGGGAAATCCTCGATATTCTAGATGAGAAAAATGTAAAAGCTACATTTTTTGTAATTGGCGTATCTATGTCAGAAAAAGAGCTCGAGTGTTTAAAAGAAATTGTTAGTCGAGGCCATACCATTGGTCTACATACATATAATCACAATTACAATAGCTTGTACAAATCCGTGGATAATTTTCTTGCGGATTATGAAAAAGTATACAATCTTGTAGTTGAAACAACAGGCGTAAAACCGAATATATACCGCTTTCCAGGTGGAAGTTATAATATGTATATTAAAAAAAATAGAAAAGCGATCATTGCAGAAATGGAGCGTAGGGGATTTACGCATTATGATTGGAATGTAAGTGGCGAAGATGCAGTTGGTAACCCAACAACAAGTACAATAATGAAAAATATTAAGAAAGATATTTATCGATTTCAATGTCCAGTCGTTTTATTGCATGATTCCAAAATTAACAATAAAACAGTTGCAATCTTACCGAAATTAATTGATAACATAAGAGAAAATGGATATGAATTCGACACAGTGGATAAAAGAGAACCATGCCAATTTTCATGGTAATGCTCCTTTACTAACTCAAACTTCGCAGTATAAAAGTTAAATGAATACTTGATAAATTAAGAATTAGAGGATCTATAATACCATGATTAAAACTTTTACATCTCTGTTCCGATTCCTCATTTGGAAGCTACTAATGGTTTAAAACTTTGACAAAAGCAGATATAAAAAGTTAAAACTCCTCACGATGTTCGTCAAACAGTTAACTTTTTATATCAAAATCAAAGTTTTAAACCAAAACTAGCTTCACAAATTCGTCATAGTCACGTCGATGTAAAAGTTTTAATCATGGTAATTCGGTTACTGTATTGACTGAATTTATCAAGTGTAGTATAGGTTTTGTTACTGCGAAGTCTGAGTAATAAATAAATTTAAATGAATAAGGGTCTGTTACAAAATGAGTAATATACATTTTGTAACAGACCTTTTATGTGTAGTAGAGCATTACATAATGTGTAGTAGAGCGTTACATAGTGTGTTTTAATTATTGATATTCTGCAATACGAGAAACAGCTACATAGATGGCAGATACTTTATACCAGGTTGGAAAATCAGTAATTCCTGTTTGTGGTAAATCAAATTGTTTTTGAAATGCTCTTACGGCATCTGCAGTTTTTTGACCATAAATTCCATCTACTGCGACATTCGGTATTGGATAATATACATCGGCAATTACATTTAATTGCTCTTGTAGTTGCCTTACCGCTTCTCCACTAGAACCAATTGTTAAATCGTATCCCGGAAATGAAGAAGGAACGCCAGATACAACGTCTGTCGAGTTAATAAAAATAGATTCGCCGTAAAAGTAACGTAAAATTTCAATGGCAGTGTATCCTTGTTCACCTAGATCCATTGATCCCCACTGAGACATTAAACCAGGACATTTAACTCGATCACCATCGCAATATTGAGTTAAGATTGGCTGCTTAATGTTTGGTCTAGATAGGTAATTTGTAAAAATATTATCAACAATCGCGCTGATTGTATCATAAATATTACGCTCAGGAATCCATTTGTGATCATAAGCTGTTGATGAAGTTATTGTAAAATTAAATCCTTTATTCCGGTACCATTCTGTAAAAACTCGATTTAATGTAAAAGATTGAATGGCTAATACGTTTGCGTAAATAGTAGCTTCTGGCCAGGTAGCATATATTTCACTGGAGGCAACGTTTTTTATATAATCACGGTAACGAACGTAATAATTCTTTGCCGATTTATCTTCTGGTAACCCATCATGAACGACAACAAATTCAGGGATTACTACTTCTCGTAAAACAATTTCTCCAGATTCAGCGACTGGTTTAATTTCGTCTTCGATTATTTTTGGTGGGTAGTCACCATACAACGTGTGGTCTGGAATCGTAAATTCTTCTGCTGTGCCTTCTTCGGTAGGAACAGAAGGGAGTAAACTAACGTTTTGGATTGCTTTTACCGTAGGTAAAATTTCAGCACCAAAGATTGCAATAGTTTCATAACCAGGAGCTGATATAGTAAAAGTATATTCAGAGTATGGACGGGAAGAACCTGGCTCTAAACTGTATTCAACTGGAGGTGCGGGAAGCTCAATAATATCAGTTTGGCCCAAATCATTTGTTGTAACTTCCTTTACAGTTTCATTGTTAGGATCGTCGGTATAGGTAATCGTTATCGTTGCATTGCTAATAGGTAAATTATTCAAAGTAGAAGTAACGTTAAATTGTAAAGTTCCAACGGATTCGGATTCATTTTGACTCACGTGAACTTGCATAGAGGCATCTTGTATATGTCTTGTTACATTATTTTGTTTATCTGTCTTTTTGTTGGAATTTGTCTGATATGGATGATTGCTTGACTGCATTTGCATACGACCTTATACTATTTGATTACTGTTAATTTATGCGAGGTAATTTATGAAGTGCATGTTTCAAATATATTTTTAATAAATGCTTAAAAAGAATGCAGAAATTAATGTAAAACAAGTTATAAATATACGCTATTTACATATAATTATACATATGATAAAATGTATATTGATCGGAATAGAAATATTATTTTTAGTAAATCTGTATAAAAAAAATGAAAATTCAATGTAAAGTTTGACTTGTAATTTTAATTGAGTTATGGTATCATTACAACAATTTGAGTATTTATTCAGAAAGACATGGCTCAAAGTGCTATAAGTGATGAATGAATAATCAATAAAATCACTGGATTTGTTACACTAATACGTAGTACATCAATGTGGAGTCTTTCGACAAAACATGTTGTACGAATAGCCTCACGACTTGAGATGTATAACCTAGGATATGCCGCTTTTTTTGGCAGATACGAAAAAGGGGCTATACGTCTTATTTTTTTGCAAACAGATAACTAAGTTTAGAAAAAATAGTCATAAAAAGGAAAATGACAAATTATATTAGAGTTAAATCGGCAATGGTGGTTAAAAATTATTTTATAAAGAAAATAGGAGGATTTGTATGAAAGCTTATCTAATACTAGAAGACGGGCATGTTTTCTCTGGAAGTAGTATCGGTTCTACGAAAGAGGTTATAAGTGAAATTGTATTTAATACCTCAATGACAGGTTATCTGGAGATTTTAACGGATCCATCCTATGCAGGACAAGCGGTTGTAATGACATACCCACTCATAGGTAATTATGGTGTGAGTAGTTCTGATATGGAATCAACAAAGGCTTGGCCAGACGGGTTTATTGTAAGAGAAGTATCTAGAGTAGCAAGTAACTTTAGAAGTGAAGTAAGCATTGATGCTTTCTTAAAGGAAAATGACATACCGGGGATTTCTGGCATCGATACAAGAATGCTTACTAAAGTATTACGTGAACACGGTACAATGAATGGTATGATAACTACGAATGAAAACTTTAACTTGGAAGAAGTAATTAGTAGATTAAAGAATTATAAGGTATCAGGTGTGGTACATAAGGTGACTTGCAAAGAGAAAACTGTTACAACACCAGATGCATTTAAACCAACAGATTTTGAACTTGCGAAAATGACTTATATGGCTACTGGAGCTATGAAAAAAGCAATTGAACATGCGAGAGCGCAAGGTGTTTGTGATGGTGAGATTGCATTAGCTAGTGTTAAAGGTGCTGATGGCGTGGAGTGGCTTAATAGAATTAGCGACAGTCAAGAATTAGTGCAAAAACATTATAAGGTTGCTCTAATGGATTTTGGTTCAAAACGTAACATCGAGCATTGTTTATTAAAAAGAGGTTGCGAAGTAACTGTATATCCAGCAAGTACAACAGCAGAAGAGATTTTAGCAAGTAAACCTGATGGAATTATGTTATCCAATGGACCTGGAGATCCAGCAGAATGTGTTGAGATTATTGCTGAAATTAAAAAATTAAGTGAAAGCGGTGTGCCTATTTTTGCAATTTGTCTAGGACATCAATTGACAGCACTTGCACATGGCTTTAAAACAACTAAGTTAAAATATGGACATCGAGGAGCTAACCACCCAGTAAAAGATTTAGAAACAGGAAGAGTATACTTATCTTCCCAAAATCATGGATATGTGGTAGTTGAAGATTCCATTGATAAAGAAGTTGCAAATGTAAGATTTATCAATGCGAATGATAAAACAATCGAAGGTCTTTCTTATAAAAATAAAAATATCTATACAGTACAATTTCATCCAGAAGCGTGTGCTGGACCACAAGATTCAGAGTTCCTATTTGATGAGTTTATCAAGATGATGGAGGTAAATGCGTAATGCCAAAGAATAGTGAAATTAAAAAAGTATTAGTAATTGGATCTGGTCCTATTGTTATTGGTCAGGCAGCAGAATTTGACTACGCAGGTACACAAGCTTGTCGTTCCTTAAAGGAAGAAGGGGTTACAGTAGTATTAGTTAACTCCAATCCAGCAACCATTATGACGGATAAAGATATCGCGGATATGGTTTATATTGAGCCATTGACTCCGGATATCGTAAAGCAAATCATCTTAAAAGAAAAACCAGATAGCGTATTACCAACGCTTGGTGGTCAGGCAGCTCTTAACATTGCAATGGAACTTGAAGAATCTGGATTCTTAGCAGAAAGTGGTGTTAAATTAATTGGTACTACATCACTTACTATTAAGAAAGCAGAAGATCGTTTAGAGTTTAAGAATACGATGGAGAAAATCGGTGAGCCATGTGCTCCAAGTGAGGTTGTTACAACTGTTGAAGCGGCAGTGGCATTTACCAATGAAATTGGTTATCCAGTCGTTGTAAGACCTGCATATACTCTTGGTGGCTCTGGTGGTGGTATCGCTAACAATGAAGAAGAATTAGTTGATATTTGTACCAATGGTCTTCGTCTTAGCCGTGTTGGTCAATGTTTGATTGAGCGTTGTATCGCTGGTTGGAAAGAAATTGAATACGAAGTAATGCGTGATAGCGCAGGAAACTGTATCACTGTTTGTAACATGGAAAATCTTGATCCAGTTGGTGTTCATACTGGAGATAGTATCGTTGTTGCACCATCTCAAACTCTATCCGATAAAGAATATCAAATGTTAAGAAGCTCTGCACTTAACATTATAACAGAACTTAATATTACTGGTGGTTGTAATGTGCAATATGCATTAAAGCCAGACAGCTTTGAATACTGCGTAATCGAAGTTAATCCACGTGTATCTCGTTCATCTGCACTTGCATCCAAGGCAACAGGATACCCAATTGCTAAGGTTGCAGCTAAGATTGCACTTGGTTATACCTTAGATGAAATTCCAAATGCAATTACTGGTAAAACAGTAGCCAGCTTTGAACCAGCACTTGATTATTGCGTTGTTAAGATTCCAAAGTGGCCATTTGACAAGTTTATCATGGCAAAGAGAACTCTAACAACTCAGATGAAGGCAACCGGTGAAGTTATGAGTATCTGTACGAATTTCGAAGGTGCCCTTATGAAGGCAGTTCGTTCCTTAGAACAGAATATTTATAGCATGAATTATGGCGATTATTCTAAGTATTCTGATGAAGATATTAAAGATCAATTACATTTGATCGATGACCGTAGAATATTTGTTATTGCAGAAGCTCTACGTCGTAAGATTTCTCCAGAAGTAATCAATGATATTACAAAAATTGATCTTTGGTTCATTGATAAAATAGCAATTTTAGTAGAAATGGAAACACGTTTAGCTACAGAGCCATTAACGAAAGAATTAATGCTTGAAGCAAAACGCTTAGAATATCCAGATCGAGTAATCGCAGCACTTAGCGGAAAATCTTTAGAAGAGGTTAAAAATCTTCGTAAAAATGAATATAATATAATCGCTGCTTATAAAACAGTAGATACATGTGCGGCAGAATTTGAAGCACAAACACCATATTATTACTCCTGTTTTGCAAGCGAAAACGAAGTAGATGCAACACGTACAAAGAAAAAAGTACTTGTACTTGGATCTGGACCAATTCGTATCGGTCAAGGTATCGAGTTTGACTACTGTTCCGTACATTCTACTTGGTCTCTACATCGTTCTGGATATGAAACTATTATTGTAAATAACAACCCAGAGACAGTAAGTACTGACTTTGATATTGCAGATAAACTTTACTTTGAGCCATTAACACCAGAAGATGTTGAAAATATCGTAGACTTAGAAAAACCAGATGGCGCGGTTGTACAATTCGGTGGACAGACTGCAATCAAATTAACAGAAGCCTTATTAAAGATGGGCGTGCCTATTTTAGGTACTTCTGCAGAAAACGTTGACGCAGCAGAAGATAGAGAATTATTTGATGCAATCCTTGAAAAATGCTGTATTCCAAGACCTGCAGGTAAGACTGTATTTACAGCAGAAGAAGCAATTGTTGCAGCAAACGAACTTGGATATCCAGTACTTGTTCGTCCATCCTATGTACTTGGTGGTGCAGGTATGCAAATCGCTATCTGTGACGATGATGTACGTGAATTTATGGAAGTTATTAACCGTAACGTTCAAGAACATCCAATCCTTGTAGATAAGTACTTAATGGGCAAGGAAGTAGAAGTAGATGCAGTTTGTGATGGAGAAGATATCTTAATCCCTGGAATCATGGAACATGTGGAAAGAGCAGGTATCCATTCAGGAGATAGTATCAGCGTATATCCAGCACTAAACGTTAACGATAAAATTTCAGATGTAATCGTTGATTACACAAGAAAATTAGCGAAGTCCTTAAATGTAATCGGTTTAATTAACATTCAGTTCATTGTATATAACGATGAAGTATATGTAATCGAAGTGAATCCAAGATCTTCTCGTACGGTTCCATATATTAGTAAGGTTACAGGTATTCCAATCGTTGACTTAGCATCAAAAGTAATTCTTGGTGCAAAAGTAAAAGACTTAGGTTATGGTACTGGTCTTGCAAGAAAAGCAGATTACATTGCAATTAAGATGCCTGTATTTTCCTTTGAAAAATTACGTGGCGCTGACATCGGCCTTGGACCAGAAATGAAATCTACTGGTGAGTGTCTTGGTATTGCAAAGACCTTTAATGAAGCGCTTTATAAGGCATTCTTAGGTTCAGGCATTAATCTTCCAAAACACAAGAAGATGATTCTTACTGTGAAAGATGCAGATAAATTAGAAGCAGTTGGTGTAGGTAAGAGATTTGAAGCACTTGGTTATGAAATTTATGCAACAAGAAGTACTGCAAGAGTATTGCGTGAAAATGGTGTAAATGCTATCCCTGTAAACAAATTAGATGGGGAAGCACCAACGATTATGGATTTATTATTAGGACATGAAATTGACTTAGTAATTGATACTCCAACACAAGGTCGTGATAAATCAAGAGATGGTTTCTTAATTCGTCGTACTTCCATTGAAACAGGTGTACCTTGCTTAACTTCATTAGATACAGCAAATGCATTATTAACAAGTTTAGAAACAGCAGATAAAGAAAACCTCACTTTAATCGATATTGCTTCAATTTAATTAATAAGATAAAGTATTTACAAAACTAACGAAAAGAAGATAATATTAATATAAGTAGAAAATCGTACTTATACAGTAAAAAATGTGTAAGTATCCAATGAATTAGCTGCCGTGCAGATTATATTTTATATGTGGTTTTTTATTGAAATTCGATAGGAAATAAAGAACATATGTAAAAGATTTGTACGGTAGCTTTTTGTATTCTATGGATATCGTATATAAATAGAAAGTACAGATGAAATGCCGGAGTAGTGAATAGACATATTCAAACATTTATAAAAAATCGATTTGTAAAAATGAGATATACTAATTTCGCTGAAATTGTAAATTATTACAAAAAGCAAGTGAGGTTATTGCTAGTTTTATTAAAATAGTATACAATTACTCTATTAGGGATAAGATCTCTAAACCATGGGGTATGGAAAGTAATAAGAGAGTATTCAGAAAGAGGTTGACATGAAAGTAGGATTTATAACGGATGTAAAAAACATGGGGCGAGAAGCTCTCATAAAGACCTGGGCATTAAACAAAATTGTTAAGGAGTTTGAGGCAGTATCGGTTGTTGTGAATCATCGCTTAGAAGAAGTAAAAAAAGAGGTACGACCTGAGCAAAAAACTGGAATTGGCAATCGATTCAAAGGGATTTTTTCTAAGACTGAACATACGATAGTAGAAGCACCTGTCTCCAAGCAAATACCTGATTTTATTGATTCTCGTTTCTCTATTGTTGAAGGGAATCAAGATGAAAAAGGCGATTTAGGAGTATATCAGCATTTAGATTATTATATGGCATATGAGAAAAAAGTATGGGATGCATTGGAACAAGGTTCCAAGGATGCATATCCGGGAGTTTTCTATGTGAACGATGCCGCTTTATTAATAAATCAGAAGGTATATCATGAATTGGCCCTTAAGCCAAAAACTACTCAAAAATATTTATTTGTTGATGTAGAGCAAATGAATTCTAAGGTGAAAGATTTCATTGAAAAGATTGCGAAAGAAAAAGGATTAGCAATTGTACGCAATGAATCAGATGTTAAAATAAATAAGACCATCGCTACGTTTCAAGAGAACGAAATCGAGAGCTACATCGGATATGTGTGGCAGGCGGAATTAGTGATTACGGACACGTTGGCGGGAACGTATATGGCATTTTTACATGAAAAAGATTTTGTTACGATTGGTAACAATGCAGAAATAGAACAACTTTTAAAAAAATTAAAGTTAAGCAGTCACCTCATTCCTACGGTAGAAGCATATCAGGGAGAGGCTAATTTTGCGTTACACAATAAACCAGCATTTCGAATGGCAATTCAGGAATATCGTAAAAGTATTATTGCAGACATAAAAACAAAGCTTAATATAGATCAATCCAATGCGATGGTGGATTGTCCAACCAATATCTTAAAATCGGAATGTTGTGGATGTTCTGCGTGTAAAGAAGTTTGTCCAAAAGATGCCATTACGATGAAAGAAGATATCGAAGGATTTTTATACCCAGTTGTGGATCCGGATAAATGTATCCAATGTAATCTATGTGCTAAGGTTTGTGTGAAAAAAGAAAACCCACAGACAATAACATATGAAGAAAAATATCCTAAGATCTTAGCTGCAATCAATAAAGATGAAGAAGTTCGTCTAAAAAGTTCTTCGGGCGCTATATTCCCTGAGCTTGTTAAATATGCAATCAATGAAAAACAAGGTTATGTAGTCGGCGTAAAATATGACAGCAACATGCAAGTAGTATCAGCAATAGCAGACAATTTAGAAGATTGCCAAGCCTTTTATGGGGCAAAGTATGCAAAAAGTGATTTTAGTGGAGTATTTCCAAAAATCAAAGAACTTTTAAATGAAGGAAAGTTTGTATTATATTCTGGTTTGCCTTGTGAAGCTGCAGCGTTGAAGGCATATTTGCGTAAGCCTTATGAGAATCTTTTAATAAGTGAGATTTTATGCCATGCATCTCCATCGCCAAAGGTGTTCCGTAAGTATGTTGAGTATCTAGGCAACAAGTTCAATTCGGAGGTAACTAATTTTAGATTCCGTGACAAGAGTGCTGGTTGGCTAGCACAGAACAATAGTATTGTAGTAGAATTTAAGGATAGAGAGCCTTTAAAGGTGAATGCAAGAAGAAATAATTATTATCGAAGCTTTGCTAAAGATATTATTGCAAGACCTGGCTGTGGAAATTGTTCATTTGTATATAAAAATCGTGTAGGCGACATTACAATGGGTGATTTCTGGGGAATTCAACACTCTGATCCAGAGATGTTTGATAACAAAGGAACTAGTGTATTAATGATTAATACGAACAAGGGAGAAGAGGCTTGGAAGAGTATATCGGAGAACTTCATATACAAAGAAAGCGATTTAAAAACAGCGTTTAAGTATAATCATAAGAAGCCTATTGTTATTAAAGATGATAGAAATGAATTCTTTAAAAAACTAGACAAAGAAGAAATTAATTCACTACTTGAAAGTTATAATGATTTAAAAAAATAAATAGCTTATGAACTAGGCTGTTACAAAATAGATTTTTATCAACAAATCTAACTTGTGGCAGCTTTTTTCATTAAGTTTATGGTAATTAACATAAAAATCTTTACCATTTGTTATACTTAGTGATATAATACTAAAGTTGATTTAAGAAATATTTTGGGCTTTATAGAAATAATATCATTCAAACATACAATTTGATTTGTAATAGCCTATGTAAGTTATTGTAGAAAGGTTTGGTGTACCAAATGAAAAAATTAGAAGAATATGTTAGAAGTATTCCGAATTTCCCAGAGGAAGGTATTATCTTTCGTGATGTTACTAGTGTTTTACAAGATAAAGATGGCTTAAGAATGGCAATTGACCAGATGCAAGATTTAGTGAAAGACATCGATTTTGACTTGGTAGTTGGCCCAGAATCTAGAGGATTTATCTTTGGTGTGCCAATCGCTTATAATTTAAATAAAGGATTTATACCGGTACGTAAAAAAGGAAAGCTACCATGTGAGACAATTGAATGTGAATATGATCTTGAATATGGTACTGCTGTAATACAAATTCATAAAGATGCAATCAAACCAGGACAAAAAGTAGTTATCATTGATGACTTGATTGCAACAGGTGGAACAATAGAAGCAATCATTAAGTTAATTGAACAATTGGGTGGAGAAGTTGTGAAAATTGCTTTCTTAATGGAGCTTGAGGGGTTAAACGGAAGAGATAAGTTAAAAGGATATTCTGTAGAATCTGTTATAAAATATGAGGGAAATTAAGTAAGAACGATATAGTGAAACGAAGTGTGGCTGTTTATAACGCGAACTTTTTGCGTTTTAAATAGCCTTTTTGTGAAATGTCTTGGCAAAATGTTAGCTTTTATATACAATAGAATCACAATTCGAGCTTAAAATAATATAATTATATGAGTGTTTTCTATCATAAAGCCAAAAAGATTGATTTTTTTGTTGCTTCTTATTATAATAAAAAGATAAACTTAAGAAACAAGTGAAAGCGAAGCGTAAGGAAAGGAATGGTTTTCATGGACAACATACAAAAAATAGTCTCCGAACAGTTAAAAAATCCACAACCACTTCTTAACCATGAGGGGTCTTTGGATAAACAAAAAATATCATACGAACGTACCAAAAAAGTTACTGCACATACTCCGGCAGATTTTACGAGCCCAGAGGATTTGTTTCAGGATTTATTGAATACGATACGTAGTTATCATCCTTCTACTGATTTGTCCATGATTGAGAAGGCTTATGGAGTTGCGCTCAAAGCTCATAAAGACCAAAAGAGAAAGTCAGGCGAACCTTATATCATTCACCCACTTTGCGTAGCTATTATACTTGCAGAGCTAGAACTTGATAAAGAAACAATAATTGCGGGAATCCTCCATGATGTTGTTGAGGATACTATCTTAACCGTAAGTGAATTGGCGGAACAGTTTGGTGAAGAGGTTGCTCTATTGGTAGACGGAGTTACGAAATTAACGCAATTAAGCTATTCAAAAGACAAAGTTGAAATTCAAGCTGAGAATTTACGTAAGATGTTTTTGGCAATGGCGAAAGACATTCGCGTTATATTAATAAAGTTAGCAGACCGTTTGCATAATATGAGAACGATGCAGTATCAGACTCCAATTAAGCAAATAGAAAAATCCAGAGAAACAATGGATATCTATGCTCCAATCGCACAGCGCCTAGGAATTTCTAAGATAAAGATTGAGCTAGATGATTTGTCATTAAAATATTTAGAACCTGAGGTGTATAAAGATTTAGCAGAAAAAATTTCCTCAAAGAAAGAGGAACGAGAAGAATTTATAGCTAATGTTGTAAAAGATGTTAGCGAACATATAGAGCAGACAGGAATTACAGCAAAAATTGATGGAAGAATAAAACATTTTTTTAGTATTTATAAAAAAATGGTCAATCAAAATAAGACTTTAGAGCAAATATTTGACCTATTTGCAGTACGGATTCTTGTGGATACAGTAAAGGATTGTTATGCTGCACTGGGTGTAATTCATGAGATGTATAAGCCAATACCAGGGCGTTTTAAAGATTATATTGCAATGCCTAAACCAAATATGTATCAATCCTTGCATACAACGCTCATTGGACCACAAGGTCAACCCTTTGAAATACAGATACGAACCTTTGAAATGCATCGCACTGCAGAATTTGGTATCGCAGCTCACTGGAAGTACAAAGAATCACAGGATGGTAAACATACACAAGATACAGAAGAGGCAAAACTTACATGGTTAAGACAAATTCTTGAATGGCAACGTGATTTGTCGGACAATAAAGAATTTTTAAGCTTATTAAAAAATGACCTCGATTTGTTTTCAGATAGTGTATATTGTTTCACTCCTAAAGGTGATGTTAAAAATCTACCAGCAGGATCCAACCCAGTTGATTTTGCATATAGCATCCATAGCGCAGTAGGAAATAAAATGGTCGGTGCAAGAGTAAATGGAAAGCTTGTAACCATTGACTATGTGATACAAAATGGGGATCGAATTGAAATTATTACCTCGCAAAACTCGAAAGGACCTAGTAGAGACTGGTTAAATCTTGTAAAGAGTACACAGGCAAAGAATAAAATAAATCAATGGTTTAAAACAGAGCTCAAAGAAGATAACATCATTCGTGGCAAAGAAATGATGGTTGCGTACTGTAAGACGAAAGCAATCGTTTTAAGTGATCTATTAAAACCTGAGTTTATGGAAGCTTGTATGCGTAAATATGGTTTTAGGGATTGGGATTCAATCTATGCTGCTGTTGGACATGGTGGCTTAAAAGAAGGTCAGGTAGTAAACAAACTACAAGAAGAATACACGAAAAAGCATCGTAAAGAAATTACGGATGAAAAGGTACTCGATGCAATTGCAGAAGTTAGAATGGATCGTCCAGCGATTGTTAAATCAAAGGGTGGAATTGTAGTACAAGGAATCCATGATGTTGCCGTTCATTTTTCAAAATGCTGTTCTCCAGTTCCAGGGGATGAAATCATTGGTTTTGTAACAAGAGGTAGAGGTGTATCTGTGCATCGTACCGATTGCATTAATATTATTAATCTATCAGAAGAAGAACGTGCAAGGTTAATTGACGCGGAATGGGATATTTCAGAAGATAAAAAAGGAAACGAACTATATACCGCTGAAATAAAGATTTATGCAAATAATCGTAATGGTGTATTACTTGATGTTTCTCGTATTTTCACTGAAAATAAAGTGGATGTAACGTCTATGAATGTACGTACGAGCAAACAAGGAACTGCAACAATTAGCGTTGGATTTGAAATCCGTGGCGTTGAACAGTTAAATGCGATTGTAGCAAAGCTACGCAACGTTGAGAGTGTTATCGATATCGAAAGAACGACGGGTTAATGAAGGCGAGAAGAAAAGGAGATATCATGCAAACGATTAAAATTCATTCCATGCCAGTTGGAAGCTTACAAACGATGTGCTATATCCTTTGGAATGTAGAGTCACAGGAAGCAATTGTTATTGATCCAGGTGCAGAAGGCACCAAAATTCTAAATTGGATAGAAACACAGGGATTGTCGTTAAAGGCAATACTTTTAACCCACGGACATTTTGATCATATTGGAGCTGCAAAAGAAATTGCAGATGCTCGTAATGTAAAAATATATGCCTATAAAGAAGAGGATGATTTTTTACAAGATGCAAGCATGAATTTATCTACCATGTTTGGTAGAAGCATGTCTTTATCTGCAGATGAACTCATGGATGATTTGGAGGTCTTGCATTTTATAGGAACAAGTATAAGTGTCCTACACACACCAGGGCATACCAAAGGATCCGTATGTTTTTATTTAAAAGATCAAAATATCTTGATTAGTGGGGATACTTTGTTTTTTGAATCGGTAGGAAGAACGGATTTTCCTACTGGAAGCAGTGCCAAGCTTGTTAATTCCATTCAGCAACGCTTGTTTACATTACCAGACAATGTGGAAGTTTATCCTGGACATGGTTGTTCTACGACAATCGGACATGAGAAGATGAACAATCCGTATGGGGTATAAGGGATTTGAAATATTGTTGGGTGTATAGGCAAGGGACACGTTAGAGTGTTTTCTATTATCCGATTTGATTGATTTATAATAGGGACAAGCATGTCCCTTTAGAGTATTTGGAGCATATATGATAGAAATTACAATGCATGGAGAAGACTATGAGCAGGACATACGCCCGCTGATAAAAGCCTTTTATCCAGAAGAAGAAATACAAGTATTTAAAGATACGAGTGAATTAGACGATAATAATAAAAACCTTACGAAAAGTAACGCTTTGAGTAAGGAGATATGCAAGGAAGAAAGCGATGACGAAAGAATAGAGATAAGCTTCGTACTAAATAAAACATCATTTGCGATTACCCTAAAAAAAGAAAATGTATTACTTAAGGAAGAAAATGATGAATTAGTGGATACGAATCATCGCAGTGTATATCGTAATTCCTTGCATCGTGCCTTGTATCGACTATTAGCAAGAGAAACGAACAAAGAACTCCCATGGGGAACGTTAACAGGAATTCGTCCAACCAAGCAAGTACTAGATCGTTTAGAAGTAAATGAACCAGAAGAAGAAATTCGTTCTTTTATGAAGAAAGAGTATTATTGTTCGGACGAGAAAATCGATGTTAGTATGCAAGTGGCGAAAAGAGAACGAGAAATACTAAGAGGTATTGATTATAAGAATAGTTATAGTATCTATATCGGTATACCGTTTTGTCCAAGCACATGCAATTATTGTTCATTTACCTCCTTTCCGTTGCTTCGCCATGAACATATGGTAGATCCGTATCTTATGGCTCTAACAAAAGAAATCGAGTATGCTAAAACCTGTTTTCCAGAAAAGTCACTTTCTACTATTTATGTAGGTGGTGGAACGCCTACAACCTTAAATGAAAAACAGCTTGCTTATCTTATGGAAACCATTCATAAGAATTTCGATGTAGCTAGTTTGAAGGAATTGACAGTGGAAGCTGGAAGACCAGATAGTATTACAAAGGAAAAGTTAAAAATCTTAAAAGATTTTGGGGTAGGAAGAATTTCGATTAATCCTCAGTCCATGAGACAAAAGACCTTAGATATTATTGGAAGAAAACATAGCGTAGAACAGATTGAAGAAGCTTTTTACATGGCAAGGGAAGTTGGCCATGACAATATTAATATGGATATCATAGTTGGTCTAAGTGGAGAAACTCCAGAGGATGTATCTTATACCTTAGATCGAATTCACAAATTAAATCCAGATAGTCTAACGGTGCATACCTTAGCAATCAAACGAGCTGCAAGGTTAAATACCAATAAAGAGCTATATGCAAATCTAAAGGCACAAGACCCACTTACCATGTTAAAACTCACATATGACTATGCAAAAGAGAATGATTACTTACCATATTATTTGTATCGTCAGAAGAATATGGCAGAAAACTTAGAGAACATAGGATATGCCAGATATGGAAAAGAAGGAATCTATAATATTCTGATTATGGAGGAGAAGCAAACAATCTTAGCACTTGGTGCAGGAGGTTCATCAAAATTTGTATTTCATAATGAAAATCGAATAGAACGTGTTGAAAATGTGAAAAGTCTTAAAGATTATAATGAGCGTGTGGATGAAATGATATCAAGAAAGATTGATTTTTTAAACAGCAGTGGTGATGCTTTATGGCTTTAGAATTAGTTCTAAACAGTAAAGGAGTAATGATTTATGGAAATTTTGAATGAAACTTTATTAGAGCAATCAGAATTGGACGATGGACTTAAGGAAGATTTAGATGAAGCAATTTCACATGGAATATTGGTTAGTAACCTTGCCTATTATTTGTGTCTTGAATTAGGGCTAAGTAAGGAGTATTCTTATGAAATGGCACAAGCGGGAATGCTTCATGATATCGGAAAATTAAGACTTGGTCACCTCTTATATGGTAGAAAAAAAGATACCTTAAAGATTGAAGAAATGAAATATGTCCGGATGCATCCGGAACTAGGATTTGAGTCATTAAAAGAGATTGGTGGGTATAGCAACACCATCTTAACAAGTATTTATCATCATCATGAGAATTACGATGGATCCGGTTATCCTAACAATGTTAAGGGTGAGAAAATTCCTTATGGTGCAAGAATTTTAAGAACTTGCGACGTGTTTGCTGCATTAGTTTCGGACCGTGCATATCGCTCGGCATTTGATATTGATACAGCAATCGAATTAATGATTGATGAAGTTAAAAACTTTGATATGGAAATCTTTCTTGCTTTTATGCGCCTTGTATATTCAGAGGAATTTAAAAGTATTCGAGATTATATAGAAGAAATCAACCGGAAATATATGAATCAGCCGGCTGTTTAAAATAAATAATAGGAGGGATTACTTTGATTACACAAAGACCGAAGGGAACACAAGACTGGTATGGTGAAAATATGCACAAACGTACCATAATTGAAGATATGGCGAAAGAGCTATGTAACACTTATCATATAAAACAGGTTATAACACCAATGTTCGAGCATACGGTATTGTTTCAAAGAGGTGTAGGAGAAACAACAGATGTTGTTCAAAAAGAAATGTACACTTTTATGGATAAGGGAGATCGTAGTATTACATTAAAGCCAGAAGGTACTGCAGGTGCGATTCGTGCGTACTTAGAAAATAATTTATATGCGGAAAGTGGTCCAACAAAATTATTTTACTTTTCACAAGCGTTTCGTTATGAACAACCACAAAGTGGACGTCTTCGTCAACATCACCAATTTGGTGTGGAGTTTATTGGTTCAAAGAGTCCTCTTGCAGAAGTTGAATTAATAACTTTAATAACAACGTTTATACAAAAGCTTGGATTAAGAGATGCAAAACTCCATATTAATAGCATTGGCTGTAAAGAATGTAGAAAAACGTATAATGATGCATTGGTATCTTACCTAAAAAAACATGAAGAAAGTTTATGTTCTACATGCCGTGATCGTATGAAAAAGAATCCTTTACGTGTCATTGATTGTAAAGTACCAAGTTGTAAGGAAATCGTAAAAGATGCTCCTAGAACAATTGATTATCTTGATGAGGAATGCAAAGAACATTTTGAGGAATTAAAGCAGTTACTTACAGACTTAAATATTCCATATGAAATTGATACAGGTATTGTACGTGGACTTGATTATTATACAAAAACCGTATTTGAATTCGTTAATAGCGAAGGATTCACTTTATGTGGCGGTGGTCGTTACGATAATTTAATTCATGAAATTGATGAAAAACAAGACATACCTGCCGTAGGTTTTGGTATGGGTATTGAGCGTATTCTTTATTTCTTAGATAAAGAACAAGTAGAATTAGCTCCTGAACCAAAGATTGAATTGTACATTGGTATTTTAGGAAAAGAAGTTAAGGCAAAAGCCTTTGAATTCGTAACAAATCTTCGTAAGGAAGGTATTATTACAGAGACTGATTTCATGGATCGTAGTGTAAAAGCACAGATGAAATATGCCAATAAAATCGGTGCTAGATTTGTTGCACTCTTAGGTGCAGATGAATTAGCAAATCAAAAGGTAACCCTTAAGAATATGGAAAATAGCGAACAATTCGAAGTGGATTTTGATCAGTTCGTTTCACATATGAAGAAAGTATTAAATCAATAATATAAAGTAAGATTAATAGTACAAAACGAAATCATTAAATAGTATGAAACGAAATTAATTAATAATATGAAATGGAATCAATTACTATTATGAAACGAAATTAATTAATAATTTTAAATGAAATCAATTACTATTAAGAAACGAATTTAATTCTATTATTAAGTGAAATTATTACTAATATGAAACGAAAACAATTAACAATATAAACAATATTAATTTTTAAAAATCAATTTTTTGGAATTACAAAATTGATTAATAAATACAAAACTAAACGTTGATTTACTTATAGAAGAAGTGTATACTCTTATAGGAAAATGAAACGTTTATAGGGCTTAGCGGATGATTTTTGCTCCGCTTTGCTTTATGTATTATATAATTAAGAAAGAATGAGTTTGCTGCAAAGTAAATGATTCGAAATTTAACAGGATACAGGAGGATTAAAGATGGCTGAATCGATGAAGGGGTTAAAAAGATCCCATAGATGTGCCGAGTTAAGCAGTGCCAATATTGGAGAAACTGTTACCGTAATGGGATGGGTTCAAAAAAGTAGAAATAAAGGCGGAATTATTTTCGTAGATTTAAGAGATCGTTCTGGTTTATTACAGATTATATTTGAAGGAAGCGATATTGGCGAAGAAGGTTTTGAAAAAGCAAGCAAATTAAGAAGTGAATTTGTAATTGCAGTCGTTGGTAAGTTAGAGGCTCGTTCTGGTGCGGTAAATGAAAACTTAGCAACTGGACAAGTTGAAGTACGAGCAACGGAGCTTCGTATACTTTCTGAGGCAGAAACACCTCCATTTCCAATTGAAGAAGAATCAAAAACAAAAGAAGAGTTGCGTTTAAAACATCGTTATCTTGATCTTCGTAGACCTGATTTACAAAGAAATCTTATAATGAGAAGTAAAGTTGCGACTTTAACACGTCAATTTTTAGCGGACGAAGGATTTCTTGAAATAGAAACTCCAATGCTTACAAAATCTACTCCAGAAGGAGCAAGAGATTATTTGGTACCTAGCCGTGTGCATCCAGGTAATTTTTACGCATTGCCACAATCTCCACAGATTTTTAAACAGTTATTAATGGTATCTGGTTATGATCGTTACTTCCAGCTTGCAAAATGTTTCCGTGACGAAGATTTGCGTGCAGACCGTCAGCCAGAATTCACACAAATTGACATGGAGTTGTCATTTGTTGATGTGGATGATGTTATTGATGTCAATGAAAGATTATTACAAAAGGTATTTAAAGAAGTAATCGATGTAGATGTTACATTACCAATCCAGAGAATGACATGGAAAGAAGCAATGGATCGTTTTGGATCTGACAAGCCAGATACACGTTTTGGTATGGAATTAAAGGATGTATCGGAAGTAGTGAAAGGCTGTGGATTTGCTGTATTTACTGGTGCATTAGAAAATGGTGGTTCTGTTCGTGGTATCAATGCAAATGGACAAGGTGAAATGCCACGTAAGAAGATTGATGCATTAGTAGAGTTTGCAAAAGGTTTTGGTGCAAAAGGTCTTGCTTACCTTGCAATCAATGCAGATGGAACTTACAAGTCTTCCTTTGCTAAATTCATGACAGAAGAAGAATTAAATTCCTTAGTAGAAGCAATGGATGGAAAACCAGGAGATTTATTGTTATTTGCTGCGGATAAAAATAAAGTAGTTTATGATGTATTAGGTAATTTACGTCTTGAATTGGCGAGACAATTGGATCTTTTAAAGAAAGATCAATTTAATTTCTTATGGGTAACAGAGTTCCCATTACTTGAGTACTCAGAAGAAGAAGGTAGATATACAGCAATGCATCATCCATTTACTATGCCAATGGAAGAAGATTTAGCTTTACTTGATTCAGAACCAGGAAAAGTTAGAGCAAAAGCTTACGATATTGTATTAAATGGTACTGAAATTGGTGGCGGTAGCGTGCGTATCTTCCAAAATAATGTTCAAGAGAAAATGTTTGAAGTACTTGGATTTAGTAAAGAAGATGCTTACGATCGTTTTGGTTTCTTATTAAATGCATTTAAATATGGTGTTCCACCTCATGCAGGTTTAGCATATGGTTTGGATCGTATGGTTATGTTAATGGCAGGAGAAGATTCCATTCGTGATGTGATTGCATTCCCTAAAGTAAAGGATGCTTCTTGCTTGATGACAGAGGCTCCAAACGTTGTTGATGAAAAGCAATTAGTAGAACTTGGAATTGAGATATCCGAAAGCGAAGAAGAGTAGATAGCAATTATTTCGCCTATTATCATTTAATTATATTAGGTGTTTGATAAAAGTATCTGAATTTGATATGCCACAAAGTGTAGTATTCATTGACGCAATGATAATTATACTTTGTGGTTTTTTAATATGGCCATGTATATGAATTGACTGGATGTAAGGAATGAATCGGAAGGAATTTTATACGAAAGGCTTTATAGGAAATGGTTGTTCAGGCTCCTTGTTTTAAGAAGATATAGATGCATGAATTGCTATTTGTATAAGCGGACTATTCGTTTAAGAGGTGAACCTTAGAATAGAAAGGGGAGAGTAACGTGGAGACATATTGGATCGTGATTATAGCGTATTTGGTTTTGATGAATTGTATCGGTTTTATAATTATGGGGGTTGATAAACGCCGTGCGAAATTAAAAGCTTGGAGAATTGAAGAAAAAACCTTATTTCTCATTGCTGTTTTAGGCGGAAGCCTAGGTTCAATTTTGGGAATGAAGGTATTTCGACACAAAACAAAGCATAAAAAGTTTACAATAGGGATGCCGTGTATTCTTATTATACAAATTATTATTCTTTTCCAAATTTAATCATTTCATACGCAGTTAGAAAAATATGTTTGACAGAATTAGAAATCAATGGTATCATAATTATGTTGTAATCGTTAAGTTACACTAATATTTTATTGGAGGATTTACTCATGAACAAAGGTACTGTAAAGTGGTTCAATAACCAAAAAGGTTTCGGTTTCATCTCTGATGAACAAGGAAATGATGTATTCGTACACTACACTGGTCTTAACATGGACGGTTTCAAGTCTTTAGAAGAAGGTCAGGAAGTTGAATTTGAAGTAATTCAGGGTGCAAAAGGACCTCAGGCTACAAACGTAGCTAGAATCTAATCAAGAATGCTTTCAGTGTACCTTTTTCTATATATATATATGTAACAAAATTTATACAGAAATAGCTATATTGTAAGAAGATTGATTGAAAAGCTAACCGTAAGGTTAGCTTTTTTTTGTATAGGAAATAATTTTAGATGCTTTATCGTTAGGTGGAAAAGTTGGACGAAAATGCATAGTACCACATACGTTTAACGTAGAACTTTTAACCTTGTTGTAGGATAATAAATGAAAAGCATTTAATATGGAGGTCATATATGTTTCAGAATAATAAATATGCATGGACATGGAGAGTAAAAGAGGAGTATTTGGATGAGTATGTTAAAATGCATCTAAATCCGTGGAAAGAAATAATGGAGGAGCATACCAGGGCAGGATATCGTAATTACTCAATATTTCAGAATGGAAACCAATTTTTCTATTGCTTTGAGTGTGACGATGTGAAAGCAGCAAATGAATATATTGCCCAAAGCGAGGCTTGCCAAAAATGGAATGCAATAACATCAAAGATGGTGGAAGGATCTTTTGATTTTAATGAAGAAGAGCCAATTACATTTATGAAGCAGGTATTTTATTTAAAATAATTGATCTAATATAGTAGCATTGTACAAAATTAAAATTATTGTAATGTTTTACTTTCCAGCGTTGAATCATAATGATATAATACACATATTGGAATAAAATATGAGGAGAGTTTAGGATGAGTATATCAAAAAAGCAGTTTGGTAAAATAAAAGGGGGACAAGTAGCGCATCTATATACGTTGAAGAATAAAAATGGTATGCAGATAGATGTTACAGACTTTGGAGCTAATATTGTGCGTATCCTTGTACCAGATAAAAAAGGAATTTTTAAGGATGTTGTCCTTGGATATGACAATCCAGCACAGTATGAAGTTAACTCGCCAGGTTATGGTTCTTTTATTGGAAGACATGCAAACCGTATCGGTTCCGCAAGATTTGAGTTAAATAATAAGACATATACCTTAGAAAAAAATGATGGTAATAACAATCTACATAGTGGAAGTACAAGTTACAATAAGCATATGTATGATGTTGAAATCTATGATGAAGATGATGAAACACAAATAGAATTTTCACGATTTAGTGAAGATATGGAACAGGGATTTCCAGGAAATTTAGAAGTTTCCGTTAGTTATACCTTAACCAATGACAATGAGTTGGTAATTGAATATTATGCAATGTCAGATAAAGATACGATAATCAACTTTACAAACCACTCATACTTTAACTTGGCAGGTCATAATTCTGGTAATATTTTAAATCATAAAATTATGATTGACGCAGATAAATTTACACCAACTGATGATGAGTTAATTCCAACTGGTGAATTACGCGATGTAGAAGGTACTCCAATGGACTTCCGAGTTTTAAAGAGCATTGGATTGGATATAGAAAAAGATTATATACCACTAAAGCAAGCAGGTGGATACGATCATAACTATGTTTTAAAAACAACAAGAGATGAAGCAAGTAAAGTGGCCGAACTTTATGAGGAACATTCCGGAAGATTAATGGAAGTGTTCACAGATATGCCAGGATTGCAGCTATATACCGGCAATTTCATTGATGGAAAAGAAAAAGGAAAAGATAAGTATATTTATAATAAAAGAGATGGGGTATGTTTTGAGACACAATACTTCCCAAACAGTTGTAATATAAGCGAGTTCCCTTCTTGCATACTAAAAGCTGGTAAGGAATTTGATTCAGTCACAATCTATAAATTTTCTATTCGATAATCAAAATAAAGCTACTTAAAATATAATTACGTATTTTAAGTAGCTCTATCATTCTTAGTCTAACCTTATCAAGGTATTTCTTAATTTCTTCAGTAATTCAGTTATAAAATAAGACATATAAATTTAGTGTAACAAGCTGTGAAAACTAAAGTAGCGTTAATAGTTATCGCATTCTGTCTTATTTTGTACCGTAAATTCTATCACCAGCATCGCCTAGTCCTGGTAAGATATAACCTTGTTCATTTAATCTTTCATCTAATGCACCGATATAAATATCAACATCTGGATGTGCAGCCTGCAATTTGGCCATACCTTCAGGAGCTGCGATTAAGCAAAGAAAACGAATTTTTGAAATGCCACGATTTTTCAACAAAGTAATTGCAGCGATTGCGGAACCACCAGTTGCGAGCATTGGATCTACTACAAAGATTTCTCTATCTGCTGCATCAGAAGGAAGTTTGCAAAAATATTCAACAGGTTCAAGAGTATCTTCATTACGGTAAAGTCCAATATGTCCAACTTTTGCATTTGGTGTAAGAGTTAGAATACCATCTGACATATGCATACCCGCTCTAAGAATTGGAACAACACAAAGTTTTTTACCAGCAATCTCTTTTACTGTTGTAGTTACCAATGGAGTTTCTACTTCCTTATCAGCTAAAGCAAGGTTACGGCTTGCTTCATAATAAATCAACATAGCAACTTCTGAAACTAAATCTCTAAATTCTTTCGTTGATGTTGTCTTATCTCTCATTATTCCAATTTTATGCTGTATAAGTGGATGATCCATGATATATACATCTGACATTCGACTACCTCCAAAATTTGATTACAAAGAATTGTTTTTTCCCTACCTTTCATTATAACAAAAAAAATACCATAAGAAAAGAGTATATTTTGAGAAATTGTCGTTTCTAGTTGAATAATACTACCGATATTGATAAAATATTACTAAAAATGTATTAAAATGAAATTAGTTTGAAAAATATGTCATATTAGAGTGGAAACAGTACATAATGAATTATATGACTTACATCGTCATAGAAAGAGGCGACTATGGTAAATAACGATTTCAATAATTATTGCATGAAAAAATCAAGTAATTCAACATATAAAAATAGTATCTCATCGGAACATAATTTTTATTCTGTTGTGGACCCATCAGAAAATGTAGAAAAAAATAAAAAACATGAAAATAAAAAAATTAAAGTACTTATTGTGGATGATAATAATGTAAATCGTTTTATAACTAAAAATGTATTAAAATTAATGGAACTTTCAGTTACAGAGGCTACAAGTGGATTACAAGCAATTGATATGATCAAAAATGATTCGTATCAAGTAGCATTTATAGATTATCTTATGCCTAATATGGATGGATTGGAACTAACTAAGTACATAAATACACAAATAAGTGAGGAAAATCGACCAAAAATTATTTGTATTTCAGGAAAATACAATGATGATATACAATGCAAATTCAAACAAGCAGGTGCTTGTGCTGTAATAAGCAAACCGATTGAAATCGATGTGCTTAAAAATATTTTAAAAGAAATCGAACCACAGTTTCAGTTTGCGGATGTAGAAAATCAAGAAATAATAAACGAAGATATCAATTATAAACAAAATAGTAAAAATGAGCTTATTTATCATTTGATATCCAATATTCCTGATATTGATTATGATAAAGGGCTTTATTATGCTACAGGTGATGCGATAATTTATATGAAAATTATAAAAGTTACAGTAGTTAATATCAAGCAAAGCATTCAGTGGATGAATAGAGATGCTTCAGAGATAAAATACTTAGACTTGAAGAGAGAATTTCATAGTTTGACCTCTGTACTTATGCATATTGGAGCAACAAGTTTAGCTAAAAATGCAGAACAACTAGAGGATGAGCTAGATAAAGAATTATTTATTAATAGTAAATATATAGATAAATTTGTAGATGATTTAACCAAACTTCTGGCTGCACTCGAACATGCGATAGATGCATATACTGTAATAGATACGAATGAAAATCAGAAACTTATCAATGATTATGAAAAAGATATAGATAAGAATGAAGAAATAATGAAACGTAAACAAGCAACCTTATATCATGCAGGACGATATGAATATGAGATGATGTTAGAAAATATAAAAGTGTTACAATCAATTATAGATATTAATGAGGAAGAAATCATGAAACAAACAATAAAAGCAGCGGAACGGTTTGAATATGAGAAAGTAATCGAATTAATAGAAGAGACACTTAAAAATTAACAGAGGAGAAGCCCGGTAGAAGGGGAGGGTAACTGCCGGGCTTTGTTTTATGAAAAAAATATCTTATTAGCATAATATTATATTAAAAATGGTTTTGTTTATAAATTATTTTGTTGTTAATTTATATTCTTATTATAATCGAAAGATATGTTTATAGTATGGATAAGATATGAACATTTTGTGAATAGTTTATCGTTTAATTCCAAAATTTCAAAAAATTACTGTGGTTTGTTTTTAAAGAGCAGTGAATACTAAAGATAGATAACTACAATAACTTATCTGCGGAAGGAAGTGGAATTATGACGAGTGTTTTTCAAAAGTTATTAAAACGAGAACTCGGAATTATTAGCTATAATAGATATTTCACATATATTCATAAAAACATGCAGAATAAGTCCTTAGAAGGCAGAGCTGTATATGAAGACATGTATAAAAGATTAAAAGATAAGGATATTGAAACGATTGCAAGAATGCATGATCGACTAAATGACACAATGTCAATTGCATTCCGCATAAGTAGGACATATTTATTTGCCTTTCTAGCGTATTTAGCAGCGTCAATATTTATATTAGTAAAAGGATTGCCAATTAGTATTACATTAGTAACATTAGTTTTATTGAGTATATGTTTTATTCATAAATCATTGGAATATGTTATTAATAAGTATTGCTACGTTGATGCACAAATTGTTTTATTATATAAGGCTGTATTAGAAAGTATAATCCTAGGGCACGTAAGAAGAAAGCCTATATAAAGCAATTTCATTATTTCAATTGTATTTAAATCATCTTTTGATTTTGCATATGAATAGTTTATTGAAAGCATAGTAAAATAAAGATATAATGAGAATATCATTATGTCTTTTTTTTATGTTATGGATTTAAACGTATAAAAGATAGGACACTTTATTCCATATATGGAAAATTAGTTCATTTCGTGCTATATTTAATGAAGTAAATTATTTTGCAAGTTTAAAAAATTAGATAGAAAGGTATCAAACTGATACACATAGGTACAGAATTGAAGAATAAAGATAAAAATATAAAATTTCATTGTTTATGGCTATCTGTCGTATTGATTTTAGTAATATTGTTTGCAAGTTCTGTGGGATCTGCGAATTTATCAATGATGGATAGTTTAAAAATAATTCTGAAACGCATTCCTTTTCTAAATCGGTTCGTTGCAAATGAAGAATACCGGGAAGTGTATACTAAGATTATATGGCAAGTGCGTTTGCCTAGAATTTTTATGGCTGGCATATGTGGTTCATCCTTAGCCATTGTAGGGGCTTGTTTTCAAGGATTATTTCGAAATCCTCTAGCGGACCCACACATTTTAGGTATTTCATCAGGTGCCGCGGTGGGAGCAACAATTGCATTATTAAGTGGAATAAGTATGTCTTTTTTTGGACTAGGTGTAGTAGGAATTTTTGCGTTTATTGGCGCTATCCTTACAGCATTGGTTGTATACCAGTTATCTTGTGTAGGTAATAAATTACCAGTGGTACATATCTTATTAACAGGTACCGCTATTAATTCAATGCTCTCCTCATTGATATCATTAGCAATGAGTTTGGATCGAGAGCAGATTGAGAAGGTATATTTGTGGACTCTTGGTAGTTTTTCTTCGGCAAATTGGAAAAAAGTATTATTTTTAGGTATCATTGCTTTGGTGGGATCCATTATTATAGGACTATATTCAAAAGAATTAAATTTAATAACAACTGGTGAGGAGACAGCAGAAAGCCTGGGTGTTGATACTGCAAAAGCTAAGAAAGTATTAATTGCTGTAGGGGCATTGTTGGTTGCGGCTTGTGTTTCTGTGAGTGGTATTATCGGATTTGTAGGCTTGATTATTCCACATTGCATACGAATAATCAGTGGTCCCAAATACCAGAAGTTAATACCTCTTTCTTGTTTTCTTGGTGCTATTTTTATGATTCTATGTGATACACTAGCAAGAATTATACTTGCTCCATCTGAGTTACCAGTTGGTGTTATAACATCAATTCTTGGTGCCCCTTATTTTATATTCCTATTGCATCGAAGTAAAAAGAAAGTAGTTTAATTTTTTACTCTTTGGAATGTTACTGGAAAAATAATTATAATTGAAAGGTCTATCATAAAATAACTTGTTTGAAATCATAAGAGATACGCTTTTTAAAAGGTATTATTCAAACATAGTACGTAGTGTATTTATTAAAAATTACGTTGTACGTAGTGCATTTATTAAAACTTACGTTTATTGTGGTAGTTAACATAGGTATTTGAATGGGAATTGAGATAAATAATTTATATTGGCAACCAGAAAAAGAGGGAAAACAGATATTAAATGGGATTGATGCGCTCATAAAGAAAGGTGGTTTTTATGGGATTCTAGGTCCCAATGGTTCTGGAAAAACTTCCTTTATCCGTCATATCTTAGGCTTATTATCGGTATCCGAAGGTGAAATTTTAATTGAAAACAAGGAAATTAATGAGTACAAACGAAAAGAAATTGCTACGTTATTGTCATTTGTTCCACAAAACACAAACCTAGATGCAGCTTTCTCAGTTTATGACATTGTGATGATGGGAAGGGCACCACATCAAGGGAAATTCGCCAGTGTATCTAAGAAAGATAAAGAAATTGTAGAAGAAGCAATGAAGTTTACTAATTGTGATAAGTTTCGTGACAAGTCTTTTTTAAATTTAAGTGGTGGTGAAGCACAACGCGTCGTTACTGCAAGAGCAATTGCACAACAAACCCCATACTTAATTTTGGACGAACCCATTTCTCACTTGGATATTCGCTATCAAATGGAATTGATGCAGTGCTTAAAGAAGTTAAATGAAGAACGTCAAACAACCATTATAGCAGTATTACACGATTTGAATTTAGCATATTCTTATTGTAAAGATATACTTCTTATGAAGGATGGAAACGTATATGCTAGTGGTAATCGAAAGGAAGTATTAACAAGAGAGAATTTACATGAAGTGTATGAAATGGATTTTATGATTGTAAAACATCCAGAGACGAATGAGAATTATTATATACCTAAGTTGGAAAAATAAATCTTGTACTTATCAAAGGGGGATGACTATGCTATTTTGGATTTTCATGTTAGTAATGAACTTATTAATTCCGATATCGATGATAGGGTTTGGTAAACTTTTTATGAAAACGACACCAAAAGAAATCAATGGACTTTTTGGTTATCGTACATCAATGTCTATGAAAAATAAAGATACTTGGATATTTGCACATCACTATTGCGGGAAATTGTGGTATGTGATAGGGCGTTATCTGATTTTCTTTACCATATTAGCGATGCTAGTCGCTATTGGTAAAGAGGAGGAGTATGTAGGTAAATTAGGAGGAATCATTTGCTATATACAACTTATACTTTTAGTAGGATCGATCTACCCGACGGAAAAGGCGTTAAGGAAAACATTTGACCATAATGGAAATCGAAAAAATAGTAATAAAATTAATATATAATTAGAAAGGGAAGCTACTGTTGTTAAATAGAATGGTCTATTTATAACAGTAGCTTTTTTGATTTATAGTAGAATACAAATGTAAGATTAGAAGTCCCTGTGAATGTCTCACCAACGATTGAAGGGGGTACAACCTTCCAATGCCATCATGCCACTATGTACATTGTATTCATAGGTGTCTTGTCAGATGTAAAGTTATGTGTTATTATTGTAAAAAACTTAAGAAATAAATGCAAAAATGGTAGAAAATGATTGTGACCATGCAGGGAATGAGGAGGTTTTTATGGATTCGTTGATAGATGAGATAAGTCGATTAAAAAAAGAAAAGAATGCAGTGATATTAGCGCATTATTATGTGAACGAGGAAGTACAAGGGATTGCTGATTACATTGGTGATTCCTATTATTTAAGTAAAATTGCAACAAAGGTTGAGGAAGATACAATCGTGTTTTGTGGGGTTCATTTTATGGGAGAAAGTGCAAAAATCTTAAATCCTAGGAAACGAGTTTTGGTTCCTGATATGTCGGCAGATTGTCCAATGGCACATATGGTAGATATCAATAAAATAAAGGAGATGCGTGAGAAGTACATAGATTTAGCGGTTGTGTGTTATATCAATTCAACTGCTAAAGTAAAAACTTATGCAGATGTATGCGTAACATCATCAAATGCAATCGATATTGTGTCAGCACTCCCTAATCAATACATTTATTTTATACCGGATGAAAATTTAGGCAGGTATATAGCATCCCAGGTGCCAGAGAAGACGTTTTTATTCAATGATGGATTCTGCCATGTTCATACTAGTATTTCAAAAGAAAATGTTTTCAACGCGAAAGCAGCAAAGCCAAAGGCAAAAGTATTGGTGCATCCTGAATGTAAATTAGAGATTCTTGAATTGGCAGATTACATAGGAAGTACATCAGGTATCATAGATTTTGCCACAAAATCGGATGCAGAAGAGTTTATTATTTGTACGGAGATGGGGATACTGTATGAACTTAGACAAAAAAATCCGAATAAAAGATTCTATTCGGTCGGCCATCGTCAATTTTGCCCCAATATGAAACGCATAACATTAGAGAAGGTTCGAGATGTCCTAGATTACTCTAAAAATCAAGTTGAAATCGAAGAGGAACTTCGCTGCAGGGCCAATGAACCATTAAAACGTATGTTAGAACTAGCAAAATAGCGTATAAAAAAATACCAAATTTAGAAGAACTGGATTGATTGGAAAAGGTAGCTATTACTAAGAGTGAATGGGTTTAAAGTATACTGGAACCATTGGTTGCAAGAAATGTAAGTTAATTAACTTTAATATAAAAAGAAAGTAAGATGAGATGAGCATGAAACGAAATGCAGATGTTGTGATTGTAGGAAGTGGAGTAGCAGGTTTGTATTGCGCCCTCAATCTTCCAAGGGATAAAAAAATTATAGTAGTGACGAAAGCAGATATAAAAAGTAGTGATTCTTATTTAGCACAGGGAGGAATCAGCGTTTTAAAAGATGACGAGGATTTTGAGTGCTATTTTGAGGATACGATGAAAGCAGGGCATTATGAGAATACCAAAGAATCGGTAGAAGTAATGATTCGTTCGTCAAGAGAAGTTATAAACGACTTGATATCAATTGGAGTAGAATTTAATAAAAAGGATGGAAAGCTTCAATATACAAGAGAAGGAGCACATCGTGTACCAAGGATTCTTTATCATAAGGATGTAACGGGGAAAGAAATCACAAGAAAATTAATAAATAAAGTTCGGCAACTTGATAATGTGACCCTCATTGAGCATTTTACTATGTTGGATATCCTAACGAAAGATAATGTCTGCTATGGTATACTAGGCGCTGAAGAAGGAAGGGGGATTGGGGTTATTGAGGCAAAATTTACTGTATTTGCTTGTGGTGGAATTGGCGGTATTTTTGATAACACTACAAATTATCCTCATTTGACGGGAGATGCTTTAGCAATAGCACTAAAACAAAACATAGAGACCGAACACATCAATTACATTCAGATACATCCTACAACACTATATACAATGGAACCAGGGAGAAGATTCTTAATTTCTGAATCGGTACGAGGGGAAGGTGCTCATCTTTATAATGCAAAAATGGAACGATTTGTGGATGAGCTATTACCAAGAGATGTATTATCAGAGAAAATTAAGATGCAAATGCAGATTGATGGGAGACCTTATGTATGGCTTTCTATGAAAGAAATGGACCCAGACGAAATAATGGGGCATTTCCCAAACATCTACAAACAATGTTTGGAAGAAGGATATGATGTGACGAAGGAATGCATTCCTGTAGTACCAAGCCAACATTATTTTATGGGGGGCATTAAAGTGGATATAAACAGTAAAACAAGCATGCAATGCCTATATGCTGTGGGTGAAATCAGCTGTAATGGAGTCCATGGTAAAAATCGTTTGGCTAGTAATTCGCTACTTGAAAGCTTGGTATTTTCAAAGCGTGCTGCCATCGACATAATGGGTGAATACAAAAAAGAGGAATTTTTAAATTTAAAATACATGGAAGATGTGGAAAGTCAGCATCACAGCATTGGCAAAGATCTGATAAATCTTATTGATTATGATGTATATGAAAATGTGGATAAACTATTGTCCTCATACAAAAACATGATTTTAGCGGAGATTGAAAAAGAAAGTATTTAACGTAAGAATTATCTCATTGGAAATAGAATCTTAACTTAATTAAGAGTGATGAGAATAGACGCCTATGAATGATACTATTAATTTTTATAGATAAGGTTTATATGTCTATGAAATTCATATAGATGCAAGATACATAAATGTATGAAGGGTTGGAACGGTGTAAAACGGCAATCAGTGTATGAAGAGTGGAAAGTTAAGTAGTTTATAAATATTACATTATATTATCTATGTATCGGAATGAGAGGTAAAATAAGGATGAATGACATATCAATGAAATTAAATATGGACCCATGGATTCTCCAGGCACTTAGGGAAGACATTGTGGATGAAGATATTACAACCAATGCGATTATACGTGAATATCAAGAAGGAGAAGTTGAGCTTATCTGTAAACAAGATGGGGTAGTAGCAGGTTTAGAGGTATTTCAACGAGTCTTTTTGCTATTAGACGCTAATACCTATGTAGAACTTAAAGCAAAGGATGGCGACCGCGTAAAACAAGGTGATTTGCTAGCAATTGTTCGTGGAGATATGCGTGTACTTCTCTCTGGAGAACGTACCGCACTAAACTTTTTACAACGAATGAGTGGAATTGCTACCTATACGGATACGATAGTAAAGCATTTAGAAGGAAGTAAAACAAAGTTGCTTGATACAAGAAAAACAACCCCGAACATGAGGATTTTTGAGAAATATGCGGTAAAGGTTGGCGGGGGATGCAATCATCGATTCAACTTATCAGATGGGATTTTAATCAAAGATAATCATATAGCAGCAGCTGGTGGCATTAAAAAAGCAGTTGCCATGGCAAAGGAATATGTCCCTTTTGTACGTAAAATTGAAGTTGAAGTAGAAACAATAGCGATGGTACAAGAAGCATTAGAGGCTGGGGCAGATATTATTATGCTTGATAATATGTCGCATGAGGATATGAAGCGTGCAGTTAAAATCATAGATGGACGTGCCTTGACGGAGTGTTCTGGAAATGTAACGAAAGACAATATTATTCATTATATAGACATCGGTGTGGACTTTATATCTAGTGGTGCATTAACACATTCTACACAAATCATGGACTTATCTATGAAAAATTTACACAATACAAAATAACAACATATTTAACTCAACATATGTGAACAAAAATAAACAATATAACGCAAATCTGTGTATTTACACATTCGCTGTACAAGGTTAAAATGATTGTAACTAATTATAAACTAATCATGGGACTTCAAAATCATATGGCTTTCTAGAAGAAACATAAGACAAGACAGAAGGTAGTTATTTATGTCTCAATAAGAAAGGATGGGTGTTTTATGGGAAAATTAAAACACAGAAGAGCAATTAGTTTTATTACAATCATGTTAATGCTTGTTATGCTTTTGTTTACTAACACAAATGCAACAGCACAAAGTACAAATGAGTTTGATTCTTTCGCCGCACAGAAAGAGTATCGATTAATTGGATACTACGCATCCTGGGCTGGTTATGCGAGAAATTTCGGTATTGATAAGGTGGACTATTCAAACCTTACACACCTAAATTTTGCTTTTGCAAATTTAAAGACCGATGGTACAGTGGTTGTAGGTGATCCTTGGATTGACTGCCAAATTACGTCCCTGTATCCAAGTGCAGGATTTACATGGGAAGATCAAAGCAACAATACTGCTGGTCACTTTGGTATGTTAAAAAAAATCAAAGAAAAATATCCAAATCTTAAAACGCTAATTTCAATTGGGGGATGGACGTGGTCAAATAACTTTTCAGATGTGGCAGCAGATCCAGTAAAACGAGAGAGAATGGCGAACTCAGCAGTGGAATTCATTTTAAAATATGGATTTGACGGTATTGATATTGATTGGGAATATCCAGTGGAAGGTGGAAATAATATACCTCATCGACCAAGTGATAAACAAAATTATGTAGAGTTGGTAAAAATCATTCGACAAAAGCTGGATGCCCAAAGTGCAAAAGATGGTAATACATATTTATTAACAATAGCATCCTCCGCGAATCAAAATTATGTGAACAACATGGATGTTACTGAAATGATGAAATACTTAGACTGGATTAATTTAATGACCTATGATTATCATGGAGGATTTGATCCTCAGACCAATCACAATTCTCCTTTATACTTAAATCCAAATGACACGACTGGTTCTATTTTTAGTATTGAGGCTACTGTTGATGCTTATATAAATTCAGGCGCAAATCCAAAGGATTTAAATTTAGGACTTCCTTACTACGGACGTGGTTGGATTAATGTCAATGCAAGTCCTGAAAATAGTCTATTTCAAAATGGAAGCGCAGCGACATTAGCTGGAACAGACCTAGGTACCTGGGAAGGATCGTCTTGGGATTATTGGGATATCATTGATAATTACATTGGTAAGAGAGGATATGTAAGGTATTGGGACGATACCGCAAAATGCCCTTATCTCTATAGTGAACAAACAAAAGTTTTTATTACATACGATGATAAAGAATCTTTAGGGTATAAACTCGATTATATAAAGAGTAGGAATCTTGGGGGTGGAATGTTTTGGGAGTGTAGTGGAGATAAAGGAGGAGAACTATTAAGTTTCACTGCAAGTTCATTAGGAATAAACAATGCAGTTGTAACACCTACTCCAAGTATAACTCAGGCACCAACACCAACGACATTACCAACACCAACGATTACACAAGCACCAACACCGTCGATTACACAAGTGCCAACACCGTCGATTACACAAGCGCCAACACCAACGCCTACGGATAATACAATCGAAGCATGGAGTAATACGAAAACATATGTTGCTGGCGATAAAGTAGTATACAATGGTAATATATTTGAGGCGAAATGGTGGACACTTGGGGATGTCCCTGGAACTGCCGAATGGGGACCTTGGAAGTTGATCGAAGCATCAGGAAAAGAGTTAGTTTCAGCTGTAGTTAATGCAAATTATAATGATGCAAATAGTATAATAGATAAAGGAAGTGTAGCTGTTTCTTTAAATGACGAAACGATTCCTTTATGGGATAAGTCTACTACATATGTAACAGGAAACCAAGTAAGATACAATGGAGCTGTGTATGAGGCGAAATGGTGGACCTTAGGAGATACACCAAGTCGCATAGACTGGGGACCATGGAAATATATTCGTACGGTTGGAGAGGTGATACCAACACCGATACCGACACTCTCTCCAAGTCCATCTCCAAGCCCGACACCATCACCTATAATTACACCATCGGTATCCCCTACACCGATTGTAACGGTAACACCAGCGCCTACAGTGCCACCTTCTGATTTACCAAAGTATGTTTTAACAGGATACTGGCAAAATTTTAATAATGGAGCAACTTCCTTAAAAATAAGCGACGTTCCTTCTACATATCAATTGATTTGTGTAGCATTTGCGGAGTCTACATCAACACTTGGGGAAGTCACATTTAAGCTAGATTCTGGTTTGAGCACTGCATTGGGAGGTTACACAGAAGAGGAGTTTATAAAGGACATAGCAGCTGCAAAGGTGAAAGGGCAGAAGGTTATTATATCCGTTGGTGGAGAAGTAGGTACGGTGAGTGTTGCAAACGATACACAAGCGAATATTTTTGCTAACAGTATTTATAAACTAATTACGAAATACGGATTTGATGGGGTTGATATTGACCTAGAACATGGTATTAGTGCAACATATATGGAGAAAGCGCTGCGTAGCTTATATGATAAAGTTGGACCAAGTTTAATCATTACGATGGCACCACAAACAATTGATATGCAAAGCACAGGGTACGAGTATTTTAAATTGGCTTTGGCCATAAAAGATATTCTAACGATATGCAATACACAATACTACAATTCAGGAGCAATGCTAGGATATGATGGTAAAGTTTACTCACAAGGAACCGTTGACTTTTTAACAGCTCTTGCTACAATTCAACTTGAAAATGGATTACGACCAGACCAAGTAGGCCTTGGCCTTCCGGCTTCAATTAAGGGAGCTGGTGGTGGCTATGTTGATCCATCCATTGTAACATCAGCATTTAAGAGTCTCGTAACAGGTTCAAAAGCAGGTAATTTTGTGGCACCAAGAACATACCCTAGTTTGCGAGGTGTTATGACCTGGTCCATTAATTGGGATGCTCAGAATAATTACAAGTTTTCTAATGCTATTGCAGTATGTTTTGAAGAACTAAAATAGTAAAATAATTATAGTTTTACATAATATTACCTAAATATAAATTGGACTTGTATCTTTAATGGTGCAAGTCCAATTTACGTTTGTATCATGTGTAAATAAATCACTAGCAATATTAGTATAACCTTCGTTTACTTTAACTAAGAGTAGTTAAAAGAAGAGTAGAAACTTTATACTCACTGTTACATTGTTAGAATGTACAAATATAAACAAGATAAGACAACAACAGGTATGTACAATGAGAAAACATCCAATTAGAATATTGATATCCAATGGAAACGTAAAAAACTAAAATTTATGGAAAGAGAGGAGATGTATTACTAGAAAACATTTCACAAATATCTAGAAGATACATCAAGAAGAAAGTGATACATACACAGGATGATAAAAAGTCTAAAGGAAACGAAATTGATTTTAATCATAGTGGGAGTGCTGTTTCGTTTATATGTGATGCATCAAAACTTCCTACTTATGTTTTGACGGGGTATTGGCAAAACTTTGATAATGGGGCAACTTGTTTAAAAATTAGTGACATTCCAACTACGTATCAATTGATATGTGTATCTTTTGCAGATTCAACAGCGATTGCAGGAGAAGTTACGTTCTCGTTAAACCCCAGTCTTAGTGAAGCCTTAGGAGGATATACAGAAGAGCAATTTATCCATGACATAGCAACTGCAAAATCCAAAGGTCAAAAAGTAATTATATCCATAGGTGGAGAAATTGGTAATGTTAGTGTAACAAACGAAACAGAAGCAAACACCTTTGCAAATAGTATTTATAAATTGATACAAACCTTTGGTTTCCAAGGTGTAGATATCGATTTGGAACATGGTATCAATGCAACTTATATGGAAAAAGCACTTCGTTTATTACATAGTAAAGTTGGAGATGAACTTATTATTACAACAGCTCCACAAACGTTAGATATGCAATCAATCGGATATGAGTATTTCAAGTTATCCTTGGCGATTCAAGATATACTAACCATATGCAATACGCAGTTTTATAATTCAGAACCTATGCAAGGACATGATAAAAAGGAATATTCCCAAGGTACTGCTGATTTTATAACAGCACTCGCTGCAATTCAGCTTGAACATGGGTTACGGCCAGATCAAGTAGGTCTTGGACTTCCTGCGTCCATGAAAGGCGCTGGGAGTGGCTATGTTGATCCATCCATGGTTGTATCAGCATTTAAGTGTCTTGTCACTGGTTCACAAGCAGGTGATTTTGTGCCACCAAGAACATATCCCGGTCTACGCGGTGTTATGACCTGGTCCATCAATTGGGATGCACAGAATGATTACAAGTTTTCAAATGCTATTGCAGTGTGTTTTGAAGAACTTAAATGGTAAAACAATTATAGTTTTAAATAATATTACCTAAATATAAATTGGACTTGTATCTTTTATGACGCAAGTCCAATTTATATTTTTACCATATGTAACTATATCATTAGCTAGACGAATGGGGGTATTTAAAGGAATTTTGTAATAGAAAGCAAGCATTGCAGGCCTATGATTGTCGTGAAAAACAAGTGACTACCAGTCTACTGACATCCAGTCATTATTATCAATAGCCATTGTCGATTTTCGAGCTACCAAGGTATGGTCCACCTTAATTGCTTGTGGTGGTTTTGAATCATTATTATTTATATTTTTTAGTAAGGCCTTAGCAGCTTCTTGACCGATAGTGACACTATGTATATCAATCGTTGATAAAGAAGGCTCTAAAATGCTTGAAAGAAAAGAATTATCATAACCTATGATCTTAATATCTTGTGGTGCTCTTTTCTTTAAATCAGAAAGAGCCTTGAAAACGCCGACAGCCATCTGATCATTCGCTACAAAAATACCATCCAACGAAGGATTCGCTTCCAAGAGTGCTTTTACACATAGGTATCCACTTTGATGGCTGAAATCTCCAAATGCTACCATGGTAGTTTCATTATAAGGGTATCCATGTGCTTTCACTACAGTTTTAAATGCTTCTAATTTATCAGAAACGTCTTTTGAATAAGTCGGGCCAGTAATGTGGCCAATATTTTTACAACCAATTTCAAATAAGTGTTCAACTGCAACAACAGAAGCAGCAAAATTATCAGTAAATACAGAAGTTATATTATATTTTGTAAAATCCCTCATTATACTGACAAGTTCAATTCTTTTATTTGAAGAAGAGATCATGTTCTTAATATTCTCAAAATAGACATTTTCTAAATTCTCAGGTATTGCTGATGTAAATATAATTCCGTCTACTTTATTAGCGATAAGCTTCTTAAATCCCTTTTTTTCATTTTCAATAGTCTCAAAAACATCTCCATTGTTATGACTGTCAAAAATGATAACACTATATCCAAAATTGCTTAATACTTCATCAATGGCTCTTATAATATAAGGATATAAAATTCCACACATATTAGCAGTAATGATGCCTATCGTTTTCGTCTGTTTGTTCTTCATATTATGTGCAATTGGATTTACTTCATATCCTAATTCATTAATGGCAAGGTTTACTTTTGATTTTAGCTCATCACTTACATATTTTGTATTATTAATTACATTTGAGACTGTGGAAATTGATACATTAGCTAGTTTAGCGACATCTTTAATGCTAATCATTAAAACATCTCCTTCGATTGTAATAAAAACGTTTTTATAGTTAAATTAACAATAATTATAACATAATTTTACAACGAGCACAATATTTATGAAATATTGCCACTAAAACTTATAAGCTTATAGTTTTTATAAATAAAAATAGCAAAACGTTTTTCTGAGACTTCTTGTAAAAAATATTAAATTCTTGTGATAATCACTATTAATTAGTAAATTATAGAAGATTAAATATTTATTATGTTCAATATTGACGGTAAAACGTTTTTCTGATAAGATTGTAACGGTAAAAAATAATCCAGCAAAAAGAGATAAAAATATGCAACATGCATAAAAGTTCACTTAGTAAAAATTACATACTAAGAGAAACATTATGTTTTGATTTTTCATTGGAAAAGTCAATGTCATTTGTGAAATAAGCTACAATTGCATATTAAAATATCAGGGGTAACTAGATTTAGACCTGATATAATGAGGAGGAAAATATGAAAGTCAAAAGACTCATTTCAATGATTCTTATGTTAACGCTTGCTATTGGTATGTTAACAGGATGTTCTTCTAGCGGTGCAGAAGGTGATAAAACAATTATCAGAGTAGGGCATAATCAGTCCCAAAATCATCCGATCCACATATCTTTACTTGCATTTGAAGAATATGTGGAAGCTGAACTTGGAGACAAATATGATGTACAGGTATATCCAAGTGAATTACTTGGTTCTCAAACAAATATGGTTCAGTTGACACAAACAGGAGCAATTAACTTTTGCGTTGCTAGTAACTCAATCTTAGAAACTTTTGATGATGTATTCGAGATATTCAATTTACCATATTTGTTTGCTAGCACAGATGCATATCATGCAGTAATGGATGACGAGGAATTAACAGAGCCTATATATACTTCAACTGCTGATGCTGGATTTGAAGTTGTTACATGGTTCGATGCAGGTACACGTAACTTCTACACAATAGATACTCCAATTAATAGTCCATCCGATTTAAAGGGATTAAAAATAAGAGTTCAACAATCTCCGACAAATGTAAGAATGATGGAGTTGCTTGGTGGTTCTGCTTCCCCAATGGGATTTGGTGAAGTTTATACATCTCTTCAGGCTGGAATTATTGATGGAGCTGAGAATAATGAAATGTCTCTTACTGATAATGGACATGGTGAAATTACAAAATTTTATTCTTATGACATGCATCAGATGGTTCCTGATATGTTAATTGGTAATTATGAATTCCTTCAAGGGCTCTCTGCAGAAGATAGAGAAGTTTTTGAAGAAGGATTTAAACTTGCTAATAGTGTACAAAGAGAAGAATGGACAAAAGCTGTAGAACATGCAAAAGATAAGGCGGAAAATGAAATGGGTGTTACATTCATTTACCCAGATCAAGAACCTTTCAAAGAAGCTTGTCTTCCTTTACATGAAGAAGTTTTAGAAAAGAATACTAAGTTACGTCAGTATTATGATAAGATTCAAGAATACAATGAACAGTATCCAGGGCAAACATCAGAAGAGGGAGGAGCTAGGTAATGTTAAAATTGAGAAAAATTTTAAATCAAATTGTTTCCATTTTAAGTGGAGTGAGTTTTGCTGCCATGGTAATTTTAGTGGTTTGGCAAGTATTCACTCGTTACGTTTTAAAACATCCTTCCACTTGGTCTGAAGAACTTGTTTCTTATTTATTTGCGTGGATGGCTCTTTTTGGAGCATCATTAGCAGTAAGCGATAGAGGACATATGAATATACCTGTGCTTGTTGATAAGTTTAAACCAGGTGCTAAGAAATTTTTCGCATTATTTGCTGAAGCTATCATATTCATTTTCTCAGCAGTAGTATTGGTATGGGGTGGTTATTCCATAGCGAAACTTGCTATGGGACAAATGACATCCTCATTGGGTGTGCATGTCGGAGTGTTTTATTATGCACTTCCAGTTAGTGGTGTTCTAAATATGGTTTTCTCAGCACTTAATATATTTGATATAATAAAAGGAAATATTTCATTATTACCTCCGGATGAGAATGCAGCTATTTTAGAAGAAGCTGAAAAATTTAAAGATTTAAATAGAGTGAAGAAGGGGGAATAAAAACATGGCAATGGAAGCGTTATTAATAATAGTAACAGTACTAGTAGTACTAATGGCACTTGGAGTACCAATTGCATACTCCATCGGACTTGCCTCATTAGTAGCAATTGTATCAACAGTTCCATTCGATGTCGCTGTTGTCACAGGTGCCCAGAGAACTTTTGTAGGTATGTCTAGCTTTACATTAACAGCAATACCTTTCTTCATACTTGCAGGAAACCTTATGAATCAAGGTGGTATCGCTAAGAGACTAGTTGATTTTGTTATGGCTATTCTTGGAAAACTTCCAGGAGCTTTGCTTGTAACAAATGTAGGAACAAACGCACTTTTTGGAGCTATCTCTGGTTCTGCTTCAGCAGCTGCAGCAGCAGTGGGAAATATGGTGAAGCCAGGTGAAGAAGAACTTGGATATGACAAGGCAATTAGTGCTGCCACAAATGCGGCTTCAGCTCCAAGTGGTCTATTAATTCCACCAAGCAATGCCCTAATTACTTATTCATTAGTATCTGGTGGAACCTCAGTTGCAGCATTATTCCTTGCAGGATATTTACCAGGTATTCTCTGGGCTGTGGCTTGTATTATTGTAGCAATACTTATTGCAAAGAAAAAAGGCTACACAGGGATCTCTGGTAAGTTTAATTGGAATAATCTTTTAAAAGCAACAATAGCAGCTATCCCTTCCTTAGGGTTAATCGTAGTCGTAATTGGTGGTATTATTGTAGGTGTATTTACAGCAACTGAAGGGTCAGCAATTGCTGTAGTATATGCATTAATTCTTGGTATAATATATAAGAATATTAATTTGAAAAATTTATGGAGCATACTTGTAGATAGTGCTAAAATGAGTGGAATTATTGTATTCTTAATTGGTGTTTCCAATATTTTAAGCTGGGTTATGGCATTTACAGGAATTCCACAAGCTATTGCAGAAGTACTTTTAGGAGTAACAGACAACTTCTTTGTTATATTACTTATCATGAATGTGATTCTTCTTATTGCAGGTACTTTCATGGATGTTACACCAGCTATCCTTATCTTTACACCATTATTCCTTCCAATTGTAACACAATTTGGAATGAGTCCAATACATTTTGGTTTAGTTTTAGTATATAATTTATGTATTGGTAATATTACCCCTCCAGTTGGTAATACACTATTTGTAAGTATTAAAGTTGGAGATACGAGTCTTGCAAAAGTTATGCCATGGATGCTTCGCTACTATATAGCTATTCTAATAGGTTTACTTTTAGTAACATATGTTCCTGCAATAAGTATGTTATTGCCAAAACTTGCAGGACTAGCTTAAGTAGTTTAAATAAAATAAAGAGTAAAAAGGTAGAGAATATTAAAGTTCTCTGCCTTTTTTGTTTGGCTCTGAGTTCTATGTAATTACATGAAATAATAACGGAACGTAGATATATGGGGTGAAAATGATTAAATCTGGAATAAAGAAAAAACTTTATAATGAGTAATTTATCATTGCCTTTCTTTTAAAAATGGGAAAGGATTGCTTTTTCTACGATGTTTTTTACAATTGGAATAAATCTTATCATAGATAAGCCATACCTCAATATAATAGTATAAATACAAATTATATGAGGGAGTTTATGTATTTTGAAATTGACAAAGACAAACTAGCGAGGTTTATAAAATCAGGTATCATCGTACTGTCAGCAATACTTTTACTTGCAGCAGGAACGTATTTTGTACCGAAGGCAGTTCAGACGATTTCAAACAATAAAAGAGAACTTCCAATCTATTGTGTTGGAACAGATAAGAAACAAGTTGCTCTTTCTTTTGATGCAGCTTGGGGGAATGAAGATACAGGAGCGATTCTAGAAATCTTAGCAAAGTATAACGTTAAAGTTACGTTTTTTATGACCGGTGGTTGGATTGAAAAATATCCAGAGGATGTAAAGGCTATTGCAGCGGCAGGACATGATTTAGGAAACCATAGTGAAAATCATAAGCAGATGTCAAAACTAACAAAAGAAGAGTGTATTGCTGAACTCAAAAAGCCACATGATAAAGTTAAAGAACTGACAGGAAAAGAAATGTCTTTATTTCGACCACCATATGGTGATTATAATAATACATTGATTCAAGCAGCCAAAGACACAGGATACTATACGATTCAATGGGATGTTGATAGCTTAGATTGGAAAGATTATGGCGTAGATTCCATTATAGATACGGTGGTAAACAACAAGCATTTGGGAAATGGTTCGATTATTCTATGCCATAATGGAGCTAAGTTTACCGCAGATGCCCTCGAGAAAGTAATTGATGGACTACAGAAAAAAGGATATGAACTTGTTCCAATTTCTCAATTAATTTATACAGAAAATTATCATATGGATCATGAGGGTAGACAAATAAAAGAGTAACTGTAATCGCATACTTTTTAAGATTTTTTATCAGGAGAATTTGTCATTGATTCCTTTACCCAATTATTATTTATAAAGTACATATAAAAACCCCGGGAGAATATCTCCCGGGGTTTCATATATATTAAAAGTAATTATAATCTTACTACGTTAGTGGCTTGATCGCCTCTGTTCCCTTTTTCGATATCAAAGCTAACAGCTTGTCCTTCTTCTAAGGATTTAAAACCATCGCCTTGTATCGCTGAAAAATGAACGAATACGTCATTTCCGTTATCTGTAGTAATAAAACCAAAACCTTTTTCTGCGTTAAACCATTTTACTATGCCTGTATTCATGTTGAATCTCCTAAATCTTATCTGCTAATATTTTATTTTTTTATGTTATCTTGAAAAGATAATTATAATCTTACTACGTTAGTGGCTTGATCGCCTCTGTTCCCTTTTTCGATATCAAAGCTAACAGCTTGTCCTTCTTCTAAGGATTTAAAACCATCGCCTTGTATCGCTGAAAAATGAACGAATACGTCATTTCCGTTATCTGTAGTAATAAAACCAAAACCTTTTTCTGCGTTAAACCATTTTACT